>Ga0302326_10000154_pt1 | contig 193895 bp, 160 predicted proteins | sample Palsa_T0_3_FD_202264 | JGI IMG/M metagenome (GOLD analysis project Ga0302326, IMG submission 202264) | Peat permafrost microbial communities from Stordalen Mire near Abisko, Sweden - Palsa_T0_3 | ecosystem: Environmental > Terrestrial > Soil > Palsa > Peat permafrost | place: Sweden: Abisko...
CTGCGTTCGGAGTTTGGGCCGATCTTTACCTTCTAAGCGAGAGAGACCTGGCTCGCTGAGAAGCCGCGATCACTGAATGCCGGAGACGGACTCGCTCCCGTAAATTGGGAGCGATTCCGTTCCGGTGTCTGGCAGCAAGAGTTGCCGGTCTATCGGGAGGGCAGATTCCGCTCTAACCGGGGCCGGCAACTCACTAGCCACGAGCGGCCATCGAAAAAGGCACAAAGGGACAGTGCGTCTCTGCCCCCTTTGCCGGATCGCTCGGCGCTGATTCGCAGTGCATAGGATTGGCCGTTAAGCGCGCCGACTTCCGCACCGGAATACGCGCAAGAAAAAAAAAGACAGGAGGTAACGTCGAGAATGTCCCGGCACAAAGTTACTTTCCTGGCGTTCTTCCTGATCAATGCGGTCTGGGGCATTGCTGCCTCGAAAAGCCACTATCCGCTGACCCTTGAGGTGCTGAGCGCGCACATGGAATCGGTCCCAATCGAGGACGACAACAACGGCGCTCCCAAAGATTGCGGTATTCAGGACTTTTCCGGCTATTGCCACCACAGCCGCACTGCGCTGGTCCACAACATGATGGTGGTGCAGGACAACAACGGGAAGTCGTTCACCATCGCCTGCGCGGTCGAGTTACAAAGGTCCAAGTGCGCCCTGTTGCCGGTGGGGCGGAAGTTTGTGGCGCGCAAGCAAAAAGGCGGGATCGAAGTTGTGTACCCGGATGCAAAGGGCAAGCAGAGGAAGCAGCTCTACCAGCTGGTGGCGGATGTTCCAGCGCCCAAGCCGGGCGCTGACGCAAACCCCGGGCCGTCCGCTGCGGCGCCACCGCAGGATTCGCAGGCCCTCGAGTCGCGCTCGCCCGCCGAAGCCATGCAGGCGGGCGTTCCGGAGAAAGTAAAGTGCAATGTCAGTTCGATACCCTCCGGTGCGGACATCATAATTGACGGCGGATATGTGGGCAATACGCCTTCCGAAATCAGTCTAAGTGCGGGAACGCATGTCGTCATCATTTCCATGCCGGGGTTTGCCGAGTGGAAGCGTGAACTTACGGTAGCGGCGGATTCAGCCGTAAATGTGACGGCCGACCTGCAAAAGGCGCAGCCCTAGCCGGGTCGCCGATGCCGGGCAAAGTTTGAGCTTCTGCCTGGGGTTGAATCGCTGTATGATGTCGCGCGGAAGTGATCGCGTGTCTGGTAGGGACTGTTTCGCTTAGCGCTGGTCGGCTTTCTTTTGCCGGCGCCGAATGGGCCTTGGCCCGCAAGAGATCAAATTGTGAGGCGTTGCAGAAGAAAGTAGAAGACAAACGGAGGAAGATATGGCGAATGCTGCACAAGTGGTGGGAACTGGCAAGGCAGAGTACAGCATCTGGCGGGTAATCATGGCCTCTTCTGTTGGCACCATGATCGAGTGGTATGACTTCTACATTTTCGGCAGTCTAACTGCCATCCTGGCGCTGAAGTTCTATCCCCCAGGCAATGACACGTTCGCGTATCTCGCTTATCTCGCGACCTTCGCGGTGGGCTTCCTGGTGCGGCCTTTCGGCGCGCTGTTCTTCGGCCGTATCGGCGACCTGGTTGGGCGCAAGTATGCTTTCATCGTCACGCTCTCCATCATGGGCTTCTCGACTTTTGTCATTGGCCTGTTGCCCTCCTATTCGACAGCCGGCTGGTTCGCACCGGTCGCGCTGCTATTGATCCGCATCTTACAGGGATTGGCGCTGGGCGGAGAGTACGGCGGCGCTGCCGTCTACGTTGGCGAGCACGTCCCCGACAAGAAGCGCGGCTTCTACACCAGCTTCATCCAGATCACCGCCACGCTGGGTCTTTTCGTCTCTCTTATCGTGATTCTGGTCACGCAAAACTCGATGTCGAAGGAACAGTTCTCCAATTATGGCTGGCGCATCCCGTTCCTGGTTTCCATCATCCTGGTGATCATCTCCCTCTACATTCGCTTGAAGATGAAAGAGTCGCCCATCTTCGCGCAACTCAAAGCCACGGGAATGACCTCCACGCAACCGCTCAAGGACGCATTCACCAAATGGGCGAATCTGAAACTCGTCCTGATTTCGCTTTTCGGAGCGACCGCGGGTCAGGGCGTAGTCTGGTACACGGGGCAGTTTTACGCGCTGTTCTACATGCAGACCATTCTGAAAGTCAATGTAAAGACCGCAAACATCGTCGTCGCCGTCGCCCTTCTGCTCGGAATGCCATTCTTCACCGTGGTGGGCGCGCTTTCCGACCGCATCGGCCGCAAGAAGCTGATGATGGCGGGCTGCCTGCTCGCCGTTCTCACCTATATTCCGATCTATAAAGGCATGGAACGAGCCGCGGGTAACAATGTGGTAACGGTAAAATCCACTCGCAGCAAAGTGACCGGCGCCATCAGTCTCACGGCTATGACCACGGATGCGACTGGCGCGTTGATCCCGGCCAAAGAAGCTCCGAATCCCAATACCACCATGTTGGTGCTTCTGATATTCGTACAGGTTCTCTATGTGTGCCTGGTGTATGGCCCCATCGCGGCTTACCTGATTGAGGCTTTCCCGGCGAAGATTCGCTACACTTCGCTTTCTCTGCCCTATCACATAGGCAACGGCGTGTTTGGCGGGTTGCTGCCCTTGATCGGCCTCTCCATAGTCGCCGAAACCGGCAAGATTTATGCCGGCCTGTACTACCCCATGATCGTCGCCGGCATTACGTTTATCGTGGGCAGTCTGCTGCTGAAAGAAACCCACGGCGTGCGCATTTGGGATGAGACCGGAGGCCGAAACGCGGCGGCGGATTGATCATTAAGGGGCCAACCTCCAAGTGATTGCCAGCCCGTGACCCTACACTCCGCCAGCCGCGCTAGCTGCTGGCGGAGACCCTTTGGGTACATAATAAAATCACCAATCTTTCCTATAAGGAGTACCCGATATGGCCGAAGTACGTACAAAGCCGCAGGTAGTGGGTGAGGCCAGCGAAGCTCAGATCGCGGTCCACTGGCGAGAGGAGGACTATTACTATCCTCCCGCGAAATTTGTCGGCCAGGCTAATCTGACCGACCCCAGCGTGATCGAACGGTTCAGCGAAAAGAATTTTCCGGAATGCTTCCGCGAGTACGCCGACCTGCTGAGTTGGGACCAGTACTGGCATACCACGCTGGATACAAGTGATCCGCCGTTCTGGAAGTGGTTCGTGGGCGGAAAGCTCAACGCCTCGTACAACTGCGTGGACCGGCACCTCGCGCAGTACAAGAATAAAGCGGCGTTGATCTTTGTGCCCGAGCCCGAATCGGAGGCGACCGTTTCCGTCACCTATCGCGAACTCTATGTGCGGGTGAATGAATTCGCGGCCTTGCTTCGCGATTTCTGCGGGCTGAAAAGCGGAGATCGGGTCACCATTCATATGCCGATGGTCCCCGAGTTGCCCATTACCATGCTGGCCTGCGCCCGCCTGGGCGTGATTCACTCGGTCGTGTTCGGAGGCTTCAGCGGCGAGGCCTGTGGCACGCGGGCCGCCGATTCGCAAAGCCGGGTCCTGATCACGATGGATGGTTATTATCGCAATGGAAAACTACTCGATCACAAAGCGGGCGCCGATATTGCGCTGGATTTTGCCCAGCACGAAGGCCAGACCGTGGACAAAGTCCTGGTCTGGAGACGGCACGCCGGCCAGAGTGCGACCGCGTCGCCATTCGTCCAAGGCCGAGATTTCTGGGTCGACGAAGTACTCCCAAGGTTCAAGGGCGAGCTGGTGGCTCCCGTCCCCATGGATGCGGAGGCGCCATTGTTTCTTATGTACACCAGCGGCAGTACCGGAAAGCCCAAAGGCTGCCAGCATCGCACCGGCGGCTACCTCGCCTACGTGACCGGCACCTCGAAATACATTCAGGACATTCATCCTGAGGATGTTTACTGGTGCATGGCCGACATAGGCTGGATCACCGGCCACTCTTATATTGTTTACGGGCCGCTGGCGCTGGCGGCTACCAGTGTGCTCTATGAAGGTGTGCCGACGTACCCGGACGCGGGCAGGGTATGGAGAATCGCCGAGCGCCTGGATGTCAACATCTTCCACACTTCGCCAACCGCGATTCGCATGTTGCGCAAGTCCGGTCACGATGAACCCAACAAGTACAACTACCATTTCAAGCACATGACCACGGTGGGAGAGCCGATCGAGCCCGAAGTTTGGCGTTGGTACTACGAAACCGTGGGCAAGCGTGAGGCGGTGATCGTCGACACCTGGTGGCAAACCGAGAACGGTGGATTCCTGTGCAGCACCAAGCCGGCGCTCGATCCCATGAAGCCGGGAAGCGCGGGCCCAGGTATGCCGGGAATCTATCCCGTGATCATCGACGAGAACGGGCAGGATGTCTCAGCTGGCTCGGGGAAGGCAGGCAACATCTGTATTCGGAATCCCTGGCCCGGCATCATGCAAACCATTTGGGGTGATCGCGACCGCTTCGTTACCCAGTACTTCGCAAAGTACTGCAAGAATCGCAACAGCAAAGATTGGCGCGACTGGCCCTATTTTGCCGCGGATGGAGCTGTGCTGGCCGCGGATGGCTATTTCCGCATTTTGGGCAGAGTCGACGATGTCATCAATGTGGCCGGCCACCGCTTGGGCACAAAGGAAATCGAGTCGGCGTGTCTGACGGTTCCCGAGGTGGCGGAGGCAGCGGTAGTGCCGGTGGCGGACGAGATCAAGGGCCGCGTGCCCGAAGTTTACATCGCCCTGAAGCCGGGTGTACAGGCCAGTCAGGAGATCATTGACAAGGTCAACAAGGTCATTGAAACCATGATTGGCAAGATCGCCCGTCCGAAGCATGTTCATATCGTTCCGGATATGCCCAAGACCCGTTCCGGCAAGCTGATGCGCCGTGTTCTCGCCGCCCTCTCCAACAACATGAACACTGGAGATATCACCACCCTGGCCAATCCCGATGTAGTCGAAAACATTCGGGAACTGGTTCAGGGGAAGGGGAAAGCGGTGGCATTGGCAGATGGGCCTGAGGATCTAAAGAGATTCGGGACCGAGGAGTAAAAGCCTGGAAGGGCGAACCTCGAACATTTCGCGAGGTTTGCTCCTCCTCTTTCATCGGCTCAAGCCGATGCGCAACGAGCCTATTTCGTGGTCCTTACTTGGCCCGACATTTCCAATTCCACTTTCACCACCGGCTTCACTTTCAGCAGGAAATTGCTCGGGTCCCTGATCCCCCACTTCACATACGGCATTTCGAATTGGCTGGTTCCTCGCCAGCGATCTCCCGTCAACTCCGCATGAACGGGCGCCGTGAACTCATGGTCGGCTCCGTGAATCGAGAAAACACCGCTCAACTTTACGTCCGATGCCCCGGATTGTGCGACTTTGCCTTCGACTTGCGTGGGCCGGAAAACCGCCTCGGGATACCGTGCCGTCTCCAGAATCTCTTTGTGCATGCGCTTGTCGCGGGAGCCGTTCCCACTTTCGCCGCTCGATGCGGAGACGACAATTTCCCCACCCGCTTTCCCGTTTTCCGGATTGAAATGTACGGTCCCGCTCTTCAGCGCGAACGTGCCGTGGACGGTGTGCAGGGTGCTGTCGACTGTCCAATGCACTGTTGTTTGCGCGGGGTCCAGAGTGAGGACAATTTCCGAGGCGGCGACTGGAATCGCTTGTTGCTGCGGCGGAGGCGCAGCCGCCATCAGAAAAGCCGCGGCGAGAACTGCGCATGCGTCCCTGCTCCGAGATCCGGTCCGAACTATCCTCATGCTTCGCCCCAAGTCGAAAAGCTCAATGCGAACGTCGCTAACAGAGCTGATAAGAAGCAATCCAGCCGATAGCGGGTTCATGCGAACTTCTCAACTTTCCCTGGAATTCTAAGGCCTCCAACAACCTGGCACGACTTTCAGACGAATAAAACGCGAAATAATAACTAATATTAGCCCGCGACCCTTAGAATCATCCCGTCATCTAACCAACCCTTGGAGGTTAAGCCGGGGTTGGCTTGCCTTCAAATTGATCGATTCGCCTTTCACAGCGACGGATCGAGGAGCGCCGAATGCTTACCGAAGAAAAGCCTGCCGAAGAAAGGCGTGCCGCGGAAAAGGCGGTCGCAGTTTCCCCGGAATTTTCCAGCGAGCTCAGCGAACGAATGCTCATCGAACGAATGTCCGGCGCGCGGCGCCAAAGCGATGCCATCTTTAGTCGGGTGCGTCCCGGTTCACTCTATGCCGATTCACTCTACGAAAGACCGATTCCCGAGCGTCACCGCATCATTTTTTATGTTGGACACCTCGAGGCATTCGATTGGAATCTGCTGAGCGCCGTCTTCGGGCTGAACAGCGCTCACTCTGAATTCGACCGCCTCTTTGCCTTCGGTATTGACCCAGTCGGGGGTGGACTGCCTTCCGATCTGCCATCCGACTGGCCTTCCGTGGACGTTGTCCGCGAATACGTGCGCAGTGTCCGCAGCGCTATCGATCGCAATCTTACAAAAATTAGCGCTGGGCCGTCGCCCACCCGCGACGGTTTCCCGCTGCGCACGTTGCTGAATGTCGCGATTGAGCATCGGCTGATGCACGCCGAAACGCTGGCCTACATGCTTCATCAGTTGCCGCTCAACATGAAGGTGGTGGAACCGGGCGCACCGATTCTCACGGGTCCTCCCGTCAACCGCAGCAGTGTGGCTATTCCCGCGAGTCGCGTAAAGCTGGGGCTCGACCGGAACTCTGACACATTCGGCTGGGACAACGAGTATGAGGTCCACAGCGTGGAAGTCCCCGCGTTCGAGATCGATCGTTATAAGGTGACCAACCGGCAGTATCTCGACTTTATGGCCGCTGGTGGCTATGGGACGCGTGCCTTCTGGAGCGACAATGACTGGGATTGGAAGACTGCTCAAGAAATTTCTCATCCGCTGTTCTGGAAAAAAGCGGCCAGCGGATGGCTCTGGCGCGCGATGTTTGATGAGGTTCCGCTGCCGCTCGACTGGCCAGTGTATGTGAGCCATGCGGAAGCCAGCGCCTACGCGCGCTGGGCAGGGAAGTCGCTCCCCACGGAAGCGGAATGGCAGCTTGCTGCCTACGGCACCGCCGGCGGAGACGCGAGACCGCATTCCGGGGGCAACAAGCTTCCCGATTTCGGATATGATGCGGAATCCAGCAAAGAGTTGGGCAACCTTGACTTTCGCCGTTGGGATCCTGTGCCGGTGAATGCATTTCCCGACGGCCAGAGCGCGTTCGGCGTCCACGACATGCTGGGTAACGGATGGGAATGGACCTCTACCGTGTTCGGCCCATTTCCTGGCTTTGAGCCGTTTCCGTTTTATCGTGGCTACTCGGCCGATTTCTTTGATGGCAAGCACTTCGTCATGAAGGGCGGCTCGGCGCGCACCGCCGCGTGCATGTTGCGGCCTACATTTCGCAACTGGTTCCAGGCGCATTACCAATACGTGTATGCGGGTTTCCGTTGTGTGAGCCGATAATGTGTGAGCCGAGAATGCGTAAGCGGATGAGGGTTAAGCGGATCATCGAGTCAATCTTCGATCCGACCGTCGATCCGACCGTCGATCCGACTGTCGATCCGACTGTCGACTTGGCGATAGAGGAATGAATACATGCTGATACATGCGATCGCTCCCAATGCTGCTTACGAGTTTGCTGCCGAGTTTGCCGCCAACGTCCGTGCCGGCCTGACCCGGCCGGGACAAAAGGAACTTCTCTCCAAGTATCTCTACGACGATGTAGGCTCGGCGCTCTTTGAAGTGATCAGCCATTTGCCCGAGTACGGGCTCACCCGCGCCGACGAGCGTTTGCTGCAACGGCACGCCGGCGAGATTGTGGAACGGCTGGACGCCCCAGTTGCTGTAGCCGAACTCGGCAGCGGCAGCGGCAAGAAGACACGCTGGATACTGGAAGCGCTCGGTCGCCGGCAACGGACCTTTTATTATCCGGTGGAAATATCGCGCGCAGCCCTGCTCATGTGTCAACGCGAACTGAGCGATATCGATTCGATTAGTATTGTTGGCTTTGAACGCGAATATCTCGATGGCTTGCGTGAGGTAGCCGCCCACCGGCAGCGCAACCAGCATATTCTGGTAATGTTTCTGGGAAGCACGATCGGAAATTTCGACCGTGATGCCGGGGTAAAATTTCTGGCGGAGATACGGGGCATTCTCGAATCTGGAGATTCGCTGCTTCTGGGAACGGATCTGGAAAAGCCCAGCGCACAATTGCTGAAAGCCTACGATGACGAAATCGGGGTGACAGCGGCATTTAATCTCAACCTGCTGGCTCGTCTCAATCGCGAACTGGATGCCGATTTTGACTTGACCCAATTTGCGCACGTAGCCAGGATTAACTCCGAAGCCCGCAGCGTCGAAATGCATCTGCAATCGCTGCGGCGGCAGACAGTGCGCATCCCGGCTGCAAATCTGCGCGTGGAGTTTTTGGAAGGTGAGACCATCTGGACCGAGAGCAGCCACAAGTACCGGAGCGAAGAGGTTTTCCAGATGGCGTGCCAAGCTGGCTTCTGCTGCCGGACTCAATGGATTGACCACGAGTGGCCCTTTGCGGAGAGCCTGCTCGTCGCAGAGTAATGTCGCAGAGTAATAAGAACGACCGACGCGCCTAAGACGATGCGGACGCTTTGCGCCACGTCCGCAGGTTAACGACGCTCATCCCGATGCAGAATACATTGGCTGGTATAAAACCGAGTTGAGCAGTCTGGATGCCGATGACGCAGATGATTCCGCTGTTCACAGTTGCGATCAGCCAGCCTTCCCAGCACCGGCGTCCGACCAGGATGGTAGAAGCGATAGTTAGCAGGCAAGACAGATAATCGAGCCTTAACACGAATGAGATACCTCCGTAATCATTCTGAACGTGAGCCGTGCTTTTGTTCTGTGATTCTGACTCACGGTGGGGTGACCAAAGTCATACGACTGCGGAGTGCTCAGCGGAGCCCAAACGATCAGCAATGCAGGAGGATTTATGACGGAAGTATGCACGCATCTTGACCAGATCAAGGTAAGAAAAACGAAGACTCATGTATGCGAGGAGTGCGTCAAGCTCGGCGATACCTGGGTCCATTTGCGTATGTGCCTGATTTGCGGAAACGTGGGGTGTTGCGATTCGTCCAAAAACAAGCACGCCACGAAGCACTTTCACCACACCACGCATCCTCTGATACGCTCCATCGAGCCGGGAGAGTCATGGATCTGGTGTTATGTCGATGAAGTCGAGGCGGGTGAACTTGCAGCCTGAGTAGTGTTCAGGTGTATCGTCTCGGATAACAAAATGGGATTGGTATCAGGGGCACGCCTTCAGCCGTGCCGTAAAACGATCTAAAATAGACGCGCCTTCCGGGCCCTGAGTCTCGCAGTTCGATTATTACGTCGGGCCCCTAAGAGTAAGTCATGCCGAAGCCGATTCTGCTGAGTGTCGACGATGATTCCGATGTATTGCGGGCGATTGAACGCGATCTGCGCTCGCAGTACGGGGCCGAGTATCGCGTCATCGGGAGCGACTCTCCGGAAGGCGCGCTGGACTTGCTGAAGCAGTTAAAGGTCCGGAATGACAGCGTGGCCCTTCTGCTGGCCGACCAGCGCATGCCGCGCATGGACGGTGTCACCTTTCTGCAGGAAGCCATGCATGTATTTCCGGATGCCAAGCGCGCGCTGCTCACGGCATACGCCGATACGAACGCCGCCATCAGCGCCATCAATCAGGCCAGCATTAACTACTTTTTTCTGAAGCCGTGGGATCCGCCGGCAGAGCATTTATATCCGCAATTGAATGACTTGCTGGATGACTGGCAGGCTTCCTATCGACCGGTGTTCCAGGGGATTCGTGTTCTCGGCACCAGGTGGTCGCCCCGGTCGTATGAGTTGCGAGACTTCCTGGCGCGCAATCGCGTTCCCTATCAGTGGATCGACGTGGAAACTTCCGCGAACGACCCGGAAACCAAGCGCCTGGTTGAAGCTCTGGGCGACGAGGTCTCCAGTCTCCCGGTGGTACTCTTCCCGGACGGAACAAAACTTCTGGAGAGCCTGCCCGCCGATGTCGCGCAGAAAGTCGGCTTGCGCACCCGCGCTCAAACCGATTTCTACGATCTGGCGATTGTAGGTGGAGGACCGGCCGGCCTGGCGGCTGCTGTCTATGGCGCGTCGGAGGGCCTGCACACGGTGATGATTGAACGCGAAGCACCCGGCGGACAAGCGGGTATGAGTTCGCGGATTGAGAACTACTTGGGTTTTCCGGCGGGTCTCAGCGGGAACGACCTGGCCCGGCGCGCGGTAGTGCAGGCGCAGCGCTTTGGAGTGGAAATTCTGTCTCCCCAGTCGGCGGTTGGCGTCCGCACAGAAGGATCGTATCGCATCATCAAGATGGCCGACGACAATGAAATATCGTGCCACGCACTGATGATCGCAAGCGGAGTGCAGTGGCGGCGACTGGAGGCTCCGGGAATCGATCGTCTGCAAGGCGCCGGGGTCTACTACGGTGGCGGCGCGACCGAAGCTTTGGCCTGCAAAGGCGAAGACGTCTATGTGATCGGCGGCGCAAATTCGGCGGGCCAGGCAGCCATGAATTTTGCCAGGTATGCGGAGCGCGTCGTCATGGTCGTGCGAGGCAGTTCGCTTGCCAGCACCATGTCGCAGTATCTGATTGATCAGATCAAGGAGACTCCCAACATTCAGGTGTGGCCCAATGCCAGTGTGGCCGAGGCGCATGGCGATACGCATCTGGAAGAGGTTTCGATCCTGTGTTCGGATTCTAATAAGATCGAGCGTGTGCGGGCGAGTTCCATGTTCATCTTTATCGGCGCTCTGCCGCGCACCGATTGGCTGGGCGATCTGGTCGAACGTGACGAGCGCGGATTCCTGTTGACGGGGCCTGATCTGATTCGCGACGGCCAGCATCCCAAAGGTTGGACGCTCGATCGGGATCCGTTTCTGCTTGAAACAAATATTCCAGGCATCTTCGCGGTGGGCGATGTGCGGCATGGTTCGGTGAAGCGCGTTGCTTCGGGCGTCGGCGAGGGGTCGGTAGCGGTGCAGTTTATTCATCAGTATTTGAGCAAGGTCTAAGGTCTAATGGTCGAAAAGTCCGAATTACTTCGTGTCTCCGCTTTCGCGGATTTGCCGGAGGATCAACTCGCGTGGTTTATCAGCCAGGCGAAAGAACTGCACTTCAAAACGGGCGAGGCCTATACACGGCAAGGCGATCCCGCGGATGCGATGTTCGTCATCCTGGAAGGACAAATCGAGATTCGCGGGGAGATAGGCGGCGAAATGGTCGCATTCACGATCGATGCAGGGAATGTCACGGGAGCGCTTCCGTTTTCAAGAATGAAGCATTTTACCGTGGGGGGACGGGCGGTCGTGGACAGCCGCCTCCTAAAATTTCCGGCGGCCCTGTTTCCGGAGCTTGTCCAGAAGATGCCCGAACTGGCCAAACGCCTCGTCGGCTTGATGGCCGACCGTATCCGCGAGACCACTCGGATGGAGCAACAGCGCGACCGCTTGGCGGGATTGGGCAAGCTTTCCGCAGGCCTGGCTCATGAACTCAATAATCCCGCTTCTGCCGCCAGGCGCGCCACGAGTCAATTGCGTACTACCCTGAAAAAAATCAAAGACGCGAGTCTAGAGCTGGGACGGCGCGATCTGACCCCCGCGCAGAAAGCTGAAATTGAAAAACTGGAAACGGCCTTCATCCAGCACGACGAGCCCCCAGCCAATGTGCTCGCCACCAGCGATCTGGAAGAGCAGCTCGACTCCTTGTTGCGCAGTCACGGGCAGAACGACTTGTGGCAACTGGCAGCCGATCTGGCAAAGAAGAACGTCAAGCCGGAAGTTCTGGAATCATTGTTTGGGGCGCTCGATGCCGGCACCGCGCGTGCCGCGCTGGTCAGGATCGCCGCCTCGGTCGAGATTGCGAACCTGCTGAACGAAATCGAAAGCAGTACATCCAGAATTTCCGATCTCGTCTGTGCGATCAAGGAATACACCTATATGGACCAGGCGCCGGTGCAGAATGTCGACATCGTTAAGAGCCTGGAAACCACGCTCACCATCCTGAATCACAAGCTCAAACGCGGAGTGGTGGTACAGCGCGACTATCAGAAGATTCCGCTGCTGGTAAATTCGTTCGGCAGCGAGCTCAATCAGGTTTGGACCAACATTATCGATAATGCTATCGACGCGATGGGCGGAAAAGGCGAACTTCGCGTGCGAAGCTATCGCGACGATGGACACGTTGTAGTGGAGATTGGCGATAGCGGTCCCGGAATCTCGCCCGAGATCGAGGCGCATATCTTTGAGCCATTCTTCACGACCAAGGGAGTTGGAGAGGGAACAGGACTGGGGTTGGACACAGTTCAACGGATTGTAAAGAAACACAGGGGAAGTATCCAGGTCGATACCAAACCCGGAGATACACGTTTTCAGATATGGCTTCCGCTGGCGGAAGCCGCGACATCCACCGAGAAGAGTCACACCTGAGAGAATTGAGGAGATTATGCCTACGATCACGACCAAGGATGGGACACACATTTACTACAAAGACTGGGGCACGGGACAGCCCATAGTGTTCAGCCACGGCTGGCCGCTTTCCGCGGACGACTGGGACGGACAGATGTTGTTCTTCGGCCAGCGCGGCTATCGAGTCATCGCGCATGACCGGCGGGGACACGGCCGCTCCACCCAGACGTGGGACGGCAACGAGATGGACACTTATGCGGACGATCTCGCAGCGCTCACCGAGAAACTCGATTTGAAGAACGCAATTCACGTTGGTCATTCCACCGGCGGCGGAGAGGTGGCCCGCTACATCGGCCGGCACGGTACAAAACGTGTCGGCATGGCCGTGCTGATCAGCGCGGTGCCACCGCTGATGGTGAAGACCGACAAGAATCCGGCCGGAGCGCCGCTTTCGGTCTTCGACGACCTGCGAGCGCAACTTGCGGCAAACCGGCCGCAGTTTTACCGGGACATCACACTTCCGTTCTACGGCTACAACCGGCCCGGCGCCAAAATTTCGGAAGGCATTCGGGAGCACTGGTGGTTGCAGGGAATGATGGGAGGCATGAAAGCCCACTATGACTGCATCAAGGCCTTCTCTGAGACGGACTTCACGGAGGATCTCAAAAAGTTCGACGTGCCCACGCTGATTCTTCACGGAGACGACGACCAGATCGTGCCGATCGGCGCGGCTGCTCTGATGTCCTCAAAGATTGTGAAGAACGCCACGCTGAAAGTGTATCCAGGTTTTCCGCACGGGATGCCCACAACCAACGCGGATCAGATCAACGCCGATCTGCTCGCCTTTCTCAAAAGCAGCCGGCAAGTGGCAGCATAAGCGGCAATGAATGATTGCGTGCATGGCGATTCGGCGACTGAGAGGCTTTGTCGAACCGCTCATCGATAAGTTGAAGTTGTCATCCTGAGCGAAGCGAAGGACCTACTTGTGCCAGGCTGCGAGAAGGCAGGTCCTTCGCTTTGCTCAGGATGACAATTCATTTAGAGGTTTCGCACATGTCGATTCGACCGGTGAAGCGGCTCATCAAATCCAAACCGACGCTAGAGGGCGCCGGTGTGCACCTGCGCCGCGCCTTCGGTTTTGGAAATACTTCCGACTTCGACCCATTTCTGTTGCTCGACGACTTCCGCAACGATGTCCCAGAGGACTATCTGTCGGGTTTCCCATGGCATCCCCATCGCGGGATCGAGACGATCACCTACGTGCTTGCCGGTACCGTCGAACATGGCGACAGCATGGGAAACCAAGGCGCGATCGCTGCCGGCGACGTGCAGTGGATGACAGCGGGAAGTGGAATCATCCATCAGGAGATGCCGAAAGGCGATCCGGCCGGCCGGATGCATGGCTTCCAGTTGTGGGCGAATCTTCCGTCGTCGCTGAAGATGACGGCGCCGCGCTATCAGGAGGTCAAGTCGTTCGACATTCCTGAGGTGAAAGACGATGACGGCACCCACGTGCGGGTTGTCTGCGGAAAATTCTGGGGAAAGTCAGGCCCGGTGGATGGAATCGCCGCGGATCCGATTTATCTCGACGTCTCGGTCGCCCCAGGGCGCCGGAAGACGCTTCCGGTCGAGACGACGCGGCATGCCTTCGCCTACGTTTTTGCGGGAGCGGGAAAGTTCTGCAACGCTTCGGGACCTCTGGCGGTGCCGACGGAAGCGGTCGAGTGGGCGGACACGCATCCTCCTTCCGAGGCCGATAATCGCTCGCTGGTTCTCTTTGATCGCGGTGATGAAGTCACGGTGCAAGCCGGGGACGACGGCGTCAGGTTTCTGTTGGTCTCTGGAAAACCGCTCGAGGAGCCGGTGGCGTGGTACGGCCCAATTGTAATGAACACGCAGGCAGAACTCCGCCAGGCGTTCAGCGAACTCGAGCAGGGGACATTCCTTAGGAAGGCTTAATTTCCTACGGCAGCAGACCAAACACTCCTACCCCGTTCGTCGTCCCGACATACACTTTGCCGTTCGCGATCGTCGGAGTGATGAATTTGTTTCCGTTTCCAAATTGGTCGCGCCCGCCCGAGGCCTGATTCGAGTTGTACAGCTCCATCGTGAGGTTGCCGGCATTGTAGGCGTGCAGTACCGCGGGAGAGGTGTTCTCGGTCGCCCACAAAATCATATTGCGTGCCGAGCTTCCTGAAATGCCGGGTGTAGCCCCCGGAAACCCGAAAGTTGTGCTCGTCGCAGACGCCGGCGCGCTATTCAGCAGGCCGCTGGAGTTGAATGAGAACGCCTTGATCGAGTCTCCCACAGCTCCGTAGTAAATTCGATTCGCGGCAAATGCCGGCGCCGAAAACACAGATCCGCTTAGCGCGCCGCTTACTTCCTGGTAAATCTGACTATTATTGCTCGGATTAAACTTGCCCATGTTCGTCCGATTTGCCAGGTAGATGTTTTTGTCCTTCCCCGCGCCCACGACCAGTTCGTGCACTACTCCGTTCGAGTCTTTGAAATTCGGCACCACCATCGCGCCCCCGGACCCGAGATCTTCATCGACGTTCGATTCACTTACTGTGTTGTACATGTTGAAGTAGTCGATGACCGTCAGTTGACCTTTCTTGATACCGAGTTTCATGATGGCATTGCCGTAATCGCCATTTGCTGGAAAGCCGCTGGCATTGAGCGAAGTATCGAACGTGCCATTCGCATCCAGAAAGTAGATACTTCCATTGGAGTCGGCCGCCAGTCCCGCTCCTGCCGCCCAGATCGCGCCTTCACTTCCATTCGGCGTCACGTTGAGCACGGACTTTTGCGCCAAAGTCGTTTCGTTATAGCTGATGATCCATCCGGTATAGGGCCGGTAATCGCAATGCGAGGCCCAGGACGTGTAAATGATGTGATTCATCAACAGCAGCCCAGCCCGCTCTTTGTACTGCTTGGGATCGAAAATCACGTACCCGCCCTGACTGTTATCGCCGGTTCCGGGATACTTGGCCGCAATTTCCACCGCCCCTCCGAACTCCTCAACTCCGCTGGTAATGTCGAGCGCGTGCAGCCGCTGATGATAGTTACCACTCGCGTCCTTACTCATCGCTACCAGATAGATTGTTCCATGTGGACCCGCTGTGAGATCAATTACCGGAGTGGAGGTAACTCCGATCTCCGGCGTAACCTGGGAGCAACCGCGGTCATCCGAAGTAGTCTCGCCCGCGGCGAGCGTGGTCACGTGCCACAGATTCGACCCGCTATCCGCGTCAAAGCCATACACTGACCCATGTTCACTCGCCACGAAGAGCACGTTGTGCGTGCCATTCCCCGGAATGCTGATGTTGGGAGCATACAAAGGCTGCGCATCCACCAGGCCGTCTGTAGAAATCGTGAACAACTTCCCAAACGTCGTGGAATTCACATTAGTGAGAGTAAGTGTCGTCTCACTCGAATTACGACCCGTCCGCTGGTTGTCGTTGTGATAGGTGAGCACTCCCGTAAACACCGGCGCCGCCCGTACCACCCTGACACTTCGGAAAGTCAGCACCGCAAGAAGCGAGAGAAACAAAATGACAGCCGAAAGCAGAGCGATTCGACGGCGCAAGGCTCGTCTCATAACGTACCTCGGGGATTAAGTTTCGAACCGGCCGTTGCCCCGGCCGTCGCCAAAGTTCGAATCAAACCTTTAGAGGCTGCAGAGTGGGCGGCGGTTGCCCCACCGCTGGCGGTACAATGGGCGGAACTACTACGCGAAAGGATACACACCGGGTGAACACTTTGTACTGTTGTTCATCGCGGGACGGAGCCTCACGCGAGCGTCGGCCGGACAGCCGCAATGTTTCGGCTATCCCGGCATGCAATCCTGTTTTTCGATGAAGCACCAACCGCAAGCGGAGCCTGGGATACGTCCGTAATTGTTACTATTCACCTGCCTTCCTTGACGTTTCCGAGAAGAGTCCAATACATTCATGAAGGATCGATCTGGTCGGCCGTAAGTTTTCCGGCATTCAAACTGCTTTGCCGAGGACATCCGGACGGGGGTTTCACAAATGACGGTAAGAAAAAACGCGGTACCCAAAACGGCGCTCGCGCAAAAGGCGCAATTGATGTCAGGTTCGGAGATTGAGCGCACGCTGGTGCGACTGGCTCACGAAATCCTCGAAAAGAATGGTGGAATCGAGGGACTGGGCCTTGTCGGAATCCGACGCCGCGGAGTTCCTATTGCCGAACGCCTGGGCAAAATGATTCAGCAGGTGGAAAAGAAGAAAGTTCCCGTCGGCACGCTCGATATCACCTTTTACCGGGATGACCTTTCTACACTGGGCCCAAAGCCGGTGGTGCAGCAAGCGGAAATCGGCTTTTCGATCGAAGGCAAAAAAATAGTGCTGGTCGATGACGTCCTCTACACTGGCCGTACTACGCGCGCCGCTCTCGACGCCCTGTTTTCGCATGGACGCCCGAGCCTGGTTCAATTGCTAGTGTTGATCGATCGCGGCCACCGCGAATTGCCTATCGAAGCCACGTTCATAGGCCGAACCGTGCAAACGACCGATAATGAAGTGATCGAGGTAAAGTTGTCCGAGATCGACGATGCAGAAAAGGTTCTGCTGATGGAGCGTTGAGTTCTAACGGAGTCGCGGGAAGCGATTCGTATCACGGCATCGCTTTAGAGTTGGCGGAAAGAATCGATGCCACCTTTGGTTTTGGGTGGCGCAACGGTTTACCGCTGCGATAATTAGCTTACTTGGAATCGGGTTTAGCCGCTGAGGTGTCTAGCCGCGCGCCCCACTCCCCGTCAAACCGTGCCCGATCATAGAAAGATTTCTGCGTCCCCACTCCCGTGGTGGAAAGCCCGGCGTAAAGGTTAGCGCGCTTCACCGCTTCCCGCTCCGGCAAACCCTCGCCCAGAAAAGTCGCAAAGCTGCCGATAAAAGCGTCACCGGCCCCGGTACTGTCCACGCTCTTCACACAGAACGCGGGCACGTGCTCCATGCCGTCGCTTCCGGCCAGCAGCGAGCCATTCGCGCCCAAGGTAATGATCGCGCGCCGGATGCCGCTGGCTAAAAGACTGGCCGCACAGCGCTTCGCGTCATCGAGATTCTGTACCGCCATACCGGAAATCGCAGCCGCTTCGCTTTCGTTGGGAACAAAATAATCGAGGTCCGCAATCGCCTTCACGTCGATAGGTTGCGCCGGTGCCGGATTCAAAATGCAGCGAATGCCGTTTCTTCGCGCAAACTTGATTGTGTAGTAAACAGTTTCCAGCGGGATCTCAAATTGAAGAACGATGCAGTCGGCGCTCATCAGCATTTCCGCGGCAGCCTCGACGTCGGCCGGTTTCAATTCATCATTGGCGCCTTTGACGACGATGATCCGGTTCTGCCCCGAAGGATCGACGAAAATCGGCGCCACTCCGCTGGATACACCGGGGACCTGCCGCACATGCGTGGCATCGATTCCGAGTTTTTCAAAGTTCTTGATGGTGGAAGGGCCGAACAAATCGTCTCCGACTCGCGCCACCATGAAGACGTCGGCTCCGCAGAGCCGCGCCGCCACTGCCTGATTGGCGCCTTTTCCACCAAATCCCAGATCAAACTTCTGGCCAAAGATGGTTTCCCCGGGCTTGGGAAACTGCTCCGAAAACGTGGTCAAGTCAACATTGGCGCTGCCCACAACCGCAATTCGAGGACGCTTAGCCATAAATTTCCCGTCGCCGGCGCCCCGTTCAAACAGCGCGCGGCTTGGAAGTAAGGAAGGCAGAGTTTAGTCAGGTGGTCGTGGCATGTCAACCAGTGCAGCGGATCTTCTTTTTGATATCCGTTTTACCTCTATTGGTTCCTGTGAGGCCGTCTTTGCCGCTTTTTTTGGACGGTTCAGCGCATTCATCTGGAATCTACACAGACGGTTGGGTATTCTCTTGAAGATGGCCACCGTCTCGTTGAGCGAACTGCTGGGCACGCCCGTCTATGACGCCTCCGGCGCTGCCAGTGGCCGTGTCCGCGAGGTGGCCCTCGCGCCGCAGGAAGATCGCTCCCGTGTTTCCTTGCTTATAGTGAAAACTCCACTGGGAAATCGCATGTTGCCCCTGAGTGCAGTTTCTTCGATCAACGCCGGCATTCACGCCTCCACCGCGGCCGCGGATTGGGGTTCGCCAAAGGGGAACGAAGGGCTCTTACTGCTCAGCCGCGATTTGCTCGATCAGCAGGTGATCGACGTGCACGGCCGCAAGGTCGTCCGCGTGAACGACGTGGATTTTCACCACGATAGTGCGCAAAATCGCTCGATCTTGAAGGTTGGCGGAGTGGATGTCGGCGCCCGGGGAGCGGTTCGCCGCTTGCTGAAAGGCATGGTCCCCGCCGCTGCACTTCGCGCCTTGCTCGCGCGGATCCCTCCCCGTGAGATTCCCTGGGATTTTGTGGACATTATCGAAACCGATCCCGCACGGCGCGTCAAGCTCAAGATCTCGAACGAGCGGTTGGCCAAACTGCATCCTGCCGACATCGCCGACATCGTGGAGGATCTGGCGCCCGATGAGCGCGAAGCTGTGTTTGAAACGCTGGACGAGGGCGTCGCCGCCGGCGCCTTGGAAGAACTCGAACCCAGAGTGCAGAAAGCGGTCCTGGAATCGCTTGAAACCGATCGCGCCGCCGATATTGTCGAAGAAATGCAGCCCGACGCGGCTGCCGACCTGCTGGCCGACCTTCCCGATGAACGGACTGCGGAAATCCTGGTGCAGATGGAGCCGGAAGAGCGCCAGGAAGTCAAAGACTTGCTCGAGTTCAAGGAGAATACGGCCGCCGGTCGCATGACCACCGAGTTCATCGCGCTGCCGGTTACGGCCACCGCCCACGACGCGATCGAAACCATGCGTTCCTTCGAAGGCCGGATGGAGAATATGAGCACCGTTTACCTGACCGATTCTCACGGTACGCTGGCGGGCGCGGTCCCGCTCGTGAAGATCGTTCTGGCCCCTCCCTCCACGCCGCTGCTGGCGCTCGCCCAGGAGCCGCTCATCTCCTGTCACAAAGACACGAGAGAGCACGAATTTGCTGAGCTCTTTGACAAGTACAACCTGCTGACATTGCCGGTGATCGACGAACACAACCAACTCACCGGAGTGATCACCCCCGACGACGTAATCGCCATGTTGCGCGCCAAGCTGTAGTCGGCGGGTAAAGACGGGGCTTGCCCCGTCTTTCCGCGGAGGGAGACACGGTGAAGTCGCGGCTCAACGGGAAAAGTTTCCCAGTTTCACAGATTCGCCTATCCAGATGGCACTTCCAGCATTTATTCTGTTCGTTCTGTTTTGCCAATCTGACCGCCCCTGTGGCCTTTACGCATGAAATTCCTGAGAAGTTGGAAGATCCGGTTCCTGTTGTTCTTCGCCGTCGTAGGTCCGGGCTTCATTACCGCGAATGTCGACAACGATGCCAATGGCATTCTGACGTATTCGCAGGCTGGCGCGCAGTTCGGCTACATGCTGTTATGGACAATGATCCCGACCACGGTCGCCCTGATCGTGGTGCAGGAGATGTGCGCGCGCATGGGAGCGGTGACCGGCAAGGGCCTCAGCGACCTGATCCGGGAAGAATACGGCATTCGGATTACCTTCCTCATGATGCTCGGCATTCTGATAACAAATTTCGGAAACGTCGTGGGCGAGTTTATCGGAATCGTGGGTAGCTTGGGGCTGTTCGGAGTCTCGAAATACATCGCAGTTCCGATCTGCGCAGTCATCGTCTGGCTCATCGCAGTCAAAGGGCAGTACAAGAGCGTGGAGAAAGTTTTCCTGGCAGCTTCGTTCTTCTACGTCACCTACATATTTGCCGGAGCGCTCTCCAAGCCGGCATGGATTGAGGCCGTAAAGGCAACGGTAAAGCCGCCTGGAATGGCGGCCTTCCGCCAGGGGCCGTATCTCTATATGGTGATCGGCGTGGTCGGTACCACGATCGCGCCCTGGATGCAGTTCTATCTGCAGTCGTCGATCGTAGAAAAAGGAGTGACTCGTCGACAGTACAAAACATCGAGGATGGACGTGATTGTGGGATGTATCTTTACCGACGTTGTGGCCTGGTTCATCATTGTCGCCTGCGCGGCCACACTATACCTTCATGGCAATCGTGACATTCGCGATGCCGCCGATGCCGCTCAGGCCCTGCGACCCTTGGCCGGCGACTGGGCCTACATATTATTTGCTCTTGGGCTTTTCAATGCGTCGCTGTTTGCTGCTTCGATTCTTCCGCTTTCGACCGCTTACACGGTTTGTGAAGGCTTAGGCTTCGAATCGGGAGTAGAACGCAAGTTCTCCGAAGCACCCGCGTTTTACTGGCTCTATACCGCGCTCATCGTTGCCGGCGCAGCCGTCGTCCTGATACCGGGTCTTCCGCTAATCAAGATCGCGGTGTTTTCGCAAGTGGTCAACGGCGCCGTGCTGCCTTTCGTGCTGATTTTCATGCTGATGCTAATCAACAAGAAAGACCTGATGGGCGAATACGTGAATAAACTCACGTTCAACATTGTCGCCTGGGCAACTACTGTGATTATGATTGGATTAACGGTGCTCTACGTTTACGGGCAGTTGCGCGGCGGAACGAGCTGACAATTCATTTCGTGCGAGAAGCGCTCAAATGATTTTCGCTCAAATAATCTTCCCCGCCGCCAGATCCTTTACCAGTCCCCGATCCGCTTCCAAAAAGTCCAGCCCCAGCAACTCCTGTCGTGTCACCCAACGGATCTCGCGAAAAATCCGATTTTCAATTTCACCCTGGTAGTCGCGCACTTCGTAGAAGCGCAATTCCACCGACCCGCCGCCCGGATATTCGTGGACGAGGCGGGCGACTTCCACGCCAATCTCTGCCACGATTCCTAATTCTTCCTCCAACTCGCGGCGCATGGCATCGCGCGGCTGTTCGCCTTCTTCGATTTTTCCGCCGGGAAATTCCCATTTGAGCGGCATCACCTGGTGCCGCGTTCTCTGGCAGGCAAGGATCATGCCATCTTTCAAAATCAGCGCGGCGACGACTCGTTTCATGGATGAAAAAGCGCTTCCGGCTGCCAGCCTCTGGCTTCGAACAAGCAGTCTTTAGTGGAGGATTGCCAGCCCCTAGTAGCCAGTCGCTAGGGGCTGGGACATTTGTGCTATCCATTTTCCAGTCGCTTGCCCACGAGTTGAGCGCAATACTCAACCAGTTCACGATCGTCGTCGGCGAATGCCGCCAGGAAGTGACTGTCGATATCGAGTTCGCCGGCCACCTCGCCGTGCACAAAGATTGGGACGACGATCTCCGACTTGGTCTCCAGCGAGCAGGCAAGATAGCGTGGATCTTTTTTCACGTCATCCACCACAACCGTCTTCCCCGACGAGGCCGCCGCGCCGCAGATGCCCTGGTTCAGGGAAATGCGCGTATGCACGGTCATCGCTCCCTGGTAGTGTCCGAGGGCCAGCATCGCCGGCTTGACTCCACGCTCCAGCATGTAGAAACCCACCCAGTTGTACTTCAGCATTTGCTGGTTCAGCAGAAGCGCGATCCCTTTCATCAATTGATCGGCTGTGCGTGCATCGGAGTTCAGGCGGTCCACTGTGTGACGAACTTCGTCGATTTTGCCCGTATCGGATTTGGTAGCCATAACGATAATCCTAAACCAATCCGCTGCGCTTCAGCCTTACCGCCGGTGTTTGCGTTTGTGGTACTTGTGAAATGGAACGGAGTCCCGGCGGGGCGCCGAATACCGCGGGATGAATCGCGCCCGCCAGCGCGCCCAATCCTGCAATCAGCGTCGGCGCGGGAGTATTCAAAAGCTCGTCGGAGATGCAATACACCTGCGAATTCCGCACCGCCGTAGTTTCCGACCAGTCTCTTTCGGGAGCGGAAGCGATCTTTGCCAGGGGCACGCGATCGCCAGCTCCGCACCAGGCGGCGACGATCACCTCCGGGTCGAGGCGAGCGATCTCTTCCGCTGAGATCTGCGCGCCTGGTTTGCAGAGAAACTCACCGCCAGCGGCGTCCACCAATTCGGCAACCCAGGGCTGCGACGCGATGATCGGCTTGCCCCATTCCTCGCAAAACACGCGCTTTCTGGGCAGGCTGGCGGTCTGGCGTCGCATGTCATCAATTGCCGCCTGCATATCGGAAATCACTTTCTCTCCTCGCTCGCCCGCGCCGACCGATCCGGCGATCATCGCGATATCGGTGTAGATGTCGGCCAGCGTGCGCGGAGCCAGTCCAAGAAAGCGAATGCCGGCCTTAAGGATCTCCGCGACCGCAGCTTCCTGGTAGGGAACGGCAGCGATCACGAGATCAGGCTCCGTCGCGAGAATCTCGCTGGCTTTCGAGGTCCAGGAGTCAGCGATAATAATTCGATTGCCGCCTCGCAACTCGGGAACCACGTCAACACAGTACTTAGTGCAAGCCACAACGCGCTCCAATTCGCCTACGCTGGCCAGAATCACGGTGGCGCTTGGTTGCAGGCAAGCGATTCGGCGGGGATGGTGCGAGTCGGGCATCACCCTATTGTAGGGATACACCGGCTGATAATGTTCGGCTTCGCATTACAATCGCTTTGTGTATTCCGCGGAACTTCTCGACCACTTCCAGGACCCAAGAAATGCCGGCGAGCTTGACGCTCCCGACGCAACCGCGCGTTTGGAAAACCCAGTTTGCGGAGACATCCTGGAACTTAGCCTTAAATTAGAAACGACGAAATCAGGAAAGCGCATAGCCGAAATCCGCTTTCGCGCCAAGGGCTGCGTTCCGGCGATGGCCTGCGGATCAGCCATCACCGAGTTGGTCCAAGGCAAAAGCGTAGAAGCAGCGCGAAAGCTCAGCAGGGAAGAGTTGGTTCAAAAAATCGGAGGCTTGCCGCAAGCCTCCGCCCATGCCAGCCACCTGGCCATCGACGCGCTCGCCGCGCTGCTGCGGAAGATCTGAGCGAGCGTGAAGTCTGAGCTTGAAATGCCGTCTGAAACTATGCGGTCTGAACTTATGGAGCCTCAGTTCTCGACGGTTCCTTTCCCTGCTGCGTTCAGGATGACAACATTGGTGGATTGCGACCGCGCGGCTAAAGCGGTGCCCTTTTAAAGCTTCCTGTCGGCTTGGTTCGTTTCGGGTTGATACACCGTCCAGCCGTTGGCGATTGCGATCTCTTTCAGATTCGGGTTGGGGTTGATGGCGAATGGGTGTTTGGAGAGGGCCAGCATTTCGCGGTCCCAGATGGCGTTGCCGAAGGCGCAATCGGGCCTGTTATCGGAAGACGGATCGGGAGACGGATCGAGTACGGATTTGATGGCTTCCACCTTGCCGGGGCCGCTGGGGACTCGAATCAGGCGGCCGGTGATGATGCCATTGTCGATGGCTGCTTCGGCGGCGAGGATGCGATTTGTTGGGATGCTGAAGAACTTCATGGCGGAGCGGATGATCCACTGGCTCGAAGAGGAAACGGCCCAGACTTCGCATCCCGGGGCGCATTTGGATTGGCGCAGGCGCTCGACCAGTTCTTGCATCTCCGGGAAAATGTTGGGGGCAATTGCTTTTGCGAAGTAGGTGTCGCAGGCCTGCTGCACTTCTTCTTCTGGAAGGCCGCGATGCATGGTGACCATTTCTCCGCACATGACTTCTTCGGCTACTTTGCCTGCCCGGTAGTCGGCGTAGCGCGACCGGGCCCAGCGGGCGATTTCTTCCGACACGAGGCCGTGTTCCAGTTCCCAGGAGAAGAAGCCTTCTCCGGCGTCTCCGGACCAGAGCGTGCCGTCGCAATCGAAGGTGGCGACGCGGGGTTTCAGGGCGAGTACACGGTGGACGAAGGCGGTTTGAATTGAGGTTAGAACGGTCATGAATAATCGAACCCTTGCGGGCGAATGCGGACGAATTGTGCTGTGCGACGCTCCTTCGCCGGAGTTAAGTTGACGGCAGAAGCTGCGGCGGCGGATCCGTCACGCTCAAAGCGGCGTACTGCTCCGGCGTGTCCACGTTGACCACTACGAACGGGTCGTCTGTGGGGACGTATTCGATTTCGGCTTGGTGCGCATGCTCGACTTCGCGGGCGTTCGAGGTTTCGGGAGCTCGCAAAAAGGCTTCAATCAGTTCGCGGCCCGCGAGAGTTGGATGACCGTGTTTTCCCTGATACTCAGGGATCACCGCCCATTTTCGGTGGGTTGTGGCCAGTTCGAATGCCTGCTCGAGAGCTGCGATTGTTTCCATACGGACCGGCGGCCGATCGACGAGTGTGATCATCGCGGCGTCGCGGCCTCGGCTCAGAACCTCCTGCAGGCCGACCCGCAAGGAGCTGAATTGGCCACGCTCGGGCTCGGGATTCACGACCAGCGACGCGCCATTGGCGTAGACGATGGGGGCTAAGGCGGCTTCATTTTTGCCGGCTACGACCAGCACGACATCCACGTGGGAGAAAAAAAGACGGATGGCGGCGGCGAGGAACGTGTCGGTGGTGGTTGCCGAAGCCGGGGCTCGGGGCGGCCAGGGGAGGAGCGCTTTGTCGCGCCCCATTCGGGAGGACTCTCCTGCCGCTAGAATTACTCCGCAAAAAGCCGGGGTTCGGCCCATGTGGGCACGATAGCAAAGTGCTGGGAGTCTGCCAAGGTGACGGATCACAGGGTAGTGGGCACGCTGGAGCAGAAATGCGAACGAGGTTACCTCTACAATTATGCGTCACGAAATTTAATGGATGTTCTCGACATATCCCGATGGCAATTTGAGGCGGCACGCGAGGTCACGCAGTTTCGTCGCATAATCTGGATTAGCCTCTTCCGGAGCCGGCGGTACCACGAGATTGAAGCACAAAGCGGGGACATAGGAGCCATCCGCTAGTTGGGCCAGCACGGCCTCCGGCCGATACGCGCTTACGCTCGGCTCCGAGTATAGGTGGTCGATTTCGGCGTGAGAAAGCTGCATGATGATTCCGTGGGCGGACGATTCAGCGTTCGGCATCAAGGTGGCTCGTTGACCGATGCGAAGTGCAAACCCAGGGACGCAGGCGGGTCGAGGGTGCGCGGGGTGAGCGCCCTTGGAACGCAGCAGGTCAACATCCATGAACAGACCGTAAAAGAAGACGGTGATGGGATGCGATTCCATGAGTATTCATGGTACTCCCCGGCTGCAGTCGTGTTAAGGAGGGTTAACTAAAGGTTGGCAGCTTTACGAGGTCATCTTTCGGAACTCGTTCTACTGGGTTTCCGGCTTTGCGCCAGGCGCGGAGGCCGCCGGAGATTACGAATACTTTGAATCCCAGATCCTGTAATTGGCGCGCCACACGGGCGCTGGTGGCTTCGCGCTGTCAAGTGCAGTAGAGATAAATCTCCCGGTCCTTGGGCAGGTTCTTGATTTCTTCGATCAGATTGTTGGGTTCGATGCGGATCGATCCGGCAATGCGTTCGGAATCGGCGTCGTAGTAGCCGTGGCTGCGGACATCGGCGATCAACATATTGCGCGCGGCGTCGGAGGCCAGCCGTTTGGCGAGTTCCTCGGCGGGTACGCGCGGAATTACATCGAGCAGGCGGTACTTGCGATACACCCAGATGCGATAGACGATGTAGGCGCCGAGTCCGATGCCGAAGATGACTTCGGCGGCAAAACCGGCAGAGCGCAGACCGCGGGTGATGGCGCGGAGCGCGTCGCTGAAAAGATATCCGGCGACGGCATACGCGCCGACGTACAGGGCCGCTCCGATGGAGTCGAATTGCAGAAAATCCCCGAGCCGCATTTTCATGCTGCCGGCCAGGGGCGGCGACATGGTGTTGATGCCGGGAATGAATTTGGCAAAAAGAAGCGTCTGCTTGCCGCGGCGGTAAAAATATTCTGCCGAACGCAGAATGCACGTTTCCGGATTGGCGGAGAGGCGGCACAGAAAGCCCAGCAAGGCCCATCCGCTGACTCGGCCCATGAAATAGAGAAAGATATCGCCGAGGATCATCGCCAGCACGCCTACGCCGAACACCAGATAGAGATGGAGATCCCCAAAGGCGGCGACTGCGCCCGCGGTGAGGATGGCGAGCGCGGCGGGGAGGGGAAGACCGATGGCCTCCGCGATACACACCAGGGCTAGAAACAGGTAGCCATGGTGCGAGATGGATGAGAGCAGGTTGGTCATGGGAAGAACAGGCGTGTTTAGTATAACAATCCGCGAGGCCGCCTTGATGGGCGCGCGATCAGAAGCAGCCCTCAGCCTTCAGCCGTCAGGGCGCTTCGGTCGAGATGATGGCGGGTGACTGACGGCTATCACCTGCGTAACCGCCGCACCTACAGTTCAGTCAGAAAGTGCCGATCAAATACTAGACGAAGTGTTCTCGACGCGCCTACGGGATGAAGGTCTGTAGCGGGAGAGGGAGTCTGTTTTGTGAGCCAACTTTATGATCTGAAGATTCTGATTGAAGAAAAGATTAAGGCTTCCGGGCTGGATGCGATGGATGTGAAAGGAAAAATCTCGCTTCGCTCGGGCAAGCTCCTCTCGTTTATTACGCCCACGACGCCGGATGATCCCGCCGGCATCGCCAAACTCAAGCAAGCCGTCAAGGATGTGCTGAACGTCACCCTGTGAGGAATTTGGTATGAAATGGAATTCAATCCGAACCAAGATTCTGGCCGCGTTGGTGACGTGTCTTGTTGCGGGAGTTGGCGGCATCCTGGCGCTGATGCATTACGGTTTCGAACGCAACTCACAGGTGCTGGCGGCGGAGTCGGTGAATGGCGCGCAAAAGTTGTTCACGATACTGGAGAGCCGGGAAATCAGCAAAATGACGGCGGTCAGCGAGACGCTGATCATGAACCCGCAGGTTCGCGACGCCTTTGCGGCCAAAGACCGCGGCCGTTTGCTCGAACTCACGGCGCCGCTGTATTCGAAGCTGAAGGGCGAAGGCATCACCAATTGGATGTTTCACACTCCCGAGCCGGATATGAGGGTATTTCTTCGACTGCACAATCCGCCGAAATTCGGTGACCATTTGAATCGCTTCATGGATGGCGAAGTTGCGCGCACTCATGCGGTGGTGGCGGGCAACGAACTGGCTAAGGCCGGTTTTGCGGTCAGAATCCTGCGGCCGTTTTACGATTCGCGCGGTGGCGTGACCGGCTATGTTGAGTTCGGCGAAGAATTGGGGCAGTTCATTCACGCCATGAAAAAGCAGACTGGAGACGACTACGGACTTCTGCTCAGCAAGAAGTTTGTGGACCGGCAGTTTTGGGCCGATTCGAGCGCGATGTGGAAGCGGCGGGACGACTGGAATGATAATCCGAGCTTCGTGGTGGCGGACAAAACTTCACCCGACGATCGCATCATTCAATTCCAGGGAGACGTGGCCACAATATCGGACCAGGGCAAGGTACTGGAGCGTTTCCGCGAAGGGAATTCTGTCCTTGTCCGCGGCATCTTTCCGATTCGCGACGCCGCAGGCAATCCCGTGGGCGCCATGTTTGTAGTGCGGGATATTTCCGGCTTTTATCTGACGATGCGGCACACGCAGAATATCCTGGTGCTTTTGACAGTTGGCTCTCTGACGGTGGGCATTTTTCTGGTGCTAACCTTGCTCAACCGACTCGTATTTCTACGGCTGCAGCGCATCATCGGAGTAGCCACACGGGTGGTTGGCGGCGACTATGAATCGGAAATTCGAGTCAGCTCGGACGATGAGGTCGGTCAATTCGAACAATTATTCGAGCAGTTCCGGCGCATCTTCGTGGACGTCCTCTCGCATGTCCCGGAGTTGCAAGAAAAAGAGCTGCAGGAACGGTAGGCCGACGTGAAACAACTCCTGCTACAGTGATATGACTTCAGGAGGATCCTTTGTCAGCTCAGGGCCGCCGCTACATCAACCTTCCGAACCGTCCCGCGGGCCTTCCTTTCAGCGATGGTGTGCTGGTGGGCGATACGCTCTACATCTCCGGACGAATTGGGCTCGACCTGGCGACGGGCGAGGCTCCTGCGAATATAGACTCCGAGATCGAGCTACTGTTTGACGGCTTTCAGGCGGTGCTGCGCGAAGCAGGCATGACCATGGACGACCTGGTGTGGGTGCAGGTGTATTGTCCCGAAGTTTCTTTGTGGCAACAGTTCAACTCGGCGTATGTGAGATTGTTTTCTAGCGAGTTTCCGGCGCGCGCGTTTCTGGGATCGGGACGGCTGTTGCTGAATGGACGATTTGAGATGATGGGGATTGCAGTGAAGGGTTAGGTGCGAGGTTGCTATGTTCGCGGGCAGCTGCCGAACTTCGCTCGGCTTGACAGCCGGGGGGGCGGTAGTCCCTACGCGGACGAATGCGTCCGTCCTGCGTGAGCTATTTCTCTCTTGCCACCACGAACTCTGGGGCCCATAAGAGCGCTCGTTTGATCTCTGAGTCGGGGAAGATGCAAATGGCTTGGCGGGCGGATTCGGCGTAATGGGCGGCCTCTTTGGAGGCATATTCTAACGAACCGTAGCGGTTCAAGATGGCCAGGATATCGGCGTGGGTTACGCCATTGAAGGCGCGGTCGTGCAGGACGGTTTCGATTTGGCGTCGCTCGGCGGCGGTGCAATGCTCGAGCGCGTGGATGACGGCCATGGTGGCTTTGCCTTCGCGCAGGTCGCTGGCCACGGGTTTGCCAAGGACACTCTCGGAAGCGGTGAGGTCGAGGACGTCGTCCACGATTTGGAAGGCGAGCCCGAGATCGCGTCCGTATTGGCCGAGACGCTCTTCCTGTTGCTCGGTGGCGCCGCCCAGAATGCCGCCGACTCGCATGCACACCGAGAACAGGCAGGCTGTTTTGCGGTAGATCAGGTCCAGATGCTCCTGGCGCGAGATCAGCTGGCCGAGTTTTTCCATCTGGAGCAGTTCGCCTTCGACCATCTGCTGGGTGAGTTCGATGAGCACATCGAGAATGCGGAAATTGCGTTCCTGCACCGCGATCTTGAAGGCCTGCATGTAGAGCCAGTCGCCGGCGAGCACACACATCGAATTGCCCCACTGGGTGTTGGCGGCGGGACGCCCGCGGCGGATCTGCGCCTCGTCAATGATGTCGTCGTGGACGAGAGTGGCGGTGTGAATGATCTCGACGACGGTTGCAAGCTTTACCGCGCCCTCACCCTTGTAGCCCAGAAGCTTGGCTGAAAGAAGCAATAGCGCCGGACGGATGCGCTTACCGCCCCCGGCTCGCAGGTACTCGCCGATCTCGGTGATCGCGGCGACGTTCGAGACCGTGTCGCGTCCGAATTGTTCTTCGATGGCGACAATGTCTTCCCGCAGAAGATCGAAGATTTCTTTCCCGTTGATGGAGGTCGTGGTTGCCACTGCCCCTAGTTGCTCCGGTAATTCGTGAACTGCAGATCGATGCCGAAATCCTGCTGCTTGACCATGGCGATGATTTCCTGCAGCGTATCGCGGTCCTTGCCGCTGATTCGGACTACGTCCGCTTGAATCGATGCTTGCGCTTTTTTCTTTGAATTCTTGACCAGCTTGACAATCTCCCGCGCCTTTTCGATCGGGATGCCCTGCTGCAGGGCGATTTTTTGTTTCACTGTGCTTCCGGCGGCTGGCTCCAATGGGCCGTAGGTCAAGCCCTTCAGGGGCACGCCGCGTTTCACCAACTTTTGCTGGAAAACGTCGTTGACGGCCTTCATTTTGAACTCATCGGCGGAGTGCAGCATGATGGCGTCGTTGCCTTCCATGGCAATCTGCGACTTCGAATCCTTGAGATCGAAGCGCGTGCTGACTTCTTTCATCGCCTGCTGGATAGCATTGGCGACTTCCGCCAGATCGATTTTGCTGACGATATCAAAGCTGTTATCGGGCATGGGAAGTACGAGTCGCAGGTGACAGGCCGCAGGTGTCAGGCAAAACGACCTCCCGCGCGTGGACGCCTGAGATCTCCTCTAATGCGTTAATTAACCCCAAACTTGTACCCATGAGGGTAACAGAAGAGGCATGGTCTGCGTAGGCTGAGGCGGAGCCGGGGAAACGGCGAGCTTAAGGTGCGGGGTCCGCGTTGCCGGGGGCGAGTCCAAAAAAATTGTAGAAATTCCGCGTGGTTTGAGCGGCCACCTCTTCCGTGGGAAGGTGGCGTAGTTCGCCGATCTGCCGAGCCACTTCTTTCACAAACGCCGGTTCGTTGCGTTGGCCGCGATGCGGCAGCGGGGCGAGGTAGGGTGAATCGGTTTCGATCAGCATGCGGTCGAGCGGGACCAGTTGCGCCGCGTCGCGGATGGGTTGCGCCTTGGGGAAGGTGATGTTGCCGGCAAAAGAAATCATGAAACCGAGATCGAGCCCTCGGCGCGCGTGATCGAGGCTGCCGGTAAAGCAGTGCAGAATGCCGCCCAGGCCGCTGGAGGTCCAATGTTCCGCGATCATCTTCAGACAATCATCCCACGCGTTTTCGCTATTGTCGGAGGGGCGGCAGTGGATGATGATGGGCAGCTTGGCGGCTCGCGCCAGCTCCATTTGTTTTCGAAAAACTGCTTTCTGTATTTCCCGGGGCGAGTGGTCGTAGAAATAGTCGAGGCCGATTTCTCCCCAGGCGATTACCTTGGGATGCCTTGCCCATTGCAGCATTTGCGCATCGGTGGCATCGTTGGCGAGACTTGCCTCGTGAGGATGGACTCCAACGCTCGCCCAGATTTGTGGATATTCTGGTTTCCCGTCGTATTTCTCTGCCAGATGAATTCCGCAATCGGAGGTCTCCGGCCCTTCGCCGTTGCCGATGGCGAGATAGGCTTCGATTCCGTTCTGTTTCGCGCGGGCCAACACCTCGTCACGATCGTTGTCGTAGCGTTTGCCTTCCAGATGAGCGTGCGAGTCGATGAACATGGTTCGATGAACATGGGTCGCTGAGAAACTGCCGGGCTTCGCTCGGTTTGGACGGGCGAGGGCGCCCGTCTCCACACGATCTATTTCTATTTTAATCTTGTGCCTACTGGCACATCTTCCAGAAAGCTGGCCAGCACGGGCTTGCCGCCTTCCGGCGAGGCGGCGACGATCATGCCGTTGGATTCCAGTCCGCGCAGTTTGCGGGGGGCCAGGTTGGCGACGATTACGACTTTGCGTCCGATCAGGGTTTCCGGTTCGTAGGCCTCGGCGATTCCGGCCACCAGTTGTCGGACCTCAGTTCCCAGATCGACTTCGAGGCGCAGCAGCTTGTCGGCGCCTTTCACGCGCTCGGCGGTTTTTACCTGAGCCACTCGCAACTCTATTTTCGCGAAGTCGTCGATGCTGATTTTGCCGTCGGGGATGGTGGCGGCTGGCTTGGCTGCGGACGCTTGCGGCTGGGCCGGTGCCGCTGGCTGCCGAGCTTCGCTGGGCTGGACGGGTGGGACGCCCGTCGCTCCACAGTTCTTTGGGTCCTCCATTTTCTGCATCCTTTCTACCGCCGATTTGTCGGCCCTTGGAAATACGGCCTGCACTTCGCCTAGTTTTGTGCCTAGCTGTAATTGTCCCCACTGCAATTGTGCCAAGTCGAATTTCCTGATGTCTCCGAGGCCCATCTGAGACCAGATTTTCGCGGTGGCTTCGGGCATTACTGGATGCGCCAGAGCGGTGACGATCCGCAGGGCTTCGGCGCTGGTGTAGAGCACGGTTGCCAGGCGGGCGCGGTTCTCTTCATCTTTTTTTTCGTCCAGAGCCCAGGGTTCATTTTCGACTATGTATTTGTCCACCGCCGCGACCAATCCCCAGGCAACTTCGAGCGCCCGCGAGAACTGGTACTGGTCGAAGAGCTCGCTGAAATCGGCGATCGCGTTTCTTGCGGCGTCGGCAATTGCGGCGTCGGCTGGGGTGTGAGCCGTATTCGAGGGATACGGTGTTTCTCCCTTGAAATAGCGCGTGATCATGGTAAGGGTGCGGCTGGCAAGATTGCCCAGCCCATTTGCCAGGTCGGAGTTGTAGCGCTGCACCAGTGCATCGAAGCTGAACGCGCCATCGTTTCCGAAGACGACTTCGCGCAGCAGGAAATATCGGAGAGCGTCGGCGCCGAGGACATCTACGATAGTTTCGGCGCGCACGATATTTCCGCGCGACTTCGACATTTTGCTTTCTTCAAACAGCAGCCATCCGTGGGCCGTGATGCTTTTCGGCAGCGGCAATCCTGCGGCCAGCAAGAACGCCGGCCAGTACACGCAGTGGAAGCGCACGATTTCTTTGCCGATCATGTGCACGTCGGCGGGCCAGTACTTGTCGAACTTGCTGGTGTCGTCCTGGCCATAGCCGAGCGCGGTAATGTAATTTGCCAGTGCGTCGAGCCACACATAGACCACGTGCTTGGGGTCATCCGGTACGGGGATACCCCAGGAAAACGTCGAGCGGCTGATGGAAAGATCGCGCAGGCCGCTGCGCACGAACGCCATCACTTCGTTGCGGCGCGTATCGGGACGAATGAAACCCGGTTGGTCGGTGTATAGACGGATTAGCTGATCCTGGAAGGCCGAGAGCTTGAAATAGTAATTTTCTTCATGGACGGTTTCCGTCGGGCGCTCGCAAATGGGGCAAGGAGCGCCGGGTCCGACCGCGTCCACGTATAACTCATCGGAAACGCAGTATTGGCCGGTATAGGTTCCTTTGTAGATAAAGCCGTTGTCGCGGATCTTGCGCCACAGCGTTTGCACGCCCTGTTTGTGACGGGCAGAGGTGGTGCGGATGAAATCGTCGTACGTCAGGCCCATGCGATCCCAGAGGGTGCGGAATTCGGCGGAGATTTCATCGGTGAACTGTTGCGGCGACTTGCCTGCGGCCTGGGCGGCGCGTTCGATCTTTTGTCCGTGTTCGTCGGTGCCGGTCAGGAACCAGGTGTCATGGCCCAGCATGCGGTGCCGGCGCGCGATCGTGTCGCAGGCGAGTGTGGTGTAAGCGTGTCCGATGTGGGGATGCGCGTTGACGTAGTAGATCGGGGTCGTGATGTAGAACTTCTTGGTCATTCCGTTCCTTGATGTCTTAATCGGCGCTCAGTGGCTAAAGCCGCGTCTGAAAGAGAGCCACTTATCGCAGCGGTAAACCGCGGCGCCACCCAAACTCAAAAGTGTGGCCGAGTTTTGACGGACTCCATTTACGCTGCAGTCGATGCTTTGGGTTTGATGTCGTCCACTTCGATTCCGATGTGTTGCAGGTGATGCAACATGTGCGCTACATAATCGTCGAATACGAACTGAAGCGTCATGGGCTCGGAGCCGGCGACAGTCAATGTATGGGACCAGGCGGCGTCGGGTACGGCTTCGGCGGCTGCCAATAGTTGACGGTTGAGCGCTTGCCAGACTTCGATCAATTCGCTCCAGTCGCGGCGCTGGTAGGCATTCGCCGCTACCCAGCGATTTTGCTCGTACCCGGGCATGGCCAGTTTATCTTCGAATTGCGCGCGAACGATTCGTTGATGATTGTTGGCGGCCGAATCGAGCAGGTGGCCTAGTTCCTCCTTGGGAGACCAGGCTGCGGGGGCCGGCTTGCTTTCTACTTTGTCTTTGGGAAGCTTTGCGAGGCTGCCTGGCACTTGTTGTAGAAGGTCTCGCAATAGGTTGAGCACGGGCATAACATCCTCCGAGTTCATTATTACAAAATCAGAATTGTGAAGTTGGGACTCGAATCATCATTTTCTATTGACGCTGGCATAGGCTTGCACCGCCTCGTGGATCACCTGCTTCAGCGGTACGTGGTGTGCCTCCGCCAGCGCCTTGCAGTCTTCGTATTCGGGGGCGTAGTTGGAGACGCTGCCATTCAAATTGGCGATCTTGATCCGTACCGGACCCCAATTTGTGTCCACGGTTTCCCATCGTCGTGAGAGCGTCTGCCGCTCCTCTTCGCGGCGGCGGACGCCTAGAGTCGTGGTCTCGGCGAAGATCAATTCGGTCAGCCGAGTTGCGTCTTCTGTTTTTGTCAACACGGTGAGCAGGGCGCCGGAACGGCTTTTCTTCATTTGCACGGGAACGCTGAAGACGTCGAGCGCTCCTTCGGACAGTAAGCGCTCCATCGCGTAGGCCAGTACCTGCGGGTTCAGGTCATCGAGGTTCGCTTCCAACACGGTGATCCTGTCGTTCGACGTACCAGTTGATGTGCCAGTCGATGCGGCGGCGGATTCTCCGATGGTTAATCGCAACAGGTTTGGATGCTCGGGAAAATCTCGGGTTCCTGCGCCGTACCCTGACTGCTCGATCTTCATTGCGGGAAACGGCGCGAACCGGCTGGCCAGCGTCCTCACGATCGCGGCGCCCGTCGGCGTTACCAGTTCGACCTGCGGTCCGGACGAATACACCGGCGCGTTGCGAAGCAACTTCAGGGTAGCGGGTGCGGGGACGGGCAGCGTTCCGTGTGCGCACTTGACGGTGCCGCCGCCCACGTTGAGCGGCGAGCAGATCCATTCGTCAATCACGAGAGATTCCGCTCCTGCGGCGGCGCAGACAATGTCGACCATGGCATCGACGGCGCCGACTTCGTGAAAATGGACTTGGTCTATGGATGTATTGTGAATCTCGGCTTCGGCATGGCCGAGAGCTTCGAAGATGCTTATCGCGGTGCTTTTAGCCGGGCTGCCGATCGCTGCCTTTTCGATGATCGTGCGAATCTCCGTCAGGCTACGACTGTGCTGTTGGCCATGTTCATGCGAGTGCTCGTGAGCACGATCGTGGGACTGCTGCTCCCAGAAAATCTCTCGCGGCAGGTCTTTCTCACCATTGGCGGATACGTCGACTTTGGTTGCCGAAATTCCTCCTCGCATCACGCGCGAAATTTCCAGCCTCGCGCCAATGTTCAGCGCCGCTACCGTGTCTTCGAGAAGCTTTGTCGACACCCCGGCATCCACTAGCGCGCCTAGAAACATGTCGCCGCTGATGCCGGAGAAACATTCGAGGTAGGCTGTGCGCATAGAGTCAAAGGCTTCAACCACGGGGGGCACAGAGAACCACAGGGGAAACCAAGAAAAGGGTGCCCCTAGTGTACCCTGCGTCCTCTGTGGTTAGGATTTTCGCCGCGTGAAACTTTCATCATCATCATAGGGAACCCCGCCACCTCCGTCAAACTCGCGGCTCTCTATGAGTTTGTTAGAATCACTGTTCCTTCAATAGTTTAGAGGACATCTTGTATCGATATCTGGAACGCCGACTGGTCGAGCATCTGCGCGAGTTTCTGCGCCGTGCTTACGACTTGAAGAACGTGAACATGGTGGTCGAGCAGCCGCCGAAAATTGAATTTGGCGAGTTCGCGCTGCCGATTGCTTTCGAACTGGCGCGGAAACTTCGCAAGGCGCCACGCAAAATTGCCGAGGAGATTGTCGCTGGACTCGGCACGATTCCGGGCTTTGACAGATTCGAAGTTGCAGGCGGCGGTTACATCAATGTGCGCGTTAACCGCGCCGAGCTGGCAACGGCGCTCGCCGGTGACGAAAAACCTGCGGCTCCCGTTCCCGCGGGGAAGGTGCTGGTTGAGCATTCCAGCATCAATCCCAATAAAGCCGCGCATATCGGGCATCTGCGCAACGCTATTCTCGGCGATACGTTCGTCCGGCTGCTGCGCTTTGCGGGCAGGGAAGTGGACGTCCAGAATTACATCGACAATACCGGAGTGCAGGTTGCCGATGTGGTGGTGGGATTTCTGCACATCGAACAGAAGTCCCCGGCTCAGATCGAAGCGCTTGCCGCCGCGCCCCGGTTTGATTATGTGTGTTGGGACCTCTACGCCCGCGTGTCGCAATGGTATGAAGAGGACAAGTCGAATCTACAGGCGCGTGCTTCGGTCCTGCGTTTGATTGAGGAAGGGAACAATGAGACGGCGGCGGTTGCGGACTTGATTTCCGTGGCCGTCCTCAAACGCCATCTTGAAACCATGGAGCGGCTTGATATTGAGTATGACTTCCTGCCGCGCGAGAGCGAGATACTGCACCTGCATTTCTGGGACGCGGCGTTTACCAAGCTTAAGGAAGCTGGCGTGCTTACTTATGAGACCGGAGGCAAGAACAAAGGGTGCTGGGTGATGCGGCGAGCGGGGACGTCAAGACCTATAACCACAGGGGGCATGGAGGACACAGGGGACGGCAGGATCGAATCAGAAAAGATCACGGAGGAAGACCAGAAAGTCATCGTCCGCTCCAACGGCACGGTTGGTTACGTTGGCAAAGATATCGCTTATCACATGTGGAAGTTTGGTTTGCTGGGACGCGATTTTGGCTATCGGAAATTCTTTCGCTATCCGAATTCCCGTGACTGCTGGATCTCAACTACCAATGGCGAGAAAGATCATCCTCACTTTGGCGATGTATCGGAGATTTATAACGTGATCGATGCGCGTCAGTCTGAGGCGCAGAATACGGTGATTGAGGCTCTGCGCGGACTTGGGCACGGCGAGGCGGCCGACCGTTACACACATTTTTCCTATGAGATGGTCGCGCTCACTCCGCGGTGCGCTGCCGAACTTGGCTACCAACTTAGCGAAGAAGATAAAGCCCGGCCCTGGATCGAGGTTTCGGGGCGCAAGGGCTTTGGCGTGAAGGCGGACGATCTCCTGGACGCGCTGATTGCTTCGGCTCGCAAAGAAGTTGACGCTCGTCATCCCGAGTTGAGCGAATCTGAGCGCGGCGATATTGCTGCGCAGATCGCTATTGGGGCCCTGCGCTACTTCATGCTCAAATACACCAAGCCTTCGGTGATCGCTTTCGATTTCAAAGACGCGCTTAGTTTTGAGGGCGATACCGGGCCGTATGCCCAGTATGCGGTGGTGCGCGCTTCCAACATTTTTCGCAGGGGTGGGCTTGATCCGGAAGACTTCTGCCGTGGGTTGGCGGGCGGCGTTGCTTTGGCTTCGAGTCCTGGCGCTGCTGGCGTCTCTACAGATGAGCTTGCCAGTTACCTGGACGGCAACAATGACATCTGGGAGCTCTGGCTTTCGGCTGCGAAGACTTCTTATGTTGTCGGCCAGTGCATCGCCACTACGGAACCTGCTTATCTTGCCAAACATGCCTTCCAGCTGGCGCAGCTTTTCAATACCTTCTATCACCGCTATCCAATCCTTAGCGAGTCCGACGAGGGGCGGAAGAAGTTTCTGCTGGCGACTACCGCCGTGGTTCGCCGCGAACTCTGTCGCGTTCTCAGCATCATGGGAATCAGCGTGCCTCCGGTGATGTAGGGGCAGGTCTCAGGTCGCAGGCCTTAGGTGTTAGGAAAACCCCAGGTCGCAGGTGGCAGACTTCATTCCATCTTGGCAGGAATGCGCATATGAGAAAAGCTAGACGCCTCTGGCTTCGGCAGTTTGATGGCTAAGTGAGGAGGGTTTTATCACTTCAACGGAGAATCTAGATAGTGGCTAGTACGGACCGCTGCCGACGCCTATGATTTAAGGGATGGAACGGGAGACAGTATAAAATTTTTACGGTTCATATCGCGATTGCTTGGATGCGCGGTTTGTGCCTTTCCCACAGTAGAGTTGTAAGATGTTGATAGAAAATGAGTTGTCGTTTACTTGCGGGGATGCTAAATGGCATCCGCCGTGCATTGATCACGAGCGGGTCCGGATGACGAGACGGTTTGCGGGACCCGAACTCAGACTTAGAACACAGCAATATTTGGCCAAGGAGCCCCCAACTTATGAATCGCATTTCGCTGACCCTAATGCTGGCCGTAACGATGGTCGCATCGCTCGGATGTTCAACTAAGAATTATGTGCGTCAGCAGACGACGCCATTGATCAACAAAACCAATGAACTCGACGACCTGACCGCGAAGAACTCAAAGGATATCAAGGACGTTGACCAACGCGCCCAGTCTGGAATCCAGGCGGTGCAGGCCCGTGCCGCTGAGGTCGATCAGAAGGCGATGGCTGCGGGAAGCGACGCCGACAAGGCGCAAATGTCGGCGAACACCGCGTCGCAGCGTGTGGATACTTTGACCAATGCTGTCGTCAACCTCGACAACTATCGTCCCGTGGTGGAGACGGCGGTGCATTTTGGATTCAACAAAGACAATCTGACAAAGGACGCCAAAGAAGCGATTGACCAGCTCGCCGCCAGCGTGGCCACTACCAAGGGATACATCATTACGGTAGAAGGCGCGACCGACTCGGTGGGCAGCTCCGAGTACAACTACGATCTAAGCCAGCGCCGCGCCGATGCTGTGATTCAGTACCTGGCAGCGGAGAAGGCCATACCGGCGTACAAGATCTATCTGATTGGGCTGGGCAAGGATAAGCCGGTCGATACCAATAAGACTCGCGATGGGCGCGCCAAGAACCGCCGCGTCGATATCCGGCTGATGAGCAATACCGGGGCGGACACTAACACCCCAGCGCAGGCACCCAGCGGTAATTCGACACCGACGGCGAGCGCGAATCCGCCGTCGATGTAAGACAAGTTTAGCCCTCCTCCCCGGAGGACTTTGCCAAACCAGGCCGTCCCATCGTGGGCGGCCTGATTTTTTTTGGCCTCTCATCCCACGCCAATCCTTGCCCTTGCCACCGATGAAAACAACTCAACGATTACGCAAGCGGGATGGCAGGAATTTGTGGGGTCGCGATCAGAGCCTCAATCGAGAAACCAGGCACCAAGCAGTCAGAGGGCGCGGGAATCTGCTTCTGGGGGCTGGGAACCAGCAAATGGGGCGTGGATCGCGCGATTTGGAACTACATTTGTGGCGACTACAGGATTCACCCGAGTTTCACGGGGCGCGGCGAGTGTGGTAAAGTTACAGGCCGAATCCCGACCCCTGATCTAAACTCAAGCCCTTATCAAAGATGATAGGGGGGAAGGAAACACACCATGAAGTGTGCAAAGTTGATTTACTGCAGTGTAGTAGTGGTGGCGCTGATTCTGGCCACAGGCCTTTGGAAGCCAATCACGAAGGCCAGTGCCAAAAACTCTAATCAGGTGGGCGACGAAGTGCCCTCCTTCAGAGTCGACGCCAGCTGGCCCAAACCTCTTCCCGCTCCGCTTGGGGTTGATGGTATCGCGCATACCTGGGTGCAGGGAGAAGTTGCCGGGGTCTGTATCGATGCTGACGATAACGTCTTCACGGTCAACCGCGCTTGGGAAACGGGGGTGACCATTGCCGGTGTCATTCAGGGCGACGAGTCCGGGGCAATCAACGGGAATGATGCCAGTGCTTCCGCGGTTCCTGCGCCGGTGATTCTGGAGTTTAATCCGGCAGGCAAAGTGGTTAACGGCTTCGGCAATGCCGCGCTTACACAGTCGGGGCCAACCTATGGCGGCAGCGTGTACATGCCTTACGGATCCCACGGCTGCTACGTAGACTATCAGGGCAACATCTGGACGGGCGGCAACGGTGATGGCATCGTTCAGAAATACGCCCATGACGGTGGTGGGGGGGTCGCGCTGCTGCAAATCGGTACGAAAGGTGTATGTGACGGGCCTTCGAATAACAGCACAGTCGGCGGCACCGTCGTATATTCCACCTGCGGCGAAGCCAACGACTTTAACAGCAGCCATACGTTGCTGAATGAGCCGGCGGACATCGCAGTGGATCCGAAAGACGATCCGGTCACCGGACAGCCTGGCGACATCTATATCGCCGACGGGTACGGCAACCACCGGGTTGTGGTCTTCGATGCGAGTGGCAACTACCTTCGTCAGTTCGGGAGCAAGTGCACCTCAACTCCGTGTCCTGGCGGAACATTCGGAGCGACGGGTGGCGGCCATCCGCACTGCGTCGTTCTCGCCAAGGACGGGCTGGTGTATGCATGCGACCGCCCCAATAGCCGGATCGAAGTTTTTGACAAGATGGGCAATTACCTGAAGTCCATTGACATCGGCAATGCACCCGGCGCAACTGCAGGGGCGCAGGCCGCGATCCTGAAGGAAAATACCCGGGCTTGTGATATTGACTTCTGGCCCAACATCGATTATCTGGCCGACAAGGCACCGGCGAGCCAGAAATACATCATCGATGTGGACCTGGCCAACGACAATGCCTGGATCGTGGACAGAAAGCAAGGCAATATCATCGGCGCCCTTGGCGCCTGCGGTATCGCCCCATGTCCCGGTCATAATGCCGGCCACTTCTCCTTCTCGCACACCACGGCCTCGGACTCTCAAGGCAACGTGTACGTGGCGGACACGATCACCGGCCGGCGCGTTCAGAAGTTTGTTCCAAATCAGTGAGGATCACGGCTGCAAGAAGATGTGCGCCATGCGGGTGGAGACCGGGGATTTACGACTCCCCGGTCTTCACCTCCGGCCTCTGGCCTCTGGCGTCTGGAGGTTTCCCACGATGTTTGGCCGCGGCCTACGGTTGTTAGCTGTACTCGCTGTCTTTACAGTGTGCTTTGCAGCGTGCTTTGTGCTTCCTGCGAAAGCTCACGATATTCCGCTGCACACAGTCGTGAACGCGTTTGTCAAGATGGAGCCTCACGAAGCCCATCTTGTAATTCGCGTGCCCCTCGACCTGCTGCACGCCGCTCACTTTCCGATGAATGGACAGGTCTATGATCTCTCGGCCACGGGGCCGGGGACCGATTTGGCGCTGCGAGGCATCGCGCAAGGCATCGACATCCGGGAAAACGGAGTGCGGCTGGTGTCGACCAGCGCGATTGGCCGCTTCGATTTGCCCTCGGACCGCTCCTTTGAGGACTATGACCAGGCCCTCGCGCATGTGGCCGATCCGCTGGAAAAAGGTACGGAGATTTACTTCGACCAGGGATATCTGGATGCTCATTTTATTTATCCGATCAGCTCACCGAATTCCATTTTTACGATCCAAACAACGATCGCGCCAGACCTGAAAGATCTGGTCAAGCTTACGGTTCGATATCAACCGCTCGACGGCGCCTCGCGCGCGTTCATGATTACTTCGCAGAGCGGGCAGGTTCCGCTCAATCCGACGTGGTTTCAGGCTTCGAAGGGCTTCGTCGTTCTCGGAGTTGAGCACATCCTGAGCGGCATTGATCATTTGCTTTTTCTCCTCTGCCTGATCATTCCCTTTCGAAAGATTCGCGGGCTGATTCCGGTGATTACGGCTTTCACGCTGGGGCATTCCGTGACCCTGATTGGATCGGCCTTTAACCTTGCGCCCAGCGGCGCGTGGTTTCCTCCTTTCGTGGAGATGGCCATCGCGGCTTCCATTTTTTACATGGCGCTTGAGAATATTGTTGGCGCCAATCTCCATCATCGCTGGATCATCGCAGGATTGTTCGGCCTGGTTCACGGGTTCGGGTTCTCTTATGCGCTGAAAGACCAACTGCAATTCGCCGGCTCCCACCTGCTGGTGTCGCTGTTCTCTTTCAATGTGGGAATCGAACTTGGACAACTCGCGGTCCTCTGTGTCGCGGTGCCCGTGCTTGGGCTGTTATTTCGGGGCGCGCTCGCGGGACGAATGGGAGTCATTCTGCTTTCGGCGATCGTAGCCCACACGGCCTGGCATTGGATGATCGACCGCTGGAATGTGCTTTGGCAGGCTCCCTGGCCGCAGGTGACCGAGGCAGGGTTGATGATCTTGGCGCGATGGGTTGCGGGCTTGCTGCTGGCTGTGGGCTTGGCAAGAGTGATTGCCAGATGGATTGAGCGCAAGCGGCCGTCTGTCTTTGCGCCTGGGCCCTCAGAGGAATTACAGAAAGCCAGCTGATGACTCGTAGTCTCACGCCCCGCCCCTAAAGGGGCATCGGAGGTTCAAGGCATTGCATCGCTAAAGCGATGCCCTGATACGAACCTTTTTGGCATTGCTAAAGCGATGCCCTGATACGAAACTGAAGCGATACAATAGGGACGTGCGTATTCGCTTCCTGATTGCTTCTTTGGCGCTGCTGGCGACTCTTGCGCTGGGGCAGGATTCGTCTGACAAACCGCCTTCGGACAAGGCTGACGCTCCTAATCGCGCGGGCGAGGAAAGCTCCAGCCGGGATACGAGAATCGATATCAGCCCGCCCAAGGACGATGCCAAGAATCATCCCGCCAGCAAAGCGGCCGTCGCCGACCTAGAAGTGCCCGACAACTCGGGCATCGAGGAGTTTCATCCCTGGAACCCGCTGAAAGCGAAGAAAGATATTGACGTCGGCGATTTTTACTTCAAGCGAAAAAACTACAAAGCTGCGCTTGAGCGCTATAAGGATGCGCTCTACTACAAAGACAATGACGCGATTGCCAGTTTCCGTCTGGCGGTGTGCCAGGAGAAACTGGGAGATAAAACGGAAGCGAAGAAATACTACGCACAGTACCTGAAGATTCTGCCGGAGGGTCCGTCCGCCAAGGATGCGCGGGCTTCGTTGGATCGGCTGGCGAAAGTGCAGTAACCCCGCTTCGAGCTACGAGCCGCGGGCTTCGCGCAAACCATTTTTCCCACTCGCAGCCCGAAGCTCGTAGCTCGAAACAGATTACTTCTCGACTCGCGAAAACTCTCCTGTGGATGCGTTGACGGCTACTCGCAGCTTGGCGGTCTCGCGGTCGGTTCCGTAGATTACGTGCCACAGCAGGGTGTTCTCCTGGCGGTTCCACTCCAACACATATAGAACAGGTGTGTCGGGTTCTTTCTGCAGCAGCTTTTCTCCGCCGTGCTGCTGGGCTATGGCGAAGGCCTTATCGGTATCTGTTTTCAGAAACTGGACGTTGAAAATTTGTGTGCTGGAATTCGATGGGCTGTAGGTGTCGTCGACACCGTGCGAAATATCGCCGTTGGCCCAGGTGTAGGTCTTGATTGCATGCTGCGCCGGCGACGCAAATCCTACCCGCCACTCACCGGCCCTGCCATCTCGGCCTTTGAAGTCCGCCGCGGCTGCCGATTCCGCGCGATACGCTTGCGCGTCGGGCGCCCAGAGGCGGGCGGAAGCGTAGCACTTGAAGAAGGCGCTGCTGCCGGTGATGGCCTCGGGCGGCTTGGGCTGGGGCTTGTCGGACGTTGTCGGTTTCGTGGGCTCGGAAGAGCACGCGGACATCATGGTTAGTGTTAATCCTGTTATTGCTAATGCTGCTGCTAGAATTGCACCTGCAAAGGGCAGTTTTTTCATTGACGGTTTCCCAATCGGGTTTTGGGTCGCGGATTATTCTACTCACTTCGGTACTCACTTGGCGTCATGAATTCCTATCTCGAACGTTTGCGGCTCGAACTTGAAGATGCGGCGGGCGGAGCGGAAGTTGTCGATCTGGCTAAGGCTCCCGCTGAAAAGTGGAACGCCGGGCAGATCCTGGAGCACCTTTTTCTTACTTACAAGCATACCAACCGTGGACTGGAGAAATGTTTGGAACAGGGCGCTCCTCTGGCTACTCAAGCCACCCTGAAAGATCGGTTGGCCACGCTGCTGGTGGTGAATCTCGGGTATCTGCCGCGAGGACGAAAAGCGCCGGAACGTGCGGTCCCGCGAGGCATGGCGCCGGAAGAGGCGCGGCAGGCGATCATGCCCGAACTGCTGCGGATGGGTTCGGGCCTGGACGAGTGCGAGCGGAGGTTCGGCGTCGGGACGAAGATCCTGGATCACCCGATTCTTGGCCCTTTAACGGCTGAGGAGTGGCGGAAGTTCCACTGGATCCACGGACGGCATCACGCGCGGCAGATTCGGGAGCGGATGGGGTGAACAGCCGTCAGCCGTCAGCCATCATCTTCCGAATGATGGAATGATTTGAAAGATACGACTTTGCAATCTTTCTGCTATTTGTCGTTGTTTTTGTCTTTATCTTTGTCTTTGTCGCTGGTCGGAGTGGTGCTTTTGCTGGTGTCTTTGTCGTTGTCCTTGCTGTTGTCCTTTTCCGGTTCTTGAAGGCCGACCTTTCGGGCCTGCTCTTGCAGTTGGTCGAGTTGCTGGCGGGCGTCGTCGATCTCTTTCTGCTTGCTGGCAATATCGGTTCGGTACTGTGCGTCGTCTTTATCCCACTGAGCGGAGTTGCGCAGACGCTCGCCGGCATCGGCATAGAAGGCGGCGGCGCGGAGACGGTATTCACGCTGCTCGAGGTCGAGTTCGCGGCTCAGCGAATCGATTTTCTCTTTATCCTTGTCGATCTTTCGCTTCAACTCGTCGGACGCCTTCTGGTGTTCGGCAGAGGTGTCGGCGGGATTGGCTGCGGCTTTTGCCGCATCCGCCGATTTCGGGGCGTTATCGCTGGCGGGGGCGGGCCCGACCACGCTCAGATCTGCGCCGGTCGGCAGATTGTCGTTGTCGTAGTGGTGGCTGGGCGCACTCGTTTCGGTTTTGTTCTTGCGAACTTCTCGCGCATAATCCGCCAACGACTGAGCCGAGGCTGCGCTGACTCCCAAAAGTAAGAGAATGCCGATTGCCATGAGTTTAATGTGCTTCATTGATTCATCCTTTGGCAGGCCCGCGATTCGAAGCGGGACCTGCAATCGCCGATTTTCAAAGTCAAGAGCTTGTGCTTGGGAGATCTTCATAGCGCCTCCCAATACCAGTGCAGGAGCCGGTTTCCAAACATGAACGACAAAAGCGCCATGCTGCCTAGAAAGACGCCAAACGGCATCTCGTAATAGCGGAGTGCGAGGCGCGCGGATTTCCAGGCGCGGCGCCGGGCGTTGATTTGGGCTTGGGCTTGGACTTGGACTTGGGCTTCGATTTCAGTTTCGGTCGAAACAACGCCGCGCGCTTTGATCCTTCGAATGCGCTTCATCCAGACGGCGAGAACCGTACTGAGTCCGAACAACGAACCCGCCAGCGAAGCGGCAAAGATCGTCAGGACCGTGAGTCTGGTTCCGAGGAAGGCGCCGATCAAGGCCATAAGCTTAACGTCGCCGAATCCCATGCCTTCGACCCCGCGGGCTCGAAGGTAGATGGCGGCTGCGCCATAGAGAAATGAAGCGCCTACCGCGGCTCCCAGCAAGGAGTCGGAAAGCGACCACAAGCGCCACGAAATCTCGCTTCTAGTTGCGTACGAGACCATGCCCGGCATGATGCGCGAAGCCAGATCGTTCACCGGAACGACGAGGCTGAAAGCGAGCCCGAGAGCGAGGCCGGGCAGAGTCATGGCGTCGGGCAGAAGTTTCGTTTCCGCGTCGGTGAAGATCAACCCCAGCAGCAGGAATCCGAAGACGGCGCACTTCAACATCGCCAGCGTGAGGCCGAAATGGAGGTAGCAGCTGAGGAAGAGCAAGCCGGTGAGTAATTCGACCAGCAGGTAGCGCAGAGATATTGGCTGCTGGCATGACCGGCACTCGCCGCGAAGGATCAGCCAACTGAGTACTGGCAGGTTATGGTAGAGCGGGATCGGATCTCCGCAGTGCGGACAGGCGGAGCGTGGCGTTACGACCGACAGGCCACGCGGTAATCGGTAAATACACACGTTGAGGAAGCTGCCAAAGCAGAGCCCATAGGCGAAGATCGCGGCTGCAAGAAAGAGTGTCACGTTTCGTGGCAATTCGGCTAAGTGCTAAGTTTGCTTGGACTTGAATGATTATAAGCCGCGGCTGCCAGGCTTTCTAAGTGACGAAAGTGACTGTCCCTATGTCGCCGGGAAGTGATTGTGGAGCAAGGATGATGCGTCGAAAACGCTTTCCGATTATGCTAGCGCCGTCTGCACGGACGTGAATGCTCCCGACATTCCAGTTGTTCTCAGTCTAATCCTGGTGGAGGAATTTGTAATCGAGGATGGAGGCCGCCAGTGCGATTGCGTCGTCGGCGTCGGCAAGGACGTCCTTGATGCGAATCAGTCTCGCCTGGCAAATCACCGTGCTGTCTTTTTGCCCGGAGATTGTTTCGGGCATCTCGAACATCAGTTCCACCAGGGCATTGGCGGGCAGTCGCTGAGGACCGTGAAAGAGGACGCCCGACTGGCTGATGTCCTGGATGATGCCCTCGTGCCAGACGCTGAGACTCTTGGCGCGGTATCGAATCGCAATTTTCACATGCAGGCGCCGCGCCCTGGGCATCCAGGATGTGAGTTCCTTTTGAGCGGACCGGCGAGGGACCTTGATTTCCGCCATCGGTTCCTCAAGCCGCTTCCCCCGGCGCATGGTCTTCCAGTCATATTGATAGGCGGTCGCGCACACCATGCAGACCTGGTAATAGTCTCCATTCGGGGCGCGACGTGGCCAGGAGAACTCGTGCGAACAGCGTCCTAGCTTGAACACTTCCATGAGCGTTTGGGGCATGATGGGGAATGGTGTCTGGGTGCCAATCGGCTGCTTTCATCTTCCAGTGCGCTGGTCGTTCTGGATAGGTTACTTTTGGACAGCCGCGGTTTATGCCTTACGCTTTCTCATATGCCACCAACCGGAGCATCGTCGAACGAAGCAGCTCAGACTGGAGCATCGCGCATGGGCTTCGTCCTGGCGGGAGGCAAGAGTTCTCGAATGGGAGCAGATAAGGCGTTTCTTGACTTCGGGGGCCAAACGTTGCTTGATCGAGCGCTCAGGGTTCTGGGTGGCGTTTGCGACCGTGTCGCGATCGTCGGCGATCCTGCTAAATTTGCAAATTGCGGAGCTTTGAAAGGCGAGTCCGGGAAAGGCGAATCGGCCGTGGCTGACATTTTTCCCGGATGCGGACCGCTGGCCGGTATTCATGCTGCGCTGGCGCATTCTTCTGCCGACTTGAATCTGATGCTCGCAGTTGACATGCCTTTCGTCACGGCAGAGCTTCTCGCGTTTCTTTTGGCGGCGGGAGAGAACAGTGATGCTGTCGTCATCTTGCCTCGCACCATCAAGGGATTTCAGCCGCTTTGTGCGGTTTATCGACGCGAGTTTTGTTTTGTCGCCGAGCAGGCTTTGCGGGCAGGGAGGTACAAGATCGGCGCGGCGTTTTCCGGCGTGGTCCTGCGAATCGTTGAAGATGCTGAACTGGCAGCGGCTGGTTTTTCCGAGCGTAGCTTTTTCAACTTGAATACACCGCAGGATCGCCAGCAAGCCGAAAACAGCCTGTCTTGAGTCCGACGAGATGCAAGCCAAGGCCTGGAAGCTGCGCTTCCTGGACAGCCGGGGTGGCCGTCCCTACACTTTCGCTTGAGTCGCGCGGCCATCTCATGCCATGCTGATAGCCATGGCTGCCGCGCCAACCGTATCTCCTTACATCCAGTTCCAGGACGTCTCCAAATCGTTTGGCGATCGGGTCGTTCTCAAAAACGTCAGCTTTGAAGTGTTAGCGGGAGAGATGGTCTGCATTCTCGGACGCAGCGGTGTCGGAAAATCGGTGGCCCTTCACAACATCATGGGCTTTTTGAAGCCTGATTCAGGCCGGATTGTCGTTGCCTGCCAGGACATCACCGACTACGACGAAGTTCAGATGGAAGAGATCCGAAAAAAAGTCACCATGGTGTTCCAGAACGGCGCCCTGTTCGACTCATTGACGGTGGGTGAAAACGTTGCCTTTCCCCTGCGCGAAAGAAGAGAGCTTTCAGAAGAGCAAATTTATCAGGTGGTCGATGGCCTGCTGGAAATGGTCGGAGTCAAGGAGATGCGCGACCTGTTGCCTTCCGATCTCTCTACCGGGATGAAGCGGTCGGTAGCGATTGCGCGGGCATTGGCGGCCCAACCGGAGTGCGTGCTTTACGACGAACCCACCACCATGGTCGATCCGTTGATGGGGAATCTGCTTGGCGATCTTATCGCCCGGCTCAAATTACAGTTGCACCTGACCTCAGTCGTGGTCACGCACGACATGCGGCTGGCGAAAAAGCTGGCGGACCGCGTCGTTTTTCTGCATGAAGGGCGGGCGATTTTCTTCGGTCCTTACAAGGACATGGAGAGATCGAACGAACCTATTATTCAGGAGTTCCTGGAACTGGACGAGTTGAAGCTGGAAGCGTGAAGGGAAGTTCTCAGTTGCCGGTTCTCAGTTGTCAGTGTGGCCGCATGGTTTTTTATTGAGAACTGAGAACTGTTCTTAGAATCCTTGCTGCACCAATTCTTCGACCGTGATCGAACTCTGTGCGGGCCCACCTTTCATCATCTTCTCTACATACTTCGCAATCACGTCGGCTTCCAGGTTCACCGGGTCGCCCGGCTTCAGTGAACCGAGATTGGTTAGTTCTACGGTGTGCGGGATAATCGCGATCGTGCAGTGGTTCCCTTCGAGTTTGGCGACTGTCAGGCTGATGCCTTCGATCGAGAGCGAACCCTTGAATACCGTGTACTTTTCGATCTCCGGCGGGATTTCGATATGCAGCCGCCAGTTTTCGGAATCTCGGCCGTCCGAGCCGACGATGCGCTCGAACTCGATCACTTTGCCGACACCATCCACGTGCCCCTGAACGATATGGCCATCGAAGCGCCCGTCGGCTTTCATGGCGAGTTCGAGGTTTACGAGCGCGCCCACGTGCATCCGTGAAAACGAAGTTCGGATCCAGGTTTCCGGCGCCAGATCGGCGCAGAATGATTTTTCTTTGATATCCAGCGCCGTCAGGCACACGCCGCTTACCGAGACGCTGTGGCCAGTTTTCAGCTCTTTTGGAGTATTCGCCGCCTCGATGGTGATGCGGCGGTTTTCGCCTTGTTGCTCGATTTTTGTGACCTTGCCTACTTCTTCTACGATTCCGGTAAACATATATTAGCCTCAGTCTCTTTGGGGCCGGAGTGTCGCGTTCTAAACTGCATGCCTGTCAAGAATACGGATCTCGTAGGTAACCTTCCAGCGCGAAGTCTTCGCCGAAGCGGTGCAACTCGAAGCGCTGAACACATTGGGCCCGCCCGTGCAAACTTTCGCCCGCAAGGAAGGGAACTGCACCCTCGCCAAAAATCTTCGGCGCATAGTAGAGAAAAACCTTGTCCACCTCACCTGACGCCAGGGATGCGCCGTTCACCAGTGCTCCGCCTTCGATGAGCAGGCTGGTGATTTCCAACTCTCCCAAGGTTTTGATGATCGCGGCGAAATCGGGCCGTCCGTCGGCGGTTGCCGATATTTGCCGTACTCGAATGCCCTTTTCTCCGAGCGCCTGTTTCGTCGCCTCTTCCGCATTCGAACATAGCACCATAACATCGTTCTCGGCCGTCTGGATTACTCTCGACACCAGTGGGATGCGCAGGTAGGAATCCAGAATCACGCGCAGCAGCTTGCGGCGCCGCGGGAGGCCGCTGCGGTCGGTGAGCAGCGGATCATCCGCCATTACCGTTCCTACTCCGGCCAGGATGGCGTCACTCTGATGGCGCAGTTGTTGCACATGCGCGCGAGCCGCTTCGCCTGTGATCCAGTGGTATCCGCTGCGCGCGCCTTCGGTCGTGGGCATCGCCGAGTTAGGCTGGGCGCCGGGTTTGGTGGCGTCGGCGATTTTTCCGTCAAGGGTCATGGCGGATTTCAGCGTCACCAGCGGTTTGCCGCGACGGATGTACTTGGCAAAACTTTCATTCAGCTTTCTGGCTTCCGTTTGGAATAGCCCGACCTCTACTTTGATTCCCGATGCCCGGAGTTTGGCAAATCCTTGACCCGACACCCTTGGATTCGGGTCTTCCATCGAGCAGACCACGCGGCGGATTCCGGCCGCGATCACGGCATCGGCACAGGGGCCGGTGCGGCCCTGATGCGAGCAGGGCTCCAGATTCAGGTAGAGAGTTCCTCCACGAGCAGCATTGCCTGCTTGCTCCAGGGCGAGAATCTCGGCGTGCTTGACGCCCTCATAGGTGTGCGTGGCCGCTCCAACCTCGCGGCCCGACGCGTCTACGACGACAGCGCCTACTGCCGGATTGGGTGACACGCAGCCGACGCCGGCTCGCGCCAGGTCGAGGGCTTTCCGCATGTGTTGTTCGTCGATCGTCATTCAAGAGCCATTTACCACGGAGACACAGAGACACGGAGAAAAACAATTCACAAAGCGCGAGGCTGAAAGTTCCGATTTTCGTCCTCCTCGTCGGGCTCCGCCAGGGCAACTGCGCCCGATCGATTTTGCGGACCGCGTTTCTTGGGCGATGGTACTCCGGCAAAAGGGTCTTCGACCCTGGGATCGCCAAATGATTCGGAGGGTTCGCGTGGACTGAACCGTCTTCCCACTAAGCGCAGAACCAGCCACAGGACAAGGATACCAATCGCGATCTGCCACCAGACACCCTTCGGACTCCTACTGCTAAGCTCTCAGGATAACAACGACTCTACAAAATCCTTCGGGTCAAACGGTAACAAGTCGCCTGCCTTTTCACCCACACCGACATACCTCACGGGCAACCCCAGTTCCCGCGAGATCGCTACGACGACGCCGCCTTTGGCTGTGCCATCGAGTTTGGTCAATACGATTCCCGTGACTCCGGAGGATTGCGTGAACTGCCGCGCCTGTTGCAATCCATTCTGGCCGGTGGTGGCATCCATTACCAGCAAAGTCTCGTGCGGCGCGCCCGGCACGATGCGTTGCGCAGTGCGCTTCATCTTTTCGAGTTCGAGCATCAGGTTCTGCTTGGTGTGAAGACGGCCGGCGGTGTCGACGATCACGTAATCGGTCTTGCGCGCGGTGGCCGACTGCAGCGCGTCGAACAACACAGCGGACGGATCGCCTCCGGCTTTTGTTTTGATGACTTCGGTTCCGGTGCGCTGCCCCCAAATTTCTAGCTGCTCGATGGCTGCCGCGCGGAACGTGTCGGCTGCGCATAGCAACACCGTCTTGCCTCGTGCGCGAAACACCTGCGCCAACTTTCCGATGGTGGTCGTCTTCCCCGTGCCGTTTACACCGACCACGATGATTACCTCAGGCGTGCCGTCCACTTTGGTCACGGGTTGCGAAGCGGTTGACGTCAGAATCGCCAGCAGTTCCTCCTTCAGCAGCCGCTTGAGTTCATTCACGTCTTTGATCTGCTTGCGATCGGCTTTGTCGCGCAGTTTTTCCAGAACCTCATGGGTGGTCGTGGTGCCGAGGTCGGCGCCGATCAGCGTGGCTTCGAGGTCGTCCAGCGTGGAGCGGTCGATCTCCTTGCCGATGGAAACAACATCTTCGATGCGCTCGGCCAGGTTCTCGCGGGTGCGCGAGACGGCCTCCTTCATGCGCTCGATGAAACTGGGCTTCTGTTCTTCGTCCAGACTGCCAAAGAGAGTTTGAATCATCCGATAATGATTATAGGAGAATCGGGCGGCAGACGAATTGGTAATTGGTAATTGAAAACTGAACTAGCCGTTGGTGGAAAATATAAATTGCCAGTTACAAATTGCATCAGGTTCGAGTGGTTTCGACGGTGAATGGGTCGAGGGCTTGAAGCACAGGCGCGGCGGGTGCCGGAACGGGCGCTTCCACCGGCATCTTCTGGGTCAGCGATTTCTGAATATGAATTTCCCCGCGGCTAAACACCGCGGCGAGCGCGGTCACGGCCATGGGGTCGAGGCGCTGTCCCGACAGATTCTGGATGATGCGCATCGCTTCCACGGGATCGAATGCCTGCTGGTAAGGACGATTCGTGGTCAGCGCGTCGAAAGTGTCGGCGACGGCGATGACACGTGCCAGCAGCGGGATCTCGTCGCCCTTCAGGCCATAAGGATATCCCCGGCCATTAAGCGCTTCGTGATGCAATTCGATTCCGGGCAGCATCTCCCGCAACTGCGGCACGGGACGCAGAATATTCGCTCCCTTTGTGGTGTGCGTCTTCATGATCTCAAACTCTTCCGGAGTGAGAGTGCCCGGTTTTTTCAGAATGCGGTCTTCAATGCCGATTTTGCCGACATCGTGGAGTTGCGCCGAGACGCGCAGGATTTCCAAAAATCCGGGATCGAGGCCCATTTCGGTCGCGATCATCATGGAATACTTCGTGACCCGGTCGGAATGGCCGCGCGTGTAAGGATCTTTTTCGTCGACCGCGCCGGCCAGCATCTGGATCGAACCCATGAACAGCGCTTTGTTTTCTTCCGCCGCCCGTTTGAGATCCTGAACGAACTGTTCCAGATCCTCCGACATGGTGTTGAAAGTCGTCGCCAGTTCGCCGATCTCCGTGCGGGTTTTCAGGTGCACGCGCTGGGAAAAGTCACCGCGCGCAATGGCCCGGCTGGACTGCGCCAGCACTTGCAGCGGGCTGGTAATCCGGCGCGCCGAGAAAATGCTGAGACCTACGCTGACAAACACTGCCAGCCAGGCCAGCAACCGTCCGGTGCGCTGCATCTCGTAGATTCCGCGATATGCCTCTTCGCGCGGCTTCTGCACCACTACGGCCCAATCCAGCGAAGTGACCGGGCTGTACGTTCCCAGCATTTCGGTCGCCTTTTTGCCGTCACGAATTGTGAATTCGCTGGTTGCCGCCAACTGGGCCTTCGAGCCTCTGCCGACGAAGCTGCGGACGATTTCGAAGTGGCTCATGTCCTGCCCGGTGGCATATTGGCCGGTGGCGGCCGCCACCAGCCTGCCCTGGCTATCGACTACGTAGGGCATCAATCCGCTCATGCTGACTTGCTCCAGGCGGCGGATCAGGTAATCCATATCTACCACCGACCCGATCATGCCGAGGAAGCGTCCTTCATACATGACGGGCGAACTGACCAGCATTACGGTTCGCGCCGATTTTCCACTGCCTACGGTCAAAGGCTGGCCGCTGTAGACGCGCCCTTCGCGAGCGGCCTGGTAGCCGCGTTCCAGCTCGCGTTGCAGAAACGCATCGAGCTCGATGCGTCCGGCGGAAATTCCCTTGGCATCGGCATTCAGCAGCGTAGCGTAGGCAATGTCGTTGGATGACGAGACAAACGTTTCGAGCATGGCCCGCAGCTCGGGCGTCAGGAATTTTTGCGGACCTTTGACCGCGCTAAGATCGTTGCCCGCTGGATTGGCCAGCATCATGACCTGAACTGAGGACGATAAGTTGGTGAGCATCATGCGCAGCGTTTCCTGATGCTGGGAAATGTCGTCGGCCAGGGAGCGCGTGACCATGTTTTGCAGCAGCATTTCGTTGGTCTTGAGGCGCTCCCGGTTCATGGTTTCGATCTGTACGGAATAGAAGTACATCGGGAGGACACTGATAGCCAACAGCACGCCAAGGATGACGTAGAGAAGGGGTATCCGCGCGGGAATAGGCAGCTTTAGCGGCAAAGGCAATCCTGTCGGCCCAAGCGCGGGGGGGTTGGTCCGTCCAGCATCTATTCTAGTTTGGTTTTCGGCATGACCTTATGTGTTTAAAGTACAGGTCACCATTACCGAGGTACTCAGACGGTGGTCACTATGGTGAGCAGTTCTCGGTTCTCGCTTCTCAGTTCTCAGTGCGAGACGATCTCATAATGAACGGAGGGAGAACGGCGAACTGCTTTTTGCCCGGTTTATAATAAGCTAGCGGTCTGGGGTGCTGGATGGGGTCCTTCCGGTTCTATTCCTTTAGTGGGCGGCTGGTGCCGATCCTGCTCGTCTGCTCTTCATTGATGTCCGCAGGGAATACTGCTCCTCCCAGAATTTCCAAGGAAACGCGGGAACAAATCATCCACGTCTTTAATGAAGAACTGGTCTATATTCGCGCGCGTTTTCCGATGGGGCGGACCGGACTGACGCTCAGGAACGGAACCGTGTCTCCGAACGGTCCAGATCTTGATCATTTGCTGGCGCTCTGGGGACCGGCGGCGAAACCGGGCGACCAGGCGCGCATCAGCGACGTCATCATCAAGGACAACTACATCCGCTTTGAGATCAACGGCGGTCCCATCAGGAAGCAGAAGTGGTACCAGCATATTACGATTGAAGGTGCGAGCTCCTCGACTCCGGTTGCGCCATCCGATTCCTCGGCCAATGCTCGCGGCTCTTTTGTCGATCTCTATTTCGACAAGTATGTTCCCGAGATGACCGGACCGGAATTAAAACAGTTGTTGCGTCCGGTGTTCGATTTCGACGCCAAGTCGGCGCTCGAGGCCTATCTGGAGACGGTCTCTCCGCAGGTCAAGGAAGCAATCAAGAATCACCATGTGCTGGTGGGGATGAACCACGAGATGGTGATTTATGCCAAGGGGCGTCCGCCGCGGAAAGTGCGGGAGACCGCCAACGGAGTTGAGGACAAAGTTGAGTACGAAGAATGGATCTACGGCACGCCTCCGCAGGACGTGGATTTTGTGCGCTTCGTGGGCGATGAAGTGGTGCGCGTCGAGACCATGAAAGTGGATGGCCAGAAGATCGTGCGTGTGGACAAAGAGATTGATTTGGGGACAGCCACGGTCGCGAAGAAGCAGGGGGAACGCCCCGCGAACGCGCCCACATTGAGGCGTCCCGGAGAAGAAATGCCGGAGTCGACTCCCGGCATGCCATCCAGCACGCCACCGATAGCTCCAGTGCCTCCACCTTCGGGGCCCGGTTCCGATCCGGGGCCGAACTGGGTTTTGTTGCCTGCTTCTATAGTCTGAAGCGCCCCTTTACGTTTCTTGCGTGGAAACGCATGGGCTTGTGGTAGGATTTTCATACTGACTATGGCAAGCCACAACCAACCCCTCGAATACATGACGACGACCAAGATCGGCGAAAAGGGACAGCTCACCGTCCCCAAACAGTTCCGGGACGATCTTGGGTTAGGGATTGGTGCGCCCTTTGCCGTTCTGCGCTTGGGCGACGGTCTCATTCTGCTGCCTGAGCAGCGGCGGTTTGAGCGGCTTTGCGAGCAGGTGCGCTCGAAACTCACGGCTGCCGGCCGTACCGCAGAGGACATTCTCGCGACCATCCCCGAGGCCCGCAACCGCGTATACAGCCGTCACTACGGGAAGGAATCTACTCCTCGCCGCCGCCGCAACTCGCCCGCTTCGCAGAAAACGCGAATGAGTCGGGCGCCCCGCGGGAAGTGACCCGCCAGCGCAGAATTCGCCTGTTGCTGGATTCCAATGTCCTGATGGGAGGAATTGTCTCCCCTTGGGGTCTGGATAAAGCGATGCTGTCGCTCTGCGCCGCCAAAGTGTGCAGGCTGGTGCTCGCGGAGGTGGTTCGCGATGAAGTGGAGGAAAACCTTCTCCTTCACGCGGAACATTTGCCGTCCGCCGATGCCGAACAGTTGATTGAGGACTATCGACGCCTCATCCAGTTGGCGAATCCGCAGATTGTTCCGTATCCGCCGAAGGATTTGGTGCATTCGAGCAGGGCCTTGATACGGCACGAAGCGGATGTTCCGGTGCTTCTATCAGCAATGGCGAGCAGACCGGATTGGTTGCTGACGCACAACACCAAACACTTCACGAAGGCTGTCGCGCGCCGGGCCTCGCTGCGCATCGCAACGCCGGCGGAATTTTTTCGTGCGCTTTCCTCGCTGTTCCGTTGATACTCCCCTTTTGCGTCTCGACCTTCTAAACTAGAACTGTGAAGATTGCCTTGGGCCAGATCAACCCCACCGTGGGGGACTTCTCTGGCAATGCCGCCAAGATCATTCAGTTTGCGACGCAGGCGCGGGATGCCGGCGCGGGCCTCATTCTTTTTCCGGAGCTCGCCGTCTGCGGGTATCCGCCGCGCGATCTGGTCGAGAATCCGTTGTTCGTAGCGCGCAATCGTGCTACCGCAGAGAAGATCGCCGCCGAAACCCATGGAATCGTCGTGATTTGCGGTCTGGTAACCCCGGCGGAAGCAGAGTCCGGCAAGACCGTGATGAACTCCGCCGCCTTGCTGCGCGAAGGGCGCATCGAATTCATCCAGTCGAAGATGCTGCTGCCCACCTATGACGTTTTCGACGAGATGCGCAACTTCGCTCCCGCCAAAAGCCAGCAACTTTTTAGCTTTTGCGGCAAGCAGATGGCATTGACTATCTGTGAGGACGCCTGGAACGACAAACGCTTCTGGAACCGGCGGCTATATGGCATCGATCCGGTTGAAGAACTGGTTCGAGCCGGCGGGAACTTTGTGCTCAACATATCGGCATCGCCATTCTGGCTGGGGAAACGCGAGTTGCGCCGGGAGATGCTCACCTCTATCGCGAAGAATCAGAAGGTTCCGGTGGCGATGGTGAACCAGGTGGGAGGCAACGACAGCCTGGTCTTCGACGGATCGAGCATTGTGATAGCGCCCGACGGGCAAGTGATCGCGCAAGGGAAGTCGTTTGCAGAAGACCTGGTCTATTTCGATTCTCAAAAACTGACCGGAGACATGCATTCGCAGGTGGAGGGCGAAGCCGGCAGCGCGTATGCAGCGCTGGTACTGGGGACGCGGGATTACGTACACAAATGTGGCTTTGAACGGGCAATTATCGGCCTCAGCGGAGGGATCGACTCGGCGCTTACGGCGTCGATCGCGGCCAATGCGCTTGGTCCTGAAAACGTCATCGGCGTTGGCATGCCCGGGCCATACTCATCGCGAGGGTCGATTGATGACGCGCGCGAACTGGCGAGTAATCTCAAGATTCGTTTCGAACTGCTCTCGATCGACGGGATTTACGAGGCGGCGCGCCAGACACTTGCTGCGGTGTTTGCGGGGATGCCACCCGACGTCACTGAAGAAAATATTCAGTCGCGCGCCCGCGGAATGCTGCTGATGGCGATGTCGAACAAGTTTGGCGCGCTGGTGCTTTCGACCGGCAACAAGAGCGAACTGGCGGTCGGGTACTGCACTCTCTACGGCGATATGGTCGGCGGACTGGCGGTTATTTCCGATGTGCCGAAGACGCTGGTTTACCGGCTGAGCGCTTATGTGAATTCCCGGCGCAGAGTAATTCCGCAAACGACGATCGAGAAGCCGCCGTCCGCCGAATTGCGTGCCGACCAGAAGGATTCAGATTCGCTCCCGCCCTATGATGTGCTCGATGCAATTCTCGAAGACTTTGTGGAGGAATCGCGCTCGGCTGAGCAGATTGCGACCGTTCACAATTTCGATCCGGATCTGGTGCGGCGCGTGATCCGAATGGTCGAGCGCAGCGAGTACAAGCGGCAACAAGCAGCGCCGGGAATCAAGATCTCCGCCAAGGCATTTGGCTTAGGGCGGAGGTTCCCGATCGCCGCTAAAGCGGAGGTCTAACCTTTATTGCGGTGAAAGTCGGATCTTTTATGAATTGTCATCCCGAGCGAAGCGAGGGATCAGCAGTTCGCCGCAGCATGCAGATCCCTCGCTTCGCTCGGGGTGACAAACTCCGATGAATAATGACAACGGCCCTGGTTTTTGTAACAATCAAGTTTCAACTGAATTCCAATCGAAATCCAAACTATGACAAGCATGCATCGCACGTTTCTCGCCGCTCTTCTGCTATCCGGCATCGCCATCGCTCAAACCAAACCCACTCTGCAGCCCAGGCCGGCGGCGACGCCTGGGGTAGCGACGGTCCTTCCTACCGAAGATACGGTCAACTCGTTCCTGTTCCAGATGTTTGGCTACGATGCTACGGTGACTTGGAAGGTCATGGATATTCATCCCTCCGAGGTGCCGGGACTGGCGGAGGTTGTGATTGTCATCACCAACGAGAAGGGTTCAAACCCGAGCAAGTTACTGGTGAGCGCCGACGGCAAGCATGCCATTACGGGCGACATTCTGCCCTTTGGTGCGAAACCCTACAGCGAGGCCCGCTCCAAGTTGGAAGCGGGCGTGAACGGGCCGGCAAAGGGACCCGCGAAGGCGGATGTGACAATTGTCGAGTTCAGCGATATGCAGTGCCCGCACTGTCAGAAGGCTGCGCCCGAGGTTGAACAGTTGCTGGCACAGGAGCCGGGGGCCCACTTTGTTTTTCAGAATTTTCCGCTGCCCATGCACAACTGGGCGGAAAAAGCGGCCGAATATGTGGATTGCGTGGGGCGAGCGTCGAACGATTCGGTCTGGAAGTTTATCCAGAAGACTTTTGACGAACAGTCCAATATCACTGAGGCCAATGTCGATGAAAAGTTGAAAGCCATCGCTACCGCATCGGGCGCGAATGCCGACGAAGTAGCCGCCTGTGCGGCAAAGCCGGATACCAAAGCCCGGGTCGAAGCCTCCGTTGCGCTGGGAAAGTCGGTGGGGGTGAACGCTACACCGATGCTTTACATCAACGGACGCGGGCTACCCGCAACAGCCCCGGTCGATCTCCTGAAAAAGATTACGGATTTTCAGGCAAGCCAGAAATAATCGGGTGATCGGGTGATCAGTCGGGCTATCTAAATTCCAAGACCCACGAGCTCTTGACTTGACCCGATTTACTTGCTTAACCAGATTTCCGAAGACTCAGGCCGCTCCGGGTCAAGCAGAACGCGTGGCGTGATCAGGATCAGCAGTTCGTCGTGTTCTTCCTGCTTGGTCCTCTGCGAGGTCAGAAGGCCGAAGCCTGGGATCGTAGAGAACAACGGCAGACCGTTCAGGCTCTTCTGATCGGACTGCGTGATCATTCCCGCTACGACCGCCGGTTCCCCGTTCTTAAGCAGGATTCCTCCCTTGTATTCACGGTTCAAAATATCGGGAATGCCATTGGAGTTCGTGCTTCCCAAAGTGCGAAATTGTATCTCCAGCTCGACGGCCACGTCGGAATTATTGTGCACCAGAGGTTTCGCTTTCAGCGTGAGTCCAATGTCCTCATAATTGACCGAAGGAAAGGGCGCGGTGTACGACTGGTTCCCGACGACCTGCGCGATGGCAGAATTGTTAAAAACTGGCGCAAAGCTCGCGTTGAGAATGGGATAGCGCTCTCCCAGCTTAAAAGTGGCGTCCTTGCCCTGGGCAGCGCGCAACTGGACATGCACCAACTGTTGGACGGAACTCTGGTTCATGGAAAGCATGGGGGCGATCTGATCGAGGCTCAGGCCAAAGAATGTGAGGCCGCCGCCGAAGGTCGCGACGGGCTGGCTAAAGACCGAATTCGCCTGGCTTTGTAATTGGGCGATAAGCGCGGCAATCGTCTGATTGCCTGCCTGGTTGATGCCGCCGGAAGCAATCAGCTGATTGATCAGCGACTGGATATTTTGTCCGCCAAGGGCGGTGAGGGCCGAAGCGGGAATGTTAAAAAGATTGAAAACGTCCGGAGCATGCAGCCCGATTTGCCGCATGTAGGTGTGGCTCACCTGGAACACTTTCACGTCGAACATCACTACCGGCGGGGAGCTGTTCAGTTGGCCGAGAAACTCGCCGGCGGCTGCCAACGCCCCCTGCGGTCCGCGCACGGTGATGGTGCTCGACGCGGCATTGAGGCTCACGAACTTGAACTCAAGCAGTGTCCGCAGCGAGTTCGTCAGATCGGTCAACTCCTGAGCCGAGACGCCGCCCGGGATGTAAAAGGAGCGCAGGCCCATGCGGTCGTACAGGCGGTGGTTCTCGGCCGTGTCGGCGGCAGCGAACAGAACCGTGTCTTCCAGGGCCACAACGAAGGTTTTAGTAATTGCGGAGGCCGCTTGTATGGCGGTTGCGAAATCGGCGTTATCGATATCGAATTGAACGCGGCGGCTGGGGAAGGTATCGTCGAATACGATCGTCAGCTTATAGCTGGCGGCAATGGCGGTCAGTAGACCTCGCGAATCGCCGCGGTAGTGCATGTCATGGAGGGCCTCGACCGGTTTCGCCTTGAGCTCGTCGGCGCTGGCGACCACTTGCGGCGGGGCTGCGGTTTGCGCAGGCATGGCGCCTAGAGCATCGTTGATGCGTTGCAGGGCGAATTCATTCTGAGGATCGAGATTCAGCGCGGACCGGAACTCCGCCATGGCCTCCATCTGCCGGCCATCGAGCAGATCGCTGTTTCCGCGTTCCAGATGTATGCCAGCCAGATGCTGCCGCGTAATCTCACGCGCCGTCAGATACTCGACATTTTGCGGGACCAGACGGGCGGCCTCTTCAAATTCGTAGAAGGCCGAGTCGAGTTCGTGCGATTTCTCCAGCTTGAGGCCATGCGCAAAGGCGTGGCGGGCGGCCTTCAGGTCTTTAGCGGAACCTTGGCAGGCAGGCGCACCCCCGGAGGCGGAGCAGAGCGGCGGCGCAGTGGCTACGGGGGTCTCTGCGCCGAAACTCGCTCCGGCAAGCAGCAAACAAATTCCCGCCGACAGCCATCGCATATGACTACTATAGAATGCCCGCCCGCAGGTGTCTTGCAAGCGAAATGCTGGGCTGGGAACTACGGTAATGAGGTCTTGAGTGTCGCTGTGTAGTTGCCCGTCTTTTCCTGCAAACGCTGAGACGCGGCAAGCCGCGTCTCTACAGCCATCACTTCAGCATCAAGCGTTCAATCCTCGTGGCTTTGCCCGTCTGGTCGTTGCACTCCACCACCACGGCGCAGAACCGGACGTCGCCGTTCGCCGACTCGAAGCGCGCCGGCATCCCGCTGAGAAATCTCTCGATCACTTGTTCTTTCTTCACCCCGATCACGCTGTCGTACGGGCCGGTCATGCCCACGTCCGTGATATAGGCGGTGCCCTTCGGCAGCACCGTTTCATCCGCCGTAGGAATGTGGGTGTGGGTGCCGACGACGGCAGTGGCGCGTCCGTCCAGATACCATCCGAAGGCGACCTTCTCAGACGTGGCCTCGGCGTGGAAATCCACGAACACGATTTTCGCTTTGATCTGTTCCAAAAGCCGATCGGCGTAGCGAAAGGGATCGTCGGACGAGCCCATAAATACACGCCCCTGAAGATTCAGGACGGCGTAATCGACGCCATTTTTTTGACCTTCATAGACTCCCCAGCCAGGCAAGCCTTGCGAGAGGTTGGCCGGACGCAACAGTCGGCGCGCGGGACTGTGGGGGTTTCCATCGGCCATCTGGAAGTAGTCGATGATCTCGCGTTTGTCCCAGACGTGATTTCCGGTGGTCATTACGTCGATATCCAGATCGAACAGTTCTTCCGCCAGCGGAGGCGTAATTCCAAAACCGGCCGCAGCATTTTCGCAGTTGGCGATGACCAGATCGACGGCATGCTGCTTGCGCAGTTCGGGCAGGCGGTCTTTTACCATCGTCCTCCCGGGGCGCCCAAAAATGTCACCGATAAAAAGAATATTCAAGATAAGGTCTCGAGTGTTAGCCGTCAGGAAAAGCGCGCTCGCGCCTGAGCCCAAAGAATTGATGGTATCACGCTGAAAACTGGGTACTGGGTACCGGCTACTGGGTACTGATCTCCGCCGTCTTCAGGAAATCGTAATTTCCCGACGGATTCAGCGTGACGTTGCGCACACGCCGAGTGTGTACCAGAACGTTGTCGAAATACCACAGGTTGATTGACGGAACATCCTGCGAAAGGATCTGCTGAACCTCATCGTAAAGGCGCTTGCGGACATCCTGATCGGTCTCGCGGCGCGCCTGGTCGATCAGACTATCGATCCGCGGATTGGAATAGAAGCTGCGGTTTCTTCCCGCCGGAGGAAAGTTGCGGGAGTGAAAGATTGCATCGAAAATGTCGGGGTCTTCGTTTCCGCCGATCCAGCGCAGCGAATAGAGCTGGAAAGCGCCGCTGGTGACGTCGGCAAAAAATGTCGCAAACTCGAAGGTGCGGATGTCGAGCGCGATGCCCACATCGCGCAGTTGCTGTTGCATTACCGCGACCATCAGGCGCGTGTTTTCATCGGTCGAGGTCTTCATCACAAGCTGAAGGCGCACTCCATTCACCGCTGGATAGCCGGCGGCGTCAAGCAATTGGCGGGCCTTGCCGGGATCGTAATCGTATCGAGGCAAGTCATCGTCGTACGCCCAGCTTTGGCGCGGCAGAACACTGCGTGCGGGCTGGACCTGATTGCGCCACAGGTATTCCATCATGGGTCGACGATCGAGAGCGTAGGCAATGGCTTGGCGCACCCGTACATTTTTCAGGATTGGGTCGCGCAGATTGAAGGCCAGGTAGGCCATCCGGGTACCGGGGCCGCGCTGAACTACGAGGGATGGATAGCCCTCGAGAGTGACGACCATGTCGGGTGTCATCGGCGAGTTGATGGTGAGATCGGCGCTGCCTTTGCGCAACTCGAGCGCTTCGGTGGTGGCGTCAGGCACCACGGCGAAACGAACGCGGGCCAAATGCGGTTTTTCGCCCCAGTAAGCGTCGTTGCGCTCGAGGATGACTTCTTTGTCCGTCTCGGCGCTTACGAATTTGAAGGGCCCGGTTCCAAGGGGATTGCGCGTAATCTCGTCGAGCGATCCATAGGGCACAATCCCAATCGCCCCCTCCGAGAGATTCCACAACAAGGCGGCAAAAGGCTCCTTCAGATGAAAGGTCACGGTCAAATCATCCGGTGTGTCGATGCGGTCCACGTAGCGGTAGGTCGATGTTTTCGTGCTGCGAATCTTGCCCTGGAGCAGGGAATCGAAGGTCCACTTTACATCGCGCGAGGTCAGGGGCCGCCCATCGTGAAAGCTCACACCGCGACGCAGATGGAAGATGTAGGTCAGCGGATCGGAAACCTCCCAATGCTCGGCCAAGCCGGGCTGAACATTGAAATGATCGTCGCGCGTAAGCAACGCGTCAAAGAGGAGTTCGTCGATGCGCTCGGATTGCCCGTCGATCCCCACACGCGGATCGAGGTTAGTGGGGCTGCTTTCGATGATCATGACTAGCGTGTTGGGGTCGAGAGGTTGTGAGCAGGAGAGCAGCGGAAGAATCAAGGCGCTCAGCAAAAGGAAAACTGCCGTTCTGAATCCGTTTGTCATCCCAGAAAAGCTTGTCATCCTGAGCGGAGCGAAGGACCTGCTATTGGCTTGTTTCCGTGCTGTCGCATCACGCATAAGAAATCTTCCCGAGAATCGCCGGGTGTTTTGCTCCCGTAGCGGACGGCACATTACTGGGCCGGCGATGCCACGTTTCGTGCGCGAGCAACGCAAACGCAACCGCCTCCTTCGCTTCCGCCGGAAGGCCGAACTCATCCGAGAAATGCAGGCTGATGCCCAGAGGTGCGATTTGATCGCGCAGCATAGACATCAACGTCGGATTCTTCGCGCCTCCGCCCGATACGATCATTTGGCGACCGCGCATTTGGTGATCGCGGCGCTGCGAGCGCAAAGCAGTCGCCGGAAAAACGAATCGCGGCAACACGAAGCGCTTGATCGCGTCCGCAATCGACCTCGCCGTTAGCGCCGTTGCCGTCGCCACCACGTCGGCCTTGCTTGCGCCCTGGCAGATCTGAAGAAATCGTCCCACGTATTCCCGGCCAAATTCCTCCCGGCCCGCCGTCCGCGGAGGCTTCTGCCGGAAGAAGGGCGCGTGCAGCAGTTGCGCGATAACTTCGTCCAGTACGCGACCCGAGGCCGCGACTTTGCCGTCGCGGTCATAGCGGCGTCTGAATAACTCTTCCATCACCGCGTCGATCACCATGTTGCCCGGACCGGTATCAAAAGCCACAATCTGGCGCAGGGATGCGCGTGCGGGAATCGCCGTAAGGTTCGCGATTCCGCCAATGTTCTGGGCAATGCGAGCAATTTTGTGGTCGCGATAAACCAAATAGTCGAGGAACGGAACCAGCGGAGCACCCTTGCCGCCGGCCGCAATATCCGCGGGACGAAAATCCGCGACCACCGGCACGCCCAGCCGCGCCGCGATCACCGCGCCTTCCCCGGTTTGCCACGTCACGGCCAATTGTCGCCCAAGAAATCGCGCGGCCACTCCCTGGTGATAGAGCGTCTGGCCATGACAGCCAACCAGGTCAGGTTTGACGCGATGCTTGCGCGCCGTCTTGGCAACCGCCTCTGCGTATAGTTCGCCGAGAAGAAAATTCAGCCGGGGCAAGTCTGCGACGCGAGCCAACTCCGCGTTCATCATGGCCAAAATTGCGCTTCGAACCGGAGCAGGGAAGGGATATTGCTCGTGAGCAAGAAGCGTGAAGCGCGGGCGCTCTCGCCCGCGTGCTGAGAGCTTCACCAGCGCCACATCGATCCCGTCCGCGGAGGTCCCGCTCATCACGCCGGCAACGATCATGCGCGCTTTCCTCCCGAGCAAGCGAGCGCAGCCATCCGAATCTCTTCGCCGAACTCCCAGAGCTGCCGCGTCAGCTTCTCAACTCGTGCGCCAGTGGAAAGAGTGTGGCGCGGGCGCCCTCGCCCGCGTGCTTTTTTCGATTTGAATGCCAGCACACGCCGCGCCGATTCCTCAACCCGGCGAGCAAATCTGCCATCGTGCTCCGCCTCACGAACCAGGGCATCGTGGGCGCGCAGAATGAAATCTTCCCGATGGCAGATCAATCCAAGATCGCCCCCGGCGCGGATGTGGCCGATTATCGCTTCTTCAATAGGAGCGGCGTTCAGTACGCCGCCCATCTCCAGATCGTCCGAACAAATCAGGCCGCGGTAGCCAATTTTCTCGCGGAGAATGTCGGTAATGCACTTCTTGGAGAGCGAGGCCGGAGTTTTCTCTTTGCTGACGGCTGGGAACGCCGCGTGCGACACCATGACGAACGGCAATTCGCGCCGCAACAGGCGATATGGGATCAGATCCTGCTCCCACAATTTGCGCAGCGGCTTTTCGATTCTCGGAAGTTCATGATGCGTATCGAGCGTGGCCTCGCCCAATCCCGGGAAATGTTTACCGCATCCGAGCACGCCGGCATCGCTCAACCCGCGCAGAAACTCGCGCGCGTAGGCAACCACCTGCTTCGGATCATCCGAAACCGCCCGCGAACTCAGCACCGAATGCGAAGCCTCGTAAGCCAAGTCGAGCACCGGGGCAAAATCCACATTGAAGCCAAGCGCGCGGCAGTTCTCGCCGATTACGCGCCCATGCTTGCGAAAAAGCGCGCGGCTGCGCGTAGCAAAAACCTCTGCCGGAGAAGGCGCCGGACCAAGCACGTCGCGGAAACGGTCCACGGTGCCGCCTTCGAGGTCGACGCAAGTGAAAAGCGGCGTGGCAACGCACTTCTGACATTCGCTCAGAAGAGTGTGCGTCTGCTCGGCTCCGGTGATGTTGCGGGCGAACAGGATCACGCCGGCCGGCTGAATCTTCTTGAGCAGGGACGCGAGACGCGGGGACATCTCGGTCCCGTCGAAGCCCATGATGAGGAGTTGGCCGATCGCCGGGTTTAGATCGCGCATCATCAAGCTCAATTTGTCTCTGTGTTCACCGTTTGGCGGTCTAGGACATCGGCTCTGAGTCAAGCTCGGTTTAACGTACGGGAAATCCCATTCTGTCAATTTTCGTGGAATCCCACCCTCGCGCAAAGAACGCGCAAGGATGGGGCACCCGGCTTTCTCTCTACTCAATCTGTCTCTTCAACTCTGCAAGCAAGTTTAGCGCCTCCAGCGGCGTTAGCCGGTTCAAATCGACTTCGCGTAACTTTTCCAGTACTGGTTGCGATAGCGGTGTGAAGATGGTCAACTGCGTTGGACGCTCCGGCTCGGCGGACGAGCCCGGCGTCAGATGCTCTGAGAGCCGGCGCTCAGACGATTCATGCTCGGCCAGCACTTCGCGCGCTCGCACTACGACTTCATGCGGCAATCCCGCAAGCTTTGCGACTTCGATGCCATAGCTGCGGTCAGCTGCGCCCGGTTCGACTCTTCGCAGAAAGGCAACGCTTCCGCCGGTTTCTTTGACGGACACGTGATAATTCTTCACGCCGCTCAATTGTTGAGCTAGTTCGGTCAACTCGAAATAGTGTGTGGCGAACAAAGTCTTGGCGTGCACGCGCGCATGCAGATACTCGACGGCGGCCCAGGCAATCGCCAATCCGTCATACGTGGAGGTGCCGCGGCCGACTTCATCCAGCAGGATCAGCGACCGCGCCGTTGCGGTGTGCAGAATGGCTGCTGTCTCGGTCATCTCGACCATGAACGTCGAGCGTCCGCGGGCTACGTTGTCGCTGGCGCCGATGCGCGTGAAGACGCGGTCCACGATGCCCAGGCGCACGGCGCGCGCGGGAACGAACGAGCCCATCTGCGCCATGATCACGATCAGCGCCGCTTGCCGCAGGTAGGTGCTCTTGCCTCCCATGTTCGGCCCGGTCAGCACGATGATGTTATGCGTCGAGGCATCCAGAAAGAGGTCGTTCGGAACAAAGCGCTCGCTTCCTGCAGCCATTTCCTGCAGTTCGATCACGGGATGGCGGCCTTCGACAATTTCCAAATCGCCGCCGTCCCTTTTAATGTCCTTCTCAATTTCGTCGGGCTTTTGCTGGAACTTTGGCCGGCAATAATTGCGCAAGGCGGCTATGTGCGCCAGGCAGCCGAGTACATCCACCTCAGCTAATGCGAGCGCGGTTTGGCGGATGCGCTTGGCTTCGGCCGCAATGGCGGAACGCAACTGGGCAAAGAGCCGACGCTCGATTTCGACGATCTTCTCCTGAGCGTCGAGAATCTTTGACTCATACTCTTTCAGCTCGGGAGTCGTGAAGCGCTCGGCATTCACTAGCGTTTGCTTGCGTTCGTAGTCGACGGGGGAGAGATGCAGGTTCGCTTTCGATATCTCGATGTAGTAACCGAAAATCGAATTGAATTTTACTTTGAGCGATGCAATTCCTGTGCGCTCGCGTTCGCGCTGCTCGACCTGCGCCAGGTACTGTTTTGAGTTCCGGCTGAGGTCGCGGAGTTGGTCGAGATCTTCATCGACGCCCACGGCGATTACACCTCCATCGCTCAGGGTTAGTGGTGGCTCCGGAACCAGCGTTCGTTCGATTTTTTCGCGCAGATCGCTCATCGCATCGATCGCAGTATGCAATGCCTCCAGTCGCGCCGTGGACGATCGCGACGCGGACAATTCCGCCAATACAGTCCGCACTTTCGGAATTCTGGCGAGCGATGCTGCCAGGGCGAGCAGGTCGCGTGGATTTGCCGTCTCCAGCGTGACGCGGCTCAGCAGACGTTCGAGGTCGAGAATTCCGTCCATCGACCGCCGCAATTCTTCGCGCCGCACCGTGTCTTTGACTTGGACCTCGACCGCATCGAGCCTGGCTTCGATCTCGGCCCGATCCAGGGATGGGCGAAGCATCCAGGTACGCAGCAACCGCTTACCCATTGGCGTTACTGTGGCATCGAGGCAGCGGAAGAGCGTTACTCCTGGGTCAGTTCCTGCAAAGAGCGGTTCGATCAACTCCAGGTTGCGCACCGTGACCGCATCGAGCACCAGGCAATTCTGACGCTCGTAGAAACCGATGCGGTCTACGTGATCGAGCGTTCCGCGTTGGGTTGACCGGATGTAATACAAGATCGCCCCCGCCGCGGACGCCGCCGCTTGTTTACCCGCCAATCCGAAGCCTTCGAGCGAGAGCACGCCAAAGTGATTTTCCACAAGAGGAATCGCGTGGTCGGGCGCAAAGATCCAATCGTCGAGGGGGGTCTCTGCCCAGCCACTCGTGGTCCGAACGGGTGTTGCTGAGTATTGCGGTGGACGGGCGGAGACGCTCGTCGCTCCACCAATGCCCTCTTCAAAGAGCGGTGCCGAAGATCCATACAGCATCTCTTTTGGCCGTAACTGTTCAAGTTCTTCTTGAATGCGGCGACCGGCCGACTCGCCGGCGAACTCGGTCGCTCGAAACTCGCCGGTCGAAAGATCGAGTGCTGCAAATCCCACTCGATCACCCACCGTTGCCACTGCCGCTAGGAAGTTGTTCTCCTCTGCGCTCAGCAATGAATCGGCTGCTGTACCCGGCGTGACCACGCGCGTCACTTCACGCCGCACCAACGTTTTTGCGAGCGTTTTTGCCAGCCGCGCGTCCTCAACCTGCTCACACACCGCGACCTTGAAGCCACGCCGGATCAGCTTCGCGATATAGCCCTCGGCGGCATGGTAGGGCACGCCGCACATGGGGATGTCCACACCCTTTTCTTTGTTGCGCGAGGTCAGGGTGATCTGTAACTCGCGGGCTGCCAGCACCGCATCGTCGAAGAAAAGCTCGTAGAAATCCCCTAGCCGGAAAAACAGCAGAGCGCTGGGGTGCTCTTTCTTGATGGCGGCGTATTGCCGCATCAGCGGCGTGGAGAGCTCAGACATGAGAAATAGGCGATGGGTAATTTGTAATTTGTAATGGGCTAATTTGCAATTCGGCTGTTGGAGAAAGGGGCTGAACCAACGTAGGAGCCTCAAATTACAAATCACCAATTGCAAATTACAAGTTCTTTTGTTCTCCTTACCGGATGGAACTCCGTAAAGATCCCATCACGCGTTCGTGGGTGATTACCGGTGACGATGTCATCGAGTCCACTCCGCGGTCGCAGGCTTGCCGGTTTTGCGGTCCTTACGCCGATCCGGTGCAGGTGATCGCCAACCTGCCCGGCGTGGATGGCAGCGCCTGGTCGGCGCGCTCGGTCGTCCATCCCCACGCGCTTTACCACATTGAAGGCGAGCCGGCCCGCCGCGCCGATGGACTCTACGACCGCATGGGATCGGTCGGCGCCCACGAAGTTCTGATCGAGAATCCGCGGCACGACGGCAACATCTGGAATGCGAGCGACCTCGAAGTCGAACAGTTTCTTCGGCTGGCTGCGATGCGGCTTCAGGATTTGAAGCGCGACCCCCGGTTCAAGTACATCAGCATTTTCAAAAACCACGGCGAGGGCGCCGGGCAGGAATTCGAACATCCCACTTCCCAGCTGACCGCGACCACGTTTGTGCCGCGCCGCGTTCTCTACGAACTTCGAGCCGGACGCGACTACTTTGAAACGAAAGAGCGCTGTGTCTTCTGCGACATTCTCGCGCAGGAGGAGCGTCAGAATTTGCGCGTGGTGGAGATTCGCGGAGACTACATGGCCTTCTGTCCCTATGCCCCGCGCGTCCCCTACGAAACCTGGATTATGCCGCGCAGCCACGAATCTTCTTTCGAGCGCACCGGGTCCTCGCGCGTGGGCAGCGTGACCGATCTGGCCGCGCTGCTGCGGCGTACCCTCAAACGGATCCGTACCGTCACCGACGGCTTCCACCTCGTGCTTCACACCTCGCCCAACAGCCAGCATCCGTCGTCGACCCTTGGGTATTGGAAAACACTGGACGACGATTACCACTGGCACATCGAGATTCTTCCGGTCGTTGAAGCCAAGGCGAGGTCCTACACTTTCAAAGAGATTTATTATTCACCGGTGACCTCGGAGACCGCGGTCAAACGGCTGCGAAAAGCGGAAATCTAACGATGCTAGTAGTCGATAATGCGCTTCGAGCTTCGAGCTTCGAGCTTCGAGCAAGCGATTCTTGTTTCTCATGGCGCGAAGCGCGCAGCTCGTAGCGGCCCCATGACCATCCGTCGCCTGAAAACCTACACCGGATCGCAAGGCTACGTCTACCAGTACTACTTCGTCGGAAAGCGCCTCGCTGCGGTATCCGACGCTAGCGAGTACATCTTCGACGTCACCTCCGACCGCAAGCTGACCTACTCGGTCAGTATCTTTCTCCCGCGCCAGGTTGTCGCGGCCTGGGCCGAGTCCCACGGACGGTCCCTCGCAGATTCCGAGGAGTATGCCGCAGTCAAGATGCGTTTATTTCGCGCCTTCGACGAACTGGAAGACATGCGGGCGCAGGGCCGTCAGCTCCAGATCGATGAGCAGGCGTTGGAAGAATCGCTGGCGTCGTTGGGCGTGGAATAGTTTTGGCAGGGGCGAACTCGACGGTTCCCAAAAGAAATCGCATAACGAGAATATCGCTGGTTGCTCAATGTCCCATGCGCCACTAGAATGGCTCCCGCTGAAGCAGTCCGATAACTCGCTTCACAATCAAGGAGAGAGATGAAAACAAAGACAATTATTTTGACTCTAGCTATGTGCTTTATTGCAGTGACAGTGGCCTTCGCCAGCGACCCAAATATGGGCACCTGGAAACTCAATGAGGCTAAGTCGAAGTTTCCCCCGGGAATGACCAAGAACACCACAGTTGTCTACGAAGCTGCGGGTGATAACGTGAAAGTCACCGTGGATGGGGTCAACGGCGAGGGTAAGCCTACGCACAACGAGTGGACGGGAAAGTACGACGGGAAAGACTATCCTCTTGTCGGCGATCCGAATGCGGACACGCGTGGGTACAAGAAGGTGGATGACCACACGACGGAGTTAACCAATAAAAAAAGCGGCAAGGTTACTACCACCGGTCGCATTGTCGTGTCCGCCGACGGTAAAAGCCGCACCGTCACCGTGAACGGAACCGATGCCAAGGGCATGAAAATCAAATACACGGCGCTTTACGACAAGCAGTAGCGGGATCTCTTTCGAGCGATGACCGCAAACAGAAATGCCCTTCCGCTCGTTTTCTGAAGGGAAGGGCATTTGTAAAATAAGGGAACTCATCCAGCCACTCGGACCCCGGTCACTCAGCAGACGTCAGTCAGCGGGCCGCGACCCCAGAGCGGAGATCTGTGGCTGACCTAATGGGCTCGTGGATTTCCTGAATAGGGGACGTCACAATCGGCGTGGCGTAGGCGGGATGATGAAACTCGAGGTGCATGCCGCGGCCGATGAAGCGCACCTTGAGCATGGAACCGCCCCAGGTCGAGCCGGCGATGATCACCTGCACCGGTTGCGGACAATATTGCGGATGTCCCGAGATCAGAGCGGAGCCCTCGCCTAGAAGTAGCGCCGTGTAGAAGTGGTGCTGTGTGCGAATGTGCAGCACGGTATCCGGCGGAAGGCCTTCAAGGAACACGCCTCCCTCAATCTCGGACTGGATAATATTCCGATTCACCTCGTCGCTTAGGCTGGGATGAGGCGCAAACATTCGTTTACTTTACCGGAGGTTGGCTCCTAGTCACAACCCTATATTTATTGTAAGCCGTACTTTGGTGCAGGCCCCTAAAGGGGCCATTGACTTCGGTCGATATGCGGTATCGCTAAAGCGATACCCTGATACGAACCCGGGTTGTATTGCAGAAGTTCTTCTGCAAACTGCCGGAGTTCTTAGCCAAACCTTGGCGATAGCGAGACCGATTTCTACTGTTTGGATTCCTGCAGCAACACCACGTCGGAATCCGCATGGGATCGGAGTATGCCGAGGGTCTTGCCGTCGGGCGACCAGTGGAGATCGACAATCAGCTCGGAGTTAAAGTTGGTGATCTTGCGGCCCGCGGAGCCATCCAGCGGCTGCAGCCAGACATTGTCGACTCCGTTTTCCCGGACGGCGTAGGACAATGCTTTTCCGTCCGGAGCGAACTGGAAACCGCCGCCAGCAAGACCCCCGCCGGACATGTCAATGCCGGGTTCTACCTTGAGCAGGCGCGGCGTGCCTGGAGATTCCAGATTGACGAGTGCGATCTTGTCTTCTGGCTTCATGACGTCCGGATTCAATGTCATTACCAGGATCATTGCCAACAGTTTGCCATCCGGAGAAAGACTCGGACGCAGGCCGGCCAGAATGGTGTTGGGCACAACCGAGCCGGGAACCACTTCCGCTTTGCCTGACCCGTCGGTGGGCACACGCCAAATCTGACCTGCGGCATCGTTTTCGTAATACACCCATTTCTGATCGGGCGAGCAGGTGGGAGCGCGCGAGGCCATGTCGGTCAGCCTCACCGGATTTGAGCCGTCGGCGTTAGCTCGCCAAATGTTGCCGAAGCGCGCACCTCCGTGAAATACCCAGGTAAATACCATGTAGCGAGTGCCGCACGCTGCCGGCTCTAGAATCGCAGAAGCGGCATCGCCCAGCAGTTGACTGGAGTTGCGACCATCCGGCGCCATGCGCGCAAGATGTCCCAACTCGCCGACCAAGAGACTACCGTTGCTGTCCCAGCCGAAGCCGCTCACAAATTCTGCCGGAGGGAGCACCGAGGGCGAGTCTGGGGATGCGCTGCCGGCGCCGGGAACGAGATGCAGATTCTGAGCGGCTTTCACCTGGGCCGTCGCCATCGTCTTGCCATCGGCGGAAAGGGTCAGAGTCCGGTAGCTGTTGGTATCGCGCGTAATGGGTTTGAGCACCCCACCTGCGGCGGGCAGGAAACCGATCTGGGCGCGTTGAAAATTGGCGCCGGCCTGCTGGTAGTCAACGATGAGCCCGCTGCCGTCGGGCGGCCACTTCAATTGGTTGATGGATTTTTCCTGAAAGCTGGCGAGGCGCTCTACTTTGTTGTTATCGAAATTGAATAAGGAGATTCCGCTCAAGGCATCGCTCGTCGGAGGCTCGGTGAAAGCAATCTGCTTGCCGTCAGGGGACCATGCCAGAAAAGAGGGCACACTGTTGCCGGGCGCCAGTGCGATCAGCAGAACTTTCTCGTCGTTGCCATCGAGGTTCGCGGAGAGCAGGCGGTACTTTCCCACCTCCGGGTCATTTCCTCGAGCATAGGCGATGCGATGGCCGTCGGGAGAGAATCCGATGTCACTGTCGATATCCCGAACCAGCACTTGCGGTGTGCCGCCGAGCACGGGCGCGCGATAAAGATAGAAGGTGGTTTCGAGCGCGTCTTCGGCCTTACGAAAATAGAAATAGTTGGCGTCGGGCGAGAAGGCAAGGCTGTAGTAAGACGCCGAAGCCGGTGGAACGACCTGCGTGTCGCTACCAGTCGCCACATTGCGCAACCACAGGCTTTGCCGCCCTTTGTCGTCCAGCACGCTGAGCACGTACTTGCCGTCCGGGGAGATAGCCGCCGCCCGTGCCTTGCCCGAGTTCGTGACTTGAGTGATGGTGAAGTTCTGGAAAGGCACAGAGGCGGAGCGGTGTATCAGGGAGTACACGCCGAATCCAGCCGCGATCAGGACGATCAACGCGACCACTCCGCCGAGACTAACTCCCAATTTATGCTTTCTTGCGGCGGCGACGGCTGAACTGCTGGTCGCTTGCCCGGAGATGTGTGCGGACTGCCCGGGCATGGCGGCCGCCATACCGGCAGACGACGCCGGTCCCGAGACAGGCTGCTGCGCGCTTGTCTGAGAGGCGCTTTCCTGCGCCACCGCGACCGCTCCGGAACTTGAGGCTGGACGATGGCGCGAGTCCGTTTCTCGCTTCAGGCGCTTGAGATCGGCTCGTATTTCCGCCGCTCCCTGATAGCGCAGATCGCGGTCTTTCTCCAGCGCTTTATTGATGATGCGTTCTAGCTCGGCAGGCGCGTCGGGATTCAACCGCACGGTCGATATGGGATCGGCATCGAGAATGGCTTTGAAGATGACCGCGCTGCTGTCGCCGCGGAACGGCATCATTCCCGTCGTCATTTCGAAGAGCACGGCGCCGAAGGAAAACAGATCGCTGCGCGCGTCTAATTCCTTGGCCTGCGCCTGCTCCGGCGACATGTAGGCGACCGTGCCTAGCGCCGAACCGGGGCTGGTCAGGTGTTCTTCGTTGGTCACCGCGGTTCGTGTGTGGTCGGATGCGACTTGACTGGACGTAGTCACAACCTTCGCCAGGCCGAAGTCGAGAATCTTGGCATGCCCGCGCTTGGTTACGAAGATGTTCGCGGGCTTGATGTCGCGATGAACGATGCCTTGAGAATGCGCCGCATCCAGAGCATCGGTAATTTCGATCGCGAGCGACAGGACCGTGTCGAGGTCCAATGGCCGGCCCGCAACTCGATGCTTGAGCGTAAGCCCGTCGAGAAATTCCATGGCGATGAAGGAATCGCCGTCCTCGCGACCGATCTCATAAATCGTGCAGATGTTGGGATGGTTGAGAGCGGATGCGGCTCGGGCCTCGCGGCGAAAACGCTCCAGCGCCTGAGCGTCTTGCGCAACATCGTCGGGAAGAAATTTGAGCGCGACAAAGCGGCCTAGCGAAGTGTCCTCCGCCTTGTAAACGACACCCATGCCGCCGCCGCCGAGTTTCTCGACGATGCGGTAGTGCGCGATGCTTCGCCCGATCACAGTTTGCAAATCTTACGTTGCGGAAAGCGGCAAGTCAATGAAAGGCAAGTCAACGAAACGCCCTTATTAGCGAGGTCTCAATTTGTGCGCAAGTTGCCTTATGAGTAGCGCGGGAATCAGGACACTACCCGCTTATTAGATCCGGCCGATGACGATAACCGCTTGAACTAGTCAGTCGGGCGATATAAGTTGGACGATTACCGATCAAAGACCATGCGAGGCGGACCATGAACGATACGCGATCCGGTGAACTCGGAAGAGATCAGGAACCCGACTGGAAGAACCACGGCTTGCGGATCATTCGCAGCGGGGAACTCAACAGCAACACGCCTCAGACTCCCGGCATGACCCGCGCCGAAGCCATCTCGCACGCTACCGCGGGCGCGCAAAAACTTTGGGCGGGAACGGTCGTGGTCCAGCCGAACGCGAAGACCGGTCCGCATCACCATGGAGAACTGGAAACAGTGATCTACGTGGTGCGCGGCCGGGCTCGATTTCGCTGGGGAGACCGTCTGGAATTTGTCGATGAAGCGGGTCCGGGGGACTTCGTCTATGTTCCTCCTTACGTTCCTCACCAGGAACTGAATGCGCGCAAAGACCAGCCGGTGGAGGCAGTGATCGTGCGCAGCGGGCAGGAGCCGGTCGTCGTCAACCTGGATATTCCGAGTCCCGAGGATGCGGAGACTTCAGCGGCCGGGCCAGGAGACGACCCCTTTCATTCCGCGCCGGGAAAACGGTAACAATTGCACGCGGCCCACGGTAAGAACGGTTTCAGTCTTCCAGCCCTTGTGACCTGCGTCACAAACCCTTGTGACCGCCTCCGTTTCTCCTCGCTCTCTCGGGCGGCAAACTATGATCGCTAGGGCGGGGTGAAAACACCGGCCTGCGGAAACAAGCAATGATGACCCTGATCTGGCTGCGCGTTGCGCTGGTTTGTTACGCTGCAGGATTGCTCTATGCGCTGGTCGCGCTCACGCGCACCTCGGAAATCCTCAGCAAAGTCGCGCTGCACGCTTCCTACCTCGGGATGGTGTTTCATTTCGTTTCACTGACCGAGGCGGTAGAGCAAAGTGGACAGCTGGCTTCGGCGTCGGTTCACAACGCGGAATCGCTGCTGGCTTTCCTGATCATGGTCGGCTTCATGATCGCCTATCTGGTGTATAAGACGACGACCCCGGGCATCGTGGTATTTCCTCTGGTTTTTCTGCTTACGTTCGTCGCCGCCAGCGGTCAGCAACCTTTTGTCTTTGGTTCCGTCGCCGTTCGGCATGGTTGGCTGGCCGTGCACATCCTCATGATCTTTACCGGATACGCGGCGCTGTTCCTCAGCTTTGGCGCCAGCATTCTTTATCTCTTGCAGGAACGCGCGCTGAAGTCCAAGAGTGCCAGCGGAATGTTCTCGCGGCTGCCCGCTCTCCAGGTCATTGACGACATCGGATACCGGTCCCTCATGATCGGATTCCCCTTCATGACGCTGGGCCTGATCGCGGGCTCCGTTGTAGCTGTATCCGCCTATGGCCGGATCGATTATTCCGATCCCAAGATTCTGCTATCCCTTCTGATGTGGGCCGTATACCTGCTGATGGTATATACGCGTCTGAATGCCGGATGGCGTGGACGCCGTGCCGCTCTGCTCGCCAGTGTGGCCTTCGTCGCGGCCATCGTGGCCTGGATTTCCAACTACTTCAGCGGAATGCACAGGTTCATCACGTCATGAGATTCCAGCTCATTGGCGTCAATCATAAGACCGCGCCGGTCGAGGTGCGTGAGCGCCTGGCCATTCCCGAGTCGCGCCTGCCGGAGGCGTGCAAGCGGCTATCCGAGCATCCGTCCGTTGCCGAGGGCATGATCGTTTCCACCTGCAACCGCGTCGAGTTTATCGCCAACATGAAGAACGGTACCGGCGATCTGCGCGAATTCATGCGCGAGTATTTCGAAACCGACCTCAGCCCGTTTGAAACCCATCTCTACGAATTTCGTGAAGACGAAGCGATCCGCCACATCTTTCGCGTTGCCGCCAGCCTCGACTCGATGGTGGTCGGCGAGCCCCAGATCCTGGGACAAGTGAAGGAAGCCTATGCCACTGCCCGCGCGGTGGGAGCGGTGCGCGCGCAACTCGACCAGTTGCTAACCCGGGCGTTTGCCGTGGCTAAGCGCGTCCGTACCGAAACCGCCGTTGGATCTTCGTCGGTCTCGATTGCGTCGGTGGCCGTCGAACTGGCGGAGAAAATTTTCGGGAGCTTGAACGGTAAGAGCGTCTATCTGGTGGGCGCGGGAAAGATGTGCGAATTGGCAGCCCGCCATCTGCTCGCTCATGGCGCTGCGTCGCTCTTTGTCGCTAACCGCACCTACGACCGCGCCATCCGGCTGGCGCAAAAATTCAACGGACAGGCGATCGAGTTCGGCAGGCTTTATGACACGTGCGAACGCGCCGATATTGTGATTACCTCGACCGGCTCGCCGCACTTCATCTTCAAGCGTGAACACGGCGAGAAGCTCATGGCGCTGCGCAAGAACAAGCCCATGTTCTTCATCGATATCGCTGTTCCCCGGGACGTCGATCCGGAGATGAACAAAGTCGACGGCATTTTCGTCTATGACATCGACGATCTGCAGCAAGCGGTCAGTTCGCACGTTGCCGATCGCAAGAAGGAAGCGGAAAAGGCGGAGGCGATCGTCAATGGCGAAGTCGATAAATTCCACGCTCGCCTGCAGACGCTCGACGTGGTCCCCACCATCGTGAGCTTGCAGGAACATTTGGAAACCATTCGTCAGGCCGAGATCGATCGGGTTCGTGGACGTCTCGGTTCCATGACCACCGACCAGGAAATGGCCGTCGAAGCGCTCACTCGCGGCATCGTCAACAAGATCATGCATACTCCCATCAGTACGCTGAAGACGGCGGCGCGCGATCCGGAATCCACTACGGTTATTGACCTTGTGCGCCGCCTCTTTAATCTGCAGGACAATCTGCACGATGAGAAGGAAGTTGCGGTTGCAAAATCCGGCCGCGGACATGTTTCGGGAGAACATGTTGCGCGAGAACATGGTTCGGATCGAGACTCCGACAAGAGAGCGGGAAACTGATGGCCCGCCTGCGCATCGGCTCCCGCGGATCCCAACTTGCTCTCTGGCAGGCGCACCACATTTCCGATCTGCTGCGCGCGCAAGGCCACACCGTGGAGTTGGAGATCATCAAGACCACCGGCGATAAGATCACCGACGTGGCGCTGGCAAAAGTTGGCACCAAGGGCATGTTCACCAAAGAAATCGAGGAAGCGCTCGTCGAGAACCGGGTTGATCTCGCTGTGCACAGCCTGAAAGACTTGCCCACCGAGCTTGCCGCCGATTTCGAAATCGCCGCCATCACGACGCGCGAAAATCCGCGCGATGTCTTTTGTTCGGTCAAGTTCGCCAGCATCGAAGAACTGCCGCAACGGGCAAATGTGGGTACCAGCAGCCTGCGCCGTCAGGCCCAGTTAATGGCGTTACGTCCCGATCTGCAGATTCACCCCCTTCGCGGCAATGTGGATACGCGCCTGCGCAAGCTCGAAGCGGGCGACTACGATGCCATCATTTTGGCCGCCGCCGGCCTGAACCGCCTGGGCAAAACGCAACTGGTGCGGCAGGTGATCCCGGCAGAGATAATGACCCCCGCCGCCGGTCAAGGCGCTTTGGGAATTGAAATTCGCAGCGGCGACAGCGCGACCCGGGCGCTCCTGGCGTTTCTCGATGACGCCGCCGCTCGCGCCACCACCACCTGCGAGCGCGCTCTGCTTAACAAACTCGGCGGCGGCTGCCAGGTTCCCATCGGAGCCTTCGCCGAAGCAATCGCAGGTCGGGTTGAAGCTGGCCGCATTCGCTTGAACGCGCTGGTAGCCCATCCCGATGGAACCAAGGTTTTGCGCGAAACTCGCGAGGGTACCGATCCCGAGCGCCTGGGAGAAGAAGTCGGCGAAACCCTTCTGCGCCGGGGCGGCGATGTTATTCTCGAAGAAGTTTACGGTGATGGCTTCGCGCTGCCACAACAACCATGAGAATGCATGAGTTTTATGCGAAGACCACTAACTACTGGCAGGCTGTGCTCCGTGTCGGACTTCCTTTCGTGGTTCTTTATCGCGGAGCGGATTATCTGATTTTTCGAATAATGAAGGACAGCCGCGCTAGGTTCCACTACCTTCCTTGGCAGGCCGCCGTGGTAATCGATGTTGTCACCGTATTGATCTTATCGACGTTGTGGTGGAGCGTTATGCGTTCTGTCTTCGGCAAGGGCGGTTGCCCGGATAATCGTAGCCGGGATGATTACTCTAAGAACTGAGAACCGAGAGCTGCACGCATGCGCAAGCCCAACGAAAATCATCCTCTAACCGGCACCCGGATTCTGGTCGGGCGCGCTCGCCACCAGGCCGGCAGCCTTTCTGCCAGCCTGCGTAGTCTGGGCGCGGCTGTGACCGAAATCCCTTTCATTGAGATCCGCAAGCCGCAGTCTTACCGGCCGCTCGACGACGCTCTGAAAAATATCCGCAACTACGACTGGCTCATTCTGACCAGCGCCAATGGCGTCGAAGCGATGTGGGAGCGCGTGCGGAAACTCCGCATCACGCGCCGGAAGCTCAAACATCTCCAGATCGCGGCGATCGGCCCAGCAACCAAGAAAGTGATCGTGAAGCACGGCTTTAAGGTCAAGATGGTTCCCGAAGAGTATGTCGCGGAATCGGTGGTGAAGGGCCTGCGCGACAAGGTCAACGGCAAGCGAGTCCTGCTCGTACGAGCCAAAGTGGCGCGCGACGTGATTCCCGAGGAACTGCGTTCCGCCGGAGCCCAAGTCGATGTGGTGGAAGCTTACGAAACCATAGTGCCCGAGAAATCGGGTGTCCGGTTGCGCGCGTTGATGAGGAATGCAGCGCGCCGTCCGCACGTCGTGACGTTCACCAGTTCCTCCACCGCCAGGAACTTTGCCGAATTGTTGCGTGGGACAATGGCCCCACTCCGCTCGGGGACGGATCCCAACAAAGTTAAGGCGGCTTTATTCAATGGAATCCAGTTCGCTTCGATTGGGCCGGTAACTTCGGCGACGCTGCGGGGATTGCGCATGCCGGTGGCAATCGAGGCCCGCGAATTTACGATGGGTGGGCTGATTCGAGCGATTGTTCTCGCCCGCTACGCGGAAAAACCATTGAGTCATTGAATCATTTTGTCACTCAATCATTGAAAACCGAAGGTTTTCAGACGGTTCAAATGGCTCAATCTTTCAATGGCTAAATGGTTCTACCTCAGCTTCGATCCCGAGATTCCCATCGGCGGATCGACTGTATCCAGGTAGGCTTGCATGCGGTCCTTGGTTTCCTGGGGCATGCCGGTGAACTCGATTCCGTTGCCCACGCCCGGGTCGGATGTGCGGACAACGGCCGTGACGCTGATGTGCTCGGTATCCAGCCAGACGTCCACTCGCAGCACAGTGCCGAGGGGCAGGGGCATCATGCTCTCGACGTAGCAGCCGTTGCCGCTCACGTCGGTGGCGTTGACGCGAATCGGGGCATTGATCCGCTCGTCTCGAATTTCCAGGGGAAGGGACATCTTGTGCCGGTGCCAGCGCCGGCGGTTGGAAGCAGAGACCGTCACCGTCGCGCCGTCGAGCGGCAGATAGCTTTTCCACGGGCACTCCTGGTCGGCGATTAACTTGATACCCACCTGATTTTTTTTGACCGGGCCGGTATTCATCACCCAGATCACGGTGCAGCGCGTTTTTTTCTCGTCGCACTGCACTCCGACCACGTCGCCCACTTTCAGTTCACTTTCAAGCCCCGAGAGCAGTGCGCCGTCGTTACTGATGTTCTGGGCGCGAGCGGTTTGCGAAAAAGGGCGTCCCTCCGCGGTCATGCCCCATACCCGCACCGGCAGGTCCACGCTCAAGCGAGGTTCGGATTGGTTATCCATGCCTTATCCTAATATCCGGTTCACGCGAGGTTTATGCGAATGATACCGCTCCCTGCACGGCTGCGACACGGGAAAGTGAGCCGCCTCAGTAACGAGCGAAGTACCACTTTCGACACCTGCCCAGGGTCGTTCACGCACGGTTCTCCGCGGCCGTTTCTGCTAACACTCCCGCGAACTCTCGATAACCTATCACAGAAATCTTCTGCGCTTCCAGAAACTGGCGCAATTCCACCGAAGTCAGCAGACTTCGCTCCTGCTCGCGCGAAGCGAGCAGGCGTGTGCCGGCGGCGCGCAAGTCATCATCGTTATATCCGGGATGGCATACGAACTCCCACGTCCCCTCGGGCAGGCCGGCCAGCGTCTCGCGTAGCAGGGAACCGTAGCCGGAATCGCCGTTCGAGTCATCGGGACGATCATACTTAGGACGATCATACTTAGGAAGATCATGCGTAGGACGATCATGCCCAGGACGATCATACGTGCCCGTCTCGATCACTCCGATCACGCCGTCGGGCGTACGCAGTCCAGCACGCTTCATTTGCTGGCGAAATTGCCTGGAGAAACCGTTCAGCAAGCGCACCTGTCCATAGCGCTTCCAGAGTTCGCGCCGGTGTTTGAATTGCGCCGCGCGCAGCGCTTTCACCGGAACGAACGGATTGCGGATGGCGCGCACTCCGCAAATCCGCGCGGCGCGCAGCAGCGCCGCCAGAATCTCAGGAAAGACGTGCGTGTGTTTATGGCTGTCGAGGTGAGTGACGTGCAGACCCGTGGATTGAATTTTTCTGATTTGCGCAACCACTTCCACCACCAGTTGATCGCGATCGAATCCTCCCAACATGGCGCGCGCGGCGAAGGCGGAAAGGCTGGAGAAGAATTTTTCCGGTTCCGCCGAACGAATTGCCAGCAGCGTATCCACCGCCGCCGGCGGCGACACCGGCGTTCCGTCAACCAGAACCACGTGGCATCCCACGGAAAGATTTGGGGCTGAGCGCGCCGCCTTCACCGCGTCCTCGAACGCGGGGCCATTGGCCATCAGGGTTGTTGAGGACACGACTCCGCTGGCGTGGGTTTCCAGGATCGCCCGATTCACTCCCACGGTCAGACCAAAATCATCGGCATTGACGATGAGCCTTCGCACTCAGAAAGTGTAGCAGCGAACGCGCTATTAAGTTTGAGATGCCGGCGGGCATGATCGGGAACGTCGCTCAGGATCGGCAGTCGCCTGCGAACCCGCTGAAAGCGACCGGAGTTTGACCGGGAAAGAAGCGTCCAGTATTCTCAGCATAAGTTGCTCTTCGCGAGCGGCGCCACGTTCCGTTCTCGCATCCCCGCACAGCGGGCGGTTAGCTCAGCTGGTTAGAGCGCCTGCCTTACAAGCAGGAGGTCGCAGGTTCGAGTCCTGCACTGCCCACCATTTACCCTCCAGCATCGTTCGCCTTTGGGTCTGCGAATGCGAATTATGTTTCCTCTCGGCTTCTAGTTGACCGTGACGGTGACCGTAGCAGGAGCACCGATCTGAGCCAGGTTGTTCGCATCCTTTCCAGTGATGGTGATGGTGTAGGTTCCGGACGCCGTTGCCGTGGTAACGCTCGCCGCGGAGGTCTGCGTCGACACGCCAAAAGAGTCATTGCTCGCTACTGTGAAGCTGTACTGCGTCCCGCCGGTCAAGCCCGTTACGTTGAACGTAGTATTCATCGTGGTGCCAATCGCCGAGCCATTCTGATAGATCGTGTAGCCGGTCAGCGAGCAATTCACGGGTATGGTGGTGGGCGCCGTCCAGGTCAGCGTGGTGCCAGAACTGCTGGTGCCGGAGGCGACCAACCCGGTGGGAGCAGCGGGAACCGCCGAACAGCTAGGGGCGCGGGAACCACCGCCGCAAGATGGCAGAAGAATCAGAGCGGTGATGACCAGACAGAGGAGACACAAAACCCGCACCTTCTTCCGCTGCCTCGCCGACGAAGCGAGGACGAACCCGGCTAGCGCCAGCCCCGAAACAGGAAGCCACAAAGCGAACGGAACTTTCATTCCGGATGGTGTGGGACCTGGATTCGATCGCGCGCTAGCGACAACGTCTCTGCTTCCCGACAGCGACCCTCGCACCACGGCGGGGGTTCCGGCCACAGACATAAACGTAAGTGTCGACGTGCCTCCGCTGCCGTTGGTCACCGACACCGGATTCGGGTTGAAACTGCACATCGTGCCGCTCGTCCCGCTGCCGTTGGAGACGGAGCACGAAAGAGTGACGTTGCCGGTGTATCCGTTCCCAGGATTCACGTGCACGGTGGCCGTAGCCGTGCCACCAGGAGCAATTGTGGCTGGGCTGGCTGGTCCGGCCGAGAGCGAATAGCTCTTGGTAACCGTGAGACTGACGGTGGTGGTATGAGTCAAGCTTCCCGACGTTCCGGTGATAGTTACTGTGACCGGGCCCCCCGCTGTTGCCGCCAGGCTCGCCGTCAGCGTGAGTATGCTAGTTCCAGTCGCGGGGTTTGTGCCGAACCCGGCGGTGACCCCGCTCGGCAGACCGGACGCAGCAAGCGTTACGCTGCCCGTAAAGCCGTTGGCCGGAGTTACCGTGATCGTACTGGTGCCACTGGCTCCCTGCGCGACGCTCAAGGTGGTCGGATTAGCCGAGAGCGTGAAGTCCGGCGGTGGAGTTACTGTCAGGCTAATCGTAGTGGTTTGCGTCAGGCTGCCGGATTTGCCGGTGACGGTTACGGTTGTTGGCCCGCCCACCGCGGCTGAACCGCTTGCGGTCAGCGTCAAGATACTGGTGGTGGTTGTGCTGGTTGGGTTAAAGGACGCGGTCACTCCGGTGGGCAGAGTGGAAGTCACCGTCAAGGCAACAGTTCCCGTGAAGCCGTTGGTGGGAGCTACCGTGATCGTGCTGGTGCCGTTGGTTCCTTGCGCGATACTCAACGTGCTGGGCGCGGCTGAGAGCGTGAAGTTCGGCGGCGCAGTCACCGTCAGGCTGATCGTAGTCGTTTGCGTCAGACTGCCCGAGGTGCCGGTAATGGTCACCGTGGTCGGTCCGCTTGCGGTGGCCGAAGCGCCCGCGGTCAGCGTCAAGACACTGGTGGTGGTCGTGCTGGTTGGGTTGAACGAGGCAGTCACTCCGGTGGGCAGGGTGGAAGTCACTGCCAGGGCAACGGTGCCCGAGAAGCCGCCCGTCGAAGTCACCGTGATGGTGCTCGTGCCGCCGGCGAGGGTTGGAGTGATCGTCAGACTGCTGGGCGCGGCTGCCAGTGAGAAGTTGGCTGTCGCGGTGACCACGACTGGCACCGAGTTGCTTTGCCCGGTGGTCACGGCTGAATAGTTGGTGTCGCCGGAGTAGGTCGCGGTGATGTTGTAGGTTCCGGCCGTGGGGATGGAAGTGGTCAGGCTGGCGGCAAGAGAGGCCGGCAGGCCGGTAGTGAGATTCCCAACCGTGGGCGTCAGTACAACCGTGCCCAAGAGTTGGTTTGTGCCGTAAAAGAACGAAACTGTGCCCGTCGGCGCCAGCCCATAGCTTGTATTGGTGGAAAGGCTGGTAGTGACCGAGGCGGTGACCGTGAATTGCTGGCCTGTGGTCAGGGAGGTAAGACTCGGCAGCACGTTGCCGATCAGGGATGCCGCCTTGGTGACGGTGACGCTGGCCGTGGTGCTGCTCCCTTTGTAGCTGTTGTCGCCGTTGTAGGTTGCAATCAGAGTATGCGCGCCGCCGGTAAGTTGAATCCCCTGATCTTCGGTGAATCCATAGCTGTTCAGATTGAAGGTTCCGCCGTCCAGCGCGCTGCCATTGTCGGTGAAGCTGATGTGGCCGGTAGGACACGCAATCTCGCCGAATGCGGGCGTGGTGCATGCGGAGCCTGCCGAGTTGTATACATCGGCCCGGAGCAGGTACAGGTCGAACGCTCCCGTGCCGTAAACGACCGAGTTCCCATAAGTTGGAGCTCCGGTGGTCTGGTTCTGGCCGACAACCAGGCCGGGGGGATTCCCCATGTACACCGAGCTATTTTCTGCAGTGACGGTGACCGGCATTCCAGGAGTCGAGTCGCTCCCGCCAAAAGTTCCATCGCCCTCGTAGTGTGCGGTGACGTTGTAGCTGCCGCCGGGCAGCAAATTGGTAACAAACGTGGCGACTCCGCTGCTGTTGAGAGTGCCGAAATCAATACCCGCAGACTTGCCGCCCGGGTTGCCAATCAGGGAGACATCGCCAGTGGGTGTGCCACCTCCCGATTTGGGCGCCACCGTCACGGTCACATTCACGCTGGCGCCGTGGACGATGGTGGCTGGAGACAGAGTCGTTAAGGTCGTGGTGCTGGCCGTGAAGTTTGCCGTGCTCCAATTATTGACCAGGTTCGCGGCGTTCACCGAGCCGAGTCCGGTGGCCAAGTCGTAGCCCAGAGTCGTCGGCCAAGCTGGGCTGCTGGTGCTGCTGGGATTGACCAGAATACCGAACCCATTGGTTGGAGCGGGGCTGCATTCGCCGGTGTCATAGGAGGAGGGAGTACAGGGCACGGAATTGTTGCCCACCGTGATGTCGTAAAAAAGGCAGGCGTTTCCGGTCAGTGCCACGGTGGCGGCGTTACAACTGTTTGCGCTGGGCGCCGCCAATTTGTAGAGGGCGTAGTTCGCGATCCCCTGGCGCGAGCCGGTCTTCTGGTTGACCAGAGACATAATGCCGGTGAAAGCTGGCGAGGCAAGCGAGGTGCCGCCGACACTGATAAAGGAGACGGGGTTCAGACTGCACGGCGAGACCTCGTCGGACTGGCACAGGATGTAGAAGCTACCGTTGTTTCCATCCCCGGCGAACAGCGACACGTCGGGCAAGTCGCGGACGCCGTCGTTGGGGACGCCGGTTCCGGTCTGCCACGATGGTTTGTCGTAGCCTCCGGTACAGATCGTGCCGGTGCTGTCCTGGAAGGCACAACTACTCTGGCCGCCGCTGCCGGCGACGATATCGAAGAAGTCCGAGTTTGCCGGCGTGCACCCAGTCAATCCGAAGGCTGCGCAGGAGTCGTTCCACGTCATTTCCCGGACGTAGGACTTGGCCGATTCACCCGTAGTGGCGTTGTTGGTCGAACTCCAATAGGTGCTCGCATTGGAGGGTGTCTGGTCAAAATCGGTGCCGCCGACGGCCACATTGAAAGGTGTGGAGGCGTATCCGCTGACCGCCAGCCCGAATTGCGAAACACTTTCGGTGTCGAAGTTATCGCAGCCGGCCGAGCCCCCGTCGCCCGCGGAGATCATTACGGTGATTCCCTGGGCCGCTGCCTGCTCCCAAAGGAAATAGTAGAACGCGTTGTACCCGCCCAAGCCTGCTTCACAAAATCCATAGCTTTCGCTCATGACCGGGGCGAGATTCTGGTCGATGATGTAGATTGCGGACAGATCGATGCCAGCGGTAGTTTCGGTTGATTCGGAGACTACGAAATCGATGGTTGCGTTCTTCGCCACTGCGCCCGACCAGGAGACGTCGGCAATCGCTTCGGTTTCTTCTCCGTCCTGCAGGATCCCGGGGTCTGGTCCCTCAACCATGATCTGCGGATCGTTGGCCGGCAGGCCGAACATGCTGCGGAAGTCGCGAATGTCCTGAATATTGATATTGGTCTCGCCGACAATTGCGATGGTTTGTCCGGTGCCGTCGATTGGCGGTGTGGCGTTCCACAGCGGTAGCACGTTGTAGATAGTGGCAAAATCAGACGGGCCCACACCGTAAAACTCGGTTCCATTGAAGCCGAAGGTGAACAGGGGCAACGGGCCATCCCCGCCGTGGTAGTTGTCGGTGAGTGGCCCCGACACAGTGTGATATGCCCGCCTCGGGAAGTTGTTCAGAGAGGCGAATCCCTGCACGACCGGGGTCAGCGCGGTCGGAATCGACGGATTGCTGTTGTTGGCCCAATATTTTCCGCCCTTCACTGCATATTGGTGAATGGCGGTGCCGAAGTACTGCTTCACCAGGCTGGCGGTCCCGGAGAACTCGACGATTGTCCGGCCTTTGTTGACCTGCGTGACCTGGAAGCCGTTAGCCTGCAGCCAGTTGGTCACGGCGGCCAGGTCGGTATCGGCGGGACCGAAGCGCGCGCCGAACTCCTCGGGAGCCAGCCACTGGTGATAGCTGGCAGAGTGCTTGTCCTGCTGGTCGTCGATCAAACCGCGCAAAACCGTCTCCTGCTGCGGGCTTCGTTTAAGCACCAGCAACATGCGGTGCAAGGCCAAATCGGGCGGAGCTTCGCCTTGATCGAACTGGGCGCGCGCCAGCGGATGCACGTTGCCGGGCAGCACCGTGCGGACAGAGTCATCCACGGCTTTTGTGACCAGAGCCGGCGTCTGCTGGGCCAACAGCGGACTGGCGATGGCGACCAGGCAAAGCAACAGGATGGCGAGGATAAGAGTCGAAGAGCTGAGAATGAAAAGAGAAGACCTCGAGGAAACACACGAGGGCAGCAGGGACGAGCACGAACGTCTCATAACTACTCCGTAGCAGATAGGGTATTGAGGGGCTGGAAGCATTATCAATGCTTCTGGTTATCTGATCAAGTCAATCCCACTCTGGGTTGTATGGCAGCGAATTATTAGTTGGCTTCAACTACCCATGAACCAAAGTAACACTATCTCGCCGCGGTCGGCCTGGGGGACTGTCCCCACGTACTGCCTAGACCTCGGCTAATTCTTCTTCCAACAATTGTTTGTTGTAAAGATTGGTGTAATAACCGTTGCGGGCGATCAGTTGGTCGTGGGTACCCAGTTCGACAATCCGTCCCTGATGCAGGACGGCGATCAGGTCGGCGTTGCGGACGGTGGAGACGCGGTGGGAGATGAAGATAGTCGTGCGTCCGCGCATGATTTCGCGGAGATGGTTGAGGATTTTGTCTTCCGTGTGGGTGTCGACGCTGGAGAGCGCGTCGTCGAGGATGAGGATGCGTGGGCTGCGGAGCAGCGCGCGGGCGATGGCGGTGCGCTGCTTCTGGCCTCCGGAGAGCGTGATACCGCGCTCGCCTACGGTGGTGTCGTAGCCTTCGGGAAAACTTTCGATGTCCTGCGCGAGGTTGGCAGCTTCGGCGGCGGCTTTGATGTCGGCAAGTTGCGCTTCGCCGTCTTCGCGTGCGACGCCGTAGGCTATGTTCTCGCGGATGGTGTCGCTGAACAGGAATGTCTCTTGCGGCACGAAGCCGATTTGCCGGCGCAGGAAGTCGAGCGGAAATTGGCGGATCGGCTGGCCGTCGATGAGGACAGCGCCGGGCGCGGCGTCGTAGATGCGGGGAATCAGACTAACGAGCGTCGTTTTACCCGAGCCGGTAGGGCCGACAATGGCCAGGCTGGAGCCGGCGGGAATGCGCAGGTTGATGTCTTTAAGAACGGCGGTTCCGTTGTAGGCGAAATTGAGATCGCGGAATTCAATTTCGCCAAGAAAGTCGGGTGATCGGGTGATCGGGCCATCAGGTGATCGGACGATCTGAGCGGATTGCGCGGTCTGGTCCGATTGCGCGAACGAGGGCTGGCTTTCCGATGGCCCGATGACCCGATCACCCGATGACCCGATACCTGGGATGTGCGCGATGTCGGGCTGCTGCGTGAGGATTTCGTTGATCCGCACCAGCGACGCGGTACCACGCTGGAAAATGTTGATCACCCATCCCAGGGCGATGACCGGCCAGGTGAGTTGCACCATATAGGTATTGAAGGCGACGAAATCCCCTACGTTCATCTTTCCGAGCAGGACCTGTCGTCCGCCGAGCCACAGCACGATCACTACGGCGGCGCCGAGCATGAGTTCCAGCGTCGGCCAGAGCATTCCCATGAGCCGGACCAAGCCAAGGCTGCGGCGGATGTATTCCCGGTTGGCATTCTCGAACGCCGCGATCTCGGCTTGCTCCTGCACATAGGCGCGGATCACACGAGCGCCGGAAAAGTTCTCCTGGGCGCGGGCCGAGATGTCGGAGAACATGGCCTGAATGCGCTCGAAGCGCTCATGAATGCGGCGTCCGAAATACTGTATGACAATGCTGGTGATGGGCAGTGGCAGAAAAGCGTACAGCGTCAGCTTGGGGCTGATTGCAAGCATGAAGCCGAGCGCGCCGGCAGTGAAGACGATGGTGTTGGCCGAATACATGATGGCCGGGCCGAGCAGCATACGGACGGCGTTCAGGTCGTTGGTGGCGCGGGCCATGATGTCGCCCGTGCGGTTGCGTTGGTAGTAGGAGTAGGAAAGGCGTTCGAGGTGCGCGAACAGGTCGTTGCGCAGATCGAATTCGATGTCGCGCGAGATTCCAATCAGCACCCAGCGCGTCAGAAACTGAAAAAGGCCCTTGGCCAGGGCGATGGCTACGATGATCAACGAGTAGGTGAGAAGTTTCTGCCGGCTGACGCCGCTGTTCAGATCGTTGATCGCGCGTCGCAGGACTTGCGGAAACAGTATCCAGATGCCGTTATTGAATAAGACGCAGAGCCCGCCCAACAATAGACCGCCGCGGTAGCGCTTCAGATAGGGAACCAGAGGGCGTAGTCTTTTGGGCACCATGAAGTGTTGGACGACGTTCGGTCAGGGCATGACCTGTCGTACTAGATGAAATTGTAGCAGCGGTAGGTGCGGATTTTCTGAGCGAAGGCGCGAGGGCTGCGCAGGTTGCAGTAAGCAGCAGCACGGTCCAAAGCGACAACATGCCGGCGGCGACCATCAGTCCCGAGTAGAGCAGGTCGGCGCGTTCCATTCGGTTTCTCCAATTTACAAAGCCGTTGAAAAAGCCGGGCGAGGACGGAGGTTGGAGGTTCCGTTCCTCACCCGGGAAGGAGAGAGACCTTAGTGGAGGCGCGCTTGCCGGCGTCTCCCGCCGTGTCCAAGGGTGACAGGGCCAGCCCCGTCTCCTCAGAGAAAGCTAGTTCTCAGACTGGGGCGCCGCGTTCGGTTTCATGTGCCCCATATGGGATTGGTGCTGGGCTTGGATCTGAGCCAGTTTGGTTTTCTGCTCGGGCGTCAGAATCTGCATGATTTCGGACTTGATGCGAGCATGTTCGACCTGCAGTTCGACCATGGTCTGAGCATTTTGCGTTGCCAGGGTGCGAGTCTTGGCTTCGTCGAAGGTGCCGCCGGCCTCAAGCGCTGTCATGGATTCGTGGTTTTGCCGCATCTGCTGCATCAGCGGCTGCATCGCCGGCTTCTCTTTTTCAAAGATCGCTTTGACTTGAGCCTGCTGGTCGGCAGTCAGATCAAGCTGCTTGAGCATGTGGTGGAACTCGCGGCCGGGGCCGCCGTGCCCATGCATACCCTGAGCGATCGCGGCCGCCACCGCCAGCATCACAGCGGCGCCGATGGTGAGAATGCGGATACGAGTAGATTTCATTGGAAACTCCTTTTTGGTATTGCTTTGATCTCGTAGGTCCGGGAGGCAGCCCGAACATCTATGCCGATAAGAACACTGTTTTGGAAAATAGGAGGTAAAGAGTCAGTCAAGCGCGGTAAAGTTTTGTAAAGGCATCGGGTGATCGGGTGATCGGGCCATCGGGTCATCTAACGTTAAAGCTCCAGCGCGATTCGTATTGGATGAACATGGAACAAAATCTTAGCAAGCAGGAGGAGTTGCGGAATCGGACTAAGCGGTTTGCGCTTCGGATCATTCGTTTGTTCCGGCACTTGCCTCGGACTACGGAAGCTCAGGTTTTGGGCAAACAGCTTCTGCGCTCGGGGACTTCTATCGGTGCAAACTATCGGGCGGCAGGATGTGCGAGGTCCAAAGCCGAATTCATCTCGAAGATGGGGATTGTCGTTGAGGAGGCCGACGAGACTGTCTTTTGGATTGAATGCTTAATCGAATCGGGAATAGTTAAGCAGGATCTATTGGCCGATCTTCTTTCGGAGGCAAATGAACTGGTTGCGATCTTTGCCGCTTCACAAAGTACAGCGCGGAAATAATCGGTCCATCGGATCATCGAAAATGAAAGGTCGTTGACTTTAGATGACCCGATGGCCCGATCACCCGATCACCCGATCTCTTACAAATCTTTACTACAGAAAGCTCAGCGAAGGTGTTTGAATGAGTAAAAGCATGGATCACGTTCTGGTGGTGGATGACGACATCGAGTTGTGCGGTCTGGTGCAGGAGTACCTTACGGCGGAGGGTTTCAGCCTGAAGGCTGTCCATGACGGCGAGGTCGGACTGCAACAGGCGCTGACCGGCGACTATTCGCTGGTGGTGCTGGATGTAATGCTGCCCGGGATCAATGGCTTCGAAGTGCTGCGGCGAATACGCAGTGTGTCGAAGATTCCGGTGCTGCTGCTGACGGCGCGCGGCGAGGACGTGGACCGCATTGTGGGATTGGAAATCGGCGCCGACGATTATCTTCCCAAGCCGTTCAATCCCCGAGAACTGGTGGCGCGAATCCGAGCGATTCTGCGCCGCACCAAGCCGGTCAAAGCGGCAGACGCGGTACCGGAAGTGCTGAGTGTGGGCGACGTGGAACTCGATCCGGCGACGCGCAGTGTGCAGCGGGCCGGGCAACCAGTCGATCTGACTTCGGTGGAGTTCAATCTGCTGGAGGTTCTGCTGCGCGAGGCGGGACGAGTGGTGACGCGGGAGCGATTGGTAAACGCGGTCCTTAGCCGGAAGTTCATGCCCTTTGATCGCAGCATTGACATGCACGTCAGCAAGGTGCGGCGAAAGCTGGGCGACTCCGAGGAAGAAGGAGATCACATCAAAACGATTCGCGGTGTGGGCTACATGTTTGCGCGGCCGGCGGCGAAGGTGAAGAAGTAAGAAGCCGCGGCTCGCTATTCGCTCTTAAGGCTTTTAGCGAACACGAATCGCCAACCGCGAAGAGCTAACCACAGAGCTAACGATAATGAAAAGCCTCTTCCTCAAGATTTTCCTGACATTCTGGGCGGCGCAGGCGCTCTTTGTGGTGCTGGCCATCCTGGTGACAATTGCTCTGCGTCCGACTCGGCATGGAATCGAGAGTGAAGGCCCGCAGATTTTGGCGGAAGTGGTGAACGCGTACCAGAGTGGCGGGGAGCGCGCCGCTCACGACTACGTGGAAGAGCTTTGGCATACGCAGCATGTCTGGGCGCTGGTCTTCGATCCGTCAGGGCACGAAATCTCTGGACGGCCGGGTCGGCCCAGGATGGACGATGTTGGGCCGGGCGGTCCGCTGCCGGACAGTCCCTTACGCGGTGCCGTGCCGCGCCATCGTGGGTGGTTCGACAGTCTGCTGCCAGACCGCGTCATCCGCCAGGCACTCACGCTCGATGGGAAACGATACACGCTGGTGTTGATACTGCCGCCGGGGCCAAGAGTCTTCTTCGGGTCGCATGACGTCCCGCTGCTGGGGATTGCGATAGCGGTGATCACCTCGGGACTGATGTGTTACCTGCTGGCGTGGTCGCTGACGAGTCCGGTGGCACGTTTGCGAATGGCCGCGCAAAGCCTGGCGGCGGGCGACTTGAGCGCCCGCACGGGAGCGCCTGCAAGTGGCCCGCGCGACGAAATGACCGAACTGATGCGCGACTTCGACCGCATGGCCGAACGCATCGAAAGCCTGGTGGATTCGCAATCGCGACTGCTGAAAGACGTTTCGCATGAACTGCGATCTCCGCTGGCAAGGCTGAGCGTGGCGCTGGGTCTGGCCCGGCAAAGGGTTCGTTCGGAACTCGCTCCGGACGTCTCTCCGGAACTTGAAAGCGCGCTGAATCGAATCGAGCTCGAAACCGATCGCCTGAACCAACTGATCCAGCGGCTGCTCACCATTTCGCGTCTGGAATCTGGGGCCGACGGCCTGCGAAAGACCACGGTGTCCCTGCGGGAGTTGGTGGAACTTGTGGCGCACGACGCCGAGTATGAAGCGCCGGGGAGTGTCTGTCATGTGACGGCGGATGCCACGGATGAATTTCTGGTGCAAGCCGACCCCGATTTGCTGCGGAGCGCGGTGGAGAACGTGATACGGAACGCAATCCGCTATACTGCTGAGGGCACGATGGTCGAGGTGCGACTGGAGCGGCAGCAATCCGTGAATGGCGAAGCGAATCGCGAAGAAGGAGAAATTGAAGAAGGAGAGATTATCGTTCGTGTGATGGATTCCGGTCCGGGCGTTCCCGACGAAGCGCTGCAGAAGATCTTTGAGCCGTTTTATCGGCTCGACGATGCCCGCAACCGCCAAACAGGCGGGGCAGGGTTGGGCCTATCGATCGCGGAACGCGCGATCAGGCTGCACGGCGGGCAACTTACCGCATCCAATCGCAAAGAGGGTGGGTTAGAGGTGGAAATCCGGATTCCGGCTGCCGCTGGGTTTGCTCTTCCCGCTCATTCCTGATACACAAATATATTTCAGCCATAAGCTACAGTTTCCGTAACGGCTGGCAGGCGCCGCCTTGCGGACGCGGAACGGCTGACGACCCCACCGGCTAAGAGTGCGCCGGTTGGAGACCCTCTCGGGAGAATAGATGTCGAAGAAAATAGGCGGAGTCGTGGCGCTTGTAAGCATGTGCGCCCTGAGTTTATTGCTGCTCAATTGTGGCAGTTCGTCATCCCGGCCCTCGGGAGTCCTGTATGTGCTCACCGAGGGAAACAATAATATCGGAAACAACGTGAGTTCCTTTGCCCTCGATTTGGGGACTGGGAGCCTGTCGCTGGTTAATTCCAATGCGAGCACTTGCCCAACGGCGGCGACTGAGGGCAATCCCGAACCGTGCGGACTTCCACTCGACATTTTGCTCGACCCGACGGGCGCGGCGGCTTTCGTTTTGAATCAGGGTACGCCCTGTGTGCAGCAGGGTAATCAGTGTGTGGCTGGCACCGCCAATATTCCGCCGACGATTTTCTCGTACACGGTGAACTCCGACGGGAGCCTCTCGGCGCCGAGTGCGATGCCAGTGACTTGGACTTGTATCTACCCCACTGGAACATCCTGTGTTTCTGCCTACGCCGACACTGCCGTGTCCATGGTGCGGGATGCCGCTGGACAATTTTTGTTTGTGATCGATCAGGGCATGTATCCTCCTCCTTCGACCTGCCCGGCGATTGCCACGGCGGTTACGACTTCTCAGCAGGCTACGGATTTTGTGGGTTGTCCGTCGATCTCGGTGTTTGCCATGAAGGCAGGATCATTGACATTCGTCAGCCAAAGTTCCGCTTACCAGAGTCAGTTCTTCCTAAGCAAGACTCCTTCCGCGCTCTCGCCGATCACGTTTACCCCACCCGGCTCAACCGGCACTCAAGAGCTTCTTTTCGTAACCAACAATCTGGATATTTGTGCCCAAAACTGCATTCCGCCGTCTCCGCACAACGATAGTACGGTCAGCATATACAGTGTGAGTTCCTCGGGCGTCCTTACCGAGATGCCGAATTCTCCATATGCTGTTGCCGCATCCGACCCGGTTTCGGTGCAAGCCGTTGAGACCAATCCGGGTCAGAGTACCGGAGGCCTGTTTGTCTATGTAGGTCAGGGGGCGGGCGTCGGAGCTTTGTATCCGTTCCAGGTCTGCTTCGTGCAAAACGCCAACTGTTCGGTGCAGGATGTGGCCGGCAATTTGATGGTGCCGCTGGCAACGTGTCCCTTGCTGTCTTGCCAGGTAGCGCCCTCTTCGGTTGGAGCGAAGCCGCTTGCCATGCTGGTCGATCCGACGAACAATTTTCTCTACGTGATGAGCAGTGGCCAGAACGAGGTTTCCGCATTCAAAATCAACACAACGGCGGGCAGTTTAACTTCCCTGAATCCGCCGAACTTGCCCACCGGGACACAGCCGGTGTCGATGGCCATGCACGCGAGTGTGAACTCGGTTGGACAGGGTCTCTACAGTTCGAGCGGACAGTTTCTCTACACTTCGAACACCAGCTCGAGCAACATTACGGGCTTTGTTCTGAGTACGACCACTGGATCCATGAGTAGTCTGCCCCCCGTGATTGCACCGGCGGTGCCGAGCGGAATGGCAGCGCACTAAATCCATCGGGCGATCGGGTCATCGTGCCATCTAAAGTCAAAGGCTGATCTTCGATCTCGACCTTTTGATTTTCGATCACCCGATGGCCCGATGACCAGATCACCCGATTTTCTAGGTTGGCATCCGCAGAATCAAATAGCCTCCGATGCAACCGAAGACCAGATCTGGAGACCAGGCGGCGACTGCGGGCGGAAGTTGACTCAGGTTGCCCATGTCCTCGAAGAGCGCGGCGATGATCCAATAAAAAACGCCGATGCCGATGGCCGTCGCCACTCCCGTCAGAGCCGACCGCTTCCCCGCCGAGAGCGCGAAGGGAACGGCGAGTACTGCCATCACAAATGTGATCAGCGGGTAAGCGAGTTTCTTTTGCAGTTGCACGCGCAGGCGCACCACGTCAAAGCCGCTCTGCTCGAGATCGTGAATGTAGCGGCGCAGTTCCTCGTAGTTCATCTCCGACGATTGAATGATTTCTTTCTTAAAGTAAACGGGCGCTTCCGCCAATTGGGGGTAAGTGGCTACGTCGAACCTGCGGTAGCTCTCGATGGCGGAGCCGTTCAGGCTTCGCTCCCATCCCTGCTCGTAAACCCATCGGCCCATCGGGGACGACCAGCGCGCCCGGTCGGCAGTAATGCGATGCGTGAGTTGGAAGCTATGCGGATCAAACTGGAATACGGAGACGCCGCCGAAAACATCGCGGTCAGGATCGAAGAACTGATAGTAGTAGATATCGGAGTGTTGGCCGAAAATCCACTTGCGGTCGGGGCGAAGGTAGGTTTGCGCCGGCTTGCCCTTGATCTGGTTCCGCAGCGCGTCCTGCCGCTTGTTGGTGTAGGGAAGATAGAACTGGTCCGACAGAAAAAGAACGCCCGCGACCAGGGTGGACGCAATCAGGACCGGCACGATAACGCGGTAAAGGCTGATGCCGGTGGCCTTGATGGCGGTGATTTCGTTGGTGCGCTGCAACAGTCCGAAGGTAACTAACACCGCCAGCAGCATGCTCAGCGGCGCAATCGGGTAGTACAGAAAATAGGGCGTCACGTTGAGCAGGTATTCGCCCACCGTTAGCGGCGACACCTGATTCCGCAGAATATCGCTGAGCAGCTCAAACAGGGTGAACACCAGCAACAATGTCACGAACGATCCCGCGATCAGAGCGAGGTAGAAGCCGAAGCCGCGCAGTACGTAATCGTCGAGGATGGTAGGGAAACGAAGATTGAAAAGCCGCCACCGCCGGGGCCACCGCGTCATGACACTTTCGCGGACAGGAAGACGGGACGATTCGCGGTTTACGGGAAGATCGTCAGGCTTGAACGCCGCACCTTTGAACCCCGCGCCTTTGAACCATGAGCGGAGCGGGGTCAGTTCGATCGGCCGCCGTTCCGATTGCCACAGCAGGAAAATTCCACCGGCAGCAAATATGAAGTCCGCCAGCCAGACCCCCGCTGCTGGAGAAAGGCGTCCCTGTTTTGCGAAAGACACTCCGACCAACGAAATCGAGTAGTAGAGAAAGACCAGCAAAACGGTCAGGACAAAGCCGCTGGATTTACCTCCTTTTTTTGACGAAAGGCCGAGCGGAATGCCCACCAAAGCCAAAACGATGCAGGCCGTCGGCAAGGCAAGGCGACGATGGTATTCGATCAGGTGCCAGCGGCGGATCACCGGGTCTTCGGTTTGCGTGCCGCGGAGAAGGTCGGCAAATTTGATCTCAGCCAATGATGTGGGTTCGTGTTCCTGGCTGCTTTGCGACGCGGGGATCTGGAGCGGTATGTCGGTGGTCTGGAAGGTGGAAATCTGATACTGATCCGGATTCCTGGGATCGGGAGTTTCGTGGGTGGAACCGTCGATAAGATGCAAGTCCAGAGTGTCGGTTCCCTGGCTGACGAGCTGGCCTTCGCGGGCGAGGCTGACGCGGGGCGCGGCGGGGTCGGTTAGATCGGCGAGGAACACACCTTTCCAGAGCGCTCCGCCAGACATGGCCTTGATGTCTTGTACATAGAGGACAATCTTTGGAAATCCTTCGTAGAAAACGCGGGGCTGTACCTCGAAAGAAGCCTGAGATGACTTGAGTGTGTCCTGAAGTTGTCCCAGGGCGGCAAGCGAGCGAGGCGCGAGATAGACGCTGTTGCCGAGGGCGAGCAGCCAGGCCACGACCACGAAGATGGAGATCACGCGCAGGAAGCTCCAGACGCCCAAGCCGCTGGCGCGCATCGCCGTGATCTCGCTGTCGGCGGCCAGACGGCTGAGTCCGATGAGGATGCCGACCAGCACGCCCATCGGAATGCTATAGGTGAGCGCGACGGGGACGGTGTAGAAAAAAACTTCCGCCACGCTCGGCAAGGGAGCGCTGTTGCGGACCACCAGTTCGAGGATGCGGCCGAGGTCGCGAGTGAAAAGAACGAAAGTAAAAACCGCGGCGCCAATCAAGGCGTGGGAGAGGACTTCTCGCAGGATGTAGCGGGTGAGGATGCGCATCCGCAAAGGGGTTGGACTCATTGCGAGGATAGCATGAGAGTAAGCTGCGAGCTACGGGCAACCGTTTTGCTCGAAGCTCGCGGCTCCCCTTTGCAATGCGAGCGGAGTTCGCAGAGAATGCCCATTCGCCCAGCGAAGCGGATTGCGAATTTTCGGGTCGGAGGAGAAATGAATTTGCGTCGTGCAGTTTCTTTTGCGGTGTGGTGGGCGATCCCGATGCTGGTGTGGGCGCAGCAATCCACAGAGTTGAAACCCGTGACCGATCAGCTGGCCGCGTCGATTTACAACGGTCCGTCAATGACCACTCTGGCAGAACTCGCCGACGGCATTGGAGGCCGGCTCACCGGTTCTCCGGCCTACGTTCGTTCGACGGAATGGGCGGTGGCGAAGTTTCGCGGCTACGGGATCGAGAATGTGCGGCTGGAGCCGTTCACAATTCCAGCTGGCTGGCAGCGTGGAACGGCGAACGCCGCCATGCTGGCGCCTTTGCTGCGGCCGCTCTATGTAGCATCGTTGGGGTGGGGGCCGTCAACGCCGCCGGGAGGAGTGCAAGGTACAGTGACGCTGATTGCAGATGTGGATCCGGATGCATTGCGATCCCGGAAAGCCGAACTGCGCGGGAAAATTGTCCTTCTGGATACTACGAAGATCATGGCGGAAGGTTATGGCAAGGCTTTGCCCAAGCTGGAGTCGGCAGCCCTCACTTTTCAGAAGGCAGGCGTGCTGGCGGTGCTCACGCCGGATCGCGAGAGGAGTAATGTCTTGAATGCGCACGACGGTCTGTGGGGTGCGAAGTTGTATCCGTTGCCGGCCGCCGAGATCGGGATGGAGGATGCAAAGCTGATTCAGCGGGAACTGGAGCGCGGGGCCGTCACCGTCCAGTTGACAATCGACAACAAGACGTCGGGAGAAATGACGGTCAACAATGTGGTGGCCGAAATTCGGGGCAGCGAGCAGCCTGACGAGTGGATCCTGATCGGCGCGCACCTCGACTCGTGGGACTTCGGCACGGGCGCGCAGGACAACGGCACCGGCGCAGTCAGCGTGTTAGAAATCGCCCGCGCCCTGATGTCGCTCGGGAAACCGCCGCGGCGCTCCGTAAGACTGGCACTTTGGGGCGGAGAAGAACAGGGCCTCCTCGGATCGTATGCCTACACGCGGACGCACAAGCGCGAGTTGGACAACTGCGTGGCCGTTCTGAATACCGATAACGGCGCGGGACATCCGAAGGGATGGAAAGTGGAAGGCCGCGAGGATTTGAAAAAAGCGATGCAGCCCTGGAGCGATGGCCTGTTAAAAGACCTGGACGGCGGCGAGCTTTCCATGGATACGTCCTACAACACCGACCACGGTCCATTCCTGTTGCAAGGAATTCCGGCGCTCGATTTATTGGTAGACATGTCGCACTACATGGAGATTCATCACAAGTCGAGCGACACGCTGGACAAAGTCGATGCCCTGGACTTCAAAGCCGGCGAGGCGATTGTGGCGGTGACCGCTTACGCGATCGCGCAAAGCGAAATGCCGATCGCTCCGCACATTAATCATGAGGCGGTGGCCGAAATCCTGAGGAACGCGAAACTAGAGGAACTGGTAGAGCATGTGGGAGTGTGGAAACCCTGAAGGACAACGGAGTTCGTGAAATACTGCCGTTTCGCCCCGGCAACTAAATCCTTGACAATTGGGCTTCTATATAGGAATACTATATTGCAACACCGGAATCCTACTATCATGGTCAAACGTATCCGGGCCGGCATCGCACGCGGCAGCGCGGAATTGGTGATCCTCAGCCTGCTGGTGGAGAGGCCGCTTTATGGCTTCGAGATTTCCAAACGCATCGAAGAACGGACCCAGGGCGCGCTGCGCTTTGAACTGGCTTCCCTCTACCCGATGCTCTACGACCTCGAGCGACGCGGGTTAGTCAAAGGCCAGTGGCAGCCTAGCAGCACAGGCCGTGACCGCCGCTACTATTCTCTGACGCCCAAGGGCAAGGCACAACTCGCACCGCTGCGACGGGAATGGCGGTCCTTTTTCCAGGCGCTTGATTGCCTGGCCGGAGTAGGCGATGCCTGATTGGCCGGCATTAGTGCAAGAGCGCTTTGGGGCGGCGGATGCGAACTCGGCCGGAGATGCGGAAATCGTCGCGGAACTGGCGGCCCATCTCGAAGATCGTTATGAGGAACTGTGCGGACAAGGGATGTGCGAGTCCGATGCCATCAGTCGGGCGCTGGGGGATTTCCAGAACTGGAGTGTGCTGGCGAAGAGAATTCATCGCGCAACAGACGGGGAGGAAACCATGAACTATCGAACCAGGACTCTTTGGATGCCGGGGTTAGTCATCCTGACCGCTTCCATGGTTTGGCTGTGGGTCTTGCAGCGAATGACCTTTGGACCAGGCATGCCCGCACCATGGCTGCACGCGAGCCTGTCATTCATGCCGTATCTGGTCTGGCTGATCTCGCAGCCCTTGTTTGGCGCTGCGGGCGCTTACCTCTCGCGTCGAGCCGGAGCCGAGCGTCGAACCGAACTCACCGCAAGCTTGTTTCCCGCCATAGTGATGTTTGGGATGTGGGTGGTGTTGATAGCATGCATTGTGGTCACGAGATATTCGCATGTCTCGCACCAGTGGCCGTTGGTTCTTGCCGGCACGCTTTTCTGGTCTGTCCTTCCCGGCTTGTTGTTGCTGCTGGGCCGGTCCCTCTATCTAAGAACGCAGAACTTTGCTAGGCCATAGCTTTCCAAATTCAGGGCGGAGGCGAGCGATATCCCAGCTCTTAACATCGGCCTCTCGGCGGGTCGCCGCGTCCCATACAGCATTTGATTCGCACCTGCCTTCCACCACTACGCTTTTCTCAGAAACAGCGCCCCCAGCGGCGGCAGCGTCAGCCGCAACGAAAACGGCCGCCCATGGGTTGTTGCCTGGAGAGCCTCGGCGCCTCCCATGTTTCCTATGCCGCTGCCTCCATACTCGCGACCGTCGCTGTTGACCAGCTCTTTCCAGTAGCCGTCCGACGGAACGCCTACCATGTATCCCACTCTGGGCACGGGCGTGAAGTTGCACGCGATGAGCACGGGATTGTCACCGTCTCGGCCTTTGCGCAGCAGCGAGATGACGCTCATGGGAGCGTCATTGCAATCCACCCATTCAAATCCCTTGGGATCGTTATCAAACCAGTGCAGGGCAGGTTCGTTTCGATAGACGCGGTTGAGTTGCTCGACCCAGTTCATCAGGCCGCGATGTACCGGATACTGCAGCACGTTCCAGTCGAGGCTGCGATCGTGTGCCCACTCGCTGACCTGGCCGAACTCGTCGCCCATAAAGAGCAGTTTCTTGCCGGGCTGGGCAAACATGTAGGCGAATAGCAAGCGCAGGTTGGCAAATTTCTGCCACTCGTCGCCGGGCATCTTGCCGATCAGCGAACCTTTTCCGTGCACCACCTCGTCATGGCTCAGCGGCAGGACGAAATTCTCGTGAAATGAATAGAGCATGCGGAACGTCAATTTGTTGTGGTGATACTGGCGATGAATCGGGTCCTGACTGAAATACTGCAGCGTGTCGTGCATCCAGCCCATGTCCCACTTAAGGCCAAATCCCAGGCCGCCAAGATAAATCGGCCGCGAAACCATGGGATACGAGGTCGACTCCTCCGCGTAGGTCTGAATGTCGGAATGCTCTTTGTAAGCTTCGAGATTGAAGCGGCGCAGGAAGTCAATGGCTTCCAGGTTCTCGCGGCCACCGAACTTGTTCGGAATCCACTCACCCTGCTTGCGCGAGTAGTCGAGGTAGAGCATGGAGGCGACTGCGTCCACTCGAAGCCCGTCGGCATGATACTCGTCCAGCCAGAACATAGCGCTCGACATTAAGAAGCTGCACACTTCCGTGCGGCCATAGTTAAAGATGAACGTCTTCCAATCGGGATGGAAGCCCTGCCGCGAGTCGGAATGCTCAAACAAGTGCGTGCCATCGAAGAAGGCGAGCCCGTGTCCGTCGGAAGGGAAGTGCGACGGGACCCAATCTAGAATCACGGCAATGTTGTGCTGGTGCAGGTAGTCCACCAGGTACATGAAATCCTGCGGCGTGCCGTAGCGCGACGTGGGAGAAAAATACCCCGTCGTCTGATATCCCCACGAACCGTAGAAAGGATGCTCCATGATGGGGAGCAGTTCGACGTGCGTGAATCCGAGCTTCTTGACGTGTTCGGCGAGACGGGGCGCAATCTCACGATAGGTCAGCGAACGGTTGTCTTCTTCCGGGACGCGCATCCAGGAGCCGAGATGGACTTCGTAGATGGAGATGGGCGCGTGCAGCGAATTGGCGGCGGCGCGTGCTTCGAGAAAGGCAGCGTCATTCCAGCTGTAGTCTAGGTCCCAAACTATGGAAGCCGTACGCGGCGGGACCTCCGTGAAAAGTCCCACCGGATCGGTCTTTTCAATCTGGTAACCGAGATGGTTCGAAACAATATGGAACTTGTACAGCGTGCCCTTGCCGACGCCAGGGATGAAGCCTTCCCAGATCCCCGATGAGCCCCGAGGCTGAAGCGGATGGGACTGCGGATTCCATCCATTGAAATCGCCAATCACCGACACGTGGCGGGCATTCGGAGCCCAGACGCTGAAGACGGTACCTTTGCTTCCCTTGGATTCGATAACGTGGGCGCCCATCTTGTCGTAAATGCGATAGTGGCTGCCCTCATTGAATAAATAGAAATCCTGGTCGGTGAGCAGGGAAACGTCGTAACGGACGGGGAATATTTTCTGAGTTGGAGTCGTAGGAATCATGGTTTCGCTCCGCCTAGTGTATTACGGTGGAGCGACGGGCGTCTCGCCCGTCCAGCGGGGTGTATTCCAATTCCGGATGCAGAGACCAGCGGGTGCCCCATCCTTGCGCGTTCTTTGCACAAGGGTGGGTTTCCACAACGCGCAAGGGTGGGTTTCCACAACTATCTCCCGCTTGGGATTGCCACCAATCCCGCTAACGACGTTTTTCTTTCTGCGCCTCGCGCTTTGCCCGAGCCCATCCCTCTTTCACGCTTTGTCGCGAACGCCCAAGCGCCAGCGCGTCCGCCGGAACATCTTCAGTGATGCAACTGGCCGCGCCGACATAGGCTCCGCGTCCAATCTTTACTGGCGCCACCAGCGTCGAATCACTGCCGATGAACACGCCATCTTCGATCACTGTCTTGTGTTTGTTCACGCCATCGTAATTGCAGGTGATGGTGCCCGCGCCGATATTGACGCCTTCCCCGATCTCCGCGTCGCCCAGATAGCTGAGGTGATTTGCCTTCGATCCCTTGCCCAGTTTGATTTTCTTGGTCTCGACGAAGTTGCCGACATGAGCGCCTTCGCCCACTTCGCTGCCAGGGCGGAGATGAGAATACGGTCCCAGCACGGCTCCCGCGCCGATGCGCGAGTCTTCCATAAGGGTCCCTGGCCGCACGGTGACACCATCGCCAACTACAGAATTTTCGATCACACTATAAGAGCGAATGCGGCAATCTGCGCCAATTTTTGTATGACCCAGCAACTGAACGAAGGGTTCAATCACAGTGTCGGCGCCGACTTCGACATCGCTGTCAATCACGCACGTATGCGGATAAAAAATCGTGACGCCCGCATCGAGCAGTTCGCGGCACTTCGCCAGACGCAATCGCGCGTCCAGCATCATCATTTCCGCTCGCGTGTTGGTACCGAGCACTTCGCCAGCATCGGAAGTCTTGATCGCGACCACCTTCTTGCCTGCCCGCCGAAGCACGGATGCCATGTCCGTAAGGTAATACTCGCCGTGCGGATTCGCGGTGGAAAGCCGGTCAATATGCTCGTACAACGCCGGCACCGAGAACGCGTAGAATCCCGAGTTGATCTCGTGAATTTTCTTCTGCCGCGGGGTCGCGGATTTTTCCTCCACAATGGCCTGCACTTCGCCTCGCCCACCGACCCGTCCTGCGGCGCCTTTGCGGATCACTCGCCCATATCCATAAGGGTTCTCGAGATCGGCGCTAAGCAAAGTCATCGCCGCTTTCTGGGCGGTGTGGAAGTCGCTCAGCTTTTTGATGGTGTCGGCGGTAATCAGCGGCGCATCTCCGGAAAGGACGATCACCTGGTCATAATCCGACAGCACTTCGCCTGCCGCCATGAGCGCGTGTCCGGTGCCGCGTTGTTCCGTCTGCGCCACGAAGTTCACGCCGCAGCCGGCAACCGCCTCGCGCACACGCTCCGCTTCATGGCCGATGATCACGAAGATGTCCTCGGCGGGAACGACCTTTTGCGCGGTCGCAATCACATGCGAGAGAATCGGCTTGCCGACGATTTCATGCAGAACTTTGGGATGTTTGGATTTGAGCCGCGTGCCCTTGCCCGCCGCCATAATCGCGATGGCGATGCGCGAGCGCTGCAACTTGGATCGGGGCGGTTTCGACCTTGTCCCTGGCACTTTTGCCATGCCTAGCCAATATACCGCGAACGGCCTGTTACGAAATGTTTCGTGGAAACGCGACTGGCGCCATCTAACCTCTCGCCCATGGAGTGCCGCGCGTCCCCGCCCGGCCACCTAGCCCTGGACGGGCGAGACGCCCGTCACTCCACCATCAACTGCGGATCGGTTGCCGATCCGGCGCTCGCGCCATCAGCGCCATCAGGTCGTGCGCCACCCGGTCGGTGGCGTGCCGGACCACCGCGCCCTCCTCCAGATAATCCCCCAATAGCGGGCGCACGCCCAGCGCGCGGATCGCTGTCAAATCCACAACCACTTGGGAAGCCTCTTCCAGAGCGTACTTAGCCTTCATCTCGGGCGAGGCCGGCTTGCGATTGATCAAGGCATGGTCGAACAACTGAACACCGGCGTGGTGATTGAGCGCGCGGATGTGGTCCGCAGCGCTCAACCCAAGGCTTTCATTGGCCTGCGTCATCAAATTGCAAACGAATACTTTAACTGCGCGTGATTCCAGGATGGCTTCGGGGATACCCCGCACCAGCAGGTTCGGAATCAGGCTGGTGAAAAGTGAACCGGGACCGATTGTGATCAGATCGGCGCTGGCGATTGCTTCCAGCGTCTGGGGGAGCGGTTCCACATCGGGAGGCACCAGAACAAGCTCCTGTATCTTGCCCTTGCTCGCCGTAATCCGAGTCTCGCCGCGCACCCGTGCGCCGTCTACGAATAGCGCTTCCAGTTCCACGCTCGACATAGTCGCGGGAAAGATGCGGCCGCGGGTGAGCAGAATTTCCGACGAAAGCCGGACCGCTTCCGCGAAGTCGCCGGTAATCGAAGTCAGCGCCGCCAGAAAGAGATTTCCGAAGCTGTGACCCTCCAGTCCCGACCCCTTCTGAAAACGGTGCTGAAAGAGCCGCGACAGCAGAGCTTCGTCTTCGGAGAGCGCGACGATGCAATTGCGCACGTCGCCCGGCGGAAGCATGTTGAACTCTTTGCGCAGACGGCCGCTCGATCCGCCATCGTCGCTTACAGTGACCACGCCCGACAATTCGCGGATGATGGGCTGATCGGAAGGAGCCAGCGCGGGCGTCATGACGTAACGCTTCAGCCCCTTCAGCAGCGTGGAGAGGCCGGTGCCGCCGCCGATTGCGACCACGCGCAACTCGGGGCCAGTCTTGCCGGTTTCAGATAAGTCAGTGGGCAACTGGGAGAGCCTGCTTATTGAATCATTTAGTCATTGAATCATCGAATCAATGAATCATTCGGCCATTGAAACGGGCGATCCGACGGGACTCTGGGTTTTCAATGACTCAATACCTCAATGATTCAATCGACGCCAGGCTGGCAGCTACGCGAGCCCTAATAGGCGTTCGCTTCTTCTTCCTGCGGCTCGGGTTCCGCGCCCGGATCCGGATAGAGCAGTTCAGTGAAGCGCGGGTCCTCGGCCAGATTCTGGAAGTCGGTATCGTTTCGCGCCTGGAAGCGCAGCGCGGGTTTCACCTGAATCGCCTCGCCCAGCGTCTTGAGCGATTCTTCAACATGGCCAGTCAGGCAATCCAGTGCCGCCAGCCCGTACAGAACAAACTCCGCCTTCGGATTCTGCTTCAACAACTTATCGAGGTGCTCGCGCGCCGTAACATAATCCCCGGCGTTGATCAGCGACACCGCGAAGTCGTAATGCTCCTCCGTCGTTTTGAATTGCAACGCCGGCTTCTCTGCATGCTTGTCGCAGGTGAGCATATGGACTTGCGCCCGATCAACGAGAGACTTGTCGGGTCCGCTCAGCACTTTCTGCAAGTGTCCTTTGGCCTTGTCGAATTTGTGCTCCTGCAATGCGCGGAGTCCGGATTCGTAGTTTTGCACCGCCTGCGTGTGTCGTGGATCTTCGGTCGCGTGTTTCTTCGGAGCTACTTTCAATGGCATCGAACCGCCTTCAGTTCAGAATTTAATCCAGAATTGAAATCGAATAGCTTGAAATCGAAGCATCGCAGTCTGAAAACTCTCATCCCGCGTTTTTCCCCCGTGAACCTCTGTGTCCCCTGTGGTTCAAGGTTTTGACGTTCCCTCACTCAATGCTGGCGGCGGTATTCAGATCGACCGTCTTCCAGTCGCCCTTGATAATGCCTGCCCGAATCTGCCGCGCCGTCTTGCCCTGCTTGTACATGGTGTAAGTGTAATAAAGTTCTTTGAGGCAGGTTCCGCACTCCGCGCCGTGCGTGCCGGAGAAGCAACTGTGCAGGCTGGTGTGTCCCATGCCGCGGTCGCAGTAGCAGTAGCACGGCTGCTGGTAAACGATCTTCGGAATCTTCGCCGCCAGTTCATAGGCATGCGTCTGATATGGAAATTGGGCGTTACGGCCAAATAGCTGATCCTTAGTAAGAATCGGCGGTAGCTCGGTGCCTTTGGCCGGAGGAGCGGCGTTGAAATGCGGCACTCCCGCATCGCTCTCCGATTGCAGCCAGGGCGCCGACACCATCGTGACCGCCAAAAACAGCACTGCCGACGCGAAAACCCGTGTGCGCATGCCCCTTTACCTCAAACCTATATTTTACCTTATGGCGCGGGATTGGGGATTACCGGGCGGGTTCCGGGGTCTCGATGCATCAGGGGCTTACCGAGTCGGACCCCTAACGACTACGAAGGAGATCGTCGACCGATAAGTCGATGTCGCGCAGAATTGAGCGCAGAAGGCCGGGCCCAACAGTTTCTCCGGCATGCACTGGTACTGTCGTTACTCTTCCGTCGGCGTGCTTAAGAAAGACATGACTTTACGCGGGGAAGGCGAGTCATACTGATATTTGTTGAATACCGACGAGCTCGAGCGATGGGCTAACGCGGTTATCCTCCAAACAAAGCTCCACAACCTCTCGGACACGCTTCATCAGAGTGTCGAGGTTCTTGGCTTGGGTATGGCAACCCCGCAAGACAGGGACAGTGGCGACGTAATAACCGTCTTCATCTCGTTCGATGACAACCGTGAATTTTCGTTGAGCTTTCACTAAACGATTTTACCACCGGTTTCCCGTAGAGATGCAGCTGGCCACGTCTGCTGCTCCGAAGTCAGTCGGGGCAAAGCCCCGTCTCTACACCAGGTCCTGCTTTACCCGAGCTTCTCAAAAAACAAGCAGATAGTTTCAATCCCGTGGTGAAAATTCGGAATATGAAACTTCTCGTTCGGAGCATGCAGGTTGTCGTCCGGAAGCCCGAAGCCCATCATTACCGATGGAATCTTCAGCACGTCCTGGAAATCGGTCACGATCGGAATCGACCCGCCGGAGCGAATAAACACGGTCTCTTTCTTAAACGTGTCGTGCAGCGCCTCCGTCGCCGCCTTGATGAAGCGGTTGTCGGTCCCGACCACGCACGCCGGACCTTTGCTATAGACCTTGATTTTCGTCTCAATGCCCTTGGGCGTGTGCTTCTTAACGAACGCCGAGTAACGATTGAGGATGTCGTCCGGATCCTGGTTCGGCACCAGCCGCATGGAAACCTTCGCCGACGCCCGAGCCGGAATCACCGTCTTCGCTCCCGGAGCCACGAACCCGCCCGGCATGCCATGGATCTCAAGCGTCGGACGCGCCCACGTCCGGAAGAGCACCGAATATCCTGGCTCGCCCGTCAGCGCCTTGGAGCCGACTTCGGTCTTGCGATAATGCTCTTCATTGAAAGGCAGCCGCTTCCAGGCCTTCAGCTCATCTTTGCTGGGAGCTTTGACATCCTTGTAAAAACCGGGGATCAGCACCTTGCCCTTCGAATCTTTCATCTTGCTGATGATCTCAACCAGCGCAAACAGCGGATTCGGCGCCGCCCCGCCATACATGCCCGAGTGCAAATCCGTCTTCGCTCCCACCGCTTCAATCTCCGTGTACACCAGTCCGCGCAGCCCGACGCATAGCGTGGGAAGGTTAGGCGCGAACAGCTCGGTATCGCAGACCAGCGCGAAGTCCGCCTTCAACCTCGCCTTCTGTTTGCGGACGTAGTCGGCAATCGATTCCCCGCCCACTTCTTCCTCGCCTTCAAAAATAACCTTCACGTTGATGGGCAGCTTGCCGCCATGCGCCCGCATCAACGACTCAAGCGCCTTCACTTCCATCCAAAGCTGGCCTTTATCGTCGACCGCGCCGCGCGCGTAAATGTTGCTGTTGCGCTCGGTCGGCTCGAACGGCGGCGTGTGCCATTCATTCAGAGGATCGGGCGGCTGCACATCGTAATGTGCGTACATCAAAACGGTTGGCTTGCCCGGCGCGTGCAGCCAGTCGGCATAGAGCAGGGGATGCCCCTTGGTCGGGATAATTTCGACATTTTCCATCCCGATGCGGCGCAGCTCAGCCGCCACAAACTCCGCCGCCTTCTGGACGTCGCTCTTATGTTCCGTGAGCGTGCTGATGCTGGGAATACGAAGAAGGCTCTTCAGTTCATCAAGAAAACGGGGCTGATTATTGCGGGCAAAAGCGACTGCCGGGGAAGCCATGGGTGCCTTTCTGGCGCGCTGGGCGCGTAAGAAGATAATCGCCGGAAACGGTTCAGTATATACCCGGAATCCTGGCTGACCCCACTTGCAGTCAGTCGGCGCTCTGCGATCGTGGCAAGAGCCGACCTCAGGGACCAGCAAACAAAAAGACCGGATTCTGCGGTGGGTTCTGCGGGTTCGGCGGGACTGGCGGGCGCGAATTGTTGGCTGGGGCCGGTAGATTCAGGAGATAAGTGTCGCTGGTGGTATCGATGATGTTGACCATGCCTCCATCGCAGCTGGCGAGATAGGCGCGGGTGCTATCGCCGCCAGCGGCCATGATTATACGGAACCGCGTCGTAGCGCAGACCGGAACGTAGTACGGAGAACTCGGAATGGTCGCGTCCGGAAATCCCGGGATTGCAATCGCGGTCTTGATGGTATTGCTCATGGAATCGATTACGGTCACTTGCGGGCAGAAATTTCCCGAAGTGTCTTCGTAGTAAGCGCCGACATAAGCCCGGCTGCCATCCGGCAAAGCGGCTACCGCGGCTACCGTCAATGGTTGCGCGCTGGTGCTGGCGCAGGGGTCATTCAGCGCGCTGCGCGAACTGGGCGGAACGACTGGAATCGTGATCGGGCTGGCGCCGAGAGGCTGAGGGATCGACTGCGAGACGTCCAGCATCGTTATCTGGGTACCTCCCGGTATGTACAACCGGTTCTTATTTCCGTCGTAAAACATGGAAGCGGCGCCGGGAGCATTGATGCTCGTATCGATCACACTGTCTGGCCCGCTGGTGGAGGTGATATCCAGCGTGCTCACCACTCCATTGCCATTGAGCACATATAGGCGCTGGCTGTCGGAGCGCGCAATCGCCCAGAGCGGCGCATTGAACGAGCCGTTGATGGTTCGGGGCGAGAGGTCCAGGGCATTGAATGCGCTAACCGTACTGTTACCGTGGTTGGCAACGTAGAGTTTCTTGTTGTCGGGCGTAACCGCTATAGCATCCGGCTGATTTCCCACCGGAATGGTGTTCGTCAGGTTGTTGCTGAGGGTGTTGATCACTCCCACCGAGGGCGGCACGTAGTTTGGCAACGTCACATATGCGGTCGTGGCCGACGGAGCTACAGCCACAAAATTCGGCGCCGAATTCGCCGGCAAACCAATCGTGTTTGTGTTGCCGATCGTCGTACCGCTGAAGTTCAGCTTGGTGATTGAATCGGAGACGGCGCCGGTCACGGACTGATTAACCACCAAGACCGCACTGGCAGTTTGCTGCACGGCGTAGACCGGAGCGAGGCCCACGTCCGCAACGCTCACGTCGGTATCGCCTGAAACATCGATTACCATGGCGCTGCCCTGCACGATAGTTCCGTTATCGTTAATCGAGACCACGGTGTGGGCCGCTGCCGGATTGGGGAACACCGGAGGATTCGGGATAATGATCGGCCGAAAAGTCTCGCCGCACCCGGTACAGATCAAATAAAGACACAACACCAAGCCCAGCCAGAGAAACCGCTTCATTCAAACTCCACAGAAAAATTAGTCGTACCTGGAATTTGATATTGTAGCGGGAACCGGGTCAAGAGGGGAAATCAGTCAATCGGGATTGTGTCCTAATTCAGCGGGAGTTATTGCACTACTAGTAGCGCCGGCATCCTTGCCGGCTGTCCCGAGGGCGTCCTCGCCCTCGGCTCTGCAGCGATACCGTCGCAGCGCTGGGAATTAGCACACCACCCTATCCGGCTCGGACGCAAGAGACGCGGCAAGCCGCGTCTCTACAGAAATTTAGGCGCGTCCGCGCCGTGACTTCGTTTGCCTCTGGGCGGGCATCTCGGCCACTTTTTCCGACGCTGCCGGCTTCTTGGTCTGGGCCAGACTTTCCTTCAGCGCCGCCATCAGATCGACCACCGGAGCCATCTTCTTTGGTTGCTCAACCGCCTGAACCTCACCGCCCTCCAGCTTTGCCTCGATCAGCTTTTTCAGATTTTCCTGGAAGGTGTCGTGATATTTCTCCGGGTCCCACTCGTCCGCCAGCGCCTCAATCAGCTGATGCGCAACCTTGATTTCCGCTTCTTTGATCTCCACGTCGGGAGCGCCGAACGACTCAACCTCGCGCACCTCCTCCGCGTAGTACATGGTATGCAGCATCATTCCGCCTTTATGCGGACGCAGGAAGACGGTGTATTCGCGGTTATGCATGGTGAGTTTGGCGATGGCAACGTACTCGCTTTCCTCCAGCGCCTTGGTAAGCAGCGCGTAGGGACGGCGCCCCGCTTCCTCCGGAACCATGTAATAAGACGACTCGAAGTACACCGGATCCACTTCGCTCGTCTTCACGAATTCGAGGATCTCCATGGTTTTCGCGGTCTTCGGCTCGATCTTCTTGATCTCTTCCGGTTCGATGATGACGTACTCGTCCTTGCGGTACTCGTAGCCCTTGACGATATCGCTGCGCTCGAGGACCTGGTTGTCCAGCGGGCAAATCAGTTGCTGCTTGACCCGATGGTGGTCGGTACGGTGAAGTTGATTGAAAGAGATGCCGCTGCTGCGCGCGCCCGAGAACAGACGCACCGGCATCGAGATTAATCCAAACGTTAGATATCCAGACCAGACTGAGGCCGCCATTGCTTTCCCCTCGAATTAGTGTTCCTCGTAAAGACAAGGCTGTAGAGACGAGGCTTGCCTCGTCTCAGGCAACAGAAAGACACCATGAGATGCCGGAATCCTACCAAGCGTACAGAAGTTTAGCCTAAACGGCCCAGGTTTGCCTCCGCCAGATTACGGGGCGAATCCAAAGGCCAAGCACCACATGACGGGGTCTTTCCCCGCGGGATACCGAATATAGTGTTATCGAACGCGGATCGTGCGGATGCAGCCGTCAGCCATCAGCCGTCAGCTCTCAGCCATCAGTTTCCGCGACGTGAGATTCTACTGGGAGCTGACAGCTGAGAACTGAGAGCTTGCCACTTCTAAAATGCTTACCCCATATCCGGCCCACGCTTGGGCGTCATCCCCGGAACGACTGGCAATCGCTGCGGCGGTGACGGTGAGCTTCGCGCTGCTGGCCCACGCCGTGCGCGGCGTAAGTCGGTCGGGGGCGGTGGCAGGAGGACTTGCCTGTTTCCTTCTTTTTGCCGGCGCCGGCCCAGCGGCGTTCGCCACGCTCGCCGCCTTGTTCCTGGCGACTTGGGTTTCCACTCGCCTCGGATATCGACGCAAGCTGGCGCTGGGACTGGCTGAGCGCCGCGAAGGCCGCAACCTTTGGCAAGTCCTGGGTAATCTGGCAGTGGCTGCGCTTGCCTCGGTTGTTTTCGGCGCAACTGGGAATCGAACCTGGCTAGTCTCAGTTGTGGCGGCTCTGGCCGAGGCCGCGACGGATACCGTGGCCAGCGAAATCGGACAGTACCGCGGCCGGCACTCGCGCCTGATCACGACGTGGGAACGCGTCCGCGCGGGAACTGACGGCGGCATCACGATCGCTGGAACCATCTCCGGAATGGCAGCAGGTTTAATGATCGTGGCGGCCGCGGCCGCGGGTGGAATGATTCTCCCGGTTCAGCTCTGGATTCCGCTAGCCGCGGGATTTGCCGGTATGCTTCTCGACAGCCTGCTCGGCGCGACCGCGCAACGCCAAGGCTGGATCAGCAATCAGGCAGTAAACTTCCTCTCCACGCTCGGCGCCGCTGCTCTCGCCTACACCATCGCAACGCTCGTGTAGGGACAGCCGCCCCCCGGCTGTCCGGTCGGTAACAAAACGAAGTTCTGCCACTCCGACTTTCGCAGAAGCGGGTCTAACTGAGAACCGGGAACTGCGAACTGAGAACCGGGAACTAAGAACTCCACCCGAAGCTACTCTGACACTTCTCAGAACGCCCTTCCGCTTCCAAACTTTCATCGTGATTCCTGCGAATCGTACCCATGCAAAATTGGTCTCTTTGGCGGTCGGATGGCTGCGGCGCCACGGCTGCGGAGTCGTGCTGAGCGAGCAGGCCTGTGTCAGCGGTGAGATGCCGGACGCGATTGGCTGGAAGAAGGCATGCCATTCGGTGCTGGTCGAGAGCAAGGTGTCGCGCGCCGATTTCCTGGCCGATCGCGAGAAGCCCTTCCGGCAAAAGCCTGAAACCGGCGTCGGCTGCGAGCGCTATTACCTGGCGCCCCGGGGCTTGATTCGGATCGGCGAACTTCCCGCAGGATGGGGACTGCTGGAGCCGTGCGGGCGCGAGATCGAGCGAGTGCAGGCCTCCGCGAAAAACTTGCGTTCCGCGATCGGCTTCCAGAACGAGATGAATCTTCTGCTCGCTAGCTTGCGGCGCGTGGAAATCCGCATTGAACCGGAGAGTATTACCGACTTTCTCAAGTGGAAAAACCGCTTGGCGGAGTACAACCGCGGCAGCCTGCCGAAGGGATTGGTGGCTGAGGAAAACGAAGCCAACGGATTTTTGTTGGGAACCGCTGGCGATTGAGATTTGCGTAGGGACAGCCGCCCTCGGCTGTCCAGGCGGCGCGAAGCGCCGTCACTGAACCGGGCAAGCGCCGCCTCCAGGCGAAACCAAAAAAGAAACCGGGCGGTTAGGCCCGGTTTCGAGAGCGTCGGCTGGGATGCGGTTACATCGCAGCCAACCGCTAGCTGGCTTTGGAGTTTTTGCGCAGGCGCGGTTCGCGTCCGCTTCTGCGTCTCGCGCCAGCAACGTTAAAAGGAGCGAGGACAGTCACGGGAGGAGCAACTTCGGGGCCAATTTAATATTCTATGTAATAGTTGCAATTAGTCATTTAAGTTACAGAAAATACGGCGTGTACCTAATGTTGCATTTGGCCGAGGCGGTGATTCCAGGCTTTCCCAGCACCACCCCTGCTTCAAAGTGTTGCACAACGTGCGCGCCAGACGGCACGGCACGACGGATCGGCAATGGGTCCATTGATTTGTCTTGAATGCTGCACGGCTCCATCCGTGCTCTAGCCACGCGGGAGAGTGTGTCCCTTAACAATGATCTATCATCGACAGCTTTCCCATCCCGCAGCAGAAGCATTTTGCGGGTTGCTGTCCCACAGGCGGGGAGAAGTCGGGCTGGACGCGGTTTGGCCAGAGCCTGCGGGATCGGGCTTCCTCTGATTTTTTCTCTCTCGCCGTTTACGAAGAGATTCCCTTCGATGTTGATAACGTTATAATATGCCCACATCACCAACCACGTATCCACCGCAGAGGAGAGATTCATGTCATTGATCGCCCCGAAGATCGCCCCGAAAGTTTTGCCCCAATCAACCCCAGGACAAAAAACAATTTCGCTCCGCCGGATTTTGCCGGGCCTGTTACGGGCAGATGTTTTGAGACGACTCGTCTCCTATGGCACACTCTGCGGCCTGATGGTTTCGGCTTTGCTTTATTGCGGAAGCACCGGGCGGGTGTTCGCCGCCGGGCCAGAGCGCGTCGGCCTCCCGTGGGATTGGTCGCACGAACATCTTCTGTTCAGCCAGACAGACGACCCTGCGGTTCAAGCGATCATCCAGAAAGATCCGCGGGCGTTCCACCAGTGGCTGCGACGGAGCGGGGCCGTGTACGGTGTGCCGCGCTCGTTCGATTCCTTCGTGCAGTCTCACGGTGCGGTTCCCGAAAGCCAATCTATGGAAGAGGCTGTAGAGCCGAGAGCAGCCTCCGGGCAAGGAAAGACCCCGGCAAAAAGTGACTGGGGAGTTTCGCTCGGAGCCACTCAGTTCGTGAGCGTCAATAGCGTTTCCGGCACGCCTATATATCCAGCGAAATATACGTTCGATGTTAACGCTGCGCCGAACTGCATCACTGACTATGCGGTATTCCCGACGGGAGCTCACGGCGCAACGGCGACTAACCTCGTGACCCCCAACGGTCAGGCATCGATTGTCGCTCTCAACAACCTTTATTCGGCCCAGGGCGTCGGCGGCGGCTTGTGCAATCCTCCCGCCGGACCACTGGTGTATTGGGCTTACGTCAACGCGGCGTGCACCGGCGGCGCGGTGTCGAGCAGCGACCCAATCTTGAGTTCACCCGTGCTCTCTCAGGACGGTACCAAGGTCGCTTGGGTGACCACAACTGGGAAGGTTCAAATCGTCACCTTCGGGTCCGGCTTTACGCTTAGCGGTCCGCCCGAGTCCGTGCTGACGCCCGCCTGTATCGGTTCCAACACGATAGGCGGCGATAATGCCACGCTCCAGACTTTGACCCTTGCCAATGCAACGCACAATCCAACAAGCGGCGTAACGATTTCAGAAATCTTCGTGGATTTCAACACAGACTCCGCCTACGTCGGAGACGACGATGGTTACCTGCACAAGATCAGCCCCTTTTTCACCGCCTCCGGCGCGTTGCAGGAAGTAACCACTCCGGCCTGGCAGGCTTCTCACGCCTATAGCATCGGCAATCTGATCGTGGACAGGCACGGCTTCATCGAACAATGCACGACGGCGGGCACATCCGGGTCCGGCACACCCGGTTGGACCACTACATGGAACTCCACCCTCAACGATAACGGTGTGGTCTGGCAGAACCTGGGTTCGGGGGGCGGATGGCCGGTATACGTGACTGCATCGTCAGGACACACGGACAGCATTAAATTGAACGGCCCGATCTTTGACTCCGTTTCGAGGAACATTTTCATTGGCGGCCAAAATGGGAGCCTGTACTACGTTTTGGATCCGGGGCTCTTCACTGGCGTCGGCGCCTGTGCCAACACGCAAGCGCCCTACCCGTGTGTGGGTAAGCCGTCGGTCACGAGTGGCATCACCCCGGCGGCCGGTTCACAGGCGGATTGTGCCGGTGCCAGTCCCGGCCCGACCTGCATGGTCATGTCGAACCAGGAGGGATTTACCGACCCGCTGGTCGTAGATAGCTCGCATAAGCTGGTGCTCGCGCAGTTTTCCAATGCGGACGGCACCAACGCCAAAGTAGAACAGACCAGTACTGCGTTGAACGTATTTCATTCGGCGACGCTCTCCAGCAAAGCGAACAGCACCGCCTACCACTCCGGAGCTTTCGATAACACTTATTATTCGACTCCGGGAAGCGGTTACTATTATCTTTGCGCGCCGGCAGCCGATGGGACCGAAACCGACTTATATCGAGTCAGTTTCTCGAGCACTGGCGGCACAGTCGCGCTGGGCAGTAAGAATGGCACCCCACTGAAACTCACTACCACCGGCACCTCGGGGAACTGCTCTCCGCTCACGGAATTTTATAACCCAAACAACTCTCCGGTTCACGATTGGCTTTATCTTAGCCTCGACAATCATGCGACCGCATGTGCCAGCGGATCGTGCGTGCTCGCTTTTACCCTGGCCGCCGCGATGGTTGGCGGCGCTCACAATTTCTATGGACAGGGAGTTAGCGGAGAGATACAGAACATGAATGGGACCGGCGGAATGATTGTAGATAATGACGCGAACACAACTACGTATCCCCAGACGTCGAATATCTATTTCACGCCCGTCTCGAATACCCTGACCTGTGGAGATGGCACATCGGGCACCGGATGCGCGGTTAAGCTGAGCCAGGCCGGTTTGCACTAAGGCGTGTAAACCCTGGGCGCGCCGGGATAATCCCTACATTTCCCGGCGGCCCTCCATGGCTTTGAGCATCGTGACTTCGTCGGTGTATTCGATGTCGCTGCCCACCGGAATGCCCATGGCAATCCGGGTGATCCGCAATCCTTGTCCTTGACGTTTCAGTTGCTCGGCCAGGTAGGTGGCCGTGGCTTCTCCTTCAACCGTGGGATTGGTTGCCAGGATGACTTCTTCGATTTCGCCGCGGCCCACGCGGGTCATTAAATTCGCAATGCGTAACTGTTCGGGGCCTACACCGTGCAACGGCGAAATCGAACCGTGCAGCACGTGATACACCCCGTTGAAATGCCGCGTCTTCTCCACCGCGGCAATGTTGGTCGGCTCCTCGACCACGCAAACCAGCTTTTGATTTCGTGTCGGACTGCTGCAGTAAACACAAGGATCGACGTCGGTGATGTTGTTGCAGTTCGAGCACAGGCGCAATTTATCCTTGACGTCTCGTACCGCGGACGCCAGGGCTTCGGCATCATCCGCGCTCGAGCGCAGGATATGAAAGGCAAGTCGCTGGGCGCTCTTGCTGCCGATTCCGGGCAACTTTTTCAGTTCATCGATGAGCCGGGTCATCGGTTCGGCAAAACGAGACATAGGAAACCAATCGGGTCATCGGGTGATTGGGCCATCGGGCGATCTGAAGAGCAAAGGCTCTAGCCTTCGAATCTCGATCACCCGATCGCCCAATGATCCGGTCACCCGATCATCCCTCCCAGTCCTCCGAGCATTCCGCCCACGCTCGATTGCATAGCCTGATCTACTTTGCGCCCGGCCTCGTTCATAGCGGCCGTCACCAGATCCTGCAGCATCTCGACATCGCCGGCCTTAACCGCCTCGGGATCGATCTTGATGGCGAGCACCTGCTTGCGGCCATCCATTTTGACGGTGACCGTACCACCGCCGGCCGAGGCCTCGACCACGGTCTGCTCCATCTTTTTCTGCAGCACCTCGTACTGCTGCTTGGCCTGCGACATGAGTTCCTGCAAATTAAATCCAGACATAAGAAAATCAATCGGGCCATCGGGTGATCGGGCCATCGTGTGATCTGAACGACAAATGCATTTGCCTTTGAATTTAGATCAACAGATGACCCGATGGCCCGATCACCCGATGGCTCACCCTTTCTCCCGATAGTCGATCACGGTGCGAATTTCCGCTCCGAATTTTTCCCGCAAGTGCTGCACGACCGGATCTTGCTCAGCTCGGCTGCGGGCGCTTCCGTTTGATGTCGCCGCCCGTCGTGGCGTCGCCGACGCCTGCGGAGCTCCGCCAGCCTCGACTTGCATTCGGAGCGGCCTGCCTGCCACACCGCTGGCGGCGGCGCTCGCGATGCGCCGCGCTTCCGTAGAAAATGACATTTCGATCATCGTGCTGGACGCCACCACTTTCGCCGTCAAAACATTCCCGTTCAGGCTCCATTCCGCGCTCTCCAGAATCGAGACCAGCATCTGCTGATTGCCCAGCGCGTTGAGAACGGCGTCGCGCAGGGATTCGGCGTTGACGTCGGGTCTTACCTTGACAGGCGCGATGATAGGCGCGGCCGGCGGCGCATCCAATTCCTGGCGTAACTCTTCGACGGCCGGCGCAGCCGATCCCATGATCACGACATTGCCGGCCGGTTGTGTGGCGCGGGCGCCCCCGCCCGCGAACGCCGCAGTGTCACCGGAAGTTTCCGCTTTGGGACCGCCTTTTCGTGCGGAGTCGGCCGCGAACGGCGACACCGAATTTGACCGAGGCAGGGCGGCAGTTTCGATGCGCCGGGCCTCCGTGGTTGGAGCGAGAACCGGCCGGGATCCGGCGCGGGTTAGTCCGGGCGCAGCCTCGCTCAGCAACTGCTCGATCGGCAGCAGGCGCTGGGCATGCGCCATTTTCAGCAATCCCAATTCCAGATGGAAGCGCTGTTCCTGGCGGTATCCAAGCTCTCCATGCGTGCGCAGCATGATCTGCAGATGGCGCGTCAGATCCTCTTCGCTGAACAGATCGGCGATGCGGCCGACGCGCGCCCGCTCATCCGAAGAGATCTGCAGCAGCGGCGAATGATTTCCGGCAATCTTCGCCACTGTGACATTGCGCAGAAACCGCAGCAGCTGCCGCGCGAAGTGCGTGGGACTGTGGCCTTCGCCGATCAATTCGTCGACCAGCACCAGTATCTTGTCGCTGGAGCTCTCCGCGACCGCCTGCATTACCGTTTCGAGCGCCGCGGCGGGAGCGGAACCAATCAGACTGCGAACCGAATCCAGGGTCAGATGTTCGGAGGTGGAAGCGATGGCCTGGTCAAGAATGGAAAGCGCGTCGCGCAGCGAACCGTCGCCCGCTTCGGCCAGCAGCGCCAGCGCGTCATCGTCGGCGGGAATCTTCTCCTTCGTGACGATGTCGCGGAGTTGACCCATGATGTCTTCGAACTTTACCGCCCGAAAACTAAAATGCTGGCAGCGCGAACGTATGGTCTGGGGAATATCCTCAGGCTGGGTGGTGGCCATCATGAAGATGACGTGGCTGGGCGGCTCCTCCAGCGTTTTGAGCAGGGCATTAAAGGCCGCGTCGGTGATCTGGTGGGCCTCGTCGAGAATATAAATCTTGAAGCGGTCGCGCGCCGGCCGGTAGCGCGCGCCCTCGCGCAGCTCGCGGATCTCGTCAATGCCGCGATTGGTGGCCGCGTCAATTTCGATCACGTCCACCGCGTTGCCGGCGCGAATCTCAACGCAGGAGTCGCAGACGCCGCAGGGCTCGGCCACGGGCTTCCCCGTCGTTTCATTGGTCGACCTGCAGTTCAGCGCCATGGCCAGGATGCGAGCGACCGTCGTCTTGCCAATGCCGCGGTGTCCGCTAAAGATATAACCGTGCGCGATACGCTCCTGGGAGATTGCGTTCTGCAGGGTGCGGGTGACGTGCTCCTGGCCAATGACATCGGAGAATTTCTGCGGCCGGTATTTGCGCGCCAGGACCTGATAGCTCATCGGAATCCATGATTATACAGTCTGGCGCCCATGAGGTTGACAGGCACGGGCTTCCGTAGAGACGCGGCTTGCCGCGTCTCGCTCTGGGTCGCAAAAATGCGGCCAGCCCAATCTCCCTACTCCCAATCTCCCTACTCCACAACAATTCCCGCGTAACCAACCACCGACTCATAATCCCCGGAAACCTCGCCCGAGGTTGCGTACTTCACCAGCCTGGCCGACGCCGCGCCCAGCAGCCTCGCCGCCGTCAGCATGACAACCGTCGGACCAAAGCCGCACATGCTGATGTCTTCATTCAGCACCACCTCCCAGAGTCCGCGCCCATCCAGGGCCAGCACGCGGTCGATTGCTTTGCGGTCCTTTACGCGAGTGACCGCGTCCGACTCGTAGTGGTTCATGTCGCTGGAGGCGATAATCAGCGCTTTGTCTTTATCTGTATCTTTGCGATCCTCTTCTCGATTTTCTTTCTGCCCTTCTTCCTGACGTTCGGAAATTACATCCGCCAGCGCTTCGCCCAATCCGCGTAGAGTCTCAAAGTCGCTGGTGCCGATGGCGATGGGGACAATTTTCAATTTCGGCCGTCGCGCCTGCAAAAAAGGGAGCTGGACCTCGATAGCATGTTCGCTGCGGTGCGCCGCGCTATCCTCTTGCAGGGCAGGGAAGCGGCGCAGCAACCGGTCACCCATGTCCGAATCGGCTGCCACCTCGCCCAGCGGAGTCTGCCACGTGGTCTCGGCCATGATCGCAAGCGGTCGTCCCTTGCCCGTGTGATTGGGGCAGAGAATCACGCAATGCTCGGGTATTTCAAGGCGCGAATACACAGCCCCCGCGACGCTGCCCGAGTAAATGTACCCCGCATGGGGAGCAACGCATCCGATAGCGGCGATGCGCCCGCCTTCATCGGGAACCGCGGCCGGAAAACTGTACTCCCGAACTTCGCGCAGCAATTCGTCGGCGTTCCCCGCATAAAACCTTCCAGCAACAGCCGGAGTTCGCAAAGCGGAAGTCATGAGCAGCCTATGTGGCGCGGGCGCCCTCGCCCGCGAAAGCCGCGAGCAAACAAATGACGCCCCCGACCATTACGAACCGCTGTCGCCGAGTGCCCGGAACAACGCCGCGGTTCTCTCCAGCGGCAGCGCCTCCGCCCGGATCGCAGGCTTCACACCGCTTTTCGCCAACGCCGCCCGCAGCGTATCTTCGTCATACCGCGTCTTAAGATTATTCCAAAGAGTTTTGCGTTTCTGCCCAAAACAAATTCTCAGGAACGCGATGAACTCGGCCTCGGGAACCCGCAGCGACTCCAGCCGCGGCTTGATTGTAATCCGGACCACGCTCGAATGAACTTTGGGAGCCGGAGAAAACGCTCCCGGTGGAAGCGTGAAAAGTTGCTCGACCCGTCCGTACAACTGCGCCGTCGCCGAAAGCAGGCCATAGTCGCGGCTTCCCGCCGAAGCCGCCAGGCGATCGGCAACCTCTTTCTGCACCATGATCACAATGATCGAAAAGTAACGGTGATATTCCAGCAGCCGCAACAGAATGTCGGAGGTTATGTAATACGGCAGGTTGCCCACGACGCGCGCCGGTTCCGGCGAAAAATTCAGCCCGGTGCGCAGGCTGCCCGGCTTCGCTCCGAACACTGTGTCCAGTTCAATCTTCAGGAAATCGCCTTCGATGATTTCCACATTCGGATGCATGTTGAATTTCATCCGCAGCTGCGCCGAAAGCACGCGGTCCAGTTCCACCGCAATCAACCGCCGCGCCTTCCGCGCCAGCAGATCGGTGATAGCGCCGTTGCCCGGGCCGATTTCGAGCACCGTAGCCTGCGAAACATCGCCCAGCGCTTCTACAATACGCAGGGCCGCCCCTTCATTCGTCAGGAAGTGCTGTCCCAGTTTTGGCTTGCGTGGACTAGTTTGTACGGTAGCGCCCTTGGGCACGTTGACCCTCTTTCTTCCCGGCCTTAGACTGAATTGAATTAGTGACTGGCAAAGTGGAATTTGCAAGTGAAAGACCGATGACTCATCGATTTTCAATTCCAGATTACAAATTTCAAACGACAAATGGCCAACCGCGTCTCCACCGCAATCATCATCATAACGTGAGCGAGGCTGATCGAGTTCTCGCTCAGGAGGCTTCTTCGCAATGCATATCGCTTTCGCTGCATCCGAGTGCGTCCCCTTCTCCAAAACCGGCGGATTGGCCGACGTGGTCGGCGCCCTGCCGCGCGCCCTGGCTGCGCTGGGACATCAGGTCAGCGTTTATGTTCCGCGTTATCGCCAGACCAAGCTGACCGATCCCCAAACCGTGGTGCGCAGCATCACCATCCCCTTCGACGACAAGTATCGCTTCTGCTCAGTGGTCACGGCGGGCGCGAATACGCCCGCCGGGGTGCGATTTTATTTTGTGGATTACCCGCCCTACTTCGACCGCGAGACGCTCTACGGCACCGCTGCCGGAGACTATCCCGACAACGCCGAACGTTTCGCCCTATTCTCGCGCGCTGTGCTCGAAGCTTCGAAGATTCTGGGCGTGCCCCAAGTGTTCCACTGCCACGACTGGCAGTCCGCGCTCGTGCCTGTAATGTTGCGCACGCTCTATGCCGAGGATCCCGCGTTTCGCGACGTCGCCACCGTTTTCACCATCCACAACATGGGCTACCAGGGTTTGTTTCCGCCCGATACTTTGCCGCTCCTGATGCTGCCCTGGGAATTGCTCACCATGTCAAATATGGAATTTTTCGGGCAGGTGAATTTTCTGAAGGGCGCGCTCGTGCACTCCGATTTCGTCACCACGGTCAGCAAGAAATATAGTCAGGAGATCCAGACCGCCGAATACGGATTTGGTCTGGAAGGCGTGCTGCGCGATCGCGCCGCGACCGTGACCGGCATCCTGAACGGAGTCGACTACGAAGAATGGAGCCCGCAAACCGACAAGTTCATCGTCGCGAAATATTCGTCGCAAGACCTGAGCGGCAAGCTGAAATGCAAACAGGATTTGCTGCAAACCTTCGGAATCGCTAACGCCGATGCGCATTCCAAAGTACCGGTGATCGGCATCGTCTCGCGCTTCGCCGCGCAAAAAGGCTTCGACCTGATCTCCCAGATCATGGACCGCCTGGCGCGCGAAGAGATGATCATGGTCGTCCTCGGATCGGGCGACAAGCCCTACGAAGAAATGTTCCAGCGCCTGAATAAACAGTTCCCCAACAAAATTGCCGCCAAGGTCGCGTTCGATAACGCCATCGCCCACAAAATTGAAGCGGGCGCGGACATGTTTCTGATGCCTTCAAGATATGAGCCCTGCGGCTTGAATCAGATTTACAGCCTGAAGTACGGTACCGTCCCCATCGTGCGGGCAACCGGCGGTCTCGATGACACCATCGAGCCCTGGGACGCGCGCACCGGCAAGGGCACGGGTTTCAAGTTCTCCGATTACACCGGCGAGGCGCTGCTCGCGACCATCAAACAAGCATTGCTTGACTACCAGGATCCGTCGTCCTGGCAGACGCTGATGCGCAATGGGATGGCCCGCGACTTTTCCTGGGGAGCGTCAGCCCGCGAATACGGCAAGATCTACGATCGGGTGCGGCATCTGCGAAGCGCGGAAGCGACCGCGGCGGCGGATTCGAAAAGGGAGCCGGTGCTGGGTTAGCGATGTCTGGTTAAGTGCTCCCGCTTTGTATCAGGGTATTGCTTTAGCGATACCGCAAGCTACAGGGCAGTTTTTCGATTTGCCGCATGGGAGGGCAGGAACGGGAAGGGCACGGCTTTAGCCCTTTGACTTTTTTTCGTCACAAACACTCGGTGCGCACCATCACAGACTTTCCATCCTCCAAATGTGAAAATGATTCTCTGATTGCCGCGGCGAAGCGTGCGCCCGTCGCCAGCGACGGGGCCGCGATCCTGCCCAAAACATACCCAAGCGTTCTTTGACAAATTGAGGCGATTAGCGGGCGTCACCCTGAGCCAAGCCGAAAGCAAGCGAAGCCCCGAAAGCGAAGGACCTTCCCCTTGACACGATTTACCCCACTTCGAAGGCCGATAGAGCCCCATGCGCGGCAAGGATTCGCGTAAGTCCTTATTCCGGAGGTAATTATCCCTTGACATCACGTAGAACAAATGGCATAATGTCTGCATTGGGTGAGCGATATGAACCGCAGACAGACCATCCCGAAGCATTTACGCTATACCATTCATGACTTTAACGAGCAATTCCCGACCGACGAATCCTGCTTGGAACACCTGAAAGAACAGCGTTTTCCCGGCGGGATCACTTATTGCGATAAATGCCAGCAGGATCGAAAACATTACAAAATCACAGGGCGTCCGGTGTACTCTTGCGACCACTGCGGAACTCAAATTTCTCCGATGGCCGGAACGATCTTTGAGAAAAGCACAACGTCGCTGCGTCTCTGGTATTACGCCATGTACCTGCTGGCTTCGACTCGTTGTGGCATCTCTGCAAAACAGATTCAGCGTGAAACCGGAGTGACCTATAAAACGGCTTGGCGGATGTTTCGCCAGATTCGCTCGTTGCTGTCCGAAGCTGACATGCAACTGGAGGGAGCCGCGATTGAGATGGATGAGATGTATGTCGGCGGCAAGAGCAAGGGTCATGCTGGCCGTCCGATGCGCGGGGACAAGCAGAAATCCCCAGTAATTGGCATGGTAGAGCGCAGCACGCCGGAAAAGATCGGGCGCGTGAAAGCTCTGGCCACGCCAGATGTAACCACGAATCAGATACTCGGCTTGGTGCACGAATACATCTTGCCGGAAAGCACAGTGTTCACGGATGAGTATGCCGTTTACGACCGCTTGGGCGCACGCGTAAAAGAGCACAAGCGTATCAGTCATAGCAGTAAGGGTTATGTGATGGGAGATGTCCACACGAACACGATTGAGGGCTTCTGGTCGTTAGTAAAGCGTGGGATCTGTGGGGTGTACCATCAGGTGAGCCAAAAGTATCTGCAAAGCTACTTGGATGAGTATTCGTTCCGGTATAACAGAAGAGATCAGGGGAACCTGATTTTTACTTCCCTCTTGCGGCGCGTTTCTGAATTGGCTGCGCCGCGCGCCGTAGGAGATCGTGGAATGAGTCGCGCCTGATGGGGCGCATCTTTTTCACGACCTCTTGCGATGGTTTCAAATCGTGCTTCGCTGCGGGTTGATCGCTTTCGGCTTGGCGGCTCACGAGCGTTCTCGACCCTTCCGAGCTCGTAGTGTATCACGCGAGCGGAGAGGGGTGAAGAATGCTTGAGGAACATTACTGATAGCGTGTACAAACAGAAGCCAATCCGCCGACCAGGACAAGACATTCGCACGTTGCCTACATTTACGATCCCAGAGGCAGCCGCATCTCTCGCTATCAGCCAGAGAACGCTGTTTTCTTGGTATGACGGCGATGATCCGATCCTGAAGCCATCTCTCATTTGTGGCTTGGTTCACCTGCTTTCCTACCGAGACATGGAAGAAGCATATAGGGTCTACCTGCTGCGCGAGAGATTCCATTTCTCCTTTCAATTTCTCCGGCGTTCCATGCGTAATGCCCGCAAGATGTTCCGCTCCCAGCATCCATTACAACGCGCCGACGCCATCAAGGAATGCTTACACGACCTCGTTTACGATAAGCCCGCTCGCGGAGCTAGTCCGCGTACCGTCACCTCGCTTGGTGAAAGACCGGGGCAACAACTCGTAGAGGAAGTAGCAAACATGTTCGCTGAGAGAATAGAGGCTGGCAGATTCATTTTCCCGTGGCGCTACGCAGCGACCGATCATCAAAGCCGACCCGTATCTATGAATCCCCACATTATGTCAGGCAGATTGGTTGTTATCGGTACACGCATCCCGGTCACGGTGTTGTGGGGACGAAAGCGAGCAGGGGCTAATTCCAAAGAAATTGCTAAAGACTTCGGGTTGGATCGTGAGGTAGTGGATAAGGCGCTAACGCACTTTGGTATACGTCAAAAAGCGGCGTGAGGAATGTGTACTCTTTCTCGATGAAGGCTTTGCAGCCGACTCCGTGGCTGTGCGCCTAACTACCGCTGGCTTCACCGTTCAGAGATTCCATGATTGGTTCAAAGACGAAAACGGTCAACCTAGAACGAACGTGGAAGACCCGGAGGTCATCCGATTTTGCCACAAGACGGGTTGGCTCCTTGTGACTACTGATCATGAGATGAAGAACACCCACCGCGAAGAAATAAAGCGGACAGAGGTAGCGATACTTGCTACAGCCCATAACAGCTTGCAGGATCAGGATGAATGGGTCGCCGCGATCATCAACCTCAAGAGTCGCATTCTTCGGGAATTTAAGAAATGCGAACGGCCTTGGTTTGGAACTTTCAGCCGCACCGCGAAGCTGACAATTGCAACGATTAAATAACGCACCCTGTCACGGCTTCTCTATTGTACTACGTGACGTGAAGGGATAATTACCATTCCGGAATACTTTGATATAAGTCCTTTAGATTCAAAGACCGAGCGGAGAAATTCCCGCTAACCCGATGATTCCACTAGACCGGGGGGGAGGGGGGTAGGGGTACCAACCAGTTAATATAGCCCTCGCCGCGGCCAGAGCACGCCATCCCAGCCCAAGTTTATTTTCATCGTCGCCGACCGGAATCTAGGGCGAGTAATCTCGCGATACACTTCTGCAAGCACCCCGACCTCCCGACGATGACCCGATCACCCGATGGCCCGATCACCCGCACCATCTTCCACGTCGATATGGACGCCTTCTTCGTCTCGGTCGAGGAACTGTTCGATCCGTCCCTGAAAGGCAAGCCGGTGGTGGTCGGCGGGCAGCGCGACGAACGCGGGGTGGTTTCGGCCGCATCCTACGCTGCGCGCAAGTTCGGAGTGCACTCGGCCATGCCGCTGCGGACCGCGGCAAAGCTTTGTCCGCAGGCGATTTTTGTGAATGGGCATCCGGATCGTTATCGCGAATATTCGCAGAAAGTCCACGAAATTCTCGGCCACTTTTCGCCGCTGGTCGAGATGGCTTCGGTGGACGAAGCTTATCTAGACATGACCGGAACCGAGCGCCTGCACGGTCGTCCGCTGCGTTCGGCGCATCAGCTCCACGCGGCAATGAAGTCGGCCACGCAACTAAACTGCTCCATAGGGATCGGCACATCGCGCCTGATCGCAAAGGTTTCCTCCGCCAAAGCCAAACCGAACGGCGTGCTCTGGGTGCTGCCCGGAGAAGAAGCAAGGTTTCTGGCGCCGCTTGCCGTCGGTGACATCCCCGGCGTGGGCAAGGTAATGGAGGAGAAATTGCATGCGATCGGCATTCAGAAGGTCGGCGACCTGGCTCGCCTCGACCACCGCGATCTCGAACACCGCTTTGGAAAGTGGGGCCTCGCCCTGGCAGGGAAGTCGCGCGGCGAAGATGCGGGCGGGTGGTTCGACAATGCGGTCGGCGAGAACGTCGATCCCAAATCCATCAGCCATGAGCACACCTTCGACGAGGACACGGGCGACGCCGAGCGCCTGCAGTCCACCCTGATGCGGCTCAGCGAGATGGTGGGACGGAGGCTGCGCGAGGGTGGATATTTTGCGCGCACCCTCCAACTAAAATTACGCTACAAGGATTTCACCACCATCACGCGAGCGCATTCGCTGGAGCAGCCAACGCAGATGGACAACCAGATTTTCGAGCACGCGCGGCGTCTGTTTTTCGACAACTGGAAGTCGGACGCTCCGGTGCGTTTGCTGGGAGTGCAGGCGTCGAATTTTGAATCCAGTCCAACCCAACTCGATTTGCTGGACCCCACGCAGCAACAGCGTTGGCAGAAGGCTCTGGCGACCGCAGACCATCTGCGCGACAAATTTGGAGAATCGGCGATTGGCCTCGCCAGGGGAATGAAAGGCGGATTCCGCGAGCGCACGCATGAAAATCCGGTAGGATTGCCGGGCAAAGTCGGTGAACACAAGAGTGGCAAACGCAAAGATACCCCTCTTACCGAAGACTGAGAGCCAGTTGCTCCTCTACGAAACATATTCGCGAATATACTCATCGCGTGAATTGACCAACTGCTGTGCGTCGCCATCGAAGATGACCTTGCCGTCGCGCAGGATCAGAAAGCTCATGGGCACTTCGCCGCGTTTTCCCTTGGGTAAAGGGACCATCTTGTTGGTGGCTTTGTCGAAGTCGTGCGTCGCCATGGTAAAGGCATCCTGCAGGCGGTGGGTCACCATGAGGGCACTGGTCTTGTAGACGTCGCGCTGCTTCACGATGAGTTCGACGATGGTGTTCGAGGTGACCGGATCGAGTCCTCCGGTCGGTGAGTCGTAGAGCAGCACTTCCGGCTGTGTGATGATGGCGCGCGCGATGGCCACGCGCCGCCGCATGCCGCCCGAGAGTTCCGAGGGAAACATGTCATAGGTCCGTTCCAACTCCACGAAGCGCAGCACCTCGCGCACTCGCCGCTCGATTTCCTCGGCGGGAATCTTTTCCTCCATCAGGCGAAAGGCGACGTTCTCGTACACTTTGAGCGAGTCAAAAAGCGCGCTTTCCTGGAACACGATGCCCACGCGCCGGCGCAACTCGAACAGTTCCTTTTCCGACATGTGCGTAATTTCCTCGCCGAGCACGAAGATGCGGCCGCTGTCGGGCCGCAGCAGCCCGATAGCCAGTTTGAGCAGAGTGCTCTTGCCCGATCCGGCCACGCCAAAAATGGCCTTGGTTTCACCGTGCGCGAGTTGGAACGAGACGCTGTCAAGCACCACTTTTTCATCGAACGCGATCGATACGTTGTCGAACTCGATAGCGTGGCCCGAGGGACTCGCCACTGCAGCCGCCGGATTTTCGCTGGGCAGAGTGGGAGCGGACATGCCTTACCTGTAACCAAAAATTGCGAAGATCAACTTGGTAACGAAGAAGTCCACAATCAGAATCAGCACCGACGAGGCGACCACGGCTTGCGTAGTCGAGCGGCCGACACCCTGCGTGCCACCCTTGGTGGACATGCCGTAATAACAGCCCACCGTGGAGATGATGAACCCAAACAGCACGGGCTTGATCAAGCCGGTGAAAACATCACGGAAGACTAGGGTCTGCCAAATAGAGGTCCAATATTGCTGGGTATCGACACCGAACAACAGATGCGCGACCGCATAGCCGCCGATCAGCCCCAGCAGGTCGGCGATGATGGTCAGAAAGAACAACATGAAAGCCGTTGCCCCAACTCGCGGCGTTATCAGTTTTTTGGCGGGGTCGGTGCCCAGGGCGCGCATGGCATCGATTTGTTCGGTGACGACCATCGAGCCCAATTCGCTGGCCATGCCCGAGGCATTTCGCCCCGCCACCATCAGCCCAGTGATGAGAGGTCCGAGTTCGGTGACCATACCGAGCGACACCAGTTGGCCGATGAGAGTGACTGCGCCGAATCGCTCCAGGCTGCTGGCGGAGTTCAGCGCCAGCAGAGCGCCGACGGAGAGACCCGTAAGAATCACGATGGGCAGGGAACCGACTCCGATCAGGTCCGCCTGCTGCAGCATGTCGCCCATGTACAGAGGGCGGCGGAAGAAGTTCGCCAGCGATTGCGCCGACAGAACGGTGTAATCCTGAACCGCCAGGGCAATGTCTTTGGCGACATCGATGGGTGAAATCAGTTCCAGTTCCAGCGCCATGGGTGATCAGGTGAAACTGCTCAGGGAACTATAGCAGAGAGAGAAATCGTCGGGTGATCTGGTGATCGGGCGATCTAAAACCCTGGTCATTCTCAGATGGCCCGACCCCGATCTACTCGCGGTTCTTTTTCTTGATCTCGATCGCCAGCCGTTTGATTTTCTGGTTCAGCGTAGAGAGTGGGACGTGGAAGCGTTCCGCCGCCTCGGTCTGGTTCCAGCCGCACTTTTCCAGCATATCGATGATGATCCGCCGTTCGCAGTCTTCCATAATGTTGAACAGCGTGGCCCCGGAATTGGCGTCCAACGCCGCAACCGAGTTGCCCCGGCCCACAACGTGGTCGGGCAGCAGGTCGATTCCAATGTCGCTGTCGGAAGACAGCACCACGGCGCGTTCGATCGTGTTTTCCAGTTCGCGGACGTTGCCGGGCCATGCATAGCTCACCAGCGGACGCAACGCTTCGGTGGTGATGCGGCGCCCGGGCCGCTCATTTTCCTCGGAATACTTCTGCAGGAAGTGTTGCACCAGCAACGGAATATCTTCACGCCGTTGCCGGAGCGGCGGCAGGTCGACGCTGATTACATTGAGGCGGTAGAACAAATCCTCGCGGAACTTGCCTTCCCGCACCAACTGCCGAAGATCCACGTTGGTGGCGGCGATGATGCGCACGTCTACCTGAATTTCCTGAACGCCACCCAGATGCATGAACTTGCGGTCCTGCAGCACGCGCAGAATCTTGCTCTGCGTGTCCATGCTCATGGTGCCGATCTCGTCGAGGAAGAGCGTGCCCCGGTCGGCAACCTCGAACAATCCTTTCTTCGACGACACCGCGCTGGTAAAAGCTCCTTTCACGTGTCCAAACAGCATGGACTCGAGCAGGTCGGGCGGGGAAGAGCCGGAATTTACCGGCACGAATGGCCGGTCGCGGCGCGTGGAGTTCAAATGAATGGCCTTGGCAATTAGTTCCTTGCCCGTCCCGCTTTCGCCTTGCAGCAGCACCGTTGAGCGGCTGGGCGCCACTTGCGCGACCAGGTCGAAAATCTTCAGCATGGGCTCGCTCTTGCCCACGATGTTTTCAAAGTTATAGCGTTGCTTGAGCGCCCGCTTCAGTTGAACGTTTTCTTCTTCCGCTTTCTGGCGGGCGACAGCGGCGCGCACATCGGCCAGCAACTTCTCGTTGTCCCACGGTTTTTGGATGAAGTTGGTGGCCCCGAATTGCATCGCCCGCACCGCGTTCTCTACCGTTCCGTAGGCGGTAATCATGATGACCGCCTGCTGCGGATACAGCACCCGGATTTCAGAGAGCACGTCCATCCCATTCTTGTCGGGAAGCGCCAGGTCGAGCAAAACCACATCAAAAGAGCGCTGCCCAATCTCCGCCAGACCTTCCTTCGCGGTTGCTGCAACCACGACGGTGTAGCCCTCCATCTGAAGCAGGGTCTCCAGCGATTCCCTGATTTCTACTTCGTCGTCAATGATCAGGATTCTGCCGGCGCTGGCCGGAGTGTTTTCCGGCGTGCTGCGGCGCGGGGTCGGCGTTATTTCAGATACCGCTAAATCAGACATGAAGGGCCTTCCTGGTCGATGTCGATATTAATGGGAAATCCAGGGTGAAGGTGGTGCCTTCACCCGGGCGGCTCTCCACGCGGATGTTGCCCGCATGTTCCTGGATGATGCCGTAGGTGACGGAAAGTCCAAGACCGGTGCCGCGACTCTGTCCCTCCTCGGGCGACGTCTTGGTAGTGAAAAACGGATCGTAGATGCGATGAATGTTTTCCTGAGCAATGCCCGACCCGGTATCGGAAACGCGCACGCTGACAAACTCGCCATTCAGCGTCGCCACGTTCAATGTTCCCCCGCCGGCCATCGCGTCCTTGGCATTCAGAAACAAATTCAGAAACACCTGCTGCAGTCTCCCGGCGTTGCCCTGAATCAACGGAAGCTTCTCGTTGAGCTCGGACCGCACCTCGATGCGCGCCACCTTGAACTGATGTTCGAGCAAGGCCAGCGTGTCCGCGATCACTTTGTTCAGGCTGATTTCCGTCAGTTCCGTGCCCGTGGTGCGCGAGAAGTTCAACAGATTGTTAACGATCTCCGAGGCGCGGAACGTCTGCTTCGTGATTTTCTCCAGCAGCCCCGCTTTCTGCGGATCGGACTGCAACTGCTTCGCCAGCATCTGCGTGTAGGAGGAGATCACCGCCAGCGGCGTATTCACTTCGTGTGCTACCCCGGCCGCCAGCAATCCAATCGACGAGAGCTTATCGGCCTGGGTGAGCTGCACTTCAAGTTCGATTCTTTCGGTGATGTCGTCCATGATCACCAGCCGTCCCACCACGTTGAACTTGCGGGTGACGAGAGGCGCCATCGCCACATTCACGACCCGCGATTCGCCGTTGGGCGTCAGCAGCCGGAACTTATAGAGATTGTGGATGCCCGGATTCTGCCGAACGCGATAGAACTCCTCGGCAAAGCTCGCCGGAAAGACCTCGCTCAAACTGCGCCCTACCACCTGCCAGCGCGGCTGCGCATACATGACTTCCATCTGCGAGTTCCAGCTCTCGATGCGGTCCTGCAAATCCACCGCCATCACGCCGACATTGATAGACTCCACAATATTCTCGTTAAAGTCCTTGAGTCGTTCGTACTCGGTCACCTTCTGTTCAAGGGACGCGTACAGCCGTCCGTTCTGGATCGCGATGCCGATGTAGCCTGCCAACGCCTCCAGCAATTCCACATCTTCGCTGGAGAGGAAGTCGCCCTGCATGGTCTTGCCGAGTCCGAGGAAAGCGATGGTCTTTTGCCGCGCGTGGCAGGGAATGTAATAGTTCAAATCCAGGCGCGCGATGGCTTCTTGCGCCGCGGCATTCTCGCGCGGCAACTGGTGCGTATTTTCGAAGAAGATATGTCCGGCAGCTTCCTCAATTCGCGGCTTGGCGAGAAACGACAGATCGAGACCGGTTACGTGAGCGATTCCGAACGATTTTGACAGTTCAAAGCGCGAAGAGTCGCTGTTGCCGAGGAAAATTGCGATGCGATCGACCAGCAGTGTGCGCGCCAGCCGGTCCACCAGCAACGACAGCATTTTGTCGATGTCGGTCTCCGAACTCAACTCGCGCCCAAACTCGATCAACGTGCGCCGATAGTCGTAGCCCGTGCGGAAGAAGAACCGGTCCAGCTTTTCCTGAATCCATTTCCGCACTGGATCAAACAGCAACGCGGTGACCACGACGGCCACCACCAACCCGTAAGGCCCGGAACTGGGCACGCGCGCGTGCACCAGTTCGGCAATCGCGGCCACCACTCCGAAGTAGGCTCCCACGATGGCCGCCGCGGCCAGCGTGTAGGCCATTCCCCGCTTGAAGATCAGATCCACATCCATCAGCCGGTAGCGGAAAATGGCGTATCCAAAAGTCAGCGGCAGCAATCCCAGCGACAGCACTGACACCTTCATGCTGAGGGAAGGCATCACCCCGAATAGATAAGGCAGAACGTAAAAAAGCGTGAAGGGAGCGATGGCGAGGATAGTGCCGCGCGTAATCCATTTCAGTTGCTGCCGCAGAATCGGAGTCGTAGCGTGGCGGTAGTTGTTCCAAAGGACTGCGGCCGCCGAGACGAAGAAGATCGTCAGATAAGCCGCATGGATTCGATTCAGATTAAAGAGCAGCGAGTTGCTGGCTTTTATGTACTCGAGAACCAGCAACTGGATGCCGAGCAGAATCGCTCCCGGAAAATACACCATCGGAATCGACCAGCGATGCTTGCCGACGAACCGCTGACGCTCCGGGAAAGTCAATACGAAGTGCAGAAACAGCGCCGGCTGCAGGACCCCGGCGACTTCATTGGCCCAAAACACGAGCCAGTCAAAGGCATTGAACTTGCCGGTATAGTGCAGCGAGTAGAAAACGAACGATACCAGGCAGAAAATATAAAAGTGAGTGGACCCTACCGCCGTCCAGCGCCGCATCAGTACGTACAGCCCGATCCCCAGGTAGATGAGCGCGATCAGCCGCAGCCAATCGTTCATGGAGCGTTCGGCCGGAACCAGCACCACTTCCACGTCCAGCGGAACCGACCCCTGGGTTGCCGAGCTTCGGATCAGCGCATAAGTCGCCTTCGAATAGACGCCGGAATAGTACAGTTGCCGCGTAACCGATGCCAACGTGTCCACTGTGTGGCCGTTGACACTGACCACTTCATCCCCGCGCCGGATTCCGGCTCGCTCTGCCGGCCCGTTCGGCTCCAACCGGTCGGCGACCAGGTGGCCGTTCCGTTCCATCCACCACGCGCCATCGTCGGGAATCGCAGTCTGATGCTCGATTTTGTAGTTGAAACCGGCAAAGATTCCCGCCGCAATTGTGAGGAGAGCCAGCAGGATGGCGGTAAATCGAGCCTCAAATTCGCGGTTCATGGGCTGGGACGGATGCGTGGCGCGGTCCGAACTGGGTCGCCGTTCACGCATCAGCAACTTCACTGCCACCCTCCAATCTAGTCTCCCTGTTAGTAAGTCTCTTCCACACAGCAAGTTCCACAATTATAGAGAGGTTTTGGGAGAACGGCTATGAATTATGGAAGGTGATTCTGCTTTTTGGGATGCTCAGGATTGCCTGGGATGTCGATGTCCGGGATTGCCGCAGAGACGGGGCTTGCCCCCGTCTCTGCATGCGCCGCCATCTAGCCGCCGGAGTGATACGGTTTCGAGATTACGGCTCGACAACGGTAGGATTTACAATGATCCGATGTCCCGCCTTGATCAGATTGCCGATCTTGAGAAGCGTTTTCTTCTCCCCACCTACAACCGCTATCCCGTGGCCTTTGAGCGCGGCAAGGGTGTTTACCTGTACGATTTCGAAGGGAAGAAGTACCTCGATTTCGTGGCCGGCCTCGGTGTGAACGCGCTCGGACATGGGCATCCGCGCATCGTAAAAGCTATCCGTGAGCAGGCCGCCCGTGTGATTCACATTTCGAATCTCTACTACAACGAATATCAGGGGCAACTGGCCGAGCGCCTGTGCCAGCTTTCCGGCCTCGACCGCGTCTTCTTCTCCAACAGCGGTACCGAGGCGATGGAAGGTGCGATCAAGCTGGCGCGTCTCGCCGGACACCGTTTCTCGGGCGTCGCCAAGTCCCAACTGGTGGCGCTGCAGGGTTCCTATCATGGCCGGACCTTCGGGGCCATGTCGCTGACCGGTCAGGAAAAGTACCGCAAAGGCTTTGAGCCGCTGCTCGAAGACGTGACCTTTGTGGAGCAAAACAACCTCGAGGCGCTGCATGCCGCGGTCAATGCCAACACCTGCGCCATAGTGCTGGAGCCCATCTTCGGCGAAGGCGGCATCCTCGAGTGTTCGGAGGAATTCCTGCTCGCCTGCCGGAGCCTCGCCGATCATCATCATGCCGCGCTGGTCTTCGATGAGATCCAGTGTGGCCTTGGCCGCACCGGCAAAATCTTCGCCTTCCAGAGCTTCGGAGTCGTCCCCGACATCGTCACCATCGCCAAGCCGATTGCCGCCGGAGTGCCGCTGGGCGCATTCCTGTCGAAAGAACATTTCGCCTCCGCCATTTCGCCGGGACAACACGGCACGACTTTTGGTGGAGGTCCGCTGGCCTGCCGCGTCGGCCTTGAATATCTCGCGATCGTCCAGGAAGAGCACCTTCTCGAAAATGTGGTGAAGGTCGGCGGCTACCTGCATCAGCAACTCGAGGAACTGGTTGCGAAATATGCCGCGACCCGCGAAGCACGCGGCCGCGGATTCATCCAAGGATTAGTGCTCGACATTCCCGCACGCCCGTTGGTTGAGCAAGGTCTGGCCGAGGGCGTGCTCTTCAACGCGACCCAGGACACCGTGCTGCGCTTTCTGCCGCCATTCATGCTCGAAGAAAAGCATGTGGACAAAGGCATTAGGGTACTGAAAAAGCTGTTAGGAAAGAAGCGGAAGAAGACGCAAAGCGCAGCGTCAGGGGCTGCTGCGGCGCTCTAGAGACGGGGCTAGCCCTGTCTTCGGCAGCGCACATTTCTCGCTCCAGCGCCGAAATGCCGCAAGCAAAAATGGGGAGCCCAAAACTCAGCTCCCCGAGAAGCGATAGAGGCGATATCCCTTGGTAGGATACTTTCTATGCACGTTTCGTTGCCCATCGATGAGCAAGACCCAAAACAATCTTTCATTCCCGCCGAAGCGCGTGACGCCCAAGTCCACGTCCCGGTTCAGATCCCGTTTCAGATCGATGAACGCTGGCTCGAACTCCCCGACGGACGCATGCGCTACCTCAAGGCCGGATCAGGCCCGCCCATAATCCTGATTCACGGCCTCATGGGCTATGCGTTCTCCTGGCGCTTCACCATCCCCGCGCTGGCGTCCCATGCCACCGTGTATGCCATCGACAATCTGGGCGCTGGATTGTCCCCTGCTCGCGACGGCTTAGACTGCACCGCGCGCGCCACCGCCGAGCGCGTTCTCCAGTTCGCGGACGCTCTCGGCATTGGGAATTTCGACGTGCTCGGCACCTCCCACGGCGGAGGCGTCGCCATGATGATAGCGGCGGTTTGCGCCGAAAGAAGTTCGGAGAGAAGCGCGGAGAGAAGTGCCGAGCCCAGCCATCGACGCCTGCAGCGCCTGATACTGGTCGCGCCCGTCAATCCCTGGTCGCCGCATGGCAAGCGGTTTGCCCCTTTTATCGGCAGCGGTTTAGGCGCATTACTCTTCCTCAACGCAATAGAGTCCTGGCGTTCCCTCGACGAGCTGTGGCTGCGCCGCCTCTTTGGCGATGTCGCCAGGATCCCTCCCGATTCGCTCGAGGGCTACCGCATACCCGCTCTCAAGAACCATGCGTTGCGTCACGCCGTACACATTGCCAAGAATTGGACGGCAGATCTGGCAGAACTGGAACGGGCGATTCCAAAGATCAGCAACTACCCCGCGCTGCTGATTTGGGGAAAAAAAGATCGCGCCGTTGCATTCGGCTCCGCCGAGCCGCTGCGCCGGAATTTCAGCAATGCCCGTCTGGTGGCTTTCGATAGCGTTGGCCATCTGCCTTACGAGGAAGCGCCCGAAGACTTCAACCGAGCGCTCGTGGATTTCCTTATCGCTAGTCCCAGTTCTAAATTTTCAGTCCCGAATTCTCAATAAGCCGGTCTTTCTGAGAACTGAGCTGAGAACCGAGAACTGAGAACCGGGAACTGGTTTCACCATGCACCCCACGCACTTCCACTGGCTCTTCGACTTTATCGCCGATTACGGCTACTGGGCTGTGGCGCTGGCGTTGCTATGCGAAAGCGCAGGCGTCCCCGTTCCCGGTGAGATCACGCTGCTGCTGGCCGGTTTTCTGTCCTACTCCGAACACCGGCTCCATCTCGGCTGGATCATCGTGGCCGCCATCTGTGGCTCTACGTTTGGCGGCTACCTCGGGTACGCCTTGGGCTATTATGGCGGGCGTCCGCTGCTTGAACGCTATCAAAGCATTTTTCGGATTCCGCCCGCCACGCTGAAACGCGGCGAGGAAATGTTTGCCCGCTACGGCGCGGCTACTATTTTCGCCGCCCGATTCATCTTCGGTCTCCGCACCTTCGCCGGACCTCTTGCCGGAGTGCTCCGCATGCCCTGGCAACTGTTTGCTCTTTTCAACTTTCTAGGCGCCGCCGTCTGGGTCACCGCCATGGCGGGCATCAGCTATCTTTTCGGACAACATTGGCGCCACTTGCTTCGTGCCATGCAGCGCTTCAATATCGCCGTTTTAATCGCCACAGTGGTAGTGATCCTCTTCATTTGGTGGAAATATCGCCATCATCGGCCGCCGGAGAGTTACTAATGGGGACGGCCGCCGGTACCAATAGTCGGTTCCTATTAGTTATTGGAAGCCAATCGAATGAAACGGGCGAAATGGTCCTTAGCAGGCCGCGACAAAAGCTCGCTGTTGCCTTCGCTTTTGGGTGGCGCAGCGGTTCACCGCTGCGATTATTCATTGTTTTTGAGTACGGCTTTAGCCGCTGTGGGCGCGGCTCCGGCGCGCTCAACTGATTTTTCCTTGACTTGCTATTGCCCGCCCCCTTAATTACTTTACCCCAAAGTGATTTGTCTGGTTCTGGTTTGCATCTTCGACGGCATATCGACTCCATCTTAGCCGCCATCGATCCGCTCGGCACTTAATGACAGTAAGTCTTGTGTTATTAGATAGGTGGCACTTACAGGCCATTCTTGAACACTGGCGCAAGTGGCATATTAAATAGGACTCCCTCCCTACCCCCGCGAAGCGCACGACCCTATTCCATGCTATCGATATTACGGATTTTTGTATTTCGAAAGTTGTCAGCCGACTCGCTGCCAACTGCGATTGCGCACTAATTACCGATTTGAAACGGACCCGCCATGACCGGAGAAAAGATCGTAGAAAGCGATGTCCTCACGGCGGGGCGTCTATTTGCTAATTCGCGAACGAACGGACATGCCTCTGCGGCCAAGAGGCTTCCGTACCGCGTTTGACAGGCGCGAATACGCGCCCAGGAGATTACTGAATCATGACCCGCCAAACCTCTTCCTCAGCGCCCATGAAATCATTGCTGCTCGCGATCTGCGCGGTCTTGCCGCTCGGCGCGTTTTCGGTCCCGGCTCAAGCGCAAAACGTAACCTTTGCGGGCGTACAGACCTCGGTGGCTCAGGGCACGGTGCTGGGCAGCGAACTTTGCCCGTATAGTGTGGCGTTGGATCGAGCAGGCGATGTCTTCATCGCGGATTATTGCAACGACCGGGTACTGGAGGTTCCGGTCGGCGGTGGAACTCCGACCACCCTGACGGTTAGCGTGGGAGGTCTCGGCCTCAATAGTCCCTACGGTGTCGCGGTGGACGGAGCGGGCGATGTCTTTATCGCGGATAACGGCAACAACCGGGTGGTAAAAATTCCAGCCGGTGGCGGCGCCCAGACCACCGTGGGCAGCGGACTGAAATTCCCGTACGGTGTGGCGGTCGATGCAGCGGGTGACGTCTTCATCGCCGATAGCGGTAATAGTCGGGTGGTCAAGGTTCCGGCGGGTGGCGGCGCGCAGAGCACGTTGACAGTCAATGTCAGTGGGCTGGGACTGAATGGGCCGCAGAGTGTTGCGGTGGATGGGGCGGGCGACGTCTTCATCGCCGATACTTTTAACACGCGGGTGGTCAAGGTTCCGGCAGGTGGTAGCGCCCAGACAATCGTGGGCAGCGGATTTAGCTATCCGACAGGCGTTTCCGCGGACCAGGCGGGCAACGTCTTCGTCGCGGACTACTTTAATAACGATGTAGTGGCAGTCCCAGCCAACGGCAGCGCCCAGATCACGCTGGCCAGCAATCTGAATCAGCCGGGCGGCGTAGCAGTCGACGCGGCGGGCGATGTCTTCATCGCAGATACCTACAACAACCGCGTCCTCGAGCAGCAGGACGTCGCAGTTAATTTCGGCAAGGTGAATGTCTGCCCCGGAACGCAGACAACTCCCGCGCCCTGCAGCCAGACGCTCACGCTGAATTACAATGTCGCGGCAACTACGACCTTTGGCACAACAAGTGTAGTCACGCAAGGCGCTCCCAATCTCGACTTCAAGCTGAGCAGTGGCGGCACCTGCACGGGTACGGTGTCCGCAGGGAGCAGCTGCGCTGTGAACGTTACCTTCGCCCCGCTGGCCCCAGGAGCGCGTAACGGAGCGGTGCGGCTCACGGACAACTCGGGCAAACTGCTGGTCACGACCATGGTTCGTGGGGTTGGCCAGGGACCGGCGATTGCTTTTGGACCAGGCGCCCAGACCGCGGTGCCGACCACCGGAGTGAGTTTCCCGTTTGGTGTGGCGGTGGATGGAGCGGGCGACGTGTTCATCGCGGATAACAACAACAGCGTGGTAGTGGAGGTTCCTGCCGGTGGCGGCGCCCAGATCACCGTGCCGGCCAGCGGACTGCTTTACCCGCGCGCTGTAGCGGTGGATGGAGCGGGCGATGTCTTCATTGCGGATCAAGGCAACAACCGGGTGGTGGAGGTTCCGGCCGGCGGCGGCGCCCAAACCACGGTGGGCAGTGGACTCAACCAACCCTACAGTCTGGCGGTGGATGGAGCGGGCAATGTCATCATCGCGGATACCATTAACAGCCGGGTGGTGGAGGTTCCGGCCGGCGGCGGCGCCCAGATCACGGTGGGCAGCTCACTGAACCAACCCTACGGTGTGGCGGTGGATGGAGCGGGGAATGTCTTCATTTCGGATACCGTGAACGGCCGGGTGGTAGAGGTTCCGGCCGATGGCGGCGCCCAGACCACGGTGGCAAGCGGAGGATTGAGTCGCCCGTACGGTCTGGCGGTCGATGCGGCGGGCGATGTCTTCGTCGCCGATCAGGCACTCAGCACGGTGGTGGAGATTCCGGCGGGTGGTGGGGCCCCGACCACGGTTCCGGCCATCGGACTGAGCCAACCAACCGGTGTCGCGGTGGATGGAGCGGGCGATGTCTTCATCGCGAATCACGACAACGGCCAAATTGTGAAACTGCGGCGCTCGCAGGCGCCAATGTTCACCTTTGCGTCCACTCCGGTAGGCAGCGTGAGCAGCGATAGTCCGCAGTCGGTCACCATTCAAAACGTCGGCAACCAGCCGCTGAATGCCATCACTCCCGGACTGGTCGTAACGGGATCAAACTTTCTCCAGGTCGCTGGCTTGGGATCGCCCGCGGATTGCACCAGCACTTTCTCGCTCGTGCCGGGAGCAGACTGCAATCTCAGCATCGGCTTCAAGCCGACGACTAACGGTTCCTTAAACAGCACGGCAACCTTCACCGATAACGCGCTCAATACGATTCCTTCTGCCACGCAGAGCATCGCTCTGCAGGGCATAGGCCAACAATCGCAGACAATAAACTTCACGACCAACGCTCCCTCGACCGCAATCTACGACACCGGCTTCACCGTGGCGGCGACCGGTGGCGCAAGCGGGAACCCGGTGGTCTTCAGCAGTTCCGGAACCTGCAGCAACGTGGGCGCAAACTACACCATGACCAGCGGCACAGGGACGTGTTCGGTGATCGCCAACCAGGCGGGCTCAACTTACTATTTGCCTGCGTCCACCGTGACACAATCGGTCAGCGCGACACCGGACAGTCAGACGATCACGTTCACGCAGAGTGCTCCAGCAAGTGCGCCCTACAACGGCAGCTTCAAGGTAGCAGCCACCGCCGGTTCGGGTCTGGCGGTGTCGTTTACTAGCTCTGGGGCCTGCGGCAACAATGGCGCGACGTTTACGATAATGAGCCCTTCGGGGGCATGCAAGGTGATCGCGAACCAGGCTGGCAGCGGCGACTATCTCGCAGCGCCTGCGGTCATAGAAACCACAACCGCAGTGAAGGCCACACCAACGGCGACCCTGACCGGTGCCCCAGCCACCGGCACCTATCTCTCCACTTTCCCGGTGACGGCCACTTCGAACTCCGGTCTCAATCCAACCATCACCGCAACGGGTGCCTGCTCGATCAGCATCACCTCGCCCACCACAGGCACGGTGACGATGACGAGCGGTACCGGAACGTGCACGGTCACTGCAAAATGGGCAGCCACCGCCGACTATCTTGCCGAAACTGTCACAAAAACCGTCGCTGCCAAGAAGCTGGCCAGCACCGTTACGTGGAGTACGCCCGCTGCAATCACTTATGGAACGGCGCTGAGCCCAACGCAATTGGATGCGACCGCCAGCGTCGCAGGCGCCTTTGTGTACACCCCAGCGGCAGGCACGATACTCAAGGAGGGTAACAACACTCTGAAGGTCACCTTCACTCCGACTCTCAGTGCGGATTACACCACGGTGACGGCCAGTGTGGTGCTCCACGTAAATCCGGCCGCATCGACGATCACCTGGAATGCGCCGGCCGCGATTTCTTACGGAACGCCGCTGAGCGCAACTCAACTGGATGCGGCGGCCTTCTCTGGCGCAAATCCTCTTCCCGGTACCTACGTATATTCCCCAGCGGCCGGCACGGTCCTGCCTGCGGGAACGCACACCCTGTCCGTTACGTTCACGCCGACGGACCACACCGACTACGCTAAGGCGACTGCAAAAGTAACGCTGACCGTTAATCCAGCGCCGACCACCACCGCGATCACCAGCAACCTTCCCAATCCATCGGCGGTCGGGCAACCGGTGACGGTGCACTTCACTGTGACCCAGGCGACGAACTATTCCGCGCCGACCGGCAGTGTAACGGTCAACGCCAGCACTCTGGAACACTGCGCCGCAGCACTGGCCAGCGGTTCCGGAAGCTGCGCGGTGACCTTCAACACTGCGGGGTCAAGAACACTCACCGCAACCTATGCAGGCAACAGTAACAACGCCTCGAGTATCACAGCATCGCCGGCCCAGCAGACGGTAAACTAGGCGCCTCAAGTTCCGCGCCTGCGGAAAATATCCTGTATCCTCTGACGGCTCGACAGTCTAATTCCGTACGCTCTCCCCTCCAGACACCTTCCGTCACTTTCCTTCGCCGCTCCACCGTCATATGCTAAGGCAGTCCGGCACACATACTACAGCGTGATCAACAACGTGACTTCCGAGCGCGCGCAAACCAGCCTGCAGCCATCAAGCGCGCCCCGCTCCCCCCGGTTCGCGCTTTCGCAGGTGTGGGTGCGATTCCTGCTGGCTATCCTCGGGCTGATCCTGGCTTTCGGTGCGGCGCTATTCTCGACCATATTGGGCGAGTCCGGCAACCTCTGGGGAACGATCATTCTGGCGTCGGCAGCGCTCCTGCTCGCCACCTTCGTCGGCTTAACAACCGTGCCCTACCTGGCCCGAAGAGTCGTCGCCAGCCGTCTTCGCGAAGCGATGGACTATGACGTCACCCGCGCCGGCCTGATTTATATCCTGATCAGCGTCGTCATCGGCATCGCCGCCATCAACACCGGAAACAACCTGCTCTATGTAGTCGTCGCGGCGCTGCTCTCGGCCATCCTGGTTTCTGGCGTCGCCTCGGCGCTCGTGCTCCGCAGTCTCGTGCTCGACGTCCACTTGCCCGAACACGTTTTTGCCGAGCGTCCGATGCTGGCGCGCCTGCTCCTGCGCAACTCCAGTTTGTGGATGCCGTCTTTTTCCGTGCGCGTCGTTCCCGTCCGGCGCAAAGGCAAGAATACGAATAGCGACCGCTGGCAGTGGGAGGCCTACACGTTCGCGTGGCCCCGCAATCGTGCGCCTCAACACCAGTGGCTGCGCCTCCCCGACCGCCGCTTGCGCCGCGTGCGCGAAGTTGCCGAGAAGCCCATCCTGCAGGAATCCGTCTATTTCCCATTTCTCTCCCCCGGACAGGAACTCCGCGCCGACCTGGAACTCCGCTTCCCGGTTCGTGGCCGCTACTGCGAAAAAAAATTCGGATTGGCCACCCGCTTTCCCTTCGCTTTTCTGATGAAGACGCGGCGCATCAACCTGGCCCGCGAAGTCGTCGTGTATCCGGTCGTTGAAGGCACCGAACAGTTCCACGAAATTCTTCCCATGGTCACCGGCGAGTTTGAAACGTTTATCAGAGGACGCGGTAACGATCTCTACCTTATCCGCGAGTACATGCCCGACGATTCCGCCCGCCACGTCGACTGGAAAGCCACGGCCCGCACGGGCTCGCTCAAAGTGCGCGAGTTCAGCCGCGAAGACGAGCGTAAGCTCCGCATCGTGTTCGATAACCCGGCGCCCGGAGTTCTGCAGCCCGCGGTGTACGAGCAGGCGGTGCGCCTGGCGGCGTCTCTCGGATGGCACTTTCACCACGAAGATGTCGAAGTATCTTTTGTCGCGCCCGGCTTGGAGCCGACCGAAGACGTCTTTATTTTTCTGCGCTACCTGGCGCTCGTCCAGCCGCAGGAGGCGACACCGGTATTCAGCCGTCTGCGCGCCAGTGAAGACTACAACCTGATCGTGACCGCTCGCGCCGCCGCCGATCTGCCCCCCGCTTTAGCCGCCAGATCCTACGTGGTTTCGTTGGGCACTGACCAAGGCGTCTAGCCCGGCGCAGACGTCGGAGCCTGTCCTGAGCGAAGTCAAAGAGCCCCGCCGCTGCAAACCTCATTTTTTTCTTTCCCGAAGCCGATTTTCGACATATACTCCGCCGCGGGGTCCGGTCATCAAACGGTTTTTGCGTCCTTCGTTCGGAATGCCCTTGACGCGGTTCGCCGGACACGTCGCTCGCCGGCATAAGCATACGGGAGGTGCAAAATGTTGATCAGTGATCTGCTCAAGAATCAAGTCACCGTTTCCGCTGACGTCCACCAGACCGTACTTGAAGTCGCCCGGCTGATGGTGCAGCACAACATCGGTGCCGTGCCCGTTCTCCAGAACGGCCAACTCTCCGGCATCTTCTCCGAGCGCGACCTCATGAGCCGCGTGGTCGCCGAAGGAAAGGATCCCGCCCGCATTCCGGTCAGCCAGGTCATGACCGAAGATCCACTGACCGTCGCCCCCAACGATCCTCTGGAAACCTGCCTGACCTTGATGAAGCGCCACAACTTCCGTCACCTGCCGGTCTGTGCCGGAAGGGAACTGAAGGGCATCGTTTCCTTGCGGGACATCCTTCTCCACGACCTCGACGAAAAGGACGACGAAGTTCGGATGATGCGCGCTTACCTGCACTCCACTCCCGAAGCCGGATAGGCTCCCCGAAAACTCCCATAGAGACGGGGCTTGCCTCGGGCCACCCGTGCACTACGTTCCAGCAAAAACGGCAACCGGACGCCTTCCAACCGCCCCATGCGAGCGAACGCGACGGCGGGCCGGCAGGTAATGCTTACCCGGCAATGGTTACTAAGGTTACCTAAGTGGGTTGACCCCGAATGGTCACCTGCCTCAGGATGAGAGAGAAGGAGTAGAACTGCGGCGCCCTTCTATTGGCCGCACTCTCTACCGCCAGTACCTATGACTTGGCACAGCCATATCATCATCTATTTGTGGTGCGCTGCTCCGATCCTGCAATCGATGGTGGCGGTGGTCTTATGGCGCCGTAAGTTGCACAAGCAATTTCCTGTTTTTTTCCTGTTCCTCCTGGTGCAGGTGGCGAATTTTGCCGTTCTCTTTCCGCTTTCGTTCGCCAACAACTACACCTTGTATTTCGACCTTTTCTGGGTCGGTGAAGCGCTCAACGCCGTCTTCGGCTTCAAGGTGATCCACGAAATCTTCCTCGATGTGTTCCGCCCCTATCACACTCTGAAAGACTTGGGCACTCTGCTGTTCAAGTGGGCGGGCTTGGTGATGATGTTGGTCGCGGTGGTTGTCGCCTTCTCGAATCTAACCGACCAGGGTCCGCTGGTGCACGCGGTCACCACCTTGCAGCGTTCAGTCCGTGTTGTGCAGGTTGGCCTGATCCTCTTCTTAGTCCTTTTTTCTTCCTTCTTGGGAGTGTCCCGGAAGCAGATCAGCTTTGGTATCTCTCTCGGCTTTGGCCTCTTCGCCGGCGTGGAATTGTTTCTGATGGCGATGAATTCCGGCGGACTCGTCAAGCAGGGCAGCCTCAACCTGATGAACATGTTGACTTACAATCTCGCCGTAGTTTTTTGGCTCGGCTACTCATTCTCGCGCCAAGCCGTGCGCGGAGGCGCCGTCAACCCCTTGCAGACTCAGCGTTGGGAACAGAGCCTCGCCGATCTTCAGCCCCCACTGCCCACCGATTCTTTGATTCCGATGTTCGAAGGCATGGTGGAGCGGGCATTCTCGCGAAGCTCGACTCTGGGGCCTATCCACAATCCTTCACCGCTTGATCGCCCCGCTGGCCCCGCCAAGGCCAATTCCGCGGTAGCCGGCTCCAAAACCCGGCCCTAGCTTGGGTTCCGCCACGGCGGGTCGCGCCAAAACCGTGTCAAGAGGGATTTTGGCCTTTGCGCGACTCCTTTTCCAGGCCTGAGATGGAATGAATTCCACTTCAAGTATTACCTTAATAAACTAGTGTCAACTCCGCTTCTGTTGCATGCCGGACGCAGTGCCGAATATTCGGCACCCCTGCCAGTCATCGTCTTCCAGCTGGACGCCTCGCGTAACTCCCAATGAATCAAAAAGTTGCGAGTTGTGTATAATTCGCGCGCTCGGAGGAGGGCAGTTTTTTTGCCAGCCTCGGGGCAGACCCTAAGGAGAAAGTGAACCATGAAACGTTCTCTCAGAGCGTTACTGCTGTTGGTGGGTCTGGTAGGCACATTTGCGTATGCCGCTGCCCCGAGCGTAGCTACTCGGGGGTGGATGCCGTTGTGTCCTCCCAGTAACCCGAACTGCTCGAACTAAACCGAACTAGCCAGTTGAGCAAACTGGCATGGTTCTTAGCATCAGGAATGCAATCTTCCGGGCTGACCTCCAAGGTCAGCCTCTTTTTACTTCCCGTCCGCTTGGTTACTTTTACTCTCGGATTTCGCCTGCCCAACTGCGGGCGATGGTTTTCCTCCTGCCGTTTCTTTCCCATCCTCTGCCACGGATTCCGTTGCCTCGTCGCTGCTGCTCGGGTACTGCACAATGATTGAAACCCTCCGGTTCGACGGATCCAGCGGATCTTTCAGGTTGCGCAGGCGTTGGTCCGCGAATCCCCGGACTTGCGTTACCTGATCGCTGCGCAGTCCCGATTGCTGCATCAATCGCCGCGCCGAATTTGCCCGGTCCGACGACAATTCCCAGTTGCTGTAGTTTCCCCCGCCGGAAAAGGGTTTGGCGTCCGTGTGCCCCTCTACCGAAATATGGTTGGGAACTTTTCCCAGTTCCGCCGCCAGCAGCGATATCAGTTCCTGCCCGCTCGCGTTGAGCTTGCTGCTGCCGCTGTCGAAGAAGGTTCCACCTTCCGACTCCAGCAACTCGATGCGCAGACCTTCCGCGGTCACCGTCATCTCGATATTTTTTTTCAGCTTATCCAGGTTGTTCATCTTCTGGATGCTTTTCTGCAATTCTTCCTTCAGCTTCGACATGTCCTGCTTGGTCAGTTGAAGATTCTCGCCCACTCCGGCCAGAGTCGTCCCAACCTTCGTAGCCGTTCCACTGGGATCTCTGAAGTAGCCGCCCACCGCCATCTGAATCTTAGGGCTCGTGTTCAACAGCCACAACACAATAAACAGGGCCATCATGGCCGTGACGAAGTCCGCATAGGCGACTTTCCATGCGCCGCCGTGATGGCCGCCATGGCCGCCTTTTTTCTTGATGATGATGATGGGTCGCGCCGGCATGACGATATTTATCCCGCCGCGGCCGCCGCCGCTACGGGTGCTTCTTTCGCGCCACGGCAAGCTTCTTCCACGGTTTTAAACGAAGGCCGCACATGCCCGGGCACCGTGCGCCGTCCGATCTCTACGGCCATGATCGGGGCCACACCTTTCAGAAATGCGATCATGGTCACGCGCAGCACCATCAAGAACGCATGTTGCTCTTCCACCATCTTGCCGATGCGCGCCGCCAGCGGCCCTACCAGCCCATAGCACAGCAGGATGCCCAGAAAGGTTCCCACCAATGCCGCCGCAACTTTTTTTCCGATTTCTTCCGGGGGTCCGCCCAGCGCGCCCATCGTGATCACCACTCCCAGCACCGCCGCCACGATGCCCAGCCCGGGCAGCGAATCCGCCATGGTACTTAAGCCCGTCACCGGCTCATTCGCCTCGTGATGATGGACTTCCATGTCCGCGTCCAGCATCTGATCCAGATCGAATACCTCCACCCCGCCGCTCACCGCCATGCGCATCGTGTCGCATACGAAGGCCACAGCATGGTGGTCCGTCACGAATTCTTTGTAGTTGGAGAACAAAGGACTCGCGTCCGGAGCCTCAATGTCGGTCTCCAGCGCCACCAACCCTTCCTTGCGTGCCTTTTGCAGCAGTTCATACATCATCTTCAAGGAATCGATGTAGCGCTTCGTGCCATACTTCGACGACCCAAATGCCCCCAGCAGCCCGCTGATCATCTGCTTCAAAGTGTGGATGGGATTTGAGATTAATACCGTACCCAAAGCCGCCCCGACAATGATAAGTACCTCCGCCGGTTGCATCAGCACCTTTAACGGGCCATGCTCCATCAGGAAGCCCGCCAGAATGCATCCGAACACGACTACAATCCCAATGATCGAAAACATGCAACATCATCCTCGCAAGGGTTCAGAATCTTTGACAGCTCCCGCCAATGCCGTCTTCGCCGTCTTGCTTGCGTGCGAAGGCCTCATCTCACGGAGAAGCGATTCCACGTCGGCGCCGGCCGTGGCCATGGTGTAAGACACCTCGGTCTCCACCGGGAAACGGTCGCCCCACCACAAAACTTCCGAATGCCCCAGCAGGTTCCACAAAGTCTCGGCCATGGTTGCCACCATGACCGGACTTGCTGAGGCCAACACCGCCAGAAATTCGTTTTCTCCCCAACGTCCCAGAAAGTTTTCCGCATCCAGGCTGTGCCGCAGCGTCTGCGCCGCCGTCCGCAGAAAGGGCACCGCCGACTGCGGCCCGTGTTCGGAGCGAAACTCCTCCAAACCCAGCACGCGGATTCGCAGCAACCCAAAACCGAGATGCGATTGCTCCATGCTGGCTATGCATTCGTTCAGCAGCGCTCGGGTCAGACGGTACGAAGGAACTCCCGTGCTCGCATCCAGACACCCATACATCGGCTCTCCCGACCCCTCGTGGTACACATGCGCCTCTTCGAACAGAACCGTCGCCCCTCCCACCGTGTCGCCGTATTCCAGTATCGGCAACGTTCGAATCGTCACCGCGACCCGGTGCCCATTCTTGTGCAGGTAGTAAGCTGTCCAGTGCTGCGGCTGCCGCTGGCTCAGCGTCAGCGTCACCGGACAATGCCCTCCGCTCAGGCTGTTGCCCCTTCGGTTGCACGCTCGCACGATATCTTCGAAGACATGGCCCACCACTTCGTGCGACAAGTGCCCAGTGAGACGCTCGGCGCCCCGGTTCCAAAAACGAATCAGCCCATCCTGGTCGACGATGTAAATTCCCACCGGCAGGTCCTCCACCAGGTGCCGGAACAGCTTCGGGTTTTCAAGCAGGTGAGAAGACATGACTCGCCGCGCTGCTCCAGAGAGGCTCGGAAATACAGAATATTCCCGTGGAGGCGGCATCCGATGCGCTTTCAACGCGACAGACTGCACCTCTACGGGAGATCAGTGCCCCTATAGGGACGGCTGGGCATCGGAATTCGACTTTTTCCGCCGCCTTCCAGTTTCATCGGCGGACAACGCAAAAGACTTCATGGACAAAACAACTTCTCTACAGGCGCCGGTTTGAGCAGCGATGGCTATGGGCGAGATTCGGAATTGTGTGCGGGGCAATTCCGGGAACTCGGGCTCAGAACTCCAGCCGCGCCTGGAACGCGATCATGCGGGGACTGCTATCGCCGCCTAAACCGACGCCCAGCAAGCCGGTCGGCGGAGAAGTGGTGTAAGTGAGCGCTCCAAAGCCAGCCTGCGTGGAGGGATTTCCTGGAATGCCGGCCTGCAACACGCTGGGGAGACCAAAATTCGGATGGTTGAAGACATTAAAAAACTGACCTTCAAATCTCAGTTTCACATGCTCGCTCAAGGGGAACCATTTGGTCAGGTAGAAATCGCTCCAGAGAAAATCCGGGCCGCGCAGAGCGTTACGGCCGAGGTTTCCAAATTGGCAGTTCTGCGGACTATCGCCGCCATAGCACTGACCGGTAGTCGGATCGACCGTCGATACGAAGGCGTCCGGATTGAGCCACTGCTCCGTTCCCGCCTGCGTTACACCAGGAATCGGATGATGTTCATACAGCGGAACGCCAGGAACCACGCTGGCGAATTGCGGCCCGCTGCCCTGCACGATGCCGTTTCCATTGGCTGAATAGGGAGTGCTCAGCACTGAGAAGGGAACCCCGCTGTGCCAAAACATCGTTCCGGAGACCTGCCAACCGTTGAGCGCATAGCCCAGAGAATGATTCCGCACCTTAACCGGCAGTTGATAAACGTACTGCGCGTTCAAATTGTGCCGGATGTCGTAATCGCACGGACCATAATCGCGGGCCAGGTCTTCCGGCAGAGGCGAAAGAATCCCTCCCGCTGAGAACGGAAGGAAGCCGCCGTTCGAGACCGTATCCATGCAGCGGCTCCAGGTGTAATTGATCTGACCCTGCAAGCCATGCCCCAGCCGCTTCGCTGCCGTCAGCTGAAGGCCGTTGTAATGACTGTTCGCGCCGGTGGAGAGCTGCGTCACCGCGCCGAATCGCGCATCGGTTGGCTGCAGGTAGTGGAACGGCGAAAAACAGCCTGGACACACCGTTTGGTAGCCGTTTACCTGCGTTAAATAGGGCTGGTTCACGGCGCGCGTGCCGACGTATTGTGCTTGCACGTGCGCCGTCATTCCAAATTGATGTTCTACTCCCAGGCTCCACTCCATGAAGTAGGGCGCATGGAGCTTGCCATCGGGCACTGCCGTTAGGGCAACCGGCGGAAGGGAAGACTGGCCAACGGGAAACCCCGCAGTGAAAGTCCCATTCGCCGCAACGAGTGCGCCCACGGAGCTGTTGGTCACTGCTGGCGCGATGCCTGAGCAGCCCACTACCGGGTCGCACCCCGCCGATCCGGGTCTCCCCACGCTGCCCAGCAGTCCTCCCTGGAATGTCTTGTCGTACGGAGGATTCGTGCCGATCAGGTCCGCCACCGTTCCTGGCAGAATGTCGCTGAAGATCCCGAAGCCGGCGCGAAGCACCGATTTCGGCTCGAATTGCCACGCAATCGCCATTCTCGGTTGCAGAATGGCGAACGGTGTCGAGGAGAACAGATGGCCGAGATGGGTTTGGATGGCCTCGTCCAGCGGTTGACTGGCATCATGCGAGATCGAGCTGAAAGATCCGCGAAGACGGGCGACTTGATCATGCGGATTCAGCGGATTGGAGTTGTAAGTGTCGCGCACGCCGAACGTCCAGGTCAGTGCCCGAGTTACCTTCCATGTGTCTTGTGCGTAAACATCGAGATTAAGAAAGTTGAAGGGCTCATTCGCATTTGAAGGGAACGTCTGCGTCGCGGTATTGGCTACTCCATAGATAAACTGCTGCAAGTTCGCGTAGGTCACGGTGGGAACCGTGCCTTCCCCGAAGTCGTAGTCGTTCAGGCGGAAGATACGCGTATTCGTTCCAAACCGCAGCTCGTGAGCCCCACGGCTCCAGGCGAGGTTGTCGTTGATAAAGAAGCGAGAGGCGCGCCGGCCTTGGATCCAGGTATTGTCCAGCCCACCTATCGGTGTGAACGAATTCGCCCCGCTGCCCTGTAAGACGATCGGAAACGCCGATAGAGTCTTCTGCAGGTTGCGCGGTCCAAATAAGCTCTCATACCAGGAGAACGCCGGATTGAAGTAGTTCACCAGGTTTTGCGAGAAAACATGTGTGTGTCCCGCCGCAAACGAATAGAGAGGCTGTGGAGAGACCGCGTCAAACAATGAGTTGATTGGATCGGTGTAGGCGGCTTGTAGACCTGTGTCCGCCTGAAGACGAAACCAAGCTGTATCCTTTTCGTTGATGTTGTAGTCGATGCGCACCGTCTGCACCTGCTCGTGGTCGTCGCTGGTGTGCGAGACGCTTTGCTGGTTCGCGCAGCCGTTTCCATCCGGCGCATTGCCCGCAGAAAGATTGCCCGAAGCTGCACTGCCGTCCGAATTGAACGGGCACCAGAGCACCTGTACGGGCGTACCACTGGCGTTTCCATAAAGCGAGAATATCTGTTTATAGAATTGAATTTCCTGGGGCGCGGCGGGGTAGCAATTTTTATTAGGCCCGCCTGACCCGCAGTCCGTCGTCTGACCTGCACTGAGTTGCCCCAGGACAAAGTTTTGAAACAACGCACTGGGACTGGGAGCGATGGCCGGTGTAACGATGGGTAGCGCGATCCGAACCCATTCGCTGTCGAAAAAGAAAAACACTTTGTCGGACACGATCGGGCCGCCCACGCTGCCACCGAAATGATTCACCGTCGCTCGGGGCTTGTACCGTCCCGGCACCGCATTGGTAAAGTAGTCCGCCGCATTCAGCCGCGAGCCGTTCCACAGCTCATAAAGATTCCCGTGAAACTGATTCGTGCCCGACTTGGTGACGTAGTTGACCTGCGATGCTCCGTACCGCCCTTGATCCACGGAATATGAAAGCGTGTTGACCGTCACTTCCGCAATCGAATTCAGCCCCAGAACAAGGTTGGTTGAAAGTCCGCTGTTGAGATTGGTGAGCGGATCGTTCGTTTCCAGTCCGTCAACGATGTAGCCATTGGAGAGAGCTGGCAATCCGTTGAATTCCACGTTGCCATAGCCGTTGGTACCGCCGACGAAATCGTTGCCGCTGCCCGCCGTGTTGATCAGCGCTCCCGCGGCAAACTGCAAAGGGTAGGTAAGGTCGCCGCCCGGATTCGGCAGATTTTCCAATGCCGGAGCATTCAAAGTGCTGGATGTGTTTGCGCTCTCCAGGTTAATGAGTGGGGCCTGGCTGCTGACCTCGACTATTTCATTCGATCGAGGCACCTTGAGCGTGAAATCCACAGTTTGCTTCCGGCCGAGTCCCGCAACGACATTGTCGTTTTGCCCCGGATCGAAGCCGGTCGCCTCGACCCTGACGGAATAGATACCCGGTTTTAACTGCGGAAAGTTGAACCGGCCAGCATCGTCGGTGCGGGCAGTGCGCCGCAGACCTGTCTCGTGACTTATAACCGTCACCGTGGCGCCGGGCAAAACTGCTTTGCTCGCATCCATTACTTCGCCAATGATGGCGCTGGTGGTCTCCCCTTGCGCCCGTGCCTTCGCCGGGAGCAGGCAAGCCACGGTTAGCACAAGCAAAGCGAAGTAAACTGCCCGCGCCATGAATTCTCCACTCACCTGTCTGAAGCGGCCACGTTTCCCCGATGGGATTCATTAACCGGCGATCATTCCACTTAGTTAACCATGGTTAATAAAAATAGGCAAGGCCAGAGAGTGTGGAGGGGACAAGCTTTAAAGGTAATCCGAACTTGCTCACGCCGCCGGACGCGCCCGCGACCCCAACGCGAGAGCCAGCTCCTGCGCATCGAAAATCGGCGGTTGGCAAGCAAACCCCGAGCACAGCACGGCAAACGATCTCCCATGGCCCACCACCGGAAGATTCGGGATCGTCTCCGCCAAAGCCGGTGGCAGATTTTGTGCGACAGCCTTGTCCGCATCCAGACACAAAACCGCCGTGCTCAATGAAAGCGGTCCCACCGCGGCTCGATACAGTTCCGCCGCCGCCGCGTCCTTCCCAACGACCACGACCTGGGTATGCGGCTGGATGAATCGGACCACCGCCAGCGCATATGTCGCTGCAAAAATTCCATGTTGTCCCGCGACCCCGGCGTAAATCTCCAGTGTCCGCTCCGCCTTGTCGCGATAGGAAACTTCATTCGAGTATCCATGCAACCGCAGCAGCGCGATCGCCGCCGCCGAATTTCCCGCCGGAGTCGGCGAATCCTGAAACGGTTTCCGCCGCGTTCCCAGGATTCCAAGCGCAGTCTCCTCGGCTTCGGCCCGCCGTGCGTCGAAAAATCCGCCATTCTCGGCATCGAAAAACCCTGCCACCATTGCATCCGCAATCGCCCGCGCAAAACGGTAGTAGCTCAAATCCGCCGTAGCCTCGTAGGCGTCAAGGCAAGCAATGACCGAGAAAGCATAGTCATCCAGCACCCCAGGAATTTCCCGAGACGCTGCATGAGTCTCCGAGTAAGCAATCACATGCTTCAATGTAGAGCGGGCGCCCTCGCCCGCTGCCGTTGAAGCTGTTTTGGACTTTGACTTGGCCGTTGCCGCAACCTCCCATCCTTCCGCCAGCAACCGATCCAGCGAGCGCAAGGCAAAGTGCCGAGCCTCCGGCAAATCCAGCACCTTGGCCGCTTCCAGATAAGCCGAAACGCACATAGCATTCCAGCCCGCGTAAACCGTCTTGTCCACATAAGGCGTAGGACGCGCCAACCGTGCCGCAACCATCTTCTTCCGAGCCGCAGCCAGCAACTCCCGCGCGCGTTCCACCGGAAGGCTCAGCCGCCGCGCAATTTCCTCCACCGAGCTCTTAACGTAAAGCACATTCTTGGCGGGATTGTGGTGCATGTCTCCCACTTCCTGGATGTCGTAATACGCCGTAGCCACCGCCGCTTCATCCTCGTTCAGCACCGCCTTTGCTTCCGCCAGAGTCCATGTGAAATAATCCCCGTCATCGTCCATCGAATAATCGGCATCCTGCGAGGCGTAGAAGCCGCCATGGGCGCGGTCGCTGAGCCATTCATCCATCCAGCGAATAATGTCGCGCGCCACTCCCGCGAAGAACTCGTCCCCGGTAGCCTGATAAGCGTGCACATAATTTTTCAGTAACTCGGAGTTGTCATAGCACATCTTCTCGAAGTGCGGCACGATCCAGCGCTCGTCAACGGAATAGCGATGGAAGCCGCCAGCGAGTTGGTCATAGACGCCGCCGCGAGCCATCTTCTCCAGCGTGTGGACGAAAATAGTGCGAAGCTCATCACTGCTTGTGTGGTGAACTTCTGCGTGGTGAAGGTCCGCGTGGTGGCGGGGCTCAGCCCCGCGAGCATACTGCTCCATCACCAGATCCAGCGCCGCCGGATGCGGAAACTTCGGCGCGTGTCCAAATCCGCCGTTGACCGCGTCAAACATCTGCCGCGCCGATTCCAGAATCGCATCAACCACCGCACCAGAAACTTTCCCTTCGCCCGCCGCAGCGGTTTCCGCCCGCGCGATCGCGCTCTCCACCATCTGCGCCTGCTCCATCACATCGCCATGCTTCTCGCGATAAGCCGCGGCAATCGAAAGCAGCACGCGCTTAAAACTTGGACGCCCGTAAGCGTCCGTGGGAGGGAAGTAAGTCCCGCCGTAAAACGGCTTGCCATCGGGAGTAAGAAACGCGGTAAGCGGCCATCCACCCTGACCCGTGAGCGCGCTTACTGCGGCCTGATAGCGGCTGTCAATATCCGGACGCTCGTCGCGATCCACCTTCACTGCGATGTAATGCTCATTCACGATGGCCGAGACTTCGGGATCGTCATACGACTCGCGATCCATTACATGACACCAGTGACACCAAACCGCGCCAATGTCCAGGAGCATCGGCTTGTTGGCCGCACGAGCTGCGGCAAAAGCTTCCTCTCCGAACTCATGCCATCGGATCGGCTGATGCATCGCCGACCGCAAATAGGAAGAAGACGCGCGCGCCAGAGCGTTGTGGGAAGAGACGTGGGAGGAGTCGTGCGACGAATCGGTCATCGGCCTAGTTTAACTTGCGGGGAGTAAAGCTAGCTCTTGTTTCTCTTTTTCTTCGCTTAAAAATAAATTTCTGGTGGGTGCTTGGGGAGAGGCGCCTTTTGGGAGGTTTTTCCTGGTCTTATGTTTTACTGGGGGTCACCCCCCTCCCCTAGCCGGTATATTGGAATCAGGACTTTAGGGAGAATTTCCTTTCAAAATCTTGAAAGGAAGCGGGTTAGAGGCAAAATCTTGAGTGCTTGGGACTTAGCTTCGTTTGCACTCAGGATTTTGGCTTTGGGGTCGCCGCTGTTTCACCTCGTGACGCTGGACCCCCGTTTCATCCCGAGTGAAAAGTCAAGCTTGACAAAACCGAGGCCAGGAGAGGGGGCCTTTTCTTGCGTCTCGGCTTTTTAGGGTATGACGAGGGCGGGCACACCTCTACCCTGCTAACAGGTCATGTGACATTTTCGCGCCGGTGGGAGTGGGAGTCTGTGATGGTGATCACGGCTTGGTTGTGATGATTAGATTCGACGACCCCGCTGTGCTAGTGAATGGGTAAACGTCGCTCCACCCGTTGGAGGTCGCGCTGAAGTGCGGCGCTGGCCGACCGCCAATCAAAGGCGACGGGCTTGTCGGAGAGCGGGATCCACTGGTAGTCCAAATAGGCCCTGAAGAACTCGGATCGGTCGAGCCTGTCCCTGAGCGTTATCGCGTCACGAATCCCACGGCGTACCGCGGAATCCACGATCGGAGTGTCAACGATCATGGCATCCACATAAGCAAACATGCTACTGAGTTTGTTGACGGTGTAAGCGCCCACAGTGGTGATCCTAACGCTGATCACGGGAAGGGTCTCATTGAATTTCGGATTCGCCTCCAACAGCTTCTTTCCTAAACATCGGTCCACTGCGTGCCGAATCTGGGCGGGCTGGAATCCGAGTGCCTGCCCAAACTCGAAGACGCGGTCAATCTCTACATATCCTTCATTCCCCGTCGAGGTGCCGGAAGAGCGCTCGACGAATGCAACCAAGTTTGGTACCAGGAAGTGCTCGCGTCCGTCGGGCGTCGAGATGTCGAATAGATTTGCTATGCGCGATGCTGTCGGATCGTAGTGCTCATAATCGCGGAAAATGATCGCCCTCAAAAATTCGTGAACGGGAATCCGATAGGAGCCGCTCTCTCGGTAGGCATCCGCAATTTTCTGTGCGTCGACGTGTCCGGACCCCACAAAATCGCTAACGAATTCCAGCGCTTGTCGGGTGTTTCCCCCGCTAAGGTTATCGATGAATTCGACCAGGATTTCGCTCGCTTCGAAAGACTCGACTAGAACATGGAGGTACTCGGATAGAAGGGTTGAATTCACGGTCAGGTTTTCGGGAAGGACGTTTAGTCTCCCAGTGGAGCTCAGTTCCTCCAACGCGAAGTTCAGCCTCTTGGTTAAGACCAAGTCAACTCGCGGTGGAGAGACCGTAAAAACGCGGGGATGGTATGCGCTTAACGAACCCTTGACGCTCGAGTGGGCAAACGTGTCGGGTCTTAGCGACAGGAAGACGGTAGCTGGCCAGGTGCCCGCTAGACTGTGCCCGATAAGGAACACCTGTTCCTGAAACTCTGTTGGGCGCTGATCAACGTTGTCGAGGAACAGGACGATTGGTGTTTTGCGTGCCTTTGAGATGTGGTCAAGCGACGCTTTCAAGTGCCCGGCCCTGTTTCCCTTCTTGGAGTTAAGCTCTTCGATCTGCTGCCGCAAATAAGCTGTGGGGTCGATTGCCTTCAGCGGCGCAAATATCCCTTTCTCGAAACGCTGCAGGTCGGAAAAATAGGTGCCGCGGACGAAACCATCCTCGTCGATATCTGTGCCGTAGTCTTCGAGGAGCTGTGCAGCGCACCGCTTAACGACAAAATCCTGGAGGTCCTTCGCAAGGGCCGGTTCCTTGCCGAAGTCGATGTACAGGACAAGCGTCTTCCCAAGCAATTCTGAGGCATCGACCTTTATGAGATGCCGAATGAATATTGTCTTCCCCACTCCCACATCCCCGAGAAGAATGACCGGCCGTTGCTTCATGGCTGCCGCGACTAGATCGCTCGCGAGTTCCTTGCTAACTCCGGCCTTGTCCTCGGCAGCCTGTAGGTTGGGTACGGTCATCTCCTGCTGCAGCAAGCTGGAGTAACGCGTTTGCAATATCTGCTTGCTGATAAGCGCGAATTGTGAGAGCGCGCCGCTGCTGCAGTAGCATTGCTCGAGGAAATCCTTCTCAACTTCGCGGGCCCGAGCTATGTCTTCGATTACGAGCTCGCCAAGTATTTGCAGCTCTGTCTGAAACGGGTTCCTGCCTTTGAAGCCTGGGTAGGTAGGGATCCTCTGCGAAAGTTTTTGCGGAGGCGGTTGGACGGGCGTTCCTCTAAGACGGGTATAAACGTTTCGAGCGGTAAGCCCGGGCTTCGATAGATGTTGCCACAATTCGCGAAAGTCGTCCCGCATCTCCTCCAGGGAGCTGAACACCAGTCCCACGCCATCGAGCGGGGGGATACCGTCCTGGCGGCTCGCCAAAAATGCGATGAGTTGGTGGCCGTTGCCAACGACGCCGACTCCGATACCTCGCTCTTGGCAGTAGGCCAATGCCTGCCTTAACGCTTCTTCGATTGGCTTAGATGATTCTGTTATGACGCCCAGCTTGCAGACTCGCCTGCTAAAACCGCTCGGTAGCTGGAAATAAACACCCTCTCTCTTGGCCTCGATGACGGCAAGTCGTTCTGGTCGACCGAGAATGTAATCCGCGTAGGTGCCTTTGAAAGATTCCTCGACTGCGCAGTCTTCTTTGTCCCAGCCAAGGCAGTCGAATACGAGCGTATCGATCAGGTGCAGCCTGGTCGCGGCCTCGTTTCGTCTGAGGCCGTAGTCGTTCGAATTGGCCCAGCTCGTTAGTTCCCTGATCTTCTGCTGGGAAGCCTCATAATCTCCTGCCATGCACATTGAAGCTACTACAAAAGCGCCACCGGCTCCAAGGGCGTTGGGCGGACGATGGGTGTTCGCCCCTACGCGGTGGTGTGCACTCGAAACCTCTGACTCCGTCACCACGATCCGCGCACCTCGGCGCGACCGAGGCTTCTTGCGAATCACTATTTCGACGTCGCGATCCAGCGCATTGAGGAAATGCATGAGCCGCTCGACGGAAAACCCCTCCAGCCGGTAGTTCATCAAGGCGGAAATCTTCGGCTGATTGACGTCGAGGGCGCACGCCGCTGCGGCACCCCGCGGTGGTGAACGTCAGCGAAAGTCAAAACCCCCACCCTTGCGCACAGAACGCGCAAGGATGGGGCACCCTCTTTTTCTTCTCTCCCAACGGTTAAGGCCGCTCGTTTCGCCGCATGTTTGTGATGATAGATTCATCGCTGTTTGCGTGCTGAGTATCTAACTGCACGGGGAGAACTCCCTGACGCGTCCCCGGTGAGCGCGAAAGTGTAGGGGTCCTTCGACTCCGCGGGAACTTCACTTCGTGAAGTTCCTGCTCCGCTCAGGATGACAACGTTAAATGATGCGTCCACCCCTACGTGGCTCGCGGGTTATTTATAATCAGTTGCTTCCAGTCTTTTACAGAAACTTTTCACTGGGCAAGAATAAGGACACTCATTGTCACTCGACGAAAATATTTATGCACTCCGGCGCGAGAAGCTGAAGAAGATTGAGGCTCTTGGGCATCCGGCTTATCCGCGGAAGTTTAATTACAGCCACACCGTGCCGCAGATTCTGGCTGAGTATAGCGGGCAGACGGCGGAGGAATTGGAATCTCCGCGGGTGACGGTGCGGCTTGCCGGACGCATCATGGCGATCCGGCTGATGGGCAAGGCTGGGTTCGCGCACTTGCAGCAGGACGGCCAGCGGCTGCAGATCTATGTCAAGAAAGACGCGATCGGCGATGCGGGATACGAACTGTGGAAGCTGCTTGACCTGGGCGATCACATTGGAGTACGCGGATATCTGTTTCGCACGCGCACGGGCGAACTCAGCATTCATGCCGAGGAACTGACTTTCCTGTCGAAAGATCTGCTGCCGTTGCCCATTGGTAAGGAAGTCGAGTCTGGCGGCGAAACCAAGAAATGGTATGAGCTTAGTGACGTTGAGTCGCGTTACCGGCAAAGGTATGTCGATCTGATCGTGAATGCCGAAGTGCGCGAAGTGTTTTTGAAGCGCAGCAAGCTGGTGCAATCGCTGCGGCGCTATTTCGATGCGCAGGGATTTATTGAAGTCGAGACGCCGATGATGCATCCGATTGCGGGCGGGGCGGTGGCTCGTCCGTTTAAGACGCATCACAACACGCTGGATATGGATCTGTTTCTGCGCATCGCTCCGGAACTTTATTTGAAGCGGCTGACCGTCGGCGGATTCGATCGCGTGTATGAGATCAATCGCAACTTCCGCAATGAGGGTCTGGGATGGAGATGGAATCCCGAGTTCACCATGCTCGAAGCGTATCAGGCCTACACCGATTATCTTGGCATTCTCGACACTACGCAGGGGGCGATTGAACAGGCAGTGAAAGATGTTACTGGCGGGATGAAGACGAAGTGGGGCGAGCACGAGATTGACTGGTCGCACGGCAACTGGCGGCGGATGACGATGCGTGAGGCTATCTCTAAGTTCTGGCCGGAGAAGGCTGGCGCGGCGCCTTCGCGAAATGATTTTGCTTCGCGCGAGTCGGTGGAATCGCTGGTCGAGCGGGTGCGCGCGGCTGGGATTAACTTGAAGTACGACGCAGCCGCGCCGGTGGGGAAGACCATCGCTGCAATCTTTGAGGCGATTGCCGAAGAACATCTGATGCAGCCTACGATCATCTATGAGTTCCCAACCGCCGTTTCGCCGCTTTCGAAGCAAAAGCCGGACGAGCCTGACTGGACGGAGCGCTTTGAAATGTTTGCGGGGCAGATGGAAATCTCGAACGGCTTCAGCGAACTGAACGATCCTGAGGATCAGCGGCGGCGTTTTGAAGCGCAGTTAAAAGAGCGAGAGCGCGGCGACGAAGAAGCGCACCAGATGGACGAAAATTATATAAACGCGCTGTCGTATGGGATGCCTCCGGCGGGCGGAGTGGGCGTGGGAGTGGATCGACTGGCGATGCTCTTCACCAACTCGCGCACGATTCGGGACGTGATTCTGTTTCCGTTGCTGCGTCCGGAAAAAGGTTCGAGTGTGGAGGCGGCAGACGCTGGGACAAATGCCGAGAAGACGTAGCCGGCCCCGCACCTAAACAATCACTTGAAGTCGTATTGCGCGGCGCGCATGCTGGCGCTAGTTCGAGTAAGGTCGCGGGCGGCGCTGCCGTAATGTCGGTTTGGGCATTGGGTCGGCAGCGCTTTGCTCTTCCAATCTAGTTGGCAACGCTTGCGGATTTCTTTGCCGCCGTTTTAGCGCCGCCGTTTCCAGGCCCGAAGTTTTTGCTCAGGTAATTCAGAATGGCCGTGCGATCCGCATCGGGGATCACGGCGCCCAGTCCTTGCATTTTTTTGAGTTCGGCGGTCCATTGCTGGCGGGTCAAGTGTTGCTCGGTAATGCGGCTGACGTTGTGACAGTTAGTGCAAGTGGACTTGATTTTGGCTTGCATCGGTCCGGGGGGAAGCGGTTTGCCCGGCGCGCTGGGCGCTTGCGCGCCCGCCAGAATGACGGATGCGCACGTGAAGACTACCGCAAGAATTCGTTGGAACAAGCAGGATACCCACTTACTCACGGCTGCTGGAGCCGATTAGAGTCGCCCGCACGGGCGCTGATGAATCTTAGCAGCAGTTGCTGTTTTCTCGATTCAGAACTGATGTTTTCTCGGTCAAACCGCCGCTATTTTTTTGTTTTGGTCTGGGACGCGGAGCCGGCCGCGGTTCTGGGCGCCATGTAGGCAGGCTGGTCGGGCCCGAAGTTCGCGCTGAAATAGTCAATGAGAGCGTCGCGATCTTTGGGATCGACTTCAGCTCCCCACTTGATCATCTTGTCGACTTCTTTGGTCCATGCAGCTTTGCTCAGGCGCTGCTGCACGATGATGCGGGATTCGTGGCAGGCGGAACATGCCTCGGCGGCTTTTTCCTGCATGGCGCCGGCGGGCAACGGGCTGCTGGAGGCGGAAGAAGATTGTCCGGCAAGAGTGGCGCTCAGGCTGAGGAGGGCCAGCGTCAGAATCGCCGCGCTCCATTTCGCATGACGCACGAAATTAGGCTTGGACACGAAATTAGGCTTGGACACGAAATTAGGCTTGGACACGAAATTAGGCTTGGACACGAAATTAGGCTTGGACACGAAATTAGGCTTGGACACGAAATTAGGCTTGGACATGGACCTTCACCTGATCGTAGGCATTGTAGAGATAGCCGCTGGGATTCCACGCGGGCGCTTCGGGCTGCACTCTTCCCTGGCTATCGGTGGCGCGCGAGAGGATCGTGTAATCGCCGCTTTTGGCGGGCTTCCAGTTGTAACTCCAAAGACGCCACGCATACTTGGACTGGTCCTTGCCTAGAATCGCTTCGTTCCAAGTGGCGCCGGCGTCGGTTGAGATTTCTACTTTAGCGATGTCCGCTTCACCGGCCCAGGCAACTCCTTGAACGACGTGCGCGGCGGGTTTGAGTTTGGTCCCATCGGATGGCGCGGCAATTAGCGACTTGACGGTTAGTCCGGTAAGGGAATGCGTGTCTTCCGGTTTGACCGTGTCGCCTGGTTTTATGGGGTTGTTGGGCCATCGATAGCCGGGATTCATGAAATTTCCTTCGGCCGGTTTGTCGAGGACGGTGATTTCCGTCAGCCATTTGCAGGAAGCCGCGCCTACCCAGCCGGGAGTTACGGCGCGCGCCGGAAATCCGTGATGCGCAGTGAGCGGAGCGCCGTTCATTTTTGTAGCTACCAGCGTGTCGGCGTCCATGGCTTTGTCGATCGGAATGCTGCGAATGAAGGGTGGAACCTTGCCGGGAACCTGATCGAGTCCGCGGAACTGGACGTGCTTGGCGGTATCTTTTACGCCAGCCTTTTCGAGGAGAGTCTTCAGGCTGGGCCCGGAGAATTTGGCATTGCCAACGGCTCCCTTGCCCCACTGGATTCCGGGGACCTTCGGATTCTGCAGCGAGCGTCCGTTGCCGGCGCACTCCATCGTATTGACCACGGAGTGGAGGGAAAACTTCTCCAGATCGGCGAACGTGAACGTCAGCGGCTGCGCGACTTCTCCGGTGATAGAGAGCTTCCACGTCTTGGCGTCGATCTCGACCGGCTCGAACATGTGGTTACGGACGAAAAAATGATTGACCGGCGTGATCCAGCCAGTCATGAACTCAACCGGAGTTTCGAGGTCGAGGAAGCGGGCAGAGCGAACGATCATTCCGTCTTTGCCAGGGATGGCGATGACAGCATGTTCGGAGGCAGAATTGGCGGCCGGCGAATCTGCGGAGCTCCAGGACAGAAGCGGATGGGCAGCACCCGCGGCCAGCGCGGCGGCGGACGCAGTCTTCAGAAAGTTGCGGCGTGTTGTCACGAATAACCCCCAGGCATGGAAAGACTACTATATTTGTAGGGATTCAGGCAAGCATTGCGTTGACAAGGTTTCGGATACACGCGTGTCACTGGCGTTGGTCGAGCATGTGAACGGTTTCGAGGACGGTGTCGCCGACGATTTGCAGGCTGTTGGGACTTAGCTTGTCCATAGTGTCTTGCGGGGTGTGATGGAAGACGTCGTTGTAGCCGTAGGGCACAGCAATAATATCGGCGCACGGAACGCCGCGTTTCACGAAGGGAATGTGATCGTCTTCTTCGCCGCCTTGAAGGCCATAGAAATGCGACTGGTAGCCAGCGCGCTCGGCCGCGGCGTAGATCAGGTCGAGCAGCCACGGAGTGGAGTTGGTATCGCGAAGAATGGCAAGATCGGTGGGAGCGATCATGTCCATCACCATTAACGCTTTGATTTTTTTCAGGGTGCCGTCTTTCTCCCATTTTTCGGCGAGATGGCGCGTGCCATAAAGGCTGTCGGTGTCGGACCATGACTTCACCGCTTCCTCGCCGTCGGTCCAGACCAGCCAGACGCTGTAGCCATCGCGTTTTTTGCCGGGGCCATCCCCTGGTTTCGCGCCGCCTAACTGATTGGCAAATTCGAGCAGGATGGCGGTGGAAGAGCCGCCGTCGTTGGCGCCGACGTATCCGGTACCGCGCAGCCAATAATTGGTGTCGTAGTGGCCCATGATGACGATGATGCCGTCTTTTGTGCCGGGAAATTTCGCGATGAGGTTGCGGACGGGAAACTTTCCTTCAACGGTGTCGGCGGTGAAAGCATCGTCCTCGACCTGATCGCCTTTCAAGTGGTCGTCTTTAAGATGATCGAGAATGTAGCGCTCGAGCTTCTTGTGGTTGTCGTTGCCCATGTAGCGTTCGCCAAAGGCGGTGACCTCGCGCGTGTACTGGAAGGCGCGTTTGGCGTCGATGTGCGGGAGCGGGGCGGAGTCGGACGCCGGGGCTGCAGACGGAACGGCTTCGGGGGCTGGCGCTACAGGCGACTCGGATTTTGTGGCTGCGCTCGCGGTGTCGGATGAATTTCCTTTGGTGCAAGCTACGGCGCTGGCCAGGGCTACGGCCAAACAGATCTTTAACCACAGGGTACACAGAGGGGCACAGGGGAAGGCTTGGCGGATTCCAATATTAATCGAGGGTCTTCTCATTTCTTCTCTTCCGTGTCCTCTGTGGTTAAGATTTTTTCTCCGCGCGTTTGTTGCGCTGGTTGGGATGCACGAGCCAGGCAATGCCGGTGCTGAGCATATACAAGGCCACCATGGGCGCGGCGAAGATGCACATGTTCAGGATATCGGGAGTAGGCGAGACGATGGCGGCGACGACGAAGATACCGAGGATTGCGTATCGGATGTTGTGCCACATCCAGCCCGCGCTGACGATGCCCATCAACGCCAGGAAAAATATCACGATCGGCATTTCGAAAATCACGCCCAGGCCGACGATGATGGTGAGAAACAGGGAACTGTACTCGCCGAGCGTAATCATCGGCTGGAAGTCTTTGCCATAGCCGATGAGGAAAACGAGCGCCTGCGGAAGGACAATTTTATAGCCGAAATATCCGCCGGCCAGGAACAGAGCGATCGTCGAGGCCATGAAAGGGAAGACATAGCGCTTCTCGTTACGGTAAAGGCCGGGAGAAATGAAGCACCAGAGCTGATAGAGAACGAACGGCGACGCAACGAACAAGCCCGCGATCATTCCGACTTTCAGATAGAGATTGAAAGGCTCGACAGGATTGACATACACGAGCTTTGCCGTCAGGCCGTTGCGCTGGAGCGCGTCCATGATGGGGCGCTGCATGACGGCGTAGATATGCCCGGCATATCCCCAGCAGGCAAAGAAGCCGACAGCGATGGAAATGACGGAATAGACGATGCGCTTGCGCAACTCCTCGAGATGATCGAGGAAGCCCATGGTGGGCATCAGCTCTTTGTCTTTATCTTTGTTGGGCGCGGATTCGGTAAGGTTTGAGGACGCGGCGGCTTCAGGCATCGGGCGCTGCCTTCGGGGTTGGAGCGGAGGCGGGAACAGAGGCCGGAAAAACGACAGGTTCGGCGGCGGCTTTAAGCGCAACCGATTCAGCGGCTGCAGCCTTCACCGCGGCGGCTTCCGCGGCCGCATCCTCCCCGGCTTGGAGCTTCTCTGGAGATGGCGGATTGAAGATGCGGTTGGCCAGCGATCCCAGCGGAGCCTGAGGCGGGGACAAGAACCGCTGTCCCGGCTTGCCACTAGTGTTGGTTTTACTGGCATCGAGAGAATCGATTTCCGACTCGATCTGCGAGCGAAATTCGTAAGATGCGCGCCGGAACTCGTTCAGGAAGCGCGCGACCTGACGGCCGATCTCCGGCATTTTCTTCGGGCCGAAGAGGATCAGCGCCAGGAGAAACAGGAAGATCATCTCGCCGGAGAAGCCGAAATTCATACGCCTATCATAATGCGGGATGGGTGGTATGGGCCACTCGCGCGCGGAATGGTAGGGATGCGGCTAGAAGTGCGAACCAGATGACAAAAGACCTGCCTTCGCTACGTCGGGCAAAACAGCAGGTCCTTCGCTTCACTCACGATGACAACTTTACTGGGCTGCTAATGTCCTCCGAAAGTGTAGCCGATGGAGAGGCCGTAGCGGGTGGCGTACGAGGAACTGAACAACTGGTTGTTGGTGACGAGGTAGACTTTGGCCTCGGGACGGATAAAGAAGCCGCCCTTCGGATAGATCTTAAGGCCTCCACCGAAATCTCCCATGAAGTGCTTGTCACTCTGGTAGTTAGTGTAGCCATTGTTGCAATCCTGGCAGTAGATGCGGGTATCCACCGCGCCGATGCCGGCTGAGAGCTCCAGGTAGGTGTGGCTGGCGAGTTTCGGCGAGTAAACTCCGTCGAAGTCCAAAAAGAGTGGGCGGTATGGGGTCGGAGGAAAGCTCGGGTAAATGCTCTGGGTTGCCCTCCAATAAATTTCTCCTCCGATGCCGAAATTGTGCCAGAAAAGCACATCGCCGCTAAAGCCGGGATAGGTGCCACCGCTGAGCGACGGGCCATTGGAGTTGGCCGACGGAGCTGTCACGGTGCTGACACCAAAAGCAAAATCGACCTTCTGCGCCAGCGCGAGATTCGACAACGCGGCCAGGGTAGCGCAGGAAAACGTTAAGAGCATGGCAATGCGTAATATCCGTTTCAATCGAAACCTCCGATGCAGTATTGGGTTCACTCGCTTGGATGCAGGATGAAAGCGCAACGCTGCCGGACGGGGCGTAATTTACAAGAATTTACGGTGCCCAAAGACCAAAGACCAAAGACTTTAGGACGACAAAAACCTCTCGACGCGGCTCAGCGTGCCGACCCTTTGCGTTCCAACGTATGTACGCCACCGCACGTATCAGGTGCGGATGGAAAGAAAAGTGGCAGTTGTCCTTCGAGAAGTTGCCGTGAGATGTTTAGTACCCCAGCAGGATGCGCAGATCGCGGAGATTATTTCCGGTCGGTCCGGTAACGACGGCGTCGCCGGATGCGTCGAAAAGTGGATAGGCATTGAAGCTGGCGAGCGCCTGCCGCACCGCTTCGCCGCCAATGCGGTCAACAGTGCTGCCATCGACGATGGCGCCCGCGGCCGGACTGTTGCCATCGATCCCATCGGTGCCGGCGCTCAGTACCGTAATGTCCTGCCCGGCGATGAGTTCGGCGCAGGCGAGCGCGAACTGCTGGTTGCGTCCGCCGGTGCCACCGTTGCGGACGGTCACGGTCACTTCGCCTCCTGAGATCAGGCAGACGCGCGGGGCTTTGTTTCGCAGTTCACGCAGACGATTGAGCAGGTAGGCGGCGGCCTTGTCATAAGGCCAGTCGTCACAGGAGTTATCGACTTCGACGGCAAAATCGGCGAGTTTCGCCGCAGCCGCAGCTTCCTCGATAGCTACTTTATTGGAGAGCACGGTCCACCAGCGAGCGCGGACGAAAGCGGGGTCGTCGGACTTGGGCGTCTCATCGAGAGCGCGCCGGCGGAAAAGATCGGCAACCGATTCGGGGAACTGCTCCACCAGGTTGTACTTGGCAGCGATGCGCTCGCAGTCATGAATGGAAGTGGAATCGGGCATGGTGGGGCCGGAGGCAAGGGCGTCCGGAGTAGCGTCGGGCACGTCGGAGACAAGAATGGAAACCTGCTGCGCCGGATAAGCGGCTTGGGCGAGGCGTCCACCCTTGACGGCGGAAAGATGTTTGCGGATGGCGTTGATCTCGGCGATAGGCGCGCCGGAATGCACGAGCGCGCGGTAAGTGGCGACGAGATCGGCGAGGGAAATTGCATCGCCTTTAATCGTCGCGACTGGTTTTTCTACGATGGAAGAGCCGCCGCCGGAGATCATAAAGATGACGAGCGCAGTGGAGTCGAGAGAGTTCAGCGATTTGAGAATCGCAGCGGCGGCGCGGATCGAGTCGGCGGTGGGAGTCGGATGTCCGCCGCAAAAATAGCGGAAGCCTCGGATTTGACTCTGGGGCTCGACCGACGAAGCGACGATGCCTGCTTCGAAACTGCTGCTGCCGAGTTGCGCTTCGAGAGCGGCGGCCATGGTGTGTGCGGCCTTTCCGATGGACACGACAAAAATGCGCTGGTACGAGTCTAGGTCGTGGAGATCGTCGCCGACACGCAGGACACGGCGCTCGCAGTGGATGTTGCGGGCGAAGGCGCTTTCGATGGAAGCATTGGCCAGCGCCGCGGTGAATACCGAGCTCGCCACATCGCGCATGCGGGCAAACTGCTGTTTGCGATCCGGAGCGATCTCCGACATGTGGAAAGATTATAGAGAATGGCAATATAATGCAGCGCCATGCCAGCAAAGACCCAAACCACCGCCAAGAAGCAGGGGTTCGAAGCGGCCTTTCGGGGCCTGCGCAGGATTCTGCGGCCCTATGACAAGAAGCTGCGAGTGATCAAAGACGGTCCCAGCGGTTATATGAGCGAGTCGAAGTCGATTCGGTATCTCGGCAAGCCAGTAATGTTCGCCGCCATCACCAGCAAGAGCTATGTGTCGTTTCATCTTTTTCCCGTGTATGTGTTTCCGGATTTGGTGAAGAAGATCTCGCCCGACCTGAAGAAGCGCATGCAGGGCAAAACCTGCTGGAATTTCAAGGAGCCGGAGGAACCCCTGTTCGACGAATTGGGAGAACTGGTGGAGGCGAGCTTCCGCCGATTTGCCGAGTTAGGGGAGCGCAACTTGAGCCGCGAGGACGCGCAGGCGTTGTGGGGCAAAGCGCAAGGTAGAAAGGACAAGAAGAATTAAAGTAATTATAATTTGCACTTTAGCTTAGTAACTATGTGTTAAAATCACGAATCATAAAAGTCCCAATTACAAATGCATCGTCTCTTTCATCCACATCTCAATCGCCTCGCGCATTTCGCGCAAGCGGCCTTCGAAGAAGTGATCTCCCGCCTCGATGCGGACCAACTTCTTCGGATCGGCGAAAGTGTCGACGAGCGCTTCGAGTTTGCCCGTAGGACCGAACAAATCGCGCGCTCCGCTGACGAATAGTTTCGGCTTGGCGCACGTGCGCAGGAATTCAAAGTCGTAAATGCGGCCTTCCACCGGCACAGCCGGCAATCCGAGAGCGATAAGCGCGCGCACGCGATCGTCATCATAAGCGGCGCGCAATCCAACCGCGGCGCCGAAAGAAAAGCCCGTAAAGACGATAGGCAGCGTGTACTCGCGTTCCAGCCAGTCGAGCGCGGTGCGCACGTCGTCCACTTCGCCCATGCCGCTCGCGTGCTCGCCCTCGCTCAACCCCGTGCCGCGGAAGTTGAAGCGGAGCACCGGAAATCCGAAGCTGTTGAGCGCTTTCATGGCGTGGAAGACGACTTTGTTATGGAGCGTCCCACCGTAGAGCGGATGCGGATGGCAGAGCACGGCGGCGTGCGTTGCATCCGGCGATCCGGCGTTGAGAAGAGCTTCCAGGCGCCCGACGGGGCCGGCGAGAAACAGCGAGCGGATGCTGGAGGTCTCAGGAAGCACCAAATCAGAGTACAACAGTTGAAGTGCGGCGACGGGCGTCTCGCCCGTCCAGTACGCCGGTTCGCTGGGCGAGGACGGCCGGCGCTCCACTCGTTATCTGGTACGCTTTTCCTGCATGGACCTGTTCGCCCTTACCCGCCGGCTGATCGACATCGAATCCATTACTCCGAATGAAAGTGCGGTGGGCGATTTTCTTTGCGAAGAACTGCGTCGGCGCGGCTTCGACTCCCAAAAAATGCCGGTCGAAGCATCGCGCGCGAACCTGCTGGCCACGTGGCCCGGACATGCTCGTCCAGAGATTGTTTTTTCCACTCACATGGATACCGTGCCCCCGTTCATCCAATCGTCTGAAGACGAGGGTCGTATCTACGGCCGCGGAGCCTGCGACGCGAAAGGAATTATTGCCGCCCAGATTCTGGCGGCGGAAAAGCTGCGCGCGGAAGATATTTTCGTAGGTTTGCTGTTTCTGGTGGGCGAAGAACGCGACTCGATCGGCGCGAAAGCGGCCAACCAGCACCCGATTGGCGCGCGCTTCATGATTAACGGTGAGCCCACCGAGAATAAGTTAGCGCTCGCTAGCAAGGGAGCGCTGCACGTGGAACTGATGGCTCGCGGAAAGATGGCCCACTCGGCGTATCCGGAGCTGGGCGAGTCGGCGATCGACAAACTGGTCGAAGCTCTGCACCGGTTGCACGCCATGAAGCTTCCCGAGGATGCCGAGGTTGGTCCATGCACAAAGAATGTCGGCTCCATTCAGGGCGGGCGCGCGCCGAACGTGATATCCGATTTTGCCAAGGCCGATCTTTTCTATCGTCTGGTGGGCCCGGCCGACACGCTGCGCCGCGAAATTACGGAGGCGGTCGGCGAGCTTGCGGAGGTTCGCTTCACCCGCGAGACTCCGTTTCAGCGGCTGCGAACGCTGGACGGTTTGCCCACCATGGTCGCGGCCTTCACCACCGATATTCCGTCGCTGCCCAACTGGGGCGAGCCGCTGCTGCTGGGACCGGGCTCGATTCATGTGGCACACACCGAGGGCGAGTTTGTGGAGAAAGCGCAACTGCGGCAGGCGGTGGAGATTTATTGTTCGATGGCGAAAAAGCTTGGCAACTAGAACGTGTTTCATAAATCGGTTCGCTCAAGCGGCGGTTTCAGCGCCCGCCTGGGCGCAGCCGAAGGGCGCCGCTCAGAGCCGCGGAAAAAAGAAATCGGATCAAAACGACGATATGGGTTCAAAATACTTCCGGAGGAAACGAGTATGAAATTCCATCGTCTCGAATTTGCCGTCAGTATCATCACCCTGGCCATTCTGACGGCAGGTTGTAGCTCCACCGAGAGCAAGCCGAAGGAGAGCACGCCCGAAGCATCGGCCGCCGCGCAAACGCAGACGAAAGAACCCGTGCTGTACACCGGTCAGGAGGCGTTGAATCGAATGATGGGTCTGGCGTTGAGATGGTCGACGGATGCCCAGCCGGCCAGGTTGGAATCCGTTCTAACCCCCGAAACCAGCGGCCAGGAAGGGAAATCGACCGTCTGGCGAGGGTACTTTGTCTCGCCGAGTCGCCGCTCCACCAAGACCATCGTCTGCTCGGGAAGCCGCCGCCCGGATGCGCCGCCCTACGGAGTTTCGGCCGAGGGGAATGAAGGTTCTTACAATTCCGAGGCTGCGAATCTAGCATTCTTACCCCTGCTGGTAAAAACCGACACGGACAAGGCCTTCGCGATGACGCTGCAACACGGCGGCGATGCCATCCTCAAGAAGAACGCGCAGCAACCGGTCATCTATGTGTTGCTTAAAGATCGAAAGCAAAACGTGCCCGTCTGGTATGTCATTTACGGCACGAGCGAGAAAGACAGGAAGGGCATCGGTGTGATTAACGCGACCACCGGCATCTTCGTAAGCGCCGGCAAATAAGGTTTGGAGCGCCGCGGTGTTAATCCGCACATCCGCAATCAAGAACCGAACCTCTCGGCAGCGCGGACCTTCGCCTTGGCGGCTTCTTCTTCTCGATTTTTCGGAGGCGCGGCCGTGTCGAGCGCGCGCAGAAGGCGGCCCGAGACATCGGCGATCTCATCGATTGCCGCGAGGAACGCGGCTTCATTGGCCTTCGACGGTCTGTTGAAACCGGTGATTTTCCTCACAAACTGCAGCGAAGCCGCTCGGACTTCGTCATCGGTGACCGGCGGATCGAAGTTGAACAGGGTTTTAATATTCCGGCACATGCTGCTGCACCTCCCGGCAGAACCTCCAGCAAACCTTAAAGATATTTTCTCATAAGAAAGAAGCATTTCTGTAGAGACTGGGCTTGCCCCTCTTATCACTGCAAAGAAGTTCTTGATTGTTATTTATGTACCATGATATATTTGTACCATGCTGAACGAGCAACAACTTGTAGTCGAGCGCGTCCAAACCGGCATTCGCATGGAGAAGCGCCTGCTCAAGGTGCTCAAGGCATTGGCCGAATATCACGACATGTCCCTGGGCGACCTGCTCGAAGGCATCGTACTGCATGCTTTCGACGGCAAGACTCCGTTCAGCGCGGCCTCGCTCAAACGCATCCAGGACCTGAAAAAGTTCTACGCCCTCGATCTCAATTCCAGCGCCAGCCATCGTCTCACCGAAATCAGGCACGGGGCCGCCAAAAAAAAGACCGCGCCGGGGAAACGGAAATGAATGGCGACAAAGATAAAGAGCTGATCGAACAATTCGAACGTGGCGCGACTGCGCCCGAGAGTTTTCATCATGCCGACCACGTGCGGCTGGCGTTTGAGTACCTGCGTCGCTATCCCGCGCTCGAGGCGCTGGGAAAATTCTCCGCCGCATTGCAGCGATTTGCCGCCGCGCAAGGCAAAGCGCAGCGTTACCACGAGACCATCACATGGGCCTATTTGCTTCTGATCCGGGAGCGCATGGCCCGCGCCGGCGGTGCCCAGACCTGGGGCGAATTCGCGAAGCGCAATGCAGACCTATTGTTGTGGAAAGGCGGAGTGCTAAGCACCCTCTACCGCCAGGAAACCCTGGACTCCGACTTGGCCCGCCAAACGTTTGTTCTCCCCGATCGAGTCCTTCCGGATAGGGACCTATAGTGTTTCGAAAGTGTTTCGAAAAGAACCAGTGTTTGCATTTTCCCAAGACCTAAGGCCTGCGACCTGCCTCCTGCCCTGGGATCCGCCTCCTTGAAGCCAGCGACTTTCGGCGTTAGTATTCGGTTTCGACTCTATCGCAACGTTTGAGGGGCCTCATGCCGCAAAATTATGTTCCCATCTTCCTTTTCCTCGCCGTCGTCGGGATTCTGATCCCGCTCACGCTTGCGGTTGCCCGAATCATCCGCACGCAGAGTCCCAACCGCGTGAAGCTGATGCCTTACGAGTGTGGCATCGATCCCTATGACAGCGCTCGCGGACGCTACACCGTTCGCTTTTACATCATCGCCATCATGTTTGTGATCTTCGACGTGGAAACAATTTTTCTGTTTCCCTGGGCGGTGAAGTTCAAGTCACTCGGTGTCTTTGGGCTAATCGAGATGCTGGTTTTTCTCGGCATCCTGATCGCGGGATATATCTGGATCTGGAAGAAGGGCGCGCTCGAATGGGTATAACTTATTCCGGATCCAGCCGGCCGAATCTGCCCTCCGCCGATTCCGATGAGGTGTTTACTGCGAGCCGCTGGACGAAGGGGAACCTGTGGTTCCCGACACGCATCGTGGTGAATCCCTTGCGGGTGGGCCGCGTGAAGCGGCGTCTGTTCGGCAGCAGCGAGGAAAGCATTTCGATTTCTCAGGTCGCTTCGGTGAAGATTTCGACGGGCATCTTTTGGTCGGACATTCTGATTGAGTCGACGGGAGGCACGGATCCGATTGCCAGCCACGGCCATCGCAAAGCCGATGCGGTGCGCATCCGCGACCTGGTTGAGGGCTTTCAGGCGGCGCGACGCTAGCGTGAGTGTTTTTGCTGCGCTGGTTGGTCTTACGGTGAGGCACTCGGAGAACATCAGTAATGGGCAACGTGACCTCGCTGCAGGGGCCAATTGAGAAGATAGACGGGAAACTTACGCTATTGATCCCTCTTGAAGCTGGCGGCGATCAATTCATCGAATGTTCTAAGGGCATCTCGGAAATACAGGGAGAATACCTGAAAATCACGATCCCCGAATGGTTGTCCGGCATGCTGAGAATCGAAGAGGGCAGCTTGGTGTCCGTTGATAACGAAAACGGGAAATTTAACATCCACCCAATCAACCCCGGGCTTGTGCAATGAGGTAGTGGGGCATTGTGATGCCGGTCACATACGGTGGCCGGACCAGATGTTAAAAGTGAAGGTTTCCAAATACTAGCGCGGTTGTTGCAAACGAGATTTTGCGACGATATTTCGTAAGCTAGACACTGCATGGCTGAGGACGTCAAAACGCCTGCTCCACCACCGCCGCCGGAAGGCGAGAAGAAGCCGACGGCGGAAAAGGCAATTCCTCCCGCGCAGGGTGCCGCGGTTCCCAGCGCAGCGGAGAAGCCCCCCGCACCTGCCGCTCCGAAAGCGCCGACGGCGGAAAAGCCCGGCGCTCCTGCCGCGAAGCCTGCCGCGCCCGCCAAGCCCGCCGGTCCCGTCCCAATGCCGTGGACCTCGCCGATGGTGGAAAAATATACGAGCCAGTACGGCTCCGGCCTTGAAGCGCAGACCTATCTCGGACAGAACTACTTTTCGGTTGACTGCTCCTTGATCCCCGACATTCTGCGCCTGCTGCGCGACGATGACCAGTTCGACTACTGCGTCGATATCACCGCGGTGCATTATCCGAAACGCGAAAAGCAATTCGATGTGCTATGGATCCTCTATTCATTCCCGCGCAACGAACGGATACGCGTGAAAACGCAGATCGCCGACGGCGCTTCAATTCCATCCAGTGTCTCCATCTGGGCGACCGCGAACTGGCTGGAGCGCGAAGTTTACGACATGTTCGGCATTACGTTCGACGGACATCCTGACCTGAAGCGCATTCTGCTCCCCGACGGCTGGAAGGGCCATCCGCTGCGCAAGGATTACGGCATCCTGCAGCAGGATCAGGAGTGGGTGCAGATCAATCTCGGAATCGAGAGCGGACAATGACCGAGAACGATGTCTCAAGCCGCGGTCTTTCTGGGCTCGATCAATCTAGGCTCGATCGATCCCGGCTCGATCAATCTAGGTTCGATCAATCCAATCTCGATCTCGAAACTCCCGAGAAGCCGTATCTCGATTCGAACGAGCTCATCATCAACATGGGGCCGCAGCACCCGGCCACCCACGGCGTGCTGCGCGTCATCCTGAAACTCGACGGCGAAAAAGTCCTGGGCACCGAGTGCGTCATCGGATACCTCCATCGCGGCGTGGAGAAAATTGCCGAGAACCGCACCTATGCGATGTTCAATCCGTATGTCGATCGCATGGATTACGTCGCCGCCGTGTCGAATGGGCTGGGCTACTGCGAAGCGGTCGAAAAACTGTTGAATGTCGAAGCGCCGGCGCGCGCGAAATATATTCGCGTGATCCTGACGGAACTGAACCGCATTGCCAGCCATCAGCTCTGGCTGGGCACGCACGCGCTCGATATTGGAGCGATGACGCCGCTGTTTTACACCTTCCGCGACCGCGAAGAGATCCTGAAGATTTTTGAGCGTTACTGCGGAGCGCGCCTGACCACGCATGCCTTTCGCATCGGCGGCTGCCAGTATGAGACCTACGCGGGGTTTGAAAAAGAAGTAAAGAATTTCCTTACATTTTTCGCGCCCAAAATCGACGAGTATGAAGCGCTGCTCACCACCAACCGCATCTGGCTGGAGCGAACGAAAAACGTCGGCGTGATTTCCGCCGCGGATGCGATTGCGCTCGGCGTAACCGGTCCCGTGCTGCGCGCCAGCGGTGTGAAATGGGATCTGCGCAAAGCTCAACCCTACGCGGCCTACGCTGATTTCGACTTTGAAATTCCGATTGGCGAAAACGGCGATACGTACGACCGGTATTTGGTCCGTATGGTCGAAATGCGCCAGTCGATGCGCATCATCGAGCAGGCCGTCAATGGCATCCCCGAAGGCCCGATCATGGGCAAAGTGCCCAAGGTGATCAAACCGCCAGTGGGCGAAATCTATCATTCGATCGAAGCGCCGAAGGGCGAGCTCGGATACTTCATCGTCAGCGACGGTTCGACCCAGCCCTACCGCATCCGCGTGCGTCCGCCATCGTTCGTCAACTTACAGGCGCTCGACATCATGGTCCGCGGCTTGCTGGTCGCGGACGTGGTCGCGGTCATCGGCACCCTCGACATTGTGCTGGGCGAGGTGGACCGCTGATGCCCAATTTCATCATGTCGTATCTGGGCAGCACCGTAACCCCGGGAGAAGCAGGGAACCAGTTCTGGGCGCTGATGTATGTGCTCATCATTTTTGCGGGAGTGTCGGTGGCCGTGATGGCCATGAACTGGCTCGAACGCAAAGCGCTCGCGCACTTCCAGATTCGTCTTGGCCCCATGCGCGTGGGCCCGCACGGATTGCTGCAACCCATCGCCGATGCGCTCAAATTGATGCTCAAAGAAGACATCATCCCCGCCGAAGCCGATCAGTTCGTTTTCTGGGTCGCGCCGCTGATCGGCCTGCTGGCCTCGTTCACGGTTTACACCGTGATTCCATTCGGCCCATCGCAAGCGGTAAGCGACATGAATATCGGCATTTTGTTCATGCTCGGTGTCTCGTCGCTGGGAGTGCTGGGCATAGTAGTTGCCGGATGGGCCTCGAACTCGCACTATCCGCTGATCGGCGCGCTGCGCTCGAGCGCGCAAATGGTGTCCTATGAAGTCGCCATGGGGCTGGCCGTGGTTTCGGCGATCCTGATGACCAGTCTTAACGACAAAGGCACCGGCACGCTGAGCATGATTGGAATCGTCCAATCGCAGCAGCAGCAGGGGATCTGGTTCATTTTCAAATTTTTTCCGCTGGGCTTCATCGCATTCGGAATTTTCGCCATCGCCATGATTGCCGAGACCAACCGCGCGCCCTTTGACATGGCCGAAGCGGAATCGGAATTGACCGCCGGATATCACACTGAGTACAGCGGTCTGCGTTGGTCGCTGTTTATGCTCGCTGAATATGCGGCGATGATCGCCGTCTCTTCGATCGCGGTGACGCTGTGGCTCGGGGGATGGATGCGTCCCTTTCCGAACCTGCTGCACGCGCCGGCCTGGGACTTTATCTTCTCGCTCTTCCCGGGCCTCACGTTTCTTGGACTGGCGGCGATTGCTTTGATTGGCACGGCGCGCATGCCCTCCCATTCGTTTTTCAAAGTTCAGCGCATCGGGCTTGGCGGGTTCGCGGTTTTGCTCGGCTTCATCGCCCTGGTGCTGCTGGCGATCGCGGCCGCCGGCCGTTCGGTCGAGACGAGCCTGGCAGCAAGGTTCAATGAAGGCATCGGCTACGTATATTGGTTTGTACTGAAAGTCGCCGTCTTCATGTATCTGTTCATCTGGTATCGCGCGACCTGGCCGCGCTACCGCTTCGATCAGTTGATGAGGATCGGATGGAAAGTGATGTTGCCGATTTCGCTGGGCGTGCTGGTGGTGACGGCCATTGTGGGGGTGCTGGTGAAATGAACCCGGCGGTTACCTCGGCGATCAACTCGGGCATGGCTCCAGTCGCCACGCCGTGGTTCTTTTACGTGCTGGCGGGACTGGCCATCGCCAGCGGCGTGGCGGTCGTCACGCGCCGGAACGCCGTGCATGCCGCGCTGGCGTTGATCGTAACGCTGCTTTCGGTGGGTGGCCTCTACTTAATGTTGTATGCCCCGTTCGTGTTTGCCGTGCAGCTATTCGTATACGCGGGCGGAATCATGTTGCTGTTTTTGTTCGTGATCATGCTGGTGAACGTCGAACGCTCGTCCAAAGAACGGCGTTTCAATCGCATGTGGGCAGTAGGATTGGCAGTGGCCTGTGCATTGATGGCATTGTTCATCTCTGCGTTCGTAAAGGGCAGGACACTGTTTCCGGATCGGATGATCCCGCTTCCGGAGTCCTCAAACACGCAGCAGATCGCCGGGTTGCTCTACGGCGAGGCCGGCCGGATGGGTCAATACACGTTCGCTTTCGAGATCGCCTCGCTGCTTTTGCTGGTAGCGATTCTGGGAGCGGTAATTATGACGAAGAAGAAGATCTAGAAATCGGATCATCGGGTGATCGGGCCATCGGGTGATCGCACAGCGCCAAGGGGAGGCAGAGTGCCAGGAAAATCGAGAACGCCTTTGAGAATTAAGGAAGATGCGCACGTCAAGATTGGGGACGTTTGGACAAAAATCACCATTTGGATTCGGAGTGATCGTCTAAAACAGCAGTTGGAGGAAAGAGAAACAAGAAAGCCCAATAGAAAACCGACTAGCGGCAGGAGCGGAAGGTAGGGGTATGGTTCCCATCACCACATTTCACTATCTCGTCGCAGCCGCCGCACTGTTTGTTCTGGGCGTCATCGGAGTGCTTACACGCCGCAACGTGGTGATTGTGCTGATGTCGATCGAGTTGATTCTGAATGCGGTGAATCTGAATCTGGTGGCATTCTCCCGCATGTGGGGAAACCTGCACGGCCAGGTGTTCTCCATCTTTGTGACCGTGGATGCCGCCGCCGAAGCCGCGGTAGGTCTGGGCATTTTGATCGCCTTCTTCCGCAATAAAGAGACGATCAATGTGGATGAGATTGATTTGTTGAAGTGGTGAAAGGCAGCTCTCAGCCATCAGCTATCAGTCTTCAGTTAGAACCTTAACGCTGCGAACTGAGAGCCGTTACTGAAAGCTGAGAGCCGAAGAGCCGAGAGCTAATGTTTCTTAACCACATCTATCTGATCCCCCTCTTCCCGGCCTTCGGGGCCGCGATGATGTTTTTTTTCGGGCGCCGGCTGCAGAAGGCCACGATCAACGCGGTCTGCGTCGGCGTGGTCGTGCTCGCGTTTCTGTTCGCGTGCTTCACGGTGGTCCAGTACACGAACTTCGCGCACGGCACCGGACGTCCGTTCGAGAAGATTGTCTATACGTGGCTGGGCACCGGCGACGGCCATCTGACCTTCGCAAAGAAAGACGGGACGCCCGCCGCGTTCAACGTCGATGCCGGATTTCTGCTCGATCCGCTGAATTGTATCTGGCTTCTTTTCGTGACCGGCGTGGGCATGCTGATCCACATTTACTCCACCGGTTACATGGCGCACGAGGGCGGTTACTACCGCTTTTTCGGATACATGAACCTGTTCATGTTTTCGATGCTCACGCTCATCCTGGCGAATAACTACATTCTTTTGTTTGTAGGGTGGGAAGGCGTTGGCTTGTGTTCGTATCTGCTGATCGGTTTTTACTTTCATCGCCACTCGGCTTCGACCGCAGCTAATAAGGCATTCATCGTGAACCGCATCGGCGACGCCGGATTTATTCTGGGCGCGCTCACGCTGGTCTGGTATCTGGGATCGTTTCGTTTTATCGACATCAATGCCGCGGCGCGCAGCGGACACTTTGCCATAGGCGATCCCGTGCTCACAGCCGCCGCGTTGCTGCTGTTCATTGGAGCTTGCGGCAAGTCCGCGCAGGTCCCTCTCTATGTCTGGCTGCCCGACGCGATGGAAGGCCCAACGCCGGTTTCCGCGCTGATCCACGCCGCGACCATGGTGACGGCGGGCGTGTACATGGTGGCGCGATCGAATGCCGTGTTTGTGCTGGCGCCGTCTGCGATGAAAACTGTGGCCATAGTGGGAGCGATAACTGCGGTGTTCGCGGCGTCGATTGGCCTGGTGCAGAACGACATCAAGCGCGTGCTCGCCTACTCCACCGTCTCGCAACTGGGATATATGTTTTTGGCCCTAGGCGTAGGGGCCTTTGCGGCGGGCGTCTTCCATGTGTTCACCCACGCGTTCTTCAAAGCGCTGCTCTTCCTCGGTTCGGGCTCGGTGATTCATGCTATGAGCGGCGAGCAGGACATGCGCAACATGGGCGATCTGCGAAAGCGCATCCCGACCACCTATAGGACGATGTTGATCGCCACGTTGGCAATCGCCGGCATTTTCCCGTTCGCTGGTTTTTTCTCCAAAGACGAAATCCTATGGCAGACGTGGTCTTCGGAAGGCGGCGCCTATCGCATCCTGTGGTTTGTCGGGTATGGCACTGCGCTGATGACCGCTTTCTATATGTTCCGGCTGATGTATCTGACGTTCTATAGCCCATCGCGAATGAGCCACGAGGTCGAACATCATGTGCACGAGTCGCCGAAGTCGATGACCGTGCCGCTCGTCATCCTCGCGATCTGCTCGCTTGGCGCGGGATGGTTGAGTTGGCCGCATAGCCTGGGTGGATCGGCACGCTTCGAAAAGTTTCTGGAGCCGGTATTCGCCCGCGAAGCGATTGTCTTGGAAGAAGAAGGGAAGTCGGCGCAGTTAGCGGCTGGCGAGAAAGAAGCTGAGCACACGGATAAAACCGAGTATGCCTTGATGTTCTTATCGCTCGCGGCGGCCGCCGTAGGTTGGGGAATGGCGCGCCGATCCTATATGAACGCCCGCAAAGATTATTCCGAACCCATCGCGGTGAAAGCTCCGCCACTCTATAACGTGCTCTACAACAAATGGTTTGTTGACGAGGGCTACGACTACATTTTCACGGGACGCCGCAAGTTGGGCAAGGTTCGTCTGGGCGCAATGGGCGCGGGCGAAGCGTCCTCCTGGTTCGACGCCAAAATCATCGACGGGGCGGTCAACGACGCCGGCTGGATAACACGCGCCATAGCCACGCTTTCGAGCTGGTGGGACAAGTGGATCATCGACGGGGTCGGCGTCAACGGTCCGGCCATTCTAGCCCGGATGCTGTCGTATCCGGCGCGCCTCTTCGAATGGGGATTGGTGCAGTGGTACGCGCTGGTCATGGTCGCGGGACTTCTCGGATTTGGTGTGTATTACGTGTGGAAATGAAGTAATTAGCACTTAGTAGTTAGCAATTAATGTGCTACGCACCGCATAAGTTGTCGGACTAAACGCTAAGTGCTAATTGCTAAGTGCAGGATTGCGGAACTGTTCTTATGCAGAATCACATATTATCGATCATCCTCTTTACGCCGCTGGTGGGCGCCCTCGTTCTCCTGTTCGTTCCCAAGGAGAATAAAGATGCAATCCGCTGGGTTGCGAATATCTTCGCCCTCGCGGGCTTCCTGATCTCGCTGCCGCTGGTGCCGATGTTCTGGGCGCTGCGCTTCGATGCCACGCATCAATTCAAGTTCCTCGAAGGCTCGGCGAACAACTGGATTCCCTCAATCGGCGCAGGTTACAACCTCGGCATTGATGGCATTTCGTTCCTGCTGATCATGCTCACCACGCTGCTCGGCTGGATCTCAATTCTGTCTTCGTGGACCGCCATCGAGAATCGCGTAAAAGAATATTACGTCTGGTTCCTGTTGCTGCAGACGGGCATGCTCGGCGTTTTCATGGCGCTTGATTTTTTCCTCTTCTTCGTTTTCTGGGAAGCCATGCTGGTGCCGATGTATTTGCTGATTGGCATCTGGGGCGGCCCGCGCAAACTGTACGCCGCCATAAAGTTTTTCTTATATACGCTGCTTGGCTCCGTACTGATGCTGCTGGGCATCCTGTTCCTGTATTTCCATCACCACACGGTTACCGGCGTCTTCACCTTCAGTATTCCGGAGCTGTACAAGACGGCGCCGATGATTCCGTTCAGCACCGCCATCTGGTTGTTCGTCGCTTTCTTTATTGGATTTGCGATCAAGGTCCCGATGTTCCCCTTCCATACCTGGCTGCCGGACGCGCACGTGGAAGCCCCCACCGCAGGCTCCGTGATTCTGGCGGGAGTCTTGCTGAAGATGGGGACGTATGGATTCGTGCGCTTCTCGCTACCGTTCTTTCCCTCGGTAGTGTCACATCCCAAGGTGCAGGGCTGGGTGATTGGGCTTTCCCTCATCGGAATTATCTATGGCGCGCTGGTGTCGCTGATGCAGAAGGACATGAAAAAGCTGGTCGCATATTCGTCGGTGAGCCATCTGGGCTTCTGCACGCTGGGAATTTTCGCGCTCAATTCGGCGGGCTTGAGCGGTTCGGTTCTGCAGCAGATCAATCACGGCATCTCGACCGGAGCGTTGTTCTTGATCGTCGGCATTTTGTACGAGCGGCGGCATACCCGCGAAATCGCCGAGTATGGCGGCATTTCGAACGTGATGCCCGTGTATGCGACGATCACGATGATCATGTTCCTTTCGTCGATGGGATTGCCCCTGCTGAATGGGTTTGTCGGCGAGTTCACGATTTTGCAGGGAGCCTTTACCGCGAACTGGAAGTGGGCGGCATGGGCTGCCCCGGGCGTGGTTCTGGCGGCAGCTTACTTGCTCTGGCTCTATCAGCGTGTCTTTTTTGGAACCGTGACCAATCCCAAGAATGAAAAGCTGCAGGATCTTACTCCGCGTGAAGTCCTTACGTTTGTGCCGCTGATCATCATGGCGCTATGGATCGGACTTTATCCCAAGCCGTTTTTCCAGATTCTGGAACAGCCGGTCAATCAGATCGTGCAGACGATTCATAACAACTCCAACCCGAACGCGCCGGCAAACGCGCAGATTGTTCCCGCGCCGGCGACTCAGGCGGTGGTTGCGGCTGACTTGAACATTGCTGCGCCTAATGCTGCGCCTGATGTCGCTAAGTCGACCGCAGTTAGTGCGAAAGCTATCGTTCCGAAAGCGAGTAACTAAGTGCGAAGCCTTTCCCCACTCGACTACCGATTGATATTGCCGATGGTGGAACTGACCATCTTTGCAATCGGCATTCTGCTGATCGACTTGATGCTTCCGCGGGAATGGAAATGGATCAATGCCCTGGGGGCCCTCGCCGGTGTCGTATTCTCGGCCGTATGCGTATGGCAGATTCAGTCGGTGATGCCGGCGCCGCCGAGGGGCTTGTGGGGGTTCTATAACTCGCTGTTAGTCGACCGGTTCGCTGTTTACTTCTGGTATCTCTTTCTGGCAGGGGCGGCCATTGCCATCGTGGGGTCGGTGCACTATCTCGACGTGGAAGACGAACAGCACGGTGAATACTATGCCTTGCTGCTGCTTTCCGTAGTCGGAATGATGTGCATGGCGGCAGGGGTGGACATCGTTCTGATTTTCATCGGTCTGGAACTGATGGCTATTTCTACCTACATCCTGGTTGGATTCCTGCGCCGCGACCGGCGCTCGAACGAAGCTGCTCTGAAGTACCTGCTGCTGGGCGCGTTTTCATCGGGCATCTTCGCCTATGGCCTGTCGCTCTTCTATGGCATTTCGGGCAGCACGAATTTGGCGTTCATTGAGCGCGCCGTCGCAGCGCAGAGTCCGCGCAATCCGGTAATAGTGATCGCAATGTTGACGACCATGGTCGGATTGCTGTTCAAAATCGCTGCCATCCCATTTCATCAGTGGGCCCCGGACGCTTACGAGGGCGCGCCCACGACCATCACCGGATTCATGTCGGTGGCGGTGAAAGCGGCGGCCTGGGCGCTATTGCTACGCATTTTGCTGTTTGGATTGTTCCCGCTGCGCTCGGTCTATACGCCGGTGATGGTCATCGTTTCGATCGCCACCATGACCGGCGCCAACTTCGCGGCGCTCACGCAGACAAACACCAAGCGCCTGCTCGCTTACTCGTCGATCGCGCATGTCGGTTATATGCTCCTGGCGTTTGTGGCCATTGGAACGTCGCAGCCCGGCAGCCCGGGATTTCTCGACGGCTTCAAGGGAATCCTGATCTACCTGCTCGTCTATACGTTCATGAATCTGGGTGCGTTCGCCGTGATCACCTCGCTGCGGCAGCGAAACGTGATTGGCGACGAACTCGACGATATGGCCGGGCTTTATCAGCGCGCGCCGGTCGAAGCCGCGCTCATGCTGCTGTTTCTGCTTTCCCTCGCCGGCATTCCACCCGCGGCTGGATTCATCGGCAAGTACTACATCTTCCTGAGCCTGATCGAAAGCGGACATTACGGACTGGCTTCGCTGGGCGTCGTCTACTCTCTGTTTGGACTTTATTACTACCTTAAGATTGCGAACGCCATGCTGATGCGCGCGCCGCTCGAGGCCGGACGGCTTCCTGTAAGCCTCGGAATGCGTTGCGCAGTGGGGGTAACCGCGCTGGCAACCATCGTGATCGGCGTGTTTCCGGAGCCGTTCATCCGCGGTGTCAACTGGTCGCTCGGAATTGCGCAGTCTCCACATGTGGCCGCGATGTTGAGGTAGGCAGTTATACAAGTTACAGCCACAACCTCGTGGTTTAGAATTTCTCCAAATGCCTGAAAAGCACAGTCTCGAGCCCGACACATCTTCCGAGAAGAAAGTTCCTTTGGTTTCTCTTGCCCGCTATTCGGAGATGGGGTTCATTATCCCGGCTGCAGTTTTGCTGGGCTTCTTTCTGGGCAAGCTCGCCGATTACTGGCTACACACTAAGTGGCTCTACCTGGTCGGTCTGTTGTTTGGTGCGGTCGTGGGATTCTCGCAGATGATCCGCATGGCCGTGGGTGCTTCCAAATCCACCTCCAAAGATAACCAATGAACGGACAGGAGGATTTCCCGGCGTTAACCTCGCCGCCGGACGTTCTCGACGAGCACACAACGTATGAGCGCGTTATTCCTCGCCTGCTGCGCAATATCGCGGGAGTCGGCGTGCTGCTGCTGGGGCCGGCTCTCTGGTTTTACGGCTGGGTGGCATCCATCGGGTTTGCCTTCGGAGTTGCCGTTTCCTACATCAATTTCAAATCTCTGACGCGCGGTGTTGAAGGACTTGCCGATCGCATCGTTGACCGGAACAGCCGCGAAAAAGGCGGCCGGATCGTCGTGCGGTTTCTGGTGCGCTATGGGTTGGTGGCAGCCGTTGCCTATGCTATATTCAGAAGTTCATCTCTGGCATTTCGCGGCTTTCTGGGTGGATTGTGCGTGCCCGTAGCGGCCCTGATGGCCGAAGCGGTATGGCAAGGTTACACGGCATTTCGGCGGGACTAAGTCTAACAAATGGAACAACTGGTTTTTACCAAATTTCTAAACCGTCTGTTCGGCCCGCAGGTTCTGGATTTGCTGCAGGCGCTTCACATTCATGTGAAGCATCCGAAGAGTCCGATCTCCGACAGCTTTGCGATGGAGTTGCTGGTCGTGCTGCTGCTGACGGTATTTTTTGTTGCCGTACGCTCGCGCCTCTCGGTCGAGCGTCCGGGCGCGCTGCAGCACACGATGGAAGGCATCTACGGGTTCTTTGACAACATGGCCGGTGAAGTGATCGGCCATGATTCCTCGCGCTATGTCCCTTACCTGATTGCCCTCGGCATGTTTATTCTGACTTGCAATCTGATTGGTTTGGTGCCGGGACTGGTATCGCCGACCGCGGTGCCCATCGTGCCGCTGGGCTGCGCGCTGCTGACCTGGTTCTATTATCATTTTCAGGGAGTGCGCACCAACGGGCCGATCGGCTATTTGAAACACTTCATCGGGCCGCAGGACAAGGAAATGCCTTTGGTCATGCGTTTGCTTCTGCCTTTCCTGCTTTTTCCGATCGAAATATTCAGTCATGCCGCCCGGGTCATGTCGCTGACCATCCGTCTTTTTGCCAACATGTTCGCCGGAGAAATGGTCACGCTGGTTTTCTTTTCGTTGATACCGCTGGGCGTCCCGGTGATATTCGAGGGGCTGCACATCGGTGTGTCGTTCATTCAGACGTACATTTTCGTGTTGCTGACCTGCGTCTATCTGGGAGAAGCGACCGGACAGGAACACTAAACAATCAGTACCCAGTATCCAGTTGCCAGTACCCAGTGAGTTCCTTCTGGCTACTGCTTTTCAGCGTGAGGGCGCCGGCCCTTGAGCACGGCGTCAACCACCCACTGGAAGCAATTTCATAAAGGAGAAACACAAATGCGGAGATTCGTTTTGTTGCTGTTCGTAATGTTAATTGCGTCGGTGATGGCGGTGCCGGCGTTTGCGCAAGGCACGACGGGAGCGGCCGCGTCCACCAACTGGGTGGCGCTAACCTCCGGCTTCGCCATTGCACTCGCCGCTGGATTGGCGGCACTGGGGCAGGGAAAAGTAGCAGGAGCAGCCTGCGAGGCGCTGGGACGCAATCCTGCGGCGCGTCCGGGAATCATGGTGGCGCAGATTTTGGGCCTCGCTTTTATCGAGTCCCTGGTACTGTTCACGCTGGTAATTATTTTCGTGAAGGTCGTCTAGCAGGCGGCGGAAAGAGTATCTCCCGCATCGCCGTTCTACCTCGGCGGCTAAAGCCGGTTCTGAAAACAGGCCACATATCGCAGCGGTGAACCGCTGCGCCACCCAAAATCAAGTGCCATATCGAGTCTTTTCTCAGCCTGCTAGGCCGAAAGAGTTGGTTGGCTAATGCAAAAGCCCCTGCACCGCAGGGGCTTTTTCTATGTGTTTCTTTTTGATGTGATCTGCAACCTGTTACCCGCGACCCGCTCTACATGCCGCGCTGTCCGTCCCAGCTAGCGGAGCGATTATCGGGGACACGCTGCATGGCCTCGACCAGCACGCGGCGCAGGCGATAGCGGCTGTCGAGATCCATACCCACGAACTCGAAGCCGATTTCATTGACGCGGGCGCGGCGCAGCAGAACCTCGCCACGGATCTTCTTTACGCCCAGGGAAATTTCCACGTGAGCTTCCGAGCCGACGCGCAGATTATCGCTGCGCGTGCCCATGCCGCCGCCCAGGCTCATCTCCCGCATGACGATGTTCGATTTGCCCCACGAACTCGAAAGAGTGGCGGAAAGAGGACGCTGCAGAACGATGCGTTCGTAGCGGCGCTGCCGGACCCAGGGACATCCGGGGCCGGGGTCGAGCGGAGAAATCGCAAGCTCTCCGGGTTCCAGGCCGCTCTCGGCGAGCGCCTGGCCGTAGGTGGGATCGATCTTGGTGAGCGACTGCATGGCCGCGATTCTCAATTCGCGGTGCTGGCTGTAGCCCAGGAATTTCTTGTCCGCAATCATGGCGCGAAGCATGGGGACGGCTTCCACCTCGCGCAAGCGGCCCAGTGACTCGATCGCTTTGAGTTGCACGAACGGAGGACGGCTCTGCGTTTCGCCGGTGGAGGCGAGCGCGATCAGACTGGAACTCGCGCTGCGATCCTGGCTCATGCCGATCTCATCGAGCGCCTCGGGCAGGATCAGCGAGTCGAGCAATTCCAGCAGTTCGAGCAGGGTGCGACCGCGGTCGGGCGCGGCGCCGTAAGCGATCTGGCGCACCAGCACGTCCTGATAGAAGCGATTGAACTCTCCCATACGGGAAGGCAATATATCCAGCAGGGAAGGCACGGCGAGGCGGCTCAGAAGGCCGACAGTCGAAGCAGCCTGGCGAGGCTGCCCGTTGCGCAGAATGTCGAGCAGATCGAGGATCGCGGGTTCTCCGAGCTCGTCGACGAGCTCCACAATGCGATCGCATTCCACGCGTTTCCGCGCGCGGAAGAAACGGTCGGCGAGGTGTTCAACGGAATTTCTGGGCAACTGCTGCAGTACGTCGACCAGATCTTCCTGTATCCGGTCGGCATTGATGGCTTCTTCGATCATCTCCGGCAGGCGGTTTTCGATGCCAACGCGCGAGCGCAGGTCCTGCACCAGCGCCGGCCGTTGTTTGGCTAGTCTCTCGAACGAGAGGCAGAGTTCGGAGACGGCTTTGTACTTTTTGCGGGCGCAGGCCTCCTGCCCAAAACGCGCGAAGGCGGCGCTCAGCAGGCTCTGGATTTCGGAGTCGCTTTCCTGTCCCAGTTTGTCGCCGATCATGGCCAGCGCATTGGGCATGACTTCGTCGGGCACCGTGGCATACAGGTCGGCGAGCTGGGCGAGCCCATTAGCGGTCTTGCGCCGCAGATCGGGTTCCTGAGCGTCGAGTCCGCTGCAGTAATTGGTCAGAATCTTGGCCGCGATTTCATTGTCGTCGCGCTCAAAAAGCAGTTCGACGAACTGGCGAATATTGCGCGGCGGCACGCAGGTGGCTTCGCTCGAGAGCAAAACACTTTTCTTGCCCGCTTCCGGAATCTCAGCCCAGAACATGCGGTCGAGAATGTCGGCGTGCGACTCCACCAGGACGCCGGCTTTCGATAACTTATCTTCCTGCACCCGCAGAATCTGGCGCAGCGTATCCATCTGCCGGCTCATGTGCTCCATCATCTCGTGGACGGCATTCACCTTGACTTCGCCCTTCTGATAGCGGTCGAGGGCGAATTTGATGGCCATGCTTTCCGCGGCCTTCATGAGCAGCGGAGTATTGTCGTTGCTGGTCTCGCCTTGCGAAACCTGGGCGGCGAGACTTCCGAGCAACTGCGCGAGATTCACCTTGGTGCCTTCGGAAGCCTTGCTGTACGCCACTTGGAGATCTTGCTCGCCGGCGCGAGGGTCCTGCATCGCCTGTCCAAAATGGGTGAGCAGGCGAATGGTCTGGATGACTTCCTCTTCCTGTAAAGCGACGACACCGCCAGTCCATGCACCGGCAGTCCAAGGCCCGGTGGGCAATGGTCCGGCCGCCGGCGCTTCGCCGGCGACGGTGCCAACGTTGGGAACACTGCCGATGGGCGCCCCACCCGAACCTCCCGCACCTCCGGCGCTGGCTCCCTGAGCGGCAGCAATCAATTGCAGAAGCTTCTGAGGATCGCTCAACCAATCTTTGAATTCGGGGCCCAGTGACTGCACCGCGAGCTGCGCGGCCATGGAAAATTCACCGGTGACCGGATCGGCGGCCACGAACTTGACTTCATTGATGCGGATCGACGATTTGTTGTTATCGCCCAACGTCTCTTTGATCTGCTTGGCGAAGTCCTGCGCTTTGGAGCCGCCGATGGCAAAGGCCTGCGTCAGGCGGGTAAAGTCTTCGATGGTGACCTGATTGGAAAACAGGATACTGGAGAGTCCGGCCGCGTTCAGCAGCTGCGCAAAGCTGCGCTCGGCCTGTCCGGCTTCGAGCGGTATACCGTCGAGAAGGAGTTTGTTATCGGAGACGCCGAGGAGAAAGCCAGTATCGCCGCTCTTGGGCAGCGCCTGTTGCAGTTCGTTCCAGGTGCTGGCGAACTGACCTTCGGTGCGTTTGTGAGTCATTCCATACAGCCGTGTGTACTTGATCAGAATATTGAGGCTGTGGATGAAAGAACGGGCGGACGCACCGCGGCTGGTATCGATTTGGGTAGGATTAGAGATAACAGCCTCCTCTCAGCAAAATGAGTTGATCACGCCAAGACTAAGCGGGAAAGTGATCGAATGCACGATTACGGAGGTAATTGAACGGAAGGGGCCGGCAATCGTCGAGGAATGCACTGAGGTACAGGTCCCTTCGGCAGACGGCGCGCTACACTGGGGACGGAAACTGGAGGGACGACCCGTTCACGCACGCGCTGAAGTCCTCTGCGCTGGCGCGCTCAGGCGATGGATGTTTTTGATGAAGATTGACGTACTTTTCTTTGGAATGCTCAAGGACGTGGTCGGCCGCCAGGCCGAGACCATTGTCTTGCCCGATGGGGCCCGGGTCCGCGAAGTACTCCTTTATTATGCGCGCGAAATACCGCGGTTTGAGGCGATGACGCCGTCCCTGGCGATTTCCGTGAATCGGGAATATTCAGACGTCGATCGTGCGCTGCGCGAGGGCGACGAAGTGGGGCTGCTGCCGCCGGTGAGCGGAGGGTCGCAGGGAGACGGCGAAGTTCCCGGCGAGATTCGGATTGTCCGAGAGCGGATCGATACCGAGGCTGTCGCAAAGCGGTTGAAGCGCCCTCAGGATGGCGCGGCCGTGATCTTCGACGGCGTGGTGCGCGACAACACGCGCGGCCGGCGCACTCTCTACCTGGACTATGAAGCGTATGAAGCCATGGCGCTGAAGCAGATGGAATCGCTGGCATTAGCCGCGCGTGAGCGGTTTGCGGTCAGAGGGGTGTCGATCGTCCATCGGCTGGGGCGGTTGGAAATTGGCGAGACCAGCGTGTTGATCGTGGTGGCGGCGGCGCACCGGGGCGCGGCGTTCGAGGCCTGCCGCTGGATCATTGACACGCTGAAGAAAACCGTGCCGATCTGGAAGAAAGAATACTTCGAAGATGGGGCGGTATGGGCCGATGGAGAGCCGTTTCCCGAAGAAATTCGACGGCCGGCAGGCACAGCCGGCGAGCCGCCCGCATCCAAATGATTGACTCTCAAATGATGCGAATACAAATCGTGCCACGAGCTTCGGGCTACGGGCTTCGAGCCACAACCCAATCCTCACACTGCTTGCTTGCAGCTCGTAGCTCGCAGCTCGTGGCCTGCGTGATTGCATGCGTCTTGACCGTCTGTGCCATTGCTCCGCTAACGGCAGAGGAACCCGAAACCACCATCAAGGTCGATGTAAAGTTGGTCAACGTGTTCGTGACTGTGACCGATGCGCGTGGGGCGCCGGTGGCGAATCTGCAAAAAGAAAATTTTCTGCTGAAAGAAGACGGCAAAGAGCAGAAAATCGCGATCTTCAGCCGGGAATCGGCGCTGCCGCTGTCGATTGTGCTATCAGTGGATACCAGCTTGAGCACCCGCAAAGATCTGCCGCTGGAATTGATTTCGGCTCGGAAGTTTGCGCACGCGATTGTGCGTCCCCAGGATGGCCTGGCGGTCTACAAATTCAGCGAGACGGTCAGTCAAATGGTGCCGTTCACCGCCGACCTGAAAAGAATCGACGAAGGCATCGAGCGCGAGCGCAACGGGTCGGCGACCGCTCTTTACGACGCGGTTTATCTTGGATCGCAGGCGTTAAGCCCACGGCAGGGAAGAAAAGTAATGGTGGTGATCACCGATGGCGGCGACACCATGAGCCAGGTGGATTACAAAGAGGCGCTGCGCGCGGCGCAGGAGGCGGAGGCGATTATTTTCAGCATCATTATCGTCCCCATCGAAGCGGATGCGGGAAGAGACACCGGCGGAGAGCATGCACTGGTGCAGATCTCCTCGGATACGGGCGGCAAGTACTACTATGCCACGTCGCTGGCCCAACTGGACGACGCTTTCCGCCAGATCAGCGACGAACTGCGGACGCAGTATCTGCTGGCCTATTATCCGTCGCAACGCTATTCCACTTCGAATTTCCGTCAACTGCGGGTTGATTTGATGAATCCGCCGGTGGGTGGTCCTTATTACTCGCACTATCGCGCCGGATACTACACGCGCAAGGGAACGTTTTGAACCAGGCTTCGGACTACGGGCTGCCGGCTGCGGGCGCCCGGTTTGCTCGAAGCTCGCGGCTCGAAGCTCGTAGCCCGCGGACTTGGAATTTAGCCCGCTAACAAAACCCATACATCGCCCCGGGGAACTGCGCGCATCTAGTAAACTGTTCTATTCGATTTCATCAGATACTAGGATCCTTAGACGCGGAATCGCTTCCCGGTTCTACTTGAGGTTCTGCCCCCAGGAGAGTGGCATTTTGCTCGATTGCTCCGGCTTGCAAGTTCGTCGTTCCCTGCTTATCGGCCCAGTGGTCGTCATTATTACTATGGTTGCGCTCGCGGTTGCGGTCCCGGCGCAGGAAGAGAACACCGAAAATCCCACAGTCGGTACCATTCAAGGCACGGTGGTGGATGACGTTGGCGCACCCGTGCCCGGTGCGCGGGTTTTATACAACTCGCAGACGACCGATACCCGCGGCGTCACCCGTACCGGCAAGGACGGCAAGTACGTCACCGAAGGATTGCCCGCGGGCATTTACAAGCTGCGAGTCGAAGGCCGCGACATGGTGCCGATCGAGAGCAACGTAACGGTGGTGGTCGGTGCCGCCGCGACGGCGGATTACAAGCTGGACTGGATCAATCCCGGTCCCGTGCGGCTGGAAAGCAGGTTCGGCGGCGACGCTCCCGACCGCCTTCCGATCAACGGCCGCAACTATCTGAATGCGGGACAACTCGAGCTCGGTGTGCAGACCGTGGATGGCCGGATATACGATCCGGGCAAGAGCGGCTACCAATCCCTTTCAATCGAGAGCCAGTCCGGACGAACCACTCACTTCGACATGGATGAAGTCGAGTCGATGGACGAGACTAAGGGCGCGGCCACTCTCAACCTGCCTGCGGATGCGGTGCGCGAAGTGATCGTCTCCCGGGTTTTGCCGGATCTGTTTCAGTCGCTGAACGCGACGGGAGCGGTGCGGGTTACTACGCGTTCGGGCGAGGAGGAATGGCACGGCGATCTGTTTGGAAATCTGCGTGACCGGGTGGTCGGTGTCTCCGGATTTCCCTCCGGAAACTCGGGTTACAGCCGGCAGCAATATGGATTCGGCGCGGGCGGTGCGGTGATCAACGACAGGGCGTTTCTCTACGTCGCCGGGGAACGCACCAAGCAGGATGGCGTTCTGCCGGTCGAACTCGCATTCCCCGCTTTTAACGGGACCGGCCTGCAGAGCGCTTACTTTCGAGAAAACATGTTGACGGCGCGCCTGGATTACGACTTCAGCGACAACATGAAGGGATTGGTGCGGCTCAGCTACGACAACGCAAACGGCATCGGTCCATCGAATAGCCAGTCGAATTTTCGCAATCAGATCAACGTTCCGGGAGCCGTGGCCGGGCTGGATTGGAACCATGGTCGGTATATCAACAGCGCGCGCTTCGGTTATCAGAAGATGGTGAACGCGATCAATCCCGATCTCAAGGATTCGGAAATTTTCCCGACGGCGCCTTTCCACATGCAGATCGGATCGTATGCGTTGGGGCCGAGCATCGCCGGTCCGCGGCAAACCATTCAGCGCGACCTCTACGGACGCTACGACAGCAGCACCGTTTATAAAGTGAATCACACGATACGTTTCGGCGGCGCGGTCCACCGCATCGGGCAAGGCGATTTCTATACGCCGGGAATTGCCAACTATGGGCCGTCCGTCACCAGTTCGGATGGCCTCGACGCGATCGACGCCATCAACAGCAACCCGGCTCTTTTGCCGCTCTACCCGGGCGACCCACGCGGAGCGGCGGACAATCCGCTCAACTATCCGGTGGGCACGATTACGATTTTCAATGGCCTGGGAAACTTCAGCGAGAACTCTGCATTCAACCGCCCGGCCGGCGGACACTTCGACACCCGCATCGAGGGGTACGTCGGGGACACCTTCAACGTGCTTCCAAGTCTGAACGTGAGCTTTGGCATGAATTATGTGCGCGACACCGGACGCACCAACACCGACTTACCGGCGGTGCCGTGTTCTGCGATCAATACCACGATCGTGCAGGCTCCGCCATGCACCAGCGGTTTGATTCTCAATCAATTTGACTTGCTTCCAAACAACGCTGGCTCAATAATTCCGCAGCCGACGATCGGCCAGCGTGCGAACCAGCCGGACTTTAATTTTGCTCCGCAGCTCGGTATGGCTTGGGACCCGGGACACAACGGACGAACCGTAGTGCGCGCGAGCGGCGGTTTGTTCTACGACAATTTTCTCCTGCAGAACGCATATCAGGATCGGATCAACCGTCTGTCCAATGGACAATACAACCGCAGCCTGACTCTCTGTCCGACAGGATCGGTTCTGTTTCCAAATGCGGCATCGCTGTCGCCGGGGCAGGGCGTGGTAAGTCAGATTGACGGGCTCGACATCGCCACCCAGATTTGTGGACAGCCGATAGGCGCCGAAGTTCTCAACTCAAGCGATCAGCCCGTGCTCGTGTCGAAAGCAATTCAGGATCTTCAAAGCCAGTTCCTCCAAGCGCAATCGGGAGTGACAAGCGGGCCCAACGTGTACTCGCTGGCAAACAGCGTCGCCAATTTCGGCGGCCTGCTGGCTCCTGGATTCAAGACGCCGCGACTGCTCCACTTGTCCGCTGGAGTTCAGCATCAGGTGGGAGCGCGCGGCAAGTTCTCCGCCGACTACGCACGCGAAATCGGCACCCAGTTCCCCCTCGGTATTGACACCAATCACGTCGGAGACTCTCGCTATCTCACGGACGGCGACAATCTGGATAGCACGCTCAATACCTACGCGGCAGAGTTGTCGGCAATCAATTCGACGCTGGCCGCCAATAAGGCTTCGCAGTTATGCCCGCAGGCGGCATTCGCCGGCAGCAGTTCGCAGGCCGCGGTCAACTGCTATCTAGCCGCGGTGCCCGGAGCGAGTATCACCGACTTTGCACGTCACGGATTGGATTCATCAAACGCATATTGCGGTCCATTTCCGTGCTCGGTGCTACAGACGAACAATCCTTTGCGCCAACCGCAGGCAGCGTTCGGCGGAATCAATCCGGCAGTGGGATCGAACATCATGTATTTTCCCGCCGGCCGGTCGAAGTACCAGGCTGTGCATCTTTCCTACAGCACGGCCACCGGAGACAACCCGTTGCGGCACGTGCGGCGGCTCGAGATCTCGATTTCATACACGCTTTCCAAGTATCGCAGCAACATCGCCGAGCCAAACGGCAGCGGCGGAGATTATTCGCTGTTGAGCGTGGCCGAAGACTACAACCGGCCCCATAACGGATACTTCGGGCCGGCGGGCATGGACCGCAGACACCAGCTTACCTTCTCTCCGATAGCGGATTTGCCGCACGGGCTGCGCCTTTCGATGATCGCGCACCTGGCATCGCCGCTTCCTCTGAGCGCCTACATCCCGCAACAGGACGATGGCGGAGTGGCAGGGGAAATCTTCCGCTCCGACGCCACTGGAGACGGCACGGTAGGCGACCTTTTGCCGGGCACATTGCTTGGAAACACTGGAAAATACTCCACCACTAATTTGACCAAAGCCATCGCATTTTACGACACCAATTTTGCCGGGAAGTTGACGCCCGCCAGTCAGTCGCTGGCCAATGCCGGTCTGTTCACGGCTCAACAACTGGTCTCGCTGGGCGCTTATTTGCCGCTGATTCAGGGTGGCCAGCCGGGTCAAGGTCAAGGGCAGGCTCTGCCCGGCCACTTCGCCGAGGCGACCTGGCTGAAGACCATGGATCTGCGCCTGGGCCGGCCCTTCCAGGTGAGCGAGCGGGTGAAGGTCGAGCCCAATGTCGCCATCTTCAACGTGTTCAACTGGGCCAATTTCGGCGCGGCCGGCAACCAGTTGAGCGGGGTGCTCAACGCCGCGCCCGGCACTTCGCTGAACAACGCGAGCTCAGCCGGATACTGCGGCAACTCGACTACCTTTTGCACGTCGCGCCTGGACCGGGTTCTCGCCGGCTCGGGCACTTATTCCAGCGCCGCTCCGAGGCAAGTCGAGTTCGGAGTGCGCGTCACGTTCTAGTGGTTCTCGCAGAACTGCCGAATCATGCGCTTACGCTCAGCGCATTGCCAGAGGCGCTCTCCGTCGGGCTGGTTGAAGGAATTCGCTCGGTCAAGGTGCTCTCCAGACTGGCGAAGGCCGATTGTGCTCCGGTGAGATCGCCCGACTGTAGCGCTTGACCGATGGCCTGAAAAGCCTGGGAACGGTTGGCTTGCTGGAATGCTTGCCCATTCTTGTTGGGACCGCTCTGACCCAGCAAAGTCAGGGTATTGAAGTCCTGCTGCGCCGCCTGCAGATCTCCAGCCTTCAGGTCTTTGCCGAGTTGAGCGACATCCGCCTGCCGCTGCTGCTGGTACGCTCGCAGTTGCTGGTAGATCGAAGACGCACCGCCGCTTGCGGCCGCGCTGTTCGGCTGCGTGCTGGTCAGGTTCACTACAGCGGGTGGAGTAGTTGACGCTGTTGTTGTTTTGCCGGCGGTGAGCGTGGCAAAGTCTGACTGCGCCCGCGCCAGATCGCCGGCCTGCAAGGCCTCGCCCAGGGCATTGAAGGCCTGGGTGCGGCTGGCGTTGCCAAACGGCTCGGAATTAGCCGACGGCCCGCTCTCCCCAAGCGCAGCCAGCGACGTGTAGGCTTGTTGAGCGCCGTTCAGATCCCCTGCCTTAAGAGCAGTGCTCAGTTGCTTAGTATCGGCTTGCCGGCTCTGGAAGAAACTCTGGAGCTCCTGAAAAATCGACGAACTGGAAACGGCTGCAGTTGACATAATAATTCTCCCAATGGTGAGGCGGTGGCGCTTCACAACGCTCACTGGCGCCCTGCAAGAGTTTCATCGGTTGAACGGGGAAATGACTTTAGAGGAAACTGAATGTTGCCGCCCCGTCTGAGGGTAATCTCAGAGGACGAGGATCAAAAATGGCGCTGATTTCTGTCACGCGTTTACGGGTTCGCTCCTGGGGATATTTTCCGCAGTTCGCCTGGCAATCTCTGAAGTCGGCACGGCAGGCGGAGCGCTCCGCTGGCTTTCTCGGCGGCAGACTCCTGCGCAATCCGCAAAACGCGTTCTGGACGATGACGGCCTGGCAAGATGAGACGGCGATGAACGCATTTCGCAGCGCCGGCGCGCATGGCAAGGTCATGCGCAAACTGCTCCACTGGTGTGACGAGGCCGCAGTGGTGCATTGGCACCAGGAGACTTCGGACCTGCCGTCATGGCAGGACGCACACGGCCACATGGTGAAAGAAGGGAGACCGTCGAAGGTCAACCATCCCTCGCCCGCACAGACATTGGATCAAATTCCAGCGCCCATAGCCAGCCGCGCTGAAATCACTCTGAAGCTGGCACGCTAACCTGACCTCGTCCCCATTTTCTTTTTTTCCACGCGCCCACTATAATCGCCAATTGCCCTGAATCCCGTGCATGTGTCGACGCAAGGCAAGCCCGCCCCGGAGAGTCCTGTGTTCCGGCGAGGGATGCTTCGATCGAACCGCTGGCTGGTTCGACCTTGTAGCCGGTGAATTTTGCGGTTTTTGTATTTCTTTGGAGGCGCAGTAGGAAACATGAAAAATCTAGTCCACCTCGCTCTGGCAGCTCTTTTTCTCTTAGGCAGCGCTTCCGCTCAAAATATTCCGCTGCCCGTCGATATATTCGGCGGTTACTCCTATCTCAGTTTTGATTTTCCCGCGAATCCGAGTTCGGGCACGACCTCGCAGCGCCTGGCTTTCAACGGCTACGATTTCTCCGTCGCGGTCAGCCTGTTTCACCACCTGGGGGTGGAGGGGGACATCAGCGGTCACAGCCTGAACGATTGCGAGAATACTACATTCAATTGCAGCGATTTTTCCTACATGTTCGGGCCGCGTTATAACCTCAGAGATCGCTCCAGCCGGATTACCGGCTTCGTGCACGCCCTGGTGGGCCGGGACAACGGCACTCTGGTTTTAACCAACAGCAGCTCTTCCTTGAGCGATACGTCGATCGCCTTCGCTGGCGGCGGCGCGGTTGATTATTGGCTCTTCCGGCACATCGGAATTCAGTTGGGACCCGTCGATTACATGTACACCCGCCATCTGAACGACTTCGGCGTTCCCAGCCAAAACAATTTCCGTGCCGCGGCTGGGGTGGCTTTCCGGTTTGGCGGCGAACTCCCTTCGGGCGAGCGCGCGCCCAAGTCACAGCCGCTTCCTCCCGAAGCTCCATCTTCTTCCAAATCCAGACGTGGTCCAGCCCCGGCTCCGCTCCCCACAACCCAGTCTGAGGCCGTCAGTATCCCCGGCCGCGGAATGCCCATCACCTCGCTCGGCGTCATTGTTGCGCCGCAGGAGTTTGACGGAGCGAAAGTTGTCGAGGTCGTGCCCGGAGGCGTTGCCGAGATGGCATCTTTAAAGGCCGGCGATCTGATCAAGTCCGTGGACGGCAAGGCCGTAAAGACGCCGATGGAGTTGGCCGCTGAACTCTCCGACAAATCCGGGAAGGTTCGCATCGGTATTCTGCGCGGCACCTTTGCGACCGAGACGCTAGTCCTGATTAGCCACTAAGAGCACCAAGGGTTGCTAAGGAAGGCGGCACCTGCGACCTGGCTGCCCCTACGCTCCCGCACGAGCCCGCTTGCTCGTTCCCTTGCTTGTGTGATCGCCTTCGCCTATCTTGAAGCGCTCGACCAGGCGCTGCAATTCCGTCGAGATCTGGACTAATTGCTTCGCCGCTTTCTGTGTGTCCTCGGCTCCCCGCGACGTGCTCGCCGCCGCCTCCGAGACTCCCGCAATGTTGGTCGTGATTTCCACGCTGCCTTGCGCCGCTTCGTTTACGTTGCGCGCCATCTCGTTGGTCGTCGCATTCTGCTCCTCTACCGCCGTGGCAATCGTATTGGAGATGCCGTTGATCTCATTGATCACTTCGCTGATCGTGCCAATCGCCTGCACCGCCGATTTCGTGTCCACCTGAATCGTATTGATCTTGCGGCTGATGTCCTCCGTCGCCTTGGCGGTTT
>Ga0302326_10000155_pt1 | contig 193722 bp, 152 predicted proteins | sample Palsa_T0_3_FD_202264 | JGI IMG/M metagenome (GOLD analysis project Ga0302326, IMG submission 202264) | Peat permafrost microbial communities from Stordalen Mire near Abisko, Sweden - Palsa_T0_3 | ecosystem: Environmental > Terrestrial > Soil > Palsa > Peat permafrost | place: Sweden: Abisko...
TGGCTGTGGTGCGGCAGCAGCTCGCTTAACCACTGGCCGCTTTCGCCGTGCTGCTCGAACTTAAAAATAGACGCGGCCACGGGCAGCGAACTCTGTCCGGAAGTCATGCCCGTAATCCGTTGTCCCATGCGGATGGTGCCCGGCAGCTCGGTGCCCTGGAGTTTCGCCAGTTTGGGCTTGTAATCGAACAGGTCCATCTGCGAGGGTGCGCCCGATTGATGCAAGTAGATTACCCGCTTAGCCTTGGGCGGGAAATGCGGCAAGTCCGGCAGACCAGCCGCCGAGAGCTTGGGTTCCATAAGCGAAGCCAGGGCGGCGATGCCTATGCCCGTACTGGTCCGTGAAAAGAAATGCCGGCGGGTCATCGCCAGTCCGAATTGATCGTCGAATTCCATTGCTATGTTCTATGCCCTGTTGTTCGGTAACTATTCTTCGGTAACTATTCTTTGGTAATCGTTTCGTCCACATTCAGAATCATACTGGCGACCGTAGTCCAGGCGGCCAGTTCGTCGCTCGCCAGCTTTGCGTCCGGCGCCGATTCGCCCACTGTAACCAGCTTTTGCGCCGCATCTTTGTCATGGCGGTACTGCGCGAGCTCCTGGATCTCGATGTTTTTCAGTACCCGAACCTCGGCGGCATCGGGCTGACGCGCAGTGGCCAGCCGGAAGCCGAAACGAATGCGGCTGGCGGGATCTTTACCGCCCTGCTCCAGCATGCGTTGCGCGAGCGCGCGGGCGGCCTCGACGTAAGTCGGATCGTTGAGCAGCACCAGCGCCTGCAAGGGCGTGTTGGTCAAAGTGCGGCGGGCCGTGCATTTCTCGCGGTCGGGGGCGTCGAAAGTTGTGAGCGCCGCCGGCGGCACCGTGCGTTTCCAGAACGTGTACATACTGCGCCGGTAAAGGTCTTCGCCATGGCTTTGCACATAAGTCTGTGCGGAGTACACATCGCCATAAGCCATCTCCTCCCAAAGCCCCTTGGGCTGATAGGGGAAGACGCTGGGGCCGCCGAGCTTACCGTCCAGCAGCCCGCTGACCGACAAGGCATTGTCACGCACCACTTCGGCGGGCAGGCGGAAGCGCGGGCCACGCGCCAGCAGCCGATTTTCCGGATCCTTCTCCAGCAACTCCGGAGTGACACGCGAATCCTGCTGATAGGCGGCGGAAGTAACAATCAATCGCTGCATGGCACGAATATCCCAGCCGGTGCGAACGAATTCCGTGGCCAGCCAATCGAGCAGCTCGGGGTTAACGGGCGCTTCGCCCTGGGAGCCGAAGTCCTCGGTAGTTTTGACAATGCCGTGACCGAAATACATTTGCCAGTAGCGATTGACCGCCACGCGCGCAGTCAAAGGATTGGTAGGACTGACCAGCCACTTGGCGAGCCCCAGGCGATTGGCCGGCAGATCGGCCGGTAGCGGCGGCAGCGCACCGGGCACTCCCGGCGTGACTTTTTCCGTCTGATTGCGGTAATCGCCGCGTGCCAGGATGAACGTGTCGCGGGGCTTTTCCATCTCCTCCATCACCATCGCGCTCGGCACGGTCCAGTCGAGATCCTCCTTGCGCGCCTCGGCTTTTTCCCGATTGGCAAACGCCACGCGCAAGGGTTCGGGAGCATCGTGAGTCAGGAAGTACGCGCGCAGCTTTTCCTTCTGATCTTTGGAGCGCTGTCCCGCGGACATTAACAGCGAAGCGCGCGCCGGCTCGTCCTCGGCAAGCTGCGCGATGGCGGCAGGTTCAAGCCGGCGGCTATAGATGCGGATGTCGTCCAGGCGTCCTTTGAACGCATTGCCCAGCTTGCGGTTGCCGATTTCGAGTGGCGCGGCGGTACGGATGGCGCCCGAAAGACTGTCGTGCAAAGTCTCGATTTCCGCCGGCTTGCCATTTACAAACAGTTGAATTCCCGCCGCTTTGCCCGATCCGTCATAAGTAATCGCCACGTGATAGAAATCGTTTTCAATCAGCGTTTCTTTTGTCCGGACTTCGATGGCGTCGTCCGGCCAGTGGTGCGTGAGACGGAAGCGCAGGCGCGCGCCGCGCTTCAGCCTGGGCAGGACTACCGTATCGTCGAAGGCTATTTCGTAGCCGCGCCGCTCGTCGGCTCCGCTAATCTTCTCCAACACCACGTGCTGCTTTACGGAGTTCGACTCCACCCAGAACGCCAGCGAGAGCGGGTCGGAGCGATCGAAGTCCCCGACGTTTCCGAAGGTAACGTGCGCCTCGCCGCCCAGCTCCGCGCAATTGCCTACGGGGCCATCGCTGAAAACAGGAATGCCGTCGAGCGCGCGGCCGTCGTGGTAGTGGCCGGAGCTGTCGGCGAAATTGCCATCGAGCGAGTAATGCGCCAACAGTCCTGCATGGCTGGGCGCCGGTATCGTATCGAGCTTAGTCTTCTCCCATTCCGTCTGAACCGGATCGACCTGTGCCTCGTCGAGAATCTTCTCGGTGGTGTCGAGAGTCTGCTTAACCTCGGCGAGCTCTGTGGCCTGCTCCGCCGACGGGATCTGCACGAACGGCTTGGCGTTGCCCTTGCGCCCATCCAGGCCCTTTTCCGGAATGGTATTAAAAAAAGCGAAGAAGCGATAAAAATCGCGCTGCTTGATGGGATCGTACTTATGATCGTGGCACCGCGCGCATCCGAGCGTCATGCCCATCCAGGTGGTGCTGGTGGCCTCCACGCGATCCACTACATACTCCGTTTGATACTCTTCGGGAATCGCGCCGCCCTCGAAATTGATCATGTGATTGCGGTTGAAACCCGTGGCGATTTTCTGCGAAAGGGTGGCATCGGGCAGCAGGTCGCCGGCCAGTTGCTCGATGGTGAACTCGTCGAACGGCATGTTGCGATTGAAGGCATCGATCACCCAATCGCGCCAGTGCCACATTTCGCGATGGCTGTCGATATGGTAGCCGTGGGTATCGGCGTAGCGCGCCAGGTCAAGCCACTGCATGGCCATACGCTCGCCATAGTGGGGCGAATGCAGCAGGTGGTCCACAACTTTCTCATATGCGCCGGGAGACTTGTCGGCGACGAAAGCATCCACTTCCGCGGGCGTGGGGGGCAGGCCGGTCAAATCGAAACTGACGCGGCGCAGCAGGGTGGGGCGGTCTGCCTCAGGCGACGGCTGCAAGCCCTCGCGGGCCAAGCGGGCCAGCACGAAATTGTCGATGGGGTTACGCGGCCATGCAGCGTTTTGAGCATTCTGGACGGGAGGAACGTCCGGCCGCTTCGGCGCAATGTAGGCCCAGTGCATTTCCCATTTGGCGCCCTGGTCGATCCATTTGCCGATCAGCTCAATCTGCTGCTCTGAGAGACTCCGTTCAGAGTACGGCGGCGGCATGCGCTGGACCTTATCCTTGGTGCTGATGCGCTGGAACAGACGGCTCGCGGCAGAGTTGCCGGTAACGATGACGGGGTGGCCGCTGCGATCGGCAAACATGCCATCCTTTACATCCAGGCGCAAATTCGCCATGCGCGGTTTTTCGTCCGGACCGTGGCATGCGAAGCAATTGTCGGCTAGAATCGGCCGGATCTCCCGGTCGAAGTCCACGACGCCGGGCGTCGCGGCGAAAGCGCCTGTAGTGATTGCACAAAGCGCCAAAAGGCGAAAACTCAAAGGTCCCTCCGACACTCCTGCCAATGGTAGCACGCGAGAGGTCCGCTACACTAAGACTGGTCTTTCGAAATGACGGACAATTTTGAAGCTATTTTCTTCGATTTCGACGGTGTACTGCTGGATAGCGAACCGGTACACTGCCAGTGCTGGAAGGAGGCGCTCGAACCGCTGGGAGTGCCGGTGACGTGGGAAGTCTACGCCGCCCATTGCGTGGGCACTGCCGATCGGGACATGATGCAGATCTTCGCGCGCCTGGCGGATCCGCCGGCCGATCCGGCCAGGCTCTGGAAAGAGCACCCGCGCAAGAAGCAGTTGTTTCAGGAACGCATGGCCGTCCACCCGCCCTTTGCCCCGGGCATCGCGGTCTTCTTTCGAGAACTGGCGCAAAGCTACCGGCTCGGCGTAGTCTCGTCGAGCGCCAGCGCGGAGATCGAGCCGCTGCTGGTGGCCGCGGGCATTCGGCCGTATCTGAGCACGGTGGTCTCGGGCGGGGATGTCGAGCGGCACAAGCCGGCGCCCGATCCGTATCTGCTGGCGGCTTCGCGGTTGGGAATACGGAGCGCCCTGGTGGTGGAGGATTCGCTGCCCGGCATGGAGAGTGCGCGAGCGGCAGGCTTCGAGGCCCTGCGCATCGCCGATCCGGCGCGTATGATCGAGTGCGTGCGCCGGCGCCTGGACGGCCCGCGGTAGCATCGGCTTATGGAACCAGCCATTCGTGTGGTGGGCATCTGCGGAAGCCTGCGTAAAGGCAGCTACACCCGCATGGCGCTCAAAATCGCCTTGCGCGGAGCGGCGGAAACCGGCGCGGATACCGAACTGGTGGATCTGGCCGAGTACGCGCTGATGTTTGCCGGCGGCGAGGGAGAAGCCGAGCCTGAGAGTGTGCTCACGCTGCGCCGCCGGGTCAAAGAGGCGGATGGCGTTATACTGGGCACGCCGGAATACCACGGGAGCTTCAGCGGCGTGCTGAAGAATGCTCTGGATTTGATGGGATTCGCCGAGTTCGAGGGCAAGATGCTTGGCTTGGTGGGCGTGTCGGGCGGAAAGTTGGGAGCATTCGATGCGCTCAACAGTTTGCGCAATATCGGACGCGTACTGCACGCCTGGGTGGTGCCGGAGCAGGCCTCGATTCCCGAAGCCTGGAGCGTTTTCGACGACGCTGGTGAGGTGAAAGAAAAGGACCTTGAAGATCGGCTGCTCACCGTCGGCCGGCAGGTGGGACGTTTCGCCCGTTTACACAAATGTGCCGAGGCCAGGGAGTTCCTGAAGCGCTGGGAAGCGGCTCCCGTAAATCCGGGCGGTGAAACCACTGAGTGACCTTATCAGCCGGATGAATTCCGGCAGACCGTTTATGGATGCGGGTCGACTCCGGCGAGAAAGACTTCGACGACGTTATCGTCCCGCCGAAGTGCGGCTGCTGTTCATCGGCGAGTCTCCGCCTGCATCGGGACGGTTCTTCTATCAAGGTGACTCGGGACTGTATAGGGCAATGCGCAATACATTTCGCGCGGCCTTCCCGTCGACGACCGACGCAGATTTCCTCCCCACGTTTCAAAAGGCCGGCTGTTACTTGATCGACGTGTGCCAGCAGCCCGTGGATCACCTCGATCGGGCTTCACGGCGTGCGGCCTGCCTGGCCGGCGAGGCATTGCTCAGCCGGAGAATCCGCAAGCTCTGGCCGCGGACCATCGTAACGGTAGTGCGGTCGATCGGAGCCAACGTCGCGCGGGCCGCTTCTCACGCGGGCTGGCATGGTCCGCTGATCGACCTTCCTTATCCGGGAAGGTGGGTACGCCACCAGGAAATATTCCTGGCTCAGCTCGTGCCCATCCTCAGAGCTCACTTATAAACAGCGCCGGCACGGGCCTCGGGAGCGCATGCTTTTGTACCTTACCGAGAGCGTTTCTGGGCAGCGTTGCGACGCGCACAAAGGCTCGCGGCACTTTGAAGGAAGCGAGTCTGGCACGGCAGCGCATTTCGAGCACGGATAGATCGAAATCGTCGTGGGCCACGATCCACGCCACCGGGACTTCTCCTTTGAGCGCGTCCGGAGCCCCTGCCACGGCCGCTTCGGCAACCTCGGGCTGCTCCAATAGAAACTCCTCTATTTCACGCGGATAAATGTTGAAGCCACCGGAAATGATGAGATCGCTGAGCCGCCCGTTGATGGTGTAGTAGCCGTCCGTCGAAACCGTGGCGAGATCGCCGGTGCGGAACCATCCATCGCGAAACGCCGCTTCGGTGGCCTCCGGCTTTCCCCAATAGCCGGCGAAAACATTGGGTCCCCTCAAGCAGATCTCGCCCGTTTCGCCCGGCGCGACGGACTGGCCCTCAGCATTGCAAAGGCGCACGGAAACGCCCGGCAGCGGGACTCCGATGCTTCCCTGACGACGCTCGCCCGTGTACGGGTTCGAGATATTCATCAGCGTTTCGGTCATCCCATAGCGTTCGAGAATGGTATGGCCGAACAGAGCATGAAAATCATTCATCACCTGGGCCGGCAAGGGCGCCGATCCCGATACGAACAGCCTCATACGTCGCCCGATCGCGCGCGCGATCTGCGGCTCGGTTTTGAGTAAACGGGTGTAGATGGTGGGCACGCCGAAGAATAGTGTCGGCTGGAAGTCCAGAAACTGGGCGGCGGCTTTATCATGCTCGAACCGCTCGACCAGGCGCATGACGCAACCGCTGAGCAGCCAGCAGTGCAACCCGTTGCCAAGGGCGTGTACGTGAAACAGAGGCAGCGCCAGCAGCAAGCGATCGGCCGCGGTGATCTGCCAGCAGGCCAGCAGGTTGACCGCGTTGGCGGCCAGGTTGTTGTGAGTCAGCACGGCTCCCTTGGAGGTCCCGGTGGTGCCTGAAGTGTAGACCAGCGCAGCGGGCGAGTCGCCAGTCAGGAGCGGTGCTTCGCATTCCCCGGCAACGCCGGCGCCGTCAGAGGTGAGCTCGCCCAAATTGTCGCGAGTGACCAAAAATCGCGGTGCGGCATCCGCGAGAATGTGCGCCACTTCGCGCTCGCGGTAGAGCACGTTCACGGGAACGAAGATGACGCCGAGCTGGACGCAGGCCATGTACAGGTCGATCAGCTCGACGCAGTTGGCGAGTTGAACGCAGAGCCGGTCGCCTTGCCGCAAACCGCGAGCGCGAAGGGCATCGGCCATGCGGCGCGCCCGGGCAGCTATCTCGCCAAAGGTGAAGCTGCGGCCCTGCCACTCGAGCGCCGTTTCATGGCGGCGCAAATCGAGCGAGAGGGCGAATAGCTGCTGCAGAGTCATTCCGGAAGCGCCTTGCCTCGGGTTTCCTCTCCGAAGGGTATCACCAACAAGCCGAGCAAAAACGCGATAGAAGTGCAGGCCACCGGTATGCCGAGGGTCTTGAAGTGGGCGATGGCCGCCCCCACCAGCAGGGTGACTCCGGCGGCAAAGAATCGGCCGGCGGAAGTGGCGAACGCAAAGGCGCTGGCACGGCATGAGCTCGGGTATTGCTCGGGCAGCCAGAGGGTGTAAACGGCGAAGTTCGCTCCGCCCACGCCGAGAAACGCCAGCGAGGCCAGGAACCATGGCAATGCGCCGCGCTCGAGATAGAACGCGTAACCGAAGCCGAACGCTATCGAAACAAACATCAGCGCAAAATACAGGCCGAGCGTCGCGCGGCGCCCGATATGTTCAGCGAGCGGAGGCATGATGACGCATCCGATGATCGTGCAAGTCGAAAGCAGCATGGTGGCCCAGGAGGCAAGATGGGCTGCCGAAACAGAATTATGCCCGGCACGCACGGCGATCTGAGTCACCGACGACGGGACATAGACCGAGCCTGCCCAGAGGCCCGTCATGGAGATGAGCAGATAGACGGAATTCAGAATCGTGCGCCGCCGCAGCGCCGGCGAGAACAGCTCCTTCAGCGGGGCGCCAAAGGCGGCGGGCCTCTTCGCATGGGTGGGTTCGCGGACGCTGTGCCGTATGTATCCGACCAGGACGGCGGGCGCGCCTCCGAGCACAAACATGGCGCGCCAGCCCAGCCAGGCGCCGATCGTGGCATTGCCGATGGCGGCGAGGAAGATGCCAAAATAATAACCGGTGTGCATCCAGCCTGCGCCGGTTTTGCGCCGCTGTTCCGGCCACGCCTCGGCGATCAGGACGCCGCCCAAAGTCCATTCGCCGCCGATGCCAAATCCGGCGAACAGCCGGAAAAAGCCGAGTTGCCAGACATTGCCGGCCAGAGCGCCGAGAAAGGTGAACAGAGAATAACAGAGGATCGTCAGGGTCAGCGTGCGCACACGCCCGAAGCGGTCCCCGACCGGACCCCACAGGAGAGCTAAACCCCATCCGACCAGAAAGAGGGCGAACAGCAGCCCTCCGTAGAAGCCGGTATTGGCCGGAGTGGCCGCGATTCCCGAACGTGGTAAGAGGTCTTTGAGGGCAGGCACCAGGACCAGCGCATAAATGAAGGAGTCCATGCCGTCGAGCGCCCAACCGCCCCAGGCGGCAAAGAAACTTCGGATCTGATTGGCAGTGAGCGGCTGAAGCGCGGCGGTCCCGATGGCCCGCGCTTCAAAGCGTCGCGCCACCCTGCGGCACCCGTGCCGCTCGATCGTACTTTTCCTGGTCCTTGAGGCAATAGCGCGCCCAGGGAATGGCTTCCAGACGCGCGCGTTCCATCTCGCGCCCGCACTCTGCGCACTTGCCATAGGTGCCGTTTTCAATGCGGCGCAAGGCGTCCTCGACCTCGACCAATGTCTGCGATGCCAAAGACTCCTGTTGGAGGGAGTCCGATGCGCCTTCCGAGATGGTCGCGGCGTCGGTGGGGTCGCCGACCTCAGCTTGGCCCGCGGCGCGCGCCTCCTCTTGGAGCCGCGCAATATCCGATTGAAGCTCGCTCTGTTTATCGAGCAACAGCTGTTTGAATTTGTGTGTGTCCATGCTATCGTCCCCCGGTCGATGCTGTGCCGCGGCTGCGTAAGCCTTCACTAAAGTCACTCATGAAATCGATCTGATTCTTGCGTAGCGCTTCCTTCGCGACAATGCGATCGCCAAACTCCATGTAACTCTCTTTACCCGCGCTGAATGGCGGCCAGAGAGTCAGTTGCGGACCATTCGGACTGCCCGTTTTGGCGAACGCGACCCAGGCCGCGCTCATCGCCGCGGATAGCCTGGCGTCCTGTTCATTGTAAGTGTCCGCATCCACCGAGAAGTCACCGAATAGTTCGGGACCCGTGCCGTAGACCGAATCGGGGAGAGTCTCAAAAACATAGGGTATTTCCGACGCATGGAAGCTTCCCCACTTGATCCGGCGGCCTACGCCATTCACGCGGGTGAACTGGTACTGAAACGTCTGCGGATTGCTCCGGGCGGCACCACGCAGGATCGAACGCGTTCCGTACAGGAAGGTCAGATCTCCGGTGGCCTGCACCGCCGCGCCATATGCGTCCGCGTCGGTCGCCGCCGGATACAGAGTCAGGAAAGTATCCGTGCGGGCCCCTACCTTGTCTTGAGCCCATTTACGTAATTGTTCGATAGTGCGCACACGAGGTCCGCCGAGCAGTGTGCCTTCGTCGGCATTGGTGCCGGCGAGCAACGCTACATGGTGGAACTTACCCGCCGGGAACAGGCGCGCGGGATCGTCCGGAAGCACCCATCCATCCACCACCGGCATGTAGGCTTCCCCGCGGTCGGCGGCTTCGTTGCGGGCCATGGGCGGCGGCAGTGTTTTCAGGATTTCGGCAGTGGTCCTGGCTCGCAGCGTGGCAAGATCGGTACCAAGCTTTTCGCCGAATTGCATCATGGGTACGCGGCCGTACCAGGATTCTTTCAAATTGCTGATCGGCCCGAACATCCATGCGGCGCTTTCCGAGATCACCCGTTGGAACAAGCCTTCGGCTTGCGGCATCACCATCAGCAGGCAAACCGCCGTGCCGCCGGCAGACTCGCCGAAGATCGTGACATTGTCCGGGTCACCGCCGAACTCCGCGATATTGCGCTTCACCCATCCGAGCGCCGCGACCATATCCAGCAATCCATAGTTCCCGGAAACACCTTGCGGCGATTCACTATCGAGTGCCGGGTGCGCCAGGAATCCGAAGATGCCCAGCCGATAGTTGATCGTCACCAGGACCACGCCCTGCGCCGCCAGCGGCTCGCCATCGTATGCGCTTTGGGAACTGGCGCCGATTTGAAATCCTCCGCCATGTATCCACACCATCACGGGCAGCTTGTCCATAGCCGTGCGGGCCGGCGTCCAAACGTTGAGGCCCAGGCAGTCTTCGCTCTGCGGGCCGGGTACCATGGGCATTTGCGGACAGTTGTCGGGGAAATTCCTGGCAACTCGTATCCCCTTCCACGACTTGGGCGGCTGCGGCGGCTTCCAACGAAGATCGCCGGCCGTTGAAGCGGCGTAGGGGATCCCTTTGTAAGCACGGACCGCGGTTCCGCTGCCCGCGATCCAGCCCGACTCGATCTTCACAATGCTGCTCAGGCCGGGGACTGCAGCCAGCATCGGGGTTACCAGGAAGACTGCTCCTAGAAAAAACTTCATTGGTGGATCATGACACAAATTGCAGTATGCTGTGGCTTGGAGCGCGTATCCCGATGCCCTTCATCACCGAAGATTTTCTGCTGCATAACCCGACGGCCAAGCGTCTTTATCACGCCTTCGCGGAGGGCGAGCCGATTCTGGATTATCATTGCCACCTGCCTCCGGCGAGTATCGCCCAAAACCGGCAATTTCAGAATCTTTTCGAGATATGGCTGGAGGGCGATCACTATAAGTGGCGCGCCATGCGGGCCAATGGCGTCGACGAGCGTTATTGCACCGGGGATGCGACCCCGCTCGAGAAATTCCAGGCATGGGCCGGCACGGTGCCGCACACCCTCCGAAACCCGCTTTATCATTGGACGCATCTGGAGTTGCAGCGCTATTTCGGGATCGAGGAGCTTTTGGACGAGCATAGCGCCAGGCGCATATGGAAGCAGGCCAACGAACTGCTTGCGACGGAGGACCTGCGAGCCCATGGAATATTGAAGCGATTTGGCGTGACAGCGCTTTGCACCACCGACGACCCCGCCGACGATCTTTCCTGTCATCAGGCCATACGCTCATCCGGCTGCGCGACACGGGTGTTCCCGGCGTTTCGCCCGGACAAGGCGCTCAGCATCGACAAGCCGGATGCCTTCAACCTCTGGGTGGATCGGCTGTCTGCCGCCAGCAACGTCGAGATCGGCAACCTGCAGAACTTCACCCACGCTCTTCGCCGCCGTCACGATGCTTTTCATGCCCTGGGTGCGCGGCTGTCCGACCATGGCCTGAATCATTGCTACGCGGATTTTTGCAGCGATAGCTCGGCCGCGGCGATCTTCGACAAGGCGCGGCGCGGGCAGGCCCCCACCCTGGAAGAGCATCATCGGTTTGCCTCTTACATGATGCTCTTCTTCGGGCATCTCGATGCCGAAAAGGGCTGGACCAAACAATTGCACCTGGGCGCGTATCGCAGTGCCAATACGCGCGCGCTGCAGCAGATCGGGCCGGACTGCGGATTTGATTCCATAGGCGACTGGCCGCAGGCGAACGCTCTAGGCGCCTACCTGGACCGGCTCGAGATGGAGAACGCGCTGCCGAAAATGATTCTTTACAATGTCAATCCGGTGGATAACTACACGCTCGCTACCATGATCGGCAATTTTCAGGATGGCAAGATTGCCGGCAAGATACAGTTCGGCAGTGGCTGGTGGTTCCTGGATCAACAAGAAGGGATGCAATGGCAGCTCAACGCTCTTTCGAATACCGGCCTGCTCTCCCGTTTTGTGGGAATGTTGACCGATTCGCGATCGTTCATGTCTTATCCGCGCCATGAATACTTCCGCCGCGTGCTGTGTAACTTGATTGGCAGAGACATCGAAGCCGGTCTCATTCCGGACAGTGACACGCTGGCAGGACCGATGATCCGCAATATCTGCTATCACAACGCGCTGCAATTTCTGGGTCTCGATATTCAGGCCGGGTTGGGCGCGAGCCAATGAATCACCCCGAAGGCCACCAGGTAAATCGATCCCGCAATCACGAATAGCGGACCGTAAGCGCCATGCGACCAGTCCAGCCAGATCCCGACTAAAGGCGCCACCAACATGCCGCCAACGGCTCCGCCCATGCCGCCCAGGCCTACAACCGATCCAACCGCATTGCGCGGGAACGGATCGGAGGCCAGCGTATAGAGATTCGCCGACCAGCCTTGATGCGCGGCGGCGGCGATGCTGACCAGCGCCACCGCGAGCCACATATGGCCTCCCGCGCGCATCACGAAAATGACGGAGGTGACCGCCACGGCACAGATCAGCAGGGCGGCCTCGCGTGCGCGATGAGGCTGCCAACCTCGCTTCAGCAGCGCGGCCGGTATAGCGCCGCCGCCGATCGATCCGACCGTAGAGGCTTGGTATACGACGATCAAAGGCAGGCCCAGGTGGGAGAGATCCAGCCCGTACTCGCGGCTTAAGAAGCCGGGCAACCAGAAAAGGTAAAACCACCAGACCGGATCGGTCAGGAACTTTCCGATAATGAACGCCCATGCGGCCCGGCTGGTGAGTAAGCGCGAATACGGAACTCGCTCGATCTGCTGTTGCGGTTCGCCGGGATGGTCCGCGGGCTCGCGAAAGGACCACCACCAGACAGGCACCCAGACGAATCCGATGGCGCCGGTTACCAGGAAGGCCGAGCGCCACCCATAGCGCAGGGCCAGATACGGCACCGCCAGCGGAGCCAGAATGGCGCCTACGTTTGCGCCGCTGTTGAAGATGCCTGTGGCCATCGCGCGTTCACGCTGCGGAAACCAGCCGGCCACGGTCTTGATGGCGGCGGGAAAATTGGCGGACTCGCTGAGGCCGAGCGCAAAGCGGACGAGTCGAAAGTCCGCCGCGCCGCGGGCGAGCGCGTGCGCCATGGCGGCAAGGCTCCAAAAAGCGACCGCCGCCGCATAGCCCAGCCGCGTGCCGGCCCAGTCGATCAGGCGGCCGGCGAGAGGCATCATCAGCCCATAGGCGGCTTGAAATGCGAATATGATCCAACCGTAGTCGGCTTCGCTCCAGCCCAGCTCTTTTTCGAGCACAGGCTTGAGTAGTCCGAGCACCTGGCGATCGACGTAGTTGATGGTGGTGGCAAAGAAGAGCAGCCCACATACATACCAGCGGAAGTTGCGTGCGCGGGCGCCTGCCATGGAGAACGAACTGTAACATTACGCGCTGATCACCATAGTGTGCGAGGCTTAGTAAGTAAAGGTGTGTGCCATGGTTCAGTCCATAATCCGCTACGCGCTCATGGCGACAGCGAGCGCGCTTGCAGCGTGGGGCCAGAGCGCCGGTCCGAACACGATCGTGGGAGCCGGGTATGTGTCTCCGGCCTCGCTCAGGGTCGCTCCGGGCCAAATCATCACCGTATACGCGGCGGGAGTTGGCAGCACTCTCAGTCAACCGGTTTTTGCCGGGGCCGGCAAGCTACCTACATCGCTCGCGGGACTCAGCGTCACGATCCGGCAGGGAAAAGACATTCCGGCGCCGATCCTGGCGGTGAGCCCGGTCACCACTTGCAGCGCGGGTTGCGGCGTGATTACCGCTATCACCATACAGATCCCGTACGAGATGTTGACGTTCTTCTGTGCGCCGGACGACGTATGCCCGGCTTTTCTCTTAGCGACCGAGTTCTTCGTAACAGAGAACGGCGTTGCGGGGACGCTCAGCGCGCTGGCTCCCGTACCCGACCAGGTGCATATCCTGACCGAATGTGATTCGATCCTGCCGGGCGGCTCGGGCGACTCCCCAGTTAGCGGGCTGCCTTGCCAGGCGGTGGTGACGCATACCAACAACACCGTGGTTTCGAATATGAATCCGGCCAAGGTGGGCGAGGAGCTGGTCGCCTATGCAGTCGGCCTGGGCGCCACCAATCCATCGGTGACGTCGGGGCAACCGGCGGCGCAGCCCACGCCCACCGCGGAGTCGTTCACCCTGGATTTTAATTTTCACCCCAACGCCCTGGCGGCCAAACCCGTGTCGCAGGCCGCTCCATTGTTCACGGGCCTGACAGCCGGATATCCGGGCCTTTACCAGATCAACTTCGTCGTGCCGCCATTGCCATCCGGCGCGCTTCCCTGTACCTCTGGACAAGCCCCCCTGCCGGCGAGCATGGTAATCACGAATCTTACCGTGAGCGTAGGCGGCGCGACGTCGTTCGATGGCGCGGCCATTTGCGTTTCGCCCAATTGACCGGGCTCGATTACCGGACCAGAACCGTGCGCAGCAGCGTGCTCAGCCCGTTCCATAATATCTGCACACCGATACACATGAGGATGAAAGACGATAGCCTGATGACGACATTCATCGCCGCGTCACCCAGCACCTCCCCGATCCTCTCCGCGAAACGATAACTCACATAAATCGATATGGCAATCACAACAGCGCCGATCAACAGCCCCGCGATTACCGGCCAGTGCCACTCCGACCCCTCGGTCCGGTTGGCTCCCACGGTGATCGCCACCGCAATCGAACCCGGGCCCACGGTCAAAGGCAGCGTCAGGGGATAGAAAGCCTGTCGCATGTAGTTGGCCTCGTTGCAGGGCCCTTTGGTGTGCTCGGGCCCGTCGTCGTCATCGGAATGGCGCAGCAATGCCCACCCGGTGGAGATCACTACCAGCCCGCCTCCGACCTGAACGACGGGGAGAGATATGCCGAAGAACCCCAGTATGTGCGTGCCAATGAAAATGGACGCGACCATGAGCACCAGGCCGTTCACGGCGATGGCCCAGGCGAGCTTACTGCGCCCCTGGCCCGAAAGACCTCGCGTCAGGCTCAGGAAGATGGGAGTATTGCCCAGCGGATTGACGATCGGAAACAACGCGCCCACCACCAGCAAGGTGTTCCCGGCCAGTTCGCTGATGGCGCTGTTCACGTCTCGCATGTCACGAATTATCCATCATACAGACCGGCACCGCGCGGCGGTACACTGATTCCTCTATGCGCTACGCCTACCTGCTGATGCTGTCTCTAGCACCTCTTTTTGCCGGCCCGCCAACGGTCGACACCGCCAAGTCCGGACTCGACCCGAATCGACTGGCCCAGATTCCGCTGCGAATGAAATCTTTAGTCGAGCAGGGCGCGGCCGCCGGAGTCGTGACGCTGGTCTCGCGGCATGGGGCCATCGCGGAGCTCGACGCCACCGGATATCAGAATCTTGAAACGCGGAAGCCCATGGCCCAGGACAGCATCTTTCAGATCATGTCGATGACCAAGCCGCTCACCGGCATCGCGATTATGATGCTGATGGAGGAGGGCAGGCTTGGCCTTAACGATCCCGTGGAGCGGCGCCTGCCGGAATTCCGCGGCCAGATGGTCGTCGAAAGCCGCAACGCGGATGGCTCGCTGGTGCTGCGCAAGCCGGCCCGGCCCATTACCATACGCGACCTGATGACGCATACTTCCGGCATGATCGACTATATGCCCGAGGCAATCAAAGATAACTACCAGCGCATGAACCTGACCCTGGCTGAAGCGGTCGGCATCGTTTCGCAGCAGCCACTCGAATTCGATCCTGGTACGAAGTGGAGTTACAGCAGCCCGGGCATTGGAGTGCTCGGGAGAATCATGGAGGTGACCAGCGGGCAAGCCTATGAGGAGTTCATGAAGGAGCGGTTGTTCCAGCCGCTGGAGATGAAGGACAGCTTCTTCTTCCCGCCCGCCGAAAAACAGAATCGCATCGCCATGGTTTATCAGAAAAAAGATGGCAAACTGATTCCTGCCGGCGATGACATTTTGGGCGGCGATCCAGCGCGGTTGCGCAAGGGCGCGCGCTATCCGGCGCCCGAGTGGGGTCTCTATTCGACCGCCGCGGATCTCGACTCGGTCTATCAAATGATGCTGAACGGCGGCAGTCTGCGGGGCCGCCGCTATCTTTCGCGCGCCAGCGTGGAGCTGATGACCGAGCTCGAAACCGGCGGCATTCCCAACTCGGGATGGATTGGCGGAGGCGGCTACGCGCTCACCTGGGAGTCAATCAAGAGCTTTCCCGGAACGCTGTTGCTGCTCTCGCCGGGATCCTATGGGCATGGCGGCGCGTTCGGCACCCAGGGCTGGATCGACCCAGCCAAAGACATGATCCGCATCATGCTGGTGCAGCGCTCCGACGGAGGAACCGACGAGTTGCGGAGCGCCTTCATGACGCTGGCCGGCAGCGCGATAGCAGTAGAATGAAGTTGCGCGGAATTCATCAGCCCGCAAGTCACCAGGAGGATCATGCAAGCGGAAATCTGTGATATCGGACTCATTGGCTTGGCCGTAATGGGCCAGAATCTGGTGTTGAACATGAACGACCATGGCTATCGCGTGGCCGTTTTCAATCGAACCGTCTCGAAGGTGGACGAATTCATCGCGCACGAAGCGGCCGGTACGCGGGTGGTTGGCGCGCACTCGATAGAGGAGTTCGTGCGGACGCTGAAGAAGCCGCGGCGGGTAATGCTGATGGTGAAGGCCGGCGGCACGGTCGATCAGGTGATTCAGGAAGTGACGCCGCACCTCGAAAAAGGCGATATCGTCATCGACGGCGGCAATTCACTCTATACCGACACGAACCGGCGGACCAAGGCCCTGGCGAAGGAGGGAATTCTGTTCGTAGGAACCGGTGTATCGGGAGGCGAAGAAGGTGCGCGGCACGGGCCGTCCATCATGCCCGGCGGCAATCCCGCCGCGTGGCCTTACGTAAAGGAAATCTTTCAAGCCATCGCCGCGAAGGTCGACGACGGCACGCCGTGCTGCGACTGGGTGGGCGAAAACGGCGCGGGCCACTATGTGAAGATGGTGCACAACGGGATCGAGTACGGCGACATTCAACTGATTTGCGAAGCGTACCAGTTGCTGAAGGACGGCCCAGGCCTCGATGCGGACGAGTTGCACAAGGTCTTTGCGGAGTGGAACAAGGGCGAGCTCGATAGTTACCTGATCGATATCACCGCGCAGATTTTCGCCAAGAAAGATGAAGACGGAACTCCGCTGGTGGAAAAGATACTGGACGCCGCCGGGCAGAAGGGAACCGGAAAGTGGACCGCCATCAGCGCCCTGGACACGGGCACGCCGGTGACCCTCATCGGCGAAGCCGTATTCGCACGCTGCCTCTCCGCCATGAAAGACGAGCGGGTGGCCGCTGCGAAGATATTGAGCGGACCGAAGCGCGAGGCGGTGAAGGACCGCGATGCTTTCATTGAAGATGTGCGGCGGGCGCTGTATTGCTCCAAGATGATTTCCTACGCGCAGGGTTACATGCTGTTGCGTGAAGCGGCCAACGTCGAGGGATGGAATTTGAACTTCGGCGGGATTGCCTTGATGTGGCGTGGCGGCTGCATCATCCGCAGCCGCTTTCTCGGGAAAATCAAAGACGCTTACGACAAGAACCCGGGGCTCACCAACCTGCTGTTGGACGATTTCTTCAGTCACACGCTGAACGGCTACCAGGATTCCTGGCGGCGCGGAATAGTGCGAGCCATCAACTGCGGCGTGCCCACGCCGGCGTTCTCCACGGCGCTATCGTTTTACGACGGATACCGCACCGCCCGTTTGCCTGCGAACCTGCTGCAGGCGCAGCGCGACTTTTTCGGCGCGCATACCTATGAGCGCATCGATAAGCCGCGCGGCCAGTTCTTCCATACCAATTGGACCGGACACGGCGGCAGGGTATCTTCCGGAACCTACAACGCGTGACGGCGGAGGCATGATTCAACTGGCGGTTGACGGTCTTCGTTTCGGAAGGTTGGCGGTCAGGAGCGCCGCGAGCGGCTCGGCAACGCACTACTGCACGGCGGCGCCCGCCTTTGAAATCATCAAACTGGAGGCGAATGGCGATGGTGTGGCAATCGCGCGTGTGGAGATCGAGAGAGCTGAGGTGCCGACCCTGAAGGTAGACAGGCTTCCGCCCGAGCAGCGCCAGCCGGGCGCAACCGCGGCCGTCTCCGGCAAAGTTGTACTGGCGCGCTGGCGGGACGACGCGCCAACTCACTTTAAACTATCGGCCACGGGAGCCGACGATCGCATCGAGATGGTGCTTTCCGGCGATTGCGGCCACCGTCTGTTCTGGTGGCGCGCGGAATTCAAACTGGTGAATGACGAGGTGGTCGTCAATGGACCGTTTCTTACCGACGACCGCGATTAGCGAGGCTTTGAACGAGCATGAGTTATGGTTTCGATATCCGCAAAGAGGGCGCCCTGGACCTGCTCTCGCTGGGTGCGCTGGTGCATCGCCTGGACCCCGGGATAATCCCTTTTCGCAAGGCGACCCAGTGCGAGATCCATGTGAGCGGCGGCGAGTTCAACTGCGCCGCCAACCTGGCGGACTGCTTCGGCATGACGACCGGCATCGCCACAGCCATGGTTGATTATCCCGTCGGCGAGCTGATCGCGGAGCGCGTGAAGGCCATGGGCGTCAAGCCCTTTTACAAGCGCTTCCATCACGATGGAGTGACCGGTCCGAACATGGCGGCGGTCTACAGCGATCGGGGTCACGGGGTGCGCGCGCCAGTGGTTTTCTACAACCGCGCCAACGAGGCGGGTGCGCTGCTGAAGCCGGGCGATTTCGACTGGAAGGCAATCTTCGGCGCCGGCGTACGCTGGTTTCACAGCGGCGGGATCTTCGCGGCGCTTTCGACAACTACGCCGGAGGTGATTATCGAGGGGATGCAGGCGGCCAAGGCGGCCGGAGCGGCCGTGTCCTTCGATCTGAACTATCGTGCCAAGCTATGGAACATCTCGGGCGGGCACACGCGCGCAGTAGCGGTGATTCGACGGATCATGGAACACGTGGACGTGCTGGTGGGCAACGAGGAGGACTTGCAAATGGGGTTGGGCATCCCCGGCCCGGAAGTTGCCGCGAAGTCCAAGCTCGACCCAAGCGCCTTTTTCGGCATGATCGGCCGCGTGGTCGAACAGCATCCGCAGGTTAAGATTGTGGCCACCACGCTGCGCGAAGTACATTCGACCAGCAAGCATAGCTGGGGCGCGGTGGCTTGGATCAATGGTAAGACCTATATTTCTCCGGCCTGCGATCTGGACGTCCTCGACCGCGTGGGCGGCGGAGACGGTTTCGCGTCGGGGTTCTTTTATGGTCTGCTGCAGGGCGAGTCACCGGAAGAAGCTCTCAAGCTGGGCTGGGCGCATGGCGCGCTGCTGACGACATTTCCCGGCGACACGACCATGGCTACACTGGAGCAGGTCCGGGCGTTTGCCAAGGGCGGATCGGCGCGGATACAGCGGTGAGTTGCATCCGAGGCGGAACTCGTGGTCCGCCTCGAATGCAGATGAAAGCCTTCTACTGAATTTGAATATGTACAGGGGTAGCTGAGCGGCCGTCTACCATCAGATCGACGTCTACATTGCCGCTTCCGGCCAAGCTGTGTGGGACCATTACGGTAATCTCATCCAGACCTGGGAAGTAGCCCGCCGGCCCTGCATGGAGCACGGGCACCTCATGTCCCGCGATCTGCACGTGAATCTCAGAGCCCTCGCGTACTCCGGACGCATAGAATTGCAATGCGACCTTGTCCGACGACTCGCCTAGCTCGACGGCCGTGGTACCGATGGGCCTGACCAACTTTGTCCCATCCGCGTGAGCCGTGACTACGCGCGAGCCGGCCGACAGCAGCTCAACGCTCGCCGCCGCGGTGCGATCGACGCCGCCGGTGGGGATGGTGCCCTGTATCGTTCCGCTGGCGATTGCCAGGGTGGTGGAGGGAGGGGGGGTGCCAGTCGTCTCTGCGTAAATCACCGTGTCAGCGGTTTTGAGCGCGACAGGCGCGAAGGTATGGACCAGCGGTTTCGTGAGAGTACCCGGAGGCAGCTGGATAGTAGCTGTAACATTGATGGGTGTGCCGACCACGCTTACTGTAGCGAACATCGCAAAGGTGTCATAACTGGGATTGCCGGTGGCCAGCTCAATGCTGGCGTTCTTGGTCGATATATCATACGGGGTCGGCGTCAGAGCGGTTGAAATGACGCCCGTCATTGGCAGCTTGGTATATTTGGCCCACGAGGTGCCATGGCTCGAGGGCGTAGCGGCCGAGTTGACGACCACGCTGATAGTAAAGGGTTCGCCCACTAACTTAAAAAGGTCACCCCCGCTGAGTTGTGGGGTCGCAAACGTGCCGGTGGCTGTGAAAGTGATGTTTGCTGAGGCGTCCGGGCTCTCAGCGACAAGTTTCTCCGAGGCAGTCAGGCACAACATCGCTGCTGCCGTAATCGCTAAAGCATAGTTCTTCGATAGATTAATCATATGTTTGTTTGTTCCACCTCTCCCTGGGCTATGGATCGTTAGATACACAGTGTAGCTGATTGTTCGAAAAAGGTTGGGGGTATTCTCACGTTTCGGTACCAGTACCTGACCGAACGACAACGCGCCTACTCGGGCATCCGCTCCACGGTCACATCGGTTCTATCTGTTATCTCCGCGCATAGCTCTACGCCCAGGCCGGGACCCGGCGGCAGCGCGAACTCGCCATCGGCCGGCAACAGTGCCTGATTCAGGATGCCGCGATACTGCTCCAGGTAGTGGCGGCGGACGCTCTCCACGATGAAGAGGTTGGTCAGGTTGGCCGCCAGGTGCAAGGAAGCTGCATGCAGGACCGGACCGCCGCAGTTATGCGGCGCCACGGGCAGATAATACGTTTCGGCCAGCGTGGCGATCTTCTTCGCTTCCGAAATTCCTCCGCACCAGCAGATGTCCGGCATAATAACCCGCGCGGCGCGATTTTCGATCAGCTCGCGGAATGCGAAGCGGGTCATCAGGCGTTCGCTGATACATAGCGGCAAGCGTGTCGATTGCGCCAGCTCGCGATAAGCGGCCAGATTGTCCTGCGGCAACATTTCTTCGAGCCACATAGGTGCGTAGGGCTCGAGTGCCTGCGCGATACGTATGGCGCACGGCAGATTCCAGTAGCCATGAAACTCCATCGCCACCTCCATCGAGTCGCCCAACTCTTCGCGTATGAGGCGCAAGGGTTCCAGGCCGCGCCGCATCTGGTCGGCGGTGATGAATTGCCCGCCCGTCTGCGTGGCTATCGGATCGAACGGCCAGATTTTCATGGCATGAATTCCGGACCTCGCCAGTTCGCGCGCCAGAAGTACTGGTTCGGTCAGGAAATCGATGTGATCGTAGCAGGTGTTGTAAGTCCGTATGGAAGCGCGCGACGCCCCGCCCAGCAGTTGATAGAGCGGCAGCCCCGCCACTTTGCCGGCGAGGTCCCAGAGCGCAATATCCACGGCGCTGATGGCGCGCATTTCGGCGCCGGCCCAGCCGCTGAACGATACGGCCTGGAACATATCCGCCCACAGCCGGTCGATCTGCGAGGGATCGCGCCCCACCAGCACCGGGGCCAGCGTCCGAAGCACCACGGCTTTCTCCGCTTGGGGATGCGGATAGGTTTCACCCAGGCCCACCAGCCCGCTGTCGGTATGGATGCGCACCCAGAGCCACTGGATGGGTCCGGCATGCACGGTGATGCCGCGTTCGAGGTGAATCGTTTCGATCGCCGTGATGCGCATACAATAGAAGGTATCAGCTTGCTACCGGTAATTGCCCTTGTGGCCGTGCTCGCTCTGCTGATCCTGTGGGCCGCCGTAGCGCAGCGCCATTGAAATACAGCGCCACTGACATCTTGATGCATTTGAATTTCAGTCTGGCGATTCTCAACGTCGCCCTGCTCTGGCTGCTCACGACGCCCCACGAGTTCGCCCATGCCTGGGCCGCCACGCGCCTGGGGGACGACACACCCAGGCTGCAAGGCCGCCTGACGCTGAATCCGCTGGCGCACGTGGACTGGCTCGGCACCACCATTCTGCCGGCACTGACCTCTCTGTTCGGAGGCGGCTTCATCGGGTGGGGCAAGCCGGTATATTCGAATCCGGCGAAGCTGCGCTGGGGTTTGAATGGCCTTGCGCTGGTGGCCCTGGCCGGGCCCGCCAGTAACGTGGTCTTCGCCGTGATACTCGCGGTTGTCGCGCGCGTTGCCGTTTCCGCCGCACCGGCTCTTTCGCAATTTGCGGCGCGCGGCGTATACCTCAGCCTCTATCTGGCGATCTTCAACATGCTGCCGGTGCCGCCGCTCGATGGTTCGAAGCTGCTGCTGGCGGCGCGCATTCCCCCTGCCATTTATAACGAGATTGCCCGCGCCGGTTTCCTGATCCTGATCGTGGCGGTTTCCGTTTCGGACCTCGGGCTATGGATGTCCAACTGGAGCTATCAGGCGGCCGCGCATATATTCGCACTGATCCGGTGACTCGATGAATTCCGATTCCAACGCCTTTTCACTTTCGGGCAAGTCAGCTCTGGTCGCCGGGGCAAGCCGCGGCATCGGTCTGGCGATCGCACGCCAGATGGCGGAGGCGGGCGCGCGTACGATCCTGGCCGCTCGCACCACCGACCAGCTCGAAGAGCACGCGCGGGCTCTCCAGGCCAAAGGCTGCCAGGCAAGCGCGCTGCGCATGGACATAGCCGATCCGGCTTCCATAGGCTCCGCCATCGAGCGAATCGAAACGCCGGACATTCTGGTCAATGTGGCCGGCACCAATATTCGCAAGCGCTTCGCGGAGTACACCAAAGCGGAATACGATCATATTCTGCAGACTAACCTGCATGGCATCGTCAATCTCACCCAGCAGATTGGCGGGCGCATGGTCGAGCGCGGCGCCGGCGGCAAGATCATCACCATCGGCAGTCTGATGTCGCTGGTGGGTTTACCGTATCTGTCGGTCTACGCGATGAGCAAGGGCGCGCTCGGCCAGCTTACCAAGGCGCTGGCGGCGGAATGGGGCCGCTACAACATTCAAGTGAATTGCATCGCGCCGGGCTTCATCATCACCGACCTCAATCGGCAGATGTGGCAGCAGGACCGTTTGAAGGAGTGGATCAAGGGCGCACAGGCCAACCCGCGCCTGGGCACTCCGGACGATGTAGCACCCCTGGCCGTCTTTCTGGCCGGCCGCGGCGGCGATTACATTACCGGGCAGATCATCGCCGTCGATGGCGGCTATTCCACCACGGCTGTCTGGCCATTCGAGCCGGGGGGCTAAAACATTTGCGCCGCCTGATACTGAGCTTCTTCGTTGCCCTGCTGGTGAGCGCGCAGCAGCCTGTCGAGTTCACCTGCCCAATGGATCGCGACGTGCGCTCGAGCACGCCAGGCAAATGCCCGCGCTGCGGAATGACGCTGGTGGCGAGCATTCCGGAGCCAAGGGAGTATCCCATCGATCTGAAAGTGGATCCGCCGGCGCTGCCCAGCGGACGCGATGTTGCCCTCGAGTTCCGGGTTGCCGATCCCACTACCGGCGCGCGGATCAATCAATTCGAAATCGTACACGAGAAGCTATTTCACCTGTTCATTGTCAGCCAGGATCTACAGTACTTCGCGCATGTGCATCCGCAGCTCGGCGGCGACGGCGTATTCAGGCTCACGACGTCGCTTCCCAAGGCGGGCACTTACAGGCTGTTGGCCGATTTCTACCCGAAGGGCGGCACGCCGCAACTGGCGCCCCTGACCGTCACTACGGCGGGTTTCGAGACGCCACTCGAAGCCGGAGTGCCGGAGCTTGCGCCGGACCTGTCTCCCAAGCGCGCCGAGAACCTGGAAGCGGAGTTGAGGCTCGATCCGCCGCAGCCGCTGGCCGGCAAGAAAACGATGCTGTTCCTTCACGTTTCGCCGTCAGAGGGCCTGGAGCCATACATCGGCGCATGGGCGCATCTCCTGGCAGTCAGCAACGATTCTGTGGATACCATCCACGAACATCCTTTCATTGCCAACGGCGGCCCGGACATGCAGTTCAATATCTTTTTCCCGCGTGAGGGGCGCTACCGCGTGTGGATCCAGTTGCGGCGAAAAGGGGTCGTCAATACCGTGGCGTTTACGATTCCGGTTACGGAGCTGCAGTAGCAAGCACCAGCGCGGCCTCGGCCTGCTTGCCCGAGTAAGCCGCAATGCGCGTCCCCTTGGGCAACTGGACAGGATGCAGGAAGTAATAGGTGCGTTGCCATTCCGCACGCCAGTTTCGCAGCCAGATGAGATGCTCTACCGCGCCGCCGGGCGGGTAGGCAGTCACTTCGAGTGACTCACCCGGCGCAAGGCGCAGCGGGCGTAAACCAGCCAGTTCGGCCGGCGCGGCCAGGATTGTGGGAGCAGTGGTGTCGACGGTCAGCTCTCGAGCGGCCGGCGCGGGTTTGGCCGCGGCGCTGAAATGCGGCGCAGGCGGCAAATAGATTTCGTTTCCCTCGGGCGCGCCGCCCTCCACCCAGTTGACGATCATGTCAATTTCGATCTGCGATAAGCTCGCATCGTCGCGAAACGCGCCCACCCCTTTCACCGCTCCCCACGGCGGCATGCGCCGCGCGATCACCTCGTCGCGAATGGCCTTGGCCCACGGCCGCGCTTCCTGGTAAGTCATCAATGACATTGCGCCGCCACCTGCGCGATGGCAGCTCGCACAACGCCTGTATACGATGCGCGAGATCTCCTGCGTCCAGAGCAGCTTCGTGGTAATGGGATCGTGCGCGAAGGCGCCGGAGACGGCGATCAAGGCCAACGGCCGGCTAAACCGTCTCACCGCGCACCAGATCTGCATAAGTTTCCCGCGTGCGAATGGTCCGGAAGGCGCTGCCTTCCACCAGGATCTCCGGCGAGCGCGGCCGCGAGTTGTAATTCGACGCAAGCACGAACCCGTACGCACCGGCCGTACACACCGCCAGGTAGTCGCCAGGGCCAGCGCCGGGCAGCGTGCGCTCGCGCGCCAGAAAATCTCCGGTCTCGCAGATAGGACCCACCACGTCGGCGACAATCTCCGCGCGTGCCGTCTTACGCAGAGGCTGGATTTCGTGATGCGACTGGTAAAGCGCAGGCCGGATCAGATCGTTCATGGCGGCATCCACCACGACAAATTCCTTTTCGCCATTGGTTTTGCGATAGAGCACGCGGGTCAGGAGTACGCCCGCACCCCCCACGATCGAGCGGCCCGGCTCCAGCCTGACCTCAAATCCGCTGCCGCACATCTTCGCGCGGATCTGCTCGATGAAGGAGCGTATACCGGGCGCCTGCTCATGCGCCTGATAGGCCACGCCCAGGCCTCCGCCGAGGTCCACATGCCGTATGCCGAACCCCGCGGCACGCAGCCGTTGCGCGAGAGCCAGAACGCGGTCCACCGCCTCCAGAATGGGACCCGTATCCATCAGTTGCGAGCCTATATGGCAGCTCACGCCTTCGGCGGCGAGGTTGCGCAACGATCGTGCGCGCTGGTAGAGCCCTTCCGCTTCCGCGATGGCGATGCCGAATTTGTGCCTGCGCAGGCCGGTCGAAATGTAAGGGTGTGTAACGGCGTCCACATCAGGATTGACGCGTATGGCAAAGCTGGCCCGCACCCCGCGCCGCGCCGCCAGGGCATCCATGAGCGCGAGCTCGGGCTCGGACTCGCAATTGAATGTCTGGATGCCTTGCGCCAGCGCGTACTCCACTTCTTCGGCGGTCTTGCCCACGCCGGAAAATACGACCTTCGAGGCGTCTCCTCCCGCCCGCAACACACGGTACAATTCGCCACCGGAAACGATATCGAAGCCTGCTCCGGCCTTCGCCAGCAGCGCCAGAATGCCTAGCGTGGAATTGGCTTTCACGGCGTAGCAGACGGCGTGCGGCAGATCGCCCAAAGCCCCATCGTACGCTTGATAATTTTCCAAAACGGCCGCGCTTGAATAGACGTATGCGGGTGTGCCCACCTGGCGCGCGATGTCGGCCAGCGGCACGCCTTCGCAATACAGATCCGGCCCGGAGTAGTGAAACATGCGCGCTACTTTACCTTGAGCACCAGCACGGTCTGGTCGTCGAACGGCGCGGTATTGAAACGGTCCAGGTCAGCCAGAATCTCCGCCACGATGGCTTTTCCCGGCTGGTCGCACATGCGGCGCACCACCTCCGCCAAACGGTGCCGGCCATAGTCCTGCCCATCCGGACTCAGGTGATCGGTCACGCCGTCGGAATAGAGAACCAGGGTATCGCCCCGGTGGGCCTGGAAGACCACCTCTTCGTACTCGCGCGTATCCAGCAGGCCCAGCGGCACGCCCTCCACGCGCGGCTTCAGGATCTCGCGGTTACGGCAAACCAGCGGGGGATTGCTGCCGGCGTTGGCCATTACGAACTGGCGTATGTGGGGAGTCCACACCATCACCAGCAGAGTCACGTAGCGCGCTTCGACCTTGCGCTCGACCAGCGCCTCATTGAGCGCACGCATCAATTCGCGCGGATCGGTCCGCCGCGGCGCGAGCAACCGCAGCAAGCCGCTCACCAGCGCGCCATAGAGCGCCGCGGCCGCGCCTTTGCCGCTGACATCGCCGAAGGCCAGCACGGCGCGATGGTCCTGCGACTCGAAAAAGTCGTAGATGTCCCCGCTGATCCCGCGCGCGGGCCGCAGACCGGCGGCCACCTCCAGACCCTGGAAACCCGGATCGCCGGTAGGCAGCAGCACGGCCTGCAGCTCGCGCGCGGCCTGCAGGTCTTCCTCCATGCGCCGCTCCTTGATGGCCAGTTGCTCGTATAGCCGGGCGTTCTCTACCGACGCGGCGATCTGCGGCGCCAGCAGCATCAACATGCGCACGTGATCCTGGGTGAAGAATCCGACCTTTTCACTTTCGAGATCCATCACTCCGGAAACGCGGTCTTGCGCAATCAGCGGAATGGCTACCTCGGAGCGAATATCGGGATGCGAAGCGATGTAGCGCGGGTCTTTGCTGGTATCCTGCACGCGCACCGGCGCGCGTTGTTCCACTGCCGCGCCGGTGATGCCCTTGCCCAGAGAAATATTATCGAGATCGACGCGCTGATCGTAGCGGATACTGAAACGGTGCCGCAGTGATTTGCGCGTATCGTCCACCAGCAAAATGCTGAACGCGTCGTAATTGATCAGACCGCGCACGGTACTCGCAATCTTGTTGAGCATCTCGTTCAGATCCAGGATCGAGGAGAACTCCTGCGAGATAGAGGCCAGCGCTTTCAAAGTCTTGTTCTGGCGCTCTACGCGCCAGTAGAGCTGGGCGTTATCGATCGAGATGGCAACCCGCGCCGCAATCAGCCGCAACAGAGCGCGGTCCTGCTCGCTGTAGGCATTGAGCCGCGTGGATTGCAGGTCGATCACGCCCACCAGCCTGCGCCGCGCGATCATCGGCACGGCCAGCTCGGAGCGCACCGCCTCCACCGTGTTCAAATAACGCGGGTCGCCGCGGACATCTCCCGCCAGCACCGGCTCGCGAGTCAGCGCGGCGGTTCCGGTGATGCCCTGGCCAAGCTCGATCGACCAGTTCCGCACCACGTCTTCGCGATGGCCCAGCGCATATCGTATGCGCAAATCGCGGCGCTTCTCGCTGTACAGCAAAATAGCCACCAGCTCCGCGGGAATTACCCGCTTCACGATCTCCGAGACGTTGGCCAGCAGCTCATCGAGGTCCAGTGTCTCGGAAGTAGCGGCGGCAACTTCCAGAAGGAAATCCAGCAGTTCGGATCGTTCGCGGAAACGGATGGCTTTGCCGGAGGCGAGCATGGTTGATCGGGACGGCTCCTACTGGCCGGCCGCCTCCACGATTTTTACGCTGGCACTGGCCCCGATGCGGTTGGCGCCGGCGGCCGCCATGGCACGAAAATCTTCGATGGTGCGAATGCCGCCCGCCGCCTTCACGCCCGTGCCCGTACCCACCGCGGCGCGCATCAGGGCGACATCATGCACCGTCGCGCCCGCCGGGCCGAAGCCCGTAGAGGTCTTCACGAAATCCGCCCCGGCCGCCTGCGCCAGACGGCATGCCGCGGTTTTCTGTTCATCGTCGAGCAGGGCCGTCTCGAGGATCACCTTCACGATCGCACCGGCATCGTGACAAGCCTCGACGACCGATTGAATATCCAGCTTCACCGCGTCAAAGTCTCCCGAGCGCATGGCGCCCACATTCATCACCATATCGATCTCACGCGCGCCTGCCCGCAGCGCCGCCGCGGCTTCCGCTACCTTGGCCGGGGTGCTGGTGGCGCCCAGCGGAAATCCAGCGACGGTACAAACCAGCACCCGCGAGCCTTCCAACTCGCTCGAAGCCAGCGGCACCCAGTACGGATTGATGCACACCGTGGCGAAGCCGTAGCGCCGCGCTTCGCCGCACAGCTTGACGATGTCGGCGCGGGTCGCTTCCGGCCGCAGCAGCGTATGGTCGATCATCGCCGCAATCCCGGCGGCAGCGGCACTGGCCGGCGCTTGGCCTTCTGCCGGGGGCGCCGGCAGTATGGAAATCCTGGCGAACCGGCGCTCAATCCCGGCAATCTTCTCGACGCGCGCCGCATGCCTGCCGCCTGCGAAACCGGTAGCCAGCCAGGTGCGCAAAACGTCTTGCGCCTGGCTCTCCGTCAGCAGTCTTGCGCCAAGCGTAAGCACATTGGAATCATTATGTTCCCGGCTATTTCTGGCGGAAGCCTGATCATAACACAGGGCTGCGCGAATCCCCGGAACCTTGTTGGCGGCAATCGCCGATCCGATGCCTGCGCCATCAATAATGACGCCGCGCGCAGCCGTGCCACCCGTTACCAGCTCCGCGACCTTCAAAGCGATATCGGGATAGTCGGCCGGCTTTTCGTCGTACACGCCGACGTCGCGCGCTTCGAAGCCGAGCTCACGCAATAGCGGTTTCAGTGTTTCTTTGAGGCGCAGGCCGCCATGGTCCGCGCCGAGCGCCACCGTCTTCGCCGGCGCCGCGGCAACCGCGGCCTGGCCGGCGGGCAATTCAATGATGCGAATTGCGCGCGCCTGGGCGAGGTCGAGCGCCGATGGCGTAAATATGGCCCCCAGCGGTACGCGCATTTCGCCGGATCGCGGCACATCCTCGGAAGTCACCCAATGCATGGAATCCGAAACCGTCGTAAAATTCGTAAAGACTATTGTAATGAAACCTCGTGGCTGGCCGCTGTTTTTTGCGCTTACCTGGATGGCATGGGGTCATCCCATGGGCAACTTCAGCGTGAGCCATTACTCCCGCATTGAAGTGAGCGGCTCCGGCATCGCCATCCGCTACGTGCTGGACCTGGCCGAAATCCCCAGCTTCGAATTGCTGCAGCAATGGGGCCTGGGCGCCGACAGCCCTCAGGATCAGCTCGACCGCAAAGCCGAAGCGCAGGCCCGGGAATGGGTGCGCAACCTGACGATCGAGGTTGGCGGCCGCGCCGTTACGCCGCAGTTTGAAGGCGTCACTCTGGCGATTGGCAAAGGCGCCGGCGGCTCTCCTGTCATGCGCTTTACATCCACCTTGAAGCTGGCGGTGGCCGCCGGATCGCTGTCGTACCAAGACCGCAATTACCCGGCGCGGGCCGGATGGAAAGAGATCGTGATTGCGGCCGGTTCAGGCGCCTCCATCGAGCGCGCCAGCCAGGGCGAGGTGGACCGCAGCCAGGCGCTCACCGCTTATCCCGCCGATCCGACGGTCGCGCCGCCGCAGGATTTGCGGGCATCGGTGGATTGGGCCGCCTCTCCCTTGAATGCCAATCCAATCGTGGCGAAGAAGAAGCGGCCCGCCATCGTGTCTCCCGAGCCGGCGCCTGCCGCGGCCGCCGCCACTTCTCCGGTGCCGCCACAGGCTGCCGCTCCGGGCACCGTAGTTCGCGGCGATTTCCTTTCGCAATTGCTGCATCGCGGTAAGATCGGCGTCGGGCTCATCCTCCTGGGCATGCTGGTGGCGTTTGGCCTGGGCTCCCTGCATGCGCTCTCGCCCGGACACGGCAAGACCATCGTAGCGGCCTACCTGGTGGGCTCCCGCGGCACCTTCCGCCACGCCATTTTTCTGGGCGGCATGGTGACTTTCACGCATACTATCAGCGTGTTTTTCCTGGGGCTGACTACGCTGTTTCTTTCTCAATACGTACTACCGGAAAAGATCATTCCGGTGCTGGGCGCCATCTCCGGCCTCTCTATTGTTTGGATCGGAGGCATGATGCTCTATAAGCGCGTGATGCGGCTGCGCGGGCACAATCACGATCACGACCATCACCATGATCATGACCATCATCACGATCACGATCATCATCATGATCACGATCATCATCACGATCACGGCCCTCATGGCCACAGCCACGTTCCCGGAGGTGACGTGACCTTGGGCAGTTTGATTGCCTTAGGCGCCAGCGGCGGTCTGGTCCCATGCCCCTCCGCGCTGGTATTGCTGCTGAGCGCCATTGCGTTGGGGCGCATCGGTTTGGGCCTACTGCTGTTGGTGGCCTTCAGCATCGGCCTGGCGATCGTGCTGATGGGAATCGGTGTGCTGGTGCTCTACGCCAAAAACCTGCTGCCGGATAGCCGGAAGACCGCTGCAAACCCCGCTTTCCGCATTATTCCGGTGGTCTCGGCGGCCTTGATCGTCTGCATCGGGCTGCTGATGACGGGAGTGTCGCTGGGCTGGATTCGGCCTAACCGCCTGGTCGGGTGACAGGCGCCTGGATGACCGGCTCGATCTTGAGGCCTTCGCGCGCGATATCGCCAGGGTTGGGGATGATCATATCCCCCTGCTGAAGGCCGCTGCTCACTTCGAGGCGGTCACCGTAGTCGCGGCCAATCTGGATCTTCTGGAAATGCACGGTGTGATCGGGGCGCACTAAGGCGACCCGAGCGCCGTCAGCGCGAACCATCAGCGCTTCACTCGGGATAAGCATAGGCGGATTGGCACGCGTGCTGTTCAAGTCGACCTGCGCGTACATGCCCGGCAGCAGGGCCCCGTCCGCATTGGGCACGTGTACTTCTACCAGCAGCGTACGGCTGTTGGGATCGAGCGCGTTGGCAGTGCGGGCCACCGTGCCGGCGAATTGCCGCCCGGGCAAATTCGAGACGCTCAAGTGCGCCGCCTGTCCCGGCCGGATGGAGCCGGTATCCGCTTGCGGGACGTTGACGTAAGTGCGCAGCGTGCCGGTCTGGGCAATGCGAAACAGAAGCGTGTTTCCGGCATTCACCAGCGCACCGACATCCACATTACGCATGGTGATGACCCCATCGAAGGGTGCTTTGACTATGCGATAGGCCTGTACTTTGTCGAGGCGCGCCAGGCTGGCTTCGGCGGCCGAAACGGTGCTGCGCTGCGCGGCGATCGCCTTTTCGAGCGCTTGCAGATTGGCGGCCAGTGCCCGGGACTGGGACTGATATTGGTCATTCTCCTGCCGCGATACCGCGCCCCGGGCGGCCAGCCGCCCCCATCGATCGGCGGTAGTATGGGCGAAATCCATGTTGGACTTGCCCTGGTCGTAATTGGCCAGCGCCTGGTCCAGCGCCGCGCGCGCCTGTTGCAGGTTCGCCTTGGCTTGTTGCATCTGCTCATCGAGCTCAGGCGCTTCGATCTCGGCCAATGGCTGGCCCAGCCTGACCCGATCGCCAATATCGACCGTACGGCGCAACAGATATCCGTCAGCACGCGCGAGGATGGGAGCCTCGGTAATCGCCTGGATGTTGCCGGGCAGCGTCAGCTCACTGTTTCTCGCCGAGCGCCCCACCTGGACGACTTCCACTCGCGGCAGAGCCTCCTCCTGTTGTAGCGTCTCACTCACGTTGAGGGCGTTTCGTTTTCGCAGCGGCAGGTAGCCGGCGAAGAACGCCACCACAAAGGCGGCGGCCGCCACCAGAGCAATCGACCAGATCGTGACACTGGAAGGATTCCACAGTCTGGTGGGTGGACCGGTGTGCACAGAGCCGTGGGCCGGGCCCTTTAAATTTTGGAGCTGCCGCCTCAGCTCCTGGTTCTCGCGGAGTAGCCGCTCCTCTGTGGTCTCGAGCTCAGACTCCGGCAGGTCTTGTTCGATGGGTTGCATCAGGCGTTTGGAAAAGCTTTAAACATTATTCCACTCCGGCGGCAGGTCCGCTTGTTCCTGCTCGTCGAAGCGGCGCTCGTGATCGACGGGAGGCGCAGTCCTTAGATAACTGTAGATGATCGGAACGACGAAGAGCGTGGTAACGGTGGCGAACATGAGGCCGCCGATCACGGCACGTCCGAGCGGGGCATTCTGCTCGCCGCCTTCGCCCATGCCGAGGGACATGGGAAGCATGCCGATGATCATGGCGGTCGCGGTCATCAGCACCGGCCGTATCCTGGCGTAGCCCGCGGAAAGCATGGCGGCTGTGGCGGAGGGCACTACGGCGCGCTCGTCATTGGCGAAGGTGACCATCAGGATACTGTTGGCGGTGGCCACGCCGATGCACATGATGGACCCCATCAAGGAAGGGACGCTCAGCGTGGTGCCGGTGACGAACAGCATCCATAAAATGCCCGCCAGCGCGCCCGGCAGAGCCATCAGGATGATGAACGGATCGAGCCACGACTGAAAGTTCACGGTCATGAGTAGGTAGACCAAAACCACGGCGAAGACCATACCCAGGCCCAGGCGGAAGAACGAGGATTCCATGGTTTCGACCTGCCCGCGCAGCGCGAACGAGGTGCCGCGTGGCAGATGAGGCTCCTCTTCGCGCATGATCTTTTCCACCTCGCTTCCAACCCCACCCAGATCGCGGCGGTACACATTGGCGTATACATCGAACACGGGCCAGACGTTATAGTGATTCACAATCACCGGAGCGTAGGATCGCCGTACGGTGGCCAGGTTCGAAAGCAGTTGCGTGCTTCCGGTCATGGCTCCTGGATTTCCGTAGGCCTGCGTGGAACCATTCGGAGAGACGCCCACGGAAGCATTTCCCATGCCGGCGGTGCCTGCCTGCGCATCCGGAGTCCAGGAACTGACCGCGTTCGTTGCGACGGAAATCGGAGTGCGCAACAGCGCATCGAGAGAATCGATCCGATACTGAGGCGTTTGCACGCCGACGTTGTAGCTGACGCCATTTTCCCAGTTCACCCAGAAATTCGGCGCCACCGAACCATTGCCGCTCAACGATATCAGCATGCTGCTGGTGACGTCGCGCTGCGTCAAGCCTAATTGGGAGGCTTTGACGCGATCCACATTCAGGAGGATTTCCGGCTGGTCGACAACCTGATGAACGTGGACGTCGGCAGCCCCGGGGATGCGCGCAATTCTCCGCGCAAGTTTCTGGGCGATGTGGTAGTTGGCTTCCGCGTTCCGTCCGACCACCTGCAGATCGATAGGAGCCGGCAGCCCGAAGCTCAAAATCTGAGTCGTAATATTGGCTGCCTGGAAGAAAAACGACATGTCCGAAAATCGTTCACGCAGACGTTTCCGCAGCAGGCCTTCGTAATCCCGCGTCGATCCATGCTTCTCTTTGTTGAGCGAAATCAGGACTTCACCGTCCGCGCTCGAGATGGTGGGGATGTCGCCCTGGGCGATACTGGTCCAGCTATTCGGAATCCCGATGTTGTCGATCAGCGTATCGATCTCATCGGCGGGGATTACTTCCCGGATGGCGTGTTCGATTGCCACGAACCTCTGCTCGGTCTCTTCAATGCGCGTGCCTGCGGGAGCGCGGGCATGTATCCGCATCTGACCGGAATCCACATTGGGGAAAAAATCCTCGCCCACCAGCCCGGCCAGGCCGAGGGAAGCGACGGAGACACACATGAACGCGGTCAGCACCACACCGCGATGCCGCAAGGACCAGTCGAGCAATCCCACATAGCGGTAGCGGAGCGCTTCGAACAGCACGTTGAACACATGGTGAATATGCCCGAACATTCCCTTGGCATCCGCGCTCTCACCGTGCGCCCCGCGCTGATACATCTCGACTTCAGGCTTGAGAAGAAAATTGACCATGGTCGGCACCAGGGTGCGCGACAGGAAGTAGGAAGCCAGCATGGCGAACACCACCGCCATGGCAAGAGGCGTGAACAGATAGCGCGCCGTGCCGGTCAGCAGTAATACGGGCACGAACACGATACAGATGGAAAGGGTAGCGACGAAAGTTGGAACGGCAATCTGTCCGGCGCCGTCCAGCACCGCGCGGAGCAGTGGCTTTCGCATGGCCAGATTGCGGTGGGTATTCTCAATCTCGACGGTCGCATCGTCGACCAGAATGCCGACGGCGAGCGCCAGGCCTCCCAGCGTCATTACGTTGATGGTTTGTCCCAAGAGGCTCAGGATGCACAGCGAGGTGAGGATGGAAAGCGGAATCGAGATACACACAATCAACGTGCTGCGCCAGCTTCCCAGGAACAGCAGGATCATCAGACCGGTGAGCGCCGCCGCGATCAGCGCTTCGCGCACGACGCCCTGAATCGCAGCGCGCACGAAGAGCGACTGATCAAAGAGCGGGACCACCTTCAGCTCCGGCGGAACGTTGGCCAGAATCCTGGGAAGGGCCGCCTTCACCGCGTCCACGATCGACAGTGTGGAAGCCTTGCCATTGCGGGTGATGGTGATCAGAACGCCGCGCGTTCCATTGGTGCGGACAATATTGGTCTGGACGTTGAATCCGTCGTGAACCTGTGCGACGTCTTTGACATACACCGTTGCGCCGTTTACCGTCTTGATAGGCAGGTCGTTCAACTCGGTGAGCCGCAGAGGGCTGCTGTTGACCCGTATCTGATACTCGGTGTCCGCCATCTTGGCGGTGCCCGCGGGGAGGATCAGATTTTGCAGGCTCAGGGCATTGGAGACATCGATGGGCGAAAGCTGCTTGGCGTAAAGCTCATCCAGGTTCAAGTCCACCATCACCGCTCGTTGCTTTCCGCCGAACGGATAGGAAACCGAGGCGCCCTGCACGGTACCGAGCGGAGTGCGGATGAAGTTATTCCCCAGGTCGAATATCTCCTGCTCGCGCAGGGTTTTGCTGGAAAGGCCAAGTTGCAGGATGGGAACGCTGGCCGCATCGTACTTCAGGATATTGGCGGGGAACATGCCGGGCGGCATCTGGCGCAGCGCGGTCTCCATCGTGGCCGTGACCTGCGCGACGGCCATGTCGACTTTCACATTGGGATGGAAGTAAATCCGCACCACCGCATAGCCGTTGTAGGCTTGCGACTCGATGTGCTCGATGTCGTTGACGTTGGAAGTAAGGCTGCGCTCAAAGCCCGTCACCACGCGCTTTTCCATCTCTTCGGGAGCGAGTCCGGAGTACACCCACAAGGCGCTCACAATAGGAATGTCGATATACGGAAAGATATCGACGGGCATGGTGACGATGGCGGCGCAGCCCAGAATGGCGATCAAAACGGCCATCACCACAAACGTGTAGGGGCGGCGGAGAGCCAGCCTGACGATCCACATAGGGGTTCTTTACCACGATAAGACGAGAAGACAGGCGAAGTCCACGCTGGGGGCCGGGGGCGAGTTGGTTCCCAGACTTACGGCAAGCGCTTCAAGACACGCACGCCACCCGCTCCCGCCACATGCACCTCGGCGGTCAACGCGATGAACAAACCGTGCTCCACCACGCCGATAATATGATCAAGCTGTCTCGCCAGCGCCTCGGGAGAATCGATCGGGCCGAACCCGCAGTCGAGGATGTAATGCCCGCCATCGCTGATGAAAGGATTGCCTTGCCCGTCTCGCCGCAATACGGGCTTCGCGCCCAGATCCGAGAGCTGACGCGCAGTTACCAGCCAGCCGAAGGGCACCACCTCGACAGGTACAGGTTCGCCGGCGCCCAACCGGTTTACCAGCTTGGCGTCGTGGACGATGATCACCAGCCGTTTGCTCGCGTGCGCCACGATTTTTTCCCGCAGCAGGGCTCCCCCAAGCCCCTTGATCAGATTGAGGCTACCCTGCTCGACTTCGTCGGCGCCGTCGATGGTCATATCGATTTGAGATTCATCCGCCAGACCGGTCAGCGGAATTCCCATGCCGCGCGCCTGCGCGGCGGTGTTTTCCGACGTGGGGATACCCACGATGCGCAGCCCCTCGCGCACGCGCCTGCCCAACGCAATGACGGCCAGCGCAGCCGTGGAACCCGATCCGAGGCCGACGATCATGCCGTCCGTCACCTCGGCCGCCGCTGATTCCGCCGCAGCCGTTTTCAGTTGATTTTCATCTTGGCTCATGACGTATCGTATCCTGAATAATCATGGTGAACTCAACTCCCGATCTGGAACTCGAAAACCTCTGTATTAATACGATTCGCATGCTCTCGGCGGACGCGGTGCAACACGCCAACTCCGGGCACCCTGGCATGCCCATGGGCGCCGCCGCCATGGCCTACACTCTGTGGACCAAGTTTCTGAAACACAATCCCGCCAACCCGCAATGGTTCGACCGCGATCGTTTCGTGCTGTCCGCGGGTCATGGTTCGATGCTTCTGTATAGTCTCCTACATTTGACCGGGTACGATCTTCCGCTGGAAGAACTCCAGCACTTCCGGAAGTGGGGCAGCAAAACGCCGGGCCACCCGGAACGCGGCCATACAGTGGGCGTCGAAGTTTCGACGGGACCGCTGGGCCAGGGCTTTGGCAACGGCGTCGGAATGGCGATCGCGGAGGCATGGCTGGCGGCCACCTACAACCGGCCGGGTCACGCCATCGTCGATCACTACATCTATTGCATTTGTGGCGATGGCGACCTGATGGAAGGAGTCACGCAGGAGGCCGCCTCGCTCGCCGGGCATTTGCAGTTGGGCAGGCTGATCTATCTGTACGATCAGAATCATATCTCGCTCGCGGGAGCCACCGCGCTCGACTTCACCGAAAATGTAGCAGCTCGATTTGAAGCGTATGGCTGGCACACGCGTACCATTCAGGACGGCAACGACACCGAAGACATCGCCAGCGCCATTCAGGAGGCGCAAGACGAAAAGCGGCGTCATTCCCTGATCCTGGTCCACACTCATATTGGCTACGGAAGCCCCCATAAGCAGGACAATTTCTCGGCACATGGCAATCCGCTGGGCGAAGACGAGCTCAAGGCAACCAAGAAAGCCTTGGGATGGCCCACCATGGATCTGTTTTATCTGCCGCCCGCCGCGGTCGAATACTTCCGGCGGGCTCTCGATGCCGGCGCGGCGGCAGAAAAAGAGTGGAAGGCGAAATTCGCCGGGTATCAAAAAGCATTTCCCACAGAGGCCGCGGAGTTCGAGCGGATCATGAGCGGGAAACTTCCCGAAGGTTGGCAGGCCGATCTGCCGACATGGAAACTTTCCGATAAACCGATCGCTACCCGGGCAGCGGGCGGAGCGGCGCTGAACGCGCTGGCCAAGCATTTGCCGAACATCATCGGAGGGTCCGCGGACCTGAACCCGTCTACCGATACGGCTCTTAAAGGCTTCGGAGATTTTCAGCCTCCCGAATCGGGCGGAGCGGGAACGCTCGGCGCGGTCGGCGGCGACTGGGGTTATGCAGGACGCAATACCGCGTTTGGAGTTCGGGAACACGCCATGGGGGCGGCGGTGAACGGGATGGCCGCGCATGGCGGCGTGCTGCCCTTCAGCGCAACTTTTTTTACCTTCTCCGATTATATGAAGCCGGCCATCCGGCTGGGTGCGTTGAGCCACCTGAAAGTCTTCTACGTCTTCACCCACGATAGTGTCGGCGTGGGAGAAGATGGTCCCACTCATGAACCGGTCGAGCAGCTCGCCGGAGTACGCGCCATGCCTGAGTTGACCGTGATTCGGCCCGCCGATCCAACTGAAACCGTGGAGGCCTGGAGTTTTGCAATCGAGCACGACGGTCCCACGCTGCTGGTCCTGACGCGGCAGGCTGTGCCGCACCTGGATCGGAGCAATGCCAAGTCACCGGGCGTCGCCAAGGGAGCTTACATCCTCTCGGAGGCCGACGGGGGTTCGCCGGATGTCATTCTCATTGGCACCGGTTCCGAAGTACAGTTGTGCGTGACGGCCCAGGAAAAATTAAAGAGTTGCGGAGTCAAAGCTCGCGTGGTCAGCATGCCCAGTTGGGAGCTTTTCAGCGCCCAGGATCCGTCCTATCGCGAACAGGTGCTGCCGAAGAGCGTCAGGAAACGCGTGACTGTGGAGGCCGCCTCGCCGCTCGGCTGGCGGCAGTGGGCCGGCGACGAAGGCACCGTTATCGGTCTCGAGCGCTATGGCGCATCCGCGCCGGGCGACGAGATCCTCAGGCGTTTGGGCTTTACCCCCGAACGCGTGGCCGCTGCCGCGCTGCGTCTGGTGGGCAAGAGCGCGGAGGCGGATAAAGAAGAAGCGGAAGGCGCCATCGCCAAGGGTTGACCAGAGTTGACCCGGAGTTGACTCATGTTCCGCAAGGTCCTGATTGCCAACCGTGGCGAGATCGCCGTCCGTGTGATGCGCACACTGCGCGAGATGGAGATCGCCACGGTGGCGGTCTTCTCCGACGCCGATCGGACTTCATTGCACGTACGCATGGCCGATGAGGCCGAGTGGGTGGGGCCTTCGCCGTCGGCGGAGAGCTATCTGCGCATCGATCGCATCCTGGAGGCGGCGCGGAAACATGAAGCCGACGCCATCCACCCCGGTTACGGGTTTCTCAGCGAGAATGCCGATTTCGCCGGCGCGTGCGAAGACGCCGGCATCGTGTTCATCGGTCCGTCCTCCCAATCCATTCGCCGCATGGGGTCGAAGACGGCGGCCCGGCAGATGGCGGTGGCAGCAGGTGCGCCGGTGTTGCCCGGCTCGCCAGAGGCGTTACGCGGCGTGGACGAAGCTCGCGCTTTCGGCGCCCGGCACGGCTATCCTTTGCTGCTGAAGGCCGTGGCCGGGGGCGGCGGCAAGGGCATGCGGCGGGTGGATTCGGGGGCCGCGTTGGACTCCGCTTTTCGCGACGCGGCCAGCGAGGCCGAACGCTCGTTTAAAAATGCGGATCTATATGTCGAGAAGCTGATTGAGCGGCCGCGCCACATCGAAATCCAGATTTTAGGCGACCAGCATGGCAACATGCTGCACTTGGGCGAGCGCGAATGTTCCATCCAGCGGCGGCATCAGAAGGTGATGGAGGAGTGTCCGTCGCCGCTGGTGGCCGGGCGATCCGGCATGCGCGAGCGTATGGGGGAGGCGGCCGTACGCGTGGCGCGTAGCGCGGGCTATTACAATGCGGGCACCGTCGAGTTTCTGGTGGATGGCAGCGGCGATTTTTACTTCCTGGAGATGAACACCCGGCTGCAGGTGGAACATCCTATCACCGAACTCGTGACAGCGCAGGATTTGGTCCGGCTGCAAGTAGAGGTTGCGTCAGGCGAGAAGCTGCGATTACGCCAGGAAGAGATTGCGTGGCGCGGGTGGGTCATCGAATGCCGCGTCTATGCGGAGGATCCCTACAATAATTTCTTTCCTTCGCCCGGCCGAATCACGCGGCTCGAAGAGCCTGGGGGCCCGGGCGTACGGCTGGATGGCGGCGTCTACGAGGGCTGGACCGTACCCATCGATTACGATCCGCTGCTGGCCAAACTGGCGGTGTGGTGTGGCGCGCGGGAGAGCGCCATCGCCCGCATGGCGCGCGCGCTGCGCGAGTACGATGTGGGCGGGATTCGCACCAACGTCGCATTTTTCCGGCAGATCCTGGAAGACGAAGAATTCCGGCAGGGCAGATTGCACACAGGCTTCGTGGATGAGTTTCTGGCGCGTAGCCAGCCCCTGCAGGCGCCCCCGGAGCTGGCAGCCATCGCCGGGTTGGTCGCCAAACATCACGCCGCGGCGGGCGCCTCGCGCACGGAGCGCGTCTCCACGCCGCGGAGTCTCTGGCGCGAGATCGGCCGCGGCGAGATGTTGCGATGAATCCGCCCCAGATCGAGCTGGTGGAGCCGGGCGTCTACTCGGTCTTGGCAGACGGCCGCAGTTACGAAGCGCGCGTCGAGCAGGCCGAGAGCGGTGTGGTGGTGTTCATCGACGGCTACCGCTTCGAGATAGAGGTGCGTGATCCGCGCCGCTGGTCGCGGCAGACGGGCGCGCGCGAGATCGCCGGCCGTTTGAACGTGGTTGCGCCCATGCCCGGCAAGATCGTGCGGCTGTTGGTCACTGAGGGCGAAACCGTCGCGGCAGGCCAGGGACTGCTGGTGGTTGAAGCCATGAAGATGCAGAACGAAGTGAAGGCGCCCAAGGCAGGGCGGGTGATCTCGGTGGCGGCGCGGGAGGGCACTACGGCGGCCGCGGGCGAGATTCTGGCGGTCATCGAGTAGCGCATAATAGAAAGTCATGGCAAGCGAAACGGCCTGCGCGGAGTGCGGCGGCAGCGGCTGGAAGATCGTGGAGCGGGATGAGCTCTCGGGCGCCGAGCGGTGCGATTGCGCATACGGCGCGCGCGCCAGGAGGCTCGAGGAAAGCGCCGCCATCCCGCCGCTCTACCGCAGCGCTTCGTTCGATAATTTCGCCTTGCCGCGCGACAATCCGATCGGGCATCGGGAGATGGCCAACGTGCTGCTCACGGTGAAGGGCTTCTCCAAAGAATTTCCTACCGACAAGCGGCCCGGCCTGCTGTTGATCGGCGAGCCTGGCACGGGCAAGACGCACCTGGCGGTGGCGGCGCTACGCATCCTGATTTCGCGCGGATTCGAGGGCCTGTTCTTCGATTATCAGAACCTGCTCGACCGCATTCGCTCCGGGTACAACCAGGCCTCCGGCGCCGCCGACCGGGAGGCCTATCGGTTTGCGCTCGATGCCGAAGTGCTGCTGCTCGACGATCTGGGGGCGCATCGCGTCACCGAGTGGGTGGAAGACACGGTGACCAGCATCATCACTTACCGCTGCAATAACCGGAAGCCGTTGATCGCCACCACCAATCTTCCCGATCCCGACGCCGGCAGCGCGATGTTGGACAAGAGTCCCGGCAGGATCGACTACAAAACTTCCTTAGCGGACCGTATCGGTTCGCGCGCCCGCTCGCGTCTATTTGAAATGTGCAAGGTCGTACGGATGCCCCTGGTGGAGGACTACCGCTTACGCAGAACCGTTTGATCGGGCTGCTGGTCCTGCTTTTTGCGGGCGCGGGGGCGCTTCCGGCCGCTGAACCCGCCGAGCCCCGCGAATTCGTACAGGCTGTCGAGTTCCCCTATTACGCGTATCCGCGGCAGCTCTGGGAGCGCGAGCTGGTCTGGCTGAAGACCATCGGCATACGCACTGTGGAATTCTCGATTCCCTGGAACTGGCACCAGGTGGACGGCGAGAGCTGTGATTTTACCGGGCGCACCAGTCCGCGCCGCGATTTGATGGGCTTCCTACGGCTGCTGCGGAGGCTCGAAATGCAGGCTTGGATACGGCCTCTGCCGCCGGTGAAGGGCTGGATCAACAACGGGTATCCGGCCGGCGTGACTCCCGAGCGCAGGTCCGCCCGCCCGTGGCTGCGAGAGTTGGAGAGCATGCTCGCGCCACAGACCGGGAAGCACGGCGGCCCGATCGCTTTTGTGGATGGCAATGCGGGCATACTGGATGCGCCCGCGCCGCCTGCGCCGGTGACCAGTGTGTCGGCCAAGGACGCGGGGGCGATGCTACGAAGCCGGCAGGCGCTGGCGGCCGCGCGCGGATCGCTCGTTTGGGAGGATGTCGAAGATGAGCTGGTCCCGGCGGGCTGGGAAAGGCCGGGTGGCCCGCTGTATCGCGCGGGCGCGATATCGCTGAGCGGCGACGAGCGGCCCACGATCGCGGCTTTGCGGCGGAGCGCGGCACTACTGCGGCACTGGCAGGCACTGCTGCCGGAGATGAAACCGGAAGGCTCGCGGGCCGTGAGACTGCCCACAGGCAGATTGCCGGCGGGCGTCAGCGCGGTGGAGCTGGTATCGCGCACGCCGGGTATCGCCTCGGCCGTGAGCGTGAGCAATGAGAGCAGGGTTCTGTTTCACAACGCGCTGCGTGTGTGGGACCCGTTCAATAAGCGCAGCGTGGACCTGGACAACGTCGAACTGGCGCCGCGCGAGACGCTGTGGCTGCCTCTGAATGTTTCGTTAGGGAGCGGTGGTTTGTGCCGGGAATGCTCGGCATTTTCGAATGCGGAGCATATCGTTTACGCGACCGCGGAGCTCGAAACCGTGGAGTTCGAAAATGGCGCTCTGGCCATGGAGTTCGCCGCGCCAAAGCCGGCGGAGGTGGTGCTGCAACTGGCGCGCAAGCCCACCGGACCGTACCTGGCAGGCGGCCACCCCATGGACGTCGATTTCGACGAGAAGACGCTGCGCGCGCGCCTGAAGATCCCGCAGGGTAAGGGTCCGGGCAGTCTGGTGCGCGTGGCGCTGGCCATCGAGGCGCCGGAATCTTCGGCCTTCTTCGAGGAAGCCAAGCGGCTGGTGATCGGCCAGGAAAACGTGGTTTCGACCTCGTATTCATCTGAGCTACTGGCAGATCGCTCCCGCCTGCGGATGCCGGACAGATTTACGGCCAAGGCCACGCGAAAATCCCCGCTGGAGATCGACTACGCGGTCGACGTGCCTGCCGATGAGTTGCACGGAGATTGGGCTAATCTGGCTATTGAAGCGGACGGAGTGCTGTTGGGCCGCGCGCATCTGCAGTTGTTCCGGCCTGCCTCGGTGCGGCTGACCGATGCTATCCGGCTGCATTTCGGCACGGCCGCCGAACTGGCCATCGAGCCTGCCATCATTCCCATCGATGCCACGGCGGGCCGCACGGTGGACGTAAGCGTGCGCAACAATTTTCCGGGGATCGAGAGTTTCGAGATAGATCCTGCCGGGGAGGGCTTCGAGTTCCTGCCGGCCAAGACCGAATTGAATTCCGGAGCGATTATGGAGCGCACGGTGGACTTCCGCGTCTTCCCGCAGAACACCATCAGCGGCCTGCACGATTGGAATCTGCACTTCGCCGGCGGAACGAAACTGGAGGTGCCGGCGCGATTTCTGGTGATCCCGCGCGGGCAGACGGTAGTGTGGCAGGCGGATCTGGATGGCGACGGCTCGCCTGAATGGGTGCTCGAGAACCAGCGTGCGCGGGCGGTGTTTTCAACGCAGGATGGCGGCCGCTGGCTGGAGTACGTGTGGAAAGATTCGAACGTGAACGTTCTGCCGGAAAACGGCGCGCTGGCTGGAACTGGCCCGGTGGAAGTGAAGGCGCTCGATGGCGCGCTGGAGTTCATTGGCAAAGACTGGAGACGGACAGTGCGGCTGGCCGCGGGCGAAGCGCAGATCACCGTGGAACAGAGCGCGCCGTTAGGGGCGGAGACGCTCGAGACCGGCAAACATAATGAAGTTACTTTGCGGGTTTCGCGGGAATCGGCCATGCGCGCGGTATACACGGTGGTGAAGTAAGGGCGGTTTCCTAAACCGCCGGCTTCAACCCTAACCCCGGCCCATCCGGCAGCAGCAGCTTACCCTTCTCCACCCGAACGCCGGTGAACGGATCGTTGGCGATCAGCAGGTTGCCATCCAGGTCCGCATAATCCACCAGCGGCGACAGGTGCGCAGCCGCCGTCACCGACACCGAACTAGACACCATGCAGCCCAGCATCGTCTTCATGCCGAGCGATTTCGCAACCTGGATCATGCGGTACGCTTCCAAAATTCCGCCGGTCTTGTCGAGCTTCACGTTCACGCCATCGTAGGCGCCCGCCAGCTTCGGCACGTCGCTCGCATGCAGGCAGGCTTCGTCGGCGATAATCGGAACGTGTACGCGGCTGTGCACCCAGCGCATCTCCTCCAGCATATCCGCGGGCATGGGCTGCTCCACGAACTCAACGCCCTGCCCAGCCAGCCAGTTGATCTTACGCACGGCCACTTCTTTATCTTTCCAACCTTCGTTGGCATCCACGCGCAGCGGCTTATCGGTGACGCTGCGGACGGCGGCGATAGTGGCTTCATCGGTATCCAGGCCAACCTTGATTTTGAGCACCGGAAAATCGGCCGCCTCGCGGACTTTTTGGCGGGTCGTTTCGGGATTATCGATGCCAATCGAGAAGGTCGTAATCGGCGTATCGCGCGGGTCCAGGCCGAAGTAGCGGTAGAGTGGAACGCCCAGTTTCTGCCCCATCCAGTCCATCAGCGCGATGTCGATAGCGGCCTTTCCGGCCCACTGGCCATCCACGCGGTGAAACACCTCCGCCATGATTTTGGAAAATTGCCACGGATTGGCTTCAGTTAGAAATCCACGCACGGATTCGACAGCCTGCCGCGCTCCCTCGGCGTTTTCGCGATAGCGCACGATGGGCGCACCTTCGCCGTGGCCGGTGATGCCGCCCTCGGTATACTGCACATGCAGCGTGTCCCGATAGTCGCTCGAGGACATCGTAGTGGTCCAGGTATGGCGCAGCTTCAGCCGCACGATCTCGGTACGGACGGCCGCCTGCGACCGGCCCGAAGCCAGCACCGCGGGCCAGGCCGATTGCGTCAGAAAAAATTGCCGGCGGGTCATTTGAGCCTCCTGCACGCGACCAGCAGGCGGCTCCAGTGCGGATCGCCGAGATCGCAAATCTGGGTCACGGGATGAATCCAGGTGGTTACATTGATAAATTTACTCTCGCCGATATACATTCCCGTGTGGGTGATATGATCCGCCGCGCTCCCGAAAAAAAGGAGGTCTCCGGGCTGCAAGTCTTCGCGGCTCACAGCGACGGCGCCCTTGAAGGCAGCCTGCAAATCGGCGTCGCGCGGGATCAGCACGCCGCGGCGGCGGCAAAGCATCTGGGTGAAACCGGAACAATCGTAGCCGAAGCTGGAAGTGCCGCCCCAGGTATACGGCAGGCCCAGGAAACGGCGGCTGAGCGCGATGACCGCCTCCACCGTCATTGGCTTCGCTTCGAAAGAAACATCGCCGCGCTGCAGCCAGCCGGGGCGATCGTCCGGCAGGCGAACTTCCAGCCAGCGCCCGCCGGGCTCCGGCTCAGCAATGACTTCCAGCCGCGTTTCGTAGGGCACCGTGACCAGAGGACGTCGCGTGGCCACATCCGGCTCGTGGTAGATGTGAGCGAACAGGCTTTCGACTTGCGCCACACGGCCCGCCGATGCATAAGGCGCGCCCGCGGCGCCAACGCCGCGCGCGTCAGTGTCCCGCATCCAGCCGGTATAGCTGTCCGCGGTGCGGACGTGCAGCCAACCGGAACGCGCCTCGATTACGCCAATGGTGCTCGCGTAGATCGCCTGCGAGACGACCTCGCCGTCTTCGCCCGGCTGCGCGTACATGTTCGCCACGGCGGTGACCACCACGGCTTGTGACATTGCCTGGTACGGGGCGTCGTACGGGGCCTGGGACGGGCCCGCGGCGAGCAGAGCCATGGCCATAAGCAGGTGCATGGGACCTGCCTTCAGACTAGCAGCGTGCGTGCTATACTGCCACCGTTCCCGATTGCATTTTGGAGGTTGCAGTTGAAATTTGGCCTGTTCTACGAGCATCAGATTCCGCGGCCCTGGGGACCGGGCGCGGAGGAGCGATTGTTACGCGACGCGCTCGATCAAATCGAGCTGGCGGATCGCCTGGGTATGCATTACGTCTGGGAGGTGGAGCATCACTTCCTCGAAGAATATTCACATTCGAGCGCGCCGGAAGTTTTTCTGGCGGCCGCCAGCCAGCGGACCAAACGAATCCGGTTGGGTCACGGCATCGTGCAGCTTCCTCCTGGATACAATCATCCGGCGCGCGTGGCTGAGCGCATCGCCACGCTCGATCTGATTTCGGGCGGCCGCGTCGAATTCGGCACCGGCGAGTCCGCTTCACAAGCGGAGTTGGGCGGGTTCGGCATCGATCGCGGCCTGAAACACGCGCAGTGGGACGAGGCGCTCGACGCGGTGACGCGCATGTTTGTGGAGGAGCCGTTTGCCGGTTATCAGGGCCGCTTCATCTGGATGCCTCCGCGCAACGTACTTCCCAAGCCGAGCCAGAAGCCGCACCCGCCGCTGTGGGTGGCTTGCAGCCGCCGCGAAAGCATCCTCACCGCCGCGCGCAAGGGTATTGGCGCGCTTTCCTTCTCCTTCATCGAGCCGGAAGAAGCCAAGAGTTGGGCCGACGATTACTACCGCATCATCGCCAGCGAGGAGTGCGTGCCGGGAGGTTTCGCGGTAAACCCGAACCTGGCTGTGGTGGTGCCGTTTATGTGCCACTCCGATGAGCAGACCGCTATCGAGCGGGGCATCGACGGCGCTCACTTCTTCGGCTACTCATTGGCGCATTATTATGTGTTCGGCCAGCACGAGCCCGGCCGCACCAATCTTTGGGAGGAGTTCGAGCAGAATCGCAAAACTTATGGATTCGCGCGGGATATCGTGCGCGCGGAAGATGCTCCGCTGGCAGTGAAGCTGCTACAGGAGGGCTTCGGCTCCCTGCGCGGCGCGGTGGGTACTCCGCAACAGATCACGGACTTGCTTGTACGTTACGAAAAGGCCGGTGTAGACGCCGTGATCTTCGTGGCGCAGGCGGGCCGCAATCGCCACGAGCACATCTGCGAATCGATCGAGACATTCGCTCGCGAGGTGATGCCGCGCTTCGCCGAAAATGAAGAGGCGCGTGAGAAGGCCAAACGCGAGCGTCTTGCCGAGGCGTGCGCAAAGGCATTGCAGCGGCGCGCGGCGGCGCGTCGTTCGCCGCCCGGATACGTCATCACTTCCACCGGTGAGCCCTCTCGTCCGCCGGTTCCGGAAGGCGCGAAGGCCGCCGCCAACGGGCACAATAACCTGTTCGCCCGTATGGTGCGCGGCCGCGACGACCGGCAGCTCGATCGCCTGATGGGGTTCCGTCCCGTACAGCGGCTCATCTTCAAGGGGATGGAGCGCGCTTTTCATCCGGAGCGCGCCAAGGGTTTTGCGGCCGAAGTTCAGTATGAGCTAAAGGGCCGCACCGACGTCAGCCGCTGGCTTGTGCGTATCGCGGATTGCGAGGCGAAGGCCGCGCCCGGGCGATCGGCAAATCCGACCCTTACGTTTCGCATGACGCTGCCCACCTTTGCGCGTATCGCTGCCGGCCAGGTGAATGCCGTAACAGCTATGCTCGACCATCGCCTCGAAGTGGACGGCGATGTCAAAAAGCTGGCTCAATTCAGCGGGCTGTTCCTGGATCGATGATGCGTGCGTCCGGTATGCTTGCGGTGCTGCTCGCGCCCGTCATCTTTGCTCAATCACGATCCGCCGCGCCCGCATTTAGTTACGATGCGCGCGTGGAAGGATGGCTGACGGCCGCGGGCGGATTTGACATGCCCGAGGCGCTGCGCCGCTTTACGGTCGACCGCGAAACGTTGGCGGGCTACTACAATTCCCGCTTGTCGCCCGAGCGCGCCAACGCTTTCGACCGCTTTGCGCAAACGTGGCTGCAGGTTCTCGACCAGGCTCCCTTCGATTCTCTGGGCGTAGATGGCCGGGTCGATTGGCTGCTGCTGCGCGCGGGATTGCACGAAAATTTGCACCGGCAGGGCGAACAGCGCGCCCGTCAGGCTGAAATGGGGCCGCTCGTTCCGTTCGCCACTTCCATTCTCACGTTGGATGACGATCTGCGCCGGATGCAATTCGTTAACGCGGCCGATGCCGGCTCCCAGGTCGATCGCCTTTCTGTTGAAATCGGCAAGTTGACTGTGGACGTCAATGCCGGGCGCCTGAAAGCTTCGCCGGCGGTAGGCAGGCGCGCAGCGCACTCCGTGGAAACCCTGAGGCACACGCTGAAAGGCTGGCATGACTTTTACAACGGCTACGACCCGATGTTCACCTGGTGGGTGGAGGAGCCATGGAAACGCGCCGATACTTCGCTCGATGGCTATGCGACTCTACTGAGTGAAAAGATCGCGGGCGTGCGCCCGTCCGACAAAGACACCATCATCGGCGATCCCGTGGGACGCGAAGCTTTGCAAAATGCGCTGGCTGCCGAATTCATGCCCTACTCTCCCGAGGAGCTTATCGCGCAGGCGCGCAAGGAACTGGCGTGGTGCCAGGCCGAGATGATCCGCAACGCCCGCCAGCTTGGGCTTGGCGACGACTGGCACAAGGCGCTCGACCACGTCAAAAACGATTACGTCAAACCCGGCGAGCAGCCCGCGATGGTGCGCGATCTCGAGTATCAGGCGCTCGACTTCCTGAAGCAGCACGATCTGATCACCGTCCCGGAAGCCGCCCTGAACCTGTGGCGCATGGAGATGATGTCTCCGGAGCGGCAGCGCGTCAGCCCGTTCTTCCTCGGCGGCGATCTGCTGAGCGTCTCTTATCCGACCTCGGGCATGAGCCACGAGCAGAAGCTCATGAGCATGCGCGGCAATAATATTCACTTCTCGCGCGCCACGATATTTCACGAGATGATTCCCGGTCATTTTCTGCAGTGGTACATGAACGAGCGGTACAGGCCCTATCGCAGCGCCTTCGCCACTCCGTTCTGGGAAGAGGGCTGGGCATTCTACTGGGAATTGCTGCTCTGGGACCAGGGATTTCCGCGCTCCGCGGAAGACCGCATCGGCATGCTGTTCTGGCGCATGCACCGCGCGGCGCGGGTTATTTTTTCACTCCAGTTTCACCTCGGCCGGATGACCGCGGCCGAGGCTGTGGATTTTCTGGTGAACGAAGTGGGCCACGAGCGCGAGAACGCCGCGGCGGAGGTGCGCCGCTCATTTGAAAGCGATGAGTATGGTCCGTTGTATCAATGCGCCTACGAGCTTGGCGCGCTGCAATTTCGCGCGCTGCACGCCGAGCTGGTCGATTCCGGCAAAATGACCAATCGCCAGTTCCACGATGCGGTTCTCAAACTCGGCATCATGCCGGTCGAAATGGTGCGAGCCTCGCTGCGCAACGAAAAGCTGCCAAGGGATTTCACCGCCGGGTGGAAGTTTTACGAGGAGCTGCCGGCACCGTGAGGGGAGCTAAATCGCCGGACGCTTCTTGCCAAAACCAGTCTCCTGTTCGAACGCGTGCGCCATTTGCAGGACACTGAAGTCTTCTTTGTCGCGGCCCACGATCTGCACGCCGACAGGCAACCCTTCCGGTGTGAACCCGCCCGGCACCGAAGCCGCTGGATTGCCGGTTGACGAGATATACCAGCAGGATTTCATCCAGTCTATGTAGTGATCGAAGGTAACGCCGGCGATTTCGGTTGGGTAGGGCGTGTTGACATCGAATGGCGGCAACTGGGTTGTGGGCAGAACGAAGTATTCGTACTTTTCGAGGAACGCCTGAAAGCGCCGCCAGAGCACGCCGTGGGCGGTTTCGGCGTGCGCGAGATCTGTGCCCGTCAGGCGCAGCCCTTCCTCGATCTCGCGCTTGAGCGTGTCCTTGAAAGCGTCCGGGTGCTGATGGAGCAGCGCGCCATGAGTATTCGCTGCGTTCCATGCGCGCAGCACGCGAAAGGCAATCTCGGCAGGGGCGAAGTCCGGCTCGGCCTGCTCGACGATGCATCCCAGCGATTCGAATGTGGTGCGATGCCCATCGACTATGGCGCGCACACGCGCGTCGAAGGGAACGCCGCCAAGATCCTTGAACCATGCGACGCGCACCCCTTTGAAACTGCGATCGAGAGGGCGCGCGAAGCGCTCTCCCGGCTCATGGATAGAGAGCGGTGCACGGGAATCGGGTCCCGCGATGGTGCTCAGTACCAAGGCCAGGTCGGCCACCGAGCGCCCCAGGCAGCCCGAGGTACTCAGGGTCGACCAGGCGAACGCCGCCTTCGGGTTCGGCACGCGGCCGATCGAAGGCCGGAAACCAACCACGTTGCAGAATGCCGCGGGATTACGCAGCGAACCGCCGGTATCGGAGCCATCGGCCACGGGCACCAGTCCGCAGGCCAACGCTACGGCTGCGCCGCCGGAAGATCCGCCGCAAGTCTTAGTGAGGTCGTAGGGATTGCGCGTCGCGCCGAAGACGGTGTTGAACGTCTGCGACCCCGCGCCGAATTCCGGTGTGTTGGTCTTGCCGATGGTGATCGCGCCGGCGCGCCGTATGCGCTCGACCACCAGATCGTCTTCGGTGGGGATGTAGTCTTTGTAGAGCGGCGACCCGAAGGTCGTCCGGATCCCGCGGGTTTCCACCAGATCCTTGTGCGCCACCGGCAGACCATGCAACGGACCTACGGTCTCTTTGCGCGCTTGCATCTCATCGGCCTTCGCAGCGGCTTGGGCGGCCATCTCGGGCACCAGGGTGACGATGGCATTGACCTTGGGATTCACGCGCTCGATCTGCTTCAAGTGCGCGGCGAGCGCCTCGCGCGCGGACATCTTCCTGGTGCGGATCAGCCGGGCCATTTCGATCGCGCTGGTAAAGCAGATGCCGGAATCGGCGGCCTCGAGCAGAGGCGCGACGCCCATTACCAGCAGGGCTTCGCGGCGGGTGGGATGGTTGTCACTCATTTCCCGAAACTACTTCCACGCGCCAAGCAATTGCCGCACCAGCACAAGCTGTCCCAGGTGATAAGCGTTGTGGTCCGCTACCAGCAGCGCTTCGCGCAAGATGGTCTGCTCTTCGCCGTGCGGAATGCGCGCATAGAGATCCGTGTGGGGGTCTTCGACGAGCTTGCGCATAGCCGCCAGGTCCGCGCGGAAGGCGGCGACGCTTTTATCCCAGTCTGCCTCATTCGGCGGCGCGGGATTTGCCGGCCAGTAGCCGGACGGCCAATCGGGCGAGACATGTTTTGGATTACGGCTGAATTCCAGGATGTCCCGCTGCGCGATACGCAAATGCTCCAGCAGCTCCCATGGCGAGTGAGGCAGTCCCTGCGGACGGACGCCCCGCAACGCGTCTGGCAAATTCGCTACCGCCGCATCGAAATCCAGGTGCGCTCCCTTGCCGGCCAGCAGAAAAACCAAATGTTCGCGCAAAGATTGATCGTGTGTCATTAATCTATGGATACCAAAAATCTGTGGATACCAAAAAAAAGCCGCGCCCCCTTGGCGGGAAGCGCGGCTTTAATCAGATTGAGCGGGAAGGCCGGAGTTAGTAGTCCATGCCTTCGGGTCCGCCGTGGCCGCCGGGAGCCGGCGCCGGTTTCTTCTCCGGAATCTCGGCCACCATGGCTTCCGTGGTGAGCATCAGCGAAGCGATGGATGCGGCGTTCTGCAGCGCGGTGCGGGTCACTTTGGTCGGATCGATCACGCCCGAAACCACCAGGTCTTCGTACTGGTCGGTCTGCGCGTTATAGCCGTAGTTGGGGTTGGAGTTCTCGCGAACCTTATCCACCACGATGGCTCCCTCGGTGCCGGAATTCAGCACGATCTGACGCAGCGGATCCTGGCAGGCGCGGCGCACTATGTTCACGCCGATCTGCTCGTCTCCGTCGGCCTTGAAACCATCCAAAGCTTTGGACGCACGCAGCAGCGCCACGCCGCCGCCCGGCACGATGCCTTCTTCGACAGCCGCGCGAGTGGCATGCAGCGCATCCTCTACGCGAGCCTTCTTCTCCTTCATCTCGGTCTCTGTCGCCGCGCCGACTTTGATGATGGCCACGCCACCAGCCAGCTTAGCCAGACGTTCCTGGAGCTTCTCGCGATCGTAGTCGGAGGTGGTCTCGTCGATCTGGGTGCGGAGTTGCTTGATGCGGCCCTCGATGGACTTCTGGGAGCCGTTGCCGTCCACGATGGTGGTGTTGTCCTTGTCCACCGTGACGCGCTTGGCGCGGCCCAGGTCTTCCAGGCGTACGCCTTCCAGCTTGATACCGGTTTCTTCCATGATGGACTTGCCGCCGGTCAGGGTGGCGATGTCTTCCAACATGGCCTTACGCCGGTCGCCGAAGCCAGGGGCCTTCACCGCGCAGGCATTCAGCGTGCCGCGCAGCTTGTTCACCACCAGAGTGGCCAGAGCCTCACCTTCGACTTCCTCGGCGATGATCAGCAGCGGCTTGCCGGAGCGCGCGATCTGCTCGAGCAGCGGCAGCAGATCCTTCATATTGCTGATCTTCTTCTCGTGGATCAGGATGTAGGGATCTTCGAGCACGCACTCCATGCGCTCGGCGTCCGACACAAAATACGGCGACAGGTAGCCGCGGTCGAACTGCATGCCGTCCACGGTGCTCAGTTCCGTAACCATGGTCTTGGATTCTTCGACCGTGATCACGCCATCTTTGCCGACCTTCTTCATCGCTTCGGCGATGATGTTACCGATGGTGGGATCGCTATTGGCGGAAATGGTGCCGACCTGCGCGATCATGTCACCGGAAACCGGCTTGGAAAGCTTCTTGACTTCCTCGACGGCTGCCGCAACGGCCTTATCGATGCCGCGCTTCAGGGCCATCGGGTTGGCGCCGGCCGCTACAGCCTTCACGCCTTCACGGAAGATGGACTGCGCCAGAATGGTCGCCGTCGTGGTGCCGTCGCCGGCCACGTCGGAAGTCTTGGACGCCACTTCGCGCACCATTTGCGCGCCCATGTTCTCCAGGGGATCCTTGAGCTCGATCTCTTTGGCCACCGTGACACCGTCTTTGGTGATATTGGGGCCGCCAAACTTCTTCTCCAAAACGACATTGCGGCCCTTGGGACCAAGGGTTACTTTCACCGCGTCGGCCAACTGGTTGACGCCGCGCAAAATCGCCTGACGGGAATTCTCTGCGTAGATAATCTGTTTCGCCATTGATTCTCCTTCTTATGGACGCTTAGGATGCTTTCTTGGCCACTTTGGGCTGGGCTTCCATAATGCCGAGGACCTCGTCCTCGCGCATGATCAGAAACTCGTCGCCGTCCAGTTTGATATCGCTGCCGGAATATTTGCCGAACAGGATACGGTTGCCGACCTCAACATCCAGGGGCACCAGCTTGCCATCTTCGAGACGTTTGCCTTTGCCAACTGCGACGACTTCGCCTTCCTGCGGCTTTTCCTTCGCGGAATCGGGGACATATAGGCCACCTTGCATGGTTTCCTTTTCCTCGATCCGTTTGACCACAATACGGTCATAGAGCGGACGAATTTTCATTGAGATTACAGCCTCCACTTTCAGTTATTTCTTCGGGGTAACCGGAATCCGGCCAAAACCGGGGTACGATAATTATTATTAGCACACTCGATGGGTGAGTGACAACATTCGCCCCTAACGTATTGAAAACACTATGTAATTTTCTGCTTGACGAAGTGCCCATGGAAGGGCTTGGAATTCGCTGATATTTGTTTCCGGGTTCTGCGATCGGGCAATATGAGGCACGTTATACTGAAGATGGAGGAATGGCCGAGTGGTTGAAGGCGGCGGTCTTGAAAACCGTTAGCGGGGTAACTCGCTCGGGGGTTCGAATCCCTCTTCCTCCGCCATATCGGATTACATTTCATTCTCTGCCAGTACCGTGTGGAGCACGTGCTGTTTCGCGCGGTGCCAGCGGTCGGTCCGGTCCAGCAAGGCCAGGATCGCACCCGCGCCGATGAGAGCGTCCGCGGCCACAATGCTGGGGGAGGCGCTGCATCGTGAGCCCTAAGATTATTGCGCGTCCTCCGGATTATGCCAACCCCCAATATCCGCCGCCAGCGCATCTGCCTCTGGCGGTCCCCATGTTCCGGGCTCATAGGTGTATAGCGGTGCCGAGTTGCCCAACACCGGCTCCACAATGGACCACGCCGCCTCGACCGCATCCTGCCGCACAAACAACATGGCCTCGCCGTTCGTCGCATCCGTCAAAAGCCGCTCGTACGCGTCGAGTTCTCCGGAATGCTCCCGGTCCACCGCCATAAGCTCCGCCGGTACTGAGCGCATCCCCGGACCTAACTGCTTGACTCTCGCCCCCAGACCTATCGAGAGGTCAGGACTCAGACGAAAGCGGAAATAGTTGCTGCCTGGCGGCGTCTTGCTGAGGGGCGGCTGCCGCAACTTCACCAGCACTTCAGTCGCGGTTATCGGCAGAGATTTGCCCGCACGAATCAGGAAGGGAACGCCCGCCCATCGCCAGGAATCTATTTCCGTACGAATGGCGGCAAAGGTTTCGACTTCCGAATCGACTGCTACGCCAGCCTCTTTCCTGTAGCCGTTATATTGGCCACGCACCAGATGGGCCGGATCGAAGGGAGGAATCATCCGGAAAATCTTCACCTGCTCATCGTGCAGCGATTCCAGATACATACTCGTGGGCGGCTCCATCGCGAGCAGCGCAATCACCTGCAATAGATGATTCTGAACCACGTCGCGAATCAGTCCGAGCTGCTCATAGAGCGGCCCCCTACCGGCGACCCCGAATTTCTCGGCCATCGTAATCTGCACGCTGTGAACGTAATTCCTGTTCCAGATGGGCTCGAGGAAGGTATTGGCGAACCGGAAGAAGAGCAGATTCTCTACCGCCTCTTTTCCCAGATAATGATCGATCCGGAATATGGCGCTCTCCGGAAATACCGAATGCAAGACCGCGTTCAACTTCTGCGCCGATGCCAAATCGCGCCCGAAAGGCTTTTCGACGATCACCCGCGCAGACTGCGCGCAACCGGATTGGCCCAACTCCTCTACCACGGCCGGAAACAAGCTCGGTGGAATGGCCAGGTAGTGCGCCGGCGCCGCGGCCCCTCCCAGCGCCTTCTTCAGTTGCACAAAAGTGGCCCCGTCCTGATAGTCGCCGTCGATATACCGCAGCAGCTCCACCAGCTTCGGCCACACCTTTTCGTCCACGCCGCCGCCGTTCTTCATCAGGCTGTCGCGCGCCCGCTCCCGAAACTGTTCGATCGTCCATCCCGACTTGGCCACGCCGATTACCGGCACCTTCAAATTGCCGCGCCGCACCATGCTTTGCAGCGCCGGGAAAATCTTTTTGTAAGCCAGATCGCCCGTGGCGCCGAAGAACACCAGCGCATCGGATGGCTGCTTCCTGCTGCTCGACACCTGATCCGTTTCCATCGGGCTCATTTCGATTTCACAGCCTCCCACATGCGCGTTCCGCCGATCATGGCGTTGGCATTATCCGCGATGCGCGCCCCCAGGGGAAGCTCCGTCAGCTTCTGCGCATTCCCTCCGCCGAGCACCACATCCTCCACCTCGAGCGCCTCCCGCAGCCGGTTCACGACATCGATCACGTGTCTCTGCCACTTCTTCTTGCCAAGCCGTTCGAGTCCGCTGATGCCGACATAATCCTCGTAGGTCTTTCCTTTTTTGTAGGGCAGATGCGCGAGCTCCATGGGCTGCAGAACGCCATCGACGATCATCGCTGACCCGAGCCCCGTCCCCAATCCCAGAAACAACATGCGGCCTCCTTGGTAATCCGCCAGCGCCTGCATAGCCGCGTCATTGATGACCTTGACGGGATGTCCGAACGCTTTGGCGAAATCGAATCCAACCCATCCGCTCCCCAGGTTGTGGGGTTCATGCACGATGTGGTCATGCACCACCACCCCCGGATATCCGATCGAAATCACGTCGTAATCCCAATCCATAGTCGCGTGTTTTACATCGCGCACCATCTGCGTGGGGGTCATGCCGGGGCCCGATGGAATCTTGCGCTCCGCGGGCTGCCCGGTGGCCAGCACCTTGATGTGCGTGCCGCCGACATCAATCACCAGAATTTTTTTGGCCGTCTTCTTCGGCGCTGTCAATTCTTCTTCTCCTCATGCCCTCCGAAGCCGTAGCGCATTGCCGACAGCAGCTTGTCGGCGAACTCATCCGCGCCTCGGGAAGCGAATCGCTGGTAAATCGCAGCGCTGATTACCGGCGCCGGGACGCCCTCGTCGATGGCCGCCGCGAGCGTCCATCGCCCTTCGCCGGAATCCGAAACACGTCCCGAGAAGTTGGCGAGATCGGGTGTCTTGAAGAGCGAGCCGGCAGTCAGGTCGAGCAACCATGAAGCTATCACACTGCCGCGCCGCCACACCTCGGTCACATCCGCGAGGTTGAAGTCGTAGCGGTAATTCTCCGGATGCCGCAGCGGTGTGGTCTCGGCATCGGCCTCGCGCGCCTTCTTCCCTACGTTTGCCTGGCGCAAAATATTCAGGCCTTCGGCATAGGCCGCCATCAGGCCGTATTCGATGCCATTGTGAACCATCTTAACGAAATGTCCCGCGCCCGAAGGACCACAGTAGAGGTAACCTTCTTCGGCAGTGCCGCCGCCCACCTTTTCCCGGCCGGCGGTGCGCTCGACGTCGCCGCGTCCCGGCGCCAGTGTTTTGAAAAGTGGGTCGAGCCGGCGCACGGCTCCTTCGTCGCCGCCGATCATCAGGCAGAAGCCCCGCTCGAGGCCCCACACCCCTCCGCTTGTCCCCGCGTCCAGATAGTGGATACCCTTGGCATGCAACTCTCCGGCACGCCGCATATCGTCGATGTAATAAGAGTTGCCTCCGTCAATGATGACGTCGTCCTTCTGCAGGTGCGGGCTCAGATCGCCCAGGGTGGCATCCACCACGCCCGCGGGCACCATCAGCCAGGCGACGCGTGGAGGTTTGAGCCTGGCGGCGAATTCTTGCATCGAAGCCGAGCCCGTCGCTCCCTCTTTTGTGGATGCGGCTACCGCATCGGCATGCAGATCGAAGACTACACACTCATGCCCGCCGCGCATCCACCGCCGCACCATGTTCGCGCCCATTCTGCCTAAACCAATCACGCCAATCTGCATATGAAAGCTCCTTGTGACTCACTCTAAAGGGTAGGACTACAGACACTCTACGGCCCGCACGGCTTCTGCGATCTCGACGCCGACACGCGCTGCCGCGGCCGCGGGATCGGGCGCGCGGGTAATCTGGCGGCCGATGACTACGTAGTCCGCGCCATTGCGTATTGCCGCGGCCGGAGTGGCCACGCGCTTTTGATCGCCGGCCGCGGCTCCTCCCGAGCGCACGCCCGGGGTCACCAGGATGGCCTGTGAACCGGCCTCGGCGCGCACGGCAGCGGCATCCAGCGGGGAACATACCAACCCATCCATGCCGGCTTCCATGGCTTTGCGCACGCGCAGCGAGACCAGTTCGGCGATAGTCGATTGGTAGCCCAGGTCCGCGAGATCCTGCTGGTCGAAGCTGGTCAACACGGTGACAGCCAGCAACCTGGTCGGCGCGTCCTCGCGGCCCTCGATGGCGGCGCGCATCACCTGACTACTTCCATGCACGGTCAGGAAGCGCACTCCGCTGCGCGCGGCGACGCGCACCGCGCGCTTCACGGTCTCGCCGATGTCGTAATATTTCATATCCAGGAAGACGTCCTTGCCCTGGGCCATCAATTCGCGCACGAAGTCCATGCCGGCCGCGGCGTAGAGCTCCATGCCAACCTTATAGAAGCCTATGTGGCCGCCCAGCCGGGCAACCAGGCTGCGCGCCTCTTCGGCTGAATCCACGTCGAGGGCTACGATTCTGTGGTCATGCGTCATATGAGCCTTATGGGCCTGGCTTGGCGCGGCAGTACGCGGCCGACGTAATAGGCATCCGGAAAAGAGCTTTCGAGCGCGGCCGCGTGGGCTTCGGAAAGCGAGATCAACAAACCGCCGGAGGTTTGCGGATCGTAGAGCAGGTCTTCGACTTCGCGCGGCAGAGCCCGCGTGGTCTCCACCACGCAAGAACTGAATTCCCGATTGTTCTTCAGACCGCCCGGGAGGGCGCCCAGACCCGCGTATTCGAGCGCGCCGGGCAGAAACCGCAGACGAGCCACATCGATTTGCAGGGTCACGCCGCTGGCTAACGCCATTCCGCGCGCATGTCCCATGAGGCCGAAGCCGGTGACATCGGTGCAGCCGTGTACATCGTAGGCGAGCATCGCTTCGCAGGCTTTGCGGTTCAGCGTCAGCATCGAATCGATGGAGGCTTGCGCGTGAGCGTGGCCGGCCTTGCCTTGTTTCAACGCCGTCGCGATTACTCCGGTGCCCAGGCGCTTGGTAAAGAGCAGCACATCGCCCGCGAGCGCTCCTGCATTCGCTTTGATGCGCCGCGGATGGATGGTGCCCGTTACCGCGTATCCGAACTTGATCTCTTCGTCGGCGACGCTATGGCCGCCCAGAATGGCGCACCCGGCCTCACGCATCTTCTCCGCGCCGCCCTTCAGGATCTGCTCGAGGTCTTCCAAATCGCCGTTCGCGGGATAAGCAAGAACAGACAGCGCGGAGAGGGGCCGCCCGCCCATGGCGTAAACGTCGCTCAGCGCATTCGTGGCGGCGATGGCGCCATAGGTAAATGGATCGTCCACCACCGGCGTAAAGAAATCGATGGTCTGCACCAGGGCAAGCTCCGCAGTTAACCGGTAAACCCCGGCATCGTCGCCAGTGTCGAAGCCCACCAGAACGTTTTCGTTCGCCACGCGCGGAATGCCCGGCAGAACGCGGTCCAAAATCTTCGGACTGAGCTTGGACGCGCAGCCCCCGGCTTTTACCTGCGCGGTCAGCTTGCGGACTTGGGCGGTGTCAGCCATGCGGGACCCTTCCTTACTATAATAGCCACATGCGTCGAACTCCCATCGTGGTTGTCGTCCTGCTTCTGGGCCTGGCCTTTGCGCTAGTCTCCCGCGAGCCTCAAGTCGATCCGCGCCTCAAACATGCATCGCGCCGCCCCGAACAAAACGGCTGGATCTTTGTGCATCTGGAGGGAGCTCCCTCCGATATCGGGTTTCAGCACGGCTACCTGCTGGCGCCCGAGATCCGCGATACGCTGCACACCGTCTCGGTCGAAATGGTACACGAAGAAAAAAAGGACTGGCAGTTCTTCCGGGACAAGGCCCAGAATATGCTGTGGCCGCACATAGAGGCCGAGTATCGGGCTGAGCTGCAGGGCATCGTGGACGGCGCCGTGGCGCACGGCGTCAAGCTGGACCTGTGGGACGTGGTGGCGCTGAACGCCTGGCTGGAGATGCCGTATTTCGACAAGGTATACAACAAGCAGCACGAGCTTCCCACAACCACCGCTTCGGCAGGTGAGCATTGCAGCGCGTTCGTAGCTACGGGGAGTTATACGAAAGACGGCCGCGTAGTCATCGCGCATAATAATTGGACCAGCTATGAGACGGGCGAGCGCTGGAACGTCATCTTCGATATAGTGCCCGCCCAAGGCAACCATTTTCTGATGGATGGTATGCCCGGGCTGATTCACAGCGGCGACGATTTCGGCATCAACTCCGCGGGCATCATGATCACCGAAACCACCATCAGCCGCTTCAACGGCTTCGACGCCGACGCCGTTCCCGAGTTCATGCGCGCCCGCAAGGCCATGCAATATTCCGCGTCCATCGACGATTTTGCGCGCATCATGAAAGATGGCAACAACGGCGGATACGCCAACGACTGGCTGGTGGCGGATCGCAAGACCAACGAGATCGCCAGTCTGGAACTGGGGCTGAAGAACGTGACGCTCGACCGCACCCGCGACGGTTACTTCGTGGGCTCAAACTTTCCGATCAACGAAAAGCTGGCCAAGGAAGAAACCGAATTCGATCTGAACAATCCGGGCGAGAGCCCCAATGCGCGCCACGTGCGCTGGCGGCAGCTCATGGAACAGAACAAGGGCAGGATCGATGTGCCGGCGGCCCAGCGCTTTCTGGCTGACCATATGGACACTTTCGAAAATAAGATCGATCCGGACGAACGTACGCTTTGCGGCCACATCGATCTATCCAAGCGCGGCGACCTGCCATGGGTCCCGGCTTATGGCACGGCGGGCGCTGTGCAGTCGAAAGCCGCCGACGGTGCGATGGGCGAAGCGATGACGCTGACGGCGTCGCTGGGCCATTCCTGCGGCATCCGTTTCAATGCCGCTGAGCACCTGCGCAAGCATCCGGAGTTCGCCTGGCAGCGTCCTATTTTGCGCGACATGCCTTCGCGCCCGTGGACCACATTCAGCGCACAATAGGGCGCGCGAAGCGCCGGTCCGCGCATGGCACTCGACGTCTTGTGGCTCAGCCTCCGCTACGCCGGGCTGGCTGCCCTATTTTCTATTCCGCCCGCCGTGTTGCTTGCTTATATCCTGGCACGGCGCCAGTCACCTGGGCGGGATCTTCTGGATGCCGCCGCCAGCATTCCTCTAGCGTTGCCGGCCGCGGTGCTGGTCTATTACCTCCTGACCCGGTTGGGGCTTTTGCCGGTAGCGTTCACCTGGCGCCGGGCAGTGGCGGTGTCCGTGATTTACACGCTGCCGCTGGTGATGCACATGGCGCGAGCCGGCCTGACGCTGGTTGACCACAGCTTCGAAAACGCGGCGCGCACTCTGGGCGCTTCCGAGTGGCGTGTTTTTTGGCGTATTACGGTGCCGCTGGCCTGGCGTACGCTGCTGGCCGCCATACTGGCAGGGGCGGCGCGCGCGCTGGCGGACTTCGGCATTACTGCGATGGTTGCCATGGCATCGAACGCCACCCAAACAGCCGCGCTGCTCCTGCTCATCTCCGCCGCCGTGCTGGCCGCCCTCTATGCGGGCAACCGCCTGCAGCGCGGACAGGCTCCTGCGTGATACAGGCGCGCGTGGCAGTCCCAGGCCTGGAAGTCGAATTCCAGGCCGGCTCCGGGATCACTGCGCTGTTCGGACCTGCCGGTGCGGGCAAGACCTTGCTGCTCGATGCCATTGCCGGCGTGCTTCGGCCGCGCAGCGGCCGTATTATCCTGGACGACGAAATTCTGTTCGATGGCGTAGCGCGCGTGAATCTGCCGCCGCGCCGCCGGCATTGCGGATATGTGTCGCGGCAATGGGCGCTGTTCCCGCACATGAGCCTGCGCGATAATCTGCTGTTCCCCATAGCCCGGCTCGCGCGTCTGGAGCGGCGCCGGCGGGTCAAGGAAATGCTGGAGCGATTTTCGCTGGAGCAAGCCGCCTCGCGACGGCCGGAGAGCGCCTCGCCGGCGGAGCGCTTGCGTTGCGTATTCGCTCGCGCGCTGATCGGCGAGCCCAAGCTGTTGCTGGTCGACGAGCCGTCCAGGGGCCTGGATACAGGGCTTCGGGCGGAGTGGCACACGATCCTGCGACGCGTGCGCGAAGAGACTAGTCTGCCGGTGCTGCTGGCGACGCGCGATCTGGAGACCTGCTTCGAACTGGCCGGGAACATGCTATTACTCGACGCCGGACGCATCCTCCAAAGCGGACCGGCGCGCAAGGTGCTCGATCAGCCCGCCAGCATTGAAGCGGCGCGCCTGCTGGGTATCCGCAATTTGTTTCCCGCAGAGATCGTAGCGCTCGATCCAGGCCGCAATACCAGCCGTCTGCGCCTGGAGACCTTCGAGCTGGCCGGCCCTTATTTTCCGGGCCGCCTGCTGGGCGATCGCGTATGGCTATGCATGCAGCCGGGCGAACTGCTGGTGAGGCCGCACAATGGCGCCAAGCCGCAATCCAATCAGGTCGCCGCGCGCCTGGAACGCGCGCTCGAAATGCCGCGATCCGTGCGCCTGGAGTTTGCCGGCGCCATTGTGGCTGACATTGCCCGGCCGGAGTTCGAGCTGCAGAAGGATAATAAAGAGTGGCTGGTGGAGTTTCCGCCGCACGCGTTGCGAGTACTCTGAACGATGCCGCTGAAAAGCTTTGACGAATACGTGGCGCTGGCCGAGCAGGCCCACGGACATATCTGCGCGGGTCAGATTCTGGGGCTGCGCATGGCGATCTACGGCTTGCAATTACTGGCGCTGGACGATCCTACGGGTAAGCATCGCAAGCGCCTGGTTACCTTCATTGAAATCGATCGCTGCGCCACCGACGCCATTCCCGTGGTGACCGGATGCCGGCTGGGAAAGCGCGCGCTCAAGTTCCGCGACTTCGGCAAAGTGGCGGCTACCTTTTGCGACCTGGAAGCGGACCGCGCGGTGCGGGTAGTGGCGCTCGAGAGCTCCAAACAGCGGGCCGCCGAAATGTTTCCAGAGATGGCCGGGCGCAATGCGCAGCAGATGCGCGCGTATCGTGAGATGCCCGATGAGGAGTTGTTCCAGTCGCAGTGGGTGCGCGTGAAACTGGGGCCGGAAGAGTTCCCCGGCTTCAAGGGCGAACGCGCCATCTGCGCCGAGTGTGGGGAAGGCATCAATTTCAAACGCGAAGTGGTTCGCGGCGAACGCGTGCTGTGCAAAGCCTGCGCGGGCGAGCGCTATTATGAAGCGCTCTGATGCTGCGCTACTACATCACCGACCGCAGGCCGCTGGGAGGATGCGAACGGCTGCTGGACGCTATCGGGCGGGCGCTCGCGGCCGGGGTTGAGCGTGTACAGATCCGCGAGAAAGATCTTTCCGCGCGGCAACTGGCGGATCTGGTACGCCGCGCCCTACGGCTTCCGAACCCGCACGGAACGGCCTTTCTGGTAAATGCGCGAACCGATGTCGCGCTGGCCTGCGGGGCGCAAGGCATACATCTGCCGGCGGATTCGGTCGCGCCGGCAACCTGGCGGCAGATCGTACCGCGTGGATTTCTGATCGGAGTCTCGTGCCACTCGGTGGATGACGTGCGATGGGCCGAGAGCGAAGGAGCGGATTTCGCCGTCTTCGGCCCGGTATTCTTTACGCCCTCGAAGGCGGCTTACGGTGCGCCGCTGGGCCTCGCGCGTTTGCACCAGGCCGCCCGCGCCGTTCGCATGCCGGTGCTGGCGCTCGGCGGCGTAACCGCGGACAATGCCGCCGAGTGTGTCCAGGCCGGTGCGGCGGGAATCGCGGGAATTTCGCAATTCCAGGCCGAACCGGCCCTCGGATAATCGCCGTCCGCTATTGCCCCGTGCCAGTCAGCGGCAAGGCCTGCGGGCTTCCAGCGCTATTGTCAAACACCTGGTAGGTAGCCGATTCCGCTCCTGCAATCGACGGCGTAAAGTACATGGTGAAGGTGCACACGGCCGCGGGAGCCAGGAACGTGCTGCAGGGCGGGTTGGTCGCATTGGTTGCGAAGTCGGGGCTATTGGCGCCTGTGATGGCGCCGGCCGTAAAGGTAATCGGCGCGGTCCCCACGTTCTTAATAGTGACGGTAGACGATACCTGGTGTCCCACCGAGGAAGTGCCGAAGTTCACCGACGACGGAGTGAATTCCACGCCGGTACCGGTTCCGGAGAGCGCCACTGTTTGCGGGCTGGTGGCGTCGCTATCCGCCACGCTGACCGTGCCCGTGGGGAAGCCCACGGCCGTAGGCGTAAACAAGACGTAGATGACGCAGGTGCCCGAGGCGGCCACCACCAGATTATTGGTGCAGCTTGTCGCACTCGACTTACTGAATGGGCCGGTGATGGTTACTGCCGGATTGCCGAGCGTCAACGAGGCCCCCGTGTTGTTGGTGAGGGTGATCTTCTTGGCGCTGCTGGTAGGCGTGGTAACGCCGACCGGTTGGGCGGGGAAGGTGATCGTACTGGGACTGAGGGCGACGTTGCTGATGCCGGTTCCAGTCATACCGGCGAATTGCGGACTGCTGGGGTCGCTGTCAGCGATGATCAATGCGCCCTTCTTCGCGCCGGTGGTGGCCGGCTTGAAGGTCACGCCGATGGTGCAACTCGCAGTCGCCGCCAGAGTGTGGCCCGACGCCGGGCAGGTATTGGAGGAGATGGCGAAGTCGGTGGGATCGCTGAGAGTAATCTGTCCCATAGTGATGGCGGTCGCGCCCTTATTGGTGACCGTTATGGTCTGCGGCGCGCTGGTAGTCTTGGCCAGTTGGTTGGCGAAGATCAGTGGCCCTCCGGTCACCGCCACGGCGCTGCCGGTGCCGGTCAGGCTGACGATGTTGAAATCTGCGAAATATCCGTTGTCCTCGATCATCAGCGATCCCGTGCGCGTCCCCGAGGCCTTGGGCTTGAAATAGACGTAGATCGTGCAGGTCTTGCCGTTGGCCAGGGTGGACCCGCAGTCGTCAGACTCAGTGAAGTCGCCGCTGGTCAGAATACTGCTGATGGTCAGCGGCCCAACGGCGCTCACCGTGAGTACTTGCGGAGTGCCGGTGGAGCCCACGGTCACAATACCGAAAGCGAGGCTCTCGGCGGACGTATTCAGCGCGGCGAAGGCGTTAATTTTGCGGACCCGGAAGTTGTACTGATCGGCGATCAGAATATCGCCTGCAGCATCTTGAGTGACTCCGCTCGGATAATACATGTCGGCGCCGGTAGCTACTCCGCCATCCCCGGTGTAGGCCGCGGTTCCTGTTCCGGCTATGGTGGTCATGATTCCGGAGAGACCTACCCAGCGGATGCGCTGGTTGTTGGTGTCGGCGATGAACAGGTTGCCGTTGGCGTCGGACCAGACTCCGTTTGGCGAACTTACTTCGTTCAGGATGGCCACACCGTCGCCGGTGTAACCGCAATATCCATTACCCGCCACGGTACTGATGGTACCGGTGGCCGCGCTCACTTCCCGGATGCGGCAGTTACTGGTGTCTGCAATGTACACGTTACCCGCGGAGTCGGTGGTCACTCCTTGCGGTGCTCTGAGTTCCGCGTCGGTCGCCGGATCGCCATCACCCAGGTAACCGTAGGTTCCATTTCCGGCAAAAGTCGTGATCGTGCCACCGCTTACCTTACGTATGCGGTTATTCGAAGTATCGGCGATGTAGACATTGTTCTGCTTGTCAACAGCCACGCCATAGGGATAGTACAGTTCGGCGCTGGTGGCCAGCCCGCCATCGCCCGAGAATCCGGCCCGGCCGGGTGTCCCGGCAAAAGTGCTGATGATCCCGGAAGGGGTCACCATGCGGATGATCTGGTTTACGGCGTCAGAGATATAGATATTCCCGGAGCTGTCGCGCGCCAGGCCATAGGTCTTGTTCAGCTCAGCCGCCGTGGCTAATCCGCCATCGCCCAAATCCCCGCACGTGCCGGTGCCGGCGAAGAAGTTTACTAAATCGGTAGCCTCCACCAGTTCGCGAACCAGACAATAGTTTGTATCTGAGACAAAGACGTTTGACGAAGGGTCTGCGTAAACAGCCCAGGGATAATTCAACACCACGCCTTGCGGCGCAACTCCGCTGGTGAGCGTGGGAAAGGTCGTGTTACCGTCACCCGCGACGGTGCTGATGGTCGCGGTGTTGGGGATGCCCGAGACAGTGAAATATCGAATGCGATAGTTATACCGGTCGGCCACGTAGACACCCCCGGCGGCCGTCACCGCGACGCCCTCCGGATCGTAGAAGCATGCGCTGAGCGCCGCGCCGCCATCTCCGCAGAATCCCGCGCTGCCAGTGCCGGCTACGGTATTGATGTTGCCGCCCACCGTGAACTGGCGGATCCGCTGGTTGCTGTAGTCGGCGAGAGTCACGGTAGTCCCGGCCGCATTCACCGCGACGCCTTCATAGACGTATCCGAGGTTGGCGACGGTCGCCGGCCCGCCGTCGCCGGCAAATCCGTTTGTGCCGGTTCCCGCGATGGTGCTGATGAAGGCGTTGGATTTTGCAATGTAGCGGGTTCGGAAATTGTTAGTGTCCGCGATGTAGAGGTTGCCGGTGCTGTCGGCGGCCACGCCTCCGGGATAGTTGAGCTGCGCGGAGGTGGCTAGTCCGTTGTCACCACCGTAAGTGCAAGACCCATTACCACCATAAGTGTTGATGATGCCGGTCGCTAAAATCACCTTTCGCACGCGACAGTTGTAGCTGTCGGCAATAAACAAATTGCCGAAAGTATCGAGCGTGATGCCATAAGGATAGTTCAGCTCCGCGGAGGTGGCCGGACCGTTGTCGCCGCTAAACCCACGGGTGCCGCCCATACCTGCAATGGTGGTGATGGTGTTAGTGGCATCTACCTTCCGGACGACGAAATTGTAGTAGTCCGAGATATAGACGTTACCCGAGCTATCTACCGCTACGCCCGCCGGGCAATTCAGGAAAGCATTCCCCGCTCCGCCAGGGACGCCGTCGCCACTGAAGCCGGCCGGGCCCGCGCCTGCCACCACGGTCAGAACTCCGCTGGTATTGACCTTGAACACCCGATTCTGGACCGAACTGCAAGCGGCAATGTAATAGTTTCCGGCGTTATCCACGGCAACCTCGATGGGAGCGTCGAGATCGGACTGCAGCGCCGGAATGTCGTTGGGGCCGCCTCCAATCAAGGTCGAAATCACTTCCTGCTGCGCCAGGGCGGGCAGGCAGGACAGCGCAAAGACGAATAAGAGAGCAAAATAAGACGCAGAGCGGCGCATTGCATTTCCTCCAGAAATATACGAAGCAAACAGTTAGAACGGGGTAGGTCGCAGGTTTAATTGAGCGGTCCATTCCCATTGCCGCCCGCCCGCGTCACGGTAGGCGACAGACACATTGGGCTGGCCACTGGCAGTCCATCTTAGGTATTCGTCGCGGGTAATGGTTACTTGCCGTGTGAGAGTGACGCTCTTATCGACAGCCCATGCCGGAATCGGATCGAAGATCTGGATCACCGTCGATGCAGGATGAGACTCGCGGAGAGTGACTACTGCCTGTTTCAACTCCGCGCCGCTATAATTGAAGATCTGTAACGCAAGCGTCATCTGGACGTAGTCGCCTTTTTCTGCGACGCCTGCGAGGTTGAATTGCCCACCGAAGTTACGGCCGTCCTTGCCAAAAGCAGTGGTAGTGAGTACTAGAGCCGCGAATAGTAGACACGTGTTTACACGCGAAAGACACAGATGTAACATGACTCTCCCTAGTTAAGAATTTGAGTCCTACTCTCCTGACCAGGATCGATTATACATCCAGCCGAGGCTGCTACAAAGGCTTTATTTAACTTTTTTTTTATGACCCACGGGATGGGTCAAATCAGAACCGCTGTTCTAAGTGGCGGCGACGCCGATTCCTTCGACCGAGCGGGCCCGCAACACCTTGATCTTGTCGCGGATCTGGGCGGCTTTCTCGAATTCGAACTTGCGCGCCGCATCGCGCATGCGCTGCTCGAGCTCGGCCAAAAAGTGGTCGCGTTGGGCTGCCGTCATCTCCGCCACGTCATCGTCGGATTCGAGCGGGACGGTCACGTAATCGCCCTCGGCAATGGCCACCAGGCTCATGTCGATGGGCTTGATGATGGACTGCGGCGTGATCCCATTGCGCTCGTTGTATTCCTGCTGTGTACGGCGCCGCCGGCCGGTCTCGGCGATGGCGTGGCGCATGCTGTCGGTCATCACGTCGGCGTATAGGATGGCGCGGCCTTCCACATGGCGCGCGGCGCGGCCCATGGTCTGAATCAAGGAGCCGCGCGAGCGCAGAAAGCCTTCCTTGTCCGCATCCAGAATGGCCACCAGCGACACTTCCGGCAGGTCCAGACCCTCCCGCAGCAGATTGATCCCGATCAGCACATCGAACTCGCCGCGCCGCAGATCGCGCAGCGTCTTGATGCGATCGAGCGTGGGTACTTCGGAATGCAGATAGCGGCAGCGCACCCCGACTTCGGAATAGTATTCCGCCAGATCCTCGGCCATACGTTTGGTCAGCGTGGTCACCAGCACGCGCTGGTTGTTTTCGACGCGCTGCCGGATCTGGCCCAGCAGATCGTCCACCTGGCCTTTCACCGGGCGCACTTCCACTTCCGGATCGAGCAAGCCTGTGGGCCGTATGATCTGCTCGACCACCACGCCGGCCGCCTTGGTCAATTCGTACGGACCGGGCGTCGCCGAAACATGAATCACCTGGTTGATGCGATGCTCGAACTCTTCGAAAGTCAGCGGGCGATTGTCGAGCGCGCTGGGCATGCGGAATCCGTGGGAGACCAGAATCTCCTTGCGCGAGCGATCGCCGTGATACATGCCGTGCAACTGGGGGACGGTCTGGTGGCTTTCGTCGATCAGAATCAGCGAATCGTTGGGAAGGTAGTCGAGCAGGGTGGGAGGAGCTTCACCCGGCAGCCGCCCGGAAAAGTGCCGCGAATAATTCTCGATTCCGTGACAGTATCCGATCTCCTTCATCATTTCGAGATCGAACATGGTGCGCTGCCACAGCCGCTGCGCCTCGATCGGCTTGCCCTGTTTTTCGAGCTCCTTGTGCCACCAGTCGAGCTCGGTGACGATGCCGGCCATGGCCTTGTTGCGAGTCTCTTCCGACATCACGTAGTGCGTTTTGGGATAGATGGGCAGCCGCGCATAGGTCTGCCGCACCTGGCCCAGCAAGGGATCGACCTGCACCAGGCTTTCGACCTGATCGCCCCACAGCTCGATGCGGTAAGCGTAGTCGTCGTAGGTGGGATAGACTTCGATGACGTCGCCGCGCACGCGGAAGGTGCCGCGCCGGAAATCCGCGTCATTGCGCTCGTAGAGAATATCCACCAGGCGCGAAACGATCTGGCTGCGGGAAATCTTTTGTCCTTTTTCGAGCATGAACAACATGCCGTAATAAGCCTCGGGCGACCCCAGGCCGTAGATGCAGCTTACGCTGGCCACGATCACGCAATCGCGGCGCTCAAAAAGCGAGCGGGTGGCAGAGAGCCGCAGCTTGTCCAACTCGTCGTTGATGGTGGCTTCTTTCTCGATGTAAACGTCGCTCGCGGGAATATACGCTTCGGGCTGATAGTAGTCGTAATAACTCACGAAATACTCGACGGCATTCTCCGGAAAGAACGATTTGAATTCGTGGTAAAGCTGCGCGGCCAGAGTCTTGTTGTGAGCCAGCACCAAGGCGGGGCGTCCGATGGCCTCGATGACCTTGGCCATGGTGAAGGTCTTGCCCGATCCGGTAACGCCCAGCAACACCTGGTGCTGCTCGCCGTTGCGCACGCCCTGTACCAATTCTTGGATGGCGGTAGCCTGGTCACCTTTAGGCTGGTAGTTGACCACCAGATGAAAGCCCATACTGCCAGTATAGCTTTCAGTACAGACGCAGCCCAAACCATGTCCTGTGTGTTACCCTTGATCGCCGAGGTAAGTGGAAAATGCTTTCACCCCGAAGCAACGTCGTTAAATGTCTCTTGGCAGGTGCGATGTTTTGTACTGTCCTGGTCGGTCGCGCGCATGCTCAGACGCTCGAATGGAGCGAGCCTTCACTGATTGGTCTGCCTCCAGCGCGAACCTCTGCGGCGATGGTCTATGACCCCGCCATGGGGGCAACGTTGCTTTATGGCGGCAACACCTACAGTACCCTCTTTGGGGACACCTGGGCGTTCTCCAAGGCCACAGGATGGAAGCAACTCACACCAGCCGTTTCTCCACCGCCTTTACAAGGCGCGTCGATGGCCTACGACCCAACGACAGAAACCGTTGTGCTTTTCGGCGGTAGCCTATCTCACATTGGCCAGAACGGCGTTAACTCGGACCAAACGTGGACGTGGGACGGGGTGACCTGGACTCAGCAGTTTCCTCCGGTTTCGCCCCCGGCCCGTGGTTGGAATGCTACTAACGGAATGGTGTTTGATAACCTGCTTGGCAAGGTGGTGCTGTTTGGCGGATACACAGATCAGTTCATTATCATGAATGACACCTGGGAGTGGGACGGAACGACCAAAACGTGGACGCAGCAGTTCCCCGCCACCAGTCCATCTCCGCGAACGGCGACGCTGGCCTACGATGAGGTCACCAGGCAAGTTGTGTTCTTCGGCGGCTGGACGAATGGTATCGACTACGGCGACACGTGGACCTACAATGGCGTGAATTGGGTCCAACAGCAGCCGGTGACATCGCCGCAAGCGCGTGCGGACAATGGTCTGGCTTTCGATCCGCTCCTCAAGCGCGTGGTGCTCTTCGGAGGCTTGGCCGGCGCTTGCGAAGACTGCGGGCAAGGCCGTTTAAACGATACCTGGGTATGGAACGGAAGAAACTGGAGCCAGGTGCAAACTTCTGCGAGTCCCAAGCCCAGTTCGGGAATGTCCTTTACTTACGACGGAACTACCAAAGGAATGCTGCTATTCGGCGGCTGGGTGTCCGACGCTCAGTTCACCAACAGTACCTGGCTTTTCGGGCTCTCTGGAGGTTAGAAAGTACCGGCGGTTCCGCTGTATGCCGAAGGGCATGGCTCAGTGCCGCGCGTGCGCCTTCGAGATGACAGAAAGCGGCCGGTTCTGTCCGGGCTGCGGCGCCCCGGCGGGCGGTCCCGTGCTGGTGACTGGCGTGGCAACCATGGCGATGCCCGTCACGCGCGGAGACTTCACCTCGTCGGGAAGCGTGGATTCCTGCCGGCGGGCACCACGTGCCGTGGCCGGGCGAATCCGAACTCTTCATCAACGCCGTGGCCCTCAGCCTGGCGGCGGGTGGGCAACTGTGGATCACTTACATCGCGCTCGAACCCTTCGTACGGCGCCACTGGCGCATTTTGCGAGCGGTTATGCGAACCACCTGTTCTCGGCGCTGGTCGGTACCCTGCTTCTGTTCCTGGTTTTTTTCCTGCTCCGCGTGGTGCTGCGGCGCGAATGGCTGGCGGGCATCGCATTCGTCGTGTTGCTCTCCGTCCGCGGACTGGCGGGCGATCATCCGGCCGTGGATACCTGCACGTACGTCGCGATCTATGCAATCCTGGTGGCGCTGTTGTTGCGCTACGGCTTGCTGGCGGCAATGGTTTGCATTCTTGTCACCGACCTGCTGATCGCGTTGGTATTCACTGCCGATTTTGGCGCCTGGTATGGAACCGCATCGCTGCTGACGGTGCTCTCGGTGATCGCCATGGCGGTGTACGCATTTCGTACGTCGACGGCGGGTAAGCCGCTATTCGCGGGCTTGTTGGATAAATAGAGCCGCCGCGTTTCATCTGCGTTACAATCGGCCTTTGTGATTCTTTTGTGATTAAGGGGAGGCCGATCCATGGAAAACGATGCTACGGGTGTATCCAGAAGGTCGTTTCTGCGAACCTCGACTGCCGCGAGCGCGGCGGCCACCACGTTTACCATCATCAAGCCCGGGCTGGTGCGCGGCGCGGGCGATGAGAAGTTGAAGGCCGGCCTGGTGGGCTGCGGCGGACGCGGCACCGAAGCGGCGCAGCAATTCCTGCACGGCAACGACAATGTCGAGCTGATCGCCATGGGCGACATTTTTGAGGACCATCTGGAGAAGTCGCTCAACGAGATGCGGAACTCCAAATATTCCAACGTCGCCGAGAAAGTTAAAGTCGAGCCGGATCACCACTTCATCGGATTCGATGCCTACAAGAAAGTGCTGGCCTCGGAGATCGACGTGGTCCTGCTGGCGACGCCGCCCGGGTACCGGCCCGAGCATTTTGTGGCGGCGGTGGAGGCGCGCAAACATATCTTCGCGGAGAAGCCTTTCGGCACGGATCCGGTGGGCGTTCGCAAAGTGATGGCCGCGACCAGGAAGGCCGAGCAGTTGAAACTTACGGTGATGTCGGGCGCGCAGCGGCGCAACCAGCGGGAGTATCTGGAGACCTGGCAAAAGGTCCGCGATGGCGCGATCGGCGATATCGCCGCTACCTATGGGTATTGGGTCGGCAGCCCCGTGATCCAGCAGCACGAGCGCGATCCGAAATGGTCCGACATGGTCTGGCAGCACCGCGCCTGGTACTCCTTCGTGTGGATATGCGGCGATCAGATCGTCGAACAGCATCTGCATAATATCGACGCGATCAACTGGTTCATGGGCGCCCATCCGGTGAAGGTATTTGCTTCGGGCGGCGCGGCCTGGCGTCCGCGAAGCGAGATCTACGGCAACATTTACGATCACATCGACGCAGATTTCGTTTATCCCAACGGCGTACATATGTCCAGCCACTGCCGGCAGTATCCGAAGGGCAGCTATCAGAATGTCTCCGAGCTGATGGTGGGTACCAAGGGCCGCACCAATTGCAAGGACATGGGAGAGAAGGGCGAGAACCCCTACGTGCAGGAGCACATCGCCTTGGTTAAGAGCATACGCGGGCAGGGACCTTACGTGAATGACGGCATGGCGGTGGCAGAAAGCACCATGACCTGCATTATGGCCCGCGAGTCGGCGTACTCGGGCCAGGAGATTACCTGGGACCAGATGATGGCGTCCACTCTGGATTTGCAACCCAAAGCATTTGACTACGAGACGAAACTCGACGTACCGCCGCTGCCGGTTCCGGGCGAATACAAATTTGTGTAGAGCCCGCCCGGCTAGAACGCGCTCCACTTGAGCAGACTGGTACAGGGACGGGTCAGCGGATCGTCGCAATGATTCGGGCTGACGCGCAACGCATAGCCCAACCTGCCGGTGCGGTCGGGAACGATCTCCTTCTCGAAGATAGCCAACGGTCCCTCCAGACCGGTGGGCGGAAGCACCATCACTTCGGTGTCTTCGAGGCCGCCATCGGTGCCGACGCGTCCCATCACCACTTCCACGCGCACCTCGCTCGGTTGTAATCCGGCCAGGTCGATGGCGGTACGCACCCAGACGGGACGTTCGCTCAGGATGGGCCCCGCCGGCGCAGGCCCGGTTTCGACGAACTGCACTTTGTCCCAGACCTCGCGCACGCGCTTATTCCAGCGGGCGGCCTCGCGCGCGGCCTGGAAATCGCTGGCGGTCAGCCGCAGCGCCTCGGTGTGAGCGGTGTCGTAGAACTGGGTGGCGTATTCGGTCACCATGCGCCGCGAGTCGAACAGCGGCGTGAGCGCTGTCAGCGATTGCTTTACGCGCTTGAACCATTCGCGCGGGATGCTATCGCGACGCTCGTAAAACAGCGGCACGATTTCGCTTTCGAGCAGGTAGTAGATCTCGCTGGCGTGCAGACCTTCCTGCTCGTCGGTATAGGATTCGCGATCGCCTATGGCCCAGCCGCCGGACACTTCGTAAGCTTCGTCGAACCAGCCGTCCAGAATGCTCAGGTTCAACACGCCATTCATGCCGGCCTTCATGCCGCTGGTGCCGCAGGCTTCCTGGCCGCGCTTGGGAGTGTTGAGCCACAGATCCACGCCCTGCACCATCTCGCGGGCCACCTTCATGTCGTAGTCTTCGACGAACACGACATGCTTCCACAGATCGCGGTCGCGCGAGAGCTGCACGATGTCGCGGATGTAGTTCTTGCCTTCGTTGTCGCGCGGGTGCGCCTTGCCGGCGATTACGATCTGTACCGGCATCTCTTTGTTGCACAGGATGCGCTTGAGGCGTTCCACGTCACGGAACAGCAGGGTCGCACGCTTGTAGGTAGCAAACCGCCGCGCGAAACCGATGGTCAGCGCATTGGGATCGAGCAGCTCTTCGGTGTGCCGCATTTCGACCGCGGAGGCCTGCCGGCGCAGCGCGGAATGGCGCTGCCGCTCGCGTACGAACGTGACCAGCCGCCGCTTACGCCGCCGATGCACCTCGAGAAGCTCCTCGTCCGGAATCTCTTTCACCTGGTCCCAGACGGCCGGATCGTTAAAGCGCTCGCGCCACTCCGGCTCCAGATACTGATCGTAGAGCGCGGCCAGGTCTCCGTTGAGCCAACTGGTCAGGTGCACGCCATTGGTCACCGAGCTGACCGGCACCTCCCACACGGGCAACTGCGGCCACATGTCGTGCCACATCTCCTGCGACACCTCGCGATGCAGCTTGCTGACTCCGTTGCGATGCGCGGAAGTCTTGAGGGCCAGAACGGCCATCGAGAAGCGCTCGTCGCGATTGGAGGGATTGCGGCGTCCGAGCGCCATGAGCTGATCGAATTCGATTCCGATGTCGGCGCAGTAGGCGTTGAAGTAGTGATACATCAAGCCGGGATCGAACAGGTCGATGCCGGCCGGCACGGGCGTGTGCGTGGTGAAGATATTGCTCGCGCGGGTCGCCTCCAGGGCTTCCTCGAGATTGAGTTGATGCTCGCGCTTCAGCACGCGTACGCGCTCGAGCGCCAGGAACGCCGAGTGGCCCTCGTTCATGTGGTAGACGGTGGGCTCGAGGCCGACGGCTTGGAGCGCGCGCAGGCCGCCGATGCCCAGCACAATCTCCTGCCGTATGCGCGTGTCGGAGTCGCCGCCGTATAGCGAGTCGGTGATGCTGCGGTCCTGGGGAAGCTGGTTTTCCGGAACGTTGGTGTCCAGAAGATAAAGCGTCACGCGGCCTACTTCCATCTTCCAAACCTGGATGGCGACTTTGCCGGTGGGCAGCCGGACGTGTACCTTCACGGTTTCGCCCTGCGCGTCGCGCGCGGGAACTGCCGGAAGAGTGTAGAAGTCGTTGGTCGGATAACGCTCCTGCTGCCAGCCGTCGGGGTTCAAGACCTGCCGGAAAAAGCCCTGCTGATACAGCAGGCCCACGCCCACCAGGGGCAGGTCGCAATCGCTGGAGGATTTCAAATGATCGCCCGAAAGCACCCCCAAGCCACCGGAATAGATCGGCAGGCATTCGGTGAGTCCGTATTCGGCGGAAAAGTATGCAATCAGCTTGCCGTCGGCGCGCGGCTTCCCGCCCATGACATGCGCGTCATAGCGCTGGCAAGCGCTATTATAATGCGCTATATAGCGCGGGTCGGCGGCGGCGCGCTGCAAAGTTGCGCGCGCAACACGGCCCAGCATCAGCACCGGATTGTAGTTGCATTCCCGCCACAGAGCAGCGTCCAGCCTGCGGAAAAGCCCGCGTATGACCGGCTCCCAGCTCCACAGAATGTTGTAGGCGAGCTCCGGCATTCTGGACAATTGGTCCGGCAAAGCCGGTCTTACTAAAAATTCATGAATGGGCTGAATTCGAAATGGCATGCTGCAATTGGGGCTATTAATAAAATAGCGCAATTGAACCAGCTTCTTCAGCCTGGGCCTGCGTTATTCCCAGCGCAGCGCGTGCATCGGATCGACGCGTGCGGCGCGGCGCGCGGGAATATATGCGGCCAGCGCGGAAACCAGCAGCACCGCGCCTATGGCTCCTGCGATTACGGTGGGGTCAGCAGCCTGCATCTCAAAGAGCTGGCTCTCGATCAGCTTGCCAAACGCCAGGGCCGCCGGCACTCCCACGATCAATCCGCATGCGGCGAGCAGCAGGACCTCGCGCATGACCAGGCGCAGAACGCTGCCACGGCCCGCTCCGAGCGCCATGCGTATGCCGATCTCCTGGGTGCGGCGGGCCACGCTGAAGGCGGTGATGCCGTAGAGGCCGATGGAGGCGAGCAGGGTCGCCAGAAATCCGAAGGCCACCGACAGCCACGCCAAGATGCGGTCCAGAAAATGCGTCTCACCGATCTGCGCGTCGACTGTTTTCAAATCGTAGATGGGAACGTAGGGATCCAGCTTCTGTAGGACTTGCCGGGCAGAGCGCGCCGCCGCCAGCGGGTTGGCGACGGTTCGTATGTAGAAAGTAGTTGCTCCGGGCTGCGTATTCTGCAGTACCGGAGTGAAGGTCCAGGGCCGGGGCTTCTCTTTCAGGTCGCCGCCCTTGATGTCTTTCACTACGCCAACGATCTCCAGGCCGGCCGGCCCGGATTCGCCCCAGCCGATGCGGCGGCCGAGAGGACTCTGATGTGGAAAGAAACGCTTCTGAAAAGTTTCATTCACGATCACTACGCCGGGAGATCCGTCCGTATCACGGTCGGTAAAGTCGCGTCCGGCGATGGATCGAACACCGGCGGTGGAGAAGAACCCGGGCAGCGTCTCATTCCAGCCGGGATTCATGTCCTCGCCGGCCGCGGGACGATAGCCTTCGATATGCATGGTGTTCTGCCAGACGTTATTGGAGAGCACCGCGTAAGAGACGGCGCTCGCCCCCCGTACGCCGGGCAGCTGCGCCAGGCCGCCGGCGAGATCCAGGAAGAGCCGCCGCGCGCGCTGGGGCGTATAGTTGTGCAGCGACGGATCGACGGAAAAAGTCAGCAGACGGCGGCGTCGATACCGGAGTCGACGGTCATCACCTTGTAGAGGCTGCGGGCGAACAGGCCGGCTGCCGCGAGCAGCAGGAAGGATAGCGCGATCTGGCCAGCCACCAGCACTCTGCGCAAACGCGTCTGGCCCACGCCCAACGACGCGGCGCGCGATTCGTTCTTCAAGGAAGGCGCGAGCGAAGGCCGCGTGGCTTCGAGAGCCGGGGCCAAGCCGGCGGCAAGCGCGGTCAGCAGGCTGAGGCCCGCGGTGAGCGCCAGGATACGCAAGTCGGGCGAGGTGCGAATGGCCTCGCCGACGTGGTCGAAGGGGAGCAGGCTCACCAGCAGCGCGGCAATCCAGCCGGAAAGGAGCAGGCCCAGCGCTCCACTCACCAAGGCGATCAGGACGCTTTCGGTCATCAACAGGCGAATGAGCGAGGCGCGCGCTGCCCCCAGCGCCAGACGAATGGCGACCTCTTTCTGCCTGGCGGCCGCGCGGGTGATGAAGAGATTGGCGACGTTGACGCAGACAATCAGCAGCAACGTGCCCACCATGGCGAGTAACACGTAAAGTGGCTTGGAGAAGAACTCGCGCATGTTCCCGAAACCCTGCGATGCGCTTACCAGGCGCAACCGGTTCTTGACGTAGCGCTCGGAAAATTTGCGATCGCGTGCCACGGCGGCGAGGTCATTTTCCAAAGCGGCGTGGAAGGGAGCGGCCAGCGAGCTCTCGGCGGCCGCGTAGCTGACGCCTGCTTTCAACCGCGCGAACAGTTTCAGCCAGATGCTGTTGCGCCGGCGCATGTCGTCCCAGGTAGGCGTCACCACGGTCTTCATCGCCAGCGGGACGAACACATCCGCCGGGCTCAACATTTCCGATCCCTGGAATCCAGGCTCGGCTACGCCCAGGATGGTCATGGGATGGCCGTTGAGATCTATGGAGCGATTCCGGACGGAGGGGTTGCCGCCGAAACGCTTTTGCCAGTAATCGTAGCTCAGCACGATGTAGGGCTCGCCGCCGGGCAGCTTGTCGTCCGCGGGAGTGAGGGTGCGTCCGATGGCTGCGGTAACACCCAGCACATCGAAGTAATTTCCCGAAACCAGCTCGGCGTTGGCGCGCTGCGCCGGTCCATTGTCGGTCAGGTCTACGATGCTTTGGAATTGCGCGGCAAGGCCGGTAAAGGCCCGGGAGGAATCCCGCAGATCGGCATACATAGGATACGAGAAGGAGTCGAGGAATCCACGCGTACTTCCTCCGATGAACTGGCCTGTCCAGGTGAGCGAGACCAGGCGCTGCGGATCCTTGACCGGCAGGACGCGCAAAAGTACCTGATGGGTCAGGGTGAAAATAGCGGTGTTGGCGCCTATGCCGAGGGCCAGCGATAATATGGCGGTGGCAGCGAACGCGGGATGCTGCAGCAGGCTGCGTAGCGCGAATTTGAAGTCTTGAGTCATGCTTTCGCCAACCTGCTATTATGCCTGCCATGAGCACGCGTCCGCTGGCCCTGATCACCGGCGCTTCGAGCGGCATCGGCGCAATGTTCGCGCGCAAACTGGCGGAGCGCGGCTACGATCTGGCGCTGGTGGCGCGGCGCAAGGACCGCCTCACGGAAAGCGCCCGAGCGCTTGAAGCCACGCATTCGGTACGCGTCCAGGTGCTGGTTGCGGACCTCACACGGGACGCCGATCTCGGGACCGTGGAAGATTTTATCCGCACCGCGCCCAGTCTCGAACTGCTGGTCAACAACGCCGGCTTCGGCTTGGCCGGACGATTCTTTTCGCTTCCCATCGAAGGCCAGGATCAGATGCATCGCCTGCATGTGCTGGCGCCTCTCCGTTTGACCCACGCGGCGCTTGCGGGCATGGTCGCGCGCCGGCGCGGCAACATCATCAATGTTTCGTCTGTCTCGGCGTTCGGGCAGAATCCCGGCAGCGTCAGCTATTCCGCGACCAAGACCTGGATGAACAGCTTTACCGAGGGCATCTATATGGAGCTCAAAAGCGCGGGCTCGCCTGTTCAAGTGCAGGCACTTTGTCCGGGCTTCACGCTCTCCGAATTTCACGATACGATGTCCTTCGATCGCAAGCAGATTCCCGGCTGGCTGTGGATGTCCGCCGATGAAGTGGTGGAAGCTTCGCTCGGTGCTCTGAGCAGCGGCCAATGGCTGGTGGTGCCTGGCAGGCGGTATCGCGTCCTGCTAACGATGGTGCGCGCGTTGCCTCGGTCTCTTTATCAGGCGCTGGCCATCAAATACGCTCGCAAGACCGGGCGCGACCGGTGACTATCGCGCTATCCATGAAATAGCCGCGGCCGCCGCTGGCGCTCCGATTGTGCTATGGTCGATTCTAAAGCTCATAAGGAGGTGACGCTTGCAAGCAACCGCAACCTTCACGCCTGCGCCGGCGGCGGCGCGGGAATCTGTAGGCGGCTCCCAGCCAGTCCCCCGTAACATCGCCGTGGACGCCTATCGCGGCTTTGTCATGCTGTTGATGATGGCTGAAGTGCTCGAGCTTGCGCGCGTGGCGCACGCCTTTCCAGGGAACTGGTTCTGGGCCTTTCTGGGTTATAACCAGACGCACGTGGACTGGGCCGGCTGTTCCCTGCACGATATGATTCAGCCCTCGTTTTCGTTTCTGGTGGGCGTGGCGCTGCCTTATTCGATCGCCAGCCGCGTGGCCAAAGGGGGCACCTTCGGGAAGATGTGGGCGCACGCCATCTGGCGGTCGATATTGCTGATCGCGCTGGGCATCTTCCTGCGCTCCATGGACAAGACGCAGACGTACTTCACGTTTGAAGATACGCTCTCACAGATCGGTCTGGGTTATCCGCTTTTGTTCCTGTTGGGCTTCCGGCCGCCGCGCTGGCAGTGGATCGCGCTGGGCACGCTGCTTACCGGCTATTGGCTGGCGTGGGCGTTGTATCCGGCGGCGGGCGCGGGATTCAACTGGCAGTCGGTGGGCGTACCGGCTGACTGGCATCACTTCTATACAGGCCTGGCCGCACATTGGAATAAGAACGCCAACCTGGGTAATGCTTTCGATCAGTGGTTCCTCAATCTGTTCCCGCGGACGCATCCGTTCGTCTACAACGATGGCGGCTATCTGACTCTCAGCTTCATTCCGACACTCGGCACCATGATTCTGGGCCTGGCGGCGGGCCGCTGGCTGCGTGCCAGCGCGCCGCGCATTCCCATGCAGCGGCTGGTGATCGCAGGTGTGATCGGCGTAGCTTCCGGGCTGCTGCTGCATTTCACCGGAATTTGCCCGATCGTCAAGCGCATCTGGACGCCGAGCTGGACGCTGTTCAGCGGCGGTATCTGCTTCCTGTTCGTAGCCGCCTTCAGTTGGGTGATCGAGATTAAGGGCTACCGGAAATGGGCCTTCCCGCTGGTGGTCATCGGCATGAACTCCATCGCGGCGTATTTGATTGCGCACCTGTTCGGGCGTTTCATTTTCAGCTCGTTCCGGATTAACCTGGGGCCCAACGCATTCAAATTTCTGGGGGCCGGCCTCGAGCCGCTGCTGCTCGGCATGGCCGTGCTGTTGACTTATTGGCTGATACTGTTCTGGATGTATCGCAGAAAGCTGTTTCTGAAAATCTGAGCGGCCGGGGCTCGACTGACCTGGCATGAAGCGCATAGTTTTGATACCGCTTCTGTTGCTCGCGCTGGTGTATGCCTGCGATTATCTCTCGCTCAGCCTTCGGATTCCGAACCGGCAGCAATACGGATCGGTGATGGTGTGCCGCTCTTATGCCGTTCCGATGAAGGACCGGCAGACCGAGTACATGTTCGATCCGCCTGCGCTCCAGGATTGCGTCAACTCGCTGTTCCCGCATTTCGGCGACAGCCCCTGCTGGTATCTGCGCAAGCACACGCGCCAACAGGTGGATGTGGGTGGCGCGCCGAAGGGACCTTAAACGGTTACGCGTGTCCGACTCGCATCGCTCCTTTGTCTTCCATGATCCCAGCGGGAAGCGCTGGCAGCGCTTCCTACGCGGCCTGCAGACCGCCGGCGTGTTTTTCGGGCTCCTGCTGGTGCTGCTGCTGCTGAGCATGTGGATCAGCCCGCAGATCCCCGCTTTGGGGCTGCCACGGGTGGAGCACGCTCCGAATTTCGGCGAGGTCCCCACCATCATACGGGGCGAGAAGGTGGTGCGGAATGCGCCGTTCCGTTTGCGGAAGGCCGCCCGCAACATACAGTATGTGCGATCGCCTTCGCCGGTGCTGCACCCGAGAATTGCCGCACCGGTCCAGACCAACAGCCCTATCGTTTTCGGCTTCTACGTGAACTGGGACCCGGCCAGCATGGTGTCCCTGCGTTTCCACCTGTCGCATCTCACGCACCTTGTGCCGGAATGGCTGATGCTGCAAAACGCCAGGGGAGATCTGGACGATCAGAGCGATCCCACGGTGATCGCCATCGCCAGGCAAGCCAAGCTGCCCATCGTGGCCCTGGTCACCAACTATCGCGACGGCTGGCAGCCCGGCGATGTCCGCAAAATTCTCAACGATCTGGATACCCGCGCGGATCTGATCGATAACATTTATAGCAACCTCGAGGAACACGAGTTCTCCGGCGTCAACATCGATTTCGAGCAGCTCAGCCGGCGCGACCGGCAGCCCCTGGTAGCCTTCATGCGCCAGCTTTCCGCCAAGCTGAAACCGGCAGGATTGCTGCTTACCGAAAGTGTTCCGATCGAAGACCCGGCGTATGATCTCGAGCAATTGGCCAAGATCGACGACTATATCGTGCCGATGGTCTACGACGAGCACTACCAGTCCGGAGAGCCCGGCCCGGTGGCGTCGGCGGACTGGTTCCGGCGGCAGCTTGCAGGGATCGCCAGGAACCTGCCGCTGGACAAGACGGTGATCGGCATGGGCACCTACGGTTATGACTGGGAGATCGGGGGCAGCGGTTCGGCCGAAGTCACCTTCGGACAGGTGGTGACCGACGCGGTGACCAATCACGCGCTCATAGAGTGGGATGGCGATACAGGCAATCCCGTGCTCCGTTACCAGGACGCAGGGAAGCGGCACGAGGCCTGGTTCCTGGATGCGGTCACCGGATTGAATCAGGCGCGGCAGATTGCCTCCGCCGGATTTCGCGGAGTAGGGCTGTGGCGATTAGGAGCCGAAGATCCGGATTTGTGGGATGTGCTCAAGCGCGATGCGTGGCCCGCGGGGGATTACGATCCCGCGCAATTATCGCAACTGACCGCGCAAAAATCGGTCCTGACATTCGGAGACGGGGACGTGCTCCGGATCGTGCAAATGCCGCAAGACGGCAGACGCAAGGTGGTGCGCGAGGCGAACGGCAGCTATTCCGAGCAATACAGCCAGATGCCTTCGTATTTCGTGATGGAAAGCAGCGGAGGGGGCACCGCCAAAATGCTGTCCCTGACTTTCGACGACGGTCCCGACCCGCGCTACACGCCCGGCATACTGGACATACTGAAGCGCCACGGCGTACAAGCTACTTTCTTCGTCATCGGCGCTAATGCCGACCAGAATATCGGCCTGCTCAAGCGCGAATACGCGGAGGGCCACGACATAGGCAACCACACTTACACGCATCCGAACATTGCGCTGGTTTCCGAGGAGCGCGCGGCGCTCGAGCTGAGCACCACGCAGCGGATTATCGAAAACGCACTGGGCGTGTCGACGGTTCTGTTCCGGCCTCCTTACAACGCCGATAGCCAGCCGCAGACGCCGGAAGAGATTATGCCGGTGCTGCGCGCGCAGCAGGCCGGCTACGTGACCGTGGGCGAGCGCATCGATCCGCGTGATTGGGAGAAGGGCATTACCGCCGACGCCATTGTTTCCGATATAGAGACCGAGCTCGCACAGGATAATCCCGGCCATGTGATTCTGTTGCACGACGCCGGGGGAGACCGTTCGGCGACGCTCGCCGCGCTGCCGCGGATTCTGGACCTGCTCGAATCGCGTGGATACCGCTTCGTACCGCTGAGCGGACTGCTGGGCGAGACCCGCGCGCAACTGATGCCCAAGCCTTCGGCCGAAGAACTGCGCTGGGCGCGCATCGAAGGCGAGGCTTTCGACACGCAGGGCAATTTCAAAAAGCTGATTGGCTTGTTGTTTCTGGGCGCGATCTATTTGACGCTGGCGCGCTCGCTGGTCTATGGCATTCTGGCCGTGTTCCAGAAGCGGCGCGCCCGGCGCAGGCATTTCGACCCGCGCTTCCGGCCGCCGGTTTCCGTCATCATTGCCGCCTATAACGAAGAGAAGGTAATCGTACGGACGGTGGAGTCAATTCTGAATAATGGCTATGAGGATCTGGAGATCATCGTGGTCGACGATGGGTCCCAGGACGCTACTCTGGAGGTCCTGCGGCAGAGCTTCGGCAAGGATCCGAAAGTTCGTATACTGACGCAGCCGAACGGCGGCAAATCCTCTGCGCTCAATAATGCCATTGCACACGCGGGCCGGGACATACTGGTGGCCCTGGATGCCGATACCATCTTTCGCCGGAACACCATCGAAAAGCTGGTGCGCCACTTTGGCGACCCATCGGTAGGGGCGGTCTCGGGCAACGCGCGAGTGGGCAATCGGAAGCGGTGGATCACGCGCTTCCAATCCATCGAGTACATCTATGGTTTTAACCTGGACCGCCGCGCGCTCGACCTGCTGAACGCCATTACGGTGGTTCCCGGAGCGGCCGGCGCGTGGCGCAAGGAACTGATCCTGAAGCTGGGAGGATTCGGCAACGACACGCTGGCCGAAGATGCCGATCTGACGCTACAGATCCGCCGGGAAGGGTTCCAGATCCGCTATGACGAGGAAGCGGTAGCCTTCACCGAGGCGCCCGAGGATATGCGGGGTCTGGCCAAGCAGCGCTTCCGCTGGGCCTTCGGCACGCTGCAGGCGGCCTGGAAGCACCGCGATGCGCTCTTCGTTCCCAAGTACGGCACACTCGGTTTCGTGGCGCTGCCCAGCATCTGGATCTTTCAGGTGCTGCTCTCGGCGCTTTCGCCGTTTGCCGAGCTGGCCATGATCGTGGCGCTGTTCGCGGGCAACTGGCGCATTGTGTTGACATTCTATCTGGCGTTTTTCGCCTTGGAATTTCTTACGGGCTTGCTGGCGTACTGGCTGGAAGGCGAGAAACCCTGGGATTTGACGCTGCTGTTCCTGCAGCGCATCTATTACCGCGAGCTGATGTACTACGTGGTGGCCAAGTCGCTGATCTATGCCATGCGCGGGCGCGTGGTGGGCTGGGGCAAGTTGGAAAGACGCGCCACGGTACAGGGTGTGTAACCGTGTAACTCAGGCGACCGGCATTAACGCCCAGGCGATGAAATACCCTAAGACGCCCACCCCCGCGCCGAGCACCAGCGCCAGCCAGATGATGCGGACCAGCAGCACCTCCACTCCGAAATAGCGGGCGAAGCCGGCACAGACGCCCGCTATTTTTTTGTTCTGTTTATCGAGCGCCAATTTCGGAGGAGCGGTACACCGGGCACAATGAACAGATTTCTCGTCGAGCTCGACTCCGCAACGCGTACAGTACATGGTTCTACCTCTGTCACTCCAAGATACGGGATTTCCGCGGCAATTGTTCCGTCAGCGGCGGGACAGGTCGCGGATATAGATATCCTTGAAACGCATGTTAGCCTGGCCGCCGGCGTGTAACTGCAGGGCGATGGCGCCGTCGTCGACCTCGTTGAAGGGGTCGGTGAAATCGATCATTTGGACGCCGTTCAAGCGCGCGCGATGGTGGTTGCCCTGGACGGTGAGCACGTAGTCGTTCCAGTCGTTGGGCTTGACCACCAGTTCATTTTCAGGCGAGGGCCACACGATCCAGCCGCGGCGGGCGGTATAGATGCCGCCGGTGTGATGCATGAGGGTGCGGTCGATCTCAAACTGATATCCCTCGGCCACGTCGGCTGTGCCGGGCTTGAAGCTGGTGCGGTAGAAGACGCCGCTGTTGCCGCTGGTTTCGCACTTGAAGCGGAGCGCCAGCTCGAAGTCTTTGAAGTTCTTATCGGTCATCAGATAGCCGTAGCCCTGGCTGACGCCTACGCCGTGAATGGCGGCATCCTCGACAGTCCAGCGTTCGGCGCCGACATTGACCCAGCCGGTGAGGTCTTTGCCGTTAAACAGCGACACCCATCCTTCGCTGAACTCTTTGAGGCGGGGCTGGGCGGCCGCGGAACAGGCCAGCGCCAAGGTCAAAATCCAGATACGCATGTTCATGCTCCAATCTCCTTTTGAATCGCGGTAGCGATGCGGTTGGTGAACTCTTCTACACGTGCGAGGTCGGGCCCCTCGACCATGACACGGGCCACGGGCTCGGTACCGGAGAAGCGCACCAGAACGCGGCCCGAGGAGCCGAAGACGCGCTCGCAGTCGGCGATCTCGCGCGCCACGGCCGGCAGCTCGTTGAGCCCCTTCTTCTGGCTCACGTGAATGCTTACCAGGCGCTGCGGATAGATCTCCAAGCCGGCGGTCAGCTCACTGAGACTCATACCGGAGTCGCGGATGGTTTCCAAAATGCGCAAGGCGGTCAGCAAGCCGTCGCCGGTGGTGGCGTACTGGCGAAAGATGATATGCCCGGACTGCTCGCCCCCCAACACGGCGCCCTGGCGCACCATCTCTTCGAGCACGTACTTGTCGCCCACGGGCGTGCGCAGCAGGCCTATGCCGTCGCGCTGGAGGGCGCGCTCGAGGCCCAGGTTGGACATAACGGTGGCCACGACCACGCCGCCATCCAGTTTTCCGGCGGCATGGAGGGCGCGGGCAGCGATGAACAACGCCGCATCGCCATCGACGACCTGGCCATTAGCGGCGACGAAGATGGCGCGGTCGGCATCGCCATCAAAGGCCACTCCCAGATCGGCGCGGTCTTCGAGCACGGTGGCGCGCAGGGACTCGACGTGCAGCGAGCCGCAATCCAGATTGATGTTACGGCCGCTCGGCCGGTTGCAGATGGCGTGAACTTCCGCTCCCAGATGGCTAAAGAGCGTGGGCGCCAGTTGGAAGGCTGCGCCATTGCCGCAATCGACCACCATACGCATGCCCGTGAAGGAGGCTGAGACGGTGGATGCCAGAAAATCGAGATAGTGCTGCTCGAGGCTGGGGTCGGGCGCGAGGGGCGCGGCGGCCGGGCTGACGCCGGAATCGTGTACCCGGAAAATCTCCTGTTCGATGGCATGCTCCTCGTCATCAGGCAGCTTGAAGCCGGAGTGCCCGAAGACTTTGATGCCGTTGTCGCGGTAGGGATTGTGGGATGCGGAGATCATGACTCCGGCGATGAAGTCGCGGGAGCGGGTGAGGTAGGCGATCCCGGGCGTGGTGATGACGCCCGCGAAGCGCGCATGTAGGCCGCGGCACAGGAGCCCGGCGGCGACTTGCGCGGCGATCCAGGAGCCGGACTCGCGAGTATCCATGCCGATGACTACATGTGCGCCGGGCGCGGCGCGTGACAGGTCGCTGCCGAGGGCCATTCCAAAAGCGAGGACGGTCGCTCGATCGAGAGGATATTCGCCGGCTACGCCGCGAATCCCGTCGGTACCGAAAAGTTGTTTGCCCATCTACTTTTTGCCGGTTTCGGCGAGAGTAACTTTGACTGTAACGCGCGCGGGATCTTGAAAGCGCACGCGAGGATCGTTGACGTAAGCGTTAACCTGGTACTCCGCGGGACCCGCGATGAGCCTCAGATCGATAGGGTCGGTTTCGACATGGCCGACGCGAGCTACGCGGCTGGCGGGCCCGGCGACGGCGAGAGAGGCCGGCTCGGAGGCCACCTGAACAACCCGCAGACTGGGGGGAAGGCCGAGGGCAAAGCGCACCTCCACGGGCACGCTGCGCACGGCGGTGGGCTCCAGGTCCAGGCGCACCTGCGCCGGTATCGCGCGCACCAGTTGGACACTGCGCGGCAAGCGGACATTGGAGCCGGAGATGATGAAGGTGTGCCGGCCCGGGCCGATTTCGTTCATATCCAAAATGACGCCGTAGAGCCGGCGGGTTTCGGGCAAGCCGCGCAACTCTCCGGATGGCCCGCGAACTTCCAGGATTACGGACTCGGCAGCGTCGGAATTGACCTCCACGCCAGGGGAAAGATTCTTGTATTCTACGCGCACGGTGATGAAGGTGGAAACCTCGGGCTCACTGGCAACCGCAATCCACAGCAACACGGCGGCGGCAAGAGACAACAGTTTCCAGCCGGCATTTCTGGTGAAGAATCGCTTCACTCGATCTCGGTCCTTTCGGCGGGCTGAGACGCCATGGGGATGTCGGCGGCGAACTCATCCATGATGCGAGGGGTAGAGCCGCGCATGCCGAAGTGGGTACCGATGCGTTCCTCGACTTCATGCAAGGTGAGGCCGGTATCCAGCTCGCCAAAAGCCGCGACCGAGATGCGGCCGGTCTCCTCGGACACGACGATGCTCAAACAGTCGCTCTCTTCGGTGATGCCGATGGCGGCGCGGTGGCGGGTGCCAAAGTTGGAGGAGAGCGCGGGGATGGTGGTGAGCGGCAGGAAGCAGGTAGCGGCGGCAATCCTGTCTTTTTGCACGATGACGGCACCATCATGCAGCGCGCCGCCAGGATAGAAAATCGCCAGCAACAGGTCGGTCGAGAGAATGGCGTCGAGACGGACGCCGCTTTCGACGAAGGTGCGCAGGCCGATGTCGCGCTCGATGATGATGAGCGCGCCGGTTTTGGCGGCTGCCAGGCTGTTGACGGCGATCAGGATTTCGGCGGTGAACTCGGGACGGCGGTATCGCCCTACCAGCCAGGGCTTGCGACCCATGCGGGCCAGGGTACGGCGGATTTCGGACTGGAACAGGACAATGATGGCGAGGCCGATATAGGGGACGATGAAGGAAAGCACCGAGCGCACGGCTTCGAGTCCCACCCAGAGGGCCACCAGGTAGAGCGCGAGCAACATCAGGATGCCGATCAGGATATGGCCGGCCCGCGTACCCTTGACGATCATCAGGCCCTGATAGATGACGAAGGCGACCACCAGGATATCGATGGCGGCGGTGACCGTCAGGCGGGGCAGAGAGATCAGCAGGGCCGCCGCGCTATTTGAGTAAGCCGCGAATATCAAGCCAGTCCTTTAGCCGCTGGGTCCAAGTTACAAGGACGGCGTCGGTGGGCGCAAGCCCCACGCCGTGAGGGCCGCGCTCGTAAACGTGGATTTCAGCAGGCACGCCAGCCTTGCGCAGGGCGAGGTAGAACAGCACACTGTTTTCGGCCGGCACGCCGCTGTCTTCATTGGTGGAGAACAGGAAGGTGGGCGGCGTTTGGGCAGTGACCTGGGTTTCGTTGGAAAGCGAGGCGACCAGTTTAGGATCGGGACTGTCACCCAACAGATTGCGCAGCGAGCCGCGGTGCGTGTAGGGCGTGGTGAAAGAGATGACCGGATAGGCCAGGATCATGAAGTCCGGGCGGCAACTGGCGCGGTCGACGGGGTCGGCGGCCTGGGAATCTCCGGCATCGAAATGCGTGCCGGTAGTGGAGGCGAGGTGGCCGCCCGCGGAGAAACCCCAGATGCCGATGCGATCGGGAAGGATGTGGTATTCCGAAGCGTGCGCGCGGACGAAACGGATGGCGCGCTGGGCATCGAGCACGGGGGCGGGGTAGTGGTAGCGGGGGGCGATGCGGTATTGGAGCAGGAAGGCGGAGACCCCGAGGGAATTGAGCCAGCGGGCGATCTGGTCGCCCTCGTGATCCTTGGCCAGGAAGCCATATCCTCCGCCGGGGCAAACGATGACCCCGGTTTTGGAAGCGGATGCTTCGGGGGCGGGGTAGAGCGTGAGATTGGGCTTGTCGACATCTTCGGTTCCGACGGCTCCGGGCGCGCCGGCGGTCCAGAGTAGTTCGACTTTGCGCGGGGCGGGCGTTGGTTGGGCGAAGGCGGCGGCGAGAGAGAGGAAGAGGAGGGCCAGGGGCTTCACGATGACTATTGTAAACTGCTGCGTCCGGCCCTCGAACGACGCAGGTCAAGGCGCCATGCGCTCGGGCACCAGGGGCACAGGGATGGCCGGCTCGAACAGCCCGAAAGTGAATACGTCCGTCTCCGCCACAATGGTTACATACTGTTTGCCATCGGCCATGAAGGTGATCGGCGAGGCGGTCAGCAGTTGGCCCATGTAGAAGTGCCAAAGGTGCTTGCCGGTGACGGCATCGAGGGCCACCAGTTGACCGTCGTCGTCGCCGAAGAAGACCACACCGCCGGCCGTCGAAACGGTTCCCGCCCACATGTCGCCACGGCCAGTCATAGGATATTCCCAGCGTTTCTCGCCGGTTTTCGGATCGAGCGCGCGCAGATAGAATTTGCCGGGCTCCTTGGGAATGCTTTCGCCTCCGGTGCCGGCGAAGTTCTTCATCGGTTCGGCCGTCTTGGCGGAAGAAGTGTAGACGTCGCACTCTTCGAGCGTGGGGACATAGAGCAGGCCTGTTTGCGGATTGTAGGAAGGCGACATCCAGTTGGAGGCGCCGCGTACGGAGGGGCACGCACGTTTGCCGTTGGCGGCGGGCTCCATACCCGGATTATCAATGGGCCGGCCTTTGGCATCGATGCCCTTGGCCCAGTTCAGCAGCTCGACATAGGGTGTCGCGCGCAGGAACTCGCCAGTGGTACGGTCGAGCATGTAGAAGAAGCCGTTGCGATTGGGGTGCACCACGACTTTACGGGGGCGGCCCTGATAATCGATATCGAGCAGGACGGGCCAGGCTTGCGCGTCCCAATCGTGAGTATCGTGCGGGGTGAATTGAAAATACCATTTCAACTTGCCGGTATCGGCGTCGAGGGCTAAGAGCGAATCACTGTAGAGGTTGTCGCCGTGGCGCGCGCCGCCGTAGAAGTCGGGCCAGGGATTGCCGGCACACCAATACAGGATGTTGAGCTCGGGATCGTAGGTGCCGCTAAGCCAGGTTGCGGCGCCGCCCCACTCCGGACCCATGTCGCCCCAGGTTTCGGCGCCGGGCTCGCCCTTGGCGGGAACGGTCCAGAAGCGCCATAGCTCCTCACCGGTGGCCGCGGAAAGCGCCGCTACGAATCCGCGCACGCCGCTGTCGCCGCCGGATACTCCCACGATGACCCGGTCCTTCAGGGCCAGGGGCGCGAGCGTGGCGAACTGGCCGCGGCTGGTATCGGCATACTCTTTGTGCCAGAGCACTCCGCCGGTCGAGCGATTGAGCGCCACCAGGCGGGCGTCGCTGGTGACGAAGAAGACGCTGTTGCCGAGGATGGCCGAGCCGCGGTTGACGTCGCTGCGTTTGGCCTGCTCGTCGCGATACATCCAGATCTGGCGGCCGGTGCGCGCATCGAGGGCATGGATCTCGTTGCTGTTAGTGACGTACATGATGCCGTCATAGACCAGCGGCGTGGATTCCAGGTGGGTAGCATTTTCGACGTGATAGACCCACTTGGGAGTGAGCGAGGCTGCGTTGTCCTTAGTGATCTGAGTGAGCGGGCTATGGCGGTGCCCGGCATAGTCTCCGGAGTAAGTGAGCCAGTTGTCTCCGGCGCCTTCGCGAATCAAGCTATAAGCGGCCGCGGTGGAGGCAGGCGGCGGGGGCGCCGGGGACTCACTCGCCGAGCGAACACTCGCATCGCTCTGGCGCATGGACTGCCGACCCAGGAATGCCAGCAAATCCTGGATATCGGTGGGGCTGAGGCGCTGTTTGTAATCGTGAGGCATCAGCGAACTCTTCTGAAACTCGACTTCGCGCAAGTCGAGTTTCAGAAGGCGGTGGAGCTTGCCATCGGCATCCAGAATCTGGATGGAGTAATTGGTGTTGTCACGGGCCACGCCGGAAATGTTCTGGCCGGACCTGGTGATTACGGTGACGCCGCCATATCCGTCGGTGATGTGCGCATCGGGATCGAGCAGCGATTCACGCAACTGGGTATACGATCGTGTGCGGGCGATGTTAGAGAGATCGGGTCCGAGAAAACCGCCGCGGCCGCGGACCATGTGGCACTTCACGCAGCCTGCCGGGCCATAAAAAAGGGCGCTTCCAGCCTGCAGGTCGCCGGGCGAGGAGCTGTCGAAGGCCACCGCTGTAAGGTTGCGCAGATAGGCGATAATCTGCCAGACCTTGGGATCCGGGAGGTGGGTGGGGGGCATGTCGGAGCCCATTACGCCGTCCTTGATGACGGAGAGTAACTGACGGTTGGTGGCGCTGCGGACCAGATCGCCCTGGGCGAGGTTGGGACCGCGGCCGCCTTCCGCGGTGGGGCCATGACAGCCGCTACAACTCTCCAGGTATAACTTTTTGCCGGCGGCGATGGCCTCGGGCTGGCCCGCTACGGGGTTTTTCAAATCTTCTTTTTCGCCGGGGGCCTGCGCCAGAAGCAGAGGCAGGCCGAGAAGGAAGCAGATCAAAGAACGCATGGGGAATGTATTGCTTTAGTATAGCTGCCGCTGGAATGCCTGGTCCCTCGGGTTTATTATATTCTGGATGACCAACCTCAACGGCAAGGCATACGCGATGAACGCGATTACGCCGATGAAGCCATGGAAGACACCTCTTCTCAAGCTCCTCTTCTGGATACTTGGCGCCGTGAAGCCGTTGCAGAAGGATCTGAAAAATCTTTCCTTCATCCATTTCGCGCGCTGGGTATGCGTTGGCAGGAACTCGTTCCCGCGTCTCTCGGATGAGCAGCCAGCCGAGGAACTGAAGTATGACTATCTTATCTTCTTCAGCAATTTCAACGGCACGTGGAACCAATACATCGACGCCTTTTCGGCGGTGCTCTACCACGGTCTGGATGCGATCTGGATCTGGAGCGAGAAGTATCCCGGCTCGCGGCCAGTAACGGAATTCAAGCGATACATCTCGCTGGTACAGTTCGACACTGACTATTACTACAACGTGTATCCGCACTCGGCCACCAACGACGTGAAGGCCGCGCTGCGGGTTCAGGATGCGCTGGCCAAGTTCGCGCGGACCAGCCAGTCGCTTTCGGTTGGGGAGTTCGGAAGAGCCTGGCTGGAATTTCAGGTTACGGTCGCTCCCGATCTGGGGACTACGGGTATCGCTCCGGTAGGTACATAGACATGGGCAACGTCAGCGGCGGCACATACGGACTTACGATCCTGTCCCCGATTATCGAGGACGACCGGCTGGACATCTGCCACTCGATGGAACTGCGCTGGTATCTCAGTCAGCTTCCGCGCGACTATCGTAGTCCGTTTGCACAGCTATCCAGCACGTACCTGGCGCGGCTGGTGGTGATGGATGATGTGGTCTTCGTCGGACATCCGGCCTGCCAGGAACACCTGAAATCCAGGTATCTTATTTTCGAGACGAATTTCGACGGCGATCTCGATACGTATTTGCGGCGCATGGCGACAGAGACGCAGGAATTCGTCAACGCGGTGTGGAAGCATTGCGTGGGATTTCCGGGAACCGCGGATCCCGGGGCATTTATCGGGTATATGAAGAAATGCCAGATCGAAACCACGTTCTTCTTCGCCGACGTGAACGACCGTACGGTGGAGGCGACGCTCGATGCGCTCAAGACACAGAGCGCGCTTGCGCACTTCATGGAAAAGCATCAGGGAATGCCGGCCGCCTGGTTGCAGCGTGAGTTCGGCGAGTTTCTGGAGAAACTGCGCCAAGCGCCTGCGTTGCGGCGGGGCGGGGAGGAGTCGCGGGACATCCCGCAGGAGAAGCGGCGGCATGACTAAGATCGACGTTTCCGACATACAGGGATTCGCGCTCAAAGGCTACAATTTCCCGCACGCGCGTTATCTTCTGCTGGAACTGGGCGAAGCACCGGCGGCGCGGGCACTGCTGCGCAAGCTGCTCGAGGTGGTTACCACGGGTGAGCGTTGGGAGATCAACAACAAGCCGATGAGTACGGTGAACGTCGCTTTCACCTACAAGGGCCTGGTCCGGCTGGGACTTCCGCTGGCCAGCCTGCTTAGTTTCCCGCTCGAGTTTCAGCAGGGAATGCTGGCTCGCGGCGATATCCTCGGCGACTCCGGCAAGAACGGGCCTGAACATTGGGATCGCGTATGGCGGGAGGATGGCGTTCATGCATGGCTGGCGGTGAACGCGCGTTCACCTGAAGCCCTCCAGGAACGCACCGGCGATCTCTTGCAGATGATGACGGATACCAACGGAGCGCGCGTGCTGCAGCCGCAGGACGCCTGTGCGATTTCGATCGCAGGCAAGTTCTCTACCCAGGAGCACTTCGGCTATACCGACGGTTTCGGCAATCCGGATTTTAAAGGCGCGGAGAGAGATTGCGTTCCGGGCCAGGGTAAACTCACTGAAACCGGAACGTGGGAAGCTCTAGCTACCGGCGAGTTTCTGCTGGGATATGCGGATGAGGCCGGAGAGCTTTCCATGGCGCCGATACCGCATCTGCTGGGGCGCAACGGCACCTTCATGGTGTATCGCAAGCTGCACCAGAATGTGGCGACCTTCCGCGCCTACCTCGACGAAAAGCAAAGGCAGTACGGCGGCGGCAAGGAAAAACTGGCAGCCAAGTTCGTGGGCCGCTGGCGGGATGGGACGCCGCTCGAGCTTTCTCCGGATCAGCCGGATCGGACGATAGTGGCCGATAACGAGCGGAACACCAACTTCACTTACGGCGACGACCTTAGCGGAACGCGCTGTCCTGTGGGCGCCCACATTCGCCGGGTGCATCCGCGCGATGCGTTCGGATTCCATGGCGGCTTAGTGAACCGGCGGCGGATCATGCGGCGCGGCTTAACCTATGGCGAGTTTGTCCCGGAAGGGCAACCGGTGAGCGATCGCGACGAGCGGGGAATCATCTTTATGGCGCTGAACGCGAGTATCTTCCGGCAATTCGAATTCGTGCAGCAGCAGTGGATCGAATACGGCAACGATGCTCATCAGGGAAATGACAAGGATTTTCTGCTGGGCAACCACGAGGGCAAAGGCAGATTTGTGATTCAGGGCACCACAGACCCGCAAAATCCGCCATTCATTTGCGGGGGCCTGCCTAACTTTGTGGAACTGCGCGGCGGAGATTATTTCTTCATGCCGAGCCTGACCGCCCTGGCGATGATTGCGACTAATACTGTCGATCCAAGATAGGCGCCCGCTGCCGTTTCGAAGCTACCAGCGGGGCGTTCAGAAATTCCAGGAACGGCGCGATGGCGCGGAAGCGCTTCTCGATCTCCGGCAACAGTTTCGGAGTGGTGACCAAGGCGGGATCGAGAGTGGTAAACAGCAGGTACTGTTTGAAGCGGAGCAGGTCCGCGGCGGGGTGTCCGGCGCAGAAGCCCTTGGGCACGCGGGTAAGCTGCTCGCCCTGGACCGAGCCGAACAGCCGCTTAATGGCGATCGAGGCGGCCAGGCGGCGAAAGTCCTGGTGGCTTTCGGCGATGTGGGTGCGCAGGACCAGCAGGGCCTCGGGCGGCGGCATGTAGACTCCGCCGCCTACCTCGACTTCCTGGTGCGAGATCGAAAAGTAGTAGCCACCGGCGCCGTGCTTTTCCATTCCACGCCGCGCGAAGGAGGCCGCGATGTGGGTCTTGTAGGGCGTCTTATCGGGGCTGAAGCGCGTGTCGCGGTAGAGGCGATAGATGGCCTTGTCGGCATCGGTGACGTAGTCCGGGGCGAATTCCAGCATGGCCTGGTTGAGCGCGGTGACCAGCTCTACCATGGGCGCTTTGACGTGTTCGTCGTAGATATGCTTGCGCGGCTGAAACCATGCGCGCGTGTTGTGGCGTACCAGACCGCGGAAGAACGCCATGGCTTCGGGCGGAAAGCCGCGGAAAGCGGACCGCATCGGATGCCTCCTCTATAATTGAATCAATGGAGCCCACGCTTGCGCGCCTGGCCGAGATACCCAATTTAACTGTTTTGCGCGACGCACCGCTGGCGGCTTATACGCGCTTCGCCATGGGCGGTCCCGCCGACATTTACGCCGAAACCGACAGCGTGGAATCGTTCATACGGGCGCTGGGAGTGGCGCGCGCGAGCGGGGCGGAGTACATGGTGATGGGCGGGGGCACTAACCTGATCGTATCGGATCTGGGCTACCGCGGCATCATGCTGCGCTTTGTGGCGCGGCGCATACTGGCGGCGGACGATCGCATTTATTCCGACGCCGGAGCGGTGCTGCAGGATCTGGTGGATTTTTCCATAGAGCGCGGCCTGCGTGGACTGGAGACGCTGGCCGGAATTCCCGGCTCGGTGGGCGCGGCGGTGTACGGCAACGCCGGGGCGTATGGACACTCGATCTCTGAGCGCGTGCTGCAGGTACGTTTTTTCGACGGCGAGCGGGTGCGCGTGTTCGATCGCCAGGAGTGCGAGTTTCATTATCGCGAGAGCCTTTTCAAGCGCCATAAAGAGTGGATCGTGTTTTCGGCGGAATTGCGGCTGGAACACGCCGATGCCGGAAGCCTGCGTAAGACGGCGGACGATATTCTGAAAGTCCGCAACGAAAAGTTTCCGGTGACCATGAAGTGCGCGGGCAGCATCTTCAAGAATCTTCTTTTCGCCGAACTGCCGCCCGCGGTGGCGGCCGCGGTGCCTGGGGGCGTGGTTCGGGAAGGCAAGGTGCCAGCCGCGTATTTTCTCGAGCAGGCGGGCGCGAAGGGCATGACGCGCGGCGATATACACGTGGCCTCATATCATGCCAACCTGATTTATAACGCGGGGCAGGGAACGGCGGCGGATCTTTGCGCGCTGATACAGGAGCTGAAAGAGAGAGTGCGACGCCGGTTCGGCCTGGAGCTCGAAGAAGAAGTGCAATACGTGGGGTTCGCGGATGCATGCCCGGTGGGGTAGGCTGTGGCTGCTTTGGGCAACGGCGCTGTGGGGGGCCGATCTGCACGACGCGATCACGGCCGGGGATGTGGCGCAGGTGCGCGCGCAGCTAGAGGCCGGCGCGGATGTCAACGCTCACGACGGGCTGGGCTCGACGCCGCTGCACGACGCGGCCTGGAGCGGCAATGCGGAGATCGTCCGGCTGCTGATCGCGCGCGGCGCCAATGTAAACGCCCGGCATCTGGAAGCGGGTTCCACGCCTTTGCATTACGCGGCGATCAAGGATAACCGGGAGGTGGCGGAGGTGCTGCTGACCCATGGCGCGGAAGTGCAGGCTACCTACCGTTCGGGCCAGACGGCGCTGCACCTGGCGGCGGCGCGCGGCTACAAGGAAATGGCGGCGTTGCTGCTGGCGCATGGCGCGGAGGTCAACGCACGCGATAAGGCGGGCGCTACGGCGCTGGACGAGGCCGCCTGGAGGGGTTATCGCGGCGTGGTGGAGCTGCTGCTGGATAAGGGCGCGCAGATCAATGCGGTCAACGCCGAGACGGGCGGCACACCGCTCAACGAAGCGGCTACCAAAGGGCACGCGGATGTGGTGGAGCTACTGCTCGAGCGGGGGGCGCAGGTGAATACGCGCGATGGCTCGGGCGCCACGCCGCTCGAGAACGCCTCGCGCCTGCGGCACACGGCGGTGGTGGAGCTGCTGATGAGTAAAGGCGCGACGCTCGAGGGCAAAAACCAGTCCGGGGGCACGCTGCTGGGAGAAGCCGTGCTGAAGGGCCAGACCGATATGGTGGAGCTGCTGGCCGCCAAGGGCGCGGACGTGAATGCGCGTACCGCGGAAGGTTCTTCTCCGCTCGGGGACGCGGCCCTGAAGGGCTATACCGAGATCGCACGCGTGCTGCTCGAGCATGGCGCGCGGGTGAACGAACGGAACAACATGGGAGCCACACCCTTGCACGACGCTGCGCTCGGCGGGCACCGGGAGCTGGCGGCGCTATTGCTCGAGCGGGGCGCCGATATCAACGCGCGCGACGACTCCGGGGCCACGGCGCTCTACGATGCGGCTTCCTGGAACCGGCGCGATGTGGTGGAGCTGCTGCTCGAGCGGGGCGCCGACGCCAGCCTGCGCAATAAGGCCGGGGCCACGCCGCTCGAAGGTGCGGTATCGAACGGCTTCGACGATGTTGCGAATATATTGCGCGCACATGGAGCACGGCTGAGAACATTGCCACCTTCATCCCACCTAAATGGTGGGTGGATTTTGTCGAAGCCGCGGCCGCTCTGGCAGATGCCGGCGGCATGTTCTACGATCCTCTGGGTCCACGCCTGGAGCGTTTCGCACAACTCATTCAGCCGCATCTGGCGGGGCTCGAGGCTTCCTTCGGCCGGCATTTGAAAAGCGAGCTGGGCGGCAGGGTCTACGGTTCCCCAGAACAAAAATCACTCTCCCAGATCACATCCGGCGCGGCGGCGCAAATACTCGCGAGCGGACGTCCGCTGGCCGATTTCCTGGAACAAGTAGCCTACAATAGCCGCCACCTGGCCAAGCTCAATGTGTCGCCTGAGGAGGCGGTGCGCGCGATCCGCGAATATGACCGCCTGATCGACCCGCTGCTGGCCAACCGTTATCCACAGCAGGCGGCATCGCTCGAGCCTCTGCGCGAACAGCTCTACTTCTGCACCGTGCTGGCGCTCAACAACGCCTTTTATCAGGTTCGCGAGGCTGAGACGCAAGCCTTCTACGGGCTGCTCCGCGCCGAAATGGATGCGACCAACCTGGACGATCTGCTGCGCCGGTTCATCATCATCCTGACGCGCACGTTCCGCGCGCAGTCCGGGCGGCTGATCCCCATAGGGGAGCCTCCGCAGATTGCGGCAAAGACGCTCAAGCGTCTGGGACGGCCGCGCTATATTACGCGCGGGAGCGCGGAGGAAGAGCTGATTATCGATACGGAGATGCGCGGTCTGTTCCAGTCGTATTGGTCGATCCCGTATTTCTCAGACCGGCGGCTGGCGGGCCTGATCCAATTCGGCTTTCCGACACCGTACCGGTGGCTGCCGCGCGAACTGGAGTTGCTGGACGCCTTCGCGGAGCGCTGCCTGCGAGCGGCGGAAAGGGCACAGCTGCTGCAGGATCTGGCGGAGCGCGAGGAGCAGGTGCGCGGGCTGGCGGGCCACTTGATGCAGGCGCAGGAGGATGAGCGGCTGCGGATCAGCCGCGAGATACACGACGAAGCCGGGCAGTCCATGCTGTTTCTGCGGCTGCACCTGGAGATGCTCGAAAAGACTGCGCCGCCGGAAATGCGGGAAAAGCTGGGCGACGCGCGGAGGGTCGCCGAGCGCATCATTACCGAGATCCGGCGGGTGGTGGCGGCCCTGAGCCCGTCGGTGCTGCAACAACTGGGTCTGGCGGCGGCCATACGGCATTTAAGCGCCAGCTTCCGAAAGCTGTATCCGATCAAGCTGCAGGTCAGGCTGGAGGCTCGTTGCGACCGCCTGCCGCGCGCGCTCGAAGCCACGATTTACCGCGTGGTCCAGGAGTGCTATCAGAATATAGCCAAACATTCGCAGGCCTCCCGTGTAAACCTTTCGCTCCGAGCCACCGATAAATTATTGGAACTGAACATCGAGGACGACGGCATAGGATTCGAAGTGGATGCGGCGGTGGCTCAACCGAAATCTTTCGGATTGAAAGGCATGCGGGAGCGCGTAGCGCTTTGGGCCGGCCAACTTGAGATCCGCAGCAGCCCAGGGCACGGCGTCAAGATCCGGGTGCGATTGCCGATCCCAGTGGCAGCCCCGAACGCCAGTTCCGGATAAACGTGATTATGGCAAAAATTCGAGTGCTTCTTACCGACGACCACACCCTGTTCCGCCAGGGCATACACACGCTGCTGACCACCGAGCCAGAACTGGAAGTGGTGGGCGAAGCCGCCAACGGGGCGGAGGCCATCGCCAAGTCCGCCGAGATGAAGCCCGACGTGGTTCTGATGGATGTCAGCATGCCGGGGCTGAGCTGTTTCGAGGCGACCCGGCAGATCCGCACGGATCGGCCGAGCACCAAAGTCCTGTTTCTGACCATGTACGATGACGAAGACTACCTGGCGGAATGCATGGACGCGGGCGCGAGCGGTTACGTGCTCAAGGACAGCCCCGCCGAGCAACTGGTGACGGCGATCGGCGAGGTCCATCGCGGCGGCAGCTATCTGAGTCCACGCATGGTTTCGCACCTGGTGGACGACTTTCGCAGCCGGGTGAAGTCCGCCACACGTCTGCCGCGCTTCAGCACGCTGACGCGACGCGAGGTCGAAATCCTCAAGTTTCTGGCAGAAGGCAATTCGGTCAAAGAGATCGCCACCACTCTCAACCTCAGCGTGAAGACCATCGAAGCGCATAAGTTCAACCTGATGCGCAAGCTGGATATTCACAATAAAGCGCAACTGGTGCAATACGCCGTGCAGAAGAAGATTATTCGCCTGGCTATGACCGGCTAATCGCGCGCCAGGCGCTTCCCCGGTGTGATACAGTGCACCGCATGAAGCTCTTGCGCAGTCTGATCCTGCTTCTCCCGTGGCTGGCTCCGGCCCAGGTATTCACTTTCAGCCACGAGGAGATGCTGCGCTATACGGCGAAGAACCCGTTCGAGCGGTTCGAGGACGGACGCCCGAAAGTGCCCGACGCGATTCTGGAAAAAGTAAAGGGCTTGTCGGCGGAAGAGGTCTGGGCGGTATTGCCGGGCGCGCACTTTCCTAATCAATACGAGGGGAACTGGCGCATCCTGCACCCCAATCTCAAGCTGGTGGGGCGCGCGGTGACGGCGCAGTTCATGCCGACGCGGCCGGATATAGCAGATATCAGCGAAGCCGAGGCCAAGGCCAAGGGACTCGGCCACAATGGCAACCAGCGGGTGATCGATATGCTCAAGCCCGGCGATGTGCTGGTGGTGGACCTGTTCGGCAAGATCGAAGACGGCACTCTGGTGGGCGACAATCTGGCCACCGCCATCTTTGCGGCCAGCGGTACGGGATTCGTGGTGGATGGGGCGATTCGCGATCTGGAAGGCATACAGCCTATCGACATGCCGGTGTACTGCCGGGGCGTGCATCCGACTCCCATCCGGAACGTCATGCTGACCGGGATCAATGTTCCGGTACGGATCGGCAGCGCTACGGTGATGCCCGGGGATGTCGTTTTCGGCGATAGCGAAGGCGTGTATTTCATACCGCCGGAACTGGTGAAGCAGGTGGTGGACAAAGCCGATGAGACGCATGTTCACGACGAGTGGACCAAGGCGAAGCTGCTCATCGGGAAATACAAATCGAGCGAGATTTATCCGACCCCAAGCGATCCGGCGCTGAAAAAAGAGTACGAGGAATACAAAAAGCAGAAGTTGGGGCAGTAGAAGGCTTGGTCAGAGCCGGTCAGAGCCGTCAGAGCCGTCAGAGAATGACCAGCTCCTGCTGGATCTCGCCGGTGACACGCGCTTCCCTATCGCCTACAAACATGTTCACTTCGGAGCGCACCCCGAAGTCCGTCAAATAGACGCCGGGCTCGATGGAGAAGCAGGTCCATGGGGCGACACGGCGCTCGTCGTGAGTCTCCAGGTTATCCATATTGGCGCCATTGCCGTGTACATCTTCACCGATGGAATGACCGGTGCGATGCACGAAGAAGTCGCCGAAGCCGCGGCTCGCAATGTAGGCGCGGGCTGCGTCGTCCACTTCGAAACCGCGCAGATCCTGCCCGGAGGCGACGGCGTCCTGCACGCGTCGAATGGCGGCGTCGCGCGCGCCGCTGACTACGGCGAAAACATTGAGCATGGCATCGCTTGGCCGGTCGCCGCAGAAGCCGGTCCAGGTGATGTCGTAGTAGACCGCACCGGGCGTTTCGAGCTTGGCCCACATATCCAGCAGCACCAGGTCGCCGGAGCGTATGGGGGAACTGACTTCGGCGGTAGGCTCGTAGTGCGGGTTAGCAGCATTGGCGTTTACGCCGACGATAGGACCGTGGTCGGTGAACAGACGCTCTCTGGCAAAACCATCGCGTACGAACTGTTGGACGGCTAACTCTTCGACCTCGCCGCCGGCGCGAGTGATCTGGCGGATCATGTCGAAAGCCTGCGCGCGCACACGATCGACGCGGCGTCCCGCTTCGAGGTGCGACTCGAGCGCGGCAGGACTCCAGCGCGCTTCGAAGTGCTGGATCAGCTCGGCTGAGCTGACCACCTCGACGCCCAGACTGCGCACCAGCTCGACGGTACCGGCGTCCACCATGGCGACATAGGGAATGGCGCAGAGAGGCGAATACTGCATGGCCACCCGCCGCGCGCCAGAGAGCATAGCGCCGAGCCCGCCCACCTGCTCGCTCCAACTCGAATAGCGGATTTTGTCGCCGGGCACGGCATCCAAGATTCCCGATTCAATGCGATGCACCAGGCCACGCGGCTCGCCGTTGGCCGGAATCCAGTAATACCAGCGGCGGGTGACATGCGACGCCGGCGCGAAGTGGAGCACGCGATAGGCGAGCGGGTCCCTCTGATGATGGTCAAAAAACAGCCAGCCATCCAACTTTTCTTTGCGCAGCTCTTCCTGAATTTCCGCGAGATTCATTTTTCAAATGGCTCCAAATTGGCGCGCGAGGGCGGCGCGGTAGCGAGACTGACCACGACCAGCGCGAGCACGGAAACGCCCAACGCGGGATAGACGGCATCCATCCACTGTATCTGCAGAAGATTCCACACTACGGTGATGACCGTGCCCAGAACGATGGAGCTGACCGCGCCCGCCGTATTGGCCCGCTTCCAGAAGAATACCGCCATCACGGCCGGCGTGACCGCCGCGCCGTAGACGGTATAGGCGTAGAGCGCGGCCTTGAGGATGGACTCGAAGTAGGCGGCCTGCACCAGCGCAAACACTCCCAGCAAGATGACGATGGCGCGCGAGACGAATAGCGTGCGGCGCTCACCGGCTTGCGGATCGATGAAGCGCTTATAAACATCGTGAATCAGGTTACTGGCCGGAGAGAACAGGTAATTGTTGGCGGTGGAAATGACTTTGGCAAAGACGCCGCCGAGCAGGATGGCGCCTACCAGCTCGGGCAACCGCATGCGCGCCGTCAGCGGGATGATCTCGTAGGGCGTGTTGGTCTTGAGGGTGGCGCTGCCGATGACCGCGATGGTGATGATCACGGTTTCGAGCAGCAACGTGCCGCCGATCCAGCCGAAGACGGCCCAGCGCGCATCACGCTCGGAACGCGCGGAGAAGAACTTCTGATACATGCCTTGATTGCCGATCAGCAGCAGCATGGTGGGCAGCAGGTAGCCCAGGCAGTGGACCCAGCCGAGCGGGCCGAACAGGGTGAAGTGATCGGGCGGAAGGGCGGCGTGCACGGCGGGCCAGCCTCCGGTGCGGGCGAGCAGGATGGGCAGCGCGACCAGGGCTATGACGGTGACCAGCAGGCCGATGATCAAGTCCAGATAGGCGACCGAGGCCATGCCCGCGAGCGCGGTGAAGGCGATGACGAAGATGGCGATGACATTCATGCCGGTCTTCTCATCGAGCCAGGGAAAGATCAGGTGCAGGATGCTGCCACCGCCTTTGAACTGGTAGCTGGTGATTACGGTGTAGGAGATTACGATGGCGATGGTGGCGAGCACGCGGGCGGTGGTGTTGTAGCGGGTCTCGAGCAGATCGGGAACGGTGAACTGCGCGAAGCGGCGCGCGCGGCCGGCGATCATGGCGATGAGAATCAGGCCCAGCCATCCGCCGGCGGGCTGCCAGAGAGCTGAAAAACCGTTGCGATAGGCGTTCTCACCGCCGGCGAACAGGCTGCCGGCGCCGATCCAGGAGGAAAGCAGCGTGAAGACCAGCACAGGCCAGGTGAGCTTGCGGCCGGCGACCAGGAAATCGGCCTGGTTCTTGACGCCGAGCGACCGGAACAGGGCGGTCGCCAGCAATACGGCAACGATCAGCGACAGGACGACGATATAGATCACGCGCTCAACCTGCTTTCCACCAGCTCCCGGTTGGACAAGCCTAACACGATCCTTACGCGCGATTGCGGCAGACCCAGCTTCACGGCGATGCGCGCCATTCGACTTTGGCCCTCAGATTGGCCACGCCGGCCGCGGCGCGGGCATCCACTACGTCGAAGGCGATCACGTCGTCGAGCCAGTCGTGACTGGTTCCGTCGGGGTTTTGGGTGGCGACGGTCAGAGTATAGGGCTGCGGCGTGAGCCAGCACTCGAAGTGGAAATCGACCTCGATTTCGGCGCCGGCCGGGTAGCTGCCCAGGTGCAGTTTTTCGATGCGCGTGTTGGTGCCATAAACATCCATGCCGATGCGTGTGCGGATGAGTATTCCGACCATGGGATCGCACTGCGGCTGATGGAAACGGATGCGCACGCGCACGGTTACAGGGTCGCCGCTCGACGCAGAAGTGACGGGATGGCCGGCGGCGTTGAGGAGTTCCACGCCGAGGATTTCGCTCGAGCCGTCGCCATGGCGGTAACTGGCGGCGAAGCGCTGTTCCTTGTCCTGCCGCGCCTGCTGCTTTTCGAGCACCAGACCGATGTAGCGATTGATCACCTCATTAGGCGTACCGTGGGCCTCGATGCGCCCGTTCAGCAGCAGAATGGCGCGGTCGGAGAGCTGCTTCACCAGACCCAGGTCGTGGGAGACAAACAGCACGGTAACTTTGCGCGCGCGCAACTCTTCGAACTTGCGTACGCAGCGATTGGCGAACACGGCATCGCCGACGGCGAGAGCTTCGTCGACGATGAGGATATCGGGCGAAACGTGAATGGCGGTGGCAAAGGCGAGGCGCACATACATGCCGCTCGAATATTCTTTCACGGGCCGGCGGATGAATTCGCCGATTTCGGCGAACGCCTCGATGGAAGGCATGGCGCGCTCGATCTCGGGGCGGGTTAGCCCCATGATTTCGCCGTTCAAAAAGACGTTTTCGCGGCCGGTGAATTCGGGGTTGAAGCCGGCGCCCAACTCGAGCAGCGCGGCGATGCGCCCGCGCGTGACTACGCGCCCCTGGGTAGGCTGCAGGATGCCGCATACGATCTGGAGGAGCGTACTTTTGCCGCAGCCGTTGGGGCCGACCAAGCCCAGTGTCTCGCCCTTTTCCACCTGGAAGGTGATGTCGCGCAGCGCCCAGAAATCGGTGTGGAGGGTAGAGGGCGCAAAGGGCAGAGCCTCCCGCAGACGGTCTGCGGGGTGTTTGTAGAGTTTGTAGAGCTTGGATACGTTCTGCAGCAAAACCACAAGCTTTTATTCTGACACGGGCACCGGTGAGGGACTCGCAGCGGCGGGAGGGGAAAGGCAACAATGCTTGAACTTCTTGCCGCTGCCGCAGGGGCAAGCCTGGTTTCGACCGATTTTGGCGCGGGGCTGGGAGGGGGACGGCGGGGTAACTTGTGCACGATTGTGCATGGATTTGGGGTGCACAGATTCGGGGTGCACAGATTCGGGCTGCACAGATTCGGGCGTGGGCGGCGGCAGGAGCGGTGCGGCGGCCTTATCGAGAATGGCGAGCGCGGCTTTCAGGCGCACGGCCGCGGGCGCCGAGAAATTGACCATGATGTCGCGAATGGCGTCTACGGCAGCAGGGGCGAGCGTTTCGGCCTGCTCGCGCCAGTAGAGAGCGCGATTGAAGTGTACTGAGGCGAGCGCGCGGCTGAAGGCGCGCGAAGAGCGCAGCCAATTGCCGACCGTGTTGCGGTGGATGCCGGCTGAGGCGGCGGCGGCGGTGGCGGTGGACCCGGCGGCGATGAGTGACAGCACTTGTTCCTGGATGGGGGTGAGAACGGTATCGGGTGACATAGGTGCTTCCTACTTCAAGTGGGCATGAGGGGTCATTGAGTAATGGGCGTCATGTATGGCAAGCGATTGATTCGTAGGATGATTTTTCCGGGAAAGCGGTGTGACTCCAGTGACATGGTGGTAGGATTACGCGAGCAGAATATCTGTTCCCAAGTCTTCAGTCCCAAGGTGTCCATAGATGCCGCGGGGAGGAATGTAACTACCAGTAATTTTTCCGTCACCTGGAACACCGGGGTCGACACTGAAGCAATTACTTCGCCGACATGGATGGGAGGGTCGAATTCGACAACGCCATACGAGGTAAACACCTGTGATAGCGGGGGAGACGAGTACTTCGGAAATAGCTGGGCGCCGCCAGATCCCCAGTCAGGCGGCCTGGTTCTGGTGGGTGGGGGAACGATTACCGGTTTTTTGATCCCGGAAGCGCCAGTGTCAATTGGTTCAGAGTGCAGCGGGTTTTCGATTTCACCGGGACAGCATTCGTGCATGACTTTCGCCCGTACATTGCCCGCCTGAATTTAAGCTCCTACACGGAAGTGCTGTATCCAACGCCTAGCGGCACGCTGGCGACTCTGAACGCGTCCGCCTGTCCAGGAGGGTGCACCGGCCCGGTAGCGGCTCCGGGCGCTGCGCAGTTGAATCCGCCCTGGGATTCCAGGGAAGGCTGGTTCGCGTTTCATGATCCCACGACGCTGCAGGGAGTGGTGGTGAATCGAGTTCCGTCTATCGATCCGCAGGGAAGTGTAATTGCGGCGCAGCTTTGGATCGATTACGATGATGCTTCGTCACCTTCCAATGCCTCGTCGTTTCTGCTGATGAACCCTGAGGCGGGGTTCCAGGGGGGCCTCGTGGCGGAAGCCGAGACACTCTGCTTTTACAACAGCACCATTTGGACACCATCGCTGATACCGCCGCCCGCATGTAGAAACGGACCAGCGATACTGATGCCCTGGAATCTGACTTTCAGCGGGCAGGGTGTGGCCAGCACGAGCGCGCCTCAGACCGCAATTCTGAGAAACGCCGGTGCGGAAAGCGTAGTGATTGCCGGGATCGTGGCGAGCGGCGACTTTGCTCAGACGAACAATTGCCCGGCGAGCCTGAGTAGCGAAGCAGTTTGCAGCATCATAGTGACTTTTAGTCCAGTGGCGACGGGGATACGAAGCGGGTCTCTGAGTATTGTAGACTCACTTGCGGGCAGTCCCCAGACTTTGACCCTTGACGGGATTGGTTTGCCGCAGTAAACCAATGAGCCACGAGAGTCAAGCCCTGCTGGAGGCCTTTGAACACCTGCCAGTAGAGGAGCAACGCGCCTTGACGGATGCGATTCTGCGCCGTTCGCTACCCTTCGATTCCGGCCCGCTGCCAGATGAAGAGATCGGCGCTGCGTCGGCGCTCTGTTTGGATCCCTCGACGCTGTAGCTATTTCGCTTGTGGGGCCCAGGCGATGCTGTTGACTCCGGGACGGTGCGCCAGCACGCGAACGATGTCGGGGACGTTGGTTTCCTGCGCCGCGGCTCTCAGTAGTAACTGGCAGTTGAGTTGCCGACCTCCGGCTGCCGAGTTATATATGGCGCCGCACGACACAATCTTAAATCCTGCCGTCAGGAGGCCGGTACGAATCTCGTCCTCTCCCGGGCCCGACGGGTCGAGTACGATCGACAATGTACCTTGTTGGTCGTGCTTCATGCGATCTTCGAAATGCTTCAATCCGGTCAACACGATCAGTCCGGATGCCAGGCCCACTAATCCCAGGATGATCTGACCGCCCCCGAAGCAGAGACCGAGCACGGTGACGAACCACAGCGTCGCGGCGGTGGTCACACCGACGACGAAATTGTCGCGCCGGACAATTGCGCCCGCGCCGATGAAGCCCATGCCAGAGAGAATTCCGAGCGGCAAGCGCATCAGGTCAAGCACGGCGAACGAGCCTGGGGGCTTTCCGGCAACCGGCAGCAGCAGGTTCATCTGGATCATCGACAGCGAGGCGGCCAAGGATACGAGCAGGGTGGTACGCAGGCCCGCGGGTCTGCCGTGCTCGCCCCGATTGATGCCGATCAGGGCTCCCGCGAGCACCGTGCATAGCAATCGGATGGCGATATCGGACCATGACAGATGAAGAGGCAAACCGCTCATGTAACCAGATTGTAACGGGAATGTTAAGCGGACTACAATGTGGACATGGCAGATCTGGCGGCGTTTCCCAATAAACTGGATGTGAAGAAATGTACTTGCTGCGCGATTATCGAGACTCCCAAGGGACGCCGCAATAAGTTCGACTACGATCGGGATTCGAATCTATTCTGCCTGGGCGGTTTACTGCCTGAGGGAATGTCGTTTCCTTTTGATTTTGGTTTCATACCGTCAACGCTGGGCGAGGACGGAGACCCGCTGGATGTAATGGTGATGATGGACGAGCCGGCGCACGTTGGGTGTCTGCTGGATGTTCGTATCGTGGGGGTGATGGAAGCGGAGCAGTCTGACGACGATAAGACGGAGAGAAACGACCGGCTACTGGCTGTGGCTATGCACTCCTACACGCACGAGGACGTCACCTCGATCGATCAGGTCAACGATGCGCTGCTCGAGCAGGTGGAGGCGTTTTTCGTTTCGTATAACAAGCAGCGGGGAAAGAAATTCAAAGTGACCAAGCGCGGCGGCCCCAAGCGGGCGGTGGCGGTGATCAAGGCCGGCGTGGCAGCGTTCAAGAAGAAAGACAAGAAAAGCTAGATCGCCTCCAATTCTTCTTCGAGCATCTGCTTACGCGAGAGTTCGGCGTAGTAGCCGCCGGCAGACACCAGCTCGGCGTGCGTGCCCCTTTCGACGATGCGGCCTTTTTCCAAGACCACGATGCGGTCCGCCTGGCGGACGGTGGAGACGCGGTGGGAGATCAAGATCACGGTGCGGCCGCGCATCACGCCGGCGAGACCCTCGAGAATGCGCTCTTCGGTCAGTGTGTCGACACTCGAAAGCGCGTCGTCCAGGATCAGAATGCGCGGATTGCGCAGGATGGCACGGGCAATGGCGGTGCGTTGCTTCTGACCGCCGGAGAGGGTGATGCCGCGCTCGCCCACCATGGTTTCGTAACCGTTGGGGAAGGACTCGATATCCGCAGCGAGACCGGCCAGCCCGGCGGCACGGCGAATCTCCGCATCGGTGGCGTTCTCGACGCCGAAGGCGATATTGCCGGCGATGGTGGCGCTGAACAGGAAAGTCTCCTGGGGCACGAAACCGATGTGCCGGCGCAATTCGGCGGGCGAAAGATCGCGCAGGTCGATGCCATCGAGCAGCACGCGCCCGGCGGTGGGGTCCATCAGCCGGGGCACCAGGCCAACGAGCGTGCTCTTGCCCGAGCCGGTATGACCGACAACCGCCAGAGTGGTGCCGGCCTTGATGCGCAAGTCGATGCCGTCGAGCGCCAGGCCGGCGGTGTAACTCATCGAAACGCCGTGGAATTCGATGTCGCCACGCAGGTTCGGCAGGGCTACCGGATGCGGTGGGGCCGCGATAGAAGGCTGCTCGTGGAAGATCTGATTGATGCGCTCGAGCGAGGCCCGGCCGCGCTGCATCAGGTTGACCACCCAGCCGAGCGCGATCATGGGCCACACCAGGATGCCCATGTAGGTGTTGAACATGACAAAGCTGCCGAGCGAGATGCGTCCGTCCAACACCTGGTATCCGCCATACCACAGCACTACCAGGAAGGTCAGGCCGATGAGGGCTTCGAGGAGCGGCTGGAAAACGCCGGAAATGCGCACCAGGCGGATATTTTCCTTGATGTACTCGCGGTTCAATAACTCGAAGCGGCGCATCTCGGCCTGCTCCTGCGCGAAGGCGCGGACCATGCGCACGCCGGCCAGGTTCTCCTGCACGCGGCTGCTGATATCGGAAAACATGGCCTGGATGCGCTCGAAGCGGGCGTGTATGGCGCGGCCGAAGAAGATTACCGCGAGCGAGACCAGGGGCGCGGGCAGAACGGCGAACAGGGCCAGGCGCCAGTCGACCGACAGCATGATGAGGATGGCCAGCAGGAAGGTGAGACTGGTTTCGGCCCAGTACATGATGCCGGGGCCCAGCATCATGCGCACGGCGTTGAGGTCGTTGGTGGAGCGGGCCATGATGTCGCCGGTGCGGGTGCGGCCATAATAGTCGGGCGAAAGGTCCACCAGGTGGCGGAACAGATCGTTGCGCAGGTCGTATTCGATGTCGCGGGAGATGCCGATGATGATGACGCGCATCCAATATTGAAAAATACCTTTGATGAGCGCCAGGCCCACCAGCAGGGCGGCGAAGCGGAGCAGCCGGGACAGGCCGAACGCGTGCGCCAAGGCATCCACCGCGGCGCGAATGACCAGCGGCTGGGCGGCGCCCGCGAAATCCTTAAGCACCAGCGCGCCCAGACCCACGGCGAGACCCCGGCGATAGCGCCACAAATAAACCCGGACGGTGCGCAAGGTTCCCCACATAGGCTACATACCCACCAGGCCGGCGAAGGTCTTCGACCACTCCATGAAAAACAGCTTCTGACCTTCGCGATTGCGCCACCAACTGGCGGGGCTGAAATACTTGTCGGGCGCGGCTACGGTGCGCATGTCGAAATCGGGCCCAGCCGCGCGGAAGATACGGGCAGCGCGCGCAGTGTGGTAAGTGCTGGTCACCAGTAGAAAGCGATGCACACCGAGGCGGCGCAGATCCGGCAAAATGGCGGCGGCCTCGGCGCGGGTGCTGAGGGCTTCATGGGGAGCGCGTATGAACCAGGCCTGGGGATATCCGTGGGCGACGGCGAAAGGAATGGCCAGATCACATTCGTAATGGCCGTAGAGCCCGTCCGGTCCGCTTACCAGCACCTTGGGAACATAGCCTTGTTGGACCAATTGGGCGGCGCGCAGAATGCGATTACCGGTAAAATCACCGGCGAGCACCACGGCCATTTCAGCGTGAGCGGGTCCATCGTCGCGCACCAGCACGCGACCGAGCGCGGCCAGCCATAGCGTGCCAGTAGCAACCAGCAGGACCAGCCCGAGCACGAGACAGACGAGTAGAGTTCGAAAACGAAAGGGACGGCGCGCCAACTACTTCTCGTCCGTAGAATTTTTCTGGTCGAGGTTACCGACCGCTTTCAGGCGCTGGTACAGCCGCTCTACTTCGACTTCATCCTCCGGAAGAAGAAGGCGGTAGCGGGGCGCCGGAATTTGTTTGGGATCGACGCCGGGAACCAGGACCTCGCCCCAGAACTGACGGTAGGGCTTACCGTCGATGAGGGCATCGCGGGAGAGGCGCCGCAAATGGCGGAGGAGACTGTTGCAGGAATCCAGATCGCCGGAATAGATCACGATCAACCGGGAATCATCGAACAGGGTCAGGCGCACAATCAACGGGGAGACCCAGCCGGTGCGGTCCAGGCGGCGTATGTCCATCCATGGCACGACACGCTTGCCCAGGGCCAGGTATCCCTCATGAATTTCGATGGCGGGGCGGAAGGCGAGCAACAGCAGGGCCGCCGAGCTCAGAACAAAAAGCGCGGCGGGAATGAATGCGGGACCCCAATCCAATCCCAACCAGGCGGAGAAAAGGGCCAGCCCAGCGGCCGCGATCCCGAACAATAGATAATGCCGCGCCGGTGTATAGCGAGTCATCTGCAAGACCGTCACTCTTAGACTACTCCCGCAAGCCACGGTCGTCAATGGACGCGTACGAGACGCCATCCGCGCCACCCGTAATCGATACCACTCCAGACGGTGAGGGCCGCGGCGGGCCACACCAATGTGGCGCAAAGTGTTGCCAAAAGGGAGGATCCGAAGGCGTTGCGGGCGAGGTACGCGACCGCGGCGAGAATTTGAAAAAAAGTGCTGGCCTTGCCCCAGGCGCTGGGCGGAAACGCACGTAAACGGGTGAGCAGCAGCGCAGCGCCGGAGCAGGCAAGAATTAACAAATCGCGCGCGAAGATGAGGACTACGAACCAGAGGGGCGCGCTGCGCGCGAGGGCCAGCGCCAGGAAGACGCCGCTGAGCAGGAACTTATCCGCGATGGGATCGAGATAGGCGCCGGTGGGGGACGCGACGTGGAAGCGGCGCGCGAGATATCCGTCAATCAGGTCAGTGGCGGCGGCCACGGCGAAAAGCGCGGCGGCCTGGAGCTGCCGCTGGTTCAGAATGAGGTAGACCACCAGGGGCGCCAGCGCCAACCTGACGAAGGTGAACAGATTGGGTACGGTGAACCAGTTGCGCAAGCCATTCACCGATTCAGTATAGCTGCCGTGCTAAGGTCAAAAAGATGCCGAGCAGCGATCCAGAAAAATGGCGCCCTGCTGCGCCGTCGCACCGCCACACCGTGCGCGTGAGACGCGTCGATGAGTGCGGAACACTCGATGAGATATTCCGGCATTGCCTGCCGGCTTTCGGGGGCGCCTACTTGCGGCGCATCTACACGATCCTCGATCGCGCGATCGGAGCGGGCTGCCCGCTGACGCTGGCGATCTCGGGTCCGGTGACGGTTTCCGGACAGCACCTGGCGTGGCTCATTCCGCTGCTCGAAACAGGATGGGTGGCCTATATCAGCACGACCGACGCGGTTTGCTACCACGACGGGCACCGCAGCCTGGACGCTCACGCCGATCCTATTCACGAAGTGCCGATCCAGAGCGACGATGGCGCGTTGCGGGAGCAGGGCACCATCCGCGTCACCGATATGGCTTTCGATGAAGCGGTGTTACTCGACCAGGATCGTTTTATCAGCGCCTGCCTCTCTCGCGCAGAGTTTCAGAAAAAGATGACCGGTACGGAGCTGCGCTACCGACTGGGGGCGTATTACGACGCGCAGGAGCAGCGCAACGGAATACCCGCGGGGCTGCTGACGACCTGCCACAGGCTCGCCATTCCGGTGCTGGTGGGGGCGCCGGCGGATGGCAGCGTATTCCTGAATTCGATGAAGCTGTGGGCCATGCGGCAGGCAGGGATCCTGCGAGAGTACGGATTCGATCTGGATCTGCACGCCGAAGTGTTCGAGGCCTGCGCATATCATCGTTGGGGATTGTTCGAGAGCCCGGCGCGGTCACTCGCGACGCTGATCCTGGGCGGCGGGGTGCCGAAGAATTACAATCTGCAGCCGGAGCCGGCCCTGGGACAAGTGCTGGGGCTCGCCGACGTGCGGGGCTATCAGTTCGACGTGCAGATAGTAAGTGCGCCAGTGACTGACGGGTCTCTCTCCTCCTGCCCGCCGGGGGAGGCGGTAACTTGGGGTAAGGTCGATAAAGACACTTACCTGCAAACTACCGAGAGTATGCAGGCGGACTACTCGATGGTAATGCCGTTTCTGGTGAAAGCGCTGCTCGAGAGACATGCGCGCCGCGAAGGCTATCGCTTGTACGATCAGCGCGAGGCGCTTTGCGAACGGCTGCGCGAGGATGTGCGCGGCAATCGGGACTGGTTATTGCAAAGCACTGACTATCCGCTGGCCAAGTGAGCAACCTGGTTGCGGTGATGGGAACCCGCGGGGTCTGCACGGTGTCGAAACAAATACGAGCAGTCCCGTTCCCAAAACGCCGCGCCTTGTCCTGCTGGCGCAAGTTGCCGGTTTGCTGGCCACAGGATGGGTAGTGTGGTTCGCTTCTCTGGTTCCCCGCATGCAGCGCCAGACGCTAGCGGGTTTACTCGGGGAAGCCATCGAGTACGCGCTGATGGCTTGGGCCTGGAGCGCGGCGGTGACCTTCGGGCTATTTCTCATCATTCCGAAAGCAGAGCGCGGAGACATGCTCGGCATTACGCTGCGCACGGCCAGCACGGCGGTGTGGTTCGCTCCGGCGATGATGCTGCTGTCGATGTTCTCTCCGGCTGCGCTCGCAGCGGCACTGGTGCTGGCGATCAGCACGACGCGGCTGCTGTGCGCCGACTGGCGTGCGGCGCATGCGGATCGAAAGGCTCCGGAATCTTTATTTCCGGCGCTGGCAATCGCGACGGGCTTGCAGGTGGGGACGGTGGCCGTGCTGATGAAGTATCCGTTGGTGGGCGCCGCTTTTTTTCTGCTGAGCACCGCCATGCTGACCCTGCTGGCGACAGTCAGCGGCGTATGGGAAAGCGGGCACAAGGCGACGCTGCCGCGGTCCGTGTTCGGGGTGCTTCTGACCGTGCTGCTGGCAGGCACGCTGACGGTGGGAGGCGTAAGGGGTACGGGAAAGGGCCGCTGGGGGTGGGACTTTTTTTCCCCTCCCGGCACTGGCGACGCTGCGAAGGCGGCCTCGCGCAAGAAGGCGAGCGAGGCTTACAAAACACTGCCGAATAATGTTGAGATCACTGACAACAATTATGCAGGAGTGATCCTGTGGCCGGAGGTGAAGCCGCAAACGGTGCTGATCGCTCCCCTGCCTGCGCTGGCGCACAGCAACCTGGGTTTGGCGCCGGCCGACCCGTTGAGCATTCCGTTCTCCGGCGAATACTGGATGTTCAAGGCGCCGTTTGTGCGGCCGCCGCCGACCTCATTTTTTCGCAGGGGTAATCCGGCAACGTTATTTTTCAGGAGTACCGACCACCGGCCGCTGGTGATGGAGGCACGCCACAAACTGGATCAACCTATCGATCTGCGGTGCTGCGGCAGTATTCGGCTCGAGGTTGAGAACGCAGATCGCTATCCGGGCACGGTCGCGCTGGAGTTGGTATTGAGCGACACGCGAGCGCATGAGGCAGGCTGGCTAAGCCTGGGGAAGATTGAGATTCAGTCGCGTCCCAACATGATGCAAGATCCGGTGACGCCAGTCCCAGAGACGCTTGATTTCGCGATTCCGCGCAGCGCGAGGCTGCAGCGGTTCGATGAATTCATTATCTTGTTCCACCGCGACGCGATGCGGATCGATAGAAGCGCAAGGATCGCTATCGAGAGGTTCGTGCTGACGCCCCGGGGCGCCTGATCTTATTTCAACCCGGCGTCGGATTCCTCGAGATGCGTCAGTGGCGGGGCAAGTCCGGCGGCGCGATACGCTTCGAGCAGCGCGCCGGCAGCGGGACCATGCTCGGGTGCGGCGGCGTGATTGCCTTCTTCGAGTTCTATCAAATCGCGATAGCGTTCCAATAACATGCGGCTGCGGAAGACACCACCTATCCAGGCGACGCGCACGTGCTCACCGGACGCCCAAAGTTGGCGGCGTACGGCGGCGGTCAACAGGGCAAGCTGTTGCGCCGCTCCATGCAGGATGTCGCGCGCAACGGCGTCTCCGGCCATGGCGGTTTCATCCACCAGCGGCGCCAGCAGAGCCACACGCGGGCGCGGCCACTCATCGGAGTAGAAGCGATGCAGCGCCTCGTTGGCATCCTGACTGCTTGTGGCTTGGAGCAGAACGCGGTGCAGCGCGGTGGGCGGGCCCCAGCCTTCTTCGTGGCGCAATATGGCGCGCAGAGTCTGGCGGGCGATATCGAAGGCACCGCCCTCGTCCCCGAAGATGTAACCCCAACCTCCGGCCCGGGCGGTGCGTTGTCCTTGATTGCGGCCGAAAGCGATCGACCCGGTGCCCGCGATGACGGCGATGCCAGGTTGACCCGCGGTCGCGCCGGCGAGGGCGGTGACGGCATCGGTAGTGATCACCAGCGTTTCGACGGAGAGGATTCGCTCGAGCACGGCGCGCTTATCGGCAGGGCCTCCGCTCATTCCGAAGCAGGCGGCGGCGAACCGTACGTCGCCGGCGGCGAGACCCGCGCGCACACAGGCGGCGGCCACCGATTCTTCTACCGCCCGAGCCAGCTTCCGGCGGCCTTCCCCGGCGCCGGCATGGTTGCATGGGCCTCCGGAGCCCGCGCCCAGCACGCGGCCGGTCTCGTCACCGATCAGCGCGGTGGTGCGGGATTGACCGCCATCCACTCCGAGGAACAGCTTCATTTGGAAGATGCGAGTATAGCAGGCGCCGCGCGACGGCTTGCTATTCTAGGCTTTGGAAGCGAGGCAACTTTGCAGGTAGTCGCCGGAGTAGATCTTGGCGGAACAGCCATCAACTATACGCTGGTGAACCAAGGGGAACAGTTCCTGATCGAGGGCCTGTGCGAGTATCCGGCGCGGTCGAAAGAGGGCCCCGATGTCTGCCTGCAACAGATCGAAGACGGGCTCCGCATGGCCGTGGCGCGGGCCGGCGTAACGCTCGGCGATGTGACCGCGATCGGCCTCGACACACCGGGTCCGGCTAGCCCGGAAGGCGTGCTCAGCGCGGAGGGTTCGACGAACTTCGTGCATGCCGGGTGGGGCGGTTATGATATCCGCGAGCATCTGTCTAAGAAGCTCGACAAGCCTGTAACCTATCTGAACGACGGGAACGCGGGGGCGCTGTGGGGACACTTCGCGATCTTCGGCGCCCATATTCGCGCTACGTCAATATCGGTGGTGATCGGCACGGGGCTGGGCGGCGGAGTGATTGTCGACGGCAACGTGTTGAAGGGCAGGAAGGGCTTTGGCGGCGAGCTGGGCCATGTGCTGATTCCCTATCGAAGCATACGGGGAATCGGCGGGCTGAGGCCGCAATGTAACTGCGGCCGCATGGGAGACCTGGAGGCGCTGTGCTCCCTCACCGCGATTGAGCAATCGCTGCTTCCATTTTTCCTGTCACACTATCCAGGCCACGAGCTGACCGGGCTGGGGGATCTTCACAAGGCCGCCAAACTGGTGCGCGGCCTGGCGGAGAGAGGCGATCCGATGAGCAAGGAAATCTTTCGCGTGCAAGCTCATGCGCTGGGGCTGTTCTTCGATGAGATGGTGAACGCGTTCGATCCGGATGCTCTGATCGTGGGCGGCGGCGCTCTGGAAACCGGGATGGAGTTTCAACGCTGGTTCCTGGACGAGATCCGGGCGGCGATGCCGGTACAGCGCGCGGAGCAGGCGGACATCCCCATTCATGTAATGCCTAATGGCGATACGGCGGGCGCTCGGGGCGCGGCTATCGAAGCACTGAAGCTGGCGCGGCAGAGCGGATTCGCGCCTATTTAGCGACTTCCAGGCGGACCTGGGTTGAACCGGCTTTCACGAAGCCCAGTTGTTCGGCGGCGCGATGCGTGACGCTGATGATGAAGCCACGCCGGTGCGCCCCGCGATCATTGACCCGGACGATGACCTGCCGCCCGTTCTGGAGATTGGTGACGCGCAGGCGTGTGCCGATGGGGAACTCGCGGCTCGCGGCAGTCATGGACTGATTGCTGAATTTCTCGCCGCTCGCGGTGGGGTGGCCATTGAGGTCGTCGGAAAAGAAATCTGCGCGTCCTACGGGCTGGGCGGGCGCGGGCCTGGCTGGCGCGCGCGCTGGGCGAGTCGCTTGCGGAGACGCCGCCGCAGGCGCGGCCGCGGTGGCTGGGTGCGTCACGGGTGCGGCTACCGGGCGCGTTACCGGAACAGACTTGGAAGGCGACGCGGTGCTACGGCCGCGGTGAACAAACGCAAAAAACAAAAGACCCAGGATCAACAAGGCCGCGGCCATTGCGAAAAGCCAGGGACGGCGGGACCAATGGGGCGGCGCATCCTCAAAAGTTTGCGGTTGAGGGGCAGGAGGGACGAGCGGAGCGAGAATGGGCTCCGGCGCCAGCATTTTACGGATTGCGGGTAACGAAAGGCGGCGTGCGGGATCAGGATCGAGACAGCGCCGCATGATCGTGTCGAAAGGAGCAGGTAGTATGCCGCCTTCGCCCCGGATGGCATCCCGGAGCAACACTCCCAGGGACCAGGCGTCCCAGGCCGGTGTGATCGAACCCTCCTTTGCTTCGGGCGGCGCGGTACGACCAGCGGCGGGCATGGGATCAAATTGGCCCGCGGGGTGAAGTTGGCTCAGATCGGCGAGCTTCCATCGATTGCCGGCGCGAACTACCGTGTCCGGTGCGAGATTTCGGTATACAAGGTCCTGGCGGTGCAGCCATTCGAGGGCCGTTACAACGTCTTCGAGCAGAGCTGACGGCTCGGCAAGGGGGCCGGCTTCGAGCGCGGCGGCGAGAGTCCTTTCGGCGGCCTCGGTGACGATGTAGATTACGGGCACGCCTTGGAGGACGAACTCCCCGGCAGCGAGGATCTGCAGGAGATTGAAGTGCCGGAGTTGCATGGCCTTGCGGATGGCCGCGAGCTCTTCTTCCGCTTGTCCCTGGTCCAGCTCGAGGAGCGCGACCGACACCGTTTTTTCGCCTGTGTCAGAAGCCGTGCCCAGAAATTCGCTCTGGTGGCTCCCCGCGTAAAGAAGGGTCTGCAAAGTGTACTGTCCGCCTATCTGGGCGCCGATGAGATCCTGCCAAGTCACCTAACAACTATAGCCTGAGGCGACGGCCTGGCGATGGGAGCGAATTTGTCCAAAATCGTACGGGTGGGCTTGAACCGAAGGCGAAAAGATGAAGAATACAAGCTGCCGCAAACGGACGGACGAGGGCAGGGAAGGATTCGCCCTATGAAGAGGTTACTGGTTTGCTTGGCGCTATACGCTTCGATCGCGTTGGCCGCCGACAGCAGCGGTATGTGGAAGGGAACTGCTTAAACGCAGAACGGAACAGTCGGAAGAATTTTTTATTTTTAAAGTAGACGGCAATAAGCTCACCGGCGAAACCGAGAGTAACCTGTCCGGTAAGTCGACTATCGAGGACGGTAAGATCGAGGCAACAATCAAATGCAAAGTTGAGATTCCGGCTTATGGGGAGACGGTTGAGTACACTGCCAAACGAGTGTCATAATTTTAGCAAGTTATGCAGAGGCCCCCGGCCCGGGTGGCGAAACGGGCAGACGCAAAGGTCTCAAAAGTCCGATCGGGTCAGTGGTTATTCGTGCTAACTTGAAGCCGTGCGGGCGTGGCGGAATCGGCAGACGCACCGGACTTAAGCGCAAACTTGAGTGCTCGCCGGGAAACCGGCGATGCAGAACTGCTCAAATTCGGGGAACCCTGTAACATGGCGATCCCGAGCCAAGCCCGGCTCGAAAACGGCCGGGAAGGTGTAGAGACTAGACGGGCAGCACCTGACACCCGGAGCCAAATCCGGACACGGTGAAGGGATAGTCCAGACCCCAAACCCTGGCAAGACAGCAGGGGCGGCGAAAGCCGTAGACGGGTACGAAAATCCGTTGGGCCGCAAGGTCCGTGAGGGTTCAAGTCCCTCCGCCCGCACCATACGCCAAGTGTTCGTTCAGACTGTCAAGCCGTACTTTCCTGGGAACTGTCGTTCCCACGTTTGGGGAGCTATCCAGACACAGCACTTCTCCGAGATGCCGACTGTATGTCCTCGTGCTTTGCTAAACGCTGCGCGTATTTCTGTACGAATCGCCTTTCAGCGCCCCAGCTCATCCTCGATGAGCGCATTGGCCTGTTCTTGATGGGGCCCCCTGACTCCTTGTCTCTAAGCAAGCGAGTGTGATCTAATTGGCAGGTATTAATCCAAAGGTCAAAGGAGTCTGTATGCCTACTATTACCACCAAGGACGGCGTTGAGATCTTTTACAAGGACTGGGGTTCGGGGCAGCCGATCGTGTTCAGCCATGGCTGGCCGCTTTCGGCGGATGACTGGGATAACCAGATGATGTTCTTTCTGTGCAACGGGTATCGCGTGATCGCGCATGACCGACGTGGGCATGGGCGCTCTACGCAGGTGGCCGATGGGCACGACATGGACCATTACGCGGATGACCTGGCGGCGCTTACGGCACATCTGGATTTGAAAGATGCGATCCATGTTGGGCACTCGACCGGCGGTGGTGAGGTAGTGCACTATCTGGCCCGGCGTGGGCAACAGGACGTGTACAAAGCTGCGATTATTAGCGCGGTGCCGCCGCTGATGGTGAAAACGGATGCCAATCCGGAGGGCCTGCCGAAGTCAGTGTTTGACGATCTGCAGGCGCAGCTTGCGGCGAATCGGTCGAAGTTCTATCGCGACCTGCCGGAGGGGCCTTTCTATGGATTTAACCGGCCGAAGGTGAAATCCGTTGAGGCCACCATTGCAAATTGGTGGCGGCAGGGGATGATGGGCGGCGCCAAGGCTCACTATGACGGGATTGTGGCCTTCTCGCAGACGGACTTTACGGAGGACCTAAAGAAGATCACGATTCCAGTGCTGGTGATGCATAGCGAGGACGACCAGATCGTTCCATATGTGGCGGCGGGACCGAAGTCGGCAAAGCTGCTGAAGAATGGGACGCTGATTACGTATAAGGATTTCCCGCATGGCATGCCTACCACGCAGGCGGAGAAGATCAACGCCGACCTGCTGGCATTCCTCAAGAGCTGAAGATATAGCTTCCAGATGATCTCAAACGCCCTGGTACACGAGCGCAACAAAGTCATTCGGGTTCTGGAACAGGTTGCCCCATACCGCGTCATATCGCGCTCCAGGCTTAGCAGCGACAACTTCAGGCAAGGATTTACCCTGTTTGTTTAGGGCGGCAACCTCATCGCGGATCTCAACCAAAACGTCACGGAATAGAACCAGGTCGGCCTTATTTCCCAGGGCTCGTGCCCGGGAATGACGATCGTCGATAAAGGGGTAATCGCGGTTCCAGAAGGTGTCTCCGGTTTGGAGAATGTCGGCCTCAACAAAGTGCACGGAGATATCAGAGTCCATGTGGGCAGGCTGTTTCCGTCAGGGCCGGTGAGAACGGCGATATTTCCGCCAGGGAAGGTTTTGAACCGTGACTTTCGCTGTGGCGGCTTCAGCTTTTCCTGTCCGTAGCCAGTTGCCTTTCGAACTAGTTTGCCCTCTCCGGTAACGCTACGCCGTCAGGCGGGATCTGTCGATCCAAAGCTGGCCCACGCAACGTCCGATCCGAATTGGTAGAGGTTCGGAATGCCATATCTGTCTGGCCTTTGGATGAAGCTGCCGGTTTTACTTCGCGCCATTTTGGCAGGCATTCTGATCGCCCTTCCTGCCGCGAACGTTTGGCCATTACTGCTGCTCAACTTAGGCGCGCCGCAGGCCGCCGGCGCCGAAGCAATGTTCCTGACGCTTTATTTATGCTGGTCGGCTGGCGGAGGCCCTCCACGCTCGACACAAGCCACCCGCGCCACTGCGTTCCGCCGCACCACGCTGTCCTCCGCGCAATGGCTATGGGGGACGGTCGCCGCCCTGTTCTTCGCTGGAACGATTCACGCGTCCATAGTCCTGTTATTCCGCTTTGTGCCTTATCCAGTAGCGGAGTTCCGCCAAGGTTACGATTTTTCGTTCATTCCAACAGTGCCGCTCCGCTGGCTTGCGGTCGTGGTTTCGGCGGCTTCGGCGGGAATTTGCGAAGAGACTGGCTTTCGCGGCTACATGCAGCGTCCGATAGAACTGAGGTACGGGGCGCGCCGGGATTTTACTCGGACTGCTGGCTTCGTCCTCGCAATCGCTCATTCCTTGCATGATCGGCCATACCATGATGGACGTTGGGCTATTTGCGTACTGGTGGACTGGGATTGCTGGCGAATTCACCTTACGGCCCATTGGAGAGACCGGCGTGGATCGTCCTTTGGTCATTGCCGGCGTCTTAGCATGCACCATGCTCGCGATCACTCTCTTAGCGGCACGGAGGCTCGGCAGCCTCCAGTTAGAACGTGTAGTCGAGGCGCCGTCAGTTTGAAGACGACAGGTTGTGCTCCAATGCGGTTGGGGAGTGAGCTGGCTTGATAGGTCACGAGAGATGTTTCGTGGGGAGTCGACGATGCCTCACGCCGGTCGCGCAGCGTTTATCGATCCAACGGCTCGCGGGTCTGGATAGTGCTCCGCGCACAAAATCCTTTTCCCGGCAACGGGAGTGTGGGTTCGATTCCCACCCTCACCGTAATAATATCTGTTGAAGATTCAGTAGTTTAACAGAGAGCCCACAAAACTTCGTAATAAATTCGTGGGTGCACCAAGGCGTTGGGCTACCGCTCCAAAGCGCAGGCCATAGAAGGACAGCGGCGGGAGCTCACCGAGATGCTCTAGACGTCGTTGGACAGAATCATCGCGCGCGCCAAGAAGGCCACAGATATTGGCACGCGATTCGGGAATGTCAGCGGATGCAGACAAGAGGTGGCGGAACTGCTGAAGCCAATGAAGGAGTCTTGGTCGGCGATAGGCTGACGATCCGGCAGAGTTTTTTGACTGGACAGCCCGGATCTCACTTGAGGTGTGGTGAAATTGTTGCTATTGCTATTGCGGATTGGAGAGCGATGAGTACCTGCGTAATGAAATCGTTGCGATTTACCAAGTTTGGACCGCCGTCGGTATTGCGAATCGAAGAAGTCCCGATTCCAGAGCCCGGCGAAGGGGAAGCACTCGTTCAAGTGAAAGCTGCAGCCATCAATCCAAGCGACATCGGGAACGTCGCGGGACACTTCAAGAAAACGACACTGCCGCGAACTCCGGGTCGGGACTTTGCAGGCATTGCCGTAAGAGCCACGCACCACCAAGGGGCCGAGGTCTGGGGCAGTTCCGGGAAGCTCGGTATAGTGCTCGATGGATCTCACGCCGAATATGTCGTTGTCCCAGAAGAAACACTGTCGCTTAAACCGAAGTCGTTGAGTATGGGGCAGGCGGCGGCGATCGGTGTTCCGTATATTACAGCCTGGGCATCGGTAGTGAATGCGGCTCAAATCCAGCCGGGCGAGACCATTCTCGTTATCGGCGCTGCGGGTGCGACGGGACAAGCAGCAATTCAGATCGCGAACTGGAGGCAGGCGCGCGTGATTGGCGCGGATGTGCGATCCGATCCGATTCCCGGCACCGAGGCGATGATCAATACCAAGACTGAAGATCTTGAAAAACGGATCCTGGAACTGACGGCAGGAAAAGGCGTCGATGCTGTCTTCGACACTGTAGGCGGCCCCATGTTCGAGCCCGCGTTACGATCGCTGAGGTTTGGGGGGCGGCAGGTGGCCATCTCCAGCCCGGGACATCCGCGAGTCACCTTCAACCTCATCGACTTCTATCACAATTTCTCTCGTCTGCTTGGAGTAGACAGTTTTGGACTGACGTCACGCCAGATAGCGGCAATCGAATACGAGCTGCGCCTGGGGTTTGAAACGGGGGCGTTGAAACCACCGGCGGTCGAGATGGTTCCGTTTGAGAAAGCTGTGGACGCGTACAACCGGGTGGCTGCCCGAGAGGCGCAAACCAAGCAGGTGCTGAGTTTCGACGGTAAGAGTGAATGAAGGGAGTTTGCAAATGAAAACGCTGCTCATCTCATTCGTGGTAGGACTGCTTGTGGGTGTCGCATATGGGGTTATTCGAGTAAAGAGTCCTGCGCCGCCTATGGTTGCCCTGATAGGACTATTGGGAATGGTGTTAGCCGAGCAAGCTGGAGGTCGGCTTCACACAAAGAAAGTCCAACCTGGAAACGTGTCTTCAGCACACATTGTGGCAGAACGCAAAGTTCAGCAAGAGCCTCCAAAGGTGCAATCCGTAGTTTCGTCTATTAACCAAAGTGAGATTCGCGTTGAAGGAGGATTGCTATGAAAAACATTATCGGCGTTGCTGGATTATGCAGGCCCGGCCGAGTTCCCTCCCAGCAACGGCCACCACAGAGGGGTCGAAGAACATCCCCACCGCGGGTTCGAAACCGTTACCATCGTCTACAAAGGTGAGGTCGCCCATCGCGACTCCACCGGCAACGGCGGCGTGATTGGTCCAGGCGACGTTCAATGGATGACCGCTGCGGCCGGAATCCTTCACGAGGAGTTCCACTCCGAAGCGTTCTCGCGGTCAGGCGGCGTGCTGGAGATGGTGCAGTTATGGGTCAACCTGCCCGCCAAGGATAAGATGACCCCGCCAAAGTATCAGGCGATCCTCAACAGAGACATCCCAGCCGTGGCCCTTCCAAAGGAGGCGGGAACCGTGCGCGTCATTGCCGGCAACTATTCAGGACATGCGGGACCGGCGAGCACCTTTTCGCCCCTGCTTATCTGGGATGTCCGATTCCACGCCGGAGCCAGTGCCGAACTGCCTGCTCCCGACGGCTGGAACACCGCGCTCGTCGTCCTGCATGGCACCGTGCAAGTCAATGGTGCCAACGCGCGGGAAGGCCAGCTCGTGGTGTTGGATTCAAGCGGCAGCGGCCTTTCCATCGAAGCCACCGATGACGCTGTCATGCTACTGCTCAGCGGTCAACCCATCCATGAACCCGTCGTTGGCCGCGGGCCGTTCGTGATGAACACGCAGGAAGAAATCACCAAAGCCATCGCGGACTTCAACAGCGGGCGGTTCGGGCACGTCGCCCATTAGACCAATCAACTAAGCTAACCAACCCACTTTAAGAAAAGAATTCTTACCATGAGTACATCAGTCAGACACCCCCCGCGGAGCGGGTGGCTTGATGAGTTGGACCGCCTCAAAGGCGATTGGTCATGGGTTTAAGGCGTCGCGCTAAGCGCGCCTCTTTAGACGTTTCAGAACTACCCGCTGATTCCATCCACGCTTCTCTTGTTCGCGGAAGTATTGGTGGACCTGCTCTAGCTCAAATCCGACCGCGGAAACGGCGTACCCACGGACCCAGAAGTGCTCGCCCGTAAAGTTCCGTTCCTTGCCGCATAGCCGGGCGACCGCAATGGCGCTCTTGCCCTTCAGAAACCCGATCACCGATGCCACCGGGTATTTGGGCCGCATCGCGATGCCCATGTGCACATGGGCCGGCATCAGGTGCCCTTCGATAACTGGGCACGAATACGACATGAACGTGAACAGTTTTCGCGCTTCGGTTGTTCGATCGTGGATTCTCGCTCGTGCGCTCACCTTGGCGCTGGCGCCGCTTGCCGGCACCGGGTCGATTGGCAGATGAGCGGCAATAAGATGCTGGGCAGTGTCTCGGCAACGGCGCCCGTTAGCGGCGGCTATGTCTATTTCCCCGACTGAGGCGGGGCTCCACATAAGCTTAACGCACGTACCGGCCAGGGAGGACAGAGCCATTTGGAGCAGCACGCCGGCAATCGAAACGCGGCATGGTCTATATCACCACCGGCAACCGTTGTCGCTGATTGGGCAATTTGGACGTCGAACAGCCGATCGGTCCGCTTCGACCAGCAATTAAATTGTTCGAGGAGCGGCACTCACAGATAGGCAGGCGGATTGCTATGACTTTTGGATTGAACAGAAAGGATCAATCAATTACGAACAAAACCGAAGCTGTCAAATTTGACGATCGGGCCGAGCACGGAATCGAAGTCAGCTGCGAGGGAGTTACAGAGATATCGAGCGCACTCCGTGAATCGCTGGCGGATATTTTCGCGCGTACTTGAAAACCAAGAACTTCCACTGGCACATGAGCGGCCGCCACTTCCGCGATTATCATTTGCTGCTGGATGAGCCGGCTGGAGGACAACAACCTGAAGGTAGTTAGCCCGGACGATATGCTCGGCGAGCTGCTGGCAGACAGCCGCCGTCTGACCGGGTTCCTACGCGTAACGCACGAGATTTGCGGACGCCACAACGACGTTGCCACTACCAGCATGATCGAAGTATGGATCGATCAGACTGAACGAAGAACATGGTTTCTCGCGGAGATTGTCGGGCGGACATAGTCATTACCGAAGGCTGCGACACCGGGTGCTGGCATCGCCACCTCCCCCCGTGCGCGCCAGCCAACTCGATCCCCTCATGAATGCCAGTTACAAGTTTTCTGGCGATGGAAAGTCACAAGGGTCGCAATGAGAAGTTCGGGAAAAAGTGGACGTTGACGGGGATGTTCGACGACTTCTCGGTGGCGATAAAAACGACGCCGTGTACTCTTCGAGTGGTGCTATCGCCTTCGCTGCTTACCCTGGAGCCACCAGTAGCCATCTCGGAACGGAACTCGACCTGGTCGCGGAATGTAAGCAAAATCGGCACGTAAGCCATGGTTTTGGTTTTTGTCGTTTATTTACTGGCCAGTATTTGAAGGAGGCAACTCAGGGCAAAGGTTACGATTACCGTTTTCCCAGGTAACCTATATTTTCTGAATTGACGGGACCGAACAAGAGGAGAGATTATGGCTGACATGGACAGCGCAGACTCAAAAGTTAGCAGACGAAGAGTGTTTGGATTGGGCTCCGCGGCTCTGGCGGCGGCCACTTGGGCAGCCGCCACAAAGGAGGCGAACGCCTACCAGCAGCCGCAGAGGCCCGTTACGCACAATGCACCCAACGAGACCGATCCCGGGCCGCAGAACCGGCCTCTGGCCGCGGAGAATCCGGATTCGGAATGGTCTCCGTCCACCGATAGCGGCACCGTAAAACCGTTCAAGTATTCGTTCGCCCTGGCCCGCAAGCGCGTGCTGAGCGGCGGCTGGACACGCCAGGTTACGGTACGCGAATTGCCGGTTTCGACGGCCATGGCGGGCGTGGAAATGCGGCTCACGGCCGGAGGCGTGCGCGAACTTCACTGGCATGTCGAAGCCGAATGGGCGATCATGCTCAATGGCAACGCGCGCATCACCGCCGTGGACCAGAACGGCAAAAGCTTTGTAAGCGACGTCGGCGAGGGAGACTTGTGGCTTTTCCCGCCCGGAGTACCACACTCCATCCAGGGGCTGGGTCCGGACGGCTGCCGCTTTCTGCTGGTATTCGACGACGGAAACTTCGACGAGTTTCACACATTTCTGATTACCGATTGGCTCGTGCACACTCCCAAGGAAATCCTGGCGAAGAATTTCAGCGTGCCGGAATCGACATTCGACGCGGTTCCCAAGAAAGAATTGTTTATCTTCCAAGCAGCGCTTCCCGGCGAGTTGCCAGCGGAGCAGGCCGAGGCGGCGAAAGGGACCGGGATTGTGCCCAAGCGTTTCGACTTCAAAGCGAGCGCCATGCAGCCGACAAAGGTGACGCGCGGCGGCGAAGTGAAGATCATCGATTCCAAGACTTTTCCAGTGACCCCGATTTCCGCTGCGATTGTCACCTTGAAGCCGGGAGGATTGCGTGAATTGCACTGGCATCCCAACGCGGACGAATGGCAATATTACATTACGGGCAACGGACGAATGACCGTTTTTGTCGGGGGTGCGACGGCTCGCACCATGGATTTCGAGGAGGGCGACGTCGGGTACGTCCCGGTTTCCAACCCGCATTACATCGAGAACACCGGCCACTCCGACCTGGTGTTTATCGAGGTGTTCAAGAGCAGCGAATACCAGGACATCTCGCTCGCGGAGTGGATGGCGCATACACCGCACCTACTGGTGAATCAGCATCTCGGCGTGACCATGTCGATGCTCGATAGCATTCCTAGGCAGGAGACGGTCGTCACGCCGCTATAGAGCGCGTGTGTGATTTTAGGCGCGGAGGGCGGGCGGCAGCGGTCTTGACTCTTTTCCGAACGTCGGCCCGCCGACAGGATGCGACTTCCTGTGGACAGACTCTGTCTGAACCGGATGGAGGCATTCTCAGAATGGACACAGGTCTGTGTTTCCGACTCGAAACATTTTAGTGAGGATACGACCCAAGCGCCCCGGGGCGTAGCGGCCCGCCGGGCAGACCGCGTTCATCATCAGGGAAAGCTGGCACAGCTCTGATTCGCTGGAGGGCACCGCGGGGATTCCCGGCGACGGCTCAACCGGGCGATTTCGGTTACGTCCCATGGTCTCTCCCACACGATGCCATTAGAAGACAATTCCTGGAAGTCGTCACTGGCGCTTCTGTGTTCGCCGGCGTGTCGTGGTTTGCGAAAGCAGCGGAATCCACGGGCGAGATTCCCCGCCGTAGACTCGGCCACACACAGGGGAAATGGTCTCCATGGTCGGGCTGGGCGGATACCACCTTGTCCGGCCGGACCTTGAAGAGGCGGAGAGCATGCGCATCGCGCGCGCGGCGATCGACCGCGGAATCAACTTTCTCGACAACTGTTGGGACTACAATGGTGGCCAAAGCGAGCTTCGTATGGGGAAAGCGCTGCGCGACGGCTATCGGCAGCGCGCGTTCCTGATGACGAAGATCGATGGCCGCGACAAGAAAACCGCTGCGCAACAGATTGAGGAGTCGCTGCGCCGTCTCGAAACCAGTCATATCGATCTCCTGCAGTTTCACGAAGTCATCCGCATGGACGATCCCGATCGCATCTTCGCGGCCGGCGGCGCCATGGAAGCGGCACTTGAGGCTAAGAAGGCGGGAAAAATCCGCTACATCGGCTTTACGGGCCATAAAAGTCCGGCCGTCCATTTGAAGATGCTAGCGGCCGCGGATAGTCATCGGTTCCGATTCGATGCGGTGCAGATGCCGTTGAACGTAATGGACGCGCATTACGATAGTTTCGAAAAGAACGTCCTACCCGTGCTGGTGAAGAACGATATCGGCGTGCCGGGGATGAAGCCAATGGGCGACCACATCATACTTGATAGCAAGACCGCCTCACCGGTCGAATGCCTGCACTACGCTATGAACCTTCCAACCAGTGTGGTGATCACCGGTTGCGACTCGATGCGAATCCTTGACCAGGCGGTGGGCGCCGCTTATTGAATGGGAAGTTTCTGCTCGGTGGCCAAAGCCCACCACCCGGCCAGGGCGGCGTATTTTTCATCCTGGCGCCACGGTGGTCCCATGGCCTTGCCCATGGCCGAGAGACGCGCGTGAATCGCATCCGTCGCGATCTGGAGATCAGTGGCCGCCCGATCAAAAAGGTCGTGCTCTTTGATGGCCGCCACTGCCACTCCGCACTGCCGGGAGGCCGTGCGCAGCGCTTCGCGGAAAAGCTCGCCTTCCGCGGTGTGGATCAGGGGGTGGGAGGCGAGGATATTTTCGAGTGGGGGCAACGGGCGGCCGGACGCCAGCAGCAGGCCGCAGCCTGTCACGGTGTAGCCCTTGCCGCGAAGTTCCTCCAGCATGGCAGCCAGGGCGCGCTGGCCCAGTTGCGCCGCCCGCTCCGCGCTGTTGGAGACCAGGTGTTCCGCATCGCTTATCTTCAGGCCGGCGGCCGCATGATAAGGCTGCGCGGCACCGGGAACCCCGCCATCTACCATCTCGATGCGCCGCCGCGCGAGCGCCGCTGGATTATCCGGCGGACCGGCTACGGCCACCGCCGCCGCCCAGCCGGAATGGACCCGAAAACCCACTGCCGCGCGCGCCGCCATGGCAGGTCAGCCGAACACGATCTGTGCAATTACGAGCTGCGGCAGAGCCTGGTTCCAGCTATCCGGAATATTGTCGAAGGCCAATCGGAAATTCTTGATCTCGCCCGGCGCCAGGCCGCCGATTTTCCGGCTCACGATGGGCACACGCTCGCGCAGGACCACCTGGCCGTAAGGATCGTAAAACACGCAGTTGATTTCCACCACGTTCAGCACCCGGTCTCCGTTGTTGCCGAGTTTCCCGGTGATCTCCACCACCGCCTGCTTCATGTAGCTCTCGTGCTTCTGCATATCGACGTCCATCAGCCGCAGGTTGCGGACGTAGGCCTTCGCTTCTCCGGTGAGAGGGGGCGGTGGGGGAGGCGGGCGGCGCGACAGGCGATCGAGGTACAGGAAAAAACCCGCACCCAGAATCACCACCAGTGCTATGACCATCCCAGCGACGGGAATGCTTCTCTGTTCTACTGCTGTCTTATCGGCCACCAACCGTCATCTCCGCAACTACCAGTGTCGGCGCCGCCATGGAACCGCGGAATTCGAAATCGGCGCCGACGGCTTCCAGGTTGAGGAGCATTTGCTGCAGGGTGCCTGCAATGGTCACCTCCGAGACCGGGAAAGCCAGTTCGCCATTGCGAATCCAAAGACCGGACGCGCCGCGGGAATAATCCCCGGTCACGATATTAGCACCGAAGCCCATCAGTTCGGTGACATAGAATCCGTCCTGTATACCGGCGATGAGCTGCTCGGGCGAGCGGGCGCCTTTTTCGATATAAAGGTTGCCATTGCCGACCCCTGCGTTTCCCGCCAGGCCGCGCGACGCATTGCCGGTAGTCTTGAGCCCCAGCTTGCGCGCGGTGTAGGTATTTAACAGATAGCTTCGTAACACCCCATTTTCGATCACCACGGTGCGGCGTGTGGGCACCCCCTCATCGTCAAAGGGCGACGTACCGAACAGGCCCGGCATCGACCCGTCGTCAATTACGGTCAGTTTCCCGGAGGCAACGCGCTCGCCCAGCCTGCCTGCGAGAAAAGATTCGTTACGATAGACGGCGCCCCCATGGACCGCCTCGAAAATGTGGCCAAGCAGGGTCCTGGCCGTGCGCGGCTCGAATACCACCGGAACTTTCCTGGTTTCTACTTTGACCGCACCCAGCCGGCGGAGAGTGCGTTGGGCGGCGATACGGCCGATGTCTTCCGGCTGCTCCATGCCGGCTAAGCTGCGCGCTGTCGAATACCAATAATCGCGCTCCATGGATTCACCCTGGCGCGCTACAGGCACCACGCTCAAAGAGCAATAGCTGGAGCGATACTGGCCCGCGAATCCGCGCGAGTTAGCAAAGGCGCGGCTGCCCAGGTAGGTGTCGAAGGACGCGCCTTCGGAATTGGTGATGCGCGGATCGGTGCGCAATGCGGCGTCTTCGGCGCGGCGCGCCGTATCGATCTTCAGCTCCGTTTCCAGCCGCTCGACATCGCTGCTATACAATCCGAGGTCGCCTGGAATGGAGCCCAAATCGGAGGGATCCGGCAAGCCTGCGTGCGGATCCTCGCTGGTGATCGCGGCCAGTTCTATGGCCGAGCGGACCATGTGGCGCAGACCGTCCGCCGAGAAATCGGAAGTGTGCGCCGAACCGGTATGCCGTCCCTGCAGAATACGCAGCCCCACGGCGCGCGAGCCTGCTTCCTTGAGGGTCTCGAGCTCCCGCAGGCGCACGTTGGCGGAAAATTCTTCGCCTTCGCTGATGGTGCACTCGGCGTCGGTCGCGCCGGCCGCCATGGCCTGTTCGACGATGCCGGCCGCCAGATCGGCGTAGCCGTTCCCTATCAAGCGGTGCCTCCCACGGTCATGCGGTCGATCCTGATGGTCGGGATTCCCACGCCAACCGGCACGTTCTGGCCCTCCTTACCGCACATCCCTATGCCTTCGTCCAGCTTCAGATCGTTGCCCACCATGCTCACGTACTTTAACGCTTCCGGGCCGTTACCGATCAGGCTGGCGTTGCGCACTGGCCGGGTCACCTTGCCGTCTTCGATGAGATAACTTTCCGAGGCTGAAAATACGAAATTGCCGCTGGTGATATCCACCTGGCCCCCGCCGAAGTTCACGCAATAGAGGCCCTTCGGAACGGAGCGTATGATCTCCTCCGGATCGCTCTCTCCGGCCAGCATGAATGTGTTGGTCATGCGTGGCATAGGAATATGCGCATAGCTTTCGCGGCGGCCGCTGCCGGTTTCCGCGGCGCCGGTCACGCGGCTCGAAAGCTTGTCCTGCAGATAGCCGCGCAGGATGCCGTTTTCAATCAGCACATTGCGCTGGGTGACGTGCCCTTCGTCGTCCACATTCAGCGAGCCTCGCCGGTTGGCGATGGTTCCGTCGTCGATGACGGTACACAAAGGGCTCGCGACCTGTTGCCCAATGCGTCCGCTGAAGGCGGAAACGCCTTTGCGATTGAAATCGGCTTCCAGGCCGTGGCCCACAGCTTCGTGCAGCAAAACTCCGGGCCATCCCGGTCCCAACACCACGGTCATCTCACCGGCGGGCGCATCCACCGCATCCAGCATCACGATGGCTTCGCGCGCGGCTTCGGCAGCGAAATGCTCGGGTGTCTTCTCATGCAGAAAGAAGCTCAGCTCCACGCGGCCGCCGCCGCCCGCATGGCCGCGCTGCGGCGGACCACCGTTTTGCCGCGCCAGCGCCGATACATTGAGTCGCGCCAGCGGCTGGCGGTCGAAACTCAGCACTCCATCGCTCGAGGCCACCATCACCTGGCGGAGATTATCGAGGTAACTCGCCTGCACCTGGAAGATGCGTGCATCGTAGGCGCGCGCCGCACGGTCGGCACGTTTCACCAGCTCCACGCGCTCGGTGAAGGGGGTTTCGGTGGGCGCCGTGCCGACGGGATAGAGGTCGCGCCGCCGGCTCTCGTTCAGGGAGATCTTCTCCGCCGTGGCAGGTCCCTTGGCGATGTGCGCAGCCACGCGGGCGGCTTTGCGGATTTTGTCCGCGCTCAGATCGTCGCTATACGCATAGCCGGTGCGCTCCCCCGCGATTACCCGCACGCCCACGCCCAACGAAACTCCCTGCGAGGCGCTCTTGACGATCGACTCATCTATGCTGATGGCGCTGCTCGAAAGGTACTCGAAATACAGATCGGCGTATGTCCCGCCCTGGGAAAGCGCTTCCGACAGGTACCGTTCCAGGTCCTGCTGGGTGATGCCGAAGCGCTGGGCAAAGATCGACTCGGAAAAGTGCATATACTTCTAGGCTAACACTCCCGCCCCGCATCCAAATGAAAACACGCTACAAACAAGACTCAACCGGGCGGACGGCGGGTTCTCACAATTGCATCCGGCGAAATGGCGCCCTACCGCGTCCATATTAAGAGAGCACGCCCAACAATTCTGTCAATGTATATCGAGAGCCGCGCCGCCAAAATGCTTCGGGAAGTCTTCGAATCCGGGCGGCCGCTGACCTATGTTCTTTCCACAGAGGAGCAGCGCGTCGGCAAAGTCCTGCGCGAGGTTGGCCTGCGGTTGCTCGCTCCTGCCGTGGTACCCGTTTGGACCTGGAGTCTGACGCAGGGGATGCAGCTAGACGGCCAGGAAGCCGACGCCGGTACGCGCGCTCCCCGCGCCGCGCTGGACTTCATCGCTGCGCAGCAGGGCGCAGCCATCTTCCATCTCAAGGATTTTCACGAGCCGCTGCGGGAATCCGCCGAGATCAGACGGGCAGTTCGCGATCTCTACGAAAGCTGCCGCGACCAGCGCAAGTTCGTGGTCATCAGCTCGCCGGTCCGATCCATTCCCGAAGAGGTCGAGCGCAGCGTCATGTTTCTCGAGCTGCGGCCGCCGGATTCGGTCGAGCTCATGGCGCTCCTGCGCGAAGAGGGCGGCGATGCGGCCGAGGCCGTCCTCCCGCAGCTTGCATCCGCCCTGCAGGGACTCACCCTGGACGAAGCGCGCTATGCGCTGCGCCGCGCCTTGGCCGCGGGTGGATGTCTGGGACCCAAGTCTGTACCGTTTCTGCTCGAAGAGAAGCGGCTGCTGGTCAATCGCAGCGGCGTGCTCGAATACGTTGCCGACGGCACCACTCTCGGCGAAATTGGAGGCTTGGAAGGTCTCAAGACGTGGCTTCTGGAACGCCAGAAGCTTTTTCAGATGCGTGACAGCCTGAGCGCCGAAATCGTCCCAAAAGGCCTCCTCCTCATGGGTATCCCGGGCTGCGGCAAGAGCCTCGCGATCAAGGCCATCGCCTCTTATTTTCAGCTTCCGCTCTACCGTGTCGACATGATCGAGATTTTCTCGGGAAGGCACGGAAAGCCGGAAGGAGCATTCGTCGAAACGTGCCACTTAATGGAAGATATGGCGCCGGCGGTGCTCTGGTTCGACGAGATTGAAATGGGCATTACTTCGACCAATTCCGGCGATGAGCAGGGCAGGATTTTCGCGTTCTTCCTCACCTGGATGCAGGAGAAGGCGCGCGGGCTCTTCGTGGCCGCCACCGCCAATCGCATCGACCTGCTGCCCGCCGAGATGATTCGCAAGGGACGTTTCGACGAGGTATTCTTCGTCGACCTGCCGCACGACGACGAGCGCGTCGAGATTTTCCGGATTCACCTGACGCGCCGTGGCGTCGATGTGGCCGGAATCGACCTCGAACAGTTGACCGCATTTACCAAAGGCTGGACCGGCGCCGAGATCGAGCAGTGTGTCGTCTCGGCGATCACCAAGGCGCGGCTGGCGGAGGCGGATGTGACCGGCCACGATTTGATCGACGCAGCGGTGAAGATTGTCCCGCTGTCGCGCACCATGAAGGAACAGATCAATCACATTCGAAGCTGGGCGTTCGAGCGGGCCGTGCGGGCTTCGCCCCGAACCGGCCGCTAAAAAATAGAATCCACCACCTTTAAGTGGGGCTTTACACTCTGCAGGTCTCCTCTGTATCATCACTAAATCTATTAAGTAGATAGACTAAAATGACAACCGCTTAGAGGAGCCCATGAGATATACGAGCGCGCTTCGACTGAATTTCAGTTTCATCGCCCTAATTCTGGCACAAACACTTATGGCACAAGTAGATACCGGTGCCATATCGGGTACCGTACGAGATTCGACGGGCGCCGTCGTGCAAGCCGCCAAAATCACCATCGTGGAAACTGAAACCGACATTGCTCTGTCGCTGGTGACCAATGCCGACGGTTTTTATTCCGCACCATCACTGCACATCGGAAAATACAAGATTTCGGCGTCAGCCGCGGGCTTCGCCACCCAGACCAAGACGGAGGTGGAACTACGGGTACAGGACCGTTTAGACGTGGATTTCAACCTGGCGCCGGGACAAATGTCCACCATCGTCACGGTGGAGTCCCAGGTGCCTCCGCTGCAGACCGAAGACTCTTCCATCGGCCAAGTGGTCGACGATGAGACCATGCAGAACCTGCCGCTGAACGGGCGTAACTACATCCAGTTGGCGACGCTGACTACGGGCACGTCCCCGTCCCGCCGCGGGGCCGAGCGCGATACCTTCATAGCGAATGGCGCGCGGGAAGTTCAGAATACGTATCTGCTCGACGGCATCGACAATCGAAACAAGATCGTCGGATTCGACAGCTCCGCGGCGCAATCCATCGAGCCGGTCCTGGACGGCGTGCAGGAGTTCAAAGTCCAGACGAGCACGTTCTCGGCGGAGTTCGGACAGGCGGCGGGTGCGGTGGTCAACGTCACCTTGAAGTCCGGAACCAATCAGTACCACGGCAGCATGTGGGAGTACCTTCGAAACTCGTTCTTCGACGCTACGCCGTACTTCCAGGTGGCCGGCCAAAAACCCAACTACACGCAGAACCAGTTTGGCGCTACGTTCGGCGGAAGGATTATCAAAGATCGCACCTTCTTCTTTGCCAGTTGGCAGAGCCTGCAATCGGTCAATGTGGCGCCGCAGCTTGCCACCGTACCGACGCTGCTGCAAAGGCAGGGAATTTTCAGCACCCCCATATACGACCCCAGCACTACTATCGCCAATCCCAATGGAAAAGGCTACGTGCGCTCGCCTTTCCCCAAAAATACTATTCCGGCCAGCGAATGGGATCCGGTTGCCACCAAGCTTTTGGCTCTCTACCCGCTGCCCAACCTGAAAAAGTCCACCAACTTTTTGTCCGACCAGGCCGAGCGGCTGGCAGGTGAACAAGGCAACATTCGCGGCGACCACCGGTTTAGCGATAAAGACACCTTCTTCGTGCGCTATTCCAAGCAGGATAATAACAGCGTGCTGCCGGCTCCCGTGCCGCCGCCTTCGAGCGACCCCAGCAATGTCTGGACGGAGGCGCATTCGGTAGTGGGCAGCGAGACGCACATCTTCCGCGCCAATCTGATCAATGAGTGGCGGCTGGGATATATGGAAACGCGCGAAGTACAACAAGTGCCCGGGACGAATCTGGATTCGGAATATGGCATTCAGGGCGCCCCCGATTATCCGGAAGTTCACGGCCTGCCCACCTTCGGCATCACCGGCCTCAACACTTTGGGAACCACCGGCCCCGGCACCTTGCCGATCGGCGCGACCGGTTCGGGTAACCTGCCGCTCGATAAACAGGGACGCAATATCCAGATCCTGGACAATCTTTCGTGGATCAAGGGCCGGCACACACTGAAATTCGGAGTTGACTTCGAGCAAGTGACGCTTTACGGCCACGTGACTCTTTCCGCGCGGCCGAACTTTGATTTTACGGGAGTCTATACACAGAACCCGCAGAGCCGCCCCGGAACGGGCTCGGGCTTCGCCGATTTCCTGTTGGGCGAGGTCAACGACTACACCGTATCCACGCGGCCCGATAATGAAAGCCGCCAGCATACCTTCGAAACTTACATTCAAGACGATTGGAAAGTAAGTCAAAAGCTTACCTTGAACCTCGGGCTGCGCTATGAACTGGCCATGCCCTGGTATGAGACGTCCAATCACTATTCGGACTTTATTCTGCAGCCAGGCCCGGCTTACGGTCTGCTGGTGACTGCGCCTGAGGCGAGTCAGTATGGCTTGCGAAATTCGTTCGCCACCCCCGATACCAGGAATTTCGCTCCGCGCGTGGGCCTGGCCTACCAGATCACACCGAAGACGGTCATTCGCAGCGGATTCGGAGTCTTCTTTGGCAGAGCAGACGAAAATCTGGGCATCTCGGCCCGGCCTACGAACAATCCGCCCTACTTCCTACGCTCCATCAACACGGGCGACCAGATACACACACTGATCACGCTGTCGGAAGGCATCCCGGCCGACATCCTGGATCCCGGCAACATCGTGAATGCCAATGTCAACTATTGGCCTATTTATATGCCGCTGCCCTACACTCTCGAATGGAACTTCAACGTGCAGCGGGAACTGAGTAAGGGTTTCACGCTACAAGCCGGCTATGTGGGTTCAGGCGCGCACAACCTGTACGTGGATCCCAACTTTAATCAGCCGCTGCCGGGGCCGGGCAGCGTCCCCTCCCGGGAACCCTTCCCGGCTTACAGCGCGATCAATGCTTTTCTGCCGCTAGATCGTTCTAACTACAATTCCATGATCGTTCAGCTCGAACGTCGCTTCCACAATGGATTTAGTTTGCTTGGCGCTTACACCTGGAGCCACTCGCTCGATTATGGCGGTGGAACCGCCGACGGCGACACCGGCGTGCAGAACGCCTATAATTACCGGGCCGAATACGGTAGCTCCGACTTCGACGTGCGCCAGCGTGTGTCGGTAAGTTACATCTATGAGCTGCCCTTCGGGCGCGGCAAGGCATGGGCCAACCAGCCCGGAATCGCGCGCGCCGTCCTGGGTGGCTGGCAGCTTTCCGGTGTGACCTCTCTCCAAACCGGGCTGCCGTTCACGCCTATCTTGAGTTACGATCCGACTAACACGGGTATCAGTACGGCGCGGCCCAATGTCATTGCGGGCGCGGCGTTCTATCCGGCCAACCAGGGCCCGAGCGATTGGTACAACGCCTCGGCCTTCGTGGCCCCCGCGGCCTACACCTACGGCAATGCCGGGCGCGACATTCTGGTGGGGCCCCGCACCCGGAATAACGACGTAGGTCTGCAGCGCACCGCGACGTTCAAGGAGCGGTTCACGCTTCAGTTCTCCGCCCAGGCCTTCAATCTATTCAACACTCCGCAATTCGGCTTGCCGAACAACAAAATCGGAGTGTCGACCACGGGTGTCATTACCACGGTAGTGACTCCCGAGCGGCAATTCCAGCTCGGGCTGCATCTGTCATTCTAAACAACGGGTGAATACCATGAGTAACTCGACACGACGCGACTTACTGAAGGGCGCCGGGGCGCTGGCCGGGCTGGCCGGTCTCCCCGGGGCCGGCTACGCTGCTCCACAAGCGGCGGGCTCCGGAGGTTCGCACTGGGAGCAGCCGCCCAAGCAGAAGGGAAATGGACTGAATCTGATTCTGCTCGTCTCCGATACGTTTCGGGCTGACAACCTCACTGCCTACGGAAGCGAGTGGATTCAATGTCCGAATCTGAATCGTTTCGCCGAGACGGCCGTGCTCTTTGAGGATTACTATCCCGAAGGCCTTCCGACGATCCCCACGCGGCGCGTCCTGTATACAGGCCGCCGCATCATCCCCTTCCGTTATTACCGCCAGCCGGAGCCGGTCCAGCTTCCCGGCTGGCACCCTTTATACAACGAAGATGTTACTCTTTCCGAGATACTGTCGCAGGCCGGTTATCTCACGGCGCTGGTTGCGGACCTTCCGCACTTACAGCGGCCCGGGCGCAATTTCCACAAGGGTTTTGGCTACTACGAGTGGGTGCGCGGCCAGGAGATCGATTATTATGCGCAGGCGCCCAGACAGAAGCCCGATTTCACGGACCTTTATCCTGCCAGTTATATCCACCAGCCGGAGTTAGATCAGCAGTTCGGAAGGGAAGGGAAGCAGGCTCTCCTGGAATTTCTGAATCAATATACAGCCAACCGAAAACGCTGGCTGCAGCAAGGTGACTCGATTGTCGAGCAAACCGGCAAGAATGCCATACGGTGGCTGAAAGAGAATCACCAGCAGGGCCCATTCTTCCTGCATGTAGAGGCATTCGACCCTCACGAGCCATGGGATCCGCCCCAGGAGTTTCTGGAGAAGTACCTCAAGGATCCGACCGAACATAGCTGGCCGGAGCCGCCTTATGGCAACGTCATTGTGCCTCCCGAGGGAGTCAAACGGCTGCGTGCTAACTACGCCGGCGAAGCCTCTAATGTAGATCATTGGTTTGGCAAGATTCTAGAGACCGTCCACGAGCTCGATCTGGATGGCAACACAGTGATTGCTTTCCTGTCCGACCATGGGGCGTTATTGAACGAGCAGCAACAATGGCTCAAAGGACCGGAGAAACTCCGTAAACAGGTCCTGCACATTCCGTTGTTAATTCGCACACCGCAGGGCAGTAATAATGCCGTAAGCGCCGGCAAACGCGTACCGGGTTTTGCGCAGCCCACCGATGTCCTGCCCACTCTCCTGGGCAGATTAAATCTGAAACCGTCGCCGCGGGTAACCGGTGAAGACTTGTGGTCCTATGTGACCGGCGAACGGACTAACCGCCGCGATCATATTGTCACTGCATTTGGCTATATAGGGGCGGTTCGTACTCCGGAGTGGAATTATTCGGCCATCTGGAATCGGGAGAAATATGTCGGAAAATATAAGCCGCAACTGTACGACCGCCGGAAAGACCCGGACGAACTCGTAAGCGTCGCGGACCAGAACCCGTCGGTGGTGGCGGCCCTGCACACCAAGCTCGAACAATATATCGCCTCGGGCTGGGAGATTACCGACGGCAGCTTCAACGAAAAAGTGGGATAGTTCAGACATGTGTCCATCCAATAGACTTCTACTTGCGTCGCTATTACTCGCAGTAGCCTCATCGGCCAATGCCCAGGTCAGTGTACGAATGCTGCTGGGGGTCAACGATACTGAGTCGGTGCGATGGGATGGCACCATCGCCGCGCAAGGCGCCCAGATTGCGTCAGTCGAACCGTGGCGCTTCGAAGGGGCAGATGCCATCGTGGGCTTGACATGGCATCTGAATACGCACCCGATCCGGCTGTTCAACGCCGGTACGCAGATTTCGTCGCGCGGAGTGAGCAACGTCGTTGCGAACGGCCTGATCGTGAATCTGACCGGGTCCGGCAGCGGCGAAATCAAGGTAACTACCGCGCAGGGCGATTTTGCATTTCGTTTGGACCAGTTGGTTTACGGAAAGCCGCTGCCCGAATTGAACGGCCGGGTGCTGGTCGATCGCATTCCGTCCAGCGTGCAGATTACCAACACGCCTGACGAGGAAGATTACCCCTCGGCTGCCACTGCCAAGAACGGCGATGTGTGGCTGGCCTACGTCCAGTTCCATCACCACCCGGATCACAACGCCTTGCGTGCGGCGCTCGAAACGCCTCCGAAGGATTTCGCAAAATGGAAGAGCCCTACAGGCGGCGACCAGATCTTCGTCCGGAAGTATAGCGGTGGAGTATGGGGCAAGGCGATCGCGGTCACTGCTCCGGGCGGCGATCTCTATCGTACGGCGGTCGCCGTTGACGGGCAAGGCCGTCCATGGGTGTTCTGGGCGCAAAATGTGAAGGCAGGCGGCGGCCGCCCCAACTTCGAGATATTTGGGCGCGTAATCGAGAGTGACTCGCCGGGTGCTACCGTGCAAATCTCCAATGCGCCGGGTTCAGACATTGATCCCGTGGCTACCACTGACTCGAATGGTAAGGTCTGGGTAGCATGGCAGGGATGGCGCAACGGAGTCGCCGCAATCTTTGCCGCATCCCAGGGCGGGGATAAGTTCGGCGCGCCCGTCGCGGTCTCTCAGTCTGCAGCGGACGAGTGGAATCCGGCCATCGCCGCCGATAGCAGCGGACGCGTCTCGGTGGCATGGGATTCGTATCGCAACGAGAATTACGACGTCTATGTGCGGACGGCTTCCTCGGGCACTTGGGGCGCGGAGACGCCGGTGGCTGCCAGCGCGCGTTACGAAGCCTATCCATCGATCGCTTACGACGGTTCGGGGCGCCTGTGGGTGGCCTATGAAGAAGGCGGCAAGGGATGGGGTAAAGACTTCGGCGCTTATAACACCAACGGCGTGGCTGTCTATCAGGGCCGGCTCATTCGTTTGCGCGGTTTCGAGACGGATGGACGCGCGGTCCAGGTCGCCGGCGACCTTGGCGCGGTACTGCCCGGCATGGCCAACATACACCTCGACAAAGGCGGCGTTCAAGACGATTTCCAGACGCTCGACCCGGACCCCAAGAATGCGCAGACGCGTGAAAAGGACCGCTCGGCGCGTAACATGCAGGCTGCCCGGAACACTTTGCCTCGTTTGTTAGTGGACGGCTCCGGACGAATCTGGCTGGCTTTTCGGAGCGCTCACCCGATCTGGTGGAGCGCGCTCGGCACGGTTTGGACCGAACACCTGGTATCCTTCGACGGCAAAGAGTGGAGCAAGCCGATCTACCTGAATCACTCGGATAATTTGCTGGATAACCGCCCGGCGCTGGTCTCTACGCGCGGCGGTCAACTCCTGGTGCTAGGATCGTCCGACAACCGCCGTCAGTTTTACCTGGGGGAGAATATCAGCTCGCCGCTCGGGATCGTGGCGACCTCCAAGACCGATCCTTATAACAACGATCTTTACGCGAATAAGATCGATCTCGGCGCGGCATCGCAGCCCTCCGTGAGCGAAGCCAGACCCACCGAGATGGCTGGTCCGGAAGTCGCGGACAAGACCGATCTCGGCCTGGTGAAGCAGATTCGTGACTACCGGTTCAATTCGCCGTCGGAACTGCACATCGTACGCGGCGAGTTTCACCGGCATAGCGAGATTTCGATGGATGGCGGCGGCGATGGAACCATTCTGGATCAGTACCGCTACATCCTGGATGCGGGATCGCTCGACTGGGTAGGCTGCTGCGATCACGACAACGGCGCCGGCCGCGAATACACCTGGTGGATCAGCCAGAAGCTTACCGACATCTTCTACTCACCGGGTAAGTTCGTTCCCATGTTCAGCTATGAGCGTAGCGTCAACTATCCGGAAGGACATCGCAATGTGATTTTCGCGCAGCGCGGCGTGCGGACTCTGCCGCGCCTGCCTATCACCAAAGAAAATCAGACCGTGCACGCGCCTGACACGTTGATGCTGTATTCGTATTTGAAGTACTTCAATGGCATTGCGGCGGCCCACACGAGCGCGACGGGGATGGGCACCGACTGGCGCGACAATGACCCCGTAGCCGAGCCCGTAGTCGAGATCTATCAGGGCGACCGGCAAAACTATGAGATGCCGGAGGCGCCGCGCTCCAATTCCGAGAAGGATTCCATAGGCAACTGGCGCCCCAAAGGCTTTGTCAACTTAGCGCTGGCCAAGGGATATAAGCTCGGGTTCCAGGCCAGCTCCGATCATATCTCGACGCACATGAGTTACTGCAATATCCTGGCGAAAGATCTGACCCGTGAGTCGGTGCTCGAAGGTTTTCAGAAGCGCCATGTGTACGGCTCGACTGATAACATATTGGCGGACGTCCGCAGCGGACCCAACCTGATGGGCGATGCGTTTTCGACCTCCGAGGCGCCTAACCTGCATATCAAGCTCGCCGGCACATCTAAGTTCGCCAAGGTGGTCGTAGTGAAAGACAACCAGTACGTCTACTCGACGGAGCCTGGTTCTGAAAAAGTCGATTTCTCCTGGCGTGATAATAATCCGGCCAGGGGTAAGACGAGCTATTATTACGTGCGTGGAGAGCAGGATAACGGCGAGATCGTCTGGGTATCGCCGATGTGGATCACTTACACAGGAAAGTAATCACTCGAGGGGCATTCATGTCTTCACATTGCTTATTAGTTCTGCTGTTGCTTGGAGCCAGCATCCCCGGTCATGCCGAGGTCGGAGTCCGTGTGCTGCTGGGGTTGATGGACAAGGAAGCGACCAAGTGGGATGGCTCGGCGTCTGTGGATCGCGGCAGGATTACGAAGATCGATCCGTGGCGCTTCGGAAAGGATGACGCCATCCTGAGCGACGGCGCGTGGAAGATTTCGACCGCGCCCGTCCTGTCGTTCCTGCACCTGGTCCAGCGTCAAACGCCGCCCTTGGGCGCCAACGGAGTCATCCTGTGGCTGAGCGGTGAAGAGGAGAGTACCGAGATTAAGGTGAAAACCACCAAGGGCTCTTTCAGCTTTCGGCTGGGAGACATGCCATACGGCAAATTTGCATACGCGCTCGAAGGCAATGTAGCGGCCGATCGCATCCCCCCGTCGCAGCAGTTAAACAGTTCTCCCGATGAGCAGGATTATCCGGCGGCGGCTGTAGCTCCTAATGGCGACGTCTGGCTGGCGTACGTCGAGTTTCGGCATCGCCCCGATCACGACAAGCTGCGCGCGCCCTACAAGGAGCCGCCCAAGGATCTGTCCGTGTTGGTGGAACCAGCCGAAGGCGACCAGATTCTGGTGAAGCACTTTTCGCAGAACCGCTGGAGCGATCCCATCGCCATCACTCCTCCGGGTGGGGATCTTTATCGTCCGGCCATTGCGATCGATGGCTCCGGCCGGCCATGGGTCTTCTGGTCGGCGAATCAGAACAGAAATTTCGACCTGTGGGCCCGCGTGATCGACCATGGCACACCGGGCGCAACGGTACAAATTTCGACTGAGCCTGGTTCGGACGTGTTTCCGGCGGCGGCCACTGACTCCGGCGGACGCGTTTGGGTTGCCTGGCAGGGCTGGCGGCAGGGCAAAGGCGTGATCTTATCCGCCGTGCAGCAGGGCGGCGGCTTCTCTGCGCCGGCGGCTGTATCGAATTCACTGGCCAATGAGTGGAACCCGGCGATCGCCGCAGACTCGTCAGGACGAGTTACGGTGGCTTGGGATTCCTATCGTAACGGCAGCTACGATGTGTACGCCAGAACCGCCACCGCTCCGGGTGAGTGGGATCCCGAAATTCCAGTCGCGGCCACACCGCGCTACGAAGCCTATCCTTCGATTGCCTATGACTCGCAAGGCCGCCTGTGGATCGCTTATGAAGAAGGGCCCGAGGGATGGGGCAAGGATTTCGGTGCCAACCGCAGCTCGGGTGTGCCTATCTACGAAGCGCGCGGCGTGCGTCTGGTGGGCCTCGATCGTTCCGGACAATTGCTGCTGCCGGCCGCTGGTCCGGGCAAGGTTCTGCAAGGCCTCGCCGATGTACGCGAGGATGGCGGCGGGCGGCAGGGAGATATACAAGGTTGGGATAAGGCCGACCCGGAACTTTTCACCAGGCGCGCTTCGAACGCCCATCCCTGGCCCGGCAACAATCCCCGCAATAGTCTCCCGCGTCTGCTGGTGGACGCCTCGGGCAGGATGTGGCTGGCGTACCGCAGTATGCACCCCAACGTCTGGACGCCGATCGGCACCTCATGGACGGAGTACGTCGCCTCTTACGACGGCAAGAGCTGGACTGGGCCGGTGTTCCTGTTCCGCAGCGATAACATCCTGGATAATCGGCCGGCGCTGGTCTCGCGCCAGGGCGGCGACCTGATGGTGATCGCATCTTCGGACTCGCGCCGCGAGCTGCAGTCCATGCTGAAGCAGGGTTGGGACGTGAAACAACTGCTGGGCTCGGCGATTCCCGACCCCTATAACAACGATCTCTATGCCAGCGTGATGCATCTGCCGCCGGCGCCTTCCTTGTTTTCCAGCCGCAAGATGGGAGCGCCGCCGGCCCCGGCAGTGGTCCCCGATGCGGAGGCCGGGCGTAGCGCCACGGCTAACGTTCGGGGATATAGCGTCAGCACACAGGAGGGCGCACTCAAGATCGTGCGCGGCGAGTTCCATCGCCACAGCGAGATCTCCATGGATGGCGGCCTGGATGGCACGTTGATCGACCAGTGGCGCTATATTCTGGACGCAGCCGCGCTCGATTGGGTAGGCTGTTGCGATCACGACAACGGTGGCGGCCGTGAGTACAGCTGGTGGACCACGCAGAAGCTGACCGACGTCTTCTACACCCCGGGCAAGTTTGCCCCGCTGTTTAATTATGAGCGGAGCGTTTCCTATCCCGAAGGGCACCGCAACGTGGTGTTCGCACAGCGCGGCGTGCGTCCGCTGCCGCGGCTGCCGAAGACCGATGAGAACACTCCCGGACACGCTCCCGACACGCAGCTTTTCTATGCCTACCTGAAGAAGTTCGGCGGCGTGGTGGCCTCGCACACCAGTGCGACCGACATGGGCACGGACTGGCGCGACAACGATCCCGACGTGGAGCCTGTGGTAGAGATCTATCAGGGCATGCGGCAGAATTATGAGATGCCGGATGCGCCGCGCTCGAATTCGGCGGCCGACTCTATCGGCGGATGGCGGCCGAAGGGATTTGTGAATCTCGCGCTGGAGAAAGGCTACAAGCTGGGTTTTCAGGCGAGCTCCGACCACATCTCGACCCATCAAAGCTATGCCAATGTGTTGGTCACCGAAAACACCCGCGAGGCCATTCTGGATGCTCTACGCAAGCGTCATGTCTACGCTTCGACCGAGGAGATTGTTGCCGATGTGCGCAGCGGGCCGTACCTGATGGGGGACGTCTTCTCGACCGCCGAAGCACCCAGCCTGCACGTGAAACTGGCTGGAACTACCAGGTTCGCCAAGGTGGTCGTGGTGAAAGACAACGAATACGTTTATTCGACCGAGCCGGCTTCACAATCGGTCGAATTCTCGTGGCGTGACAACGCTCCGGTGAAGGGCAAGACCAGCTATTACTACGTGCGCGGAGAGCAGGAAAACGGCGAGCTCGTTTGGGTTTCGCCTATGTGGATTACGTACACCGGACGATAGTGCGGAAGGCCGTAACAGTTTCGATTCTCCTGCTGGGGACTCTGGGTTTTGTAGCGACACGGCCGGCTCTGCGCCTGCGGGCGCAATCGACGTCGTGGAATGCCGCGGCGCAAAGGATCCTGCTACGCTACGGCGTCAAGGATAACGCTACCCGAACCTGGCATGGTTGGGTCGAGCCCGCGTCCGGCGACGCGAAAGTACTCGGTCTGGAGGGCTATCATTTTTCGAACGAAGACCAGGTGACCGTTTCCGACAGCGGCGCATCCGAGTTCTCCTTCACTACGCGCGCCTGGGCGCCGAACGTGCAGCAGGTAGACCTTACTCCTATCCTGCCGGGTCCGCGCGCGGTATTTCCCAATGGCATCTACGCGGTTGTTACGGGCGGCCCGTCGGCGCGTTTCCACGTTCTGGGCGCCGGCAACTTCACCTTCACACTCGGCGATCTCGACGGCGGTAAGCAACTCTCTTTTGAGAGCGGTAACGTCGAAGTCGAGTTAGTCGCACAACCATTCGCCGCCAGCGCCGCCAGCGCAGCCGGAGAAGCAGACTTTCCGTCGCTCGCGCTGGGCACATCGGGCCGTGTTGCGATGGTGTGGCAGGAATTCATGGGCGAGCGGGACCGGCTGGCCAGCCGGGAGTGGGACGGCGTCAGATGGGGCGATGCCGAATTTTTCGAAGCGCCCGAAGCGGCGGATGTCTTTCGTCCATCGGCAGTTTACGACGGCGCCGGAGTGTTGCACATCATCTGGGCCGCGCAGGTGGATGGGAATTGGGACTTATACGAGCGGCGCAAAACCGCCTCGGCATGGAGTGCCGTCGAGCGGCTGACCACCGCGGAGGGTACCGATTTCCATCAGCGCGTTACCGCCGATAGTCAGGGCAACCTTTGGCTCACCTGGCAGGCGTTCCGCGGCGGGCAATCCGATATTTTTCTGAAGAGCTGCCGCGGCGGCGTATGGGGTCCGGAGATACGCGTCAGCGAGTCGGCGGCCAACGACTGGGAACCCGCCGTGGCGGCGGATGGCAGCGGCACCGTCTGGGTGGCATGGGACAGTTACGATCGAGGCAATTACGACATCTTCGTGCGTTCGTTGGTAAACGGACAGCCGGGACCCATACGCGCCATCACCCATTCGCCGCGATTTGAGGCGCACGCCTCGCTCGCCTGCGATAAAGAAGGGCGCCTGTGGATCGCATTTGATGAGGCGGAGGCGAACTGGGGAAAGGATTACGGATACCTGGTCAAGACCGCCGGCAATCCGCTCTACCAATCGCGTAAAGTGCGCGTGGTAAGGCTCTCAGGCGATCGCATCGAAGAGCCCGAAGCATCGCTTGCGGAGGCCTTCCCTTTGTACCTGCCGCGCTTCGTCCAGAACCCGCAGCTCGCGGTGACCGCCGACGGCAAAGTGGCTGTGGCGGCATTACAGTTGACCAAATCGAACAGCGTCATTGAAGTGTGGGGAGCCAACGGCATCTGGGAAAACGTGGTCTTCACCCTGGACGGCGCGGGTTGGCATCGCCAGGAGGTGCTGCCACAATCCGCGGGCGCTAACGACGCGCGGGTGGCGCTGGCCGCGGCGCCGGATGGCAGGCTCTGGGCTGCATGGGCGGCCGACGGGCGCGATTACCAGATTGCACGGCCGCGCCAGCAGACCGTTTTCGCCTCAATTGTTCCGCAGTCGCGGACCGGCGGCGACATAAAGTTGAAGGAATTTGTCGAACGTCCGGAGCTTTCCACTCCCACCCATCCAGCCGAAGCCGCCGACCTGCGCGCCATACGCGAATACCGCATTCAAACGCCGGATAAAGAATATCGTATCCTGCGCGGCGACCTGCATCGCCACACGTCTCTGTCGACCGACGGCGTGGGTGATGGTTCTCTGTGGGATTTCTACCGTTATGCGCTGGATGCCGCCAGTCTCGATTTCTCGACGGTCACCGATCATCAAGGCGGCGGGACATCCTACAACTGGTGGAAAGTGCAGAAGTCGAGCGATCTTTTTCTTACGCCCCAGCGCCTGACCACGCTCTATGCCTACGAGCGTAGCGTGGTGTACCCGAACGGCCACCGCAATATCGTCTTCGCAAGGCGCGGCATCCCGATTCTCCCGATAGATCCCGCCGAGCAGACCGGTCCCGATAATCCGGGCACCACACGCTCGGCCCCCGCGGTGCTTCCCTACCTGCGCCGATATGACGGAATTGCTTTTCGCCATACGACGGCCACCGATCAGGGCACGGACTGGGCGGACCACGATAACAAGCTCGAACCCATGGTCGAGATTTATCAGGGACACCGCCTGGTATACGAGCACGAAGGCGGGCCCAAAGCGCCGACCGCCGAGAAGCTTTACACCCAACGCAGTGGTTATCGTCCTGCCGGATTCGTGTGGAACGCCCTGGCCAAGGGCTATCGCATGGGTTTCGAAGCCGCCTCCGACCATTGCTCCACTCACATTTCTTACTCCTGCATTCTGGCGACTGGCAACGGCCGCATGGATTTGGTTGACGCCATGCGGCAGCGGCATTCCTATGGCGCCACCGATAACATCGTCCTGGATTTTCGCGTGGACGCCGACGGGCGCGAGTACTTACAGGGTGACGAAGTGCCCCCGGCCGCCCGGTACGCGCTCAAAGTGAACGCTATCGGCACCGGGCCGATCCGGCGTGTGTATGTGGTGCATAACGAATCGTACGTCTATGAAGTGACGCCCACAGGCGCGCGCACCGCGCAGTTTTCTTATGTGGACACTCATCCTGTGACGGGAGAGAACCGTTATTACGTGAGGGTTGAGCAGGAGGATGGCAACCTCGCGTGGAGCTCGCCGGTCTGGATTCAAAAGAAATAAACTAATAGCTTCGAGAACCCTACATGCACGTTCACCTACCCAAAGAGCCGGTTCTAGACCCACGCGAACAACTGATGCAGCAGTTCGGATTCGCTGCGTTCATCGGCATCTTATTGTTACTGAACGTGACTGGGATGCTCACTACCGTAGCCGGCATCGACACGGCGGCTATCCTGACCGTGGTGGCGGGCTATCGCACGTTCTTCACCGCCATCTCCGGCCTGTTGCAGAAGAAGATCTCCGCCGACCTGGCTATCTGCGTAGCCGTCATCGCGGCTCTGTTCGCCGGGCAATATCTCGCTGCCGCCGAAGCCATGTTCATCATGCTGATCGGCGAAGCCCTGGAAGGCTATGCCGCCGGGCGCACGCACGCGGCCATACACCGCTTCGTCGAACAGCTTCCCCGGCATGCCCGCGTGGTACGCAATGGCCAGGAGATCGAAATCGACTCTGCGCAGGCCGTTCCGGGCGACATCGCCATCGTGGGTGCTGGCGAGCGCATCCCGGCCGACGGCGTCATTTTATATGGTGATTCCAGTATCGACGAGAGCACCATCACGGGCGAGCCGCTGCCCCGCGACAAAGCCCCCGGCGACGAAGTTTATTCAGGAACCCTGAACGGTCACGGCCTGCTGCGCATCACCGTTACGCGATCGGGATCTGACACCACGCTCGCGCGGGTGATCAAGCTGGTCGAGCAGGCGCGCCATAAGCGGGCGCCGGTGGAGCGCATGGCGGATCGCTTCGCCCGTTATTTTCTGCCTGCCCTGATGCTGGTCGCCGGGCTCACGTTTTACTTTACGCGCGACTGGCTGCGTACCGTTTCGGTGCTCATCGTGGCCTGCCCCTGCGCCCTGATTCTAGCGACCCCGGCAGCCATGGTAGCGGCTGTCGGCGGTCTGGCGCGGCGCGGCATTCTGGTGCGGGGCGGAACGGTCTTGCAAAACGCCGCCAAGGTGAATTCGGTTTTTTTCGATAAGACCGGCACGCTCACAGAGGGCCGCTTCGCTGTAATAAAGGTGGTGCCGGCGGGGCGCAGCGAGAGCGAAGTGGTGGCCCTGGCCGCCACGGCGGAGTACGGCTCAGAGCATGTGCTGGCTCGCGCGATCCTCGAAGAGGCGGGGCATCGGGGCATCGCCATCGCTTCGCCAGACGCAGCCCATATCGTGCCGGGACGTGGCGCGGTGGCGACCATTGCCGGACACACCATCCGCGCGGGCAATGCTGGTTTTCTCGCAGAACACAATATCGCCGGTCTCGAACCGCTGCTGGAGGAAGCCGATCGTTACGGCGCCACAGCGGTCCTGGTGGCCGACAACGACCTCCTGGCGGGCACCCTCCTCCTTCGCGACCGAGTCCGCGAAGGCGCTCGCCGGGCAATTCATGAGCTCGAGCATCTGGAAATCTCCCATCTCACGATGCTCACGGGCGACCGCAAACGCGCGGCGGAAGCGATTGCGCGCGAGGTGGGACTTCACCACGTGGAAGCCGGATTGCTTCCCGAGGAAAAGCTCGAGCGCATACGGCACATGGCCGGTCACGGGCATACTGTCGCCATGGTGGGCGATGGCCTCAACGACGCGCCCGCTTTGGCCGCGGCTCACGTAGGCGTGGCCGTGGGCGGCGCGAGCGACATCACTGCCGAAGCGGCCGACGTCGTATTTCTGGGCCACTCGCTCGAGGCTCTGCCTAAGCTGTTCGAGGTAAGCCGCAGGGCTATACATACGGCCTGGTTGAACATCATCATCTTCGCCGGCATCGTGAATGCCGTCGCCATCGCAGCCGCGGCCACCGGAAAGCTGGGCCCGCTGGGCGCGGCGGTAACGCACCAGTTGGCATCGCTGCTGGTAGTGCTTAACTCGCTCCGCTTGTTGCGCGTCGAGCGCCCGGGCGGCCGTCTCGCCTGGCTTTCACAGGCCGGATTGAAAGATGTCTCGCACCAGTTGCACCACCTGTCGCATCGGTTGGATCCCAAGCAATGGTTCGATCGCGCCGTGGCGCACTGGCGGGAGCTGGCGCGTCCGGCGCTGTACGCAGCGGCTGCGCTCTTGTTCCTGAGCGGATTTTATGCGCTCGGCCCCAACGAAACAGGTATCATCGAGCGCTTCGGCCGCAAAGTCCTGCCCTATCGCACTCCGGGGCTGCACTACAAACTGCCCTGGCCCATTGAGCGGCTGACGCGTGTGCGGGCCCGTAGCGTGCGCGCCGTAGAGATCGGCTTTCGATCCGGCGCGCCCAACGGCGAGGCCGAGCCGGCAGCCTATGAATGGAACGTGCAACATCGCTCGGGCCGCTTCCAGCGGAGGCCGGAAGAGTCTCTCATGCTTACCGGCGATCAGAACATGATCGAGGTAAACGCGGTGGTGCACTATGAAATGACACATCCGGACAATTTTCTTTTTCGCCAGCTGGATGCTGAAACAACTGTGCGCACCGCCGCCGAATCGGCTTTGCAGACCATTGTCTCGGCCGCGCCGCTCGACGACGTTCTCACCACCGGCCGGCGGGAGCTCGAAAGCCGCGTCATGGCGGCGCTCGAACGCAAACTGGATCGATACGCCGCGGGCGCGCGCGTGGTGCGGGTTAAACTGCTCGACGTACATCCTTCGCTCGAAGTGGTGGATGCGTTTCGCGAGGTTTCCGGCGCTTTCGAAGAAAAGAACCGGCTCATCAATGAAGCCGAGGGCTATCGAAACGAGCAGGTGGCGCTGGCCCGCGGCAACGCCGAGGCGCGCCTCCAAACCGCCGCCGGCTACAAAGCCAGCCGCACCCTGAGAGCTGACGGCGACGGCAGCCGTTTCGAGTTGGCCGAGAGCGCCTTCGCGTCCGCGCCTTCGATTCACCAACTGCGGCTTTACCTCGAAACCATGGAACAGGTGTTGCCGGGGAAGAAGAAATTGATTCTGGATTCTGCGAAAGGACGACGTCATTTATTGCTGTTGGAGGATGGCGTGGAAGTGGCCCCTCCGGGCAGCCTGGGCCTGGCGCCGTAGCATCCCCATCATTGAGGAACAGATTGAGGAACAGATTGAGGAACTAATGGTATGCATCTGACGAAAACTCACTACCGCATTGCTGGCGCAGGCGCGTTTGTGCTGCTGGCCTGGCTGACGTTATTTTCGGTGCGGGAGACCGAGTTCGCGCTGATCACGCAGTTCGGCCGGCCCGTCGCGACCGTCACCGACGCAGGCTTGCACGCCAAATGGTTTTTCCAGAGCGCGATTTACTTCGATCGCCGGCTGCGCATATACGACCCCAGGCCAAGCGAGTTTCTGACGCGCGATAAGAAGAACCTGGTCATTGAAAGCTATGTTGCATGGCGCATACGCGATCCGCAGCATTTCGTGGAGACCGTCGGCGATCCGGTTTCGGCGGAGATGCGCCTGCACGATATCGTGTGGTCCGGCCTGTCGGCAGCGTTGGGCACGCATGACCTGGATGCCATCGTCGCGCCCAATCCCGCGACGGTGCAGGCCGACAGCTTTCTCGATCAGTTGACCGACGTCACCGGGGCTGCCGCGCTCACGCAGTATGGCATCGAGATTGTCGACGTGCGCATCAAGCGGTTGAATCTGCCGGAGCAGAACAAGCAGAGCGTGTACGCGCGCATGCGTGCCGAGCGCGAGCGCATTGCGCGCCAGTATCGCGCCGAGGGCGAGGAACAGGCCCTGCGCATCCGCGCGGATGCCGACCGGCAGCGTGACGAAATCCTGTCGGCGGCCTATAAGGACGCGGAGAAAACTCGCGGTGAGGGCGACGCTGCGTCCACGCGCATCTATAGCCAGGCGTATTCACGCAATCCGAAGTTCTACAAACTGGTCCGCACGCTGGAGTCCTATAAGAAGATTTTGGATGACAAGACTACCGCGATCCTCAGCTCCGATTCGGAGCTGTTGAAGGTGTTTATGAAGGGCGAGAGCGGGCTGCAATGAGTACCATCCCGACTGTAGATCATCACCACCATGACCATGATCATCAGCATGACCATCACCATGACGATGGCCACGAGCATCATCATCATGCGGTGAAAGCCGCGCCGGCCGAGCCCGGCCGCTCCAAGCGCAGTCGCATTATTGCTGTAATCGTTCTTGTATGGCTGGTCAGCGGAGTCTATATTGTGTCCGCGGATCAACAGGCGGTAGTCACTCGCTTCGGGCGCGTGATCGAACCGCGCGTATTTCCCGGCATCCACCTGGCATGGCCCTGGCCTGTGGATCGGGTGACGAAACTCAAGGTGCAGCAACTGCGAAGGCTAGTGGTAGGCGGCGATCTTCCCGACGGCGTGCTCGGCCGTACCCAACCGCTGGCCTCGCAGTTTCTGAGTGGTGATCAGAACATCATCAATCTGCGCGCGGTGGTCCAGTACTCGGTGGGAATGCCGGCGGATTTTCTCTTTCGCGCGCAGGATGTTTCGAAAACGATCGCAGCGGCGGTCGAGACAGAGATGTCGCGGCACCTCGGGCGCCGCACGGTGGATGCCGTTTTGACCACAGAGAAGACCGCAATCCAGGAACAAGTGCGTTCGGCCGCGCAGAGGTTGGTGGATGCCTATGGCGCGGGAGTCCGCATTGCCAGCATCAGCTTCGAAAGCATCACACCGCCGCCGGAAACCGCCGAAGCCTTCCGGGATGTAGCCAGCGCGCGCGCCGACGCCGCTCGCATTTACAACGAAGCGCTGGGGTATGAAAGCGACCTGGTCCCGAAAGCGCGCGGCGAAGCTCGCCAAATGACGGAAGCGGCCACTGCTTATAAAGAGAGCAAGATCAACGAAGCTACCGGCGATGCTGCCCGTTTTGACCTGGTGGAAACTGAGTACGCCCACGCTACGGCCGTAAATGGCCGGCGATTGTACCTTGAAACGCTCGAGCAGGTGCTGCCGAAAATCAAAAAGCTCGTTGTAGATAAGAACGGAAGCTTCGATCTGACCATCATCAGGAAGAACGGAGACAGCGCCGCTCCGCGCAAAAACCCATGACCCGCGAGCGTAAAGCACAGATCGCCACGGTCACAATGTTGGCGGCTATTCTGGGACTGGTCGCGGCGAAGCGTGTCAGTTCCGGGGCCAGCGCCGCCCAACTGACGAATTGGATTCCGCGGGTACGTTCGAGCGCGCCGGTCACGCCCCAGGACACCGTGTATCGTATGTTGGATACCGCGCGCGAAGGGGATGTGCGCGGATATCTTCGCTGCTATACAGGGCAGATGGAGAGCACTCTACGGCAGATTGTCTCCGAGAAAGGCGAGCCCGCACTGGCCGCTTACATCCGCAATTTCAACGCGTCGATTAAAGGCGTTGCTATCCAGGAACCCCGGCCTGTCTCCGACCGCGAAGTTCGCCTTCGGGTCGAATTCGTTTATCAGGACCGCAACGAAGCCCAGTTGTTGTACCTGGAACAGGCCGGGGGTGACTGGAAGATCTCACGCCTGGAGAACACTGAAGGAGTCCAGGCGCCGGTGCCATACGGCTCGCCGGTTGAATGAGAGACTTCCCTGCTTAACGGCGCCAACGCCCTGGATAGTAGCGATGCCCATAATAGCGAGGCCCTATCCAATAAGCGTGGGGATACGGTGGCCGAGCCCAGTATCCGGCACGCCAGGCATAGCGCGGGCCAGACGGATACCAGTAACCTCCTACCCATGCGTAGCCAGGACCGGGGGCCGGGGGAGCTGCATAAGCGACTACCGGCGGCGGTGCGGGGTACCCTCCGATCCCGACTCCTACAACGACGCCCGGCGCTGCGAAAAGAGCGCTTCCTGCGAGTAATACGGCTGCGAGTAACTTCGTTTTCATAACGTCCTCCTTCGCTGTCTTCTATTGCAAGAAGTTTGCCAGCGTATAACTCGTTGAAAGAGAATGAGTGACTGCAAGACACTGCTGGCTGTTGTGCACCAGGGCTGGTGGCGCGCGGCCACTTAGCTGCGAAGTCACTCAACGATTCACTGCCAGCCGGTCTACCCGCCGCAACGCCGGGAAACGCCATGCCCATATCGCGACAATCGCCATAGTCCCCAGGCCGCCCAGGATTACCGCCGGCACGGTTCCGAACCACTGCGCGGTAACTCCCGACTCGAACTGTCCCACCTCGTTCGAAGCCCCAATGAACACCATATTGACTGCGCTGACCCGGCCGCGCATCGCGTCGGGAGTCGAAAGCTGTATGAGGGTGTGCCGCACGATGACGCTCACTGTATCGCACGCGCCGATCAGGGCCAGAGCCGCGAGTGAGAGCGCCAGATTGCGGGAGAGACCGAACACTACCGTGAAGAAGCCGAACCCAGCGATGCACCACAGCATGATCGCGCCCGCGCGGCGTAGCGGCCGGTGAGCTACAACGATAGCCATAACGATCGCACCCACGCCGGGAGCGCTGCGCAAGACACCCAGGCCGGTTGCTCCAATCTTGAGAATCTCCCGCGCGTACACCGGCAGCAGCGCTGTGGCGCCACCCAGCAACACCGCGAAGAGATCCAATGAGATGGCTCCCAGAATCAGCTTGTTACGCCAGATATACTTCACGCCCTCGAGCGCCATGGCAATCGAGGCTGCGGGGCGTGTACTGTCGACCGTGCGGATATGAATCGCCGCTAATAACAGCAGAGCAGCAAGATACTCAGCCGCGGCGCAGCTATAGACCAGCGCCGGACTCGCGGTGAAGCCGTAAAGCAGGCCGCCCACTACCGGTCCGGCTATGGCGGAGGCCTGGAAGACGGAAGAGTTCCATGCCACGGCGTTGGGGAAATCCTGCTCTGGCACGAGCATGGGCAGAAATGCCTGACCCGCCGGCCCGCTGAACGCGCGCATGCTGCCATTCAAAATCAACACCAGATAGATCGGCAGCACCGAAGTGAGTCGATGCAAGGTAAGAGTCAGCAGGAGCAAAGAGCAGAGTGAGAACCCTGCGCAACAGACCTGTAATATACGCTGCCGCGCAAAGCGGTCCGCCGTATGTCCCGTGATAGGGAAGAGCAACAGGCCCGGCAGGAACTGTGCAAGACCCACCAGACCCAGGTCGAGCGGCCGATGCGTTAGCCCATATACCTGCCACGCCACCGCCACGGCCTGCATCTCCGACGCGGTTATCGTTAGGACGCGGGTGCCCAGGTAGTAACGGACACTGGGATAGCGAAAGGCGGCATGAGCCGCAGACAGGTACATGCAAGGTTGATGCTTGCGCGCGCCCAATGATCGTAACACCGATGCTGACGGCTGTGCTGAGTGCCGGAGGTATGATAAATGCATTGGCTCGGATGCACCGTGGAACGAGACGATATCCTTCTCAAATTGCGTGAAAGGATCGTGGCCTTCGCGGCATGTCATGCAACAGGGGATGCCGCCGAAGACCTGGCGCAGGAAGTCTTGATCCTGCTGCATGAGAAGTACGGTCACGTGGACCGGCTGGAGGAGTTAGTCCCGCTCTCTCTGCAGATCGCCAGGTTCAAGATCATGAGCCTGCGCCGGAAGTCGCAGCGGCGCGGCGAATACACGCAGGTTTCGGTCACCGATATCCAATTACCCGACTTGGAAGCCGACCCAGCGCTACTGCTCGAGCGGCGACAAATGCTGGAACGGCTGACCCGCGCCGTCGCCGGGCTGGGCGGGCGGTGTCGCGAATTACTGCGCCTCAAATTGCAAGGGAAAAGCTTCGGAGAGATCCAGCAGCACATGGGTGCGCAGTCGATCAACACGGTATATACCTGGGACCACCGGTGCCGTAAGCAGTTACTGGATCTGATGGGCGGAGACTGGGAGCCGGAAAAATGAGCCGCGAAGATATTCAAAAGTTGCTTGGCGGCTACGCTACCGACACTCTCAGCCAGGCGGAGCGGCAAGCGTTATTCGAGGCGGCTGTCGAAGATCAGGAGTTGTTCGACGCGCTGGCGAAGGAGCAGGCGCTCCGGGATGTTTTGCAGCAGCCATTGGCCCGCCAGCAGTTGCTCGATGTTTTGGGACCCGCGCAAGCCCCTGCCAGGCGTGGGTTTCGGCACTGGTTGCGGCAACCGGCTGTTCTGGCGATGGCGGGAGGAGTGGCGGTACTCGCGATAGTAGCCGGGCTGGCGTGGCTCCGGACCGACACTCTTGTGCCCGACACTCTTGTGCATAAGCAATATGCTGTGGTGCAGACGCCTTTACGGAAGGAGTTTGTCCTCCGGGCGCCCCTGCGGCAGACACCGCCGCAGGTGGTTCTGCCCAAGCCGCCGATTCTTGTCCCGCAGCCCCAAATGGCAGAAGCGATGCTTCCCACGGCTACGCCGGTGCGGCCGAAAGCGAATGAGCCCACGCTGGCGCGCCTGGCACAATCGACGCACTCCGCGGACCTTGCTCGTCAGTTGTATTCTCGATCCGACCCCGCGATGGGATCTAGCGCCGGGGCTTTAGCACGAATGCGGGCGACGGTAGCACCCGCCGCAGCGTCGCCTGTCCGTCATCTTGGCGTGCGATATGGCCTCTTGCTTAAGGGCGCGGATGGAGAGTACGCGCCCGCCCGCCTGGATACCGAATTTCACATGGGTGACTCGGTCCGCCTGCGCCTCGAGCCCAACGACAATGGATACCTGTACCTGTTCGATCGCGATGCAACGGGCGGTTGGCATCTCGCTTCTACGCAACGCGCCTTAAGGGGGCAACCGTGCCTGCTGCCCGCGAGCGGCGCTTTGCAATACGGCCAACCTGGACGGAAGGAACTTCTGGTGATACTCTTGCCAAGCGAGCAACCCTCCCTCACCAACCTCGAATCCGCCGAACTCGATGCCCTGGCCGCGAGCGCCAGGGGCGATATCCTGACGGCTACCGTCCCCGGCAGTGAGAGCGCCTACGTGGTAGACGCTCGCGTCCAGGCGGGCCGGCAGGAAGTGGTCTTCAAGATCATGCTCGCATTTCGTTGAAGATTATCTGAAAGGATATTTCGCCTCGCAGCATTCCTGTTTCGAAGGTTTCGACTGGAGATTCGAAATGTTGCACATCCCGAAGTCGCCTCTGTTCTTTCTTCTGCCGCTGTCGATTCACGCCATTTGGGCTGCGCCTGCCCGCATTACGGAAGGATCGCTGATCACCGCGAACGGGCAATCGGTCTGCCCGTTGAAGCATACCGGCGTCCAAGCTGAAATCAGCGGAGCGCTCGGGCGTGTCACCGTCACGCAGGAATTTCAGAATCCGTTTCCCGTAAAGATCGAGGCGGTCTACGCTTTTCCGCTGCCTCCAGATGCCGCCATCGACGACATGACCATGCTGATCGGCGAGCGCACCATTCGCGCCAGGATCAAGCGGCGCGAGGAAGCTCGCGCAATTTATGATGCGGCCCGCAAATCGGGGCACGTGGCTGGGTTGCTCGATCAGGAGCGCCCCAACATCTTCACGCAAGCGGTGGCCAATATCATGCCCGGGGCCAAAGTCAGGATTGCTATCAGCTACGTCGAGACGGTGCCGTATGAAAGCGGCCAGTATCGTTTTGAATTCCCCATGGTAGTGGGGCCGCGCTACATCCCGGGGAGTGCCACGGGCAAGCAGGGTGGCGGCTGGGCGCCCGATACCGATCAGGTGCCGGACGCCTCCCGCATCACTCCGCTGGTCACCCCGGAAGGTACCCGGGCGGGACACGACATCTCCATCGAAGTGAAGTTGGACGCGGGAATGCCGCTCGAGTCATTGGAATCGCCCACTCACGATACCGCTATCGATCGGCCGGACCAGCGCCGGGCCGTTGTGCGGCTGAAGGACAAGGCCGTCATTCCCAACAAGGATTTCATCCTCAAGTACTCCATAGCGGGCCGTAGCATCGGAGACGCCGTGCTCACTCACTACGATCAGCGAGGCGGTTTCTTCACATTGCTGTTGCAGCCACCGGAGCGAGTGGCCGTGAGCCAGGTCCTCCCCAAGGAGTTGATCTTCGTGCTCGACACTTCCGGTTCCATGGGCGGGTTTCCCATTGAAAAAGCCAAAGAGACCATGTCGCTGGCGCTCGATGGATTGCACCCGCAAGACACCTTCAATCTGATCACGTTTTCCGGCGACACCCACATCCTGTTTCCGCAGGCTGTAGCGGCCACGGCGGAGAACCTGCGCGAGGCGCGGGCGTTTTTGCAATCGCGCTATGGCAGCGGTGGCACCGAGATGATGAAAGCCATCCGCGCCGCGCTCGAAGGCGGAGAATCGCGCGACCGTGTGCGGGTGGTCTGCTTCATGACGGATGGCGAGGTAGGCAATGACCTGGAGATCCTGGCGGAAGTGCAGAAACATCCCAATACGCGCGTCTTCGCCTTCGGGATCGGCAGCTCGGTCAATCATTTTCTGCTGGACAACATGGCGCGCTATGGACGCGGCGAGGTGGACTATGTGGGCCTCAACGACGACGGATCGGCGGCCGCCCGCCGATTCCATGAGCGCGTGCGGAATCCGCTGCTAACGGATGTTTCGATCGATTGGAACGGATTGCCGGTGACCGACATTTATCCCAAGCGCATCCCGGATCTGTTCAGCGCCCGGCCCGTCATGATTTCGGGACGCTATACGGTGCCGGGCCAGGGCACTCTGAAGTTGCACGGCAGAATGGCGGGACACGAATTCGCGCGCGAAGTGCATCTGGATTTTGCGGCCGCCGCAACTGCCCATGACGTGGTTGCCACACTCTGGGCACGGCAGCGGGTGGAAGATTTGATGGGCCAGGATCTGGCGGGCGCGCAGCGGGGCGCCCTACGCCAGGATCTGCGCGAGCAGATCGTCCGGCTCGGTCTCGATTACCGCTTGATGACGCAGTTCACGTCAATGGTGGCTGTCGAGGAAAAGACCGTTACCGAGGCCGGCGAGCCGCAGCGCATAGAAGTGCCGGTCGAGATGCCGGATGGGGTGAGCTATGAGGGTGTGTTCGGCAATCGAAATGAGCTGAGCCATGCCTTGTTGCGCTACAAGAACGTTGCACGCAGTCTCGCGGGTGCGATGGCTTATCAAGCGATGACGCCTTCACCGATGTCGGTGCATGCCGCGTCCGCGAAGCTGCATCCCTGGATCGCCACACTCATGCAGCATGGCGCAAGTGGCCACGAAGCCCAGTTCGTGCGCGACGGCAAAGCCGCCATTCAGGTTTACTTGAGCGACACGTCGCCCGAAACGCTGGCGCAGCTTCGTGCCCTGGGATTCGAAGTGACATACATGCCAAAGACCGGATCGATCGTGGCCGGCCGGATCGCAACGGAGAAGCTGGAAGCGCTGGCGAAGTTGAGCGCCGTAAAATATGTTGCTCCGCGTTTGTAGGATCGGGCCGCCGCAACTAAGCTCGCAATTGCGATGCCTCAATCCTCGCCCGGTAATGCTCGAGGCCCGGCACCTCCATTCCCGGAATCTTGGCAAGATCGTCCCAGCGGCGCAGCCGCACCGCTTCGCGCGCAAATGGCACTCGTTCGAATTTGGTCACTTCGGCGGGGGTGAAAGGTCCGCCTTGCAGCGCGAGGCTTTGTATGGATGCAGGCGAAAGCAGTTCCAGATATCCGGTGTCCGTCGCACACAGATAGCGCTTGGCCGCCACGTGCAAGCGCACCGGCGTGGTGATCTCAGGCCCGAAGTACCGTGCCAGCCAGGTCTGCCCGAGGCTTTCGTGCCGCGAGTCGAGGCCCAGGTCCGCCACGTGCTCCGGCATGTCATGCAGCAGGTGGCCGATGTCGTGGAGCAGGGCAGCCACCACCAGCCAACCCGCGGAGTTTTCCTTCTCCGCATGATGAGCGGCTTGCAGAGCGTGCTCGAGCTGCGACACCGGCTCGCCAAAGTAAGCAGCGCCCCCTTGTCTCTCAAAAATCCCAATAATCTGATCGCTGATCTGCATGATCCTCAGGCTCGCCGTTGGCTGATCAAGAATACGCCGGCCGCTACGGTCGAAAGCAGCGCCGTGCCGGCCAGGGCCAGAAACGCTCCCGACCAGCCAAAACTCACGGAAATTCGCGCCATGCTGTCCCCCGCCAGTATGCCTCCAAGATAACCTACGCCGTCGATAATGCCGGACGACGTCGCGCTGCCGTGCTTACCGCCGAAATCCAGAGCGATCGCGCCAGCCAGGTAGGAGTACGGCCCAATCACCAAAAATCCGACCAATCCAACCAGGAACGCCGGAAGATAATGAGCCATCCCGAGCCGCAGCGAGCTTAGAGCGAAAAGTGCCGCCGAACTTCCCAACAAGCCGTAAAAAATAATGGCCGCCCTTCCGCCACGGCCCAGGCGATCGCTCAGAAACCCCGACAAGAGCACCGAGAAGCCTCCGAACAGCGGAAACAATGCGCTCATTTGGGCAGCGTCCGCTCTGCTGTAACCCACCGCCTGATGGAAGTACAGAGGTGTCCAGGTGTTGAAAGTTTCGCGCACCAGCGTGGTCCCCAGCGAGAGCAGGCAGACTACCCAGAATACCGGACTGCGGAAGAGCGGGCCGAGCAAATCTTTCAAGCCGGACGGCGTGGGCTGATCGCCTTCCGCGCCGTACAGATTCCGCGGGTTCACGGCCGGCTCTTCCATGCCGATCTGCTTGCGGGATTCTTTCAACAGCACCACATTGAGAACGAAGATGACGAGCAACGTGCCCGCCGCCACCTGAAAGACCGTACGCCAGCCCAGGCCGTGTGCGATCAGAGTGCCCATGAATTGGCGCGCCGCGGCATCGCCGAACAGATAACTCAGGCTGATGACGCCCATCACCGCGCCATAAGAAGAGTAAGAGAACCAGCGCGACGCGATCTTGACCATGCCGGCCCAGCCGGTCGACTGCAGCAGCCGATTGCCAATCCAGGCGAGTGTGAAAATGGGCATTCCCCCGCCGAGTGAAAACAACAGCGTGAACAGAATGGCTCCGCCCATTCCGGTCAGGAAATTGCGCCGGCCGCCCAGGAAATCGGCCGTGCCGCCCAGGAAGAACTTGCCGACCGCGTAAGCCAAAACACCGTAGGAAGAGATGGTTCCGAGCCGGATTCTGGCGTCATTCGGATTTATCCCGCGCGCCGCCAGTTCGTCGATGATGAGCGGCACGCTCACTGAAAAATCCGAGCGGCACAGATAATATCCGGCGTAGCCGAGGAATAGAAGCGCGATCGTCAAACCCTGCCAGAGAGCTAGCCTGCGGCCGTTCACGGGCGCTCGCCCCTGGCCAGCCGTTCTTCGATCTGCTCCAGCAACGGATAAAAATCGGCGACTCCGTCGATGGTGTAGTGCGCTCCGGCAGCGGACAGCTTACGGTGTCCGGCGGATAAACGGGCAGCCTGCTCCGCGATGGTAAGCCCGGTGAGCTGCTGCTCTGTGAGTCCGATCATGTTGCCCGTACGCGCCACCCCAACCGTCCACATGCCCGCATTCAGTCCTTCTTCAATATCGCTAATGGTGTCGCCTATTTTGACCATCGTGTACATGGGATAGGTTCGCATCTCGATCGCGGCAAGGTAACACATCCACGGCCAGGGACGGCCAGCGCCCGCGTCATCAGGGCACAGCGCGCAGTCGGGCGCATAGCCCTCTTTGGCCGCACGCGCGAGCAACACTTCCAGCATCGGACGCGTGTATCCGGTGGTGCTGCCGATCCGTATGCCGCGCGCGCGTAACTTCTGAGCCGTCTCTGCCACGCCTGGAATCACAGCCGAGCAGTCGACCAGGCTTTCCGTCTGCATCGGGATGAACTCGGCGAAGAGCGCTTCAACAATGGTTTCGCTGGGCTGTCCGGCAGTTTTCCTGGACAACAGCGCCCGTATGTGATCCTTCTTGTGGATCCCCATGTCGTGGCGCGCTTCCTGTTCGGTGACTTCGATGCCCCGGCCGGCAAACAGTTTCTGCAGCGCGCGCACCGGCGCCAGGCTTCCGAAGTCTACGGTTGTACCGGCCCAGTCAAAAATGACCGCGGTAGTTCTTAGCATTTAAAATCCCATCTCCCGCACGGTTCGCTCCGCGAGCCCGAACGACAGGGTCATCCCTGACCCGCCAGGAGCCGTTACCACGCGCACGTTGGCCTCGGGAGACAGCGACAGAAACGGCCGATCCGGGTGTTTGGCGTAAACGCCATGCCAGCGTTGGGCAATCTCGAGATCGGGCGCTTGCAGGAAACCGTGCAAATATCGCAAAATCAAATCGTCGATTTCTGTCCGATCGAACGGATCGACCGCGGCCCCGTATTGGTGTGAGTCGCCTATAGTCAGTTCGCGTCCGGCGGTTTGCGATACCAGCACGTGAATGCCCCAGCGGTCGTACTCGGGCGACTCGTCGGCGATGCGTTGCTGCAACGCGGCGAGCGTTTGGCACACCCGGAACGATTCGTAAAAGCGAAGTGTCAGACCGGCGGCCAAAGCGGGGCCAAGCTGCCATCCGTCCGGTTGCGGACGAGTGCGCATCATCTGGAGTTTACAGCGCGTCAGGCCGCTCACATTGAAAATCTCAGGATACAGCGTTTCGAAATCGGCTCCGGTGCAAACGATAGCCGCACCCACTTCCCATTTCTCACTACCGGCTTCAATTACCGGCAGATCGATGCTACGCGCCGCCACTCCCATGCGAAAGCGGACGCCCCATTGTTCGGTCAGGAACAGGGGCAGTGTGGCCAATGTTACGCGCGGATCTACGGTGACCTCGCCGGGACTCCAGATCGCGCCAATGAGACCGGCAGGACACACCGCACTACTGCGTGCTAATACGGCATCTGCGTCGAGCCAAGCGCACTGGTATCCGAGCGAAGGCCCCACAGCGCAGAATTCCTTCGCGACCGCGGCCTCGTCTTCCCGGTAGGCGACGTGCAGCGAGCCCGTCGGGAAATGGGGCAAACGCGCCGCTGCGAGAACTTCCAGCCACACATCGCGGCTGCGCAGCGCCATCTCATGTTGGGCGCCAGCGGGTTGCCCGATCGGCCAGATCATGCCGAAATTGCGTACCGACGCCCCCGCGGCTTGCGGACTCCGTTCGAAGACCACCACCGAGCGTCCCCTGCGAGACAGTACGTACGCGTGGGCCAGCCCCAGGATGCCCGCTCCGATGACAGCCACATCCGCTTTTTGCAAAGTCAGTCCCAGTGTGCGGATTTGTACATCCCGCTCACCCGCATTATCCGCCATTCCTGTCGCAAAACCAGCCGTTCAATGTATGTTTATTTATTTCCAATGGCTTAACGCGCGAAGATACCGCCATCGGGAGTAGTGTAGCTGGATTCTTCCGACACGCAGAGGAGCATTTATGAGCACTCAGCCGTTTGAACCGAAGGCCACACCATCCGCCGGGCTGGTACAGATCAACGCCAGCATTGAAGAAGTTATCCAGAAGCGCATGGCCGAAGAGCGCGCGCGCTTAGAGCGCGAGGCAGGCGTGGCCAAACGCGAACTACATCAGTTCAAGCGTCCCGTGGAGCGCCCGTTCACCAAAGATCAGCGCGCGCGGACTACGCTGCTCTTCGGCGGGTTGACCTGGAAGCACGAGAAACTCGTGCACGGGGCTCTGGAAGGCTTGGGGTACCTGGCTGAAGCCGTCCCGACGCCCAATGTCAAAGCCTTTCAGACCGGGAAGGAATACGGCAACAACGGCCAGTGTAACCCGACTTATTTCACCGTCGGCAACTTGGTGCAGTATCTCCAAAGCCTGGAAGAGCAGGGGCTGACCAAGCAGGAAATCATCGATCGTTACGTCTTCTTTACAGCCGGCGCTTGCGGCCCGTGCCGCTTCGGGATGTACGAGGCCGAATATCGTCTGGCGCTGCGTAACTCGGGTTTCGATGGTTTTCGTGTCCTGCTGTTTCAGCAGTCCGGCGGTTTAAGCCAGTCCGACGCCGAGGCCGGTCTCGAGATGAATCTGGATTTCTTCCTGGGCATTCTCAACGCGCTGAACTGCGGCGACGTGCTGAACGAAGTCGCCTACGCCGTTCGCCCTTACGAAGTCAATCCCGGTGAAACAGACCAGAAGCTCGACGAGATGATGGACTACATGCACGAGGTGTTTCGCAAGAAGCAGCCTTGGAAAATCGGCGATAATCTCACCAAATATTTGGGCGGATTCAAGGATACTGCGGCGTATATCGGGAAATTCGTCAGTCAATTGAAGGGCGAAGATTATATCCCGGCCCTGCACCGCTGCCGCGACAGCTTCAATGAGATCGAGATCGACCGTCTGCGGGTGAAGCCTATCGTGAAAATCACCGGCGAGTTTTGGGCTCAAACCACCGAGGGCGACGGCAACTTCAACATGTTCAACTTCTTGCAGCGCGAGGGCGCGCAGGTGCTGGTCGAGCCCATCGGCACGTGGATCATGTACATGATCCACCAGGTGGTGCAGAAGTACAAAGACTTCAAAGGACTCGACGAAGGAGCCGTGCTGCCGCCGCTGTGGCGGCTGGATAAGCGCGCCAAGATCGAATGGAGCTTCCGCAATAAAGTAGCAAAACTGAAGCTCGCCGAAGCGATTTTCAAAAACGAATACCACAAGATCGTCGCCGCGCTGGGCGGCATTGCGCACCATCTGACCGATCAGTATGAGTTACAGCGCCTGGGTCATCCATTCTATAACTCGCGCGCCGGTGGCGGCGAGGGCCACCTGGAAGTCGCCAAGAATATCTACTATTCAAACAAAGATCTGGCGCACATGGTGCTCTCGGTAAAACCGTTCGGCTGCATGCCGTCCACGCAATCCGATGGCGCGCAATCCGCCGTCGTTTCGAGTTACAAAGACATGATCTACCTGCCGGTCGAGACTTCCGGCGAGGGTGAGATCAACGCACATTCCCGTGTTCAGATGGCGCTCGGCGAAGCCAAGAACAAGGCAAAGAAAGAGTTTGCGGAAGCTCTCGAGCGGACCGGCCTCACGCTCGAAGAATGCCGCGCCTATGTGGCCGCGCATCCCGAAATGAAACGGCCGCTTTACGATGTGCCGCACACTAAAGGCGTGGTCGGCCTGGCCGCTCATTTCGTGCTGCATATTGCGGAGCGCATGAAGACTGAGGGTGTGGCGCCCCGCCGCGAAGAATTGGCCGCAGTCTAGGGAAAGGGACCATGGACAAACATTTTCTGATTGGAATGGATGTAGGGTCGACCACGGTAAAAGCGGTGGTCATTGACGAAGCCACCGACCAGATCGCATGGTCCGACTACCAGCGCCATGACACCAAACAGCCTGAGAAGGTCCTGGAGTTTCTGAAGCGTTTCGATACCGAGATCGATGGCTTCGCGGCGAGCCGTTCGCGCATATTTATTACCGGCTCCGGCGGCAACGGGATGGCGAAGTTTCTGGGCGCGAAATTCGTTCAGGAAGTGAATGCGGTCTCGCTGGCAGTCGAGAAGTTGTATCCGGAATGCGGCTCGGTGATCGAACTCGGCGGACAGGATGCCAAGATCATCATCTTCAAAAAAGACCCGGAGACCGGCCGCAAGAAGAAGATGCCGTCCATGAACGACAAGTGCGCGGGCGGCACCGGCGCGGTCATCGACAAGATCAACGCCAAGCTGCGCATCCCTTCCGAGCAGCTTTGTGAGATGGGGTATAAGGGGTTGAAGCTGCACCCCGTGGCCGGTAAGTGCGGTGTGTTCGCCGAGACGGATATTAACGGCCTGCAGAAGATGGGCGTGCCGCCGGATCAATTGATGGCGTCGCTGTTTGAGGCTATCGTGATGCAGAATCTCTCCGTGCTCACGCGCGGGAACACGCTGCTGCCGGTAGTGCTGTTGCTGGGCGGCCCTAACTGCTACATCAAAGGCATGCGGGATTGCTGGAAGCATAACATCCCCAAAATCTGGGAAGAGCGCAACACGGAGTTGCCGGCCGGCGTCCCGCCCGAAGACCTCATCCGCACGCCCGACAACGCCCAGTATTTCGCCGCCATTGGTTCGGTGGAATTCGGCAAGACCGAGGAGGCTGAGATCGGCCGGTACAGCGGTTGGGAAAAGCTGGAATGGTATGTCACCGTCGGCCGTGAAGAGGAGAAGGCCAAGCGCGGCGGTAACGGCGGGCTGGCCAAGGATGCCACCGACCTGGCGCGCTTTAAAGAAAAATATCGCACCAAGAAATTCGTTCCCACTACCTTCCAGCCGGGAGAAGTGGTGGAAGGTTTTGTGGGAATAGATGGCGGGTCCACTTCGACCAAGGCTGTGCTGCTGTCGAAGGATAAACAGCGCCGTATCCTGGCGAAGACCTATCAGCTCTCCAAGGGCAATCCCATCGAGGACACCATCGAGGTGATGGGCAAGCTCGAGAAACAGATTGCCGGTCAGGGCGCTACGCTCAAAGTCCTCGGCGTGGGCACCACCGGGTACGCCAAAGATATTTTGAAAGACGTAATCGGCGCGGATGCGGCGCTCGTCGAAACTGTGGCTCACACGCAGGCCGGCCTGCACTTTTACGACGACGTAGACGTGATTTGCGACGTGGGCGGGCAGGATATCAAGATCATCATCCTGAAAGACGGCCGCGTCAAAGACTTCAAACTGAACACCCAGTGCTCGGCGGGAAACGGGTACTTCCTGCAATCTACCGCGCAGGGGTTCAACGTACCGGTCGAGGAATATGCCGACACGGCCTTCGCCGCCAATGGCTATCCGAGCTTCGGCTATGGCTGCGCGGTATTCATGCAGTCCGATATCGTCGATTTTCAGCGCCAGGGATGGAAGCCCGAAGAGATCATGGCTGGGCTGTGCAACGTGCTGCCCAAGAACATCTGGCTATACGTCTCCCAGATTCCAAATCTCTCGGCCATTGGGCGGCGCTTCCTGCTACAAGGCGGGACGCAATACAACCTTGCCGCGGTGAAGGCGCAGGTCGATTTTATCGAATCGCGCTTCAAGGGCAAAGACAAGCCCGCCGACGTGATTGTTCACGAGCATTGCGGCGAAGCCGGAGCCATCGGCTCGGCGCTCGAAGCGGGCCGCCTGTGGGACCATGGCCGTCAATCAACCTTTATTGGGATGGACGCCATCTCCAAGATCAGTTACAAAACCACGCGCGAGGAAGCCACCCGCTGCTACTTCTGCAAGAATAAGTGCCTGCGTACTTTCATCGATGTCAAGACCACCGTCATGAACCCGGATTACAAGCCTCCGGTCAAGACCAAGGTTCCGCTCGCAGCCGGATCCCAGCGTCTGATCATTGCTACCTGTGAGAAGGGCACCGTCGAGAACGTCGACGACATGCGGCAGATCAAGGGTAGCCTCGACAAAATCAAAAAGGCGAACCCGAATTTCGTCGAGGTCTCGGCCAAGGCCGTCTTCCGCGTGCCGGATGCGCCGCAGGTGGCCGATCCGCTGCCTAAATTCGCTTTCACGGCCACGGCGAAAAAGCGCATCGAGCTGATGAAGAAGCGCTCCGAGATTCGCATCGGCATGCCGCGCGTGCTGAACATGTACTCGATGACGCCGGTCTTCACCGGCTATTTTGCGTCGCTCGGGCTCAAGCCGGAAAACATCGTCTACTCCGATTACACCAGCGAGCAGCTTTACAAAGAAGGCGCCAAGCGCGGCGCCATCGACCCATGCTTCCCGTCCAAGCTGGGTATTCCGCACGTACACAACCTGTTGTTCGTCGTGCATGCCAAAAAGCCGCTCGACGTGATCTTCTTTCCGATGATCGATTGCCTGACCACCGATTTGTACGATGTGCAGGCGAGCCGTTCGTGCCCGACCGTCGCGGCGACGCCCGAAGCGGTGAAAGCGGCCTTCACCAAAGAAGGCGACCTGTTCAAGGAAAAAGGTGTTCTGTACCTGGACACCTTCGTCAACATCTCCAAGCCCGAGTTGCTGGAGCGGCAGATGTACGAGCAGTTCAAGGACATCCTGGGACTGTCCGCCGAGGAAAATAAGCGTGCCGTCCAGGAAGGCTATCGCGCACTCGATTATTACAACAACGTGACCATCCGCGGCGAAGCCCGCCTGGTGCTCGATCAACTCGAGCGCGAAGACCGGCTGGGCGTGGTGGTGTTGGGCCGCCCGTATCACAACGATCCGGGAGTGAACCACGAAATCCTCGAAGAATTCCAGAAGCTGGGCTATCCTGTCTTCACCCAGGACTCGCTTCCTATCGACGATGACCTGGTCTGGCGCTTGTTTGGGCCGGAAGTCGAATCGGGCGAAATCGCGCATCCCATGTCCATCTCGGACGTGTGGAAAAATTCCTATAGCGAAAACACTTCGCGCAAGGTTTGGGCCGCCAAGTATGTCGGACGGCATCCCAACCTGGTGGCGCTCGAGCTCTCGAGCTTTAAGTGCGGCCACGACGCCCCCATCTACTCGGTGGTGGAAGAGGTCGTGGAGCATTCCGGCACGCCCTATTTCTGCTTTAAGGACATTGATGAGAACAAGCCGACCGGCTCCATCAAAATCCGCGTCGAGACCATAGGCTACTTCCTGAAACGCTACCGCGAAGACATGGTGGCGAACAAAACCAAGTCCAAGAGCATCGAAGAACAACTGGCCGAGTTCGAGAACCGCTTGCGCCGGCAGATGTTACGCGACACGCTGGAGTCGAACGGCCGGGTGCAGCAATCCTTCGATACAGGCGCCATGCCTACGATTCACGTTACTGTAGGCGCGCTCGCAGCTTCCAAACCCGCGCCGCAATACGAGACAGTCTCAGGCGATTGAATTCACAAAAATTTTACGAGTTTGGCACGCCTTCGCTTGCCTGCCCACTGAATAATGGGGACACAGCATGTCCCCTGCAACGCGCGAACCAATCTCCTGGCTCATCGTGAGCGCCCTGGAAAGGCTGTGCGCTCTACTCCTGGTCCTTACGTTATCGCCATTCCTGTTTATGATAGCGGCGGTCATCGCGGTGCTCTCCAAACGATCGCCGCTCATCGCACATCGCCGTCTGGCCCGCGGAGGCAATCTATTTTGGGTGCTTAAGTTTCGGACCATGTGGCCGCGCCAGGCGCCGTCCACGGTACATTTTGCGGTGGTCGAGCACATTGTGGACGAGAGTGGCCCCGGCGATAAAGACGCCCGCGATCCCCGCATTTCCAGCCGTTTCGCGCGTTTCTGCCGCCGTCACTCCATCGACGAACTCCCGCAGCTCATCCATGTCGTTCTAGGCGAAATGGCGCTGGTGGGTCCGCGGCCAATCACCCTCTCCGAGTGCCGGCTGCACTATCGTAGCGACGCGGCGGAGGTGCTGGGCGTCAAACCTGGCCTCTCCGGGCTGTGGCAAATTATGGGACGCAGCCGGCTCACTTACGAACAGCGCCGGAGCCTGGATCTTGCGCTGGTGCGCAATCGCTCGCTGAAGCTTTATTTTCGTATTCTGCTGTGGACTCTCCCAGAAATCTGGAATGGCCGCAACGCCTGGTAATCATCGGCACCGAGACTGACTACGGGGCGACCGCGATGGTGACCTTGTTCGATGTAGTTACACCATCGACCTGTATCTGCAACGACACCGCATTCCCTGTGGGCGTGCCCGCCCCCGGTACGACACCAATCTGATACTCGCTCACGAATTGCGGTGAGAGTACGGCATTAAAGAATTTCGCCTGAACGCCGCCGATAAGCACACCAACCGTCGCATTTACGGTTCGGAGAACCCCGTCCGATGCGGCTGCCCCGTTCGCAATGGATGGGCTCACCGGGCCCAGTCCGGTACAGGCGATGACCAGGGCGTGTCCCGAACTCACGGAGATGGGCGCAGTCTTAAAGCTTCCGATCACTGTACCGGTGGGCGCAGCGATCGCTCCCGTGGTGTTGTCGTAGGCAAACGCCTGGCCGGTACCGTTTTGAGGAACGGTAAAGATGCCGGGCATCGCCGCCACTATGGGCACGCTCTGGGGCGCCGATGAGCCGCTGGCTCGCGTGACCACGATCGTGGCAGTTCCGCTGGTGGTGCCGGCCGGCAGCACGTCCCAAGGGAGCTGCGCATTAATCTGCAGCGAACCTACGTAGTAGAGAGCCGCTGGAATGTCGTTAAAAGTTACAGAAGTAACATCGCCAAGAGTGGTGGATAGCGGAATGGTGCTGGCAATAGAGAGTGAGCCGGCCAGGTTGGTGCCAAAAATAGAGACGAGCGAACCGGGCGCGACGCCTTGCGTGGAATAGCTGCCGGAATTCAAGACGCCGCCTGCGTTAACCTGAGGACCTTGCGCGCGCGCCAGAGAGGCCAGCGCTAATAACCCAATGCCAAACACCATAGATCGCATTTATTTTTCCCGTTTTAATTCTAGTGCATCGGACCGCATTCACCCAAGATTTGGCAAGAGATTTTACTCGTGCGACGATTTGTCGGTTTTTGGGGCTAATTCGGCGTGTATCCGATCGAGCGTGCTGGTAACTTCCTGGTGCTTTCGGCCGTCCAGCGCCACGCCTCGTGCGGCCTCTGTCTCCGCCTCCCTCAGTCGTCCGCCAGCCTCAAGAACCTGCGCCAGCATCCAATGCGGCTTGAACCAGTTGGGCGCTCGTGAAATAGCGGCGCGCAAACTCTGTTCCGTGCGTGCGAAGTCGTTGCGGCTGGCATAGAATTCAGCCACGTTGTAATAAGCGTTAAAGGGATCCTCGGCGGTACCAGTGGCGCGCAGAGCGGCCTGCGCCGCTTGTTGCAGAGCCTGTCTGCGGATGGTGGCGTCCGCGCGGCTCCCCGCAAACTGGACCAACCGCCGCGAGTACCACAAGTCCGCCCCGCTGCCAGGCGTGCGCCAGCTCTCGAAGCGCGCATACTCGCGCGCGGCATCTCCGACCAGGCCCGCATCCAGGTCGCGCCGCACTGCGGCAAGCGAGTACTCGGATACGATCAATCGCAGCGCGAAGACCACTAGCAGTCCTGCAAAGACTAACGCGGCGGCCGTCCGCCAGCGCCTGCCGTGCGGCCATGGCTTGAGTGGCACGGGGCAGGTGAGCGATACGAGCGTGGCGGTCAGAAGGTAGTACGCGAGCGCGGTGGGCAACATGAAACTTGTAAATTGTTCGCTGATGGTCATGGCCGCAAGCCCGCCTGCCAGCGCGCTGGCCAATTCCGGATGACGGGCGCGCGCCTTCCACGCCGCGGCGAATCCCACTACCGGCAGCGCCGCCAGCGCCAGTAGCCCCGGCACACCCCGTGCGGATAGTGCATCGAGAAAAATGTTGTGCGGCGATTCATGGTAGAAGTCCGGATAGATTCGGCCGATTTCCGCTGATTGTGCGCGCGCGAAGCTGGCGATAAAGGTTTCCGGACCGTACCCCGCCGGCCAGCGCGAGGCAGCCATGCGCAGCGTATCCCGCCAAAGCCAAAGCCGCGCTCCGCCGGCCGGCTCGTGCAGCGACCAGTAAACTCGCGCCCGCAGTTGCTTTCCCGCCGGCGAGAAGTAAAATGCCACGGCCACTGCCATCACGAGCGCGACAGTGGCTGCGAATCGGCGTGTAGTGCGCAGTTCACTCCACAGTGCGAGCAACACCGCGCCGGCCACCAGGCCGATGATCGCCGCACGCGTGCCGCTCAAGAAGATCGCTGCCGAGCCGGCTATGACGGACGCCCAGGCCAGCCACTTCCAGGGTCGAACCTTTTCGATGCGCGCCAGCGCCACGCTTGCAAAAACAGCAGACAGCAGCCAGCTCGCGAAATAATCCGCATGGCCCAGCGTAGAAGGGGGGCGCACAATCTTCCAAATGCCTTCGCCCACGTGGTAGGCTTGCGCGTCCAGTAGCGGGTCCCATCCGAAGTATTGTGATGTGCCATACAGCGCCCCGATTAACCCGCTCGCCGCCATGCCTCGCAGGATGGTCTGCAAATGGTCTGGACGCCCCGCGCAGCACACGGCCACCAGATATGCGAACGCCAGCGCGGTGAGCTGCGTCAGCAAACCCCACCTGCGCCAGTTGCTGCCACCGAGTGAGAGCGCGGGATTGATAGAAACCAGCGTCGACACTACCAGCGAGGCCGCCATCCACAGCAGCGTGAGAACATACCAACGCGCCGCGCGCGAGGCACGGGAAAATCCCTGCGCTCCGCCTGCCGCCGTCCACCACACCACCGCGGCCGCGGTACCGAGCGTCAGGAACACTGTCTTAGGTGTTACATCGAAGTAAAAAAAAAGCCCAGGCGCGATTACCAACGGAATTAATGCAATGATCAGAGACAGCAGCAGGGCCATATAGGCTACACTATCCCACAGGTCATGCCCGAGTCAGTTGATGCGTATCGCTATGTGAGTTACCTGCGTTCACGGTGGCTGTTCATCGTGGCGTGCTGCGTCGTAGCGGTGGCTCTTGCCCTTTCTGTCGGCTTGGCGACACCGAGTAAGTACACCGCGACCTGCCGCATCCTGGTCGAGCCGCCCGCCGGAACCGACATACGCGGCGCAATGGCGGTTAGTCCTATCTATCTTGAATCGCTTAAGACTTATGAACACTTCGCGGCGAACGACAGTCTGTTTCTCCGGGCGCTCGATCAGTTCCACTTACGGCAGCGCTTTCCAAATCGGCCGGTGGAAGCGCTGAAGGCCGGAATTCTTAAGGTCGGAATGGTGCGTGACACCAAAATTCTGGAGATCAAGGTGACTTTGCCGGATCCCAGGATTGCCCAGGCATTGGCGTTGTACCTCGGTGAAGAAACGGTCAAGCTTAGCCGCAGCGTCGACCTGGAAGGCGAACAGGATCTCTCGCAGGCCATCGAGAAGCAGGAGGCGGACGCGCGCGCGCGGCTCGAGCAAAGTGAAGCGGCCTGGACGCGTACGGTTGCGCAGCAGCCCGTGGAAGGCCTGCAGCAGGAAATCCAAAACAGCTTCGATTTGAAAAGCAACCTCCAGCGCCAACTGCTGCAGGCTGAGTTGGAAGCATCCGAAGCCGCCGGGCGTGAGGCTGCGGCAGCGGGGACGCGCGTCGAAACCCTGCGCAAACAGCTCGCGCAGATCGAGCGGGACGTGGCCGCCGAGGAAGATCTGCTGGCGCGGCGTATGGCTGAGCGCGACCGTCTGGATGCCGAACGCATCTCGAGCCAGACATCCTACGAAAACATTCAAACGCGACTGGGCCAGATGCGTGGGGACCTTGGGTACCGCGGCGAGCGGCTGAAGATTATCGATCCCGGCATAGTGCCCGAGCGGCCTTCGTCGCCCAACATCCCTCTGAACGTCTTCGCCGCTCTGTTGCTGGGTGTGGTCGCGCCGGTCGTTTATCTTACTTTGGAATTGAGTTACCAGACCCAGCGCTCGAGCGCGCGCCGCGGTGCTTTGCGGATGGCCGGCACGGCACGCGATGCTCGCGATGAGTGACACGCGGGCATTCGCTCTTCCCCGGCGGTTTGGCCTGGTGGCCGTGTTGGGCGGGTATGCCGCTGCCATTGCGGTCGCGCCGAGACCGGCCATGGCTCTGGTGTTGGCAGCACCGCTTGCGGCCCTACCCCTTTGCTACTGGACGATCCTGAAACCACATCGTTGGCTCCCTCTTTTTTTTGCCGCGGCATTGCTGTTACCGCCTTTGCCCTTGGGCTTCGGCAATTCCGGACCACATCCATCGCTGGTATTCGTAGGCTTCGGGCTGCTCGCGGGGCTGTGGAGTGCCAGTGCATGGCAGCCTACGCGGGCGCCTCTCAATCGCGCCTTGCTGGCGCTCCTCTTCATTCTGCTGGGCACCACGGCTGAAGCCATGTTCTATTCCGGCCTCACGGTGGGGCTGGGTAGCCTGGCGCGTGTCATGCTGTTCGGCATTTCGGTTTACGTGTTTTTCTATACCGCGCATGGACCCGGCGCGAGCGATCCGGCGGACTCCTTTGCGCAGGCGCGCGTGCTGTATTGGCTTGCCGCCGCGTCGGCGCTGTTCGCGTGCGTCGATTTCTACTTCCAATTTCCTGCGCCGGCCGGATTCGGACCGCAGTTTATCTGGCTGGCTTCCGGCGTGTACCGGCGCGCGCAAGGCCTGTTCTACGAAGCCAGCACGCTGGGTAATTTTTGCGCGTTCTTCCTGATCATGATCGCCACCGCCGCGCTTACCCCCGAGCGCCGGTCACCGCTTTCGCGGCGCGTCTGGCTCCCGGGCGGTATGGTCTTTGGCGCCGCTCTGGTGCTCTCCTTCTCGCGCGGCTCGTTGCTCAACTTGCTGGTGGCCTCTGCGGCGCTGCTGTACTTGCGCCGGCCACGTGTCCGGCTGGCCCGCATCGCGCTGCTCGTCGGCATCATGGCGCTGGCCGGCCTGCTGGTCCTCCGCGCGCTGTTTCCGGAGTTTGCCGAGGCTTACTGGCTGCGCCTCACGGCGTCGGCACAATACTTCTTTTCCGAGACCGAAGGCGTTCTTTCCGGACGCGTGGGAAGCTGGCGCGCAGTGCTCGGCTTCCTGGCGGATCATCCGTGGCACGCCCTGTTCGGCATCGGATACAAGACCTTGCCCTACTCCGATTACCTCGGGCGCACGGTGATTACCGATAACATGTATCTCAGCCTGTTGGCCGAGACTGGCATCGTCGGCCTTGCTGCGTTGCTCTGGCTCAGCCTGGAGATCCTGCGCGCAACCCGGCGCGCGGCGCGCTCGGCCAATCCGCGGCGCGCTTTCTTCGGAACCTGGATGTTCGCATTCTGGGCCGGCCAGATGGTCCAGATGTTTTCAGGCGATCTGCTGACTTACTGGCGCGTCATGCCGCTCTATTTTTGGGTGCTCGCGCTCGCGGTTCGCAATGAACGTTCTGTTTCTTGATCAGTTCTCTGAGCTGGGCGGCGCCCAGAGATGCCTGCTGGATCTGTTGCCGGCACTTGCCAGTTGCGGCTGGAACGCACATCTGGCCGCTCCCGGCGATGGTGAGCTGGCAGAGCGCGCAATCGCCCTTGGTGCTACGGCTGACCGTATTTCATGTGGTCCATATTCCTCTGGCCACAAGACGCCGCGCGATATGGCGCGTTTCGTTATGGAGACTCCACGCCTGGTGCGCGAGATCGGCTCGCTGATACGGCGCTACGATGCCGATCTGATCTATGTCAACGGCCCCCGCCTAGCGCCCGCCGCCGCTCTGGCAGCGCGCCAAGGCCCGCCAATTCTGTTCCACGCGCACAGTCTTCTCGGCGGATATTCGCGCCGCCTGGCGGGGTGGTCTCTTCAAAGGGCGCGCGCCATGCTGGTGGCATCCTGCCGCTTCGTGGCCCGCCCTCTCGAGCCCTACGCGGGCCCTCGCGGCGTCCGGGTAGTGTATAACGGCGTACGGCAAAACAGCAGCCCCCGCCCTGCTACATCCACTAGCCGCATCGGTGTTATCGGCCGTATTTCGCCGGAAAAAGGCCAGGCAGAGTTCCTGCGCGCCGCCCGGCTCCTCTATCCCGATCTACCGCGCAGCAAGTTCCTGATCTGCGGCAGTCCGTTATTTTCGAGCCCCTCCGCATTGCGCTACGCCGCGGAGCTCAAAGCGCTTGCGCAGAACTTGCCCGTGGAATTCCCCGGCTGGCAGGAGGATATCGATGCTGTGCTCGCCACCCTGGATCTGTTAGTGGTTCCGTCGACCTGCGTGGACGCCACGCCGCGCGTGATCCTCGAAGCTTTCGCCGCCGGCGTACCCGTCATGGCTTTCGCTTGTGGAGGAATTCCGGAGATCGTCGAGCACAACGTGACCGGCTTCCTGGTAGAAGACCGCTCGCCCGAAGCGCTGGCAGCGGCGATGCGGCAGTGCTTGTTGCGCGAGCCCGGCCGCCTGCGTGAAGTGGCCGTGTGCGCCCGCTCGCGGGTCGGCAGCAGATTCAGTCTGGAGCGGTATCGGCAACAGATGCTCGAGGCAATGCAGTCGGCTGTTCCATTGTAATCCCTGCGGCCGGCAGCAACCGGAAGGCAAGGGCTGAGACCGCCGCGAGGACGGCCGCGCAAGCCAACAACACCGGATAACCATATCTGGCAATGGAAGCTCCGCCCGCGAACGAGGCGGCAAACTGCGCCGCGAACATCACCAGCATCATCAGTGCGGATGCGCCGCTCCTTTCCTGTTCGCGCACGCGATCCATCAACAGCGTATTAATGCCGGGCTCGCTCATCCATTGGAAAGCAGTATAGGTGATAAACATCCCGGCAGCGGCCCAACCAGTGGGACCGGCAGCCAGGCCTGCCAATGCTACCGCGGTCGCGAGTAGCATGGCGGCCGTCCCGGTGACGATTCCCAGTCCGCGCAGCACCAGCGGCGCGAGCAGTATGGCGGCGACTTGCGCCAGTTGCGAGCCCGAAAATATATATCCGATCCGCTGCACCGACGCGTGCAGATGGCCGGCGAAATAAGTATTGAAGAATGGATTGAAGGAGCCGGTGGCCAGATTCCAGATGGCGAAAACGATGAGAAATCGCGTCACGAAGCGGGTGCGCGGATAAAGTTTGGCGCCTTCCGCCGGCGCCGGTCCGATCCGCAGCCGCGACGCGGGCCATACTGCCAGCAAAACCAGCGCGCATCCGAATAGCATGGCGGGCCGTTTTCCTCCTAACCAATCCGGTAGTTGGCCGCCCAGCCACCCTCCCAGGATGCCTAGGGCAATCGAGGAAGCTGTCGAAATACTGAACCCCGCCGGCCTGCCTTTCTCGCTGGTCAGCCGCGCGATGGCCGGCGCGATCGAAACTGCGTATACCGAGAACACCACGCCGTTCAGGCACGCCAGGCCCAGCAGCGGTGCTCTGCCCGGGACCAAGGCGCGCAGCATCGAGATCGCGCTTATTGCCGCAAAGCATCCCACCAGCAGCTTGCCGAGTCCCAACCGCCTTGCCAGTACGGCGGCGGGCAGCACACCCGCAACCGTCCCCGCTGTGGACGCGCTGGCTACTTGTCCGACAAAATCTTCGCGAAATCCCAGGTCGAACAAGTAAAGGTTGTAGAGCAGCACATAGATGAACATGCCCAGATTGAACAAGGCGCTCGCACCCAGAAACCTCCAGTACCCGGCGCTCATTCCGGTCGATCGAAGGCGCCATCGAATGCCGCTCTCCGCCAGCGCGGTTAGAGAGCGCGCATGGTGCAAAGCCCGTGTGCTCAAGTAACGCGCGTAGTGAACGTGCTTGCGGACGCGCATGGCCCACGTGATTTGTTCCCTGCGCATGAGTATGGTTTCGTCCACCGGACCTGGGAGCTGCAGCGGTAAAATCTTGCGGCGCGCGATGGCGGCCTTGTCTTGCCCCGAGTCGAGAAGGGCAAAGTGCAGCCACAGTTCGTCCTTATTAGGGCGAAACAAGCCCTCTAGCGGCGAAGCGGCGAACACTTCAAACCACTCGTGCACCCTTTCCGGCAAGCGGTCGATTTCCTTCCGCGCGGCCACTGCCAACCGGCAGCCGAACCACTCCAGCGCCAGACGGAACGACACAGCCTCCAGCTTCCGTAGTTCTGCCGCGTGGAGCGATTGCCAACGGCTCCAGAATTCCGCGTCGTCCGCATGGTGCTCCAAAAACCAAGCCAACTCGTAGACGTGATACGGACGCACACTGCCGCGCAGCAAGTGGCGCAACAGATGCAAACAGGCGTATCCAAGAGCATCCGGGGTGTCCAGTGCCTGCCCGCACCGGCGCTTCCAAAATTCGTCTACTCCCGGCGCGCGCAGCCGCTCGGTTTCCTCATCCCAAAGGCGGAAATGGAGTTCGATGGAAACAGGACTGTCGGGATCGAAGTAATCGCCGCGCCAACGCCATCCGGTCTTGCGGATCAGGGTGGGGAGATGATCCGTCGGCAAATCGGGTCCCGGCAGCGGCTCGTAGCCTTTCTCGAGAAGCAGCTTCCACGCGCGCCTGACCTCTTCGGCCGGGCAGAGCAGATCCAGATCGTACTGCGATCGCAGACGCGCGTCCGAAACAAAATGGGGCCATTGCGTAGTGCCTTTCAGAAAGACGAATTCGATGCCCGATGCGGCCAACCACTCGCCCACCTGCGTCTGGAGCGCCCGTATCCTCACAAGCCGTTCCGTGTTATCCGCCAGGTTGCGCGCGACGCGTTCACGCGCCCATTGCGGAAGCGTATCGGACGCCACTGCCCCCAGCACCAACGTGAGCTGGGTCCGGTCGCAGAAATCCAGCGACGGCATCTCTGTGCTGTTCCGGGCGCCCCCAAATCGCAACGCCGCCATCGCCGCCGCGACGCCTCTGGGAACCCTGGGAGCCATCTAGAAATCGTACCGAAGGGCGAACTGCAGGCGGCGAGGATTGCCGGCGGACAGAATACCGCCAAAAAAAGGCGCGGGGAAATCGGGGTAAGGTCCGGGAATGCCCCAGTTGGGATGATTGAACAGATTGAACACCTCCGCGCGAAACTCCAGCGCGCCTCGTTCCCGGATCACAAACCGGCGATGTAGCGCGAGGTCGAAGATGTTATTTCCCGGACCATTCAATAGGTCGCGTCCCGCATCGCCGAATGTGTATGGCGCAGGCGCGGTAAAAGCGGCGGTATTGAAAAATTCTTCCGGCGTTCGCTGGCTGCGCGGAAGCGTCAGGCTCACTCCCGGCACGATATCCGGCCGGTTGGGAAGGCCTGTATTGGCGGGATCGAAAGCATAGTAGAAGACATTCACCGGAGTGCCGTCCTGCAGGGTAACGGTACCGCTCAATTGCCAGTTCCGCAGCGCCGGCCCAAACGCCTGCACGCCCGGCAGATTGATCACGTATCCGCCACTGATGCGCCGGCCCACATTGAAGAACGATAGCCCGCGCTCCAACCGCAGGTTATTTTCATCCTGCGCGCCCACGCTGTCATAGAGCCCGGGAATCACGGTGTCGGCGTCGTCGATGGATTTCGACCATACGAAACTGGCCAGCAGCGACACGCGCCCCGTCAATCGCTTCTCCGCTTTAACCTGCAGCGAATTGTAAGAAGAATTGGCGATGTGCTGCCGCTGAATGATTTCGCCGAGGCTGGGCCAGGTTCGCAGAGACTGCAAATCGCCCGGCCGCGGCGGCAGGTCCGCACCCGTCTCCGTTTGCAACGGGGTATTGAATTGCCGGAAGCGGCCCAGGTGCGTGCCTTTACTCCCCAGGTACGAGACTTCGCCCAGAATGTGACCTGCGAATTCGTGTTGAAAGCCGGCATTCCATTGCTGCACGTAGGGCGTGGCCGCACCGGGGTCGATCCCGAAGTAAGTGGGGAAGCCGGTCGAGGAAGTCTGCGCAAAGCCGTTGTGGGTAGTCAGGATGGGCGCCTGGCTGCCATCGGTCAAATTGTTTTGCACCACAATCCCATTGAGCAGCAGATCGTAGGTCTCAACGGCGATCTCTGGGCTGTAATAGATACCGTATCCCGCGCGGAACACGGTCTCGCCGGTAGAAAACGGCAGCTTCGGAAGACGCCAGGCGAGTCCTACGCGCGGCGCGAAGTTCCGTGTATCGGGGCGTACCGCTTCGCTCACACGCTCAAGCTGAGGAGGCGGCGGCGAGGGTTGCGTGGAATAAACCAGATTCAGCAGATTGCCACGGGTTTCGTCAAAGGGCGTGACGTACTCGTATCGCAAACCAAGGTTTAGCGTCAGCCGTGGGGTCACGCGCCAATCGTCCTGCACATACGTCCCATAGCTGTTCTGGCGCATGTACGCTTGCGTGTCGCCCACATCCCGGCTGGTGTCCTGCGGAAAGCCGAGCAGGAAATCGGCCAGCGCATCGCCCGTCGTTCCCGGCGTGCCGTTGGCGCTGGTGAAGGCGCCGGTATAGGTGTAAGAGCCGCGCGCCTTCTCGCTTTGCAGATAATTCAACTGGAAGTGAATCCAGTCGAACCCGGCCTTGAGGGTATGCGCTCCCCGCACCCACGATACGCCGTCCGAGATATCCCACAGATTGTCGCGCTGGGTTTGCGGAAGCGTCGGATCGTCCGTCACCAGGGAATAATCCGCCAACTGGAAATAGGGCAAGCCATAATTTGCCGGGTCGCTGGTCAATCCTTGCACTCCCAGTTGCGAGATCACATTCGTTTTGAATGCGCTTTCCGGTGTATCGTAGGTGCGCATGCGCGTGAACGACAGCCGCGCTTCGTTTAGCCAGGAGCGGCCCGCATACGTGTAGCTCAAGGCCGCCTGCTGCGCGCCCACACTTTCCGCGGTAGGGCGCAGCGGAAATGATCCGGCAATCCGGTTCTGCTCGCCGTTGTAGGTATACCGCGCGCTGAGCTGGCTCTGATTCCGGAACTGATGGTCGATACGCGAGGAAATCGAATCGTTGCGATTACCGTTGGGCGTCTCATCGACGAAGTTGTTGCCATCGCCGTTGTTCAGATTGGGCAGCGGCTCATACTGCGACAAAAAAGAGCTGGCGATAGGGTCGATACGGGAAGAGGGGATTATGTTTCCGGGAAACGGGACGCGCGCGCCTGCAGCATCCAGGGTCAGAGGATCGTAGATTATATTCTGCCCGGTGAAGTCACCGCTGCGCGGCCCTGGCGGCGGCACATCAGCCTGCACGGGGCTGCCCAGTTTCGCTCGCAGCCCCTCATAGGTCACAAAGAAGAAGGTGTTGGCCACCGGCAGCGGACCGCCCAGCGAGCCTCCAAACTGATTCTGGCGCACGATGGGCGCGGCCATGTTGGGCGCGTCGAAATAAGCCCGCGCATCGGGAGCTTCGTTCTGCAGAAATTCGAAAGCGCTGCCATGGAACTGGCGGCTGCCGGAGCGGGTCACCACATCGATGGAGGCGCCGCCCGCCTGCGGGAACTCGGCCGGCGCGAGCGATGTCTGGATGCGAAACTCCTGCACCGATTCCATGGGTGGATAGACCGCGATGGCAAAGGTGTTACGGTCCGTGTCATACGCGCCATCGAGAAGAAACGCGTTCATGGTCGAGCGGCTCCCATTGATCGGCGGATTGAACGCCACCGAGCCGCGGGAGCCTTGCTGCACGTCATTCACTACATCGTGAGTGAATCCGCCAAGCTGGCGCGGAATCGCGCCCGGACCCAGCGTGACCAGCCCCGCTATGTTGCGTACATCCAGCGGCAAAGCCTCTACGGTTTGCGCATCAAGCCGGTAGCCGATGGAGGCCTCATCGCTCTGCACGGGGGACACCACGGCGGTCGTGGTGATGCTCTCGCGTTCCGGACCGATGGAGAGTTTGAGATCCAGCCGCGCCTTCTGGTTTACCGTCAGCAGTACGTGTTCCGATCTGGTTTCCCGGAAGCCCGGCTTCTGCGCGGTCACCGTATACCAGCCCGGCGGCAGCTCGTCGATCGCGTAATTCCCCTCCGCACCGCTAACGGTGGTGCGCGTAAAACCGTTGCTCTCCTCGCGCGCCGCGATGGTCACGCCCGGCGTGAGGGCCGACGATTCGTCCATGACCTTCCCGGATAGTGTGGCCGAAGCAACCTGCGCCTGAGCGACGCCCACGGCCACCAGCGCCGCCGCCAAAAACTCTCGAATCACTTCGCGCTTCCCTCGAGCACCAACCGCTCGAGCAGCCCTACGGCGTCCTCATAGTTGCCATAGTGTAATTCGAAAGCGGGCGCTTCGAGAAGGGACTCGATCACTCCCATGCGCCGCGCCTCCACCTCCGGTTCCCACAATGTTGTTTCGGCCAGCAGGCGCTCTTTGGCCTCTTCCTTCCTCAGCGGCTCCATGCGCGCGTGGCGTCCCGGACGCCGGTTTAAGAATACGATTTTGTCGACCCGGCATTCCGGCGCAGTCTGAATCGGAAGGCCTGCCGTGGGCACTTCGATGGTCGGTTTGTGGCCTAGCGAATGACCCACGGTCAAGCCCTGCAACTCCGGAAAGACCTCGGCGGCCTCTTCGCGAAAACGAAAACGGTGCGGCTCTCCCGACACAGCACGGCCGCCCCTGTCCCACAAGAGCGTGCTGCCATCGTCGGTGATGAAGGTCCAGCCGCGCCGGGCACAGGCGTAGGACAGCGTGCTCTTACCCATTCCCGAGGGGCCGCACAGCAATACGCCGCGGCCCTCCAGCGCAACGCACGCTGCGTGTACTCCGGTGCAACACGTCTGTTCGAGCAGGATGTAAACTGTCGCATCCAAAAAATGCCAACGGAAAAACACCGGATCGGCCAGGGTCGCGCGGGTCACCCAACAACAGCCGAATGCTTGCAGCCGGTCGAGCACTGCGAAATTGTGCTGGTCGGAAATGATCGTCAACAGATTCCGCTGAGCGCGAAAGGCCGGCTCCGGCGGCAACACGCCATCGCCTTCGCTAGTTAACACGTGCACCCGAATGAGAGGCCCGGCGAAGCGCTGCTTATAAAATCCCCAGCACTGGTTGGCGGCATCCAGTACTGCTCGCGAATCCGCGGCAATTTCCACCGGGAATCCATACGGATAGTAGCGGCCCGTATAAGGCAGAGGCGCGGCGTACTGCAGCATGTCGTTTATGGGAGTTTCCAGTGTGTTTGAAGCTGTCACTATGGAACAGTCATAACACGAAATCCAAAGTAATAATCGTAAAACATGCGTTCGGGCGCAGCTATTCCGGTGCTCCAGCGAGTAATCTAAGTAACATGCGCGCGGCCATCGTCCATTATTGGTTGTTGAATTGGCGCGGCGGCGAAAAGGTACTGGAAGCGATCTGCCGGCTGCTTCCGGATGCCGATATTTTTACGCTGTTTTACGATCCTGCCGCCGTCAGTCCCGAGATACGCCGGCACAAAATCACAGCGTCTTTTCTAAATCCGCTGCGCCGCGGCTATCGTCATCTGCTCCCTGTCATGCCCCTGGCCCTCGAGCAGTTTGACTTGCGCGGGTATGACCTGGTGGTCAGCAGCGAATCCGGTCCCGCCAAGGGCGTGCTGACCTCCTCTTCCACGCGGCACATTTGTTACTGCCACACGCCCATGCGTTACCTTTGGGATCTGTATCCGGAGTATCGGAACGAATGGTGTCCGGTCTGGAAGCGCGCGTTGCTTGGGCCGCTCAGCAATTATCTACGGCTTTGGGACTTCGCCTCCGCCGCCCGTGTGGACGAATTCATCGCCAACAGTGAAAACGTCCGCCGCCGCATCCGAAAGGCCTGGCGGCGGGATTCGCAGGTGGTCTATCCACCCGTCGCCGTCGAAGATTTCTACTGGCGTGAGCCGGATGATTATTACCTGGTGGTCTCTGAGCTAGTGGCGTACAAGCGCGTGGATCTGGCCGTACGCGCTTTCTCCCGCCTGGGCCGGCCGCTGCGCGTGGTGGGCGACGGCCCTGAGTTCAAGCGTCTCAAGCGCATGGCTGGCGGGAATATCACGTTCTGCGGGCGTGTCGGCGACGATGAATTGCGCGAACTGTTGGCGCGCTCGCGTGCGCTGATCGTGCCTGGTGAAGAAGATTTCGGTCTCACGCCTGTGGAAGCCATGGCCAGCGGCAAGGCCGTCATTGGCTGGGGCCGTGGGGGTACGGTGGAGAGCGTTCCGTCCGCCGATCCGCTCGGCGGAGTCTTTTACGGAGAGGCGCACGAGAACGATCTGGCTGCCGCAGTCGCGAGATTCGAGCAGATCGAGGCGCAGGTGCGCCCGCGCGAATTGCAGGCTTGGGCCGCGCAATTCTCCGAAGCCTCCTTTCGGGCCCGTATGCGAGACATACTCGACGCACCGCTTGGGATATACTCAACCCTATGCGATCTTTGAGGACCTTGGCGCTCCCGTTGGCGCTCGCGCCGGCCTTGATCGCCCAGACCACCACGCTCCGGCCTGACGCCGCCCCTGCCGAGGATCCCCAATTGCGCGCCGAGGCTGTGCGCCTGATGGAGCGCGCGGTCATGCTGACCTCGCCCGTGTGGCCGGCCAACGAGGAGTTCTTCCACTTTCGCGTGTTACACCCGGCGCCTGGTGAAGCCTCCGAGGGTGACATGAAGATCGCAGTGGCCAGGCCCGTCACCAAGCGATGGGAGTTCACTTACGGCACTTATCGGTTCCTCCAGGTGCAAAATGGCCCCGAGTACGCCACCTATCGCTCCGAGTCCGCCGAGCCGGCGTCGCTGACTACTGCGCGCAAGTTAGTCCCCGCCTTCCAGGGCCAATTCGATCACGCGGATGTGATCCGCCGGATTGCCGACACCGAGATGGATGGCGGCGCGGCGCGCTGCGTGGATTTCGACAGTCTCAAGGGCGACCAGCAGCAGTCCGGCCAGATCTGCGTGGATTCCCGGACCGGGTTCCTGTTATTGGTCCGGCAGGGCGACGAGACCATCCGCCAGTCGGCCTTCTTCGCTTTCAATAACGCTTCTCTGCCAGGTCACATCGAACGCTGGGTGGGCAACGAAAAATTACTGGAAATCGATTCGAAGGTGGTGGTGCGCACCGACTATCCGCCGGAGTATTTCGACTACCCGGAACACGCGTCCATCCGGCATGCATGCCGCGAGTTCCACCGCGCCTTTGCGGTGAATACTCCCCAGCCGGAACCGAAGACACAATCGAATGAGGTCATCGCCGTTCGCGTCCACGGCAGGATTGGCAACGATGGCCGGCCGTCCGCGTTGCAGGCCCTCGACCCGGCGCGCTCGGACCTGGCGGAGGAAGCCGTTCGCGTCGTTTCGAAATGGATTTACCATCCAGCCATGTGCGAATACCAGGCCACCACTATGGAGACCGATTTCGAAGTGCGGTTCAAAGGCTGGTGATCCACCAAGGAGCAGAGCGATGCATCTCAAGTCGTGGAGCCTGTTGGTAGCCGCGCTCTTTGCGCTGGCTGTTCCAGCCGCGCCGCAGGTCAAGACCGCGGAGCAACGGTTCAAGAATATACAGGCGTTGCAGGGCACTCCGGCGGATCAGTTGATGCCCGCGATGCAGTTCATATCCGCATCGCTCGGTGTCGAATGCGACTTCTGCCACGTTGCGGGCAAGTTCGATTCCGACGATAAACCCCCCAAACAAATTGCTCGCAAAATGATTGTGATGACGCTTGCGATCAACAAGGACAACTTCTCCAGCCATGCTGAGGTGACCTGTTACTCGTGCCATCGCGGGGCCCACGATCCCGTCGGAACTCCGCCGGTAGAGACCGGCACTTTGAAGCCCGAGACAGCGTCACCGCCTGCGCCGGAAGCCATGCCCACCGCGGACCAGATCCTCGACAAGTACGTGGCGGCCCTGGGCGGCGCTGGGGCTATAGCCAAGATCTCCAGCCGCATCGAAAAGGGCAGCATCGACGCAGGCGGTCATGAGACGCCGATCGAGGTTTTCGCCAAGGCTCCCAATCAACGCATGTCGGTGATGCACGCATCCGGCGGGGACAGCATCACCGCATTCGACGGAACGGGTGGGTGGCTGGGCAATGCAGGCCGTCCGGCGCGCGACATGGCGGGCGCTGAAATCGACGCGGGAGGCTCGATGCCGATTTCCGTTTGGCCACCCACGCGAAGGAAGTCTTCAGCCAATTTCGCGTAGGCCGCCCGGACAAAGTAGGCGACCGCGAGGTCTACACCGTAATCGCTATGCGCCAGGATCAGCCACCCGTGAAACTCTATTTCGATCAAGCCTCAGGGCTGCTCTTGCGGATGATCCGGTATGCCGACACACCCATCGGCCGCAACCCTACGCAAATCGACTACGCGGACTATCGCGAAGTGGACGGCATCAAGGTGCCGTTTCGCTGGACGCTGGCGAGAACCGCCGGCCGGTTCACCATTCAGATCAAGGAAGTCCAACAGAACGTGCCGATCGACGATGCGAAGTTCGCCAAGCCGGCAACCACCCCCGGTTCCGACGCGCCAACATCAGGCCACTGACGCCGCGCCTACTCCTCCCGCAGTGCGATCAGCGGGTCGATGTGCGTCGCGCGCCGCGCCGGTACATAACACGCCGCGAGCGCCGTCAACAGCAGAATCGCAGCAACCATGGCCAGCGTGAGCGGATCGTGGGCGCTCACGCCATACAACAGATTGGACGATATTTGGCTGAGCGGAACGGTCATCAGCAGGCCCAGCGCGATTCCGACTGCCACCACAATCATCCCCTCCGTCAACACCTGCCGCAAGACATCGCGGGCCTGCGCGCCCAGGGCCATGCGGATTCCGATTTCTCGCGTGCGCTGGCCCACCGAATAAGAAATCACGCCGTAAATGCCGACCACGGTAAGCGTCCCGGCCAGCACACCGAAGGCTCCGAACAAGATGGCGCCCAGGCGCGGCTCCCATAGCGATTCGCGAAGAATCTGGCGCACCGTTTCGGGCGGCGCCAGAAGTATGCCGGGATCCAGTTTTTGCACTTCGCGCCGCACCGAGCCGATGATCGCTTCCGGATCTCCGCGAGCCCGCACATAGAGGGTCACGGCGGGCGAGTAGTTCTGCCGGAGAGACAAATACGCCATTAACCGGGGACGCTCGCCAACACGGACATAGGTGCTGTCTCTGACCAGGCCCACGACCTCGACAGGGGAATTCTCGCTGAAAAAGCGCAGCCGCTGGCCTATGGGATTTCTGCCGTTCCAAAACAGGCGCGCCATGGTCTCGTTGATCATCGCGACACGCGGTGCGGCCGGGGAATCCGCATCGTTGAAGGTGCGGCCGCGCAGCAGCGGGATGCGCACCGTTTGAAAATATCCGGGCTCCACGGTATCGATCAGCGCTACCGTGCTCGCTGCCGCCGTGCTGTCCTGTCCGTCCGCCGACACGCCGCGCGCCCGCAGAACGCTGAACGGGGCATTGCTGGCCAGGCTTGCCGCTTCCACGCCGGGTACACTTGCTGCGCGCTCCAATACTCGCGCGTAGAACTCGCGGCCGGCTGCCTCGCTCAACCCACGCGGCCTGATGTTCAATCCGAGGGTGGCCACATGCTCGGTTTCGAATCCTGGATCGCTTTGCTCGGCGTAGCGCAAGCTGCGAATGAACAGACCGGCGCCGGTAAGCGCGATCACCGATAAGGCTACCTGCCCCATCACCAACAGCGTGCGCAGACTCACGCGCTGGCCGGGGCGGGCCCAGGGGCTGATGCGTTCGCGCAGATCGGTGGCCAGGTTAGTGCTGGTCGCGGTCAGCGCCGGCGCCAATCCGAAAATCAGTCCGGTCAGCACCGAAATGAGCAGAGTATAGCCCAACACGCGGGCATCCAGCCCCGGACCCGCATCCCCGCTCAACACCCATGGCGGCCTTGCCGTCCACAACAGATCCCGGGCCCAACGCGCCACCACCAGACCGGCCGCGCCGCCCATCACCGAAAGAAGAACGCTCTCCGTAATCAATTGCGCGATCAAGCGCCCGCTGCTCACTCCGAGCGCCAGCCGCAGGGCCAGTTCCTTTCGTCGGCCGGCGGCGCGTACCAGCAATAGATTGCCGACATTAGCGCACGCGATCAATAAAACCAGTCCACTGATCGCTAACGCCACGCCCCCGGCCAGCACCACGCCGCCCCGGTCGTTCGGGTGAATCAAGGCCTCCGAGAGCGGAATCAAAACCGTCGTGCGGCCGCGGTTGTCTACCGGATATGCGTTCGCCAGTTGGGCCGCCAGCGCTTTGATCTCAGCTTGGGCCGCTGTTCGCGTGATGCCCTTTTTCAGACGGCCGATAGGAGTGAACAAAAGCGCTCTCCGCTGTTCCACCCAATCGGCCATGGGGAAAATTTGCCGGTACATCATCAACGGCGTCCAGAAGTCCGCACTCACCAGGGTGTTCACGCCGTGAAAGTTCTTGGGCGCCACGCCGATGATGGTAAACAGAAGACTGTTCAAGCCGATGGTTTTCCCGATCGCCTGCCTGCCGCCGGCAAGTGTGCGCATCCAAAAGCCGTAGCTGATCACGACTACCGCCTGGGCGCCGGGTGACTGGTCCTCCTCCGGCGTGAACGTCCGGCCCAAAACCGCCCGGACCCCCAGAACGTTGAAGTAGTTGCCGGAAACGATCTCCCCCATGAGCTCACGAGCGTCGCCATCTCCTGTAAGACTGACTGCCACGCTCGAAAACAAAAGCAGCCCCGAGAAAACCGTATTTCGGTCGCGATAGTCTCTGTAATTCGGATAGGAACAGGAGAGGAATCCGGGATTCGAGCGGTCGAGCGTATAGAGTGAGACTAGCTGGCTCGCGTCGGGTACGGGCAGCGGCCGTAGAATCACGGCGTTCACCAGGTTGAAGATGGCCGTGTTGGCGCCAATTCCCAGGGCCAAAGAGGCAACCGCAACGGCCACGAAGCCTGGACTATTCCGGAAACTGCGAAATGCGTAACCAAGATCCTGAGACAGCGAGTAAGTCATTATCGCGACTTATTTCATCTGAAAGCGCACCACCGCTTTGCCGAAATGGATCTCATCGCCGGATTGCAGCTTGGTCCCGCGCGCGGTTCTATGCACTTCCTGACTCAGTCCGTCGCGCACGATCCAGGTGGAGCAGGCGGCCGCGCCGCTTTCGTCCCGCTTGTACCAGCGGTCGTTAAACAGCCGGTATTCGCCCGTGGCTCTGTCGTAGAGAATGTGGGCGTGCTCCCGCGAGACGGTCCGGTTGATCTCGGTGTCTTCGGTAAAGGCCAGATCGTTGCGGCGCAGCGGGCCCTCTGCGCGATACACATCCACGGTACGGCCGATGTTGATACGGGCTTTGGAAAGCATGATCTCCGTTGCGTTGGCCTGGCCTTCCATCACCACCAGCCTGGCGCTACGCCGCGCGGCTGGGGCGGCCCGGTCCAGTGACTCCAGTTCCACCCAGAGCCATTCTTCACCAGCCGTCGGCAACTCGCGGGCCACATGCACATCCACCCGCAGGTCGTCCGGATAGCGGCACTCGGTCTTGACCAGATTATCGCGCAACTCTTGCTCAAAGTACTTACGGAAGAACTTGCCCGTGAAAATCGGAGCGCGGCTGTCTTCAATCCCGCGCAAGTGTATGTGGACGACGTTGAACGGAAAAACTTTTTTCCCCGCCGCGCGGTAACTGTTGTCGCGGACCTGATCCAGAATGGCGAAGCGGATTTCAGCCACTTCCGGCGGCTCGTCGCCCTGACCCTGCGCGAATGGCGTTTCGAACACCGTGCGGCCAAACTTTTCAAAGAAGTCCGCGAGAGTCATTTTCATGGCACTATCCCCAGGTCGCGCGCAGCTTCCATTATCTCGCGGGCGATGGGCGCCGCCACCTGCCCGCCGTAGCCGCCATGTTCAACTAACACCGCAAACGCGATGCGGCGGCCCGCGTCGCCGTCATAGGGTGCAAAACCTGCGAACCAGGCGTGCGGCTGGCCCTCGCCTATTTGAGCAGTGCCGGTCTTTCCGGCCAGATTCACGGGAGTTCCAGCCATCGCGTGGCGGGCAGTACCATCGGTCACCACCAGGCGCATCGCGCCGGCGATGAATGCGGCCTGCTCGGCGGGGACAATCGGACGGGGCGTTTCCTGGCGCGCGTTGCTATCGTCCAAAATCCAGCGGCCTTCCGGCATCCCGCCCCCGGCCGCAATGGTAGCCGCCACGCGCGCCATTTTGAACGGGGTGATCAGCAGCGGGCCCTGGCCGTACGAGGCGAACGGCATCGCTGCCGACAATTCCCGCAGGTCGCCCGTGGGAATATCCAGCAGATCGGCGGTCTCCTTCAGCGCCTTCGCCCCCACCAGGTAAGTTCCGAGCTGCGCGAAATAAGCGTTGCAGGAGACCTCTATGGCGCGTTCCATTTCGAGCGTGCCGTGCGGATTGTCTTTGATATCGTCGCGTATGGGGCGCCGCCACCCGTCCACAACCGCCCCGGCGCGTCCATCGCGCAGCCGCCGGCAGGTGAAGGAGCGATTGCGCAACCCCGGATCGAGGCGCAGGGCAGCCATAGCGGTGACCAGCTTAAACGTCGAGCCCGGCGGATACTGTCCATAGCGGGCGCGATCGAGCAGTTCATCGTTCGACGGCACGATCGATCGCGCGCCCGGCGGTGTAAGCTCGGGCATGCTCACCATCGCCAACACGTCGCCCGTGCGCGCGTCCATCACCACAGCCGCGCCATTCTCCTTGTGCGCCCCCGCCAGGCGTTTGCCCAGGATCTCGGCCGCACGCATCTGCAGCCGTATATCCAGCGTGGTGCGCACATCGCGATCGCGCGCCAGCAAACCGCGCAGCGCGGGATTGCCGGGTTGATGGCGATAGCGCACCAGCGCCACCAGTTCTTCATACTGATAGCCCTGCAGGCGCGCATTCGAGTCGTGTTCGACCAGCGATGCATTCGACGCATGAAAATTCTCGCCGGTCCGCAAATCTCCCAGAAAATGCTCGGTGGCCGGGCCAAATGGATAATGCCGCGAGTCCAGTCGCGAGCAGGCCTCGTCGATGCCGATTCCCAAAGCCTGATACTGCGCGCGGCGCTGCTCGAGCGACCGCCAGTTGCTGGTGGCCAGCAGAATTCCATTGCGGTCGAAAATATCTCCTCGCGGGATCTCGCGCGCGATCGAGTTAATGCGGGGATTGTGCTGCGCCCGCTTGACGCCATCGTCCTCAAACACGCGCGTATCCCGCGCCAGATAGGTGCGGTCGTCGAGCACCTGGTAACGCGCCGCGAACGCAAGCAATACCAGCGCGCAACCCGCCAGAACGATGGCGGACCAGCGGGCGGGCTGCCGGAACAACTGCCGCTCTTCGGGCAGAGTCTTGCCGCTCGAGATCGCAAGCAGCAGGGCGAAGATTAAAAAGTTCGCCAGCATGGCCGTATTGCCGGAGCTCAGAAAAGGCGAAACCACGCCCGACAGGGGCAACGCGCCGAGCACGCCTGAAGAGATCAACAGCATCTCGAAGGCCAGCAGTGAAGCCAGGCCCAACGCCAGGAAGGAGCCGTAATCGGACGAAGCCCGCACCGCTATGCGATAGGCGCGGTGAATCAGAAAACCGAACAGAAGAAAAACGCTCGCGACGCCCACAAAGCCCCACTCTTCGCCGATGGCCGGAAGGACCAGGTCCGTGCTGCCGGCGGGGATCATCCCCGGATCGCCATAACCGGGGCCGGAGCCCCAGACTCCGCCGGTCGAAAAAGCCCAGAGCGAGTGTGCCAACTGGTTGCCGCCGTGTACATCGTTGTCCCACGGCGAGAGCCACATGTTGATGCGATCGACGACCGTATGCGGTTGGCCCAAGCGGTAACCGGCGACCACCGCCGTGACCATCGCGACAACACCTAGAACGGCTAGGGCGGGCCGTCCATGCGCCGCGGAAAACATGGTAAGAAACAGGAAAAATAAAACCAGCGCGGGTCCCAGGTCTTTCAGCACGAAGAACAGCAGAATGGCAATCGCCGTTGCACAGGCTACCGGCAGCACCTGCTCCATACGCGGCACACCCCAGCGCCGCAGACTTTTTTGACGCAAATCGCGCAGTTTCTCCCAATGCCGCGCGAAATATCCGGCCAGGAAGAAAACTACCAGGATCTTGATGATTTCGACCGGCTGAAAGGGCCCCAGGTTCACCTTGTTATCGCTCGTGCCCGGGCCTGTCCCGAAGCGGAGCAGGAGGGCAAACAGGACAAACGCGGCCAGCAGCGGCGTATAGATGAGATTTTCGAGACGGCGATAATCGAATCCGCGTATAAGCGGTAGGAGCAATAGCAGGCAACCCAAAAAAACGCCTAAGGCGAATTTGCGGAATTCCAGTGTGTCGCGCAGAGGATCGCGCAGGCTGACCATCAGGATCAGGCCGATCCCACTCAGCAGGTGCAGCGCCGGCAGAATCGCAGGATCGCCCGGAAAACCGCGCGCGCGCCAAGCCATCCAGACCAGGTAGAAGCCGCTCAGGTAGAGCAACGACCATGCTACGTATTCGCGGCCAAATTCGGCGGGCGTGCGGACCACCCAGAGCGGCTTGAGCTTGGCTATGGGAAGCAGCGGCTTGCGCTCATGGCGCAGGCGCGACAGCGTTCCCACGTTGCGCAGGGGACGCGCGACACTCAAAAAGGCAAATGTTTTCTCAGCCGCCGCATCCCGCCCGGTCCGATCCTGGAAGATGTCCAGATACGGCAGCAGTTGATCCGCGGAGGACACCGCATTGAGATCCAGCATGTCGCCATGGCGCAGGCGTTCGGAAACATCGGTGAAGTTTTGCGTTTTAGCGATATAAACGAAGGCAAGGCCGCAGGCCACCAGCAGCGATGCGCCCGCCAGCCACAGAGCTCCGTGATAAGGCGGCGTATTCCTTGCAAAGGAAGCCGGCGCGAAGCTCGACGGTCTCTGTTCCCAACTCCGCGTCAACGCCATCTGCGCCTCGGTTTATGGCGCGTCCGCAGGGACGCCGGCGCCGGGACGTTTGGAATTTGTTGCAGGTAGTAATCCGCCCAATGGTAGCCCGGGATCGTGCGGTAAAGGCCGCGCGCCAGATCGAAGTGCCGGCGGGCGGTTTCGGTATCGCCGGCGTGCAACTCGTCGCCCCCCCGCAGCCGGTAAGCATCGGCCTGCTGTTCAATCTCTCGCGACCCAAGCCGGTAGCCGAGCTGAACCGCAGTCTGAAATTCGGCCAGCGCCCCAACCAGCGAAGGCAATGAGTATATGTAGATGCGCGCGAGCGCAAGATGCGGATCGGGCGATTGAGGCATGTCGTGGGCAGCCTCGGCAAAGCGATCGCGCGCATTTTCCCGAAGCTTGAAGAGTATCGCGGGGTCGCTGTCCTTCGAGTCCATGATGGTTGCTAATGCGCCATATCCTCGCACCAGGGCCAGCTTGCCGAGCGTTTCCGGGCCGGCGGCCCCGAGTTCCTGAGCGCGCATCAGACAGAGCTCCGCCCGCTGCCAGTCGAAGCGTCGGGGGTCCGGCTCCGAGCCGCCCACGTAGCTTTCGAGCGCCTGTGCGCCGGCTTGTGTGTAGGCCGTGCGCAGCGGGCCGCGCAACCGGTCTACCGGGGATCGCCCACCCAGAAAGTGGAACTGCCGCTGCAGGTTTTTGAATAACGCCCAATCGGCATTGATGTCGGCCATTCCGCGATGTGCGTAGTCCAGGTTCGCGCGAAGTTGCCGGCTGGCCGTCCAGTATCGCGAAACGTAACTGGTGCCCATGAAGACCAGCATTCCCGTCAGCACACACGCCATCGCTCCACCCGCACGCAACGCCCCGCGCGCGATTACCCGGGCCTGGCGCTTCCGCACGGCCCTCCTGCGTTTCTTCTCCGCGGCGTGTCCGGATTCGAGGGTGGGGTTGGGCTTCCAGGAACTGCGCTTCTCCCGCTCCGCGGCGGTCTCTGCGCCCTCCCCAAAAGCTTTCAGATCGCAGTAGAAAGCCGCGGCCGACCCGTATCGGCGTGCGGCATCGGGCGCCAGCGCTTTGCCGACGATGGCCTTGAGCGGCCGTGGGCAGTTGGCCGGCAAGGCCCGCGGCGGCCGCCTGGATTGGATCAGTTTCTCCAGCTTGCGCGTGGTTTCGGCCTGATAAGGCGGGGCTCCCGCCACCATTTCATAGAGCGTTATGCCAACGGCCCAAAGGTCTGCCTGCTGATCCACGAGTGACCGGCCCAGACGCTCCGGCGAGCAATAGCTGGGACTGCCGAAGTTGTGGAAGGTGAAATCGCAGTCCGGCCGCAGCGTCTTGGCGATGCCGAAATCGAGCAGCCGGACAGTTTCATTCGGCCCCAGATGTATGTTCGAAGGCTTGATATCGCCATGCACCACGGTCGTGGTGGTGCCGTCGCCCGGCTGGAAGGAATGAAACTTCTCGAGTTGTCCGCAAATCTCCATCGCGATACGCGCGGCGCGGTAAGGCTCCATGCGGCCGTCACGCGCCAGCGCCTCCGACAGGCTGCGCCCCTCCACGTATTGCATGGCGATATAGAAATAGCCATCCCGATCGCCGTAATCGTAGATCTCGATCACCCGTGGATCGAGCGCCCTCAGACGCTGCTGTATGGCGGCCCCGCGGCGCTCCGCCTCGAGCACCAGCCGCGAGACCGCATCGGGGCTGGACTTGATCAGCTTCAGAGCGGCAGGCCGGTTCTCCCGCGTATCCTGCGCCAGGTACACGTCGTTCATGCTCTTGCCTAGCCGGCGTATGATTTCGTACGGCCCGAAACGCGTGGCTGGCTGCATGGTCAACCTCTCACCGGATGCAGCGCGACCCATAGCAGGATGCCGAGCAGCACCCCATAAACCAGGAACGCCACCCGCCCGGTGAGCACCCGCCACGCGAAGCTGGGCCGCGCCGAAGCACTCCGCATGCGCGTGGTAGAGTGGCGCGACCGCGCTTCCAGCAGCCCTCCGCAAGCGCGCCCGCGGAACTCGCTGCCCGCCACCAGCAGCGCGGTGATGTTGTCCTTGCCGCCCGCTTCGTTGGCCGCCTCCACCAGCTCGCGCGCCACACGCTCCGGGTCGCCCTCGTAACGCTCTACGATGTCTCGAATGGCCGCTGAGGGCAGCAGGTCGCTGAGTCCGTCGCTGCATAACAGGAAGGCCGCGTCCGGCTTGAAACGGCAGCGGCGGATTTCGACGAAGCCCTCGTCGCCCGGCCTGTGCAGCCTGGTGCCGACGTCGCGAAAGACTTCGTTGCGGCGAGGATGCAGCATGGCCTGCTCCTCGCTCAGCTCCCCACAATCTTCACCCTCGCCGACCGGCGAATGATCGGAGGTGAGTTTCCGTATCGCGCCGTTCCAGATCAGATACAGCCGCGAATCGCCCACATGGCCAATCACCATGTCGCTCTGGTCCACCACCGCCAGGGTGAGGACGCAAGCCATACCGTGCAGATCCTGGGCGTCCCGCGCCATTTCGTAAATACGGTTGTTGGCCGCGGCGATGGCGCGCCGCACGCGCTCCTCAGCGCTGCCTGTGTTATCGAGGAGTTCTTCGCGGATAATCTCGACGGCGGTCTCGGCGGCAATCTCTCCGGCCGCGTGTCCACCCACACCATCCACCACCAGGAAAATGCCGTTGGCATCGTCGATCCCATAACGGTCTTCGTTCGACATGCGCACCAGGCCCATATCGGTGGCCGCGCCGGAAATCCACTTGCACGCGGCGCCCAATTCAGCCGCGCCTCCGTATCGCATGGGCCACGATAAAACACACTACGAACACCAGGAAAAGCAGAACAAAAGGAATGTGGAGGGCGTAGGGTTGGGGCATCTTATTCCATCATTTCTTGACTTCAAACGAAAGCGTGATGACCTCGGCTACGCGTATACGCGCGCGGTCCGGCAGTGGTTCTTCGACGCCCCTGCGCAGCTTGCGCCCGTTCAGCCACGTGCCGTTGCGGCTGTTGTCGGCTACCGTGAAATTGCCCGTGGCAGGGTCCCGCCGCAGCCGCAGATGCTCGCGCGAAACTTCATCGTTGGCGTAGAGAGGCAGGTCCACGGAGAGGTCTTCGCCGCCCCGGCCGATGGTGATTTCGTTCTGTGTCACGAAGTAGCTCTGCGGACCGGAATCGTCCTCATAGCGGATCTCGGCGAAAATCATCTCCACGTTGCGAAGCATGGCGGTGCGGTCGCGCTCGACGCGCGCGGAGGTGACGGAAGTCTCGCGGTCGATGAGGGTGGTCTTGATGCCGCGATATCCGGGCTGGGGAACATCGTTCAGCTCGGAGTGTATCTCCACGTCACCCGGCGGCACCACGTCTTCGCTGTCGGCGAAGAATTCCATCCACCATTCCTGGCGCGCAATGCGATAGACCTTCTTCGTTTTCGTCCGCTTAAACAGTGCCGGCTTGCTGTTCCATTGCGCCATACGGGCAGCCAGCGCGCGGCCCGCGTCTTCCTTGATCAGATCCTGAATGCCCGCCAGGCGCCGGTAATCGTCCGGGTGCAAATAGATGCTGAAAATGCACGGCGCGAGCACGCTATAACCCATCTCAAACCGCCCCAATTCCATGTTGCGTATGAGCTGGTCGATAATGATCTGCCCGTTGATACGGGCCGGCTGCTGGCTTTTCCCGGTCTGCGCCATCCGAGACACCTGTGAGAGAACGTGACTATAGACGCCGCAATGGGTCACACGCGTTTCGCCGGCCTTCGAGCGGCCGCGCTTCTGATTGACCGAATACACACAAACGCTACGGCGCCAATTAAGCTATTTTAAGCCTGTCCGTGTTCGCCGCTGCCAGCCGCCACGCCGGATGCATCGAGCATCCGCTTCACCCGCTCAGCCGGCGGGAGCCGCAGGTGGCTGATCGGCAGCGTCCAGTCAACCCCGTATTTTTTTTTTGGCTGCCTCCATACGGCTGCCCGGCGCGGGATTTCGAAATTTTTCCGCGGCGCGCGCCAGTTCTTCCGAGGTCCATGCTCGAAGCTCTTTCTTCACATGCAAAAGCGCCTTTTCTGTATCTTATCGCGAGTGCTGTAAGCTGTTCGTATATGACAGCGCTCATCACCGGCGCGTCGGGCGGTATCGGCGCAGAACTAGCGCGCATCTTCGCCGCGCACAAGCATGACCTGGTGCTCGTCGCGCGCACCGAAGACAAGCTCCAATCGCTGAGCGGCGAATTATCGCGCGCGCACGGCATCCAGTCGCGCGTTCTGGCCGCCGACCTGACCGATCCCGCCGCGCCGCCGCGCCTGTTTCAGGACCTTAGCGGCCAAGGTATGGTGATCGACACGCTGGTGAACAACGCGGGCTTTGGCGCGCGCGGCGCATACGCGGAAATCGACTACGAAATTGAAGCCCGCATGATCCAGTTGAACATCGCCGCCCTGGCGCATCTGACCCGTCTCTTCCTGCCCGGCATGCTCGCGCGCCGCAGCGGCAGGATCCTGAACGTAGCCTCCACCGCGGCGTTCGTTCCGGGCCCCTTTATGGCGGTGTACTACGCCTCCAAAGCATTCGTGCTCTCGTTCTCAGAAGCGCTCTCGGAAGAGACCGCGGCCACCGGCGTGACCGTGACCGCTTTATGCCCGGGGCCGACGGAAACCAACTTCGCCGCCACCGCCGGCAATCAGGATTCAAAGCTGTTCCGTGCCGGAGCCGTCATGGATGCCCGTACCGTAGCTCAGGCCGGATACCAAGCCCTGATGGACGGCCGCCGTCTGGTGGTGCCCGGATGGAGCAATCGCATGACGATCTTCTCGACGCGCCTGGCTCCGCGTACGATGCTCGCCAAAATTACGCGCAAGCTGAATAGCTGACGGACCTATTGCGTCATCACCCCACAAACCCCTCGCGCACCGGCGGATCGACATAGGCGTTGAGCTTTTCCGAGCTGGTAATGCGCATCTTCTCCGTATCCCACTCGATGCGCTCGCCCGGAAACCGTTGCGCAATGCAGCCCAGCAGAAAAGCCTCCGTAACCGGGCTCTGGACCTCGAAATTGGCAAGCGGAGGCGGCGCACCACCCTTGCATGCGGCCACCCACTGATCGATGGCCACGTCGCGCTGCGCTTCGCCACGCCGTCTCGGCGGCGCCTGATATTTCGGTGACTCCGGGTAAACGCGCGGATTATTGCCATTGAAGCCCGCCAGAATCAGGCCCTTATCACCCACGTACAGGATGCCCTCGTTATCCTCGCCACTCTCGAAATAGTGCTGGTCCTCTTTCCGCAGACCGTTTGGCCGCCGTGGGCGCAGGCCGCCGTCGTACCAGGACATACGCACCGCGGGCCGCGATTCGCGCTCCGGAAAATCGAGGTGTACGATCGAGGCTTTCGGATAGGTCTCGTCGTACGACTCGCTCGAGCAAGCCTCCACACCCACCGGCGGAGTGAGTCCCAGAATCTTGAACAGGCCCGCGAAACTATAGCAGCCCATGTCGCCGAACGAGCCGCAGCCGAAATCGAGCCAGCCGCGCCACACAAACGGAAGGTAAGCACGATTGAACGGGCGCTCCGCCGCCGGTCCCAGCCACATGTTCCAATCGAGGCCCTCGGGAACCGGTTGCGCTTCCGTGGGGCGATCGACACCTTGCGGCCAGAACGGGCGGCTCGACCAATTATGCACCTCGCGCACGTGGCCGACGGCGCCATCGGCAAGCCACTCGGAGATGAACCGCGTCGATTCGCTGGACGGATTGTTGACCGGCAGCGACGTCGCCACTTTCATCTCGCGCGCCATACTGGCGACGCGCCGCGCATCGCCAATGGTGTGGGTCATCGGCTTCTGACAAAGAACGTGCTTGCGTTGGCGCATCGCCGCCAGCGTGATCGGCGCGTGCCAATGATCGGGCGTGGCAATGTAA